>Ga0209295_1000019_pt1 | contig 387238 bp, 401 predicted proteins | sample Porto_5metaG_FD_187428 | JGI IMG/M metagenome (GOLD analysis project Ga0209295, IMG submission 187428) | Marine algal microbial communities from Porto, Portugal - Porto_5 metaG (SPAdes) (version 2) | ecosystem: Host-associated > Algae > Red algae > Unclassified | place: Portugal: Porto...
CGTCTATACCCCAACTTTCCTTCTGCGTATTCCTTCACTAGCTTCAACTTAAATTCTTCGCTATATTTCGCCATATAAAAACACCCCAAAAGTTAGATTTGAACTCTAACTTTTGGGGTGCACTACCCATTAAGCCACTGCTTTTTTTAGGTTTCATACAGTTTTAAGGTTGTGTTAACAGCGCGTCAATTTTTTGGTCTTCATCCAAATACTGTTCGAGTAGTTCTTCCAGTTTCTCTTGCTCATCAATTTTGGTCAAATCTACTCCGTACCAAGCTTGCAATTGCTCTCTCGTTAGCCGGTATTGTTCCACGCCTGCTCCTGTGTCGAAGTCAAATTGGACCCAGTCCACATTGTCGATCAGCGTAAACAAATAAGTCGCGTTATGTGCCGCTGTTTCCTTATCCGATGATGTAGCCTGTTCCCAATCGTAGGAGGCGGTAATTCCGTAAGGCTGTTGTTTCGTCGCCAATTCAAAGGCTGTAAGATGCTCTGCACCCGGCAGCCGGTTAAGGGTGTTGAAGACGGCACTGTTATTCCCGACCGCCGCCCCTTCATATTCGAAGAGGTCTGGTTTCTCTGCAGCAAACAACGGGCTGCATGCGCTCATAACGAACAGCACAGTGGATAGCAGCACAGCCTTAGCAAATGTTTTTCTCAATTCAAGCCCTCCTCTAAGAAAGGTTTCTATACACCGCCTCCGCTATTTCAAAATTCGATGCGGTCGATTTTTGCGCCAGTCGATTCGACGCCTTTCATGTATTTGATGCGTTTCTGCACAGCGGTTTCGTTCACTTGCTCATCCGCATGGTATGAAGAACGCACCATTGGGCCGGCCTCGCAATGCTTGAAACCTTTGGCCAATGCGATTTCCTTCAATTCCTGGAATTCGTCCGGGTGGTAATAACGGACGACATCCAAATGCTTCAACGTCGGCTGCAAATATTGGCCTATCGTCATGATGTCGACTTTGTGCGCCAATAAATCATCCATCGCTTCAATAATCTCTTCTTTCGTTTCCCCGAGCCCGACCATGATGCTCGATTTGGTCGGCACATGCGGCGCGATTTCCTTGACCCGCAGCAGCAATTCCAGCGAGCGGTCATAGGTCGCTCTCGCACGGACGCGTTTGGTCAGGCGACGCACCGTTTCAATATTATGGTTGAAAATATCCGGCTCGCTGCTCATTAACATATGCAAGCTTTCGTAATCGCCTTTCATGTCGGACGGCAAGATTTCGACGGTAGTTTCTGGCATTTTCCGGTGGATGGCACGGACAGTTTCTGCAAAAACGGCAGCACCGCCATCTTTCAAATCATCACGGGCAACTGCTGTAACGACGACATGCTTCAAGTTCATGATTTCTGTCGATTCCGCTACACGTTCTGGCTCTCCCCAATCCAGTTCGTTCGGCAACCCCGTCTTGACGGCGCAGAACCGGCACGCTCTTGTACACGTATCGCCCAGGATCATGAAAGTCGCGGTGCGGCGTTCACTCCAGCATTCATGGATATTCGGGCATCTGGCTTCCTCACATACCGTATTCAAGTTTTTCTCCCGCATCAATTTTTTCAGATCGTTATAAGTTTCGTTTGTGTTCAATTTCACTTTCAGCCATTCGGGTTTACGTTCACGCTGCTTTGTTTTTGTCATCGCATAAGTTCCCCTTTCTCTTCTCGTCTGTGATTCCATTCTTCACTTGCGTATTTGGCTTCGAGCACGCGCACTTGTTCCAGCAATTCAGCTGGCGGCTCAAATTTTTCCAGACGGATGCCAAGCCCCGTTTCAAATCCATCCTTGAATGCCTGTTGCACTTCTTCTAAACTTGCCGGTTCTTCCATTAGTTCGTTGATTGCAACGGCACGTGTTCGGAAAGCTTGGCGCGCCCTTTCCTTCACCGCTTCACTCGGGTACACGAACAAGTCGAACAACTGGTTTTCATCCAGCTGCAGCGGAATCGAGCCGTGCTGCAAAATGATGCCTTGTTTTCTTGTCTGTGCGCTTCCTGCCGCTTTTCGACCCTCAACAGTCAATTCGTGCCAAGACGGTTCTTCAAAGCAGACCGCTGAAGATTCTTTCGAACGCTTCTTTTCCGCAGCCAGTTGTGCTTGAATCCCTAAATTGCGGTAGCCTTCAAGTAAGCCTCGGGAAATGACCAAATACGCTTCTTTAACTGATTTCGGCATGGATGGATGATGTTCCGGAATCACCACGCTGTAAGTCAATTCCTGGTCGTGGAGTACGGCTTTTCCGCCAGTCTGCCTCCTGACCAAGGGGATGCCCATTTGCGCGGCTCGTTCAAGATCGATGCTGCCATTCAGTTTCTGGAAAAATCCCACTGAAATCCCGGCTGGCGCCCATCCGTAAAATCGGAGTACAGGCTTCATGCCCGTCTTGCGCTGCCAGTTCATCAATGCTTCGTCCATTGCCATATTATGGGCCGGCGTGCAAAGCCCCGACTCCATATAGCCCCATGTTTCCTCCAAAATATCTCAACTCCTCTCAGCTTATGCATGACTCCAAAGCCCATAAAAAAACACCGCTTTCCCATGGGGAAGCGGTGTATGCAGGCATAAGGAAGCATACGCACCACTTCCCTACGCTGGCATGGTCCAGATCAGGTTCAAGGGGTCCAAGCATTCGCTCGTCTCAGCCAGTCAATTCCGGCTCCCCCAGTGGTCAGCTATGTATAGTTCTTCTCGAGCTTACCATTTCTTTCAAGAAATCTCAATATACTAAATAGTTTTTCCTTTAATTTTTATCCAATTTATTCAATAATATCCAAAAAAGCTTCCCCTATGCGTTTCTGCGGATAGGGAAAGCTTTGTGATTAAATTATTGTCTTGCCATTCTGTGCCAAAGCAAAGTGAATGCTGTGTTGAAGTGTACGGAAGCACTCGTAGCCTGACAGGTCTACCCCCGCTTCCGTAATCGTTATGCTGGTATGTGGCGAAATGCCGGCTAGCACCGTCTTCGTGCCAATCAATTTAGCAGCGGAACCTAATTTTTCGATCAACATCGCCGCATGCTGGTTGAAGCTCTCATTGAGTCCAGTCAAATCGAGCAGCAAATAGCGCGCTTTGTATTTCGGCAAATTCTCAAGCGTTTTGATCAATAACTCTTCGGCACGTGCTTCATCGTAACGCCCAAGAAGCGGAACGACGACAATATCTTCCAGCACTGGAATAAGCGGCGAAGAGATTTCGCGAATCATGTCGTGAAGATCCGCTGTCTTTTCATCCACCAGCTGTTCAAGTTCGCGGATTTTCTCCGATTCCTTGCGGCGTGCCAGCGTATGGATGTTCTTTTCAATTGTTTCATCCGATGGAAAATAGCGAATCAAGCATTCATCATGCCCTTCGATTTGCGAGTGGACCACTTCATACCAAATGCTGCGGTCAAGAAGCGAGCTGAAAATTCCTGCATAATGGGCCGGCAAAAAACTGCCGCCAGTCTTTTTTCCTTGCGCCAGGTTGATCTGATATTCCCAGCTATTTTTCAGCGTCACTTCCAAGGTGCCCGCTTCCACATCCAGGTTATGGATAGCAGCCACCCCCCAGCCAGCTGAGGCGTATGTATTGGTAATGAGGTCGGATGCTTTCATCACCGAAATTCTGCCCATTCCATGGAAATAATCCCCGACTACCTGGCCTTGGCGAAACCCAGTTGATTCCAAAACGACAGCTGCCGCTTCCTCACCCGAAATTTCCTCAATGGAATCAAAGAACATTTTCATCGCAGTGGAAGTCCAAAACAGCACGGAATTTTGTCCTTCAAAGAGGAAGCGCCCTTGCGCGAGATCCCATTCAAAATCCAGGCCACCCACGTTTACCTTCGTTTGTTGTGTCATTGTATAGCCCTCCTCCTTATTTAGCCCTATTAAATAATCATACGACAGCCTGGAAACCCCAGCAAGTTCTAATGTTTTAAAGCACTCCAATTAAGGAATAGATAAAGAAGAACGCTAAAGGAGAGGTGCTAACCATGGCAGAAAAAGAACGTTTCAATGAAAAGAAACGCAAATCAAGCGACGGTGCTCCAATGGACAATCCTGAGCAAGTAAAAACCGATAAAGAAACGATGACAGAAATGCATGAAGAAGAAATGAACGTGGACTCCATTCCATTGGAAGACCTAAAGCAGGACATGCAAGACGAAAAAAATCCGCGTGATACAAAAGATGATTCAGCTAGCGAGGAAAAAAACCCTGACTGACTCTACCTGTGGGCATCTCGCCCGCAGTTTCTTTGACAAATGATATTACCGCAAAGGAGAGATTTGAATGGCACAAGAGCAACTGAAACAGCAAGCATTGAAAATCTTGGAAGACAGCATGATTGGGACTTTGGCAACGATCAAAGACGAGAAGCCGCATTCCCGGTATATGACGTTTTTCAATGACGAGTTTACTTTATATACAGCTACAAGCAAGCAGACACAAAAAGTAGATGAATTGGAGAAAAATCCAAACGCCCATATCTTGCTCGGCTACGAAGGGGAAGGCGTCGGCGATAGCTTCCTCGAAATCGAAGGTCAGATGTCGCTGCGGGATGACCGCGAAATGATCGACAAAGTGTGGAACGAGCACTTGACGGGCTGGTTCGACGGCCCAGAAGACCCGAACTTGATCATCCTGGCAATTACGCCAACGCGTGTCCGTTTAATGAACCGCAAAGGCAAAGATCCACAAACAATCGAATTATAAAAAAAGCCTCCGATAGCGGAGGCTTTTTTACGTGCGCAACAGATCACGCAATCCTTCTTTATTAAATAGAAGATCTTGCAGATTATATTCATCCAATACCGACAAATAGGCATGCAACGCTTTGCCAAGAACGCCGCGCAATCCGCAGATTGGGGAAATCGGGCAAGTATTGGTCTCTGGATTGAAACATTCTACCAAGTGGAAATCTTCTTCCATTTGGCGGACGACCTTTCCGACATTGATATTCTCGGGACGGTCCGCCAATCGGATACCGCCTCCCCTGCCCCTCACCGTTTCAATAAATCCCGCTTTGCCGAGTTCAAACGTTACTTTCATCAAATGGTTTTTAGATATATGATAAGCATCGGAAATTTCCTGTATAGTTGTCAATTTACCGTCTTCTTTTGTCCCCAAATAGATGAGTACGCGCAATGAATAATCCGTATACATCGTTAATCTCATTGGTTTCACCTTCCCTGCACGTTTATTATACTCGCCGCTATAATTTCTGGAAAGGAAACACGCCTTCAGAAGTCGGGCTTTTTTAAGCTTGTATCCTATGTGTGACTTTTCTGTGAAATGAAATGTGTCTAAATTTTAAAGAAGTATTTTATATATATCTTTTAATTTTTTCTCGTTTTATAGTGAGACTATAGAAAACAAAAAGGAGAGATTGACTATGTTATCCGAACAAACAAGAACCATCGTCAAATCCACCGCCCCTGTATTAGCTGAACACGGAAAAACCATCACAACCGTCTTTTACAGCAATATGTTCGAAGCGCATCCGGAACTCTTAAATATCTTTAACCAAGCCAACCAAAAACAAGGCCGCCAGCAAACGGCGCTTGCCAATACGGTGTATGCCGCTGCGGTGCACATCGATAATCTCGAAGCGATCCTTCCAGCAGTCGTCCAGATCGCCAATAAACACGTCAGTCTCGGTGTTAAAGCTGAACATTACCCAATCGTCGGTGAATATTTGCTGAAAGCAATCAAAGAAGTGCTTGGCGATGCGGCAACAGATGAGATCATCAATGCTTGGGCAGAAGCATACGGCGTCATTGCCGATGTCTTCATCAGCATCGAAAACGGCATGTACGAAAAAACGGAAACCCAGGAAAACGGCTGGAGCTTCTTCAAAGACTTCACCATTGCACGCAAAGTGAAAGAAAGTGAAAACATCACTTCCTTCTATTTGAAACCGGCTGATGGCAACAACGTGCCAAGCTACGAAGCTGGCCAATACATCACGGTCCGCCTTGCGATTCCTGGAGAAGAGTTCCTCTTCAACCGCCAATACAGCTTATCCCAAGCCTCCCGTCCCGATGAATTCCGTATTTCCGTCAAACGCGAAGCCGACAACGACCCGAACGGCCTAGTGTCCGTTTATCTGCATGAACAAATGAACGAAGGCGACCGCATCGAAGTCAGCGCGCCTGCTGGCGAATTCGTGCTCGACACGAAACGCGAGACGCCTGTCGCTTTCGTCAGCGGCGGTGTGGGCATCACTCCGATGATGAGCATGTTCGAAACGGTGGCCACGCAAACACCGGAACGCCCGGTTTCCTTCCTTCATGCAGCACGCAACGAAACATTGCATGCCTTCGACAAAGACGTCCAAAAATACGTCGCTGCGATGGACAATGCCAAATACAAAACTTTGTATTCCGATGAACCGCAAGGCTATATCACGCGCGACATCTTAGAAGACATGGTCGATGCAAGCGGCGAAGTTTATGTTTGCGGACCAGTTCCTTTCATGGAGAAAATGATCAGCGAATTGCGGGCACTCGGCATGTCCGATGAGCAAATCCATTATGAATTCTTCGGCCCTGCCGTCGCCCTGCAGTCCGTCTAAACAGCAAAAGCCGCTTTCCAATTCGGGAAAGCGGCTTTTTTGATGCTTGGCAGCCCCACCTACTTCCGGTAGCATGGAGGAAAAGGAGGGATCGAGATGCACTTGCCTATCGCTGCCAAACAAGCACTTCAAATGCACTCTGTCGTCGTCGACCGGATTCCTGCCTATCCCTTTTCTTCCAATTCCGAAATATTGATTGAAGAGTTAAAGGATTGGTGCGGAACGGAAAACAACGGGGTTGCAGTTTCTTATTTTTTCCGCCAAATTGCGTTGTTCGTGACGGCCCAATTCAGCTTAATCCATCAGCACGGAGGCTATTTTAAGACGCCTCCTGAAAACCTGCGCTTTGGCCGGATGCACAATTACGGCTTGCCGCTCATTTCGTTTCACGTCGAGTCAGCTGACTTCGTTGAAATAACTGCCGACCAAAGAGATGAAGCTTTCCGCTATGTATTGATCTGGCAAACAAGCGCACTGCTTGAACAGCTGCGCCGCCACACAAAGATTTCACCCATTACGTGCTGGGAAAACGTGATCGGTTCACTCGCCTGGTACTACGCCACCCTTCAACAGCAGTATCCGCGGATAGTCGCAGAAGATATCGACTGGCTGATGGATGATCAGAATTGGGAACCGCTGCGCAAATCCCAGTGGCGAAATTTCATCGGCACCACGCCACTGGAACGTGCAGTTTCCGGGCCGATGCGGAAAACCTGCTGCTTGTATAAAGAATTATCTGCGTTCGGCACCTGCACGTTCTGCCCGCAACCCAATTAAAAAAGCTCCGGTTAGCCCCGGAGCTTTTTGTTATTTCTCGAATACTTCGTGCAAGATCTTATCTGCACTGTTATTGATCAGGTTTTTGTGGATGCAGCTATTCGGCTTTTTGTGGAGCACTTTGGAAAATGACTGGGCATGTTCAGCTTCTCCAATGACGTGGATCTCTTCCCAGCGCCGCTCTTTTTTCAGCTTCTCGATTTTCGAGCCCATGTCTTTATAGAAGCGGTCCAAGTTTTCTTTCAGGCGATGGTCCAGTTCGTCGGTCGGGCTTCCGCCGCCGCTGCCCCCAATGACCGGGCTGTTCCCACCGGCAGCACCGCCGCCAGTCGACCCAGCGCCGCTGCGCCCTTGAATGCGGCCCGAGCTTCTGACGCCTTTTTGTTCTGTCCATACTTCCAGGCCTGCGTCGAATTCATAATAGACTTCTTCATTGACGATGCCGACAGAGGTATCGAGCACGCGGATGCCTTTAAAGCTCGGCAGCACAACGCCCGCATATGGATACGCTTTGTAGATATAGCGCAATTGGTCAAGCGCCGGTTTATTTTCCCATTGGAAATCGGTTTTAACAGAAATCTGTAGATGCTTCACCCAAAACAAATCGTCTTGAGTCGATGCAAAAATAACGACACCCTTCTGGAGGTCGCCTTGATTATCCGTTATTTCCTTTTCCACTTTTTTACGCAATGCCTTATAGGCTTTCAATTCTTTTTCATCTTTTGAGGCGGTCAGGTATTCGTCGAGGCGCTTCAGCCCATTCTTCAGCTGGATCTTCCAGGCTCCGTTCTGCGCTTCACGGTCTGCTGGATTCGTATTGAGGTAGACACTCAGCACACAGCGGTCTTCACATTCGAATTGTTTCAGTTCTTGGATTTCGTCGTATAATGTCATTAACCCATCATCCTCCTTTAATCCTTACTTGTTATCTGAATACCCCAACCGCCCATGCTTAAACGGCAGCCAGCTTTTCTTTTTCAATATTCGAACGTTTAAATTTTCCAGACTGTGGTAAACACTAACTAGCAACAAAAAATGACGAGGAGTGAATTATACATGGAAAACGTTGATAAAAAAGTAGAAGAAAAATTGAGCAATACGGATAACAAAAAGAAAGAACAGATTTTAGCTGAATTCTCGACTTTCATCGATTATTTAGGCGACAAAGTAGCGATGGGCGAGAAAATGGGCTTAAGCGAAGAACGCATCGCACAGCTCGCTTCTAAAGTAGCCGACTACCTGGCGAAAAAAGAAGATCCAAAAAATAGCGAAGAGTATCTATTGCAGCGCTTATGGCAAGTAGGCGACAAAGAAGAACAGCATATGCTTGCACACATGCTAGTGAAATTGGCAAAAGAACAAGACTGATTATGCAAAAAGCCTGAGCTTAACCGCTCAGGCTTTTTTATGTCCAACTATACATCCGCAACCGTTCTTTTATCATATAAACGGAACATTGCTAGATAAACAAAGCCGCTCAACACCGCAAATGTGCCGAGGATGATAAAGGTCCAGCCGAACCCGAACCAGGCGGTCATCGGGATCGAGACCGGCGCAATCATTCGGCCGATCGTATAGCGCAAGCTCGCGGCGGCGAAATACTGTCCACGCATCGATTCAGGCGCAAGTTTGGAAATGAAGCTTTGCTGCAGCCCGACGACCATCAATTCAGCGAATGTGAAGACTGCCATCGCTACGAAGAACATCCAAAACCACGAAGTCATCGGGAAAATCGCCATCGACAGGCCGAACAGCATGGCCGAGAAGAAGAACACCCATCTCTCCGGGAACTTGGTCATCCAACGCGTAATGACTACCGTCAAGAGCGCCACAATCAAACCGTTTTGCGCCAGCAAAATACCGAAGGAAGTTTCGCCGGTCACTGACCATTCACGCCCCAGAAAATCGAGAATCGTTTGGCGATCGATTGTTTCCTTCAAATAGACCGGAATGACGAGATCCAATTGCATAAAGGTTTGAGCCCCCATGACACCCGCAATGACAAACAGCAAAAAGACTCGGTCCTTCAAAATGATGCCGTAATCTTTCACTTGCGAAAGCAATGCGCCTCTCCAGCCAGTCGCACCGCCTTCTTTCCATTTGTCCATAACTTCTGCCGACAAGGTCTCCTCTGTATAAAGACGCAATAACAACCCAAGGAGCATCGAAATGACGGCAACCGCCAGCAATAATTCGAAACGGTAGGAGAAGAACAACACCGCACCGAACAGAGGGCCAATGACGACGGCAATATTCAAAGTCGTGTAGAACACCGCAAATACATCGCTCCGGTATTTTTCCGGAATGACGTCCGCGATCATCGCCTGGCTTGCCGGCCAGTACAATGAACCGCACATGCCGGCCAAAGTGAATGCTACGAAACTGAGCTCGGGCGAACTGAGCCACGGTGAGTTTGCCATAGCGAACAGCAAGAAGGCAAAGCCTTGCGCCACCGCTGCTGAAACGAGCATGCGCTTGCGCCCGAAACGGTCAGCAAAATAGCCGCCAAATAAATTGGCAGCCACGGAAAACATTTGGGAGACGATCAATAAGAGGCCCGCCATCCCTTTCCCGAACTCTTCCGCAAAATAAATCGCCAGAAATGGGAACACCATCCAAAAACTTGTATTCATGAAAAACTCGCCTACCAGCCGGACTTTCAGGCTGCGGTTCCAATCCTTGATCTTCATCTATATTGCCTCGCTTCTGCGTCTGTCTTTCTTAAGTTAGTTCAAGCAATTGATATTGCAGGCAAATTTCTAATAGAAATTCTTTATGCTCTTTGGCAAACTGGATGCCAACTTTCTCTTCATCCAAATCCGTAATCCGCCCATTTCCGAAGACGCGGTGGCGTATATTCGCACCTACCCGCAATTCCTCAACGGAACGGACTGCATCGGGATTATCCGGCACAGTGACTTTCGCTTTCGGCGCTTTCGGCGCGGATGGTTTAACGATTCCCTCGCGTTTCATTTTTGGCAAGGTAATACGCCGCACTTCTTCTACAAAACGCGATTCCTTGTCGTAGCTGAGCAATTCCAAGTGGTGTTTCGCCCGGGTCATGCCAACATAGAACAAGCGCCTTGCTTCTTCGAGTAACGCGGGATCGTCGGCGTCTTCTTCTGTCGGCACAATTCCTTCGACTAAATCGATTAAATAGACGCGGTCAAATTCCAAGCCTTTTGAGCTGTGCATGGTGGACAAGGTCAGCATATCATCAGTTTTTTCAGTTTTTGCCTGCTTTGTCACTTCTTCCAGCTGTTTTAAGCGTTTTGCGAAATCCATCATCGTTGGAAGCGGTTCGGCAATTTGCTCCAGCGTGCTGAGGATCTGCTGTAAATAATCGAGCTTCATGCCGAATTTCTCCGCGCGGCTTTTGAGCATCTGGTCATAGCCCATATCGCGGCGGATGGTCTGGATCACTTTCAAAGGCGGCATAGCCTTCAATGCGTCCATCCATTTCCGCTGTTCTGCGATAATCCGCAGTTGGTAATCCTTCATGGTGACAGCCAAAGTGATTTCTTCAAACGCATGCTGCTTCGTCGGCTGCATCCGCCCTAATTGCTTAAGCTGAGAGGCCGACCAATAGGCGTTTGTCTTCGAAGCGATCTTGGAATATAGATCCACCCGTTCGGGACGCAGGCTGAAACGCATGAAGTTTAAGATATCCTGGACGATCCAATGGCTGAAAAAGCGGTTGTCCGCATCTTTCATATAAAACGGGATGCCAAGCCGGTCCAGTTCATCCATCAATAAAGTTGAGGAAGAGTTGTTGCGGTACAAAATCGCGGCATTACCATATTCCTCTAATCCACCAAGCTCTTTCAAGAGGTATTTCAGCTGCGCTTCCTGCGAAGCGAGGCGCCGGATGACGATCGGCCCGCCTTCTGGTCTGTCGGTGAACATGTTTTTATCATGGCGCAATTTATTCACTTTGATGAATTGATTGGCCGTACTGACGATGGTGCCCGATGAGCGGTAATTGCGCTCCATTTTCATGATATAGGCATCCGGGTACACTTGGCGGAATTTGAGCAAATAGCTCGGCTCCGCCGCCCGCCACGTATAGATTGACTGGTCGTCGTCCGCTACGACGCACAGATTGCGATGGCTCTCGACCAGCTTTTCAACGATGGCATGCTGGACCATGGACGTGTCTTGGCTTTCATCCGTCATGACATAATCCCAGCGCTGCTGGTATTTTGACAGCAGCTTGGCGTTGGTATTTAATGCTTCAAAAGCGATCGTCAGCATATCATCGAAGTCCACAAGCCTCGGCTCATGGTTCTCTTTGTACTCTTCATAGATGGTTAAAATGTCGATGGCGCTCGGGAATGGTTCGTCGAGTGTCTTCCACTTTTTCTTCGGCACCATTTTGTTTTTCACAAAGCTGATGAACGACACCAATTCTTCCAATTGATCATCGGTAATCGGCTCATCGTTTTCACGGGCGTAGATGTCTTTCAACAGGCGTTTCTTATTGAGGCGATTCGAATCGGCCCCTTCGATTATTATATAATCATCTGTCGATAAGTATTCTCTCGTGATTTGAAAAGCTAGACTATGTATTGTCGAAAAATCCACCGGGGAAAGCCCAGGGAAAAACCGGGCGTAGCGCTCAAGCATATCAGTCGCCGATGCTTTGCTGAAGGTGATGGCTTTGATACGTTTCGGCTGGACGGCTTTTTCCTCGATCAAATAACCGATCCTCATGATCATGGTCGTGGTTTTGCCGGAGCCCGGGCAGGCGAGAAGCAATAGCGGGCCTTCTGTCTTGATGACCGCTTTTTTCTGTATTTTATTCAGCTCGACACCGAGCTCCTGTTTTTTTCGTTCAAAAAAATCACTCATAATAGACTCCTTTTGCATTGGCAATCTCTTTCATAATAGCACAAAAGCAGGCCCTTTTAAGCGGCCTGCTTTCCATTCAAATAAAATTTCGTTCCTGGAGTTTGGCAGGATCGCCTGTTTGGCGTTTGTCTTTTCTCGTTGCCAAATCTTCATGAACACGCTCTTTTTCGTCTTGTTCTTTACTCGTGCGATTCGCCCCAATTCTTCGCGGGTCAGATGATTGCAGGTCGTCTTGGTTGTGCTGTTCACTCATGCAATTCCCTTCCTTTCACTTGCCGTTTAGAATTTCACAAACACGCCCGACTTGCCCGTCTTCCAAGCGCACTTTAATGCCGTGAGGGTGCGTCGCTGAGTTCGTCAATAAATCTTTGACGACGCCTTGCGTTTTCTTGCCGGTCCGCTGGTCTTTTTTCAAGATCACATTCACTTCAATCCCTGGCTTTACGTCACTTCTTTTTTTCCCGTCCATTTTCATCCCTCCAAGCTTGCTTCCATTATAATCGAATTGCCTTAGGCATACAAAAAAGCGGAGGGGACTCCCTCCGCTTTTCATCCATGCTGCTTATAGTCTATCGCGGTCTGTGCGGTCTTTACGGTCAAATTCGTCGTCCTCGACTAAATCGCCGTCTTTATGGATGTCAGCTTCTTCTTTACGGACAGTTTCGCTGACATGCTCTGTGTCCTGCACTTTATTTTTGCCGATGGAAATCTCTTCAGAGACAACATCTTTTTTCGTGACATCGACGCGTTCTTCAGAAACCGGTACGTGAATATCTTCACCTTCCGTATAGTTATGCGTGCCGTTCGTCTCTTCCTCGTTAACTGGGCGACGCTCAACGTATACTTCTTCACGTTCAACCGGTACTTCCAGTGATTGCTCTTCTTCAACGACATGCTTGTCGACATGGACTTCGCCCGTTTGAACGCGTTCTTTATTGACTTGCAGGCGCTCTTCGTGCAAACGCAGGCGTTCTTCTTCCGAATCTGCACGATCTAGGTCGCGGTCGATATCTTCGACTGTACGATTGCGGTTTGTCGTTTCGTCATTGAAATCCGAAGTCGCCCGGTGAGTGCCTGTTGAATCGACATCATCTGTTGTACGATCTTCTGTTCCAAGTCCGAATCCTGTTCCACGCTCTCTATCCACTCCAGCAGTTTCAGAGCCCAATGCATCGCGCTCCGTGTTGTACGCCACGTCATTTTCTTCATTAGTATCTACTGTCAACCCGTCGCGTGCCACTGCCGAGTTATCGACTTTTCTCTGGCTCGTCGTGCTATCGACTGTACCTGAGCTTTCCGTGCTGTCGACGTTTCCATAACTGGTGTTATCGTATGGCGCTTCCCCTTCGTAGTTCGCGCCGAATTCACGGTCTACGAACAAGAGGATCTTGCCATTTTGCACATCATTGTAGTAGCGGTCTGCTTCTGCTTCGTCTACACCCATATTGGAGAAGGCTTCGCGCGTCGGTTCATTGCCGGATAGGAAGCCCATGAATTTATCCATCCAATTGCCTTCGGATGATTTATAATCCACGTCTGTGCGTCCGCGTACCATTGAAATCTGGTCTTCGTTGCGGGCCATCACATACATGTCTTCTTCACGTGAACCTTGCTCTTTCATGTCTTCGATCTTTTTCAGTACTTCTGTTTCTGTGTCGAATGTTCCCATGAATTTATTGTTAGCCATTTCAAATTCCTCCATTTTTTCAAGAAGTTTTTTGATTTCTAGTCTTGAAATTACCCCTCAGGTGTGTTATTAAACATTTTCAGTTTGAAATGTGCCAAAATACTACTTTTCCACCATATTTTATCAAACTTCACGATTCCAATGACGGTGTGCCGCGATGGCTTCGATAAAGTTTTCTGCAAAGCCTTTCATGGAATCACCTGTAACAACGCCTGGCTCGCCGGTATAACCATTGGCATCCAGCCATTTTTTGCCTTCATGCGTGGCGCCGATCGGTTTGAAATGCCCGAATGCTTCCGTTACATAGTAGGCGGCATTTCGTGCGAATTTCTTGCTGATGTCCGGACCGCCGACTGCATAGATGGCATCGAACAATACCGGGTCTGCAGTAGTAAAGGTATGGTCGATTTTCACTTGCTTGCCGTTTCCGGCATCCAGTTTGCCCTGCTGTTCGCTGATGATTTCATATTGCAGGCCTTTGGATTCTAGCTGATCCAGCACTTCCATAACGTCCTTGCCGTTAAAGTCAGGTGCTATAATAACGCCAACTTTGCGCGTCTTCGCGGATTTGACGGTATTTTCCTGGCTCAATGCTGGTGACTTTTTGCTCGTGTCGGTATTTCCTGTCTCAGGAGCTTTAACACCGATGTTACCGGCAATTTCCTGTGCCAGCTTAAGGTTGACGTTTGCATACATATCCACGACTTGTTGGCGGATATCGATGCTGTCGCATTTGCCCAGCTCGAAACTGAACGCTTCGATAATATGTTGCTGTTCCGGCTCGCTCATGCTGTTCCAAAACATTGTCGCTTGCGAGAAATGGTCCTTAAAGCTGTCGCTGCGCTTGCGCACTTTGCGGCCTTCCACTTTCTCCTGATAATGGACGTATCCGCCGTCTTCTTCGTTGACAGGTGCCGGCGTATGGTTGGTGAAGGAACTCTTCTGATAAGATACTTTCCCTTTATTGATCGTCTGGCGGCCATAGCCATCACGCTGGTTGTTATGGAATGGGCAGACGGCGCGGTTGATCGGCAGCTCATGGAAATTCGGCCCGCCCAAACGAATCAATTGGGTATCCGTATATGAGAATAAACGGCCTTGGAGAAGTGGGTCATTCGAGAAATCGATTCCTGGCACTACGTGTCCTGGATGGAATGCCACTTGCTCGGTTTCTGCAAAGACATTGTCGACATTGCGGTTCAAGGTCATCTTGCCGACAAGGTGGATCGGAATCTCTTCCTGCGGCCACATTTTGGTCGCATCGAGCAAATCAAAGTCGAATTTGTGCTCGTCTTCTTCCGGAACGATCTGGACGCCCAATTCATATTCCGGATAGTCCCCACTTTCAATCGCTTCGTGCAAATCTGCCCGGTGAAAGTCGGGGTTTTTCCCGTTGATTTTCTGTGCTTCATCCCATACAAGGGAATGGACGCCAAGCGTCGATTTCCACGTGAATTTTACGAAATGGGATTTACCTTCCGCGTTGACGAAACGAAATGCGTGGACTCCGAATCCATCCATTGTCCGGAAGCTTCTCGGAATGGCGCGGTCAGACATCGTCCACATAACCATATGGGCCGATTCCTGATTGTTGGCGACAAAATCCCAGAACGTATCGTGAGCTGTTGCCGCTTGCGGGATTTCATTATGCGGTTCCGGTTTGATCGCATGCACCAAATCCGGGAACTTGATGGCATCCTGAATGAAGAACACCGGAATATTATTGCCGACCAAATCGTAATTGCCTTCTTCAGTATAGAATTTTGTTGAAAATCCGCGTGCATCGCGCACTGTCTCTGCGGATCCTCGTGAACCTGCTACTGTGGAAAAACGGACAAAGACCGGTGTTTTCTTGCCTTTTTTCGAAAGGAATTTTGCTTTCGTCAGATGTTCAAGCGAATCATAAGCTTCAAATTCACCATGTGCTGCGAATCCGCGTGCATGGACCACGCGCTCTGGAATGCGTTCATGGTCAAAATGGGTCATTTTTTCACGGAAATGAAAATCTTCCATCAAAGTAGGCCCGCGTTCACCCGCTTTTAAGGAAAATTCATCCTCTGATAATTTCAAGCCTTGGTTCGTCGTCAAATCTTTGCCATTGTCGTCTGAACGGAATTGTTCCAATTGTTCGTTCTTGCTGTTTTCATCAACTTTCTTCGGATCTTGTGCCATTTTTCCACTCCTCATCTTTTATGTATTGCCTAGTATTTCTGTACCCCCTCACCATAAACAGAAACAAATAAATAGAAAAATCGAAAAAAACTATGAGAAAAGGCCTTGCAGTGAGGTAATTTCACTGCAAGACCCTGCTTGATTTTGGCATTTTTATTAAAAAATACTTAAATCCCATTCTTTTGAAATTTGACGCAGCATCATCGTTCCAGCAGCGCTGTTTCCTTGCACGTCAATTGCCGGCCCGTAAACGCCGATGCCCGCTCCTGCACGGAATTCATAGGTTTGCGAATGGAGTTTCGGCGGAACGGCTGCCATGATGCCGCCTGAAACGCCGCTTTTGGCTGGAATGCCGACATGCGCCGCGAAATTGCCGGAAGAATTATACATGCCGCAAGTGACCATCAACACTTTCGTCACTTGTGCGATTTCTTCGGAAAAATGCTTCACTTTCGTGATCGGGTTGTAGCCATCATAAGCGAGTATCAAGCCGAGAAGCGCCAAATCCTTCACTGAGACTTTGATGGAGCATTGGCTGATATAGATATCGAGCGCTTCTTCCACTTCGAGCTCGAGGAACTTCGCTTCCTTCAAATAATAAGCGAGCGCCCGGTTGCGGTGTGAGGTAGCCCATTCCGAATCGTAGACTTCCTTGTCGATTTCGATAGGATGGCCAAGCAACTCTTCCAGAAAACCTTTCAAAAACTCAAATTTCTTTTGCGCATTCCGCCCCGGGAGCAACGATGAGATGGTAATGGCTCCCGCATTGATAAACGGGTTGAACGGCTTATTTGGCCGATGGATCTCAAACGGCACGATGGAGTTGAATGCTTCTCCCGTCGGCTCCACATCCACCCGCTCCAATACGAAGTCCAAACCATAATGGCAGCTCAGCGCCACGAATGTCAGCGCTTTGGAGATGCTTTGCAAAGTGAACTCGGTGTCGGTGTCCCCTGCACAATAATAATGTCCGTCTTCATCAATCATGCAGATTCCGAGTTTGCCTGGGTCGACTTTGCCCAAGGCCGGTATGTATTGGGCTGTGGTGCCAAGAACGGCATGCCCTTTGTTTTCTTTCACCCAAGCTTCAAGCTGCTCGGTGATGCGCGGATTGTTTTGCACCGCCATCCCTCCTTCAGTTCGTTTTTATTAATCATGACCGAAGCATATCATGATTGTCAAAGCTTGCGGAACGGAATCGGACGAAAGAAAAAACTCCTCCATAGTCGGAGGAGCTTTGTTCAGATGTTGACAGACTTAAGGGAACCGTATTTTCCGAAGCTTATCGCTCGCTTTCCGTGGGGCGGGAATCGAGCCTCCTCGGCTTGCTCCACTTTCGCTATGCTCAAGCGTCGCAAATGAATGAACTCAGCGAAGCTTCGCTCATTCATTCCCTGCGGGGTCTTCAAACCCGCTGGTCCCACAGGAAAGATAAGGTCGAACTACGTGAGAACTTATCTTTGCGAAGTAAGGCGCAGCATTATTGAGCAGAAGGTTTTACGAGCAAACGCTTCTCCAAATACTCAGCTAATACATTGATGTTTTTAAAGTATAAAAGGTGATCCTCTTCTTCATTCATAGCAGATTGTAGACTTCTTCAACTCTCTGACCCCCCATAATCAGAGGAGCTTTGTTCACCCTTTTTCATACCAAGCTTTCGCTGCAACCAATTCATCCATCGTCAACTGGTGGCCTTGGTTTTCCCAATGCAGGTCGACTTTAGCGCCGGCTCCGCTTAGCAGCTTTTCCAGATCTTCCGATTCTTCTTTCGGGCAGATCGGATCGTTGGTGCCAGCAGCGATGAAGACGCGCGTCCCTTCCAGATTCGGCAATTCCTTATTGCGGTCCGGTACCATTGGGTGGTGCAAGATTGCCGCTTTCAACGAATCTTCGTACGAGAACAATAGGTTTGCGGCAATATTTGCGCCGTTCGAATAGCCAAGCGCGATGACGTTATTGCGGTCAAATCCGTATTCATCGGCTGCCTGGCCGATAAATGCATGCAATTCTTCTGTCCGTTCGCGCAAATCTTCCATATCAAAGACGCCTTCAGACAAGCGTTTGAAAAAGCGCGGCATGCCGTTTTCCGATACATTTCCGCGAACGCTCAGCACGCCCGCTTCCGGGTCGATATGTCCTGCTGCCGGCAGCAAGTCCGTTTCTGTTCCGCCGGTTCCATGCAGCAGCAGAAATGTTGGCTTGGACGTATCCGCGGGCGGATTGTAAATATGTTTCATCATGTAAAAACCTCCTGTTTATAATATCTTTAATTCGAGATAATAACATCATATCATATTGAACTTTAGCTTCCAAATCAAAAAGCCTGCGGAATATTCCACAGGCTTTTCATAAAATAAATTAAGACAACATGTCCTGCAATTCGTCTTTCGTGAACACATAGGTTTCGTTGCAGAAATGGCATTGCGCTTCCGCTTGGCCTTCTGTCACGATAATGTCTTCAATTTCTGCAGACCCAAGGCCCTGAATCGCATTATGGATGCGTTCCCGCGAGCATTGGCATTGGAAATTCACGGGCATCGTATCAAGCGCTTTGACGTTTTCTTTGCCCAATACTTCGTCCAAGATATCTTCAGGCTTCAAACCTGCACGCACCATATTTGAGATCGTCGGGATTTCAGTCAGCCGCTGTTCAAGCTGGCTGATCACCTTTTCATCAGTCCCCGGCATCAATTGGATCATGAACCCGCCCGAAGCCAGGATGGTGTTGTCGGGATTGACGATAACGCCGACGCCGACAGAGGAAGGCGTCTGTTCAGAAGTCACGATATAATGCGTGAAATCATCCCCAAGTTCACCCGAGATGATCGGCACTTGGCCGACATACGGATGCTGCAAACCGATGTCTTTGGAGACAGTCAGTGTCCCTTCTGTCCCGACTGCCCGGCGGACATCGAGTTTGCCTTGCTCGTTCAAGTCAAAATGGGTTTGCGGGTTGGAAACATAACCACGTACTTCGCCTTTTGCGTTGGCATCAACAAGGATGGTGCCGAGCGGGCCGCCACCATTGATTTTGATCGTCAATTTCTCTTCGCCTTTCAGCATCGCGCCGAGCATGACGCTTGCTGTCATGGAACGGCCAAGTGCTGCGGACGCTGTAGGCCATGTATAATGGCGGCGCTGCGCCTCGTTCACCGTTTCTGTCGTGCGTGTTGCGAAGGCACGGATTTGGCCGTCGTAGGCCAAGGCTTTCACTAAATAATCGGTCATCTATTTTCTTCCTCTCTGAAATCGTGTAGGTTTACTCTTTTTATTTTAAGTCTTTGACTTTGCTTGGCGTGACATCTGCGCCGAGCGGGTCAATTACCGTCATATTCGTTACAGTCGTCTCAACTTGTCCACGGATTTCCTGGAGATATTCGCGGCGGAGCACTTGCTGCTCCCGGATTTCCGCGTAGCTCAATCCGTAGCTGCGCTCTTTTTGTGCCAATTCGTTAATGCGCGGCAAGATCTTAATCATCTGAATCGCACTCCTTTCTGTACGGACAGGGACATATCCACTTCCTTCATTTTATATTATCTCGAATTAAAAATAAATAAATGTGCCTGCATCTCCCAAAAGCACAAAAAGCCGCCAGCAGTCCTCAGGAGAACTGTGGCGGCCGAAGCTCAAACAACCAGGCGGAACTGAGTGCATGTAACACCTGGCGCAACTTCGAAGGTTTCGTCTTCACGAAAGCCGAACGATTCATATAATTTACGTGCCGGGACATTTGCTGTGCCGGTACTGACAATGAACTCCGCCGCATTCTTTTGCTTGAGGAGATGGTCCACCAAGCTGCGGGCGATTCCTTGCCGAAACTGGAGCGGGTCTACCACGAGCCGGTAAATATCGACGATGCCATCTTGTTCTTTATAGGAGATGAACTCTTTCAGATAGCCGTCCTGATAGCCAAGAAAGGTCTCTCCGCTTTGCTGGATTTCGTCGATCGTCTCGGATATATGGGGGATATCATGAAACCCCATCAGTTCCGCTTCGATCCGGTAAGCGGGACGCTGAATCGATTGGATGTCACGTGCAATTTTCTCATCTGTCGGGTTTATTTCGGTAATCATCACAAGCTCCTTTCCAACCTTAAGGCATGTTGTGCATGGATAAATTTTTTCGCGCGGGGCACAACCAGTTCCGCATCCCGGTAACCTTGGACATACAAAGCCGCGAGCCGCTCCGGGTCACGCTCGATGCCGCGTAGCCTATGCAAATTGCGGGGGCGCACGATAATGGCCTCATCTTGTGCTTCGAGCGCCTCTATGTGCTCCAGCGATTCGTTATAGATGCGCTGCCGTTCCTCTAGCGCCCGCGCAAGGCCCGGATACTGCCGTGCAAATGCCGGAGCGAGACGCATAAGGGGCGTCTGGCGTTTCCGGTAGCTCTTTTCACGCGTCATCACAATGATCGGTTTGTTCACGCCGTCCAACAAAGCTCGTTTGATCGGCAGCGGATCAGCCAGGCTTCCATCCATGAGCAGTCGTCCATTGTATTCCACAGGGCGCGACATGAACGGCAGCGAACTAGATGCCCGCACGACTGTAAGCAAATCTTCCGGCGGCAGCGGCTTGCGGTAGTAGATTGCTTCTCCACTCATGCAATCCGTCGTTCCGACAACGAATTCTTCCGCAGCTGCGCCGAATACACCATAGTCAAACGGCACAAGCCGGTTTGGAATGTCGTCGAAGATCAAATTCATGCCGAACAGTTCCCGTTTCTTCAGCAAGTTCTTCATCGAAATATAGTCAGGATGCGTGACATAATCGATCATAACCGTCCGGTTCCTGCCGCTTTGCCGGGAAAGATACGATACGGCATTGCAAGCACCGGCGGATACACCGATGACATAATCCGTAAACAAGCCCTCTTCCATAAATTTCTGCAGCACGCCAGCCGTATAGACGCCCCGCATGCCTCCGCCTTCCAAGATCAATCCGCTTTTCACCATGACCCTCCCCTTTACATGAAAGTGTGATCATCCGATTTTCTGGGTCAATTCCTGTCCTTTGTTTTTCGGGGAATTGACCGCGCCAGATACTTCGTACGCTTCCAACTCTGCCGCATTGTAAGGCTTGAGGAGTTTCTGCAATAGCTCGGGATCCTGGATATTCGGATCCAGCCAAGCCTTCTCATCGTCCTTTGATAAAATCACCGGCATACGGTCATGGATATCCGCCATCACTGCATTCGGCTGTGTCGTCAAAATTGTACAGCTATGGACCACTTCTCCTTCTGGCGATTTCCACGACTCCCACAACCCTGCAAACGCAAACAATTCGTCGCCCTCCAAATGGATAAGCATCGGTGTTTTGCCATCCTGGCCTTTTTTCCATTCATAAAATGCATTCGCCGGGATCAAGCAACGCTTTTTCTTGAAGGCGCTCCGGAAACTCGGTTTTTCTGCCGCTGTCTCTGCCCGGGCATTGATCATCTTATAGCCGATTTTCTGGTCTTTCGCCCAAGACGGGACGAGCCCCCAGCGGAATGTCCCCAGCCGATTGCGTTTGCCGTCATTGATGACCGCAGCGATCTGCTGGGAAGGCGCCACATTGTAACTCTCTTCGTAGGAAGCCCGGTCGAGCGCGGCTTCTTCTATATCAAAACGCTCGAGCAAGGCTTCGTACTCTGCATATAATGCAAATCTTCCGCACATTGAAATCCTCTCCTTTTTCTAATTGGATTGGCTTACCTCCAATATAACAGATTTTTCAAACTTCTCTAGCAATGTGCTGTCTATTCCTTTAGGTACGCCCTTTCTGCGTACAATCCAAAAGAATGTTATAATAGGAGGACTATAAGGAAATGAGGAGGAATTGCATGGCTACTGCGCGCGAAATGAATTTGGTCAATAAGGATCTTTTGGTTGAGGAATTGGGCCTCAAGCAATTCGGCAACTCGAATGTTTTTTACAATGAGGACTTTTTTGTCCTTTCTCCGTCTGTGCAACGTTACGAAAAAGGCTTTGATGTCAGTGAATACAATCTCTCGAAATATGACCCTGAGAAGCATCAAGGGTTTGTTATAGTGCGTTATATGGATACGTTTCTGATGGCTAAACTTGAAAGTTTTACTGACAAGATGATGCCTCCTGAACTGCAATTGAAGAAAAAGAACGTGAAGCCGCATTGGAAATTTACGGTTGTCGAAAACCCGGCCTATCATCTCGTGAATACCCAAAATAAGGAATTGCGCTATCGCCTGCAAGAACCTACCCGGAAACAAATTCTTGCGTATTTCAATAAGCTTTAACGCCCAGCCCGCATTTTTCATGCGGGCTTTTTTACACCCTTTTTGCCGCTCCCACTTATTTGTCAATGAGTGATAGAATGGATGGCAGAAGTTTTGACGAAACGGAAGTGAATGTCTCCATGGAAAAACGTAAATATACGGTACGCGACCGTGAATTCTGGAAAATCATTGCGAGCCTGCTGTTGGCTTCGTTATTTATTTTTGCCAATATGTATGCCGTTCAGCCTTTACTGCCGGTATTCGTCTCCGATTTCGGGGTCTCGGTCTCGACTTCCAGCCTGTCTCTTTCCCTGACCGTTATCGGATTGATTGCCGGACTGGTCATTCTGGGATTTTTCTCTGACCGCAATGGGCGGCGCGCCTATATCATCTGGTCTTTGATCGGCTCCGCAATCCCATTTTTCATCCTGCCGTTTGTCGAATCCTTTACCGTGTTTCTTGCGCTGCGCTTGATCCAGGGCTTTGCGCTTGCCGGGGTTCCGGCTGCAGCGCTCGCCTATATCAGCGAAGAAATCGACCGAAAAAACATTGCCTATGCTACAGCTTTATACATATCGAGCAATGCACTCGGCGGCATGCTCGGGCGCGTCTTGACCGGATTTCTCACGGATGCGTTTTCCTGGCAATTGACGTTTTTCGCATTCGGCGCGACTGGCATCGCCTTGTTTATTGCCGTCTTTTTGCTATTGCCCCCATCAATTCATTTTGAACCGAGCGAGCTGAGCTTTTCAAAAGACATAGAAGGCTTTTTGTTCCATTTGAAAAATCCGGCGCTGCTCGTTGTGTTCGGTCTCGGGGCGATTCTCCAAATCGCTTTCACCGGCGTCTGGACCTATTTGCCGTTTCACCTCGAAGCCCCGCCATTCTCCATGTCGTTGCAGGCGATTTCCTATTTGTTTTTCGCCTACGGCATCGGAGTCATCGGCTCGCCGCTTGCCGGGCGCGCAGCTGAGGCATTCGGCTTGAGGCGCGTGCGCATCATCGGTGTATTCATTTTTTCCGCTGGCGTGTTGATGACGCTCGGCCCTGAACTGTGGATGGTGGCATTCGGCTTATGCGTGACTTGCCTCGGATTTTTCACAGCCCATTCACTGACCGCCGCTTCTGTCGGCCAGCAAGCCACGCATCATAAAGGCAGCGCCTCAAGCTTGTATCTCGTGTCGTATTATATCGGCGTCGCCGCTGGAAGTTCATTGCTCAGCCCCATCTGGACCCGCTTCGGATGGAACCTGCTAATCCTTCTTTGCGCACTGATGCCGTCACTTTATGTATTGATCATTACGTGGTACAGAAAAAGAGCCGCCTCGATTGCATGAGGCGGCTCTTTATTTTATTCCAGAAATTGTGCCGGGGTGCTCAATAAATCGATGCCCCAGACGAGCGGCAGGAAGTAATAGACGGCCAGCCCGACAAAAACAATCCCGAAAACGTTCAGGATGAATCCGGCACGTGCCATATCGATAATTTTCAAATAACCTGAACCGAAGACGACGGCATTTGGCGGTGTTGCCACCGGCAGCATGAATGCGCAGGAGGCTGTCACGGCTGCCGTCACCATCAGTGCATACGGATGGATGCCAAGTGCCACTGCCAACGAAGCCATGATCGGAAACATCATCGAAGCCGTAGCAGTATTGGACGTAATTTCTGTCAGGAACAGCACGAATGCCGCAACGACAAGAACGATAATCAAGACATTGATTCCTTGCAGGCCGATCAACTGGCCACCTACCCATTCGGAAAGGCCAGATTGGGTGAAACCTGCGGCGATTGCCAAACCGCCCCCAAAGAGCAATAAGATCCCCCATGGCAATTTAACGGCTGTTGCCCAGTCCAGTAAATTGTCGCCTCTGCGGTTTTTCGAAGGAATGGCGAACAAGATCAATGCTGCAATCAACCCGACCATCGCATCATTCAGTCCGGGCAAAAATTCCACTAGCAGGAACGAGCGGGTGATCCATGAAAAGGCTGCTAGCAGGAAGATCGCGAAAACGATTTTTTCCTCGTAGGAAGCTTTGCCGAGCTCCGTCTTTTGTTCTTTAATGACGGCGCTGCCTCCCGGCAATTCCTTCAGCTTTAATGGGAAGGCAATTTTAATTAAATAGAACCAAGCCACGAAGATAAAAATCCACGCTACCGGCACGCCAAACAGCATCCACTCAGCAAAAGTGATTTCAATCCCATAGATTTCATTTACCGCGCCGGCAAGCAATGTATTTGGCGGCGTCCCGATTAAAGTCGCGATCCCGCCAAGTGATGCGGAATAGGCAATGCCGAGCATGAGCGCTTTGCCAAACCCGAAATTTTCCTGGGAAGTGTCAATCGAGTCGTCATGTTTCAGCGCTTCCGACACCTGGTAAATGATAGCCAACCCGATCGGCACCATCATCATGGCAGTCGCAGTATTGGAAATCCACATCGACAAGAACCCGGTCGCCACCATGAATCCGAGAATGATGCGCTCGGTATTCGTGCCGATCAACGAAATGATGGTCAAAGCAATGCGTTTATGCAGATTCCATTTTTCCATCGTCAAGGCGATCATGAAGCCGCCCATGAACAGGAAAATCGTGTCGTTGCCGTAGGCGGAAGTAGTCGCCCCCACATCCAATCCCCCCGTTAAAGGAAACAAGATAATCGGCAAAAGCGAAGTGGCGGGAATTGGAATCGCCTCGGTGATCCACCACGTCGCAATCCATATAGTACTCGCTAAAATCGCCTTCGCTTCCGGCGTCAAGCCTTCCGGGTTCACGAACAGCATCGTTAAGACGAACAGCAAAGGGCCAAGGATCAGCCCGACCAATTGAGGCTTATTATAACTTTTCTTTTTGAAGCGCTCATCGTATGTACCTGCATCTTCTGCACGGTCGCGGTCATCCGGCTGCAAAGCTGAGCCGGGCTTGGCGAAAAAGCGCAGCATGTCTTTTGCTTGATCGTGCTTTGCCCACATCCAGTTCCATGTCGTTGAAATCATTTTACCCCTCCATTTTTCAAATAATGAAAATTGTTTAATTATTCCACTTGCTTAAGTGTAGCCGTTTTCATTTTCCTGGACAAGGGCTGCACTACTCTCTTTGCGCAAAGCTTTCACATTTCTATATAGCGATTCTGTTGTTTATATTTTTCCATAGCCAGTATAGGCTGCCCGAATAAAGCTTGAAGCCGCAAAAAAGAAGCTACCGATTAGTTTCGGCAGCTTCCCTCTAGGCAAAGTTTATTATTTACTTTCCGATTCGCCGATCGGATTCTGTTCATCGCCGACGCCGGTATTGCTGTGGGCGCCTTCTTTTCTCATTTTCTCGCCATCTTCCTGCGACTCACGGTCGATTCCTTCAAACTCTTCACGTTTTCTTCGATCCGTATTCCTTGAAGGGTTGGCATCTTTGGAAAATTCGTCTCTAGGCATTACGCTTCCTCCTCTTGGACTGCTTGCCTTTCCTATTCCCGAAGAATACTACTTAAAACTTATTACGCAAAGTTGAACAAGTTGTAACCGAAATAAACCGACAGGACTGACAAGGCAGCAAATACCAGATGTTCAGTGAAGCTGCCGGTCGATGTCGTAAGCGGCAAGCGCACCGTCACGCGCAGGGGAAACAATAGTTTCACGCCTCTTTTCGTTGCCATGTCCAGTATGATGTGGCTGATCATGCCGACAAGAACGCCCATCGCCAAGGCTTCATTCGGCAACACTGACTGAAACAGGACAGTCATGAGCAGCAAAAACAGCAGGCTGTGGGTGAAAGTCCGATGGCCAAACAATGTGCTGATCAGCTTCGATAAAATTGGCAGGCTTCTGCCGATCTTGCTCGAGCCATGGCAAATATCCGGAATCAACGCTCCGGCAACTCCGCCAATCAATAAGATGGCGGGCTCGTAATGGGAAACTTGCGCAAATGCCAGACTGGCTGCGATGCCGCCCGTGATGTGTGTTTTTCCTGTCATAGCGGATTGCGCTCCTTTTCTTTTTGAATCACTCTTTAATTTCTATTATAACGTTTTTCGGGTATGCTGAAGACATCGAAATTAGCAAAAGGAGTCGTTTTTTATGGGAATTCACCGTTTTTTCACCTCATTAAATGATTTGGAGCGGATCATCCGGGCACCGGGCAGGTTCAAATTCGAAGAGCATAATGTTGCCGCACATTCCTGGAAAGTCAGCCAATATGCGATGTTCTTCGCTACAATCGAAGAGCGCGAAGGCCGTCCTGTCGATTGGAAATCCCTCTACGAACGGACCATCAACCATGATTTTGCGGAAGTATTTATCGGAGACATCAAAACCCCGGTGAAATACGCATCCCCCGAACTCAAGGAAATCCTGGCGAAAGTCGAAGAAGGGATGATGGAGAAATTCATCTTAAAAGAAATTCCAGAAGAATTTCAGGAAGTGTTTTTCGACCGCATGAAAGAAGGAAAAGACGAATCGCTCGAAGGCAGGCTGTTGGAGTTTGCTGATAAACTCGATCAATTCTACGAAGCGTTTGCGGAACTGAAGCGTGGAAATACCGACAAGGAATTTCTGAAAATGTACCGGATTGCGCTCAGCAAGATTCTCGACCTTCCACTCACTGCCAGCGTCGATTATTTCCGCGATGTCATCCTTGACGATATCATGACAGAGGATACGGCAATTGATATCCGCAAAATCACCAAGCGCGTGCTCGAAGCCCATTAATGGATTTCCTGGGCATCCCTCGCTGACTTGTGATAAATTAGAACAAACTACCTCGGAGGTGAATCCCTTATTTAAGGGAATTTATTGGACCCCATACTTTTACTGAATTTAGCTCTTCTCGTTTTACTCATTGCATTAACCGCATTTTTTGTCGGCACGGAATTTGCCGTCGTCAAAGTCCGCATGTCGCGCATTGAACAACTGATCGAGGAAGGCAATAAGCAAGCCATCATTGTCAAAAAAGTCGTTGGCGACTTGGACTATTATTTGTCCGCTTGCCAGCTTGGCATCACGGTGACCGCCCTTGGCCTCGGATGGCTCGGGGAACCAACTGTTGAGCGCCTTCTCCACCCTCTATTCGACTGGCTGGGCGTGCCTTCAGCCGTGTCGACGATCGTCTCGTTCGCTTTTGCTTTTGCGCTGGTGACATTTCTGCACGTCGTCATCGGGGAATTGGCGCCGAAATCGCTGGCACTTCAGTTTGCGGAACGGATGACTTTGTCATTGGCCCCTGCGCTTTATATCTTCGGGAAAATCATGTATCCGTTCATTTTCGTCTTGAACGGCTCTGCCCGTTTGCTGCTTCGCATGTTCGGTGTGGAACCTGCAGGCGAGCAGCAAGCCCATTCAGAAGAAGAACTGAAGATTATCATGGCGCAAAGTTTCCAGAGCGGCGAAATCAACCAAACGGAGCTTTCCTATATGCAGAATATCTTTGCATTCGACGAGCGCAGCGCCAAAGATGTCATGATCCCGCGCACACAAATGGTCGCTTTTCCAGACGATTTGTCTACTGAGGAATTGCTCGCTGAACTTCGGGAGCACCGCTTTACGCGCTACCCGATTGCACGCGACGGCGACAAAGATGACCTGATCGGTTTCATCAATGCCAAAGAAGTGCTGACCTATTATGCAATCAACAGCGATGTCCAAATGACGGAACTCATCCATAACCTTCCGTATTTCCACGAGACCACGCCTCTGCAGATGGCGCTCGTGAAAATGCAGAAAGACCGCACCCACATTGCCCTTGTCATCGATGAATACGGCGGCACATCCGGCCTGATCACGATGGAAGATATCCTCGAAGAAATCGTCGGGGAGATCCGGGATGAGTTTGATGAAGAAGAAGAAGCTGAAATCGTGAAAGAAAGCGATACCCGCTACATAGTGAATGGCCGCGTCCTGTTGAAAGATTTGGAAGAGCGATTTAGCCTGAAATTTGCAGATAGCGACGAAATCGATACGATAGCCGGATGGATGCAGCATCAGCTCATCGAAGCCGAAGCCGGGGATTCTTTTGAAAAAGGCGGCTACCATTGGGAGATTATCGCCATGGAAAATCACCATATCCTCAAAATCGCTTTCGAGAAACTCGAAGAACCGGAAGTCAACGCGTAAACAGGGCTGCCCCCAGGCAGTCCTGTTTTTTTAGAAAAGAAGCAATTGACCATTCACCATTATTTCTTTACGATAGGAACAAATGTTCTTATTTTTTTAGAAAGGAGTGGTGGAAATGAAAAAGAATCAGCATTTGACGGTTAAAGGTGACATATTGGACAGGGGGCAATTGAAATGGGGGGCGCTGATGCTGCCGGAACATGTTCGCATGCTGCGGGAATGGCGGGCCGATGAACCTTCTATGCATAAACCTCATCTTGATGAAGAAGAACTCAGTTTATTGCAGGAGGAAATCGGTATTGCGCACCAGCGGCAATGTATGGCGGAACTGCGCTATTGGGACGGCGGGCTGGCCGCCTTATCCGGAACCATCGTAGCGGTCGACTTGTCCAGCCACACCGTGGAAATCTCATTCGGAACTGAGGCTTTCCATATCGCTTTTGACGATCTTCTGGGCATTCGCCTCGTCGATTAAATTTGTCTACACAAGCGCAAAAACGGATAATTTCTTTTTTTAAGGTTAAGGATTGGCGGCATCGGGCATATACTTAATAACTTTACAAAAAAATGGAGGTATAAAGTTATGAGCAAAGTGACGTCTTATGCCAAAGAACTTGGCCAAGAATTCAAGAAAGACCATGCGACGACACTTGCGGCAGCGCAGGCCTATTATTACCTATTAGCAATCGTTCCTTTATTAATTTTGCTATTGGCCATTCTGCCGTATTTGCAGATCGACCCGCAACGGGCTGTCGATTTTATCGGCACGATCCTGCCGGGTGAAGTCGCCAATACATTCGAAGATACCATCGTCAGTGTCGTGACCACCCCATCCGGCGGCCTATTGACTTTCGGTATCCTGGGTACGCTTTGGTCCGCTTCGAATGCAATGACTGCATTCATGGAAGCGACGAACCAAGCGTATGATGTTGAAGAAACCCGTTCTTTCTTCGTCAAGAAAGGATTGGCGATCGTCTTGACGCTGTTCATGCTGATTGCCGTTATCGTTGCACTTATCCTGCCAATCTTTGGCGGCACGATTATCGATATGATCAATCAGTTCCTGAACCTGCCGCAGCAGACGGAGATTATTTTCCAAGTGCTCCGTTGGGTCATCTCGATTGTGGTTATGAGCTTGGTATTGGCAATGCTCTACAAATTTGCGCCAAATAAGCAATTCCCGTTCAAGGAAGTTATCATCGGGGCTATCATTGCTACGGTCTTGTGGCAGCTTGTATCCCTTGGCTTCTCATTCTATGTATCGAATTTCGGAAGTTACTCGGCCACTTACGGAAGCCTTGGTGGATTGATTGTCTTGATTCTTTGGTTCTTCCTGACAGGTTTGATCCTTGTAGTCGGAGCTGAAATCAACGCAATCTTGCACCGCCGGAAACATGCCAAGAGTGATTCGGAAGAAAGCAAATTGCAAACTGCTGAATCGGGTAATACAGAGTCTTCAATGAATAAGTATTAATGCCAAAAGCCATCCGCTGTTTGACAAGCGGATGGCTTTTTCATGTGGTATTGCCGCTTTCCCCGATACCCGGACGGTGCGCAAGGAAATTCTGGGACGCAAACCCTTCCACTTGGGTTTCCGAATAGCGTTTTTGCAAAGCCTCGATTAAGTTCGGGTAAGCCGAAGCATTTTCGAGCCTTGTGACATGATCGGAGATACCGTCAAAATCAGATCCGAGTCCAATATGGCGTTCTCCACCGAGTGTACAAAGATGATCGATATGGCGCAGCAAATCCTCAATCGTTGCCTGCTGGCTTCCAGGATTGATGAATTCTGGACAGAATACGACATCGATCAAGCCGTTGCGCGAGAACAGCGCCTCGATTTGCCCGTCGTCCAGATTACGCGGATGATCGCATAACTTTCGTGCATTGGAATGGCTTGCGATTGGGTAATCCGCGAGTTCCATCACTTCCCAGAATCCTGCGAGCGATAAATGGGACACGTCCGTGAAAACATGATGTTCATTATTCAACTGCACCACTTGCTTGCCGAGCAGCGTCAAGCCGCCTCCTCTAGGCTCTCCGACACCATCCGCGCAAAGATTGGCGAAATTCCATGTCAGTCCGAGCGACAGCAGGCCTAGCCTATAGAGATGCCGCAATTTCACAAGATCGTTTCCGAAAGGATCCGCCCCTTCGAGTGCAAGCACTGCCCCAATTTCACCCGGGCCCAGCGCATCGATATCTTCCCACCGCCGGATGTGTTTCATGAGTGGCTGCCCGAGCACTTCGCTGTAGAACAAATCGACTTGCTCGAGGCAATGCTGCCATTTTTCATTGTCCGGCAGTTCCGGATGCACAAACACTGCGAAAAATTGAACTTTCACAGCGCCTCGCTGCAAGCGCTGAAAATTGGTGTCGAGTTCTTCCGCATCGAGAAAGCGCACCGGCTTTCCCTGAAACAATTCGTTGCGCTTCGCCACCTGGAGCTTCAGCAGGGCGTCGCAATGTGTATCGATAATTCGCACTCACTCATCCCCTTCTTCTCTACAAGCGCTGACAAAGCCTTCAAAGATGCGCAAAGACGCTGCGTCCCCTGCACGCGCCATGTTTTCCGGATGCCATTGCAGCCCAAGCGCGAAACCATGCTCTTTGCTTTCGATCGCTTCTATGACCCCGTCACTCGCAATGCCCGACACGAGATAATGCTCCGGCACTCGGCGATTCGACTGGTGATGGCGGCTATTGACCTTGAGCTTCAAAGAATCTGTCAGTCGGTGCAAGAGCGAGCCTTCCGCTACCTCGACAAAATGAGAGCCATGTTCTTTCGGCGCACGCTGCTGATGTTGCAGCAGGTTACCGGCCAGCTGGGACGGCGTATCCTGATACATGTCCCCTCCGGCTGCGATATTCAAAATCTGGGCACCTCGGCAAATCGCCAGCACCGGTTTGTTTTTCTCCATCACTTTCTCCAGCAGCTCCAGCTCGAAGCGGTCACGTGAAGGAATGATGACGCCAAGTCCCGGATGCGGCTCTTCGCCGAATAATGTCGGGTCAATATCCCAGCCGCCCGCAAGGAACAACCCGTCGATGTGCTCGGCGAGTTCTTCCAGTTCCGCCTGCCCTTCAATATGAGGAAGCATGATCGGCAATCCGCCCGCCCGGACAATCGCTTCTGTGTCCGCAAGCTCTACATTGTATTCATCTTTCCCCAATTCCTTTGACGCAGTAATACCGATAATCGGTCTCATTTCCATCACCCCTAAGTTGTTTGAATACTTGATATATTCACCATACAGAAGTTTTTTCAGGTTGGAAAGAACAATCCAATCTTTTCCATCAAAAAGAAACCGCCTGTGAAAGACGCGAAGCCTTCCACCGCTGTTTCTGTCAAAAACTGATTTTCTACCGTCCGTCGAAGCTCTTGCCCATCACTCGGCTTGATATCCAGCAATCGCTTCGGCAACCGCATTTTCGATTGGCGTGACATTCGCCAAATCATTGTTCAGGATGATCGCGAAGATCAGCCGTTCCCCGCCTTGAGTCGTCGCATAGCCTGCCAGAGAAGAAACCGAGGACAAGCTGCCCGTTTTGGCCTGGACATTGCCTTCCGCTGCCGTTCCTTTCATGCGGTTGCGCAGCGTTCCCCCAATAAATCGTTCAGAAGCCCCTGCTACCGGTAAGGATTCGAGGAACGTATCAAACCATGGTTCGCCCTGTGCCCCGGCCAATAACTGCGAAATTTCATTCGCTGGAATCAAATTGACGTGGGACATTCCGGAAGCATCGCGCAGATGGATCGTGTCGACATTGACCCCAAGCTTATCGGCGGTTGCCTCCATCACTTCAAGCCCGGCCTCCCAGCTGCCTTCCCCGTTCACCACGCGGCCCATTTGTTTCGCCAACGCTTCACCGTGCCCGTTATTGCTCAGTTTCATGAACGGGATCGACAGTTCCGCGAGCGTCATCGATTGATGCTCTAGCAACATGCGGCTATCAGACGGCGTTACGCCCATCTCCGTTTGTGAGTTCCCGATCAACTCGACGCCTTCCTTACCGAGTGCCTTTTCGAACAAGCTGAGCGCGTATCCGGACGGTTCATCGACTGCGATCCATTCACGCGTCCGGCTGCCCTGTTCCGGGATATTGCCTTCCACGATGATTTCATTTGTGCCATGGTCTCTTGTGATGCTCAGCGTTTTCGGTTCTCCCGCTGCGACCGTTTCGGCATTATTGGTGATTGTCACATAATCGGTTTCAGGTGATAAACTCACCCGCACCTCATCTCCCGCCGCATCTCCGGCGTTCGCTTCCACGATGATCGACCCGGCGTCGTAATCTTTATTTGGGGAGACGGTCAATGCAGATACTTGTGCGCCGACGTACGATACTTCATTTTTCCACGTCATGTCTTCGGACAAGCGTTCATCATCAAACCAGCTATCGTCGCCGACCAGGTCGCCTTTTACTTTTTGTATCCCTTGTGCTTTCAATTCTTGTGCAAAGCGCTCAAAATCCTCCTCGAGCAATGTCGGGTCGCCTTTGCCTTTCAAATAAAGATTGCCTTGCAGCACTTTGCCTTTCAGCTCTCCGTCTGTATGTAGTTCTGTCGAGAATCGATGATCTTCCCCTAAAGTTTCAAGTGCCGCAGCCAAGGTGAACAGCTTCATATTGGAAGCCGGTTTCAGGCGGATATCGCCAAAGTGATCGTATATTTTTTTCCCACTGTCCGCTTTTCGGATACTGACGCCTGCTAGCGCGCCGTCCAAACTTTCGTCTTGCAGAATATCATTCACTTGCGCAGTTAAGGCTGCATATTCACTGTCTGCACCTGCCATATTTCCGTCACTCCCCATCTGTAGCGGAGAAGCCGCTAAAGCCCCTGCCAGCACGAGCAATCCGGCTGTTCTCCATCGATTCAATTTCGCCATTTTATTTCCTCCTTCAAGTGGTTTACAAAAAATGTACCACATATAAAGTAAGAATTTTCTGATACCTGAATAATCAGAACTAATGGCTTACTACTATTTTATATTAATAGTAAAAAAATCCAAATAAAATCTATATATTTTCTTCGATTCATTGTCTCTACGTTCTTTCAGCCTAGCTCCATCAAAAAAACCGCACCGGCAAATTGCCGATGCGGTTCCTTCTTTCTTTATTATTGCTGAATCAATTCCAATTCTACTGGAATTGATGCTTCCACTTCTTCGCCATCCAAGTGCTGGATTGCTGTTTCGACCGCCATTTCACCGATCATTTCCGGTTTTTGGGCAATCGTTCCGGCAAGCCGGCCCTCTTCTACTGCTGCTACTGCATCGCTTGTGGCATCAAATCCGACAACTGTGACGTCTTTACCTGAAGCTTCGATCGCTTCAAGTGCGCCAAGCGCCATTTCGTCATTGTGCGCAAACACTCCGGTTACATCAGGGTTTGCTTGCAGGATATTTTCCATGACCGACAAACCTTCTGCACGGTTGAAGTTCGCTGTTTGTTTGGCGACTACATCCAAGCTGTCTGCTGCGATATTATTAAAACCTTCTCCGCGTTCACGCGCTGCAGAAGATCCTGGAACACCTTCCAATTCCGCTACTTTCGCGCCATCGCCTACCAATGACAATAAGTGTTCAGCTGCCATTTCACCGCCAGCTACGTTATCCGAAGCAATGTGGGAAACGACTTCTCCACCTTCCGCGCTGCGGTCTACTGTAATGACCGGAATTTCTGCATTGTTAGCAGAAGCCACTGCTGAAGCGACTGCCTCAGAATCGACTGGGTTGATCAGAATCATGTCTACGCCTTGCTGGATCAAATCCTCTACATCACTTGCCTGCTTCGATGCATCGTCTTGTGCATCCACTACAGAAAGAGTTGCGCCAAGTTCAGAAGCTTTGGCTTCTGCCCCTTCGCTCAATGTCACGAAGAACGGGTTGTTCAATGTCGAGATCGAGAAACCGATTGTGTAATCGCCGCTCGCTTCTTCTCCGCCTGTTGTTTCTTCTGAATCCGAACCTGGTGCTTCCATGGAACATGCGGCCAAAACCATCATTGCCAAAAGAACGAACATCAATAGCATTTTCTTCATTTCTACCACTCCTTATGCTGTTTTTTTACGGTCGAGCAATACTGCAAGCAATATAACTGCACCCTTCACCACTTGCTGGAAGAAGGAGGATACCCCGATCAAATTCAAACCATTGTTCAAGACACCGATGATCAAAGCCCCGATCAAGGTGCCGACGATCCATCCGCGGCCGCCAGTCAAACTCGTTCCACCGAGTACAACGGCTGCGATGGCATCAAGTTCAAACATCTGGCCGGCTGTCGGCTGCGCTGAATTCAAACGCGAAGTCAAGATCAGTGACGCCAGTGCAGCAAGCGCGCCGACCAAGGAATATACATAAATCTTGATGCGATCGGCATTGATTCCAGAAAGTACGGAAGCTTCCTCGTTGCCGCCCACTGCGTAAACACGGCGTCCGAACGTCGTTTTCTTCAAAATGAAGTAAAGGATCCCGAAACTGATGAGCATCGTCACGACTGGAATCGGGATGCCGAGGAAATAGCCTTTTCCGAGCATCTGGAAAGCCATGCTATCGCCAAGCCCGGAAATCGGCCGGCCTTCTGTGTAGACGAGCGTCAAGCCCCGGTAAATGGTCATCGTCGCAAGTGTCGCGATGAATGGTGCTACTTTCCCTTTTGCGATGATGACGCCGTTGATGGCTCCGAGAACTGCCCCGAGGAACAGCCCCAACAACATCGCTAAGATCGGGTCAATTCCTGAAGCCATCATGCCGGCTGTCACAGCACCCGTAAGCGCCAAGATCGATCCGACCGATAAGTCGATTCCGCCGGTCAAGATGACGAAGGTCATGCCGAATGCGATCAAGGCATTGATCGACACTTGCCGGAGGACGTTCAAGATATTGCTCATGGATAGAAAACTCGGGTTAATTGCGGTGATGATGATGATGATCAAAATCAATCCGATGAACGGCGCGATTTTTTGGAACAAGCTTGTATTAGCGGATTTCAGCTTCAAGTTTCCCACCTCCTGTTGCATAATGCATAATCGTTTCCTGCGTCATTTCCTGCTTCGGCACATCTGCCGCCAGCTTGCCTTCGTGCATGACGAGCACACGGTCGGCCATGCCGATTACTTCCGGAAGTTCGGAAGAGATCATCAAGATGGCGACGCCACGAGCGGCCAATTCGTTGATGATCGAATAAATCTCTTTCTTCGCGCCGACATCGACGCCGCGTGTCGGCTCATCGAGTATGAGCACATCCGGTTCGATACCGAGCCATTTGGCGATGACGACTTTTTGCTGGTTGCCTCCGCTGAGCGATTTGGCCGCTTGGTCGGGCCCGGATGTTCGGATGCCAAGGCGCTTTACCATCCGGTCGTACAGGCTGCGTTCTTTGTCTTTCGACAGCAAACCTTTTTTGGAAATGGATTCAAAGTTCGCCATGCTGATGTTTTCTTCGACTGTAAAATCGACGATCAGCCCTTCGGATTTGCGGTCCTCGGTCACGTAGCCGATGCCGAGCTCTTTCGCTTTTTGCGGATTGTCGATTTTCGCAGGCTTGCCATCGAGTTCCACTGTTCCTGAATCCGCTTTCTTATAACCGAATAAAGACTGTGCCACTTCTGTGCGCCCTGCCCCCATCAGCCCAGCAATCGAAACGATTTCCCCTTTATGGATATCGAAGGAAATATCTTCAAAGCACTCTTTCCGCGATAGGCCTTTAACCGATAGTTTCACGTCGCCGATTGCTGAGCTTCGTTCCGGGAAACGGTCGCCGAGTTCACGGCCGACCATTAACTGGACAATTTCTTCGAAGCTAGTTTCGCTGATCTTCCGTTCACCGACGAATTCACCGTCGCGCAATATGGTGATGCGGTCGCACAGCGAAAAAATTTCTTCCATGCGATGTGAAATATAGACGAACGACACGCCGCGCTTTTGCAGGTCGCGGATGGTCACGAATAAAGTTTCGATTTCGCGGTCCGTCAGTGCGGCCGTCGGTTCATCCATGATGATCATTTCCGCATCCATCGACAAAGCTTTGCCGATTTCCACCAATTGCTGCTGTCCGACAGACAATGTGCTTGCGGGAAGCGATGGGTCGATATCGAGCCCTAAATCCCCTAAGATCTTTTTCGTTTTGCGTTCCATGTCTTTCGTCTTCAAGATGCCTGTGCGCCCGACGGTCTCCTCGCGGCCGAGAAAGAGATTATCCGCAATCGACAGGTGCGGCAGGATATTCAATTCCTGATGGATGACGGCGATGCCTTCCGCTTCTGCCTGCTTCGGCGAAGTGAATTCGACTTTTTTGCCTTTCACTTCCACTTTACCGGAGTCGCGTGTATAGATGCCGGACATGATTTTCATCAAGGTCGATTTCCCGGCGCCGTTCTCGCCCATCAAGGCGTGGATCTCGCCTTTTTCAAGAGAGAAGTGGACGTTTTTCAAGACGGCGTTGCCGCTGAACGACTTGCAAATATCAGTCATATTGATCATTTCGGTCATTTCGTTCACCTGCCTCATTAAAAGATGACGCCCGACTGGAGAATGACATTCGCATAAGGGCTTGCTTCCCCTGTACGGATAATCAGTTTGGCGTTATGGCTCATCGCCTTCAATTCCTCGTGGCTCAGGTAGCGGCAATCCAATTGCTGTTGCATGCCAGCTTCCAAGCCTTTATTGTGATCGCTTATTTCCCGGGCAATATAAGCCGCTTCCGCTTCGAAATCCTCAAGCACTGCATCCAGCACCGTCTCAAATGAAGGCTCCCCGATGCGGTATGATAAATCGATGCATGGTACATGTTCCGGTACCGGCAGCCCGCAATCGGCAATGACGAGCAAATCCGTATGCCCGAACCGTGCCAAATGCCCGGCGATATCTCGATTGATCATGCCTTGTTTTTTCATTTTCCTGCCTCCATCCGGGACAGGACTTCCGTGCGGTTCGGCATGCCGCCTTGCGCCCCGAATTTCTCCACCGATAAGGAGGCAGCGGCATTGGCAAAGCGGACAGCTTCTTTAAACTCACTGCCTTCAGCTAATGCCACTGCCAAGGCGCCGTTAAAAGTATCGCCTGCGCCCGTCGTGTCGACTGCTTGTGTCGGAAAGCCTTCGACCATTACGTGCTTGTCGCCATCGAAATAGCGGGCGCCGTTTTTTCCGAGCGTCACGACCATGCGATTCGGATAGCGTTCCAGTTCAAGTTCCCAATTGGTGCCGAACAGCTCTTCCGCTTCGGTTTCATTCGGCGTCAAGAAGTCCGCTTGTTTCATCGCCTCTGTGAACCCGCCAGCTGGCGCTGGATTCAAAATAGCCGGCACGCCGAGTTCTTTGACAAGCTGCAGCGTATATTCGACGACCGGAATCGGCAGTTCCAACTGGAGAATGAGCATCGAACTTTTTTCGATTACCTTCTTCTGCGCATCGATGTCCGATTTCGTCAGTTCATGGTTGGCGCCCGGCACAACGATGATGCGGTTGTCACCCTCTGACAACAGGATATTGGCGATTCCGCTCGCTCCGTCCGTTTTTTTGACACCTTGTGTGTCAATCTGTTCTGTTTCCAAGCCACTTAGAAGCTGTGTGCCGAATGCATCGCTGCCGACTGCCCCGACGATATGGACTTGGTCGCCGAGCCTCGCTGCTGCGACTGCCTGGTTGGCGCCTTTTCCGCCTGGAACGGTCGTATATAAATTCCCTAGCACCGTTTCACCTTGCTTTGGAAAGCGCTCTGTTCCGACCACAAGGTCCATATTGATGCTGCCTACTACTGTAATCATCATTCCACACTCCTTGTTGTGCCCCGCAAGATCAGCTTGACCGGAATTTCGTAAAAGCTTTCTTCCACAGGCTTGTTCTCGATCCGCTTAATTAAGACACGGGTAGCGATGGCTCCCATTTTGTAAACGTCCTGTGCGACGGTCGAGAGCCCCGGCGACAGCATTTCGCCCATTGCGATGCCATCGAATCCGACAATCTGCAAATCGTCCGGCACTTTTCTGCCGAGCAGCACGGCTGCTTTCAAAGCCCCAGCTGCCGACACATCGCTTGAAGCGAATATGCCGTCGATTCCCGGGTCGTTGTGCAATTCCCGTTCGACGATCTTTTGCGAATCGGCATAATGGAACGGGCACGTGACGATGTGGTGATCGACATCCGCTTTTCCGATCGCTTCCATAAATCCGTCATAACGGTCATTCGCCGGATTCAGCGCTTCCGGCCCTCTCAAGAACAAGATGTTTTGGCATCCGCGCTCGAGTAGCGCATTCGTCCCAAGCATCGCGCCTTCTTTATTATTCGATGAGACGACCGGAATCTTTTCATTGATCGCCCGGTCAAGTGCCACGATCGGCAGCTTGGTATTTGCATAATGGGGTGCCTCCAGCTGGTTGGAAGTTACGATAAAGCCGGCGATGTATTTTTTCTTCAAGGTTTCGATATAATTTTTCTCTTTTTTCGGATCTTCATCGGAGTTGCACAAAATCACTGTATAGCCGTAGCTCAATGCCACATCTTCCACAGCCCGTGCAAGTTCCGGGAAAAAGGGATTCGTGATGTCCGGTAAAATGAGCCCGATCAAATTGGAACGTTTCGTGTTCAAAGAGCGTGCGACCGGATTCAGCTCATACTGCAGTTCCTCGACTGCTTCGGTCACCGCTTTGGCGGCATCTGCGCTGACATAGCCGCTGCCATTCAAAAAACGTGAAACCGTCGCAACGGAAACGCCTGCTTTTTTCGCTACATCTCTAATCGTTGTCATTGCTCTTCTCCGTTCTCAGGTTATGTGTAACCGGTTACACATACTATAAAACTTCCTTTTCTTCTTGTCAACGCGATTTTTCATTTCATCTTGCTTCGAATTCCATAAAAAAATACCCCGACAATTGATGTCGGGGTGAGAAAATCAATGGGCCAGCATCTGCTCGCCGCAATCTTCTTCGGTTAGGCTATAGCTGGTAACGTTTTTCCCTTTTTTGCGCAGCAAACGGACAGCCATATTCTTTTCCATTTCATCGGAAGCGATGACATGGATCGGACGGTCCGGTATTTCTTCGTAGCTGCGGATAAAATAAGCGACTGGGAGTTCGAATGCGCCTTCGACGGGATCTTTATAGGAAATATTATAGGCTCTCACATCCAGCAAGAGAATATCGCCATCTTCTTTCAGGTTGTCTGCACAGTCGTGCTTGACCCCTTTGGCCGTGACATAGCGTTTATAGAAACCGTTGGAGCCGGCAAGAGCCAGCAACGCGATCGGGATGGCAATACTCATTGTTTCGATCTTCCCCTTCTGGATTGTGTTTTTCAAAGAGAAACCGCCGAAGCCGAAGCTTAAGCGGTTGTGCTCCTATTATTGTTTCACGGCTGCGACTTCTTGCTGCCATTTGCTGTAGCCGCCTGTCATATTGACCAGGTTATCGATGCCGTTCGCTTTCAGTACACTTGCAGCGATAGCGGAACGGGCACCCGCCTGGCATTGCACGATGATCGTTTTGTCTGTATCCACTTCATCCAAGCGATTTTTCAAGGTACCGACCATAATGTGCTCGGCGTTATCGATATGCCCTTCATCGAATTCCGTCTGATTGCGGACATCGAGCACATACGCTTCGCCTTTTTCGACCATCTCATTCGCTTCGGATGGCGAGACGTTTTCATAAGAAGCCAAGTTGTCCGCTTGTGCCAGGACAGTTTCTGCCTCTGCAAGACCGTAGACTTCATCGATTCCGACTGAACGGAGGGAAACCAATGCTTCATCGAGTACTTCCGTGTAGAGAAGCAAGTACAAGGGTTTGTTGTAATCAACGACCCATCCTGCCCAGTTCGTGAAGGAATTGTTGAACGGAATGTTGATCGTTCCTTGGATATGGCCTTTGCTGTAGGCATCTGCCGGGCGCATATCAAGCACTTGTTTGCCTTCTGCAAGCAGCGCTTCGATATCTGTGGCTGATGTGATTTCTTTTGGTTCCGGCAAGTCTTTGATCAACTGTGGCCCGACTTTATTGACCGATTTCATCACCGCGAAATAATACGGCGGTTCCGGCTGGCCTTCGAGCAAAGCTTTCTTGAAAGAAGCTTCATCATCGAATTGCATCGCCCAGTTAAAGGCTTTTTCGTAACCGACTGTCGTCGATGGAACCGCGCCGAGCGCTTTACCGCAAGCGGATCCGGCACCATGTGCTGGCCAAACTTGCAAATAATCCGGAAGCGCCTTGAAACGTTCGATCGACTTGAACATCGCCACAGCACCGGATTCGGACGTGCCTTGGATGCCCGCCGCTTTTTCCAGAAGGTCTGGGCGCCCGACGTCTCCGACGAAGACGAAGTCGCCTGTAAAGATGCCCATCGGCTTATCCGCGGATCCGCCTTTATCCGTCAATAGGAAGGAAATGCTCTCCGGGGTATGTCCTGGCGTGTGCATCACGTCAAATACCAGGTTGCCGATTTTGAACTGGTCGCCGTCTTTCAATAGTTGATGGCTGATTCCATCCAGGTTCTGATATTTCCAATCGGCATCGCCTTCATCCGAAACATAGAGCTTCGTGCCGAAACGGTCATTCAGTTCCCGTGAACCGGATACAAAGTCAGCATGGATATGCGTTTCAAGAGCGCCAACAAAATTCAGTTTCTCTTTTTTCGCCAGTTCTTCGTATGCTGTGATATCGCGCATCGGATCAACGACGACTGCTTCACCTGTTTTTTGGCACCCTACTACATAAGATGCGTGAGCCAATTTTTCGTCATAGAAATATCGTAGTAACATGGAATCAATCTCCTTTTGTTTGTTTTCGTTTTCTTAAGCTTAATATACCCCAGAGGGTATAAATTGTAAACACATATGCTTCACATTTTTATCGGCTTTCTTTAACACATTAAAAAAGCTTCAGGAGCGCAGCAACCGCGCTCTTGAAGCTTAAAAGCGTATTATTTTTTTACATCAAAGAAATCTGGAAGCTCGCTCGCTTTCATGGGAAACTCCGCTTTGCGCTTGTCGACGAAGGATTGGATGCCTTCATGCGCATCGGCATTTTGCCCGGCCCAGTAAAGGAACTTCGATTCAGCGAGATGCGACTCATGCGGATGATCCGCGCCAAGCATTTTCCATAATAATTGGCGCGTGAAGCTATTGGATGTGGCGGCGGTATTTCCTGCAATGTCCCGTGCGATTTCATATGCTTTTTCAAGCGGATCTTCCGATTCATATTGCATGAGCCCCGCCTCCACCGCTTCAGCCGTCGGGATGTAGCGACCCGTCAGTGTCCATTCGAGTGCTTTTCCGATACCGACGATACGCGGCAAAAACCAGCCGGAGGAAGCTTCCGGGCCGATGCCGCGGCGTCCGAAGACAAAGCCGATTTTCGCATCTTTTTTGACGATGCGGATATCCATCGGCAAAGTCATGGTCATGCCGATGCCGACCGCAGGGCCGTTGATGGCGGCAATGATCGGTTTTTTCACTTCATAAACTCGGTTGCTGACCTGCCCGCCGAGGTCCCGGTATTCTTCCGCACTTTGTTCGGAAGCGAACGTCGAGCCGCCGTCCGATAAGTCCATCCCGGCGCAAAACGCTCGTCCCGCCCCCGTCACGACGATGACGCGCACAGCATCGTCGCCATTAACGTTTTTGTAGAAATGAAGCAGCTCGTCGTTCATTTTTTCTGTATAGGCATTCATTTTTTCAGGGCGATTTAAGGTCAATGTCAGAATGCCATCCGAAAGTTCTGTTTTAATGGTTTCGTACAAGCGCATTCACTCCTTCTTCATATTCCCGCTCCAATTGCCCGACAGCTTCCTTGACCGTTTCGCGTTTCGTCACCGTTGTCACGCCGTGTCCCGCCGACCAAATATCGCGCCACGCCTTGGCATTGACGAGATGGGAAAGGTCGACTTCCTTTTTCGGCTTTAAGGTTCTCGGATCAATGCCTTGTTTTTCAAGACTCGGGATGAGGACGTTCACTGGAACGCCGCTGAACGAATCGGTATATAAAATGTCTTCAATCGAGGAATCGATGACCATCTGCTTATACTCTTCCGGGGCGCTGCTTTCTTCGACCGCCAAAAAGCGCGTACCCATATAGGCATAATCTGCCCCCATCAATAAAGCAGCTGCCACATCTTGCCCGGTGGACAAAGAACCCGACAAGATGATCGTGCCATCAAAGAACTTCTTGACCGCCGCAATGAACGCGAACGGATTTAGTGTGCCCCCGTGCCCGCCAGCGCCTGCGCATACAAGAATCAATCCATCGACGCCGCTTTGTGCCGCTTTCTTCGCATGCTTGGCGTTTGCCACATCAGAATAGACAAGGCCACCGTATGTGTGGACGATTTCGAGCACTTCTGCAGGCGAGCCAAGCGAGGTGATCACAATCGGCGGCTGATGCTCGCGGATCAATTCGACGTCTTCATCATAGCGCTTGTTCGAGCCGCGGTGGCTGATGAAATTGACCGCCCACGGAATATCGCCGAGCGCTTCGTTCACTTCAATGAGCCATTTCGCACATTCTTCGGCGGGACGCGCATTCAATAGAGGAAACGAACCGATGACGCCGGCACGCCCTGATTCAATGACCATTTGAGGCGTCGATACAAGAAACATCGGCGCCACGATAACCGGCAGCTTAGGCATGTTCAATCACCACCGCAATTCCCTGTCCGCCGCCGATGCATAGGCTCGCGACTGCATATTTCCCGCCGCGCCGCTTCAATTCATAAGCCGCTGATAGCAAGAGACGTGCACCGCTCGCACCGACCGGATGGCCAAGCGCAATCGCTCCGCCGTTGACGTTCACTTTCGAGCGGTCCAGCCCGAGCTCTTTTTCCACCGCCAAATATTGCGCCGCGAAGGCTTCGTTCACTTCGACCAAATCGAGATCCTCAATCGTCAGTTCCGCTTTTTCCAGCGCACGGCGGATGGCAGGGACCGGGCCGATGCCCATGATCGTCGGATCCACTCCAGCCACATGCCAGGACACGATGCGCGCAACAGGCGACAAGCCATGCTTTTTGACTGCATCTTCCCCTGCCACAACAAGAGACGCCGCCCCGTCATTGATGCCTGAAGCATTGCCAGCTGTTACCGATCCGTCTTTTTTGAAAGACGGGCGCAGTTTCGATAAGCCCTCCGTATTGGCATCCGGTTTAATGTGTTCATCTTTATCAACCACAACTGTGCCTTTGCGCGTTTTCACTTCGACGCCGACAATTTCTTCGTCAAACTGTCCTCCAGTTGCCGCTCTAGCTGCCCGTTGGTTTGATTCGACCGCGAATTCATCTTGGGCTTCACGAGAAATATCGTATTGCTCCGCCAGTTTCTCGGCTGTCATCCCCATGCCGCTGCCCGTATATTGGTCGGTCAGCGTCGCGAGCAGCATGTCTTCAAACTGCATCGGCCCCATCTTGGCCTTGCTGAACCGCTGTGTGAAATTCGCATAAGGCGACATCGACATATTCTCCGCGCCGCCAGCCAAAACGATATCCGCTTCACCGAGCAGAATGTGCTGCGCCGCGGAAACGACTGCCTGCGCACCCGATCCGCAAAGCCGGTTCAAGGTCAGGGCCGGCACTTCCTGGGGAACGCCTGCATTCAATCCGATATGGCGCGCAAGATATGCTGCATTGACGTTCGACTGGATAACATTTCCATAAATGACGTGATCCACATCTTTTGCTTTGACATTCGCTCTTTTCAGCGCTTCCATCGCTGTTGCTGTGCCGAGCTCCGTTGCATCTGTATTCGCAAACGACCCGCCGAATGCCCCGAATGCCGTTCTTGCACCATCTACTAGATATACATGTTTCATGTCCACTTCTCCTTTTTACGCCCAACTGAAAGGGCTTACATATTTTCATTAAACTTGTCAGAAAATTTAATTTCCCATTCAATCATACCGCCCAGTATGGCCATTTACAAAAATATTTTACCTTCCATTTAAAATTTAACGCGTTGTTTAACTCCAATTGCACATCACCAGAAAAAGAAGACCCATGACGAGTCTTCTTCTATTGTTAAGGAAGCAATACCAGTTTCCCTGTACTTTTCCGACTTTCCATCAGTGCATGGGCTTGCGCTGCCTGTTCCAACGGATAACGCCCAGTGATCGACACGTTCAGCTGACGCTGTTCGAGCAATTCGCTGATTGCCGCTTCTGCATGCTTCAAAAAACCTGGACGCTGCTTGCGGTAAGTGCCAGTGCTGTACCCGAGTACCGCCCGGCAACTTGAATGAAGTTCATCTGTTTTGACTGTTCCTGGAACAGATCCTTCGTTGGCATGGCCAAATGACACAATACGGCCGAACGGTGCCAGAACCTCAAGGCTGCGCTCGAAGTTTTCACCGGCGATCGTATCTAAGATAACGTCCACACCTTTGCCGCCCGTCAGTTCAGCGACCACTTCCGCGAAGTTATTCTCACGATAATTGACCGCAATAGCGCCAAGGCCTTCCACTACTTTCATCTTCTCTTCACTGCCGACCGTTCCGTAGATTTCCGATATGCCAGCAAGTTTCGCCAATTGGATCGCGGTCGTGCCGATGCCGCCGGCTGCTGCGTGGACTAAGAGCGATTCACCCGGCTGTATACGGGCGACTTCGTGCAGCACATTATAGGCAGTGATGCCGACAGTCAAGGTCGCTGCCGCTTCCTCAAAGGTGACGCTGTCCGGGATCTTGTAGACAAGCTGGTCAGAAGCGACGACATATTCCGCATAGGACCCGGAAGCTGGAAAAGCGCGCACACGGTCTCCTGCAGAAAAACCGGTCACTGCACTGCCTGTTTCTTCAACGATGCCTGCACAATCGAGCCCCGGCGTGAATGGCTCGTTATTGGCCACCCCGTGATATTGTCCGAGACGCGCTTTAATATCAGCAAAATTGACACTGATCGCTTCGACTTTGATGAGCACTTCATGGTCTTTCATTATTGGTTTCGGCACTTCCTGAAGTTTCAATACTTCGGGAGGGCCGGTCGTTTCTGCAATGATCGCTTTCATGCAAACGCCCCTTTCATTAGAAAATCAACAGGCAGGCACCGATGACCAAGCCACCGTAAATTAAGGCGATCATCGTGTAGCCCATGATGTCGCGGATTTTCAAGCCGGCAATCGCCAGTAGCGGAATTGCCCAGAATGGCTGGATCATATTCGTCCAGCTATCGCCCCAGGCTACAGCCATGACGATCTTCGATGGCTCAACGCCCATTTCAAGCGCTGCCGGAAGCATGATCGGTGCCTGAACTGCCCATTGACCGCCGCCTGAAGGGATGAAGATATTCAAGATCCCTGCCGATAAGAAGGTGAACAGCGGCAAGGTCGTTTCATTCGAAATATCAATGAAGAAATTCGACATCATGACAGCCAGCCCTGAGGCACCGAGCATGCCCATGATTCCTGCATAGAACGGATACTGCAGCACGAACTGGCCGACACTGCTGACGGACTTCAATAATCCCGCCGCCAGTTCCCGCACATTTCCGAACATGAGAAGCGCAGCCGTCAAGAAGATCAAGTTGACGGTATTCAAATCAAGCGAAAAGCCATTCATATAGAAATGATTGATCAGATAACTTAAGCCGAGAAATCCACCGATCAACGGAATGAGTCGGGATTTCTCGATTTTGTCATTCGGATAATCTTCATGATCTTGCACGGCTTCGTCTGCGATTGGATCTTCCAAACGTGCTGGGTCTACCAAATAGCGGTCTTCCGGATTGCGCGGATGGATAAAACGCATTACAAACGGCAAAGTGAAAAATAAGATAGTAACGATTGCAATATTCAAAGCCGATAGCAGTGTTTCCGATATTGGCACAATGCCAATATCCCCTTCAAATACATGTCCGGCGGTCGCGACAAAAAGTGCCGGGGAAGAAGACAAACCACCTTCCCAGATCAAAAACCCTGAATAACCTGCAGCGACGAGCACACGGTAATCGACATCGCGCACTTTCTTCGCGACCAACTTTGCTATGATGCCCGCCACGACCAACCCGAAAGCCCAACTGATAAGAGATGCGCCAAGTGCCGTAAAAGTTACCATCAAAATCGCGGAGTTCGGCCCTTTAGGGATGCCTCCGATTTTCTCAAGTGCCCTGGAAACGGTCGGTGTCAAAGCGAGCGCGTAGCTCAAGACGAAAGTCGTGATAATCTGCGCCGTAAAGGTCAAAAGCCCCCACATGCCGTCTCCCCAATGGCGCATCATATCGATCGGCCCGGAATCGGTAAAGAGCACCCCCGCAATAAAAGCAATTGCCGTCAGCAATACTGCGAATACGAATGCATCCGGCAGCCATTTTTCTGCGATTTTCGCGAATACATTCGCTACTTTTGCAAGCGGATTGTTCTGCTGTTTCTCTAAAACTGGATCTCTCTCAGTATTTCTCCCGTTAGCCATCGTCTTCCCCCCGTTATCTAATTGGCGGTCCATCCGCCATCTACATACAGAATCTGTCCCGTCACATAGCTGGATGCTTCCGATGCCAGGAATAAAGTCGGCCCGATCATCTCGTCAGCTTCACCCATCCGCTTCAGCATGGTTCTGCTGACCAGTTTTTCCATCCGTTCCGGATCCTTCAGGAACGGTTCCGTCATCGGTGTTTTAATATAAGCAGGCGCCAAGGCGTTGACGCGGATATGATGTTCAGCGAGTTCAGCTGCCCACACTTTCGTCAATTGGTTGATTCCGCCTTTGCTTGCCGCATAACTTGTCTGGAGCGAATTGCCAACTTGCCCCATAATGGAAGAAATATTGATGATACAGCCACTTTTTTGGCCGATCATCCGCTTTGCGGCTTGCTGGCCGACTAGGAAGATGCCTTTTAAATTGGTACCGAGCACCCGGTCCCAGTCTTCTTCCTCCACTTCCACGAGTGGCTTACGTATGTTCATTCCGGCGTTATTAACGAGAATGTCCACTCCCCCGAAATCAGCATCGATGAATTCGAATAATTCGAAGACCGCTTGTTTGGATGTCACATCCGCAGACTTCCAGGAAACATCCAGTTTTACGGCTTTCATTTCGTCCGCGACTTTCTTGAGCACTGTTTCATCGCGTCCGGTAATGAGCACTTTAGCTCCGGCATGGGCGAGGCCAGCTGCAATCGCTAGGCCGATGCCTTTGCTGCCGCCGGTAACAAGTGCTTTTTTTCCGGTCAGGTCGAAACTCGGATAAGTAAATTCCTCCAATATTATCTCCCCTCTCTATTTATAAAAATATTCCGTCAATTAAAAAGCCAATCATTCCATTTCAAAGCTTCCGACGAGCTTTCCTGTACCAGAAGCATCTTTAATCTGCAGCTCACCCGCATTTTCTGTCGTCAATATCCCTTCGATGACGAACGCTTCCCCAGCATGTGCCATGCCGACAAAACGCACCGTGAATTTCGCCCGCTTCCTATCCGGAAACCACTCATCGATTGCAGCTGCAGCCCACCCCATCAATAACATGCCGTGAACGATCGGGTCCTTTAGTCCTTTGCTGCGCGCGACTTTTGGGACCGTATGGATTTCATTGAAATCCCCTGAAGCACCTGAATAACGCACCATATCAATCGGTGCGAGTGGGTTCTTATGAATGTCCGGCAATTTCTGCGCCATGCTGTTCCCGCCTTTCGATTAAAGTGGCCCGCCCGACGCGAACCACTTCATTACCTTGATTGCGATAAATTGTTTCAATCTGGTAAAAGCGTTTATCTTTTTTATCGAATCGGTCGGTTAGCACGGCCTTTGCTGAAATGACATCCCCGCTGATGATGTCTTTTTCGTATTCGAAACTTTGCTCGCCGTGCAGTATGTCATTCGGGTCCAATCCCCAAACCCTGAACAATTGATAGAAATCCCGTTCATTCCAGAAATCGATGACTGTTGTGTATGTAGGCGGAGCTGGGATATCCGGGTACCCCGCATCCAATGCTGCTTCTTTGTTGAAATAAACTGGATTCCTTAAGCCGAGGGCCAATGCAAACTCCCGGATCTTGCCAGCTTCTACGCGAAACGGCGCGTAGTGAAATTCCTGCTCCATTCCATTTACCTCCTCGTTTCGGCTAGTCCGCTTCACTTCAATTAGCGAGAAGGAGCGGCACAATTGCTTGCTATAATACTTCGCCCCGGCGCGTCCGGTTCGCCATATCGATCAAGTTCTCGACCGCTTTATTCAAATGGCGGAAACGCTCATCTTCAATTTCACCTTTTTTCCAGCGATAGTAAATTTGCTGCAAAATCCCGGCCAGCTTGTAAAACCCGAACGCTAGGTAATAGTTGATATTCGACATATCGCGCCCGCTTTGCTTGGCATACTCTTCTATAAATTCCTTGCGGCTGTAGAAACCTGGCTGGCTTGAGATGATGTTGATGCCGATATCTGCATCTTCCGCTTGTCCCCAGTAAGCCAAAGTCGATCCGACATCGCTGAGCGGATCGCCGATCGTCGACAATTCCCAATCGAGGACGCCTGTTGCAAGCCCTGGGCTTTTTTCATCGATGACCATATTGTTCAATTTGAAGTCATTATGGACAATCGTCGTTTCTTCATTAACGGGGATATTCGCCGTGAGCCATTGCTCCAGCTCTTCAAGCCCTTCGACATCATCGGTTTTGGAGTGGTGATAGCGTTTGATCCAGCCTTTCACTTGGCGCTCCATGAACCCTTCCGCTTTGCCCATTTCGGCGAGTCCGGCTTCTTTGTAATCGATTGCCTGCAGCTGGACCAATGTCGAAACGACATTTTTCGAAATGACCGGCCCTGCTTGTTCCGGGTTCCCGTACACTTCCGGAAGTTCTTCATCGATAACAATCCCTTGTTTTTTCTCCATAACGTAAAAATGCTTGTCCATCACTTCGGGGTCTTCACAATACACGTATGGTTCAGGTGCTAGCGGAAAAACAGGATGCACTTTTTCAAGCATTTTGAATTCGCGCTCCATATCATGCGCTTTAGGCGGAATCTCCCCAAAAGGCGGACGTCTCAACACACCTTCCCAGTCCTCGATCTGCAGCAAGTAAGTGAGATTCGAATAGCCTTCCGAAAATTGGCGGACCTTCATTTCGCCTTGCGGCAATTGCGGTATCGCATTTCTCAGGAAACGTTCGACTTTCTGCCAGTCGACTTCCTGTGTTTTCTTCGTTTTCGGTTTTGCATCGCTCATATTGATGCCCTCCATATCATTCGTATTTAAAGAACCCTTCTCCCGACTTTCTGCCGAGCTTGCCAGCACGCACATATTGCTTCATCAATGGTGCCGGCCTGTATTTCGAGTCTTTCGTTTCTTCGTAAAGTGTTTCGGCCACAAACAGCATCGTATCGAGACCGATCAAATCAGCTAACGCGAGCGGTCCGATCGGATGGTTGGCTCCGAGTTCCATGCCCTTATCGATATCTTCAGCTGAAGCGATGCCTTCCATTAACACAAAAACTGCTTCATTGATCATCGGTGTCAAAATTCGGTTTACTGCAAATAAAGGCGCTTCCTTTACGGAAATCGCGGTCTTATTGAAGCGCTGTGCAATTTCATGCGCCCGCTCGAACGTTTCATTGCTTGTCTGTTCAGCCCGGATGATTTCGACCAGTTTCATGATCGGCACCGGATTGAAGAAATGCATGCCGACGACTTGTGCGCTGCGGCCCGAACTTGCAGCCATTTCTGTAATGCTGAGGCCAGACGTATTCGTTGCGAAAATCGTCTCCGCTTGGCAAATGCGATCGAGCTTTTCGAATAATTCCTTTTTCGGTTCGAGTTTTTCGATGATCGCTTCGATGACGATATCCATCTCTTTTAAGTCATTGATCTCCGTGCTGGGGCGGATTCGATTCCATACGCTTTCTCGTTGCTCTTCGGTCATGCGCCCTTTTTCGACGTTGCGGCGCAGCGTTTTGTCGATGCGCTGCATTCCGCGTTCCAGCCCGGCCGGATCGAGGTCGTATAAAATGACGTCCATGCCGCCTTCTGCACCAACTTGCGCGATCCCGTTCCCCATCGTGCCTGCGCCGATTACTGCCAATCGCTCCATTTGTTCATCCCCCTCATCATTTCCCTGTGAAATTCGGTTTGCGCTTTTCAATGAAGGCTTGTACGCCTTCATTCATATCCTCAGTGCCGACCAATTTCGCAAACATCCGCGTTTCCAAAAACTGCGCTTCGGATATAGGCAAATCCAAGCCCTCATCAATCGCTTCTTTTGCGAAGGCGACTGCAAGCGGCCCTTTTCCGGCAATTTGTTCTGCCAATGCATAAGCTGCTTCAAACGCTTGCCCTTCTGGCACCACCCGCTCTACGAGTTTTGCTTGGTAGGCTTCCTGTCCGTTGAGCCAGACTCCTGAGAGGACGAGTTCCTTAGCTTTTCCGGGTCCGACCAGACGGGAAAGCCGCTGTGTTCCGCCGTATCCCGGCAATATGCCAAGACCTGTTTCAGGCAGTCCGAATTTCGCGCTGTGATCAGCAATGCGTATGTCGCAGGCAAGTGCCAGTTCCAGCCCCGCACCAAGCGCTAAGCCATGGACTGCGCAGATGACAGGGGCTTTCCCTTCCGTCAGCTTGTCGAAAATCCGTTTTCCCTTTTCCAGCAATTCGATGCCGCTCATTTTAGTCAGTTCCGGAAATTGGCTGATGTCCGCACCGGCAGCAAATGCCTTGGCGCTTGCCGATCGCAGCACAACCGCCCGCACCTCTCTTTCCTGCAGAAAATCAAAGGCTTGTTCCAACTGTTCCAAAACCGCATCGCTCAAGACATTGAGCGGCTGGTGATCTAGTGTGACCACCGCGATGGAATCAGTTGTTTCCAGATGTACAGCATCCCAATGCTTCGTCATAAGGTTCCTCCTTTATTCAGCATTTCTCACTTGATTGCGCTCTTTGACGATCATGCCGTCTTTATAGACCGGCACTACATCCAGCTTTTCATGATGGCGGATGACAAACTCTGCTGCTTCAGGAAAATTAAAGCGCTTGAGCAAATCCGCAGTTTCACTGTTCAGCAATTCGTTGAAGCCTTCCGCATAAGAATTGCGATACGCTTTTTGCGCAAGCTTCGCAGCATCTGACAGCTCATAGCCTCCCCACTTGTCCAGATGCTCGACTAGTTGGCCGGCACCGATAAAATCTTCCATCGAGAAACGGTCGTCATTTCCCGAGCAGACGAGCACAATCGATGAACCGTCCTGTTCCTTGTGGATGCGTTCAGCCACACGATGACCGTTCACCAATGAGGAGATGTACAATCGCTTTGCGTTTTTCGCTTTTTCAATGGCGATCGTGCCGTTCGTCGAGCAGATGATCGCTGCCTGCCGCTCTGAACTGTGTTCTAACGCGCATGGATCAGGATAATCAAATCCTTCAAGCCCTTCGCCTTTCGACTCACCGAGCAATAGATGCTCTGCCTCCTGCAACTTCGATAGCTCGAGCGCCTGCTCGCTTCCGAGAACCGCATGCACCGGTTCGTAATTGCGGTCCAATAGAAAAATGATCGTTGACGTCGCCAAGAACACATCGATCACTGCGGTAGTGCATCCTGCAAGCCGCTCTTCCCTCACCGCTTCCTTCTGGGTAATGACGTGTATTTTTCTCATTCCATCAATTCCTTCAAATCAGGATGTTTTCTTCAGCATTTTCAATAAATGATCAGCGTAGATTTCTTCCACATCTTCAGGCGCATACTTGCCTTCAGGCGAATACCACACTTGAATCCAGTTGGTCGCCCCCAAAATGATCATGCGCGCCATCTTCTTCTCCGGCACTTCAAATTCTCCGCGCTCGATGCCTTCGTCGATAATCCGATCGAACAGCTCTGCGTACTCATCTCGCTTTTCGATAATTTCCGGGATATTGTCCTCCGAAAAGGTCGTTTCGGGTTTGACGATCAAATTGAAGACTTCTTTTTCACGGATCGCCACTTCAATGTGATGGCGCAACGCCAGTCGCATTTTTTCAACAGATGTCACGTCCCTTTGCACAATCTCTTCCATCTTTTCTTTCGCTTCCGTCAAGATCAAGTCGTGGCAGCGGTACAATAATTCTTCCTTATTTTTGAAGTAATAATAGAGAGCTCCTTTTGTCATCAATAATTCCGCGGCAATGTCTTCCATCGTTGCATTATGATAGCCCTGCCGTGAAATGACCAAACTGGCTGAACGAAGGATATCCTCCCGTTTCTTTGCTGCTTTTCGTTCCCGTAGATTCATTCCACTCCCTCATTTGCTGGTTTATTAGAGATCCTCCACTGGCCCTTTCGGTTCTTCCATCAATAGGCTCGGCTTCTTCTCCAGTATGTTTCGAATCAGGATGAACAGGTTTTCGATGACAATCATTCCAAAAGCAATCGGGATCAAGAAGAAAAACGGATACAGCGGATACAATGTTCCTGCCGCCGGAAACGCAATTTCGCGCTCAAGCCCATCCATTGCATAAGCCCAGCTAAACTGGACAATCAACACCAGGACGAAAAGCTCCAGTAAAATCATCAGTAGAATGATCGCTTTTTGCATGCCTGCCCCGAAACGGTCGAGAAGTAAATCCATCTTTGGCAAAACGCCCGAAGAATAGACATAAGCGAGGCCGGGAAAAACAACCAGCGGCATCATATAGTTTTGGATGATTTCAAATCCGCCCCGGATCGAGCTCGAGAACAGCGTCCGCATCATCACGTCATAGACGATTAATAGCATCATCGCTACAACGGCGATGCCGCTGATCCAAATGCCGATAAGCTTTAAATAATGAAAAAGCCGATACGCTTTCCATACACCTTTCATCTTGCTTCCCTCCTTTTGCTACATTGAATTCGGCAGCCACGTGGCGAGTCCCGGGAATGCGATCATCAATCCTGTCACGACCACCATTGCTACCAAAGCAAAGACAGTGGTTAAACGGAAAATCGAACCGGAATTGATGCCGCTGACACCGGCAACTGCATAGACGCTTAGCCCGACCGGAGGCGTGATCAACCCGATCGTACAGATGACTGAAACAAATACACCGAACCACAGAATATCGACTTGCAGCTCTTGAATGATCGGCAGAACAACAGGGATTGACATCAAAATGACCGCTGCCCCTTCAATAAACATGAACATGATGAACAAGACGATGGAAATGACAATTAACACGAGCACAGGTGTGTCCATGATCGGTTCGATCAATTCAATCAAACGTCTTGGGAGCAAGGACAAGGAAACAAAGCGCCCAAAAATCTGGGCTCCAATCATGATGATCATCACCATCCCTGTAAGCTTTACCGTTTCGATCAACGAGATTTTAAAGAAAGCGAAATTGACTTTACCCAATAAAAATGCCGCGATCAAACCGACAAACGCCCCGACAGCACCCGCTTCGGTTGGCGTAAAGACGCCTGAATAAATGCCCCCAAAAATGATGAACACGATCGCCACGGCAATAACGCTCGCGATGATCAAACGAAGTACCGGCACCTTTTCTTCCGTCGCCGTCTCCTCAATCACCTCTTCTTGTGCTGACTGCTGTTTTTTCTTGCCCAATTGAAAATAGACAAGCATGACAGCAATGAATACCAGCATCGTCAAAATTCCTGGGATGAATGCACCGACAAACAAACTTCCGACTGGCGTTTCGGTCGCGACCCCGTAAAGGATCAAGATGATGCTCGGCGGGATGATTCCTGAAAGCGACCCGCCTGAAGCTGCAACTGCCCCGGCGAGCGGCGCACTATAGCCATGCTTGCGAAGTTCCGGAATGGCAACTTGGCCAAGTGATGCAGAAGTTGCGGTCCCAGACCCTGAAACTGCCCCCAATAATCCACCGATAATCAAAGTCAAAACGCCAAGTAAACTATTCTTTCCTTTTGATACTTTGTGAACCATATAAAAGATGTCTTGGACGAGCCCCGATTGCAGAATGAACTGTGCCATCAACACAAACAACGGGATGGTCGTCAAGGTATAACTGGCCACGCGGTTGAACGGTTCGTTGCCGAGAAGACCGGGCAGAATGCCGAACCCTTCCAAAAGAATCAGCCCGATGATGCCGCTCGCCAACAAAACGGAATGGATATACAACCCCGCCAGCAGCAAAACGATCATCATGGCCAAAATGATTCCAATAACCAGTAAATTGTCCATTCTCTGGCCTCCTTGCCTCCATTATGGAAAAAGAGGATGAGCGACACCTCAATGCGCTATCCTCTTCTTGCTTGCTTATTCCAAATTCATGACCGCTTCCGGCACTTCTCCGCCTTCTTCAATCAAGAGATCTCTCCACATTTTGACCACTTCATTGCCTGGCAATCCATTGTCTTCCAGAAGTTGTGCGTAATCTGTCCAAGTGTCTTCAATCCTTGTATTGAAGTGACCCTGCACTTCCTGGTCCAATTCACTGAATTCGACGAACTTCCCGCCGTTTTCTTCATTTTCCGGGATGATCGCTTCAGCACGGTCCATCCATTCCTGGGCGCCGGCTTCGAAAATGTCTTCATTGGCTTGAGTCATTGCTTCTTGGACATTTTCCGGAAGTTCATCCCATCTGCTTTGGCTCATCCCAATAAATGCATTGAAATGTCCGAAGTTGATGCCCGTGACCGTATAGCGGAACAAATCCTGGAAGCCGTATCCGGTCCAGTCAGCGATACTGTAGAATGCGCCTTCAAACGTGCCGCGGCTGAGGGCATCGTAGATTTCGACAGCTGGCATTGTCACGCTATTGATGCCGGTTTTCGCGGCATATATTTCATGGATGCGGGAAGGCGTGCGGAGGGAGGTGCCTTCGACATCGCTGACCGAATTGAATTCATGCCCTGTCGTGGAAATGGAATATTCCTGTGTTGTCGATACTGGGAATACTTTAAAATCACCGAATTGCATCTCCGTATACGTTTGCCCATCTGCCAGTTCTTCTTCACTCTCCAAAAGTTTTTTCCAGGCGTTTGAAGCAATCAAGGTATCGGAATGGTTGAGCGGCAGCATCGTCACTTCGGCCATCGGGAATTGGTCCGGCTGATAGATCGGCAACACCAAGGCGACGTCGACCGTCCCACTTTGAAGGGCGTCACCTTCATCCGGAACTGACACTAATTCTCCGCCAGTGAAGGTTTCGAATTGTACTTGGCCGTCCGTCAATTCTTCGACCCGCTCCATCCATGGAACCATCGAAGCTTCCCACCAAGCATGCTGTGCGCTTAATCCCGTTGCTGCGCGAAGCGTGATTGTTTCTCCTTCCGAACCGCCGCCCTCAGAATCTCCACCGCCGCACCCTGCAAGTAGAAGGGTCATTGCTGCACCTGCTGCTAAAAAACGAGAACCGTGTTTTTTCATAGAAAATACCTCCATCCGGTTTTTGTGCCGTGGCCGCATCAAATGGTAACGCTTACATTATTTCCCTTGAAATTCAGGTTTGCGTTTCTCAAAGAAAGCAGCGATGCCTTCTTTATGGTCGTCGGTTTGGAGAAGCAGCGTCTGGATGAGATTTTCTTGCATAAATGCCGCTTCTTGCGGCAATTCATCCAAATGGTTGACCAGGTATTTGACGTATTTATTGCTGACGGCTGGCCCTTGTGCGAGAAATTCAGCAAATTCCACAGCGGCCTGGCCGACATCTCCGCTTGATATACGGTTGATCAAACCGTGTTGCTCAGCTTCTTGTGCACTGACCACTTTTGCAGAAGCGATCCATTCCTTCGCAAGCGGCGGGCTGATTCGTTTGCGGAGCGCTTTGATGAGCCCGAGGTCAGGAATGAGCCCGATATTCGAGAAGCTCAAAGCGAATTTTGCGTCTTCGTCTGCGACGATGAAATCCGCAGCTAGCGCCAAGCTGAAACCCGCTCCTGCGGCATAGCCGTGAACCGCGGCGATAATCGGTTTATTACTGTCCATCAAAGCTTTCGATAAACTGGAGACAAAATCGATCCATTCAGCAACTTCGTGCGCATTGCCTAAAGACTTCATCGAGACAATATCACCCCCTGCAGAAAATGCTTTTCCTTCCCCCGACAAGACGATGGCTCTGACAGCTGGATCTCCTTCTAATCGCTTGAGCGCTGCAAGGATGTCTGCGACCATCTCCCGTGATAAGGCGTTGAGTTTATCCGGTCGGTTCATGTGGAGCCTTGCGATCGATCCATTCACTTCTGTTTGGACAAGATTTCCCATAGGCTTTCCCCCTTTATGGCTTAATCACTAATTTCCCGTATGTTTTTCGGCTGCCGAGCTGATCGAGTGCGTCGACGACTTCATCGAATGCGAATTCTTTATAGATGAGCGGCTTAATGGCTCCTTCTTTATATAGTCCCATCAACTCGTGATGGGCTTTCATCACTTGGTCCGGCATCAAATTGCGGAACAAGCCGAAATGGACACCGACAATCGAGTAATTTTTGATCAAGGCGTGGTTGGTCGGTGCATCGGCGATTCGTCCTCCGGCAAATCCGATGACCAAGATACGCCCTTCAAAGGCGATGCATTTTCTTGAACGATCGAAGGTATCGCCGCCGACGGGATCGAAAATGACATCTGCCCCTTTGCCGCCGGTCGCTTCTTTCACTTTCGGGACGAAATCCTCTTCGCGGTAATTGATGACGATATCCGCTCCAAGTTCTTTGCATACCGCAAGCTTATCCGCGCTTCCAGCAGTCGCGATGACCGTCGCGCCTGCTGCTTTGCCGAGCTGGACCGCGGCCGAGCCGACACCGCCTGATGCGGCATGGACGAGCAATACTTCGCCTTTTTTCAAATGGCCTGAGCGATGCAAGGCAAAATAGGCTGTTTGGTACGTAATGAATAGCGCTGCCGCTTCTGCATAGGAAAGTTCATCCGGAATCGGGAAGATGCCTTCCTCTTTGACGACTGCCCATTCGGCGAGGCCGCCGCTTGGCAGCATCGGCGTCGCGAGAACGCGTTGGCCGATTTCGCCCTGTGTGCCTTCACCGAGCGCTTCGATCGTTCCGGCAATCTCCGCTCCTGGCGTGAAGGGGAGTTCCGGTCGTTCCTGGTATTTCCCTTGGCATTGCAGAATATCAAAGAAATTGAGCGCTGCCGCTTCCACTTTGATGAGCGCTTCACCCGCTCCAGGTGTCGGCTTCGGCAATTCTGCAACAGCTAAAGCCTGTTCCGGGTCGGCGAGCTCTGTCACTTGCCACGCTTTCACTGTCATCACTCCCATCCGCTTTGTTTGCAAACTGTTATTGCCGTGCTTCATTCGCTTTCAATTGTTCACGCAGTTCAAGGCGTCCGACATCACGCAGATGGACTTGATCCGGCCCGTCGACAAGACGCAGCGTGCGTGCGTTTGCGTAATGTTCCGCGAGCGGGAAATCCTCTGTCAGTCCGGCGCCGCCGAATACTTGCATCGCCCGGTCGATGACATTGATCGAGACGCGCGGGGTGGCAATCTTGATCATGGCGATTTCTTTGCGCGCAGCTTTCGCTCCGTGTTCATCGATCTTGTGCGCAGCGTTCAAGGTCAATAGCCGGACCTGTTCAATTTCGAGACGGCTTTCGGCGATGATTTCCTTGATGACGTCTTTTTCCGCTAGTGTTGAACCGAAGGCGACGCGGCTTTCTGCCCGTCTGCACAGAAGTTCAAGCGCGCGTTCGGCAGCGCCAATTGCGCGCATGCAGTGATGGATGCGTCCTGGCCCGAGGCGGCCTTGCGCGATTTCGAATCCTCTTCCTTCACCGAGCAGCATATTGCTCGCCGGAACGCGGACATTGTCGTAATGCACTTCTGCATGCCCTTGCGGCGCATCGTCGTAGCCAAATACAGTAAGCGGGCGGACAATCTTGACGCCTGGCGTATCGAACGGCACCAGGATCATCGACTGCTGCTTGTGCTTTTCGGCATCGGGGTCGGTTTTCCCCATGACAATCGCGATGCTGCAGCGCGGGTCCATAGCGCCTGTCGTCCACCATTTTTTTGCGTTGATGACGTATTCATCGCCGTCACGGACGATGCTGCTTTGGATATTGGTGGCGTCGGATGAAGCGACGTCCGGCTCGGTCATGGAAAAGCATGAGCGGATTTCACCGTTCAATAAAGGCTCGAGCCATTGCTTTTTTTGCTCATCCGTGCCGTATTTCACGAACACTTCCATATTGCCGGTATCCGGCGCGTTGCAGTTGAAGATTTCAGGAGCGATGAGTGACCTGCCCATAATTTCACATAAATGGGAATACTCGTAATTTGATAATCCTGCCCCGTATTCCGGATGGTCGAGAAAGAGGTTCCATAAGCCTTGCGCTTTCGCTTTTTGCTTCAGCTCTTCGATGATCGGCGGGATGGTCCAGCGGTCGCTGGCAGTTTCCTTGTATTCTTTCACTGTCTGTTCAGCCGGATAAACGTAGTCATCCATGAAATTTACTAGATCTTTGCGCAATTGTTCCGCTTTTGGCGATAATTCCTTAAGCATTTGATCGGCCCCCTGTTTCTTTTAATGTGTTTTTCAAGATCTTTCCTGACGCATTGCGCGGCAGGCTTTCCAATAGCACAAACTGTTCCGGCACCTTGAATTTTGCGAGCGTCTTTGTGCAATGCGCCCGCAACTCCGTGAAATCTTCGGAATCGAGTTTTGGCCCGACGACAAATGCTTTCACTTTCTCGCCGAATACCGGGTCCGGTTCCCCGATGACAGCTGCTTCGACGACGTCCGGATGGCTTTTCAGCGCATCTTCCACTTCGATGGAGAAAATCTTCTCGCCGCCGCGGTTGATCATGTCTTTTTTGCGGTCACGGATATAGACATAGCCGTCGTCATCCATAATGCCGAGGTCGCCTGAATGCCAGTAGCCGTCAGTGAAACTCGACTGATTGGCGGCCGGATTGTCCCAGTATTCCTTGATGATCATCGGCCCTTTTATATACAATTCGCCGGATTCCCCGTTCGGCACGGTTCGTCCTTCCGGGTCGACAATTTTGATGTCCGCGACGTCGACCGGCAAGCCGACCGACGTCACTTTCGACTCGGGATAACTCACCGGCATCAACGTGGCGGGCGATGTCGTTTCCGTCGCTCCATAAGCATTGTGAAGCTGTGCATTGGGAAACGCTTTTTTCAGCATTTGAAAGGTCTGCTGATAGATCGGGGAACCCCCAAACGCCACTTTCTTCACAAATCCGAACGAATGCTGCTGGAATTCTTCGCTCGTCGACATCATGATGAAAATGGTCGGCACATTGAATAGGAAATTGATTTCGTGTTTCAAGATCAGCTCGATATAGCTTTCATTTTGATAACGCCTCATGCTGTAGACCGTACCGCCGACATAAAACATATGGAGCAGTTGCCCGACCAGCCCTGTCACATGGAACATCGGGACAGCGACCAGCGTTTTCATCGAATCATCGGTCTCAAAGCGGCATTTGTAATTCATCACGCTGTGCACCGCATTGATATGCGCCAGCACCGCGCCTTTAGGCCGGCCGGTCGTCCCCGATGTATAAAGGATGAACGCGCCATCCTGTTCATCGACGTCCACTTGTTCAAATGCAGCCGACTCATGCAGCAATTCGCCGTAGGAATTCTCGCCCCCAATGATAAAGAGTTCGGGTTGTTCAGCATCCTGGAGCCCACTGTTTTGAGTGGCTTCTTTCACTTTTTCCGCATATTCCGCTTCTACAATCAAGAGCTTTGGCTTGGAATGCCCGATAATGTATTGCAGCTCTTCGACTTGCAGTTTGACATTGATCGGTACCATAATCGCCCCGGCCTTGGCACAAGCAAAGACGACGACTGGAAATTCAGCGCAGTTTCCGACCACCGCACCCACCCGGTCGCCCACTTGAATGCCGCGCTGCTGAAGATTGGCGGCAAGCGTGGTCGATTGCCCGTCAAGCTCCCGGTAGCTTAAAGTCTGTTGTTCCGTGACGACTGCTGGTTTTTCTCCATAGCGCGCCACAGTATCTGTAAGCAATTGGCCGATTGTCGAAGGACGCTGTGCAAACACCTTCACTTCCGCCCGCCCAAAAAGTTCCATCGTTTCAATAGCTGCCAAACGAAAGCCTCCTTTTAAAGAAAATGTAAACCCTTACATCTTGTCTGAAAAAAATAAACTTTCCGGTCATTTATTAAACGTTGATTCAAAAAAAGTATACGTTTTAATATTTTGAATTACAAGTTAATTTTTAAATTATTTTAAATATTCTTTTTATTAATTATCGCAAAAAAACTTCTGCCCATATTCGGACAGAAGTTGAATGGTTTATGGAATTTTTTACGCCAAGTCGACGTTGTGGTAAACCTGCTGGACGTCTTCGAGGTCTTCGATCGCATCGACCATCTTTTCGAATTGCGCCTGGTCTTCTTCTGACAGCGGCAATTCGTTCTGCGGAAGCATCGTCAATTCAGCGACCGTGAAGTCCGTTACGCCGTCCGCTTTGAACGCTTCTTGCACCAGGTGGAATTGATCCGGTTCTGCATAGACGATGACTATGCCTTCTTCTTCGAGGATGTCACGCACATCGATATCCGCTTCCATCAATAGTTCCAGCGCTTCGTCGGCCGACTTGCCTTCTACACCGATCACCGCCGTATGGTCGAACATGTAAGCGACCGATCCGCTGACGCCCATATTGCCGCCGTTTTTACCGAATGCTGCGCGCACGTCGGAAGCAGTGCGATTGACGTTATTGGTCAAAGTGTCGACGATGACCATCGATCCGTTCGGTCCGAATCCTTCGTAGCGAAGCTCGTCGTAGTTCTCTTCCGATCCGCCTTTTGCTTTTTCGACAGCGCGATCGATAATGGCTCTTGGCACGTTATAGGTTTTGGCGCGCTCGAGCACGACTTTCAATGCCTGATTTGATTCCGGGTCCGGTTCGCCTTGCTTGGCGGCTACATATATTTCACGGCCGAATTTCGCATAGATTCGGCTTGTGTTGGCATCTTTGGAAGCTTTTTTCTCTTTAATATTATTCCATTTGCGTCCCATTGTTATTCCTTCTTTCTCAAATTTCTTACGATGAAGAACATCATTTGATTCTATTATAATACAATACCTTCCGCTCTATCGACCTTCAGCCTTAAAAAAACCGTCTTCCATCCGCTTATTTTCTTTGCCCATACTAAAAATCGCTTTAACTCTCTCGGCTGTGAATAGCTCCAGCGGACAGTCAAAGCGATTGAATTTTCATTCTCCGTAAGGCGCTTGCTGATAAAAATAATTCGGTTTGACGACGTCGTTTTTATACGGCTTATGGAAAATATGCGTCGTTGCCGGCGATACTGGCGGGATCAGCCATGCCCAATTGCCCGTGACTTGGCGCCCTTCCCGTTCTTCGATTTTCTCGAAATTCTTGAACTGCTTGGCGGCGGTATGATGATCGACGATGGTCACGCCTGCATCCGCAAATGATTCAAGCACCGCCACGTTCAATTCGACGAGCGCTTTATCTTTCCATAGCGTCCGCTGCGAACTCGTGTCGAGCCCCATGATTTCCGCCATTGCCGGCAACAGGTCATAGCGGTCCTCGTCCGCTAAATTGCGGGCGCCGATTTCCGTTCCCATATACCAGCCATTAAAAGGCGCCATACCGTATTCAATGCCCCCGATTTCGAGCTTCATATCGGATATGAGCGGCACTGCATACCATTTCAGCCCGAGCTCCGCCATAGCTGGCCAGTCAGGATGCCCGATCGTCACTTCAGGCTTGGCGTCGGCAGGCAGCTCGAACCATTTGGGCTGCTTGCCGGCTTCGCCGATCACCACTGGCAATAGGTCGAACCCGCTGCCCGCACCTCTCCATCCAAGTGCCTCGCATTGTTTGGTAAATGCAACAGACGAGGAGTCCCCGACGATCCGGCCGTCCCGTTCGTATCCTGCATAGCGCAATAATTGATGGTTCCAGATGCGCATCCCGCTTTGGTCTGACTGCTTAAAAATCGTAATGGCCGGGCGGATTTGCCCTCCGTTGAATGCAAAGCGCAAATGGCGGACGATGGCCGAAAATACTTGTTCTTCCGTTTCCGCTTCACGTTCATCAAAAATTTCCAAGGTCTGCCAAAACAAACGCCCGATGCAGCGGTTGTTATTGCGCCAAGCCATGCGCGCCCCATGCTGTAATTCTTCTATTGTATGCATATAGCTGCCTGCAGACTCGATTTCCTGTTCAATCTGCTCTACACGACGGCGGACTTCCTGTTCACTTTTTCCCAGTTCCAAATAACACATTTCAATGAAATGAGCGGCCTCTTCAAATAGAAGAGTGCTTTCTTTTAGCTTTTCCATGCATCCCACCCCTTTCCGTACATCGTACCACCGGAATTGGCCGGCGTTCGCCAGATTTGTGACAACTCTTTGATTTTCAGCCGTGCTTTAGTACACTGTGGGTTGAATAGATAAATTTAATCTCTAGATATTCCGCAAAACCACTCCGCTTTCCCGCGGGAGTCTCCGTGGTTTTGCTACATATCTTACATTTGTTCTTTTGAATCATCATCCTTTAATTATAAGTTGTAGTTAATCATGATTCTGAAGTTTGATTTGTATAAAAAAGCAAGGGAGCGGCGCGATATGGTGAAAGCGATTTTCTTTGATTTGGATGATACTTTATTATGGGATCAGCAAAGCGTGAAAGAAGCGTTTCGTGAAACATGCGATTGGGCAGCGGAACAAACGAACACCGATTGCAGCGATTTGGAACAGGCGGTGCGGGAAGAAGCCCGCAAGCTGTATGCGGGCTATTCGACACATGCCTTTACTCAAATGATCGGCATCAACCCGTTCGAAGGGCTGTGGGGGCGTTTCGATGATGCGGGAGACGATTTCCAACAACTCAAGCAAGTCGCCCCAGGCTATCAAAAAGAGGCCTGGACGCTCGGGCTGAAACGCCTCGGCATCGACGATCCTGCCTTAGGGAAACAGCTAGCCGAGTATTTCCCGGAAGCGAGAAAGCGCAATCCCATTCTCTACGAAGACAGCTTGGACGTGCTCGACCAATTGAAAGGCCATTTCGATTTATTGCTGTTGACCAACGGGTCGCCAAGCCTGCAGCAAGTCAAACTCGATATCACGCCGGAAATTGCGCCGTACTTCGACCATATCGTCATCTCCGGTGCTTTCGGGCGCGGCAAGCCCGATGCTTCCATCTTCGAACATGCCTTGTCGAAGTTCGGTTACGCCCCGGAAGATGTGTTGATGGTCGGTGACAATCCGTTAACGGACATCCTCGGAGCTGAGCGTGCCGGCATCCCGTCTGTCTGGCTGAACCGAGAGCAAAAAGCGCCTCATGAAAGAGTTGCCGCAACTTATGAAATTAAAAACTTAAAAGAACTTTTGCCCTTGCTCGACAAGCTGCAAACTACATCTGCATAGAAAAGCGCCCGCCCGAATGTGTCTAGAGACCAATCAGGAGGGCGCTTTATTTTTTACAGATCGATTGCTGTGACACTTTCGATTTCTTCGAGTTTCTTCAATTCTTCCAAATCTTCCGGGTCGGCGTGCTTGTCGATCGACAACATCATGATTGCGTCGCCCCCGACATTCGAACGCCCAACTTGCATCGTTGCGATATTGATGTCTTCTGCCCCGAGCAATGTGCCAACGCGGCCGATGACTCCCGGACGGTCATTATGGCGGATGAACAATAGGTGGCCGTTCGGCAGGAAGTCGACGATATAATCATCCACTTTGACGATGCGTGCACCTTGGCCGTTCAAAAGCGTTCCGGATGCTTTTCGCGTGCCGCTCTGCGTTTTTACCTCGACAGTGATGAGGTTGGTGAAGCCGCGGGATTCAGTCGATTTATGCTCGTTGACATGAATGCCTTTTTGGTTGGCGATATACATCGCATTGACGTCATTGACGTGCTTGCCAAGATGGCGTTTGAGCATCCCTTTGAGCATATTGCGCGTCAAGGGGCCGACTTCCAAGTTCGCGAGTTCGCCTGAATAATAGACGTTCACTTCATCTGCCGTTTCACCGGTCAAATCCGTGAGGAACGTACCGATGCGTTCTGCCAAATCGAAATATGGCTCGATGCGCTTCATGATTTCTTTCGGCACAGACGGCAAGTTCACGGAATTGCGGACAGTGCCATATTTGACGAAGCTGACGACATCTTGGCTGACATCGACCGCGACGCTTTCCTGCGCTTCGAATGTGCTCGCCCCGAGGTGAGGCGTCGCGATGATTTCCGGCAATTCCAGCAGGCGGAAATCGACCATTGGCTCTTGTTCAAAGACATCGAGTGCTGCACCAGCCACTTTGCCCGATTTTACTGCGTCGTACAGTGCGCTTTCGTCGATGATGCCGCCGCGTGCGCAGTTGATGATCTGCACGCCGTCTTTCATTATCTTGAAAGCTTCCGCATCGATTAAATGCTTGGTTTCTTTCAGCAGCGGCGTATGGACCGTAATAAAATCAGCCACTTTCAAGACATCTTCCACCGAACCGAAATCCACACCGAGTTTTTCGGCTTTTTCAGCAGTCAAAAATGGATCGTAGGCGATGATGTTCATGCGCTGTCCTTTGGCACGTGCCGCCACTTCCTGGCCAATGCGCCCGAAGCCGACGACGCCGAGCGTCTTATTTTTCAATTCGACGCCGACATAGGCTTTGCGGTCCCATTTTCTTTGCTTCAGGGAATTATAGGCTTGTGGAATTTTGCGCGCCATCCCCATCAACATCGCCATCGTATGCTCGGCCGCAGAGTTGGTATTGCCGTCCGGTGCGTTGACGACGATTACGCCGTGCTCGGTCGCTGCTTCAAGGTCGATATTGTCGACCCCCACTCCTGCGCGGCCGATGATTTTCAAATTGGAAGCTTTTTCGATGAGTTCACGCGTCACTTGCGTCTGGCTCCGGACGAGCAATGCATCGAATCCGTCGATGCGTGCAGCAAGCTCCGCTTCAGATAAATTCGTCTCCATGACGATGTTGATGCCGTCGGCGTGGCGCAGCGGATATACGCCTTCTTCTGATAGGGGGTCACTGATCAACACATGAAATGTCATTATTTATCCTTCCCTTCCAAAAAGACTTGCTGCGCGGCTGCGATGCCCGCGCCAAGCGTGATATCTTGCCCAAGTTTCTTCAAGACCACTTCCGATGCGGCGAGTGCCTGCAACACTTCCGCCGGGGAGCAATAGCCCATATGCCCGATGCGGAAGATTGTCTTCGCGAGATGCTGCTGGCCACCCGCAAATTCGATGGCAAACTCTTCTTTTAACACTTTGCGGAATTTTTCTGCGTCAAAATCTTCCGGATGTACGGCAGTAACGGTCGGCGATGCGTCCTCGTCGCTTGTGAGCAACCGGACGTTCAGCGCCTTGAACGCAGCGCGGGTCATATCGCGCATCAAGCGGTGCCGGCGGTAAACATTTTCCAGCCCTTCTTCCTCCAATAAATTCAGCACTTGCTGCAGGCCGTAAAGGATGGAGATGGCAGGTGTAAACGGTGTCGTGTCTTTCTCGATGTTGTCGCGGTGTTTAATTAAATCCAAGTAGAAACGCGGCTGCGGATTCGCTTCGATTTTTTTCCATGCCCGCTTGCTCGCAGCGATGAACGCGAGCCCTGCCGGCAGCATGAACGCTTTTTGGGAGCCGGTCACGACAACATCGACGCCCCATTTGTCCATTTCCGTCTCCGTTCCCGCTACGCATGAAACGCCGTCAACGACGATCAGCGCGTCCGATACTTGTTTCACCGTCTCCGCAAGTTCTTTAATCGGGTTCAGGACGCCGGTTGAGGTTTCACAGAACGTAGAGAAAATGACGCGGATGTCCGGATGCTCCCCAAGGAAATTTTTTACGGCTTCCGGATCCACCGCTTGTCCCCATTCCACGTTGAACACATGTGTCGTGATTCCGTAGGCTTGGCAGATTTTAGCGAAACGCTCGCCGAAGGCACCGGTGACCAGCACCATTACTTCGTCGCCGGGCGCCACCGTATTGACTACTGCACTTTCCAGCGCGGAAGTTCCGCTGCCCGTCAAAATCATCACTTCTTCTTTTGTGCCAAATACTTTTTTCAATTTCGGGCGAATATCTCTGATCAATGAATACGTGCTTTCCCCGCGATGCCCGATCATCGGTTGTGCCATGGCCCGCTCTACGCTCGGCGGAATTGGTGTCGGTCCTGGAATTCGCAAAATTTGTTGGTCTGTCAGCATGATAATATCCCCTTTCGATTTGAAAAAATGTTTTTTGGAAATTTGTATACAAAAAAAGACTCTACGCCCCACATCCAAGATGCAAGGGGCGAAGAGTCTCTAGTCGCGGTACCACCCTAATTCACTGCCTAACTTGTTGGCAGCCTCATTAATATCATGCGTAACGTGCATGAAGCGGATGGGCTTACTAAACTGTTCAGCACATCTATTCGGGAGTGCTGCCGAATGCCGGAACCGCTGATTCGCACCACCCATCAGCTCTCTTTAGATTCCTCTGCCCACGGCCTATCTCCGTCGCAATAGTTAATCGATATAAGTGAATTGAGTCCATCATATATACGGAAAAAACTATTGTCAATATATAAAAAATATTTAGATTTCTTTGCAAGCGTTTCCAACGCTGCTGCTACTATAGGAATTGCAGCAAAAAATAATTTCATTCGCCGCTTGTACTTTCAGAGAATTCCGCATTCTGAGATAATTCATTTGTGATAGCCAGCACATGCCAGTAGGCTCTAATTTGCGTATAATGAATAGAGCTTCCTTTTTCACTTATTGCATTTTCCAGGAATAATGTCTTGAGGAATGGGTAAATGGATTTTTGGGGAAGATTTTGAATGCCCTTTGAAAGGAGAACACCATTATGAAGCTGATCTCTATTATTGTGCCAGCTTTCAACGAAGAAGCGAACATCGCTTCGATGTACAAGACTTTGGTGCAAGAACTTGAGCCGCTTCCTTATCTGTATGAAATCATGTTTATCAATGACGGCAGCAGTGACGGAACTTTAGATGAAATACTCAAACTCGCCAATGAACACGAAACCGTAAAATATATTTCCCTGTCCCGTAATTTCGGGAAAGAATCCGCTATGTTTGCAGGCATGAAGCGAATCAAAGGAGACGCTGCCATCCTGATGGACAGCGATATGCAGCACCCTCCCACACTCATCTGCGAAATGATCCAAGGCTATGAAGACGGCTTCCATCAAGTCGTCGCCAAGCGGTCTCGCAAGGGAGATTCGAAACTGCGCAGTGCATTTTCTTCCCTATACTACAAAATAGTCAATTCCGTAACCGATGTCAGCTTCGAAGACGGCGAAGGCGATTTCCGTCTCCTCAGCCGCAAAGCCATCAATTCCATCCTGTCACTCAGTGAGAGCAATCGTTTTTCTAAGGGCATCTACTCATGGATCGGCCTCAGCAAGAAAACCATCAGCTACGAAAACGTCGCGCGTGCAGAAGGCGATTCCAAATGGTCCTTCGCAAGCCTCGTCAATTACGGCATCGACGGGATCATTTCGTTCAACATGAAGCCGTTGCGCATCTGTTTTTATACCGGCTTTCTCGTTTTGTTCCTGTCCTTGCTTTATATCGCTTTTACGTTTTACCAAATCATGGTACGTGGCGTCATCGCACCGGGTTATTTCACGACCATCACGGCGATCCTGCTGCTTGGCGGCATTCAATTGATCAGCCTTGGCGTCATCGGCGAATACGTCGGGCGCATCTATAACGAAACCAAGCAGCGGCCGCATTTCTTAGTCGAGATGAGCAATGTGGATGAATACGATGAATCTTAAGCGCTTCAATACGGAGTTCACCCGCTTTGTTTTTGTTGGGGTCGTCAACACGCTCAGCTATTACTCCATCTATTTATTCTTGCATAATGTGCTCGACTGGGCCTATATGCTATCCCATATCATCGGATTCTTGATCAGCTTGAACATCTCGTTTTTCTTAAACACTTACGTAACGTATCGTGTAAAACCGACTTTAAAGAAATACTTGTATTTCCCGCTGACACAAGTCGTCAACATGTCAGTTTCCACATTCCTGATTTTCATATTTGTGGAATTCCTCCATATCAACAGCAACATCGCGCCGTTTGCTGCAGTGATTTTCACCATTCCCGTGACCTTTGTCGTTTCCGGAAAAATCCTGAAAGCGCCGGCGCAATCCAAATAATCATAAAGACGGTGGCATTATGCGTTCTTTTCGTCCCTATCTTCTACTGACAGTTGCATTTTTAGCCATGGCCATCATTGGCCATGGCGTCTTTCTGTTTCAATGGACCCAAAACCAATACATGGCGGGGCCTAACGACGGCCTCGCCCAAATGATGCCGTTCAAGCAATTGCTTTATGACCACTACACGCGCGGCGAATTTTTCTATTCCTTCGATTTCGGCCTCGGGGCTGGCATTTTCAGCGAACTGTCGTATTATTTTTCGACGTCCTTCGTTTATGTCTCGACACTTGTGATCGTCTATTTGCTCGACTCCTTGCGATTGATCGGTGATCCCAATGTCTTGTTTTGGGCCAACGCTTCCGTTTTCATCAGCGTTGCCAGGCTAACCATCGTATTGATCGTCACTTACACTTTGTTCCGCTATATGCGCATCACGCGCTTATCGGCATTTGTCGGCGCAAGCATTTACGGGATCTCTGGGATGTACTTCCGCCACGCGGCTTTTTGGGAGTTTTTTGCGGATGCATTCATCTGGCTGCCCTTGCTGATTTTCGGTGCCGAAAAAATCTTCCGCGAACAAAAACCCGGCTGGTTTATGTTTGCAGTTGCCATTTCGATGATTGACAATTTCTATTTTGCCTATATTAACTTCCTTTTGACAGGCATCTATATTTTATTTCGTTTGTTCATCCCGCTCGAAAAGAAAGAAACGAAATGGAAAAAGGCCATTGTCCTGTTGTTGATTGCCGGATCAATCGGCGCCAGCATGTCCATGGTGTCGTTTATCCCTTCTGTATATGCGTTCTTGAATAACCATCGCCCCGCGTTCCAGCAGGATATTCTGTGGTTCGAGGAAACGGAGAATATCCTTTTCATGAGCCGTTATATCCTGTTGCCGGCCATGTTCATGCTGTTTTTGTTCATCCCAGCGCTGTACAAGCTTCAGCGTTTCCGCCTTTTCGCATTGATCGGCATCCTAACGATTGTGTTGTATCACAGCCCGATGGTTGGCAGTATTTTCAACGGATTTTCTGCACCTCAGCACCGCTGGGAATACTTTATGTCGTTTGTGGTTGCAGGCGCAATTGCCAGCGGCTTGGATCATTTTCATAAGCTGCGCTTGAAAGATGTTGCCCCGGCTGCGATTTTGACTGCCCTTCTTTATGGATGGTTCGCTTGGCGAGATGAAGCACTTGAATTCACCACGCTGTATCCCCGCCTGGCACTGGCCGATCTCGTATTGACCTTGGCAGCCGTATTGGCAGCTCCGGCTATTCGGCAGCGATGGCAAAAACCGCTACTGGCTGCTGTGTTAGTGGCTTTGGTGTTGGCAACCGCCAATGTCTACCAAAGCGAAAAACTGCTGGACAACGCCGATATCGCCGATGTCGATGAAACTTTAATTACTGGGGAAGATTACGACAACGAGGAAGTACGCGCTTTGATTTACGAAATCCAGGAACGCGAAACGAGCGAAATGTACCGCATCGACTGGATGGAAGGCGTACGAAATAACACGCCGATTGTCCAGGACTTCCAAGGACTCAGCGCTTATTCCAGCATCTTGAACAAGAACTTGCTGTATTTCTATTTATACGATTTGGAGATCGACATGCAGCGGGAGAGCGTCAGCCGCTACGCGACGCTCGGCAACCGCAGCAATCTCCACAGCCTATTGCAAGGCAATTATGCAATACGCGAACGAGAAGATCCGAATGTGCCATTCGGTTTCCGTAAATTTGCCGCTACCGATAATTTCATCGCTTATCAAAATCGTTATCCGCTGCCTTTCGCGCGTCCGGCTTTCCAGGTGTACCAAGAGTCCCAGCTGGCGGATGAGCCGCCTTTGCTGCGCGAACATGCCATGCTCAGTGGAATCGTCTTGGATGAAACGGCGGAAACCGAGCCCCTTCCCGACCGCTTCCCGGGAGAAGCTGAATATGAAATCGAAGAAATAGGCGCGAGCTATGAAGACGGCTTGCTCGACATTTCCGAGGAAACTGGCGGAATTGATTTGCTGCTCGATGAAGTTCCGGAAGAAGGCGATTTGTATATCTCCTTCCACTTGGAAAATACGGCCGCGGACCAGGGCTTCCCACTCGAAATCAATGAATACCGCACAACCCGCAAGTCCAATCAATCGATTTACAAGACCTTTGTTGACGATTTGACGATCCGGGTCAAGGCTGCCGAAACAGTTGAAATCCGCATGCCTGAAGGAACATATGAGCTAACGGATATTGAAATTGTGAAAGAGCCCTATACCCTTTTGAGAGAGCAAAATGCTTTAGCAGACCGCACGAGCAATTTGAAAATTGATGGCAGTCAAGTTGATGTGGTTTACGATAATCAAGATGGCGCCCCTTACCTCAATTTGTCGATTCCTTACGAAAGAGGCTGGCAGGCGACCATCAATGATGAACCGGTCGATGTGTTAAAAGCCAATTATGCGTTTTTAGCCGTTCCGCTCAAAGATGGCATGAACAAAATTGAGCTGCGCTATCGTCCGCCGTTCTTTTTGCCCTCCCTCTTCATCAGCTTGTTGGCGCTCGCCACTGGCCTGTTTTGGCTGCGCTGGCGCAAAAAAAAAGCCGTTCTTGAACATGAGCCAAAAGACACCATGACGAATTGACGGGTTTAGCTCTCCTCCTACATGTGTAAGGTAAGGTAATAACAATTTTTAGGAGGAAGGAGAAAATGCTATGAAATCATGGTTGATGCTTATGCTTTTAGGACTTTTACTGCTGCTGGCGGCATGTGGAGATGACACAACAGAACCTCCAACGGAAACGGATGGAGCTGAACCTCAAGAAGAGGAAGTGGAAGAACAGGAAGGTGAGCCACAGGATGGCTCAGGAGGCGAAGCTGAAGGAGCCAGTGAAGTTCAATTGCTGACGGTTGAATTCCTGAATGCAGACGGTGACGCTACCGGCACTGCTGAATTGACGGAAGAGGACAACGGCGTTATGGTCACATTGAATGTAGAAGGGTTGGAGCCTGGCATGCACGGCATTCACTTCCATGAAGAGGGAATGTGCGAAGCGCCTGATTTTGAATCAGCAGGCGGGCATTTCAACCCGACCGGCGCAAGCCATGGACTAGATAACCCAGAAGGCCCCCATGCCGGCGACCTTCCGAATATCGAAGTTGCAGATGATGGCACTTCGACAGACGAACTGACAGCAGAAGAAGTTACTTTGCAAATCGGTGAAGATAACTCGTTGTTGAAAGAAGGCGGAACAGCGCTCATCATCCACGCTTCAGAAGATGATGGCCAAACCGACCCTTCCGGTGATTCCGGGGAACGCGTCGCTTGCGGCGTAGTTACAGCTGAAAACTAAGCACTAAACCAGCCAGAGAATCTTCTCCGGCTGGTTTTTATTGTGCCAATAAATTTTGCCGCCGACATAAAGGTTTTTAACGCGTTTAGCCCGAATCGGAACGGGAATAACTACCATATATTCATACTGAGGAGGGCGCTTACATGTCAAAAGATAAATACGAAAAGATCCATGACCAAATCAACCCGCAGGAGCAAGATCATCAGCCAGGGGTAGAAAGCGAAATGTCCCCGGAACCGATATATGACGACGAAAATTATAAAGGCGCAGGCAAGTTGGAAGGAAAAGTAGCGTTGATTACAGGAGGCGACAGCGGCATCGGCCGCGCCGTAGCGATCGCTTATGCTAAGGAAGGCGCAAACATCGCCATCGCCTATTTGGACGAACACGATGACGCGGATAAAACCATCGAAGCCGTGAAAGCTTATGGTGCAGAAGCGCAAAAATTCGCAACGGATGTGAGCCAAGTGGAAAACTGCCACCAATTAGTCGTTGATGTTATTGCCGAATTCGGGCAATTGAACGTTCTCGTCAATAATGCGGGCAAGCAATTCCCGACAGAAGATTTCCTTGATATCAGTCCGGAGCAATTGCATGAAACTTTCGAAACGAATATTTACAGCATGTTTTATTTGTCCCAAGCCGCCTTGCCGCATTTCTCTAAAGGAGACAGCATCATCAACACATCATCCGTGACGGCTTATCGCGGCTCGCCGGCACTTATTGATTATTCATCCACTAAAGGAGCCATCACCAGCTTTACGCGTTCATTAGCGGCGAATGTCAGCGAACAAGGCATCCGTGTCAATTCAGTCGCGCCAGGCCCGATTTGGACGCCGTTGATCCCTGCCACATTCGACGCTGAAAAATCCGGCAAGCAAGGCGAAAGCACACCGCTAGAACGCCGCGGACAGCCGGCTGAACTTGCTCCGGCATACGTTTATCTTGCATCCACCGATTCTACTTATGTGACAGGGCAGGCAATCCATGTAAACGGCGGAGACTTTATTACTTCGTAAGATTGCCGAAGCTAACATGGAAAACCCCTGACGTCCCGAAACTATCGCGCCTACTGGAAAACAATCATTTTAGGAGGATATAAAATGAAACACATCGAAGCGATCTTGATGAAATTTGCCATGAGCTTTGCTGTTGTCTTCTTGATTCTTGGATTGATTTACGGAGTTTCTGTGTTCGATATTTTCGTTATTAGTTTGGTGATTACTGCGATTGGATACGCTGGCGATATGATAATATTCCCCCGCACCTCCAATAAGATGGCTACAGGTGGAGATTTGGTGCTCGCATTCTTGATCGTTTGGCTATTGGGAGAGTTTCTAATCGAAAATCCCGATTTCTCTTTACTTGCGGCATCAATTTATACAGCCATTTTGATTGCCATCGGTGAATGGTTTTACCATATTTATTTGAAGAAGCGTCTATGGGAGCAAAAAGAAACCTCTCATACTTTGAAACAGGAGCCAAACCGGAAATAATCATAACAAATAAAAGCCGATCGTTTTAGTGATCGGCTTTTATTTGTGCTCTTTTACAGGGGGATAAAACCGTGTTTTCTGCAGCGCCGAGAAATGGGCTAGTGGCTCTTCCGCATTCCATCCGGCAGGAAGGAAGCCGGCAAGCGAATTTTCAGCTATTTCTATATGAACCTTTTGCAGTTGCCACGGCGCATGTACAATATCCACGCGGTACAGGGCCGTTTTTGGCTTTGTCCATAAACAATAACGTTCTGTCAGCCATCGCTCGAGCTCTGATGACTCCAGTATTCCGGCGCTTGGCATGAAGCCCACCTGGAAACTCTCGCCAATAGCTGGTTTAGCGAGGCGGCTCGTAAATACATACCGTCCGTCTTTTTTCGCGACTTTCATACGCGCGTACCGATAAGGAAGGAATCCTCCTGCACTCGCCGCTTTTACCGCTGGCAAGCTATCGGCATCCAAGCTGAAAAAATAGACTCCAGTCCGGCCGTTACACGTTACATAGGTCCTTACATTTAATTCGCGGTAAGTTCCTGCAATGGGAACTGGCAGAGAACAACGCAAACGCGTACGATCAGCAATGAACGGGACAACGCCGACCCATGCCTGCCCGTCGAATAGATCGATTTCGAGCTCTGCTGGCACAAACGGCCTCAGGGCATGGGGCGAAATCGGCCAGTGCAAAAAAACAAGATCTCGCCATGTCTGCTCCATAATCCAAGGCTGTTTCATCTATACTCCCCCCTTAAAATTATTCATAATGAAACGGGACGAAGAAAAATTCTTCGTCCCGTTTGATCTATCTATCCTTTTAATTTGTCTTCAGGCAGCGTGTCATGCGACTCAAGCGGCCCTGGCTTCAATGTGGGCTTTTGCCCGAAAGCTTGTGCCTGTTCGTATTTGAACGGGTGGCCGTCCGGTGCATTGCCGTTCATCCATGGCAATGATGCACTGTCTTCGCCTTCCGAGAAATTATAAAGTGTATGGGAATATTCGGTCGCTTCCCACTCTGGAGGAACGGTAGAAGGTGTAATCACGCCCCCTTCTTTTTCTTCCAAATCGCGTATCGCTGCGATCCACTGGTTTTGGTGCATCGTATCACGAGCCAGCAGGAATGACAGTAGATCTTTTACGCCTTTATCATCCGTCAAGCTGTACAAACGCGCCACTTGCAGGCGGCCTTGCGACTCTGCGTTGACATTGGCACGGAAGTCAGCAAGTAAATTACCGCTTGCGATAATGTATCCGCCACTCCATGGCACCCCGGCACTGTTCTCCGGTGTTGCCCCAAGGCCTGAGACAATCGCATGGTGCGGGTTCATTCCGCCCATGATGGCTCCGATCACCGGGTCGCTCGCCGCTTTCTCTTGTTCATAAACCGGTGCCCCTTCAAGCAATTGGGCCACCATGGTGGCGAGCATTTCGATATGCCCGAGCTCTTCTGTCCCAGTGTCCATCAGCAAATCTTTGTATTTTTCGTTCCCTCTCGTGTTCCACCCTTGGAATAAATACTGCATCGCTACAGACATTTCGCCGAACTGGCCACCGATGACTTCCTGCAATTGCTTCGCAAATATCGGATCCGGTTTGTCCGGCTTGGCTTCGAATTGAAGTTCTTTTCTATTGAAAAACATTTAACTTCCTCCTCATATTTTTTGGGTTATTTATCTTAATCTATCCGTCCTTCACTGTCTTTCTTGGTGTCTTTCGGATGTCCGCCATCATAGTCGGAATCATTTCCTCCAGCATTGAACGCTTTCTTTCGCTGGTCTTTTTTTTCGTTTCCCTGTGTTTCGCCAACTCTGCCTTCACTGCCAGAAATGCTGTCCTGGGGCTGCCCGCCGTCGTAATCCGAGCTATTGCCCCCTGCATTGAACTGCTTATCTTCTTTATCCGGATTCTCATGATTTTCAGGTCCTTCACGCTGGTTATGATCTGTTCCCATCGTTACGCCTCCTTGGAAAATCTGGAATTTCTGTTCCCTAATAATCTACCCAGCATTAAAAGACTAAAACCAAATAAACTATTTTTTCAGTTAATTAACCAAACAGTAATAGCATTGTTTAGGCAATAGATCAAAAAGCAATATTAAAATTCCTTTTATTGTAAAAATAAACGCATAAAAAAACCTCATTCTACCTGAATGAGGCTTATCAATTATTCATCTATTCATTAATATCAGCTAATGCCTTCTCGATGCTCGAATAAGTTTTCAGCATATTGTCCCGTTCCAGATCACGCACCAATTCGGTTGCCGCTTGCGGAGTAACTCCGGTGATGTACATATGGCTCCCCATAATGCGCAGCGCTTCGCAAATTTGTGTAAACCAATGGAGCGGAGATTCCTCGTCCCACGTCAATCCCGTAATATCGAGAAGCGCATGTTCTATTCGATGCTCGCTGACATATTCGCATAACTTCACTTTTAATGTTTCAAAACGCTGCAGGCTCATCGTTCCAACCAATGCCACTGTCGCAACGTTTGGCTGTATCGATAAAATTGGCAACATCAGTTTCTCTATTTCATTTTCATTAGCGGTAATCGCTTCTTGCTGCAAGGTTTCAATTGTGATGTCCGTCTGGGTGCCGATGAAATAGAGCTTTCCTTCGACAGTCACCGGCGAAATTGCCAGGCGGTTCCAAAACGGTGTTCCGTCTTTTCGGTAATTGCGCAAAATCACTGTCGCTTTCTCCTGCTTGTTGATGGCTTGCCGAATTTGGTCAACGGCTTCAGGAGCTGTTTTCGGGCCCTGCAGGAAACGGCAGTTCTGACCGAGCAATTCTTCTTTGCCATAACCGGTCATTTCCGTAAATGTGTGATTAGCATAAATGATTGGATTGTCTTCTTGTGCAGGATCCGTGACAATGGTGCCGACTTTGCTGCCGTCTAGCATGGCTTCAAGCAGCTGAATCTGTGTACCCGCTTCCATTTTTTCCATATAAATTAGTTCACCTCAAATTTTTACTCATATTATTTTAGCACAGCTTTGCATGCAGCCAAAACTGGGGCACCCGGAAGTTTCAGGAATCTGTCAAAGGGTAAATGTACCACAAGAGCTTTCTAATGAAATGGAGAGGATACCCAAATGGCAAAAGTATTGGCAGTATTATCGAGCGGCTATTCAAACGAAGAGCATAATTACGTAACTGGCTGGTGGGCTGAAGAATTATTCGAGCCCTTGTCGGAACTTGAAAAAGCGGGCCACTCCGTAGGGCTGGCTTCGATTGACGGCGGCAAACCGGTCGTTGATCCCTTGAGCCTTGATAAGGCTTATGACCCCGAAGGCAAATATAAGAAGTTATACGATTCCGGCATCGCTGATAAGACCACACCGGTTGTGGATGTCCGGGCAAGTGATTACGATGCCATTATAATCGTCGGTGGCCATGGTGCGATGTTCGACTTAGCACACGATGAGAATCTGCACGCTGTCATCAATATCGTCCACGAAACAGGCGGAATCGTTTCCGCTGTCTGCCATGGGCCGGCTCCACTGGTTTTCACAAAAACGAAAGATGGCAAACCCTTATTGCAAGGCTTGAAAGTGACAGGATATCCGAATGATATGGAACCTGAAGAGGTCAATGGGCTATTGCCCTTCAGCCTTGAAGACGAAATGGCCAAAATTGCGCAATACGACAAGGGCGATGGACAAGACGAATACTTTGTTTGGGGCAGCGACCGCCTCCTGACTGGCCGCGATCCTGGTTCCTCACAAGCATTCGGCCATGAACTGGCGAAGAAACTGACAGAAATGGAAGAGCATCAACTCGACAAGCACTTGGACTAATCATGCGCTTGAAGCAATAAGTTCAACAACGATACCAACTATATGGAGGAGGAAATGAAATGGATAATAAAAACAATCAAAATGAACAAGACAGGGAACAGGAATACATGAAAACGAGTAAGCAGGAGGTGGACCACAAGAACCCGGAATATAAACAAGGTCTTGAAGAGCCGAAGAGAACAGGCTATCCGCCATTGCAGCTTGGATTGATCGTTTTTGGTATCGCTGTTTTGGTGATTGTCGGATTTGCTATCGGTTTTGACTGGTTCGGCTTGTTCGGGAATTAATTGCATTATAAGGCTCGCGCAAAAGTGGCGGACAGGAATTTCCTGTCCGCCGCTTTTTTGTATGCCCTGTTAAATTTGCTCGCTCAACTGAACTTCAAATGTTTTCAATTCGCCGTTCCGGTAAGCTTTGACCGTTACAGATCCTTCTTCCACTTCCGTATAAAGATATTGACGGAGTTCCAAGACAGAAGAAACAGCTTGGCCATTCAATTCAATGATGGTATCTTTCGCTTCGATTCCTGCTTTATCCGCACCGGATCCTTCCTGTACTGATTGGACAACAATGCCGTCTTCCACTTCACTCGGAAGATTCAATTCCGCATTTCTGATTTCTGCAGGTACTTGTTCCAGTTCAAGCAATGCAACACCTAAAGACGGACGGGAAACTTCCCCTTCTCCTTCAAGTTCTGAGATGATCGGGATTGCTGAATTGATTGGAATGGCGAGTCCAATCCCTTCCACTGCGTCCTGTGCGATTTTCATCGAGTTGATGCCGATGACTTGGCCTTGGGCATTCAATAATGCACCGCCGCTATTGCCAGGATTGATCGCGGCATCGGTTTGAAGCACTTCTGACTGCCAATCTTCCTGGCCGTCTTTATTGATATCGATCGGGATAGCGCGTTCTGTTCCCGAAATGACGCCTGTTGTCACCGATCCAGAAAATTGAAGGCCAAGCGGGTTGCCGATTGCAATGACCGGTTCTCCTGATTTAAGCACCGAGGAGTCGCCGAAGTCTGCAACTGTTTCAATCTGTGCTCCAGGGACTTTCAGGACGGCGAGATCAGTCCAAACATCCGAACCAAGCACTTCCGCTTCGAGCTCTTCACCGTTTGCCAAGGTTACGACGACTTCTTTAGCGCCTTCCACAACGTGGTGGTTCGTGACAATGAATGCATCGTCCCCTTGTTTTTTATAGATGACGCCAGATCCTGCCCCTGCTTCTTGTGTAGACGTTTGAGCAAATGGATTATTGCCCGCTTGCAGGTTGGATACGCCGACCACAGCATCTGCCGTCGCGTCAACGGTTTCTGTGACGTCTGTCGTGACAATTGCCGATTCGCTTTGCAGTTCGCTGCTTTGGACGCCGGCAGTGGCGGATTCCGTTTCACCCAAATCGGTTCCAGTGACCAGCGTGCCTACCAGCAACGCACCTGCCAATACGCCTCCGAAACTGGAAGCCATATAGCGTTTCGATGGATTCTTCTGATTGTTTTGTGGTGTTGTATTGTAGTAGCCCATTATTTTTCCATCCCCTTAATGATTGTTTGTCGTTTGCCTTGTGGCTTTCGATATTCTTATCATACAAAGCAGATATGAAAAAATTATGACCAAACATGCAACAGAAATGTAAAGTTTTTGCGGTGTCCAAATGCCAAAAAGCCTACCGGAACAACCGGCAGGCTTTAAGTATTTTCATTACTTATTTGATTGTTTATGAGGCAGGCGGATCGTGAATTTGGTTCCGCGCCCTTTTTCGCTTTCTACCGAGATTTCCCCGTCGTGCAAATTGACCAATTGGCGGACGATGGAAAGGCCGAGCCCGAACTGGCCGCTTCCACGTGACATGTCCGCTTTGTAGAAGCGCCGCCAAATCATCTCCAGTTCCTCGACTTCGATGCCGTCTCCGGTATCTTCCACTTCCAGCACAGAGACGCCCGATTCCGCACGGGCACGAAGGAAAATGTCTCCGTTTTCGGTGAATTGAATGCTATTCTTGACGATATTCACCAGGATTTGAATCAACCGGTCCATATCCCCATAAATCATCTCACCTGGATCGGCTTCGATCAACAAGCGATCGCCTTTTTCGTTTGCTTGCAATTGCAGCTGCTCTTGGATAATTTCCAAGAGTTCGGCCGCTTCGATTTCCTCTTTCATGAGCGTCACTTGGTTCGACCGGATTTTCTCATAATCCAGATTTTCATTGACGAGGCGCATGAGCCGCTTCGTTTCATCGCTCACAAGCCGGATGCCTTTTTCGCGCTGCTGTTCTTCGATCATGCCGCTCTTCAATCCTTCGATAATGCCGGCGATGGTCGTAAGCGGCGTTCTCATTTCATGCGAGACATCCGCCATGAAGCGCCGCCTGCGGTTTTCGAGCTGCTCGATTTCTTCGCTGGAACGCTGCAGCTTATCCGCCATCATATTGAAGTCATGTGCCAAATCCCCAAATTCGTCAAAATTCGATTCCGGTAAATTGACTTGGTAATGCCCATCGCTGATCATCGACGTTGCTTTACGCATACGCTGCAGGCGCGTTACGTGGATTTTTGCCAGCAAGAGGCTGAGCAGCAAGGCGAACGGCAAGGAAATGGCGATCACTGCGACAAGCGTCCGGTTCAATTCCGCCACCATTTCCCGGATGCCGCTTACAGGCGAAGCCAATAACACGCCTCCTGCAAGCGTGCTGCCTTCCACATAAGGCAACGCGACAAACGTCATCGACCGCTCAAAGCGCTCGACATCCCGGTAGACGACTAAGGTTTCGCCGCGCTCGATGACATTCCATTCCTCCGGCGTCAATTCGACCGACGGAAAATTGCCGTTAATCGGATAAAGAATCCGGCTTTGCTGGTCGAAGACGATGAAATTGATGTTCTGCGCTTCAAGCACCGTTACATAGGCTTGCAAATCCGTCCCTGGACGCGCCTGTTCCAGTTCCTGAAGAATCTGTTCGCCGTAGCGCTCCAATTCCTCCGCCTTGTCCGAATACGCCACCCGCTCACCGTAAAAAATGAATAGTGTGCTTAAAATGGCCACTGCAAACAACAAAACCCCCATATGGCTCCCGATCAATTGATAGAAATACTTAACCCGCAAGTTCTTCAAATTTATAGCCCACTCCCCACACCGTATGGAAGAGCTGGTCCCCTTCCGGAATTTTCTTGCGCAGCCGTTTGATATGGACGTCTACTGTCCGTTCATCGCCGTAGAACTGATAGCCCCATACTTGCTCGAGCAATTGCTCCCGGCTGAACACTTGCTTCGGATGCTGCAGGAAAAAGACCAGCAGATCGAATTCCTTCGGCGTTAGATTGTCGATCGCTTGGCCGTCTTTGACGACTTCGCGTGTTTCTTTCCTGACATGGAAATGGGATGTGCGGATGCCGTCCTCGGCCGCTTCATCTTTTCGCGCCCTTCTGGTCACCGCTTTGATGCGCGCCATCAAGGTCAAAGGGCTGAACGGCTTCGTCACGTAATCATCTGCTCCCATTTCAAAACCGATCACTTGGTCGGATTCACTGTCTTTCGCTGTCAGCATAATGATGGGCACTTCGCTTCCCGTCTCGCGGATTTTTCGGCATAACGCGATGCCATCCATTCCCGGAAGCATCCAATCCAGGATCAACAGGTCGAAATCCTCTTCCTGGAATTTACGGTAGCCTTCCAGCCCATCTCCAGCGAATTCACCTTCCAGCCCTTCTTTTGAAAAAAACAATTCCAGCATCGAGCTGACACTCGGGTTATCTTCTACTACTAAAATTTTCATGATTCCACCTCCAAGTTCCGCTCTCCTGTGTGTATAAAATCCAAAAAGCCGCCCTGAAAACGGGGCGGCCACATGGTTTAAGCATTCTTTTCGCGCTTTTTCAGCTTATCATAGAGGCTGCCGATCATTTCATAATCGATGGCGATATTGTTTTCGTACGCATATTTCACACCGTAGCCAAGCGCCAGTGTCATGGAACTCGCCACTGTCCCCCCAATAATCGAGCCGGCCCCTGGGACAAATTTCAAGGCTTGGCGGTAGAGGGTATGGCCGATGGTCTGCGTGGCAGTAATGACGATCATGTCTTTTGCTGCTTTTTTCGTCAAAGGCTGATCGTACAGATTCGACAGTTTGACGATGAGTCCGACCTGCAGCGTTGTTAGCGGCAATACGTCCGACCCTGGGATCGGTGAGGCGCCGATGATTCCCGCTGAGACCCCGGCCCCCACGATCCAGCGCGTGGCGGCAGACGATTTCTCTTTCATGCTTTTCGCGAAGAGCAGGTCTTTCCCCTTCTTTTCCAGCAACAGCAAAATTTCCTTCTTCAGCAGATCCAAGTTCTCTCCTGTTTTTGAAGACACTGGGATCACTTTGTATTTATTGTTTGTGTGCCCTTTGATGAATCTAATGATTGATGGGATATCTTCTGCCGCATCGATTTTATTCAGGACGATGAGGATGTCTTTATTATGTTTTTCGATCTCGGCGAATTTTTGCTTTTCGCTATCTGAAAAGACCGTTCCGGCAGCGTTCAGGAAAAACAGCACGACATCCGATTGCTGGACGAATTCCAAAGTCTTTTTCGGGTTTTCATCATTCGGGTCGTTGAGCCCGGGTGTATCCATAAACTTGATGTTCTCCAAGCCGCGGATATTATAAGGGTCCACGCTGACCGTCTCGCCAGGCATCGGGTTGGTGCTGGCAATGTCTTCACCAATGATCTTATTCACCGTCGTCGATTTCCCGGCATTGACTTCACCGATCAATGAGATCAGCAAATCCTGCTCGAGCGTATCGCTCACTTTCTTCATCTCATCTTCAAACACTTTGTCCATCGCACGCATGACTTCATCTTCGAATTCCTTAACCATTGGCCCGTCTCCTCCTTCAAGATACTTATCCCTATTATAAAGGCTTCCGGCGTTCGCGACCATTTTCAGCCATCTCCCTGCACTCGCCACCGGGTTCATTTCATAGTAGCATGAAAGAAATAGACGATTTTAAAAGGAGTGTCTGTCCATGTGTGAACGCCCCCGTGTCTTTGGACTTGATGTCGATTCTGAAACCCGCTGCCGCCATTACCATTCGGAAATCGATCGGATCGCCATCCGCTTCCATTGCTGCGGAGATTATTTTCCTTGCTATGAATGCCATCAAGCAGTCGGCTGCAACAACACATCCGTCTGGCCGAAAGAACAGTTCCACGAAAAAGCGATTTTATGCGGGGCGTGCGGCAACGAGCTGTCCATCCGCGACTATCTCGATTGCGCCTCTACCTGCCCTCAATGTGCTGCCGCGTTCAATCCCGGCTGCAGCCTTCATAAGCACCTATATTTCGAAGCATAAGGACTTTCGGATTTAATTCCAAATAATAAAAAAACCGCCCGAGAAGCTGGATTCCCACAGCTTTTCGGGCGGTTTTTGAATTGGTCAGTTCACTTTCAGGCACATTGCGAATTGTTCGCCTTTTTTGCCCATAACTCTTCTGCCGGTATCTTCAAACCCGGCTTTTTGATAGAGCTTTTGGGCAGCGATGTTGCGCGCATTGACGCCGAGCACGATTTCGTCAAAAGCTTCAAATTCTTTTTGCAAAAAAGCAGGCAACGCTTCAAGAGAGCCGGTTGCGATGCCGCGTCCTTGAAATTTCGGATTGACGGAATAGCCGCGCAAAAGCAGGGCTTTGGGATTGTCGGAATAGCGTTTTCGGTCCTCTGATTCATCCAGCTCGAAAAATCCCGCTACTTCGCCGCGCGCACGGATAACAATCAGATGCTTCTCCGGATTCCCCGCATCCCGCTTGATGAGCTCTTGCGGCATCATAGTAAACTCCTGCTGGTCTGCCGGGAGATCATAGGAGACATCTGTTCTTTTGGTGTAGCAATGCAATGTCACTTCACTTTTTCTAATCACGAAAATCGGTCCCCCTACACGAGTTATTCATTCTCTAACGTTACGACTACGACTTCGGGCAAATTGAAAACACGCAGTGGAAATCCGCTGTTCCCAAGGCCCCGGCTCAACACAAGCTGTGTATCACCTGATTCGAATACGCCTTCTGTCATGCTCGGAAACCAGCCTTGCCCAGGAGCGATCAAGCCGCCAAGGCCAGGAATGCGAATCTGGCCGCCGTGTGCGTGGCCGGCAAAAACGACATCGATGCCTTCGCTAGCGTAAGTCTCCAATTGTTCGGGCCGATGGGCAAGCAGCAAGGTAAAGGCGTCGTTAAGCCCGGCTTCTGCGATGCTGTTGCGCGTGAATTCCTCTTCATGCAGATAGATATCCATCAACGGGTCGTCGATACCCGCAATTTGTATAGCTTCTCCGTCCTGTTCCCACATGACCGAGCGATTGCGCAGCACTTGCACACCGCGTTCTTCCAAGGCGGGAATGATTTCATCATCCAGCCGGTTCGATGATACTTCATGGTTGCCAATGACATAATACACTTCGCTCATCTCCACCAGCCCGTCGACAGCCGCCAAGCTTCTCTCTAAATCATAGCGATTGCTGTCGATTAAATCTCCAGTGATGAAAATAACGTCCGGATTCGCCGCTTCGACTTTATCCAATAGGGATTGCTGTCGGTCTCCAAACTCGGCATTGTGGAGGTCCGATACTTGGACAATGCGTTTGCCGGCAAATGCAGCCGGCACGTTTTCCGATTGGACCGAATATTCGGTCGTGACAATCCAATTATTATTGACCCAGGCAAAGCCAAAAAGGAGCAATGCCACAAAAATTAATGCGATCAGTTTCTTCATATGCTATTCCTCAATTCATTGGTGTGGCCCGTGCGTCCATCGTATTGGACACTGTGCAGGCGTCTTGGTTTGGCATCATAGCTGTTCCGCTCGAACGGCCAATCCATTGCCGCAGGAAAGCTCTCTAGCGCTGCCAAATCCTGTTCTTATTCTACCAGCATTCGCCCAAAAGAAAAGCAATCAGCTAATCGCTGATCGCTTCTATACTTTCGTTTTTGCACGGTTTCTTTTCATGAACCAAATGCCCAGTGCCGCCAGTCCTATCAGGCATGCAAGCGAGATGGCGAATGTCCAGGTCAGCGCTGCCGCATCCGGCCCGATATCCAGAAAGGACGCCGCATAATTCGGAAGCTTCAACGGCGACCATTCCCAGCGGTTGCCGAACAGGCTGTCGACAAGCTGTAAAATCAGCAATGCGGCAAGCGTTAACCCAGCGGCTAAGCCTGCATTCGGCATAGACGCACTCGCGAATAAAATCAAGGTAACGACCAGCACCATCCATAAGCTATAAGTCGCCGCAAAGGCCAGGAACTCTCCGAACGGCACCGCTGAAAACAGCACCGCCGTGTAATAATAACCCGCCAAAAAACCAGCCCATACGCTAATCAATGCAACAATGGAAGCCATCAGCCATTTACTGAGGAAATAGGATACATACGATAAGGGGCGTACATATAACAGAGTCGCCGTTCCATTTCTGCGCTCGCCAGCAATACTGCCCATATAAGCGAGAACGAGGACAAGCATGCCGATCAGCTGGAATTGGCCCATGACCGCCACCAGCAATTGCTCGGGTTCAGGATCCGGCAATTCAATAACGGCACCGTCCGGCAAGCCGCCTGTCGCATCAAGAATCTGAGGAAGGTAATAATTCGATAAAGGTTCTGTGACGCCCAACAGAATAAAGACGACAGGAATCCAGAATATTTTATAATTGCGCAGGTTCTCACGCCATTCCTTCAATAGCAGTGTCGAAAATTGCTTCATTTTCCTGCCACCACCTTCAGGAAAATATCTTCCAGGCTAGCAGTCTGTTGTTCGACCCCAACCACGGGCAGGCTTTTGACCGATAAGAAACGGAACACATCCTGCATGATTGGCCCTTCCGCCTTTATAGGAATAATGGCCGCTGTGCCCTGAATGGCAGCTGGCCAAGGTGATTCGCGCCCAAACCTTTCCGCAGCGTTAGTGTTCTCAAAGCGAATTCGAATTTGCGGATCTGCGTAACGGCTACGTACCTGATTAAGAGAACCGTGTTCCACCAGGCGACCATTTTGCAAAAACAACAGCTGGTCCGTCATTTCTTCCGCGTCGTTCAAAATATGGGTGGAGTAAAGAATCGTCGTTTGCCCGAGCAGCGATTTCAACAGCTCCATCACTTCCCTCCGCCCAGTCGGATCCAAGGAAGAAATCGGTTCGTCCAAAAGCAATAAGCTTGGCTGATGCACCATCGCCTGCGCCAATCCGAGCCGCTGCTTCATGCCTCCTGAAAAGCCGCCGATTTTCTTATTGGCCACTTGGCCAAGTCCGACAAACCCCAATGTCCGTTCTGCCTGCTGGCGGGCTTTTTTGGAATCGACGCCGCTTAGCTTAGCGGCCATTTCCGTAAACTCCAAAGCCGTCAGCCAGGGAAAGAATCTCGGATATTGCGGCAAGAAGCCGATTGATAAGTTTTTCTTGCGCTGGATTTCTCCTGCTGTCGCTTCCAATAACCCCGCAAGCATCGACAGCGTTGTGGTCTTTCCGGCACCGTTTGGCCCGATCAATGCCGTCGCACTGCCTTCTGCAAGTTCAAAGCCCAACCCGTCAACTGCTTGTTCGGTACCGAAGCGCTTTGATAATGACCTGACTTCCAATACGTTCAATAATTCCGCCTCCCTATGACAAAGTACAGAATCGGCCCGATGATATTCAGCAAGATGATGATTGCCGCCCACATCCATTTCGGACCGTTCGGATTCGGGTTTCTGATCAAATCCACTAATGCGAATATCATTAATGCGATCTGCAAAACCAGAATAGGCAGCACCAATAGAATTGTGCGTTCATCCACCATGTCCAAGCTCCTCCCCCTGCCTTTCTTTTGCCTCTGTTGTTATTTCGCTGCGGCTGCCTACTCTCCCTGCAACTGCATAAAAAAAGGACCGCCATCAGCGGGCCCGCAGCATTCATTGAATCACCATTTCAGCTTTAGCAGTACTTGCCGAAGGGCATCCCGATGCTCTTTGGTGATCGGCCATCCGTTGATTTCCTCGAGCAATTGCTGCCGGCTGCCGAAGCCTTTGACGAATCCGTTCAGCCGGGCAGCGAAAGTCGATTGCGTCAGCAGAACCGCATCGGGATAAAGTTCTGCCAATTGCTCAAGCGCTTTCGGATAGCGCTTTAGATAATATTTCTGATGGCGCTCCTCTGCTTCTGTAAATCCGTTGAACGGCCGGATCTCCGTTTCGACCGGCTCATTCAATTGCTGTTCTTTTTCTTTCTTCAGTTTCTCAAGGATGTGCTTTTGCTCTTCGGACTGCCAAAACATCAAGGAAATATATTGGCGCCCTTTATAAGCATCGCGGTTCGGGTAATGGCTGCGCCAAAATTCCCTCACGATTTCTTCAAAGCGAATCTGTCCAGGATCAAATTCCACTTGGATGGTTTCTGTATGATCCCCCATCTGCCGGTATGTGGGATTGTCCGAAGTGCCTCCTGCGTAGCCGGTCCGTGTCCGGATCACGCCGGGCAATGACCCGAACTGTGCATCCGGGCTCCAAAAGCAGCCCATCCCGAAAGTTGCGGTTTCAAGTGCCGCGGTATCTGGGAAATCCTGTTCAAGCGTTGAAATCGTTTTGTTCTCCATATCCGTTTTCCTCCCCTTAAGAGCCGCCCTTTGTGCTTCGGGCCATTTTTCCTTATGATAGTAGCAAGGAGTCCATAAAACAAACCGAACGAAAGCAGGTGTATCTGCATGACTGCACGTAAACAAGACATCGCCGCTTATTTCCGCTCACTCGACCGGCGTTCGTTCATGGATCGCCACCAGCAAGATGCCGAGCGCGACGAAGCTTTGCCGATCGGATATGGCCAGACGATTTCACAACCTTCACTCGTGTTGGAAATGACGGTTGCACTCGACCTTGAAGACCATCACAAAGTGCTGGAAATCGGTACAGGATCCGGTTTCCAGACAGCGCTCTTGGCAGCCTTTTCGAATGAAGTCTATACAGTCGAAAAAATCCCCCAGCTATTCGAAAGCGCAAAAAAACGGCTTGAAGCGAAAGGATTCGAAAATATCTCTTTCCTGTTGGGCGATGGCAGCCTCGGCTGGCCTGAACATGCACCGTACGACCGCATCATCGTCACTGCCGCCGCTTCGGATATTCCAAAAGAATTAGTGGGCCAATTGGCAGACGGCGGCCGCATGATCATTCCTGTCGGCAGTTCGTATAGCCAAGACCTTCTCGCCATCGATAAATCCAACGATGGAAAATTGGAAAAGACAGCGCTTGAAGCTGTACGCTTTGTCCCATTGAAGGGGAAATATGAAAATTAGGGTATAGTAACATGAAGGGAATTAATCGCTATCTTTTGAAGCATTGCGCAAGACCGACCAGCCGAGCAAAAACAGGAAAGCAGCTGTTCCGAGCCATAGCGATTCATAGAAAACGGGGTCGCCGGTGTCCCTGACTGTATGCAGATTCAACAGCAGGCGGAACACCAGGCTGTCGAATAGCAACAGCACGCCGCCTCCGATTAACGCACTTCCCGAAAAGCGTGCTGGCCAAAAAGCTTTTCGCCTGGCCAAGTCGGCAGCGATCCATAGCGACAAAACCGTCAACGTCCAGCCAATGACCTGGTAAATCCCTTCCCCGGTCAAAATCGCTTGGGGCCCCTTGCCTTCGTAGAAATGATGCCATTGCAAGAAAAAATGGAAAATGCTTTGCTCAAGCACTGAAAACATCCCGGCTCCGAACAATAAGCCCGCCCAAAAATTCCGGGAAGTGTGGACGCGCCGGTTTCTTGCTGTCGTAAGATCTGTCTTGCGTTCTGCCGAAACCATTCAATCCACCCCTTTTGAGTTCCGTTCATATCCTTTTTCCATTTATACCCGCTCCGCCTGCCAATTAATCGTTGTTGGATGTTGAGTGCATTGCACGCCCAAAACAAATAGATATCGTCATATCCGCCACACATATTACACCGTCTAAGGAGGCGACCCATTTGCAAAATTCCAAGACTATCCAAAGCGAAATCGGCGGCTATATTTCAACCGTCATCCGGGAACACTTCGGAAAAGGCCCGACTTCAGTATTCGTTATTGTTAAACCGCCCTTTGTCATCGTCCATCTCAGGGGATTCCTAAGCCCGACAGAAAAGATTCTACTCCAAAAAAACGAGTACAGGCGCGTGATGGAGATTCGCCATTTGCTGATTGAAGAACTGAAGCCGGATATTTGCGATGCTTTCTCCCGTGCTTCGGGCGAAAAAGTGGAATCGATCTATTCCGATTGGCATCTGGAAAACCAGACCGGCATGCTCATTGGGGTCATGGAAAACCGGGACGCTGCAGCTGAATTTGAGTGGCAGTCCAATGCGACGCAAAAAGCCCTCCAGGAGTCAGTCGTGGAGGCCAGCCGAAAAGCCGAAAAGAAACCCGAAAGCACTGAGTTGTTCTGGTTGAATGACCGAACCTTATTGATCGAACGGACTGGTTTCTTGGTGGAAATCGAACGTGAGCTCATACGCAGAGGCTTAGCAGAAGAACTGAAACAAGTGAAAAGGCCACTTGAGAAACGTTTGCTTTTAAAGGAAACCCAGTTTCCTGAATTGCTTAAACGAGACATCCGAGAAATTTTCCTCGATTGGGAATTTTCGACGGATATCAGTTATATCCTCGTGCTGCTCGAGCCGAGTAAACATTCCTGAATTGAAAAAGCCGCCTAATGGGCGGCTTTTTTCAGGTTGTCGAGAAAGGTAAGAAGTCGTATTTTCCGAAGCTTATCGTGGGGCGGGAATCGAGCCTCCTCAGTCGCTATCGCGACTTGCGGGGTCTCTCAAACCCGTCGCTTCGCTGCTCCCCCAGGAAAGATAAGGTCGAACTACGTGAGAGCTTATCTTTGCGAAGTAATGCGCGGCATTATTGAGCAGAAGGTTTTACGAGCAAACGCTTCTCCAAATACTAAGCTAGATTATTGATTTTTAATGTCAAAACGCAATCACTTTTTTTAAAGTTCAGTAGATTTTAGACTTATTCAACACTCTGGGAAAAAGCCGCCTATTGGGCGGCTTTTTTCTTTGCTTATCCCATTTGTCCGACAGTGGATTGTGCCGTTTGGCAATGCGGGCAATGTTCATATTCCTTTGCTGCCAAGCTCTCCACATATTCCATTTTATCGGTAAATTCCCTTTGATCTATAGGCGTTTGCAAAAAGCCACAGCTATCTCCTGCAAACTGGCTATGATGGATTTTTTTCGTTCGATGATCTACAAAATAACCCATTACTGCTTCCCCCCTATAAAAAAAGCCGAAAAGAGCCTTTCAACATGAAAGGGATCTTTTCGGCTTTGCCTCCGGCGCTATGGTCCGCGGCATTTGACCTATTATATACAGCTATTGCTTTTCAACATTTTCTATTCTACATGAACACTGACCGTGTGACAAAGAAATCACTCCACATGAAATCCTGATTCTTCGACGAGACGGATGATTTGGCTTTCTTTAACCTTCGTTTCATCCAACTCCAGTTTAACTTCACCATCTTTTACATCGACCAAGGCCCGTTCAACTCCTGGCTCTTTCAGCAGTAACTCCTCCAATTCATGAATTGGGCGTTGTGATTTCGCTTCTTTTACATACATTGTCATTTTTCTCATCATCGACTCTCCTTCTAGTGTATTTCCCGGGGAATATCAAAACTTCATTTTCAGTTTGCCTTCTTCTAATTCCAGGCTGGCATTGAACTTTTTGCCATTTTTCGAAACGAAGCCTTTAATGACAGGGGTTTTCCCTCTGGTACATAAGTATTCGATATGTTTGGCAGTTAGCCTTTTTTTCAAAAACACCGCCGGGAATGATTGCTTGCAGCCATTGGCATGTTCCGTACAGCCGTATGAGCCCCTGCGTGAAACAATCGAACCTTTTCGGCAACGCGGGCAGATCGCAATTTCCGCTCCTTGCAATGCCGGCATCTCGTCTGGCATGCCGTTGCTGCGCAATTGTTCCGGCACGTCCTGCAGCAGCTTCTCGATGAATTTTCCAATCGTGGCGAGAAACACTTCCGACGAGCCTTCGCCTTTGCCGATTTTCTTCAGATAGCTTTCCCATTTCGCCGTCATTGACGGACTCGACAGTAAATTCCCTTCGATCGCTTGGCATAGCATGCGCCCTTTTTCAGTGACCGATACAATGTTTCTTTTTACTTCGATATAATTATGGCGCTTGATCGTTTCAATGATGCCGCTGCGCGTCGCTTCCGTCCCTAGCCCTTCCACTTCCTTAAGAATTTCGCTGTCAGCTACATCTTCCGCGAACTTCCCGCAGGTTTTCATCATGGCGATCAGCTGTCCTTCTGTATAGGGCTTTGGCGGAGTCGTCATACCTTCAACAATGGCAACCGCTGCCGCCACTTGCTCATGGAGCGCCAATTCCGGGAGCGGCGGATCCTGTTTTGCTTCTTTGGCTGCCGGAAACAAGGATTTCCAACCTTTGTCGAGTTCTGTCCTTCCCGTGGTATGGAATTCGAGCCCTTTGACATCGGTCACCACTTTCGTTTCGGCATAACGGTAATCCCGGTGGAACATGCCGAGCGCCGTGCGCATCACTTCTTCGTATAAATTCCGTTCGTCCTGAGGCAAACCTTCTATTTTACGGGCTGTCGGCAAGCTCTTCGTCGGGATGATGGCATAGTGTTCCTGTACTTTCGAATTGTCGACGAAACGTTTTTTCGGTGTTTTCGAAGCAACCGGAAACGGGGCATCGATAAGCTTTTGGTAACTCTCCACTTGCGCTGACAAATAGCCGAACTCTGCCGAGGTGATATGGCGCGAATCGGTCCGCGGATAACTTACAAGTTTCTTCTCATAGAGCTTCTGCATCGCCGACAGCACTTTTTGCGGGCTGTATTTCCACTTTCGGTTCGCGGCTGCCTGCAGGCTGGATAAGGAATGCAAAGGCTGCGGCGGGATATGCTTCTCTGCCGTTTTCAATTCTTTAATATCGCCTTGCGCTTTACCGTCCGTCAACTCATGGGCAGCCAGGAGCTCTTCCGCTTTTTTGCGCTCTTTCGCTTTCAGCTTGGCTTTCCCTTTATAGCTGCCTTTTGCCGCTTTGAATTTCCCTTCGATTTCGTAAAACTTCTCCGGCTTGAACGCCTCGATTTCCTTTTGGCGCTGATAAATCAAAAATACCGTCGGCGTCTGGACGCGCCCAATCGCAAACACTTCGTGAATGCCGCGCTCTTGAAGCAACAGCGAGTAAAGCCTTGAGCCATTCATGCCGACCAGCCAGTCACTGATCTGTCGTGCCCGTGCTTCTTCGTACAGGCGCAGGTCTTCCTTGTTGTCGCGCAAATTGCGGAAGCCTTCGCGCACTTCATCCACTTCGAGCGAATTGATCCACAGCCGTTTGATTTGTTTGCCGCGCACGCCGGTCTGTCGGTAAATGCTGTAGAAAATATTCGAGCCTTCGCGGTCTACGTCGCAGGCATTGATGACGGTATCGGTTTCTTTCAGGAGTTTTTTGATGATATTGAATTGCTTCGATTTGCCGCGGGCTACTTGGAATTGGTATTCGACCGGCAAAATCGGCAAGGAAGCGAGCGACCATTTGCCCCATTTCGGGTCGTAGGCTTTCGGCTCTTTCAATTCGACGAGATGGCCGATGCCCCAGGTAATGAACGCGCCTTCTGGAAAGATCGGATTCGGCGCCATTTCCATATAGCCTTCCCGCTTCACCGTCTTGAACGCATCGCCATATGCTTTCGCCTGGCTCGGCTTTTCGGCTACAATTACTGGTTTCATGCTGTTCTTCCTTTCCCAAGCTCTTTGTTTCATTGTACTCTTTCTACTGAAAAATCCAAATGAAAGCTTATTGGCATTTCGGTAGTTAACTGCTTTGTTGGGCGGGTTTTAAATGAAGATAGCGAGGGGTTTCTTGTAGCAATGTTCCTGGAGTTGAGTCGGGCTTCATTTTGGTATTCGCCGCCCTGCTTTGGGTTGGCCTCCTGCAATAAGCCAAGAAGAACACTTGTCTTATTGCATCGGCTCACCCTGGGCGCTGGGCGGCTTAGAAATTTCGTTGTGTGAAGATTGATTAGATAGATCTGCTTCTTCAATTAGTTGCCAGCTAGTTGGGGAATCGCTTCCTGGCGCTAATATAAAATGCGACAGCGAAGGTCTTTGTATAAATGTTCCTGAAGCTGATTCGAGCTTCACTTTGGTATTTGCCGCCCTGCTTTGGGTTGGCCTCCTGCAATAAGCCAAGAAGAACACTTGACTTATCGCATCGGCTCACCCTTGGCGCTGGCCGGCTTAGAAATTTCGTTGTGTGAAGATTTTCCAGGCAGATCTGCTTCTATATTCAGTTGCCGGCTAGTGGGGAAATCGCTTCCCTAGTCTAGCTTAGAAATGGAGAGTGAGGGTTTTCCTGTGGACATGTTGCTGTGGTTGATTTGTGCTTCGCCTTGGTATTTGCCGCCTTGCTTTGGGTTGGCCTCTCGCAATAAGCCAAGAAGAACACTTGTCTTATTGCATCGGCTCACCCTTGGCGCTGGGCAGCTTGGAGATTTCGTTGTATGAAGATTTTTCAGATAGGTCTGCTTCTATATTCAGTTGCCAGCTAGTTGGGGAATCGCTTCCTGGCGCTAATATAAAATGCGACAGCGAAGGTTTGCTTGTATAAATGTTCCTGGAGTTGAGTCGGGCTTCACTTTGGTATTTGCCGCCCTGCTTTGGGTTGGCCTCCTGCAATAAGCCAAGAAGAACACTTGTCTTATCGCATCGGCTCCCCCCTGGGCGCTGGGCGGCTTGGAGATTTCGTTGCGTGAGACTGTTCAAACGAATCTGCTTCTTCAATTAGTTGCCGGCTAGCGGGGGAATCGCTTCCTGCGAAGCCTGAACAAAACCGGATATACTTAATTTCAAAGTGAAAACAAAAAAGCTCCCAGCAGCTGCCGGAAGCTTTTCGTACTTATAGAATATCGAGCCAGATCTTGATCGCTGTGCCTAGAATCAACAGCGACAAGATCCATTGCAATACTTTGGTGTTCGCTTTTTGCCCCACTTTTGCACCCAGTGGAGCGGCAAGAATACTGGCCACGATCATGACGGCAGCCGGCCCGTACAGGACCTGATCGGTGACGATTTTGCCAACCGTTGAACCGATGGACGAAATGAATGTGATTGCCAATGAAGTTGCAATGGTCATGCGAGTTGGAATACGCAAGACGACCAGCATGATCGGCACCAGGATGAAGGCGCCTGCTGCCCCGACAATCCCTGCCGCAATTCCGACGATGAACGCCAGACTTGCAGCAATCCATTTATTGAATGTCACTTGATCTGCTGGAATATCATCCAAGCCTTTTTTCGGGATGAACATCATGACGACTGCGATTGTTGCCAGGATGGCATAGACGATGTTGATCGTCGACTCAGTCAAGAGAGTCGAGCCGTATCCGCCGATAAAGCTCCCGACCAGGATGGCGCCGCCCATATAGGCGATGAGGGACTTATTCAAATAGCCACTGCCCCGGTATGCCCATACCCCCGCGATTGTCGCGAAAAATACTTGGATGGCGCTGATGCCTGATACTTCATGTGCTGAAAATGCCGTGTACCCCAGCATGACCGGGATATACAACAGCATCGGATACTTGATGATGGAACCGCCGATTCCGACCATCCCCGAAATAAAGGAACCGACAAAACCGATCAAGAAAATAACAATCATAAAATCAATACTCATGGAAACTCACCTTCCCAAAAAGCATTTCTGCTCTTCTGTGCAATCTAGATGGCTGATGCTCAGCCCTTTTTGATCCAGAACTTCAGTACATCGCCATCGATTTGCTGTTCCAAGAGTTCGTGGCCGCCTGATTTTGCCCATGCAGTCAAATCGGCTGAAGCGCCTTTATCTGTTGCTTGGATCTCCAAGACTTGCCCGGAATCCATGTCTTTCATTTCTTTTCTTGTTTTTACGATCGGCATTGGGCAAGCCAAGCCTTTTGCATCTAGTACTTTATCTGCGGTCATCAAAATCTCTCCTTTAAAATGTTTTATTATAATTATTTGCTATTGATGCAACTTAACGTACGGCGCAGCGGTTCGGGCCGATTTCCATTTCACGCTGCATTTCGTCTTCCGGTGTCATTTTGCCCATATTGGTCTTGCGGATATCCTCATAAGCATTCGGCTGCGGTGGCAAGTTCTTCGTCACCATATCGCGGAACTCCTGCTCATCTTCGATATTCAAGCCGTGATTTTCGTTGAACAAGTCGCCCAATTTTTTCGCAACACTGCCGTCTTCGTTCAATTCATCCATGATCATAAAGTGAGCCGGCAGGACGACCAATTCGTTTGCAAGCGCCTGGTAGCGGCTGTAGAGGGATTCGCGCAAATCACCGACCCAGTCTTCCGCTAGCCCTGCAAGGTCCGGGCGCCCGATGGAATCGATGAACAGGATATCACCTGTCATCAAGTACTGGTCGTTTATAATGAAAGAAGTGGAACCGATTGTGTGCCCTGGCGAGTAGAGCGCTTCGACTTTCGAGCTGCCGAATGCCGCTTCGAAGCCGCCTTCAAGCGGTGTATAATCGAATACCACTTCTTCTGCGTCAGCTGGAGGCAAGTAATACGTAGCGCCTGTCGCTTGTGCAATTTGGCGGCCGCCTGAGATATGGTCCGCGTGAAGGTGGGAATCGAATACATGCTTGATTGCTGCGCCTTTCTCCTGCGCGAAGTTCAAGAAGACATCCGTCATGCGAGTCGCATCAATGACTGCCGCTTCCCCGCCTGAAATAGCCATGTAAGACAAGCAGCCTTTGCCGATGCGGACGAATTGGTAAAGCTCTCCGCCATCTTTCAAATCGCCGACTTTTACCGGCTCCAAGTGCTCGCTCCATGCTTTCATGCCGCCTGAGAGATAAGCCGTTTCCACGCCTTCATCCGCAAGCATATCTGCCACCATGATGGAAGATCCCTCTTTGGCGCAGACGACCAAAATATCGCGGTCTTTCGGCAATTGATCGATGACTTCTTCAACGCCGTCCAATAAATCAAAATATGGAATGTTCAAATACTGGATATTGCCGCCTTCGATTTTCCAATCGGCGAATGCGTCGCCGTTGCGGACATCAAGGATGAACAATGGTTCGTTATCCATTACTTTGCGGGCTACTTGTGCCGCTGTCGTTGCTTTTACTGACATTTACAAATTACCTCCCGGGGTATTTTTTATTTCAAAAAAAATTACTGCCTACATTTCTCAAGCTTGGATAGCACATTCCGGCTTGGCGCCAGGACTGGCCCGATTACTCGGTTTTGCCAGTCCAATCACGCATGCCAGGGACTACATTATACAAAGTCTTGAAACCTTTTTTCGCCATCATATCGCCAGCAACTCCGCTTCTGCGGCCTGAATAGCAGATGATGTAAATTTCTTGGTCTTGATCCAATTCGTTCATGCGGTTCTCCACTTCACCAAGCGGAATATGTTTGACGCCAGGGATGTGCGCTTCATCGTATTCTTCTTGCTCACGGACGTCCAGGATGTTCAATGAATCTCCGTTTTCAACGCGTGCTTGAAAATCAGCAAGCGAGACTTCAGGAATTTCAATCGTCTCGCTCACTTCATTTACACCGTCTTTGCGCAAATAATGAAGCAAAACATCGCCTTCTGTTTCTGTGCCGATGTATTCATGGCCTGAGCTTTTTGCCCATGCCTGTAAATCGGCTGTTGACCCTTTATCAGTCGCCTGAATTTCCAGCACATCACCGGAAGCCAGTTCTTTCATCGCTTTTTTCGTCTTAACGATCGGCATTGGGCATGCGAGCCCTTTAGCATCCAATACTTTATCTGTTTGAACCATTGATCATGTTCCTCCTTCTATAAATCCTTGTCTATCCATAACCGTTACTCGGTGTCGCCATCCCAGTCCAACATTCCGCCGTCCATATTGATGACGTTGTAGCCGCGGTCTTCAAGAAAGCGGGTTGCCTGTCCACTGCGGTTGCCGGAGCGGCAGACCATGATATGTTCTTTCGATTTATCGATATCCTGCAAACGGAATTCCAACAAACCTAATGGAATATGCTCAGCTCCAGGAATTTTTCCTGCAGCGACTTCTTCTGTTTCGCGCACATCGATGAGTGATGCCTCGGGGTTGTTTTTGATGTATTCTTGAACTTCTTGTGTAGTCATGCTTTTCATGTTAAATTCCTCCTCAAATTATCCGCGGTAACTGCTCATTCCGCCTCTGATATTCACTATATGGGTAAACCCGTTTTTCTTCAATAATTGGCTCGCCCTGCTGCTGCGCATGCCGCTTTGGCAGATGACCAGTGTTTCTTTGTCCTTTGACAGCTCATTTACGCGCTTCGGCAGATTATTCAATGGAATGTTCTTGAAGCCTTTAATATGGTTCGCTTTGAACTCTGCGGGCGTCCGGACATCGATATATTGCTTATCTTTCTTGCCGAGTGCAGGTTTCAGTTCGTCAGTGGACATCGTCTTGATTCCTTTAGTTGGTGCAGTAAAGCGGGAGATCGCGAAATAGGCAATAATCCCGACTGCAATCCAGAGCAACCATTCCATCTATACTTCATCCTTTCCACTTTTGGGAGTTAGATAAACAAGTTGACGTTGCCGTCTTCTGCGTCGCCAAGATAAGCGGCTACGCCAGCGTATTCGATTTCATCCAAGAGCTCTTCTTTTTGCAAGCCGAGAAGATCCATCGTCATCGTGCAGGCAACCAGTTTAATGTCCTGTTCCTGCGCCATCTCAATCAGGTCGGGCAGCGGCATTGCGTTGTGTTTTTTCATGACTTGTTTGATCAGTTTCGGCCCCATGCCCCCGAATTGCATATTGGAAAGCCCAAGCTTGTCGGCTCCACGCGGCATCATCTTCGAGAACATGGCTTCAAGACGGCCTTTCTTGATGGCTGGCGGATTTTCTTTACGGAGCGCGTTCAATCCCCAGAACGTGTGAAAAATGGTAACTTCATGATCGTAAGCCGCTGCGCCGTTTGCGATGATGTAAGCGGCCATTGCTTTGTCGTAATCTCCACTGAAAAGTACAATTGTTGTCTTCTTCTGTTCTGTCATTCTGTAAATTCCTCCAATAATTACCCCTATGGGTATAATTTATTCCAAAAAAAAGAACGTTTTATAGTGGCGCCGCACTTACCTCCAATACCCTATAGGGTATATTAAAGCATTTGATCTGCTAAGTCAACAGGGAACTTCTTTTTTTATCTGTTTTAACGGCTTTTGACGAGAAGCTCGACCGCTTCTTTTACGACATCTTCCGTGCTTTCGCCTTTTTCTAAGCTATCGCGTACACAGGTCTGCAGGTTTTCACTGACAATGACGCCGATCGTCCGGTCCACTGCGCTTCTCACTGCCGACAGCTGAGTCACTACATCACGGCACTCACCGTCTGCTTCGACCATTTTGATAACTCCGCGCAATTGGCCTTCAATCCGCTTGAGGCGGTTTTCAATCTTTTTATCGTATTCCATCAGACAAGCCTCCTGTTCAAATATAATGAAGTTGTTATGCTCTACAATATACCCCTTAGGGTATTATGTCAAACGAAAAATTCACTAGCTTTTTTCGCTTTACTTGAGTGTATTTTAACATGAAAAGCCCCCGCCAATATAGCGGGGACCCTTATATAGCCAGCACTGCTTAAACTGCACAGTTGTTCGGGCCGGTTTCCATTTCTTTTTGTTCGTCTTCGGACGGGGTGATTTTCCCCATGTTCGTTTTGCGGATATCTTCATAAGCGTTCGGCTGTTCTTTCAAGTTTTCCGTCACGCGTTTAATGAAGCGTTCTTCGCCATCAATATTGAGCCCTTCGTTTTGCTTGTACAGCTCACTGAGTTTTTTATGGACGCTGCCATCTTCGTTCATTTCTTTGATGTCGGCATAATGGGCAGGCAACACGATCAGCTCTTTCGACAAATCGTCGTAGCGTTCAAAAAGCGTTTTGTGCAGGTCTTCTGCCCAATCTGCCGCTTTCCCTGCAAGGTCCGGACGGCCAATCGATTCGATAAATAAAATATCGCCGCTCAGTAAATATTCATCGTCAACGATATACGAGGTGCTGCCGATCGTGTGGCCTGGCGAATAGAATGCCTTAATCTTGGCTTTTCCCACTTTCACGGTTGTTCCATTTTTGACCGGTTCATACCCAAACACCACTTCGTCTGCATCGTCCGGCGGCAAGTGGTATTGTGCGTCAACTTTTTCAGCCAACTTTCTGCCTCCAGAAATATGGTCGGCATGCAGATGGGTATCCAGCACATGAGTAATTTTCAGTGAATGCTCTTTTGCGAAGGTTTCGTACGGCTCGGTCATACGTGCCGTATCGACTACCGCTGCTTCGCCATTCGATTCGATCAAGTAAGACAGGCAGCCTTTGCCGACACGGACAAATTGATAGATTGCTCCGCCGCTCTTTAAGTCACCGATTTTCACTGGTTCCAATTGCTCGCTCCAGGAAGCCATTCCGCCTTCAATCGAAATGACATTTTCAAATCCTTGATCCTGCAGGTATGCTGCCGCTTTCTTCGATGTATTGCCTTTGGCACACATCGTATAGAGCGGTTTTTCCTTCGGCAGCTTGTTGATTTCTTTATCGCTTTCTTCTATTTTATTGAACGGAATATTATGCAATTCCACTTGGCTGCCTTCTACATGCCAATTCTCCACATCTTCTGTGCTGCGGACATCGAGAATGGCAACGGGTTCATTGTTCATTACTTTTTCTGCAATTTCTTCAGCTGATGCAAACTTAACTGTCATGTGAAAATCCCTCCATAATAGTCTTTAACGTTTAGGCGGTCCGGTCGATGCAGTTGATTAGGCGATTTTCGATATCTGCAGCCACTTCAGTCAATTTGCCGCCATCTTCAGCCATGCCAATCAGCGAGGTCGGCTTTGGCATGCCAATCTTCGTTTCTTCACCATCTTTATAAACGACGATTTTGCATGGCAGGAAATAGCCGACCATCAAGTTTTCAGAGAGTACCGTATTCGCTTCTTTCGGGTTGCACACTTCCAAGATCTTATACGGTGTATCGAAGTCCTGTCCCTTTTCCTGAAGTTTTGCCGTCAAATCGAAGTTCCATAAGACACCAAACTGCTCTTCTTTCAAGTTTTCCTCAAGTGATGCCACTGCTTCATCTACAGATTTGCTGGTCGTCACGGTATAATCAAACATTTTTTCTGCCTCCTCTTAGTTAAATTGCTTCTAGAATTACCCTACCCCCTATTTTTTCAACTAAACATATAGGCTCTTTGCAGTCAAAAAAGCCAACCTTCTTGTGAAGGCTGGCTTTGGCACTAGTGAATGGATTCCATCACCAGATGAAAACCGCAAAAACAATGGCAGTTACCGTGATGACCGCACTTGAAAAGCTGCCGATGAGCAATTGTTCACGCTGGGAAAATGCCCCTTTTTGAAAAGCTAAGAAAGTTGTGGGGGAATGAATCGGCAAAATGGTGACGCCCCCGATGATCATGATCAATAAAAACGCCATCGGCAAAATCGGCAAGCCCAGTATCTCCGCAAAGCTGACGATGATTGGAAAAATGACAATCATCGACGTAGAAGGCACGACAAACAAGAAGCGCAATAGGAAAATGAGGCCAGCAATAAAGATAGTATTTACCCCCTGGCCCATTCCTGCGGGCAATAATTGGATCAATTGGCTCGCTAGGACGCCGGCCGTTCCGTTTTCTTCTATTAAATAGCCAAGTGAAAATGAGGCACCGAGCAATAGGAAAGTTTCCCAGTCGTAATCCCGCACAAGCCGGTCATCGACAAGCCCATTCACCGGCAATGCATAATAAGCGAGCAGCAGGAAAGGCGCCACGATAAGCGGAATCTGTTCCTGGTCGATGACGATCCAACTGATAATCATGGCGAAAAACGGGATGATCACCCACCAGAAACGTTCCGGCAAACTGGCAGCAGCTGTAAATTCCATTTGTTCCATCTGAGGCTCTGCACCGCTGCGGCGTTTGAAAAAGAACCAGACGCCAAAACTGACCAATAGCAGCGCCAGCCAAAGCGCCGGTGCAATGCGAACGAACCAGCCAAGCCAAGAAATTTGGATGCCCCCGAAATCGCTCAGCAATTGGGCCGCTAAAATCGGGAATCCGCCGCCCGTGAAAACGATCATCGTCGAGTTCTGGTTCATCATCCCGATAACATAAAAGCTGAACTGGCGGAACAGGCTTCTCTTACCGAGCTCGAAACGGTCGTTCACTTGTTCAATGATCGGCTCAAGAATCCGGAACCTGGCGACAGCTGAAGGCAGCAAGATGGGCAAAAAGACAATCAATAACGGCAAGCCGACCAATAGCCGCTGGACTTTGCCTTTGCTCATTTTCAATAACACGCCGACAAATACTTGATCGGCTTGTGCTTTCACCAACACCTTTGAAATCAACGTCAGTGCCAGGATGAAATAAAGCGCATCCGACAGAAAACCGGCAAAAGCCTGCTCCGGCTCTTCCGTCAGGCGGAAAAGCAGCAGCAGGCCCAGCACCAGAAGACTCGAAGCGGCAAGCGGCATAGCGCTTACCGTCCACAAACCGATGGCGATGCCAAGCAATAGCAGCGTCAGTTTCTGGTCATCTGTATAAGCATCCAATAAGCCGAATATCCATAAAAGAGCAAATCCGGCGGCCAGCAGAAAAGCAAGAACACGCGGCACTAGCTTAGAGTTTCTCACTTCCCCACCCCTTAACGTTGTTTATATGCCAGCCGATTGCTTCTCCATTTCAGGAATGCAGGAACCAATAGTGAAACGAGTGCAATCAAGAGCAGTGATAGCGGAAGCGGGCTATCGACAAAAATGCTCAAGCTGCCATTGGAGATGGTCATGGATTGGCGGAAAGCCTGCTCCATCATGCCTCCAAGAATAAATGCCAAGATGAATGGCGGTGCGGGGAATGAAAAGATCCGCATCGCAAATCCTAACGCGCCGAATACCAGCAGCATGTATAGGTCAAAGACATTGAAGCTGATCGAATAGACGCCGATCAAACTGAACATGATGACGAGGGAAATCAGCAAAGGACGTGGAATGCTCAAGATTTTCGCCAAGTATGGAATCAACGGCAAGTTCAAGATCAACAGGAAGACGTTCCCGAGATACATCGAAGCGATGATGCCCCAGAAGATTTCCGGACGGTCGGTCATCAAGAGTGGCCCTGGCTGTACGCCGAGCACAAGGAACGCGCCTAACATGACAGCCGTCGTCCCTGAACCTGGAATCCCCAAGCTCAACAGCGGGACGAACGCACCGCTTGTTGCAGCGTTATTCGAACTTTCCGGTGCTGCGAGCCCTTTGATGGACCCTTTCCCGAACTCTTCAGGATTTTTAGCGATTCGTTTTTCAAAAATATAACTGATGAAAGAAGCGATCGTTGCCCCTGCACCCGGCAAGACGCCGAGTAAAAAGCCAACGAACGACTGGCGGCTGACTGGCCCGCTCATTTCTTTCAGGTCCGCCTTGGACAACTTCAAGCTGCCCAGTTTCTGGTCGTCGCTCAAGCTGCGGTTTTTGCGGTTCAAGATGAGCATACAGACTTCAGCGACCGCAAAGAGCCCAAGCGCGATGATCAAAAAGTCGAAGCCGTCGAACAGGTTGACGTTCCCGAAGGTAAAACGCTGCGTCCCTGTCTGCGGGTCGATGCCGATCGTGACGACCATGAAGCCTGCGACGGCTGCGATCATCGCTTTGATCGTCGAGCCTTCAGAAAGACTGGAAATCGCGGTCAAGCCCATGAACATCAAGGCGAAATACGCTGGAGGCCCAAAGGAAATCGCCACGCTGGACAATGCCGGTGCGAGCAGCATCAACAGGACGACCGAGACGGTCCCTCCGACGAATGAAGAAATCGCCGCAATGGCCAGCGCTTTCCCGGCCTTCCCTTGCTGGGCCATCGGATAGCCGTCAAAAGCTGTAGCAACGGTTCCGGAAATTCCCGGAGCGTTCAACAGGATCGAAGAAGTCGATCCGCCGAATACAGCCCCGTAATAGACGCCCGCCATCATGACGAGTGCCGGTGCCGGATCCATCCCGTATGTAATCGGAATCATGATCGCAATGGCGCTGATCGGGCCTAGGCCTGGCATCATCCCGATCAAAGTACCGACGATGACGCCGATCAGCACGAACATGATCCCTTCTAGACTTAAGGCAACTTGAAAACCGGTCAATAGACCTTGAAATGCATCCATATGGAAACTCCCTCCTTAAAATGGCAAGATGCCGCGCGGCAAGACAATTCCCAGCGCGAAAACGAAAATAGCATACATAACAATCGGGAACAGAAGAGAGACCAATATATTTGTCTTCCATGCTCTATAACCCAAAAACCACGAACAGAAGAAAATGAACAATGTCGTCGTGATGATAAAGCCGATCGTTTCAAACAATAGAATATAGACAAAAATCATGGCAAACACCGCCGCAATGACCCCTAGTTCTTTTTTCGGGATATCGCGCTTCGCCTTTTCGGCATCCGTTTCCACTACGCGGGAAAAGAACAAGAAGACGGACAGCACCAATAACAAGATGCCCAAGCCTTTCGGAATGACATCCGCATCGATCGGTGCATATTCGTAATTGGGCAATTGAAAACTTAAATATAAATAGACGGCCGCAACAATGAAAATCAGCAGCCCCAACTTCCGGTTTATGCTTGTAAGCAAACGAAACGCCTCCTTTTGACTGAAAAGAGAGAAACCGAATGCTAAAGATCCGGTTTCACTTGTTGACTTTCTTTTCTTTTGAGCTGCCTGGACAGCTGTAATTTCTTTTAGTAAGTAACTGTATTATTGGCCTAATCCGATTTCCTCGAGCAATGCGGCAATTTCTTCTTTTTCGCCTTCGAGGAATTCGCTGTATTCTTCACTGCCCATGTACATTTCGGTCCAGCCGTATTTCTCGCGGACTTCCGCAAATTCTTCGGATTCACTCAATTCCTGGAATTTGGCTTCATAATAATCGACCGCTGCCTGGTCCATGCCGGGAGGCCCGAAGAATCCGCGCCAGTTGACGAAGCTCTCATCGATGCCCTGCTCGATCGCTGTCGGGAATTCGGAAAGCACTTCCCCTTCCATTCGCTCTTCTGCCGTCACACCCAGAACCTTGATATTGCCGGCACGCACTTGCTCGATCGTTTCGCCGACACCTGTGGAGAAGACATCTACCGAGCCGTTCAGAACTGCTGTCAAAGCGCCGCCTTCTTGGTCAGAAACGTATTTGATCTTAGTCGGGTCCACGCCCGCCGCTTTGGCGATGCGGACAAATTGCATATGGTCCATGCTTCCTGGAGCGGAAGTACCGATGACCGTGATGCTTTCCGGATCGTCTTTCATCTGGTCGAATAGATCGTTCAAATCTTCAAACTCGCTATCTTCGCGGACAGCAAATGCACCGTAATCCGCAATCATATTGGCAAGCGGCGTAAAGTCCTCATGGCCGTGTTCCGATTGGCCGTTGAGCGGCACGAACATCAATGGCGGTGAAGCGACGAACATGCTGTGGGCATCGCCTTCTTTTCCATGGACATAAGCCCAGCCGATCGCCCCGCCTCCCCCTTCACGGTTGATGACGGTTATATTTTCATCGATGATTTCCGTTTCGCCGAAGACACGGGCAACTTCACGGGCTGTCGTATCCCAGCCGCCGCCTGATCCGGCCGGTGCCACCATTTCGATTGTTTTCGACGGCTCGAAGTTGCCGTCTTCCCCTGCCGTATTTGCTGCATCGTCAGATCCGCAACCCGCGAATGCTAAAGCGCTTACAGTCAAGACACTCGCAAAAATCGTTTTTTTCATTTTGTTTCCCCCTCAGTTCATGTAGTTTTCTTATGAGTTGAAGTATAACTGCGAATTTTCAGAATGTAACCGTTTGCAAAATAAGCTGTATAAAGGATTTTTTGATCATTTTGTTCATAAAGTTCACAAAAAGTGTTGATTTTACCGATATTTCATTTATAGGAAACAGCAGGGAATTATGCTAGGCTAGAAATAGCATGAAACAAATCTTAAGGAGGCCCACAATGAAACGCCTACCAGATGCAACTCCCGGCATGACGGCCATTGCGCTCGCCATCATATTAGTTCTCAGCATCGGAAGCGCCATTGCGGCACAGAGCTATTTCAGTTATGTAGAAGTGACGGAAGCAGCCGACCGATGTTACGAGTTGGGCGGATTTCCTGAAATCGAGAAAAGCGGTTGGCAAATGACTCATTTCGAATGCCACACCGACTGATTGCCAAAATGAAATGAAAATGCAAAAAAAGCAACTTCCCCGCACAGGGAAGTTGCTTTTTTTACATCTCTAGAAAAGTATGTCTGCGGGATCTTGTCACTCGCCTTCTCTTCATTTAACAAAGTATTTCCGTTCCGGCCTCCCGACAATCCCATAGCCAAGTTCAGCGTAGCAATCATCCGTCGACACCAAATATTCCAGATAGCGTCTGGCGGTCGTGCGGGAAGCGCCCATCTCTTCGCCCATCTTCTCAGCCGTCACGCCTTCTTCGTATTGCTCCAACAACTTCTGCACTTTTTGCATCGTCAGCGGATCGATGCCTTTGACCGCTGGCGCTTCTTTTTTGACTGCCTTGACGCCAAACAGTTCATCCAAATACTCCTGGTCGATGGTTTCTTGGCTCGATAGCTTTTCCCTGTCTTTCCTGTATTTTTCGATGGTCGCAGTAAACTGGCTAAGTTCGGCAGGTTTTAAGATGATGCCTTTTACGCCCTTGCGCAGCGCTGTTTCGATATACTCCCGCTCGTTTGCTGCCGAGACGAGGATGATGTCGGTCTCCGGGCTTTCTTTCCTTAACTCATCGATCAACTCGATACCGAGCCCGTCCGGCATGTAATTGTCCAATAACACCAAATCCGGCCGCTCTTGTTTAACCGCCGCCAGTGTCTCGGCGCAGTCTTTCGCTTTTGCTGCCAGTTCCACTTGCTTAATCTTCGCTAAAAACTTCTCGTGCACTTGCGCAACACGAAAATCATCTTCTGCAATCACTACCCGCAGCATTATGCCACCTCCATCGTTTTTTTCGGGATAAAGACGCTGAATACCGTCCCGTGCTGCGGCGTCGAATCCACTTCAATCCAGCCATCCAAGTCTTCAACCGCTTGTTTGACGATCGCCAATCCGTAGCCTCTATCCGCTTTTTCCAGTTTCGTGGAGAATCCTTTTGTGAAAAATTGGTCGAGGTTGCCGGTTTCGATTCCGCGCCCGCTGTCCTGTACTTCAATGACCAAGTCGTTGCCGATATCGGTAATGAAGAAAGACACTTCTTTCCTGTCGCTCGACTCGACTTCTTCAATGGCATTGTCGATCAAATTCCCGACAATGTGAATGACTTTGGAAATATCGACATGAGCAGGCAATTTGGCAAGCGAACTATTTTCATCCACCGACAGCTCGACTTTCGCTTCAGAAGCTTTCCCCATTTTGCCGAGCAGGATCGCTTGAACTTTTTTGTCTTCGATATGATTCAGCGTATGCTTTGTCTGCTTTTCGTGATGATGGGTCTCTTGCTGGATCAGCCGGACCGCTTCCTCGGTCTCTTCCAATTGCAGAAGCCCGGATATGGCATACAGCTTATTGGCATATTCATGCGTTTGCGCCCGCAGGCTTTCCGAGTATTGGCGGATTTCCGATAGGGTTTCCAGCACTTCCTGCACTTCCGTTTTTTCACGGAATGTCGAAACAGCGCCGACCATTTCCCCTGCTGCCCAAATCGGCTTTTGGTTGACGATAAAAACAGTTCCGCCAATGAGGATCTCTTTGTTTTTCCATGAATTCCCCGTCGTTAAAGTTTCGCCCATCCTCAGTTCCGGCAATATATCATCAGACGGCGTGTGGAGAAAACTTTGGTCCATGGCGAGCATTTTTTCTGCGGAACTGTTCAACTCCGTGATGCGGCCTTCTTTATCGATGGCGATGACTCCTTCAATAATCGATGACAGCAACGCTTCCCGGTCCTGGTACAAACGGGCGATTTCCCGCGGCTCAAGCCCCAGCGTATCTTTTCGGATATTCTTCGCGAGCAGGATGCTCCCCAATACGCCGATGACAAGCGTCAATAGGGCCAGCCCCATCACGTCCATGATATTGCCGAAAATGATCGCTTCGATGTCTTCGATCATGTACCCCACCGAGACCACACCGATGATGCGTCCGTCGCCGTCATAAATCGGCGCTTTGCCGCGCAGGCTTCTGCCAAGCGATCCAAATGCTTCGGAGACATAGATTTTGCCTTCTTGGAGGGCACGTTCATTATCACCGCCGACCATGCTTTCGCCGATCTTTTCCGGATCCGGATGCGAATAACGGACGCTTTCCCTATTGCCGATGACGATGAACTCGGCGCCCACTTGCTTGCGCAAATACTCAGCGAGCGGCTGGATTTGCAGCGCCGGCTCCTCGTCATCCATCGCTTCGACGATCGTTGGCATGGCCGAAATGCCGATCGCTGTTTCCTGCGCGCGTTGGCCGATGTTCTCTTTGATTTCCGCAATTTCCTGATAGCTTAAAATCCCGCCGAAGACCACTGTCGTCAATAGCACGAGCGAAGTCGTCAGCAGAATGATTTTGGTTTGCAGCGATAACTTTTTCATGGCACCCGTCCCCTGTATAGCCCATTTTTCATTAAATGTAGTCTACCATATCCCGAAACGGCCGAAAGAGAAAATTCTTAGAATTCTCTAAAAACATCAATTTCCCAATAAAAAGCCCTGTTCTCCGAAATGGAAAATCAGGGCTTCGCTTTATGCTCTTGTAATATCGGCTTCCAGTTCGACCGCCACATTGCCTTGGATGGCGCGTGTGATCATGCAAGAAGACTCCGCTTTTTCCGCGAGTTTGTGCGCCAGCTTGAATTCCTTCTCCCCTGCATCAGCCGACAAGACGACTTTCGGGCGGTGGATGATCTTTTTATAGGTGATGACGCCATTTTCGACTTCCACGATTCCTTCCGACTCCATCGTCAGCGATTCTTTCGCCAACTTGCTGCGCTCCATCATCGCGGCGAGCGTGATGATATAGCAAGTCGCTGCTGCACCGAGCAGCATTTCATCGGGATTGGTGCCGGCTCCTGGGCCGTCCATTTCGGGGGGAATCGAGATTTGCGTCTTTAGATTCCCTGTTTCGATGGTCCCGACATCATTACGGTTGCCGGGCCAGTCTGCTGTTAAATGAAAACTATGCAAAGCCATTGCTGTTTCCTCCTCTTCTATTCCCAATCTTTCATATCTTCGCTTCGAGGCATTGCCGTGATGGCTCCCGCCCGTGTTGCACAAAGAGCACCCAGCTTATTGCCGAAGTCAGCGCAAGCAATCAGCTCTTGCTGATTTTTTGGCATGCCGCTTAAATGGACATGGCGGATGATGCCTGCCATGAATGCATCTCCGGCACCCGTCGTATCCACAGGCTGGACCGGCACAACCGGCACATGGATTGTCTCGTCTTTAAATACCGCATGCGTGCCGTGCTCACCGTCCGTGACGAAAACGACGGGAAGCTCAAAATCCTTCAGGCGCTCAATGCCCGCTTTCATTGAATCAGCTTCCATGAGGAACAATAATTCTTCGACCGTCAGTTTTAAAATATCCGCCTGCGGCAAAAAGCGCAAGACGGTCTGACGGCACAACTCCTCGCTTTCCCAGCGCAGCGGCCGGATATTGACGTCATAGGAACAAATCACGCCGTGAGACTTGGCTAATTCCAAAGCCTGCGCCGTCGTTTCACGCGCTTCCGGGTGAAACAGCGTTCCTGAACAGAAATGGAACAGGCTGGCCGATTCAAAGGCCTCACCTGCCAGTTCGTCTGCCTTTACTTGCAAATCAGGCGTTTCGTTATCATAGGAAGCGAAGACGCGATCGTTTGCTTCCGTTAAATGAATATACACACCGCTGATGCGCTTTTCCGGACGTTTGATTGAATGGGTCAAATCGACGCCTTCCGCCCGCAGCGCCTGGCGGAAAAAGCCGGAAATCTCATCGTCTCCGGTGATTGTGATGAATGCCGATGGAACGCCGAGGCGGCTGACGCCGGCAGAAACGTTAACGGTAGCGCCTCCGAGATACAAATCGAATAGATCATTGTTTTTGGTCGTTGCGATATAGTCGACAAACGCGTCGCCGTAAATCAGGACGTGCCTGTTAGCTTCCATACTTTTCTCCCCTTCTCCAAAGAACCCTTGTCCGTTGCAGATACTGCCTGCAGCGGCCTGTTAAAATTCACTTTCCCTATTATTTCAGCAGGAAACAGGCAGGGCAAGGAAAAAAGCTTGAAAAGCGCGGTGCGCCGGTTTTTTGCATAAAAAACAGCCGAAGAAAATAGCTCTCCGGCTGGGTTCTCCTATTACTCAGCCATCCACTCCGGTTTTCCGAAGCCTTCGAATTGCTCATCGATGACCGTTTCAAATTCTTCCGACTCGACGATCTCGACCAAATCCGCCGCCAATTCACTGTCTTCATTTTCAGCTGCAACGGCGACAACATTGCGGTACTGGTCAGGCATGTTTTCAAGCGCCAACGCATCAAGCAAGTACATGTCCGCTGCGAGTGCGAAGTTTCCTGGAACGGCAGCAAGATCCGTGCCTTCAACCGCACGCGGCAATTGCCCCGCTTCAATCGGCTGGAACACCAGGTTCTTCGGATTTTCCGTCACATCGCGTTCAGACGCTTGAAGCACTTCCGCTTCCGGATCGAGTGCGACCAATCCTTCGTCCTGCAGCATCAATAATGCACGGGCACCGTTGACTGGGTCGTTTGGAATCGCGATGGTCGCCCCGTCAGATACCGCATCCAGCGAATCGAACTCATTGGAATAGATGCCCATTGGTGCTGTCGGGACCGTGATCAATGCGCTCAAGTCCATATCGTTTTCTGTCTCGAAGTTTTCCAAGTAAACCGTGTGCTGGAACAAGTTGGCGTCGATTTCCCCGTTGTTCAACGCATTATTCGGCTGGATATAATCGCTGAATTCAATCGTTTCCACCGTATAGCCTTTTTCTTCAAGCGCTGGGACGATCGCTTCGTTCAGCATGTCGCTATAAGGGCCCGCTGTCGCGCCAAGCTTGATGTCTTTCGACGCTTCGCCGCCTTCTGTCGTTCCTGTGTCCGCTTCTTCTCCGCCGCATGCGGCCAGTGCAAGTGCGCTCGCTGCCACTATCCATGTGAGTTTTTTCATGTCATTCTCCCCTTATCGTTTATCGAGTTTTTTGGCTGTAAAGTCGCCGGCCTGTTGAATCAATTGGACGAGCACGATCAAAATGACGACTGTCACGATCATGATCGTATTATCATAGCGGTAATAACCGAAGCGAATTGCCAAATCACCGATGCCGCCGCCTCCGACGACGCCCGCCATCGCAGAATAGGCGATGAGGCTGATAACCGTCAGCGTGATGCCTTGGATCAGGCTCGCTTTTGCTTCCGGCAAGAGCACATCCTTAATGATCATCCAGGGCGTGGCACCGACCGCGATGGCCGCTTCGATGACGCCTTTATCGATATCACGCAGCGCCGTTTCCACAATGCGCGCGAAAAACGGAATCGCCGCAACCGACAAGGAAACACTTGCTGCGACCGGGCCGATTGTAGTGCCGGTAATCAATTGCGTCAGCGGGATGAGCGCCACCAGCAAAATGATGAACGGAATCGACCGGACGATGTTGACGACAAATCCGATGACGGAATTGACCGGACGGTTTTCCCAGAACAAGCCACGGTCTGTGATGAACAATAGAATACCGAGCGGCAAACCGATGACAAGCGCAACGCCAAGCGAAATGCCGATCATGATCAAGGTCTGGTAAAACGCCACTTGGATTTCCGGCCATAATTCGATGATTCTTCCCCATTCAATTCCCATGCTCCATCACCTCCACAATCGCTTCACGCTGCTCAAGATAGTGAATCGCCTGACTCACTTCTGCTTGGGCGCCTTTGAGTTCCATGACGAAAATGCCGAGGGGCAATTCCTGGATGTATTCGATCGCCCCGTGCAGGAAATTCCCTTTGACCGGATAGCTTTGCAGCATATCGGAAATGATGCCATCTCCAGCGACTTCGCCTTTGAATAAGACTTTGACGATTGTGCCGTCACATTTTTTCAAAATTTCTTCCGGCACATTGAACGACACGACGCTCGAGATGAACTCCTTCGTCAAAGCGGTCTTTGGATCGGCAAAGATATCGTAAACACGGCCTTCTTCGATGACGCGCCCGCCTTGCATGACCGCCATCCGGTCGCAGATTTCCTTGACGACGTTCATCTCATGCGTAATCAACACAATCGTGATATTGAGCTTGCGGTTGATGTCTTTCAATAAACGCAAGATCGACAAAGTCGTATTCGGGTCGAGCGCAGATGTCGCTTCGTCGCATAACAGCACGGCCGGTTCATTGGCAAGTGCGCGGGCGATGCCGACGCGCTGCTTTTGCCCGCCGCTCAGCTGTGCCGGGTAGACATTGCGTTTGTCCGACAAGCCGACCATTTCGAGCAGTTCATCGACGCGTGCGCCGATTTTCTTGCTCGGTGTCCCTGCTGCGCGAAGGGCGAATGAAATATTCTCAGCAACTGTCTTTTGGCTGATCAAATAGAAATGCTGGAAGATCATGCCGATTTTCAAGCGCGCTTTCCGCAATCCATCACCGCGCAGCTTCGTTAAATCCTGGCCGCCGACTTTCACAGTGCCTGACGTTGGGCGCTCAAGCAGGTTAATGCAGCGGATGAGGGAACTTTTTCCGGCGCCGGAGTAGCCGACGATGCCGAAAATCTCACCGGTCTTCACTTCCAAGGTGACATCATCGACGCCTTTGACTGTGCCGTGTTTGGTTTGATAGGTTTTGCTCAATTGTTCGATTTGAATCATGCTGTCCACTCCCCCAGGCAAATAAAAAATGCCTCTTTTATCAAAAAAGAGACATCGAAAATTAGAATTCCGACTTATCTTTCAGAATGAAGTTCATTCTGCAGGACTTGGCACCTTCCCAATAAATGGGGGTTGCCGGACGTCATAGGGCCTTACCCTCGGTCTCTCTTGATAAGCATTCGTATTTGGTTGTTTTCTATCTTACCTGCCCGAGCGAGGGCTTGTCAATGCGAGTTTTCAAACTTTTTGTACAATGGGACACGGCGGTCATCAAATACCGGAATACGGCCACGCACTTCATCTACTTCCGAGAGATCGATATCGGTATAGCCGATGCCTTGTTCTTGCCCCATGTCCATCCGCACTTCTCCCCACGGCGCGATGACCATCGAATGGCCGCCGAACTCATTTTTCGGGTCGCTGCCGATGCGGTTCGCAGCGATGATGAAGCATTGATTCTCGATCGCGCGCGCCTGCAATAGGATACGCCAATGATCAATGCGTGCTGCGGGCCATTCCGCGGGCACGAAGATGGCCTTCGCACCGTTCAGCACTTGCGCTCTCAGCCATTCCGGAAAGCGGATGTCGTAGCAAATAACGCCGCCATATGTTTCTCCGGCCAGTTCGAATGTGCCGAGCGACTCGCCTTCCTCGAGATGGATATGCTCGTCCATCAAGCCAAAGCGATGCGCTTTATCGTACTCCGAAACGAGCGCGCCTGTCTGGTCGACCACATACATTGTGTTATAGAAACCATCTTCTTTTTTCGTGGAGACCGAGCCCCCGACGATATGGACCTTATGCTCTTTGGCGAATCGTTTCAAGAAATCCACGGTTCGCCCATTGCTATCCGCCAGTTCGTCCAGCCGTGTTAACGCATATCCAGTGTTCCACATTTCAGGCAGGACGATGAGCTCCGCACCATTTTCTGCCGCTTCTTCCAAATAGTTTTTTACACGCTGAAAATTCGTTTCGGGCTCTCCGAAAGCGATATCCATCTGCACACAAGCGATCTTCATGTTCTCTCCCCCTGTAGACAGTTTAGATTAAACTCTATAAGATTTGAGGTAGATGTGCAATTATTTAGAAAACAAGGAGGATTCCATGGACTTTTCAAATCGCTTACAAAATCTTCCCGATCAATTTTTCGCCGCGCTTGTCGCAAAAGTGTCAAAAGCGGCCGATGAAGGTCGGGATGTTATCAACTTGGGCCAGGGAAATCCGGATCAGCCGACGCCGCCACATATTGTCAAAGCAGCGCAAGAAGCCGTGGCCGACCCGAAAACGCACCGCTATTCCCCATTTCGCGGACTCGGCACATTGCGCCAAGCTGCCGCGGATTTCTATAAACGGGAATACGGCGTCGATATCGACCCGGACCTAGAAGTCGCAATTTTATCGGGTACGAAAATTGGCTTTGTCGAATTGCCGATCGCCCTTCTTAATCCTGGCGACTCGCTTTTACTGCCCGACCCCGGCTATCCGGATTACCTATCGGGCGCACCGCTTGCCGACATCGAACTTGATTTGATGAAGCTCGAGCAGTCCAATGGCTATTTGCCGAACTATGACGATTTGTCAGAGTCCATTCGCAACCGCGCCAAACTGATGTATTTGAATTACCCGAACAACCCTACCGGAGCTACAGCAGACCGGCCTTTCTTTGACGAGACTGTGCAGTTCGCCAAAGAAAATGACATTGCGGTGGTCCATGATTTCGCCTATGGCGGCATTGGTTTTGAGGAGCAAAAACCGGTCAGCTTCCTGCAGTCAGAAGGGGCAAAAGAAGTCGGCATTGAAATGTATACCTTATCGAAAACCTATAATATGGCCGGCTGGCGCATCGGTTTTGCAGTCGGCAATTCCAAGATGATCGAAGCCTTGAATTTGATTCAGGACCATTTGTTTGCAGGCATCTTTCCAGCCGTCCAGCTTGCCGCTGCCGAAGCACTTAGCGCCAGCCAAGCATGTGTCGATGAATTGGTCGAACTGTACGAAAAAAGGCGCCAAGTATTGATCGATGAATGCCGCCGGATCGGCTGGAATGTGGAAGCGCCAAAAGGTTCGTTCTTTGCCTGGCTGCCGGTTCCAGAAGGCTTCACGAGCGTTGAATTCTCCGACTATCTGCTCGATCAAGCGGATATTGCCGTTGCCGCGGGAAGCGGATTTGGTTCCGCGGGAGAAGGCTTCGTTCGCGTCGGACTATTGGTCGATGAACAGCGCATTATAGAAGCGATCCAGCGAATCGAGAAATTGGGCATTTTCACTAAATAGGCAAAACAAAAAGAAGGCATTGCGCCTTCTTTTTTTCAGAGTGTTGAAGAAGTCTATAATCTTCTATAAATGAAAAGAGTGTGACACTATTTCACAATTAAAAATCAGTGAATTATCTCAGTATTTGAAGAAGCGTTCGCTCGACTCCTGTGGGATTAGCGGGTTTGAGAGACCCCGCAGACCGCGATAGCGGGTGAGGAGGCTCGATTCCCGCCCCACGGAAAGCGAGCGATAAGCTTCGGAAAATACGGCTTTTTAACTTTCTCGACAGCCTGACAAAAAGAAGGCATTGCGCCTTCTTTTTTTATTTTTTATTAACTACCATTTCCATATCCCAATACAGGTCGGAACTGAAGCGGTCGTCTTGATGCACTTGGGCAGCCAGCACGTTCTCGCCATCTTTGAGATGCGCCAAGGCCTCTTCGTCCAAGTAGATGCGTTCGATTCGGTCTTCGCTGCCAACGTCTTCATCGCTCACCGCTTCCTGATAGTCCTCAAAGCCGAACTCGCCAGTCTCCGGCATATTGAAGCGCATAATTTCTTCTCCGTTCAAATACAGGATGACCGCATCATCAACACCGAATTCCACATAGCCGAGGTCGCCGATTTCTTCCGCATCTTCCACTTCAAATGCGGCTCTGAAATACGTCAATGCGATTTTTTCGGTCTCATCTCCGCCGTAACCGACGAGCGTTTCCACAGCTCCAAATTCCGGCCGTTCTTCATCTTCCGGAAATCCTAACGGGCCAGCGCCTTGCGCCCACTCACTGTCATCGAAACCGGCTTCAATCCAGTCTTTTTTCTGGTCACTGCCATCGTCCAAATAACGCCACTCGCTGCCTGCTTCGAGCAGCGCGATTTCTTCATGTGCCACCAATTCAAATTCAATCGCATTGCTTTCCCACACTTTATCGCCATCTTTTACTTCCGCAAATACTTCCACTTTTCCAGGATCCGCACCTTCTGCTGCCAGGACTTTTCCGTCTTTTATTTGGATATCCTCACTGCTCATGCGGTACGTAACCGAGTCAGGCGAAATATCGTATTGCCCACCTTCGACGTTTTCGCCTTTAAGCTTCAATTCCGTTTCCGGATAGAACGAATTCTCTTCCGTAGCCAGCACGGTGCTGCTTGCTTCGAGTTCTACTTTTTCAAGCGCCGGCACGACCGTTTCGATGGACAGGTCTTTAATGATCTCGTAGTCATCGACCAGTTCTTCCGTATCCGTTCGGTAAGTCTCAAAGCGCAAACGTGTCGGCTCGACTTGGATATTCATATAAGTCGGCACGCCCCATTGTTCACGCACTGCCGAATACGGTTCGCGCTCAGTCTGCATGCCGTAGAATTTGCTGCCGCTCGCCGTGTTCCCTGTAATATAGACAGTGCCTTCCGGATTGACCGGCACCTCGTCATCCATCATATGATTTTTCAAGGGCTGAAAGTTCTCCATCTGATATGTTCTCACATAGGAATGGTCGTGTCCCATCAATACCGCATCAAAGCCGAGTTCATCGATTGTCGGCACGAGCTGATCGCGCAAGTTCAGCACCACTTCGCTTTGCGAGTGTGCAGCGGCGCTATAGATCGAATGATGGAAAACGAGGATTTTCCATTTCCAGTCCCGCCCGGCAGTCGCTTCAGCCGTTTCCTCCATGAACTGAATATGCTCTTCCGGATTCTGGCTATTGGAATTCAAATTCATGAACAAGGTATCCCCGTAAGAGAAATAATAATCACCACCGGAATTATCGTAATTGCCGAGTTCCCAGTTTTCATTCGGGACATTGAAATGATAGGCGTAATGATAGGTATCGTCATGGTTGCCGATGGTGGTAGCTGTTGGATAATTGCGCAGCGGCTCAGGCGCGAAATAAGCTGCGTATTCTTTTTCGGAATAGCGGGCATCGACCTGATCGCCTGCGGACAGGATAAAGCTCGATTCCGGATTCTGGCCGATTGCTTGCTGCAAGGTCTTGTCCCAGCCTCTTTGGTCTTCTGCAATATCACCAGACGCGCCGATTTGCGGATCAGCAACCATCACAAATTCATATGACGAAGGATCTTTAGTCTGGAAATGAAAAGCTTGTGTCCAATTACCACGCCCATCCCCTAGACGGTACATATAATCCGTTTCATTTTCGAGCTGGGTAATTACTGCTTCATGGGCAGAATACCCATAAGTTGCTTTTTTTAATGATGCTTCGACCGTTACCGCAGCGTTTTCCGGAAAATCTTCGGTCCCGGAAGAAACTTCCGCATATTGCACCTGGCCTGCACGCGTTGTGCTCGGTGAATACCACGAAAAGTTCATCTCCGACTCATCGCCCCCAGGCGCGAAGGCGATGTGGGACGCAGGGTACGAATCATCCGCTTCGCTACCCAAAAAGCCCCTGTCCATAAATAACAGCGAGCTGGAAAGATGTGATTGAAAAGCCTGGCGCTGTCCTTCCATCAATTGCACTGCTCCTATTTCAAGTGCGCCTTCTGCCGCTTCCGCTTGCCCCTCACCCAGCTGAAAAGCCGCAACTCCAGCAACCATCGCCATGAGAAAAACGCGTCCTGCACCCCGCCACATCGTCTTCATTTCCCCACCCCTTCTAAACAATCCGATCTATTATTTTTCAAATATTCAGTAATTAAATTTTATCATAATTCAATTGAACTAAAAAGAAATAAAATGTGAATATTTAGAACTATTTAAAAGGAATTGAAATTCTTTCTGTATATCCATGGCTATTCCTTAAGCAATGCTTCACCAATACATAACGAAAAGCACAGCCAACCAAAAAAGCTTTTCCCGAAGAGCCCATGCTCGACGGAAAAAGCCTTTGCTGTAAACTTATCGTTCATTCCACGAACCCGAACTCCCTAAAAGGCGCGAAACGGAATTTCACTTCACCGATCACGTCTTGTTTCTGGATAAATCCCAGCACACGGGAATCCGTGCTATTGCCCCGATTGTCGCCGAGGACATAATAGCAATCCGGGGGAACTGAAAATTCACTGGACAATTGAAGCAGTGCCCTGAATTCGTCATTTCCGCTTCCATCCAGATAGGGTTCGTCCAGCGGCTGTCCGTTCAGGATAATCTCCGCGCCCGACATCTGGATGTGGTCGCCTGGAACGCCGATGACCCGCTTGATGAACCGGCTGCCGTCTGGTGCAAAAAATACAATCGTATCGAAGTTGGCGATTGTTGTCGTTTTGCTCAGCACTAATTTATCGTTTTCGTAATAACTCGGCTGCATTGATCCGCCTTCGACGATGACCGGCTCGAACAGGAACTGGCGAACCCCAAAGATGATCAATGTCGTCAGCAGCAGCACTTTCATCCATACAAGCATTTCTTTGACCGGATCTTCGTACACTGGTTCTCCCCCGCCCCGTTTTTTCTCTAGTTTACTATAGCGCCTCACGCCTTGCACTCGGAGATTTCTTGCTCGATAATGAAACTGTATGAGTTGAAAGAATTATCAGACACAAGATAGTTTACTATTTTAATTTAAAAGGAGTGGGATTGATGAAAACCTTACCTGCACAAGATGTCATTTACGCTTTTTCCAACACACATGAACCGAGCTTGCGTGCAGCGCCCGGCGATACCGTGAAGATCGATACCTTCGATTGCTTTAAAAACCAGCTCCAGTCGAGTGACCAGGAAGTCGCCGCCATCGACTGGGACCAAGTGAATCCCGCGACAGGGCCGATCTTCATTGAAGGTGCCGAAATCGGCGATGTGTTGAAAGTGGAGATCAAAGACCTCGAAATCGGCAAGCAAGGCGTCATGGTCACCGGACCAGACCTCGGCGTGATGGGCCACCGGATGGAATCGATGGAATCGAAAATCATTCCCATCCAAAATGGCAAAGCCATCTTCAATGAACGCCTGCAGCTTCCGCTGAATCCGATGATTGGCGTCATTGGCGTGGCCCCGGAAGGCGAACCCGTTTCTTGCGGTACGCCAGGCGCACATGGCGGCAATATGGATACGAAATTGATCACAAAAGGCGCAACGCTTTATTTCCCCGTAGCGGCTGAAGGCGCGCTGTTTGCACTCGGTGATTTCCATGCAGCGATGGGTGACGGCGAAATCAGTGTTTCGGGCATTGAAGTGCCGGGCAGCGCCACTGTCCAATTCGATGTCATCAAAGGCAGCCACCTGAAGCACCCTTTGCTTGAAAACGAAGAGGGCTTGGCATTTCTCGTCTCGGCGATGACCTTGGACGAAGCCGTTTCCACTGCGGTTGAGGAAATGATCGATCTATTGCTGCCTCAATCCAACTTATCCGTCAGCGAAATGACCATGCTCATGAGTGCAGCCGGTGAAACGCAGATCAGCCAAGTCGTCGACCCTCTTGTGACAGCCAGGTTCTTTGTTCCACACCATGTACTGCAAGGGCTAGGATTCCGTTTATTTGCGTAATATGGGAATTACAAGGAGATATGGAGCTGTTTAGACGTCTGAATCGTCAGACTTTTGAGCGACGAAAGATTTTATGTTACACTCAAGAAAAAATGTAGGTGATTAGAATGGTAGGAAGAAATGATCCGTGTCCATGTGGCAGCGGAAAGAAATATAAAAAATGTCACGGGAAACAACAGACAGTTTCCATCAATGATCTGGTGAACGAAGAACTGTTCCAAGTCAGACAGCAATTCTTCTCGGAAAACCCGAACCGTGACCAGCTAACGGATTTCCGCGCGCTCCAGCAAGAATGGCAGCCGCGCTTGATGAAATCGATGGCGGAAAACGATGCACAAGCTTTTGTCATCGAAAACTTCCTGTTCATGCAAAAACCGGAACTATGGCAAAACTTCCTGTCTAAGCAGATCGAACAGACGCAGCGTCCAACAACGCAAGAAGTGTTGGAACAATGGTCAAACTTCCGTGTATTCCTTGGCCAGTTGGTCTCAGGCGATACAGAAAAAGCGGAATTGAAAGACGCCTTTACCGGCGAAACTTACGTCATGGCAGACCAGCCGCCGACGGATATGGAAGAAGGTCAAGGGCTTCTCGCGATTCTTCTGCCGGACACGCGCGCAGGCGAACAAGGCATCTTGTTCTTGAACGGCTATTTGACGATTGTCGGCAAATTCGCTCCGTTCTTTGAGCAACTGCAAAAACGCATTGAAGAAAAAGGCGCTTCAGCGAACGAAGACTATCTTCGCGAGCATTATCTTGAAGTGGTCGAGCATATCGTCCAATACTCGACAGGCGCTGTCGAGGAAAGCGTCGAGCTTTCCCCAGAGCATCAATCCGTTATGGACGAATTGAAAAAACACATCGACGAAGCGGACTTCGACGAAGAAACCGTGACGAATGTGACAAGCATCCTCAACAGCTACCTGGTCAGCCAGCAGCCGACCGTCCAAAAACCGGAAGCACTTGTTGCCGGCTACTGGCGCTTCTTGCAAGACCACGAACTGATTCAAGGGCCGATGCTTTCTGCAAAAGACTTGAGTGAAAAATTCGGCGTTTCGTCCAGCACGATCTTGAAACGCTCTAAAGAGTTCGGTTCTTATTTTGAAGAACTGCTAGCTAAAAAATAATTGAGAAAAGCACCGGAATGCCTCCGGTGCTTTTTTATTCGCCATTTTTCCGTCTGAACGTGATCAGGATATACAATAAAATACCAGAAACCGCGAAGAACAAGTATACGCGCCAAAACGGCCCACTTAGCCAAGTCATGGAGGCAAAGCCGAACCCATTGTTCAATAGCGTAAAAAGAAACAGGATGATGCTCAGGAAAAACACTCCCATGCCTAAAAAGCGAAAAAAATTCAGGACAGCTTCCATCTTTTCATTTCACCTCAATTCTCTTACTCTCCTATTCCCGAAATCGCTTAGCTTGAACAAAAACCAAGCCGTTTCTTAAATTTAATACTTATAAGGTTCCGCTTCTTAGGCTGGACTTATTTCGCAACTATCCACAAAATCCTGTTTAATAGCCGATTCTGGGGGAAAGCTGGTAATAACCGCGAAAAAAACGGCAGTTATGCACAATATTTATTAAAAAACCGTGGGTTATGTGGGTAAATGTCTAAATTTACAGTCGATTTCTACCGGAATTTGACTTATCCACATGTTGATAACCTAGTCATATCATTCATATGACGGAAGGAGGAAAAGCTTATGTTTGAAATAACTTGGGATAGTTTTATCCGAATCATCACTGTAGGAGTTCTGGCGTATATTGGGCTGCTGATTTTTCTAAGAACTTCGGGCAAGCGTACTTTGACGAAACTCAATGCGTTTGATTTGGTCGTCACTGTTGCTCTCGGTTCCACTTTGGCGACGATTCTGCTTAACAGCCAAATCAGCTTATGGGAAGGCTTGACTGCATTTGCCGTCCTGATCGGATTGCAGTATTTATTGACATTTACAGCTGTCCGCTTATCGTGGTTTAACGATTTGATTAAATCCGAACCGCGCCTTCTGTTTTTGGAAGGTGAATTTCTCCAACAAGCTATGCGCAAGGAACGAGTTAAGGATATTGAAATTATGCAGGCTGTGCGCAATTCAGGTGAAGGCGATCTACAAAATGTCAAAGCTGTCATTCTCGAAACAGACGGCAGCATGTCCATCATCTCCAATAAAACAGGTTCAGCTCTTGCGAACGTCAAAGGGCATACAAAAAAGGATCCCGTATAGGATCCTTTTTTTATCTGGGCGTCTTCGCGCGTTGCTTCCGATGTTCCCTGCGTGCAGGCGCTGATTCAAAAAACAGCTTCTCGCCTTCTGTCTCAGGATAGACCGGCGGCACCGGCGTCGGCTTTCCGTTCTCGCCGATTGCGACCAGCGTCAAAAACGATTCAGTCGTCAAACGTTCTTCTCCGGTTTCCAGATTCTTCGATTTGACGCGCACATACACTTCCATCGACGTTCTGCCAGTCGAAGTGACGTTTGCCTCTAATTCCAGGACGTCGCCCACTTTCGCCGACGACAGGAAATCCACCGAGTCGATCGATGCGGTCACCACGATATGGCGGCTCGCATGTTTCATAGCCGAGATCCCGGCAATTTCATCGATATAGGCAAGCACTTTCCCGCCGAAAATCGATTCCATGTGATTGGTGTCAGGCGGCAGTACCAGCTTTGTCTGTATCGTCCGTGATTCACGCATAGGTTTCGCTTCCATATATGTTCCTCCTCTTTCTTCTTTAAGGTTATTCCCGCTGCAGAAAATTCTCAATCCACTACGGATTTATTCTAACCGAAAAACAAAAACCGAAATTCCTCCTTATGGTAAAGTGGAAAAAAGGAGGAATCAAGTCCATGTCTGATCTTTTTCAAATTCTGAACACACCCGATTTTCAATCCAAAGATTCGCTGAAGCGACAACTGCAGGAACTCGGAATTGCTGCAGGCGATCATTTGATGGTCCATTCTTCACTAAAGTCGATGGGCTGGATAGCCGGAGGCGCGCAGGCAGTCGTTGAAGCCTTGATGGAAGTCATCACTCCGGAAGGCACTCTCGTTATGCCTTCACAGTCCGCGGATAATTCCGACCCCGTCTATTGGATGGCTCCACCGATTCCTGAGAATTGGCATCAGCCAACACGCGAGCAGATGCCTGCCTATGACCCGGACCTGACGAATATGCGCGGGATGGGAAAAATACCGGAATGTCTCCACCGCCACCCGGCAACGATCCGCAGCCCCCATCCCACTCATTCCTTCATCGGCTGGGGGCGTCTTGCCGCTGAGTGGATGGCTGAACAGCCGCTGGAAGATTCTTTCGGGCCCGCTTCGCCTCTTGGAAAAATGATGGCGCATCAGGTGAAAATTCTTCTTATCGGTACTGGATTCGATTCATGCACCGCGCTTCATTATGCTGAATTTTCACAGCCCAAACGTACCACTTCCCGGCAAGGCGCGGCGATGTACATAAACGGGGAGCGGCAATGGGCCACATACGATTGCGTCGATATGGATTCTGACCGTTTCCCAGAAATCGCCAAAGACTTTCCCGGCACTATCGCTGAAGGAATACTCGGGCAGGCTGAAACCCAGCTCACTGAAATGCGCCCGCTCGTGGAGTTCGCCAACGGCTGGCTCAAGCGAAATCCCGCCCCACAGAAACAGGAAAGTTAAAAAATAGGCTGAAGCGGCAGGCACCTGCCACTTCAGCCTATTTTGCTGTCGAAATACACCCGGTTGGCGCATTCAACTAATGATTTCTCCTAATAAAGCTTCCAGTCTTTCATTGTCTTTATTAAAAGAATCCACAAATGCATTGATGATGTGGGCCGGTTCTTCAATCTTCGCCCAATCCAACCTGTAGCCGGCATTCGATGCCAGTTGGCGGGCAAATTCCCGGACCGTCCTGCCATTGCCTTCACGGAAAGGATGGAGTGCATTCAATTCCGCTAAATAATGGGCAAGACGCACAATAAAAACATCTTTGCCTAGATCCTTCAGATAGTCCTCCTCAGCCAATTCATCGAAAAGCTGCTTCAACTGGCCCACTAAGTGTTTAGGATGGGCGAATGTCGAACTTCCTTTGGAGGTCATTTCCTCACGAAGCTTCCCGGCAAACGGGTAGACGTCCTGCAGCAGGCAACGGTGAATATCGAGGAACACCTTGAGGTCGGAGGGATCTTTCGGCTTTTTTAATTGCAGTTCCGACAAGCGGTAAAGCGCATAGACCGTTTCCAATTCCTTCAGCTTGTCTTCATCGCGGATATCGAATGCATTGACTAACACATCGGTTCCAGGGTAGCAATACAGGGAAGTATGCTGGTATTTAGACATCGAAGCGTGCTTTGATGGCCTGATGGAATTGAGCTTCCGTCCGTTCTCCGGTCAGGACAGAGCGGACAAAATTCCGGTCTTCACGGGTCACATCAAACCCTTCCGTTACAAGAGAGTGTTCGGCGCAGGAAATCGCGTGATTGGCTTGTTCATGGGATACCCGGTTAGCTAAATTCGTCACATGGATGACCACCTTTCATTCTCCTATTATAGCATTTTGACGCCTTTTTTTCTACGATTGCCCCTCTTTAAAAATGGTTAAAACGGCTCTATAAAAGCTTTTTCACCTCGCCGTTTCCTGCATTTTCTTTCGGCTGATGAACGCAAAAATCCCGGATGCCAGACATCCGGGATTTTTACTTATTGATTTTGCAGTTCTGCGGTTTCTTCTGCCGTGAAGACCCGTGAGCGAGTCAAGAATCGTTTTCCTTCTGCGCCTTCAAGCGAAAACATCCCCCCGCGTCCAGGCACGACATCGATGATCAATTGCGTATGGCTCCAATAGTCAAACTGGCTCTTATGCATATAAAACTCGCTGTCGCCGATGACACCCATCAATACATCTTGATCGCCGACCATTAAATCGCCTTTTGGATAGCACATCGGAGAACTGCCGTCGCAGCAGCCTCCCGACTGATGAAACATCACCGGGCCATGTTTTTCCTTCAAGGTATTGATCAGCTCCAAGGCGGCGTCTGTGGCGATTACCCGTTCTGTCATGGCTAGCCCTTCTTTCTGATCAGAAGAACCCAAGCTTGTCTTCGCTGTAGCTGACGAGCATGTTCTTCGTGTTTTGGTAATGGCTGAGCATCATCAAATGGTTCTCACGCCCGAAGCCGGACATTTTGTAGCCGCCGAATGCTGCGTGGGCAGGATACTGGTGGTAGCAGTTTGTCCATACACGGCCCGCTTGGATGCCGCGGCCGAAACGATAAGCTGTATTCGTGTCGCGCGTCCAGATACCCGCTCCAAGGCCGTAAAGCGTGTCATTGGCGATTTCCATCGCCTCTTCTTTTGTCTTGAATGTAGCGACCGCGAGTACCGGCCCGAAAATCTCTTCCTGGAAAATACGCATTTTGTTGTCGCCTTTGAAAACTGTCGGTTGAATGTAGAAACCTTCTGAAAGATCGCCTTCCAATCGGTTGCGGTCTCCGCCTGCCAAGACTTCTGCGCCTTCCTGTTTGCCGATTTCGAGATAGGATTGGATTTTCTCCAATTGCTCAGTGGATGCCTGGGCGCCCATCATCGTAGCCGGATCCAGCGGGTTGCCGGTCTTGATTTCTTCTACGCGCTTGATGGCGCGCTTCATGAATTCCTCGTAAATGTCTTCCTGGATCAATGCACGGGATGGGCATGTACATACTTCGCCTTGGTTCAAGGCGAACATAACAAACCCTTCCACTGCTTTATCAAGGAATGCATCGTCTTGGTCCATGACATCTTTAAAGAAGATGTTCGGTGATTTTCCGCCCAGTTCAAGCGTCACCGGAATGAGGTTTTGAGACGCATACTGCATGATCATGCGGCCAGTCGTCGTTTCCCCGGTGAAAGCGATTTTGCTGATGCGCGGGCTCGATGCAAGCGGCTTGCCTGTTTCAATCCCGAATCCGTTGACGATGTTGAGGACGCCTGGCGGAAGCAAATCGCCGACTAATTCAGCCCATACAAGGATGCTGACCGGTGTTTGTTCAGCTGGCTTCAAGACGACGCAGTTTCCTGCTGCAAGTGCAGGGGCCAATTTCCATACCGCCATAAGAAGCGGGAAGTTCCAAGGAATGATTTGGCCGACTACGCCGAGAGGCTCATGGAAATGGTAAGCGACCGTGTCGTTGTCGATTTGGCTGATGCCGCCTTCCTGGGCACGGATCGCGCCGGCAAAATAACGGAAATGGTCGATTGCAAGCGGCATATCAGCGTTCAAAGTCTCGCGGACCGCTTTCCCGTTGTCCCACGTTTCCGCTACTGCCAGCATTTCTAAATTCTCTTCCATGCGGTCAGCAATCTTCAACAGAATATTGCCGCGTTCTGTCGTGGACGTTTTACCCCATGCTTCTCTCGCAGCGTGCGCAGCATCCAGCGCCGACTCGACATCTTCTGCGCTTGAACGCGCCACTTTCGTAAACACTTTGCCGTTTACAGGCGATAAGTTTTCAAAATACTGGCCATTTTTCGGCGCTTGCCATCCACCGTTTATATAATTATCATATTGCTCTTTAAAATTTACTTTTGCACCATCTGTGTTTGGAACTGCATATACCATTCTACATCTCCCCTTTTCTTGGTTTAGCCCTGCTATGTATACGCTTTCAAATTCTGGCTTAGCGCATCATTTATTTCAGGGCTCGCCTCTATATATTGTCAAATAAATCGGAAAATTGCAACTGTTAGCCTACAAATTTTTTTCTTATAAGGGTCATCTGGAGTATAATGGGACCAGACAGTGGAAATATACAACCGAAAGGATTTTTTTATGCGAATCAATAAATTCCTCAGTGAAACAGGCATCACTTCCCGCCGCGGAGCGGATAAATTCATCGAAGCCGGCCGCGTCGAGATCAACGGCCAAAAAGCGGAGCTCGGCAGCAAAGTCGAGCACACAGACGAAGTACGGGTCGACGGTAAAGTGATCCAGCAGCCGAAGCGTGCTTACGTTTACCTGGCGCTCAATAAACCGGTCGGCATCACCAGCACGACCGAACGCCATATCGAAGGCAATATCGTCGATTTCATCAATCATCCTGAACGCATCTTCCATGTAGGCCGCCTCGACAAAGATTCAGAAGGTCTCATCCTCATGACCAACGACGGCGATATCGTCAATGAAATCCTCCGCGCTGAGCACGAACACGAAAAAGAATACATCGTGACGGTCGATAAACCAATCACCGATGAATTCTTGGAGAAGATGGAAAGCGGCGTCGAGATCCTCGACACGGTGACACTTCCCGCGAAAGCTGAACGCATTGCCAAGCACGTATTTAAATTGACCTTGCAGCAAGGGCTCAACCGGCAGATCCGGCGCATGTGTTCAGCGCTCGGCTACGAAGTGAAACGCCTGCAGCGCATCCGCATCATGAACATCCGCCTCGCCAATTTAAAAGCCGGCGAATGGCGCGACCTGACAGAAGAAGAAAAACAGGAACTGTTTCGCCAGCTTGATTATCAACCGAAACGCTAAGGAGGCATTTTATGCTAAGCATGAAAACGACGCCGAACCATACCGGCGTCAAGATCAGCGGAGATTATTTCGATTTGGACGAACTGAACCAAGCCATCTACAAAGTCATCGGCAAAGAAGGCGAATACCATGGCTATGAAGGATCGCGCTTGCGGATACTAGGCGTCTCATACGAAATTCGCCACGCCGCACAAGGCGACCGCAATGTCGAATTCGTTTTCAATGGCTTGCATGAGCACACGAAAAAACAGCACGGCTTTATCGCACCCGACAAGAATATTTATTTCTCGACGGAAGTGCTATGGCCAGAGATTTTGTATGCAGCTTATGCACTCCGTGATTTCGTCCGGCTTTATGGGCACAAGCGTGGCGACTTGCTGGCTGACACCTATGCGCCCGTGGTTGCAAAATTCCAGGCACTCGTCCTTGAATGCCTGCAAGGCCATGTGCCGGCTGAAGAATATGCAGCGATCTTGGAAGCGTTCCGCAAATCGCCGTCGGTTAACGATTACGCCATCCAATATGTCGACCTGTTGAACTTGAAATACATCGGTATGACCAGGCAGCAGCGTGAAAAAAGCCTATCTGCCATCGCCATGAAACTTGCGCTCCAGGATCCGGAGTACCAGGCATTCCGCAAACAAGTGATTGATGCGGCAAGCCCCGCAAAGCGGCCGATTCATGAAATCGGGATCCAGACTGAATATCCTGAACAAGTGGAATGGTAAAAAAACCTCCCGGGCAGCTGCTCGGGAGGTTTTTTGCTTTGATTCGAACTGATAGCCATGCTCTAGCTTCTGCTGCTAGTTGCCTGTGCCTTTAGCGCCGTGGTTTAGCTGGCTCAGAGACCCTTTCAAGCGCGGTTTCCGCTTCACCGGGCGTCTTGCCCCTGACGGCAATATCGCCGAGCGAGACGATGCCGATGACTTGCTCTTTCCGCACAATCGGCAACCGACGGATTTGGTGCCTGGCCATCAATGAAGCCGCTTCCTCGACCAGCATCTCTTCCGTTCCGGTAATCAAAGTTTCCGAAAAAATTTCCGAAATGGGCGCATCCGTCTCAAGCTCTTCCGCAATGCCCCTCAGGACGATATCACGGTCTGTGACGATGCCGACAATCTTCCCTTCTTCACAAATCGGAATCGACCCGACATTAATCTCGCGCATCTTGGCCGCAATATCCTGGATCGTTACATCCGGCGGGCAAGTTTCTACATCCGTTGTCATTATCTCCGCTATCTTCATGCCGTCTCCTCCTCGAATTCTTCCTATTAATAGTCTTTATCCTCTTTTGGGAGCTGAAAACGTCAATAGTAAAAAGAATAGGTATTTTCGGCCTTTTAATTTGCATCTTCTGAAGCTCTTGAGGGTTTTGGCTTCCCATCAAATTACGGCCTATGCTACACTACCGGACATTATGCGTTGGAAGGAGAATGACAATGATCAAAAAATGGTTTTTAGGCCTATCTCTTGGTACATCACTTCTCGTCTTGTCAGCATGCGGCGGTGCTGATGAATCCGCAGAAAACGAAAACGCGCAACCTGAAACTGAACAACAAGCCCCGAGCGGTGAGGAAAGTGCAGAGCAACCGGAAATGCCTCAGCCTGACTTGGAAGGCATCCCTGAAGTCGTCGCACAAGTAAACGGCGAAGAAGTCAGCAAAGAGGAATTCGAAACAGCCTATACCGGCCAATTCCAGCAAGTGGCCATGCAAGCACAAATGTCCGGCCAGGAAATCGACCAGAATCAATTGAAAACTCAATTGGAGGAAAGCATGGTCGGCCAGAAATTACTCGTTCAGGAAGCTGAAAAACAAGAATTGACCGCTTCCGATGAAAAAGTAGAACAAACTTTAGACCAGTTGGCACAACAAAATGGGCTCGAGTCGAAAGATGAATTCCTATCGGCCTTGAATGAACAAGGCATGGCCGAAGAGGAAGTCATGTCCCAAATTGAAACACAAGTGAAAGTGGACCAGCTAATCGCTGAATCTGCCGGAGATATCGACCCTAGCAACGAAGAATTGGAAGCAGCCTATGAACAAGTCAAAGCCCAGCAAGAACAGATGGGCGGCGAAGAACTCCCTGCTTTTGAAGAACTGAAACCGGAACTTGAAGAACAAGTTAAAATGCAAAAAGAAAATGAAGCTACCCAAACACTTGTAGCGGAACTTCGTGAAAAAGCAGACGTCACGATCAATCTGTAATACAAAAAACCAGATCCGGTTCTTCCGGATCTGGTTTTTTTGTCAGCTATAAGAGATAAACGATTTGCCGGCCGGCGAAACGCTCATTCAACCAATTGGATGAATTGGCGCGTCCGTTCGTGCTGCGGGTTGCCGAAGAAATTCTCCGGGTCCGCGGATTCTATAATGGTCCCTTGATCGATCATGATGATGCGATCCGCCACTTCTTTGGCGAATTTCATCTCGTGGGTCACGACGACCATAGTCATGCCCTCTTCAGCGAGCTGCTTCATAACCTGCAGCACTTCACCGACAAGTTCCGGGTCAAGCGCTGAGGTCGGCTCATCGAAGAGCATCACTTTCGGCTCCATTGCAAGGGAACGGGCGATGGCGACACGTTGCTTCTGCCCGCCTGATAATTTGCTCGGGTAGACATCCGCTTTGTCGCTCAAGCCGACTTTCTCCAATAGTTCAAGGCCGAGCTTTTTCGCTTTTTCCTTGTTCATTTTTTTGACCGTAAGGGGTGCTTCGATGACATTCTCAAGCACCGTCTTATGCGGGAAAAGATTGAAATGCTGGAAGACCATGCCTACTTCGGCGCGGATCTTCGTCAAATTGTCTTTTTTCGGATCGACTTTCTTGCCGTCGATCGTGATGGATCCTTCGTTGATCATCTCCAGGAAGTTAAAGCATCTGAGCAGCGTACTTTTGCCGGATCCGCTGACCCCGACCAGAACAACCACCTCTTGGGGCTGGACGTGAAGATCCACGCCCTTCAACACCTCGAGATCACCAAAGGATTTGTGTATATTCTCTCCAATAATCATAATTGCTCCTCCTTAGGTTTTGTCCACATCAAGCCGGTTTTCATACCAGCGCAGCAAGTACGTGAAGATCATGACGAGCACGAGGTAATAAAGCGCTACGACCAGGAACGATTCAAACGGCTGGAATGATTGTGCCGCTTCCCGGTTGGCAAGGGAGAAAATCTCCGAAACGCCAATAATATAGACAAGCGATGAATCTTTCAGCGTGATGATGAACTGGTTGCCGAGCGGTGGGATGGAACGGCGCAGCGCCTGCGGGAACACGATCCGCTGCATTGTCTGCTTGCGGTTCATCCCGAGTGACATACTCGCTTCGCGCTGGCCAGGGTCGACCCCTTGTATGGCGCCGCGGAAAATTTCCGCGATATAGGCGCCGTTATGGACGCCAAGCGCAATGGCGCCGGCCCAAAAGTTCGACATCGTATAAATTTCCACGATCCCGAAGTACAGGAACATGATCTGTACGATCAACGGCGTTCCGCGAATAACTGTAATGTAGACATTGGCGATCCACTGCAAAATCTTGGACCCAGAAATTTTCATCAAGGCAAATACTAGCCCGATGAGTGTCCCTAAAATGACACCAATCGCCGTCAGCTGAAGCGTAACGACTGTAGCCTCAAGGAAGCCCGGATATGTCCGCATGAATACCTCAAAGACTGTTCCAAATAATTCAAACATAGTCGAATCTCCCTTCTATTCCCCACTGATTTTAATTGAGAATTTCGACGCCTTCAAGATCGACATCAAGGAGATCGCGTCCGAACCATTTTTCCGAAATCTCTGTGTAAGTTCCATTTTCGATGATTGTCGCCAAGGCTTCATTGATCGCCGCGAGCAATTCTTCGTCTTCCGGGCGTACAGCTACTGCTGCCTGCTCAATCCATAGCGGATCACCGATCATTTCGATTTCAAGCCCGGCGTTCTGTGCTTCAAAGCCGACAACGTCTGCCGTGATAACAGCATCCAAACGCCCTTCAACTTCCAAATCCTGCAAAGCGACGACGTCACTATTGTAGTATTGGATATCATCCGTGTATTGCTGTGCCGCCGTGTCATACGTACTTTGCCCGACTACGCCGATGGTCGCGCCTTCAAGGTCTTCTTCCGACTGGATTTCCGTATTGCCTTCACGCACGAAAATCACACCGCCTGAGTAATAATATGGATCCGAGAAAGAGACCTGTTCTTCCCGCTCTTCTGTAATGGCCATCGACCCCAAGATGGCATCGAAGCGGTTTGTCGTCAACCCTTGGATGATTGTTTCCCAAGGAGTCGTCACTGGATTCGGCTCAAGGCCCATTTCCTCGGCGATGGCGTTGCCGATTTCAATATCGAAGCCGGTCAAATCGCCGCCTTCCTCATAGTTGAACGGTTTGTATAAACCGCTTGATGCGGTAGTGAACTTGCCTTCTTCCACAAGATTCAAGTCACTGCCTGCTCCTTCGCTTGATCCTTCCGAGCCGGTGGTTGAGTCATCCGATCCACAGGCCGCCAAAAGCATGCCCGCTGTTAAAATTACGCCTGTCGTTGTAAATTTTTTATTCATCTTGCTCTCCCCTTTTCGTTTATGTTTGACCAAAACGCCGGAGCGATTCGGGACGTGCCTGCAATGGGTTGTCTCATATGAAGATATCCTGGTCTGTGTAAGCCGCTTCGAGCTGCGCTAGCTTTTCTTTCACTTTCTCGTGTTCCTTAACATAGACAAAGCGCATGACTGAAGTCAATAACGCATGGACGGCCGTATAGGAATCAATATTCAAGTTCGCATTGACAGAAACCGTAAGCACGATATCAGCGCTCTTGGCAGCTGGCGAGTCTTCCTTATCGGTCAAGACGATCACTTTCGCTCCCTTGCGCTTCGCTTGCTCCAAAGTATCCATCAAGATTCGTGTATACCGCGGAAATGCGAACGCGATGATGGTATCTTGCGGCCCGAGCCCCGCCATTTGGCCATAATAACCGGCAGTGCCAGGCTGCATCATCGCTGTATTCCCGAGCGCGCTGCCAAGCCATCCCCCAAACCATTCGGCCAAGCCGAAATCGAAGAAATTTCCCGTGACATAACGCTGTTCAGACTTGCTGATGCGGTCGACCACTTGCAGTAAATTTTCTTCATTAATCGTTTGCTTAAGCTTCAGGATGCTGGTGATGTCTGCGTCGAGCAGGTTTTCAAGAAACGACTGGTCCGCAGCAGCAGGCTGTTCCAGCTGCGCATTGTCCAGCCGCTCTTCTGCCAGTTTGCGTTGGAGCGTATGCTGAAACTCTGTATAGCCCTTATAACCGAGCTTCTGCGTCCACCTGATGACGGTCGACTCGCTGACCTGTACGCGCCTTCCCACTTCCAAAGCGGATGAAAATGCGATGAAAATCGGTTCGCGGAAAAACAGATCTGCTATCTTTTTTTGTCCAGAACTGAAATCTTTATAAGAAGTTGACACATTTCGCAGTAAATCCTGCATATTCATTCCCCCATCGCAAGAACACGCCTAGTTGCTTATACTTAGTATATACTTTTGCAGGATTCCCTGCAATATTTTACTGAAAATTCTGCTAGCATTTATGACATTTTCCTCATAAATATACTGTTAAACCGGTATTCAGAGCAAAAATACACAAAGCAAAAAATTTCATAATCCCTTGCAGCAAGCACACTGCCTTTTCTTTCGTCTTTTCCAGCTATTGTTGTACACTATTTGTATAACTAATTTGGATGAGGTGCTGCTCGTGAAATGGGAAGATCGGATTTTTAAGCTATTCATTTTTTGGTATATCTGTGGTGTTATCTTGCTAGGTTTTGATTTATTGCCATCTTGGCTGGAATGGGCAAACGCCTTCTTCCTCATCCTTGCAGGAACGCTCGGCTTCCTTTATTTATGGCGGCGCTTCGGCCCTGCAATCGGCGGGTCGATCGGCGTACTCATTTTCTTCTCGACCTTCATCGTCGAATGGGCTGGCGCAGACAGCGGCTTCTTGTTCGGTTCTTACGATTATACCGACCGCTTCGCCCCGAATGTCTTCGGCGTCCCGGTCGCAATCGGTTTCGCTTGGCTCATGGTCATGGCGACGAGCCATGTCATCGCCCGCTGGATCGTGCCAGGCGGCGGCCTTTTGTATGCAGCCACCGGAGGCATTGCAGCGGTCATCATCGACTTGATCATCGATCCGGTCGCCTATAAAGTAAAAGGCTACTGGCTATGGGAAGATACAGGTTTCTACTACGATATCCCGTGGACCAATTTCACCGGCTGGTTTATTGTAGCGTTTACCCTTCACCTCATACTCGATGCAGCATTCAAGACGCAAGGGCTCAAAATGGCAGCCGGCCAGGCAGAAAAGCGCATGGCTCTTTTGTATGTATTGATGATCGCTTTGTTCGTGCTGCTCGGGCTGATCGGCGGGCTATGGCTTGCAGCCGCATTGACTTCCGTCCTCACGGCAGCGATTGTCACCTTGGCATGGAAGAGGCGTCCGCAATGATCCAGGCAAAAAAATCCACGCTCTTTGAACGCGTGTTCGCCCTGTATTTGATGCCATCGATCCGCAGGTCTTTTTCACATCTGTATGCCAGAAACATCCGCCCGCCTAAAGGGCCGGCATTAATTATTTCGAACCACAGCTCCTGGTGGGACGGGCTGCTGTTCTTTTTCCTGAATCGGCGCGTCTGGAACTTGGACGTCCATATCATGATGCACGAACACGGACTAAAAGAATTTCCTTTTTTCCGCCGGCTCGGCGCCTTTTCAATCGACCGCAGCAATCCGAAAGATATTTTGGCTTCGCTGCGTTATGCTGAGAATTTATTGAAACAAGGCAAAACGGTCATCCTGTTTCCGCAAGGCGATGAATATCATTTGGAAACGCGCCCGCTGGAATTTCATACAGGTGTCCTGTATTTGATGGAGAAATGTCCGGAAGTTCCGCTCGTCCCGGTACGCTTTTATTATTCAATGCGCCGCGAAAAACAGCCCGAAGTGTGGATCGACCAAGGTGACAGCCTGACACTTGGTGACATCCCTGCCGGTACAAGACACGAACGGACCTTATGGCTGCAGGAGCGGGAAACCGCCGCGCTCGATCAATTAAAACAGGAAGTGCTCAAAGAAAACTACGAAGAATTCCAGGAAATGCTGAAAAGGAGGCGCACCTCATGATCACGGCTTTGATCGTCATCCATATCGCCTTTTTCTTGTGGATTGTCTTCAACCGCCTATTCTTGCCGGCGCTTCCTAAACAACCCCTAGTGAAAGCAGATCCGCTCGTGTCCATTCTCGTGCCGATGCGCAACGAAGAACGCAACGTGCCGACGATTGTCCGTTCATTAAAAGAAACCGACTGGGAAAAAGCCGAATTCATCCTTTTGAATGACCAATCGACTGATGGTACCCAAGCGGCACTTGACCGGGAAATTGCGGGCGATAAGCGCTTCACGGTCCTGCAAGGCGTCGAACTGCCTGCCGGGTGGATCGGCAAAGTCCATGCCTGCCATCAATTGCAAAAACACGCTTCCGGCGATTACTTATTCTTTGTCGATGCAGATGTCCGTTTCCGCAAGCAAGCGGTGCGGCAGACACTCGGCTTGATGGAAAAACGGCACGCTGCCTTGTTGTCTGGATTCCCTGCTTTTGAAGTGCCGGTGTTCTTGAGTAAATTGCTTGTGCCGATGCTTCATTTCGTCATTTTATTCCACTTGCCACTGGCGCTGGCGAATTACGCAAAATTCCCTGCAGCTACCGCGGCAAATGGCATGTGGATGGCATTTGAACGAAAAGCTTACGAGTCGATCGGCGGGCATGAAGCCGTGCGAACGTCGCTCGTCGAGGATGTACATATTGCACGCACCTTGAAACAAGCTGGCCATAAAGTGCTGCTCGCCAATATTACCGCTTCGGTCAAATGCCGGATGTATGAAACGCCAGCGGAAGTATGGGAAGGCTTCCTAAAGAACAGCTACACCGGCATCGGGCGTTCGCCATTGATCGCCATCGTGCTCACCTTGTTCTACAGCGCCTTTTATATCTTCCCCTTGTTTCTCGCAGCAGTCGGCCTTATAACGGCCAACTGGATCTGGCTCGTGCCATACGCGCTGACCGTTTTGCAGCGCTGGTATGTTGACATGGTGACCAACCAGCGCTGGTATTTGGCGTTTCTCATCCCGCTTCAAGCGGCCGCCATGCTCGCAGTCATGCTCACGGCCATGAAAAAATCCTTAAAAAATGAGTCTTATACATGGAAAGGCAGGCATTATTCATGAACCGACCACATATCGCCATCGTCGGCGGCGGGCTTGGCGGCTTGTCTGCTGCGATTACGCTCGCAAACGCGGGGATGCGCGTCAGCCTATTCGAGAAAAACAGCCATTTCGGCGGCAAGTTGATGCCTGTCGAACTTGGCAGCTACCGGTTCGATTTTGGGCCGAACACCATCACGATGCCCCACATCTTCCGCCAAGTCATCGAACAAACCGGACGCGACCCTGATGAGTATTTTCAACTTGAAAAACTCGCTGTCCATACGCGCAACCATTTTTCAGACGGCAGCCACATCGACTTTACGGCAGACCGCGGCGAAATGATCCGCCAGCTCGAAACGCTGGATCCCTTTGCCGCCAGTAAATACGATGCGTTCTTGGCTGAAGTCGCGCGTCTGTATCGTTCATCCGAGCAATATTTCTTTCCGCTGAGCTTTCAATCGTTCCGGGATTATCTTTCCCCATCTCTCGGAGTGGCCATGCTGAAGGTGCGCCCGCTTGAATCGATGGACCATTTTTTCAGCCGCTACTTCAAGCACGAAGGATTGCGCCAGGCAGTCGGTCGCTACGCTACTTATATCGGGTCATCACCTTATAAAGCCCCTGCCACGTTTGCGATGATCGCCCACCTTGAACTTTCTCAAGGCGTCTTTTACGCAAAAGGCGGAAACGTGTCTATTGCACAGGGCTTTGCAGCGGTCGCAGCGGAATCCGGCGTGGAAATGCATCCCGAGACAGCAGTCGTCCGCATTTTGACTGAACAAGGCGAAGCATGCGGCGTGGAACTCGCGGATGGAGAACGGATTGCCGCCGATGCTGTCATCTTGAATGGAGATTTATTATCGGTATTTCCTGAGTTGGTGGATGAAGCAGAGCGTCCGTCTTTCCGGAATGCAAAGCGCGACCGGTTCGAGCCGTCGATTTCCGCCTTTGTCATCACGGCAGGGCTAGATGTCCGCTTACCGGAACTGAAGCATCACAATGTCTTCTTTTCAGCCGATTATCCACGGGAGTTCCGCGAATTATTTGCTGACAAACAATACAGCGGCGAGCCGACCATCTACATTAGCAACTCATCCCATTCGGACCCATCCGTTTCGCCGCTTGGGGACAATTTGTTCATTCTCATCAATGCCCCTGCCCTTACAGCGCAAGGCGATTTGCAGATTGACCCGCAACAATACAAAGAACGGATTTACGACCTATTGGAACATTATGGAATTAAAATACGCGATCACCTGCAGGAAGAACGAATCTTCACTCCTGAATTTATTCGTGATACATTCGGGGCTCACCGGGGGGCTTTATACGGCCCGTCCTCCAATCGGCCTAAAGACGCCTTTTTGCGGCCGTCGAATGCGAGCCGCGACATTCAAGGGCTGTTTTTTGTCGGGGGAAGCGTCCACCCGGGTGGCGGCTCCCCGATGGTCACATTGAGCGGATTAAATGTGGCGCGGCGTTTGATCGAAAGCTATTCATCCTGAAACGAACAAAAAAAGCTGCTTCCATCCGTCAGTCGTGGCGGGTGGAAACAGCTTTTTTCTATTTATCATAAGCATTGCAGGATGGACTGCTTGGAATCGTCCGTTACGTAATGCTTTTCATGAAACACCGTATATTCTTTCGAGCGGATCGTCGACAGGATTTCCCGGTAGACAAGCGCGGCCCCTTTCACTGGAACGCGGGAAGATAAAGGATAATCATTGATCGTTTCAAATGCCCGGTCGTAATGGAACTCAGCTATGCTGGCGAGCTCTTCCCAAACCTGGACGAACGATTCTGATACCGTGCCGCTTCCAAGCTCTTCCTCATCAAGGCCGTATTTCCGCATGATATCCTGAGGCAAATAAATGCGGTCCATGGCCAAGTCTTCTCCGATATCGCGGAGGATGTTAGTAATTTGCATGGCGTAGCCAAGCGAAATTGCGCCGTCTTTTAACAAGGCAGTGCGTCCTGGTGCCAGTATCGGCAACAGCATCAGCCCAACTGTGCTTGCGACATGGTAGCTATAGTCCAAAAGCTCTTCCAGCGTGCGGTAGCGGTTGATTGTCAAATCCATTTCCTGTCCTTTAATCAATCCGTAAAACGCGCTGGCATCCATATCGTAGCTTTCAAACACATCTTCGAGCGCCAGCCACATCGGGTCGTCCCATTGAATTGACCCTGCTAGAAATTCGTCAAAGTTTTTTCGGAATGCCTTCAGCTCTGGTTCAGGATGGCTGCCTTCGTCGACGATATCATCGACTTTTCGGCAGAAGGCGTACACCGCCCACACGGCTTTGCGTTTTTCTTTCGGCAATAGGGAAAATGCTTTATAAAAGCTCTTTGAATTGTCGGCGATAATGCGTTCGCAATAGCTATAGGCTTGCTTCAATTCCATCATGAACCGCCCCTTTCTTTCAAATCGCTGTGAATTCTGTCGGCCAGCAATTTCGCTCCTTGCATAACGATCGGTATGCCGCCGCCCGGGTGGACAGAAGCACCTACTGCATACAAATTCTCTGTGTCGTCCGGTTTGATCTGTGGGCGGAAAACGCCCGACTGCCGCAATGTCGGGCCAATTCCGAAGCTGCCTCCTTTGAACAAGCCGAACGCTTCTGCATCTTTCGGCGTGCGCACGTCCATCCACTCGATCGACTCCCGGATACCCGGAAACGATAATGTCTCCATCCGGTCCAAAATACGCCCAATCCACTGTTCATCATTTTTCCAGTCGATTTCTGTGCCTGAAGGAACCGGCACGAGTACATAAAGCACCGATTTCCCTTGGGGGGCAAGAGAATCGTCAATGACAGAAGGGTGGAAGGTATAGAACGCGGGATTTTCTGTTTTCTGCCCTCTGACAAACACATCTTCCATATGTTCTTTGTAATCATCACCGATAAAGAATTGGTGGACATTTACGTCTTGATAAACCTTATCCAGTCCGAAGTACAGTAGCACACAGCCGGAAGAAGGCGTATATTCCTTCTGCTTCTTCATCGGCGCTAATTGGTTGATTCCAGGAAAATCCCCGTTATAGACAATCGCATCATAAGGCTCTAAGCCTGATTCAGTTTCAACCGCTGTCGCCCGGCCATCTTTTTTCAAGACGCGCTTAACAGTCGTGCCCAACCGAATTTCAGTGCCGCGGCTGCGCAATTCCCGCTCCATAACGGGAATGATGCTCGCATAGCCGCCCTTTACATAATAGACCCCATGCTCATGTTCGCTGAATGGCACGAGCGAATACATAGCCGGCGCGCGGTAAGGATCCCCACCGATATACAGCGCCTGAAGAGAGTAAGCTAGCTGCAGCCGCTCGTCCCTGAAATAATTCTCCATCAATTGATGGACAGACTTCTGGGGTTTCAGTTTCATCAAATTGCGGATATTTCGGAAGGTCCAAAAATCCGCTTTGCGTACAAAATCATGTTCCAGAAAAGCAGGCTTGCCGATATCAAAGCGTTTCTGCCCTTCATCCATAAAGCGGATGAATCCCTCTTTATCTTCCGGAAACTGCTCTTCGACTTCCTGCAATTGCCGCTCGCGCCCGGGATATTTTGTATACACTTTTCCATCTGTAAAACGGATTGTGTAAAGAGGGTCGCATAATAATAATTCGATGCTTTCCGGATCGATTCCTGCCTGTGCAAACAAATCGCGGAACATTTCCGGCAGCAAGACGATGGTTGGGCCCTCATCGATTCGAAAACCGTCCCGTTCCACAAACGCCATTCTGCCACCGAGCTTATGTTCTTTTTCGTAAATGGTCACATCATAGCCGAGCTTCGTTAAATAAAGCGCGCCCATCAAGCCGCCGACACCGCCGCCGATCATGGCTATTTTCATACATATCCCTCCACTTTCGGAAGCGGGCCGATCGGAATTCCGGATTTGCCATCTTCTTTTAAGATGCCGTTCGCCGTGATGCGGGCAGATTCCAGAATAGTCGGCAAGCCGCTGCCGGGATGCGTCCCGCCTCCGACCAGCCAGCAATTGTCGAGCTCTTCGAATTTATTATGCGGGCGGAACACCATCATTTGCGATAATTGATGCCCTAAATTAAATGTAGCACCGCGGTATACGGAATAATCCGATTCCCAGCCGAACGGCGTCAGCATCTTCTCGACTTCAATATGCTCACGCAGGTTCTTGAAATCGGTTTTTTCTTCGATAATATCCAACACCAACTCACGGAAGGCTTCCTGTTCGTGTTCCCAGCCGATATCGCTGAAATTATTCGGCACCGGCGCCAAGATATACAACGCCGACTTGCCGTCAGGCGCCAAAGTCGGATCCGTCACACTGGCATTTTGGATATAGATCGACGGGTCCGCTGACAAGATGCGGGATTTCGTCATTTCTTCGACATTCTTCTGGTAATCTTTCGAAAAAACGATCGTGTGGTGCGACAAATCGTATTTTTTATCGAGCCCTAAATAAAGCATGAATGTAGAACATGAATATTTCTTCTTATCGAGCTTCTTAGGGGTATATTTCTTCAAGATTCCCGGCTCCACCAGGTGAGTCATCACGTGTGCAAAGTCGCCATTGATCACCACTTCGTCCGCTGCTTCGCGGCTTCCGTCGTATAGGTCGACCCCTTTCACCGTGCGGTCCTCGATCCATAATTTCTGGACGCCTTTCCCAAGATGGATGCGGCCGCCCATTTCTTTGACCGCTTTCGCCATCGCTGCCGACAATTGGTTGACGCCGCCTATTGGATGATAGATGCCGTAAGCGTGCTCCATATAGGAAAGAATGGTGAACGCGCCCGGGCATTCCCATGGCGACATGCCAAGGTATTTCGACTGGAACGCAAATGCCATCTTCAGCCGTTCGTCTTTAAAGTAACGGGATAGCACGTCGTAAAGGGTCTTGCCTACTTCAAGTTCTGGAAGTGCTTTGATCACTTTCGGCTGCATGAGATCCGTCATGCGGTCCATTTTTGTCTGCAACAATGGGGACATGGCTTCGAGCTTCTTGCCTGTGTCTTTCATGAAACGCACATAACCGTCCCCGTCCCCTTTGAAGTTTTCATCGATTTGTTTGCGCATTGCTTCAGGATCGCGCGTCATCACCAAGTTCTGGTCTTCAAAGCGCAGTTCGTACATCGGGTCTAGTTCGATCGCTTCCATATAATCGTGGACATTGCGTCCAGTCGTTTCAAATAATTCCTCCACCAGATGAAGCATGCTCAAAAACGTCGGTCCTGTGTCAAATGTGAAATCGCCTAATGTTAATGCAGCATTGCGCCCGCCGATGCGGTCATTTTTTTCGTAAATATCTACTTGGTATCCTTTGCTCGCTAACAGCATTCCTGCCGCCAAGCCTCCTGGCCCCGCTCCAATAATAATCATCCGTTTTGCCATTGCGTAAGCCCCCGTTTCGCCTCGTAAAAGTTATACAATATCTATACAAACAGTATATACATCTCTTCCCTAAAAGACTAATTATTTAACCTCTTTATTATGGTTGTTTTTTATTCGGCGATGCGGTGAATCCAAGCGGAATTCTTTAGGGAATCACTTCTCGGATTCATTATGTGGGAAGGAGGTGTTGCTTGCGGAGTTATTTGGATGCTTGGTATGAAGCCTCTTTTGGTTATTCGCCGCCTGGCTTTGGGTTGGCCTTTAGCCCTAGGCCAGGAAGAGCGCCTGTCTTACGGCGTCGGCTCACCCTGGGCGCTTGGCGGCTGAGTGATTTCATTGATTCGGATGTGTTGAATTAGATCTGCTTGTTTACTCGGTTGCCGGCTAGTGGGGGAATCGCTTCCCGCATCCGGCATATGTGAAGAGAGTGAGGGATTGCTTGTGGAGTTATTTCGATGCTTGGTATGAAGCCTCTTTTGGTTATTCGCCGCCTGGCTTTGGGTTGGCCTTTAGCCCTATGCCAGGAAGAGCGCCTGTCTTACGGCGTCGGCTCACCCTGGGCGCTTGGCGGCTGAGTGATTTCATTGATTCGGGTGTGTTGAATTAGATCTGCTTTTTTATTCGGTTGCCGGCTAGTGGGGAATCGCTTCCCGGATCCGGCATATGTGAAGATAGCGAGGGTTTGGTTGTGGAGTTATTTGGATGCTTGGAATGAAGCTTCGTTTGGTTATTCGCCGCCCTGCTTTGGGTTGGCCTCTTGCCGTAAGCCAGGAAGAGCGCCTGCCTTACGGCGTCGGCTCACCCTGGGCGCTTGGCGGCTGAGTGATTTCATTGAGTTGAGTTTGTTTAAACGGATCTGCTTTTTTACTCGGTTGACGGCTAGTGGGGGAATCGCTTCCCGGGTGATGGTGTCTTGTAATGTAATATTTAAAGCGAAAAGTTATCTGGATAGTGAATGGCCTAAACGATAGTGCGAGATTTCTTTTCAGATGCCTTCCTGTGAAAACGCCATAAAAAAAACCCGACTGAAGGATCAGCCGGGTTTTGCTTATTTTAGAATTTTAACTTTTACGTTCTTGCGTCCCCATTTAAGCGCTTGGCTTTGAGTTGGGATGAAGACGTCGATTTTCTTGCCTTTGATTGCGCCGCCTGTGTCTCCGGCGATTGCGTTGCCGTAGCCTTCCACCCACACTTTAGAACCGAGCGGGATGACTTTCGGGTCAACTGCGATGACTTTAAGTCCTGGATTCTTTTTCAGGTTAATACCGGTTCTCGTGATCCCTGAACATCCTTTGCAAGAGGCCGTATAAGCTGTCGCTGACACAGTGAATTCTTTCACTACTGTACCTTTGCTGGAAGATGGCGTTGACGGTTTAGAGATAGTTTGTGCTGTTGTTTTTTTCAATTTTAATTTTTGCTTTGGATAAATCAAGTTGGATTTCAATCCGTTCCAGGATTTCAGGTTATTAACAGAGACTTTCGTTTGTTGGGAAATTTTATAAAGCGTATCACCGCTTTTAACTGTATAAACATTCGATGCTGCAGAAGTCGTAAGTGAAGTGCCAAGCAATAAAAGTAATGCCATTGTTAAAGCTGCCAATAATTTTTTCAAGTTCCTATCCCCTTTGCGTATCGGATAATTGCGCCTTGCGTAAATCGGTTGAAAGCTTTTCAGTAAAAATAAAATAGCACGGCAAGGTTACAATCATGTGACAGCATTAGGCATATTTGATTACAATTGCGCTTTTTTTCGTGACAAAAGAACCCGCTCCATTAAAATTCTGTATCCAACAATAGAAAAAAGGCCCTTTCCAAAGCTTTCAAAGCTCGGATAAGGCCTAAATTTATTTTTTCGCTTTATGGACTTTTAAGGTTTTGCCTTTAATGGTTTTGTCTTTCATCGCCTTCAAGACATGCAGCCCTTTGCCGTTCAAAATATCGATGTACGTGACCGTGTCTTGGATTTTGATGATGCCGATATCTTCCGCCGTGATGCCAGGTATACTGGTCAGCGTCCCGACAAAATCGACAGCGCGGAGCTTTTTCTTTTTGCCTCCGTTGAAATATAGCTTCATGATGTCTTGGTTGAGTGCAGCCGCTTTGTGTTTTTTCGGCTTCTGGCGGCTCTCGATCTTGTCTTCAAATGCCGGTTTCGCCAAGGCGACCTGCTCTCTAGACGGCCGTTCAGTACGCGTAATTTCAAAACCTAAATAGTCTTCCGTTTCTTTTAGGAATTTATCTTCGAACGGCGTGACGAATGAAATGGCTTTGCCGCTCTTGCCAGCACGCCCTGTGCGTCCTGCGCGGTGGACGTAGCTTTCCTTCTCGAGCGGAAAATCATAATTGATGACATGGGTGATGCCGTCGATATCAATTCCACGTGCCGCGACATCCGTCGCGACCAAATAGCGGAACTCGCCGCGGCGGAAATCATCCATGACGCCGAAACGGTCTTCCTGGGTCATGCCCCCGTGCAATTGATCGCTTGTGTAGAACAGGCGTTCAAGCCCTTCGGAGACCGCATCGACCTGGTCTTTCGTGCGGCAGAAAATGATGCAGCTATCCGGATTCTCCACTACGGTCACGTCGCGCAACAACTGGAATTTGTCTTGCTCTTTCACAATGACAAGTGAATGCTCGATACGCTCTTCCAAGGTATCGGCTGCCTGGATTCCGATATAGCGCGGAGAGCGCATGAAATCACGTTGCAGTTTTTCCAGATGCTGCGGAAATGTTGCGGAGAACAGCATCGTCGTCCGTTCTTTCGGAAGCTGCTTGATGATCGATTCGACTTGTTCGATAAAGCCCATATTGAGCATTTCATCTGCCTCATCGAGCACCAAATACTCGATTTTCTCGAGCTTCAAGGTGCCTTTTTCGATATGGTCGAGCACGCGCCCCGGCGTTCCGACGACGATATGGCATTTCTGCTTTAATTCTTCTTTTTGGTAAGCAAAAGGATGCTTGCCGTAGATCGCTGCCGCTTTGATGCGCTTGAAGCGGCCGATATGGGTGATGTCTTCTTTTACTTGGTCGGCAAGTTCACGCGTCGGAGTCAAGACCAGCGCCTGCGGCTTGTTTTCTTCCCAATCGACAAGTTCGCACAGCGGAATGCCGAATGCAGCTGTCTTCCCGCTGCCAGTTTGCGATTTGACGGTCAAATCGTGTTTTTCAAGAGCGGCCGGGATGACTTGCTGCTGTACCTCGGTCGGGTCTTGGTAACCAAGGCCTTCCAGCGCTTTTACGATCGGCTCGCTGATGCCGTACTCTTTAAATTGGTTCGTGTTCATAAGTTCTCCTTCTCCGTTCATCTGTCTTATCTCTTCATTATGGCACGGATCGGGCAGTTTTGCAGTTAAGCGATTATTGGCATTATTGGTCGAGCAGGCTCACGGAGACTTTCACATCGAGCGACTGGCTGCCGCCTCTATAGACGCCCTGAACTGGGCTGACGTCGTTGTAATCGCGGCCGACGCCGACGCGGATATGGTTTTCCAGCGCTTCGACATTATTGGTCGGATCGAGCCCGACCCAGCCGATGCCCGGCACCATGAATTCCACCCACGCATGGCTAGCTGCATCGCCGACAAGTGCCGAATCTTCCCCTACGTATAAATAACCGCTGACATAGCGCGCCGGAATATTCTTGCTGCGCAAGATGCCGAGCATGACGTGCGTAATGTCCTGGCAAACGCCCTTTTTCAAACCGAAAGATTCGCTCGCTTTGGTCGTAACCGTGGTTGACTCGCCGTCATATGTGAAATGATCAAAGACATATTCGGTCACATCGATTGCGTATTGCACCGGGTTGGTCATCGCCCCAAGCTCGCGGTCGACCAGTTCCATCTGCTCCGGGGTGATGTAGGTATACGCCGTATTGCTCAAATAAGCCATATAATGCTCGGTGAATAACTGGGAATGGAAAATAATATTCATTTCCGGCGAATAATCGATGCGGTGAATGAACGGGCTTTTCTGGATGCTGACGATGGATGTCGATTTTACTTCCAAGTGCTGGTGATGTTCAGCAATGAAAAACGTCTCGACGTTATTGCCGAAAATATCAACATGTTCTTTCGTCAATGTCGCCGGCGTAATATCCGCGCGGTAAGACAGAAGGCGCTGACATTCATCCGTTCTTGGTTTCAGGCGGATGGTGTTCATGCTTTGGTCAACAATTGTTTCGTAATCAAAAATATTGGTATGCTCGATTTTGTATTTCATAGAAGTTATTCCTTTCATATCCATCCCTTGGGATTGGAACGCCATCGCCGTTTCCGCTTCGGGATCGGTCAAATAATAAGTGCTGGAGAAAATCCGGCTAATTTCGTTGCAGCCGTCTTGGAAACGGTTCAAAAAATGCATCAACTCATCCGAATCCAATGATTCGATATCCGTTTCACTGAAGGAAGTCCGGACTTCATCGAGTTTGGCATATAACTCCCATGAATAATGAGATACTTTTCCTTCTTCAAGTTCTTCAACTGCGGCCCGTACATGGTCAAGGCAATAGCGGATTGACCTCGGGAAGGTTTTATCCGAGATCAAAAAACTCAATACTTTCTTCGGCTCCATGCGCGGCGGATTGCTCTTCAAGTATGCGTTGTAGCCGTTCGTCATCCTGAGAGCTGCCAGCCAGAAATAATAATCATCCGTCTTTTCTTTTCTGACGCGTTCACGCGTCCGCTCGCAGACGACATTCAAAATGCGCGCCGTCTTTTCCGCCCGCTCGAGCCATTTGGCGATTTTAATCATTTGATACGCCACCCCACGTGACATCGAGGACTCGACAATTCCCTGGGAAATAAGCGAAGTCGTTTTGATGTTTTCAAGGAATGACCTCATGTCACGGACCGAACTGTTTTTCAAATCCATATCCGCAAGCGCCAAATACGAACGGTTCCAGGTTTCCCAATAATCATCCGGAATATGGTCACGGCTGATGCGGGCATTTTCACGAACAACCATGGCACAACTGGCGACTGAATTGGAATTTTCCTGCGCCATCGCCAAATATTGCACCAGCTCCGATTCTTCATACGTCGGATTGGCTTTGATCCGGCGCATCGTTTCCGTCGAATCACAGATCTCAAAAATCAGCCGCCAATCCGAATCACGTACCAGCTCTTCATCGGCCGCTTCAATCATCTGCAGCAATTGCACGTCGAGGATGCGCGCATTGTTCTCCGCCCGCTCGACATTCCGGGACATCCAATACAATGAATTTGCAACACGGCTTAACATTTACGCATCCTCCCCTTCTTCTTTCTTTTTAAACACCCACGTGTCTTTTCCGCCGCCGCCCTGTGAAGAATTGACAACAAGCGATCCTTCTTTCAGTGCGACACGGGATAATCCGCCAGGCAGGACATGAGTCTTTTCGCCCCTCATGACGAATACCCTCAAATCCACGTGGCAAGGGTAGAACTTGTCTCCTTGGTAAGCAGGTGCGCGGGACAGCTTGATCGTCGGCTGCGCTATATATTGATGAGGCGTTTCGATAATTTTCTCCCTGAACTTTTCGATCAGCTCCTTCGAGGCGTGCGGGCCGACGAGCATGTCGTAACCACCGGATGCCCCTACATTTTTAACGACGAGCTCTTCAAGATGCTCGAGTACCCATTCCCGATCTTCGGGCTTATCAAGCAAATACGTTTTCACATTGTCGATAATCGGTTCTTCGTCCAAATAATAGCGGATCATCTCCGGCACATACGCATAGATCGCCTTATCATCCGCAACGCCGTTTCCGACCGCATTCAAAATCGCGACATTGCCTTTTTGATAAGCTTCCATCACGCCGCGTACCCCGAGTGCAGAATCCGAACGGAATGATTCCGGATCCAAAAAATCGTCGTCGATGCGGCGGTAGATGATATCGACGCGCTTCAGCCCACGAATTGATTTCATGTAGACGATGTTATTGCGGACGACCAGATCACGCCCTTCGACTAAATCCATGCCCATCTGCTGGGCCAGGAAAACGTGATCGTAATAAGCCGAGTTATACATGCCGGGAGTCAATAGCACCGCAAACGGTTTGTCTTTTCTTCCTTTTGGCGCATGATCCAAAATCGAATCGTGCAGGAAACTCATTTGATGCTCGAGCGTCCTCACTGAATGATTGACGAAAAACTCGGGGTACACTTGCCGCATGACGTAGCGGTTCTGGTATACATAAGACAATCCGGACGGGTTGCGCAAATTATCTTCAAGTACGTGGTATTTGCCGTTTTCATCCCGTATTAAGTCGATTCCCGCCAGGAAGATGTGATTGCTGAGCGGGATGTCGACACCCTTCATCTGCTTCTCATAATAATAGGGATTATCTTCAACTAGCTGACGCGGCACAATTCCCGCTTCAATAATCTTTTGATCATGGTAGACATCATCCAAAAAACGGTTCAGCGCTTCTGCACGCTGCGTCATTCCTTTTTCGACAACTTCCCATTCTTCCGGCGGTATAATAATCGGCACAAAGTCGAACGGCATTGTCCGCTCAGTCCCTACATTATTATGGTAGACAGTGAAAGTGATGCCTTGGCGGAGAAACGCTAACTGTGCTGTTTCGTGTTTTTCCTTTAATTCATCTTCTGAAAATCGCTTGATCGCTTCATGGAAAGTCTTGTAGTGGGCTTTCGGTTTTCCATCGGGCATAAACATCTCATCAAAAAATGGACTGGTTTTATAATTGTTAAACACGTGGCCGAACCCCCTCTGTTAGAATACCGCCAGTAACTTCCGCTGATTTTTAAAAGATGTGAATTTTCTGTCTACCGGAGGGAAAGAAAAAGCCATGCCCATGCTCGGCATAGCTGTTCTTTGTTCTATTATAACCGAAGTTATTTTTTTGTTGTGTCATCGTTTGAAGATTTGTCAGAAGATGAACCAGTTTCCGGATTCTTTTTCAATGAATCCGTATAGTCGGTGCTGCCGCCGAATGCGCCTCCGCTCGGCTTGTCCGACTCTGTAGAGGAGCCAGTAGACGAGAACGAGCCGTTGTTCGACGAAGATGTCGTTTTGCCCGTCGCAGAATCCGAGCCTTTTGTTTCCCCGACTTCATCTTGGACAGTCTTATTCGCTTGGTCGAGCGCGTCTTTTTCCTTATCCATCATTTGCTGTTGCTTCTCGATGGTCGTCTTGACTGTGTCGACTGCTTTGTTGATATGAGGCTTCACTTTGTCGACCATGCCTCCCGATTGCTCGTTGAAGCGGTCCAAATTCTTTTTGATGTTTTCTTTCATATCGTTTGTATTCGTCGAAGAGCTGCCGGTATTTTGCGTGTTGCCAGTTTCCGATTTTTTCTGTGTCATTGCTGCCCCGATTGCTGCTCCTACGCCAAGCAATACAAGTTTGCTGAAAAATCCACCTGATTTTCTTGCCATTTTATGACCTCCTCCTCAAATTTTATAAATCTTAGTGTAGTAAGTATAGACGGAATTGCCTATTTTCAAACATCATCTCCTTAAAAAGGAAAAGGACACTCTTGTGGAAGAGTGTCCTTTACGGTGTATCTGTTAATTTTCCTTCTTCTAACAATACTTGCTTAAACGCTTTTACGACTTCTTCATCATATTGGATACCGATCAACCGCTCGAGTTCGTTCATCGCGTATCCGGCCGTGAACGCAGAACGGTAAGCGCGGTCTTCTGTCATCGCATCAAAAGTATCGCAGACGCCAATGATTTTCGCCTCGATTAGGATTTCATTGCCTTTCAAACCGAATGGGTATCCTCGCCCGTTCACCCGTTCATGGTGCTGCTCGACAATATCGGCAATATCCTTATAAGGGGTGTCGCGAATCATATCCGCGCCGTCCCCTGGGTGTTTTTTCACCAGATCAAACTCTTCGTCCGTCAATTTGGAAGGCTTTTTCAATACTTCCTCAGGAATATTGATTTTGCCGATATCGTGAAGTAAAGAAGCCAAAAATAGCGATTCAGTCCGCTCTCTCGTTAGCTTCATTTTAGATGCTGTCTTGATGGCATAACTAGCTACACGGAAACTATGATTAAATGTATAACGATCTTTATGCTCCACTTTTTCACCGATTTTCCGCAACTCTGCAATCATTTTGCTGGCATACTGGAAGACCGGAAAGTTTGAAACGGATAATAAAATAACGGTTTCTAACACAGTAAAATTTACAGGTGATTCAAGTTCTTTGCATGAAAAGAAGTCATCTTTACCAAGATGAATTTGATCTCCTTCAATTTCTGCCTGTATTTCTCCATCTAATATGTAATAGAATTCATGAGCCTCAGCGGCTTCGCTCGGAATCAAAATAAAAGTATTATCTTTTAAAATAGTTTGTCTCATCAGTTCCAAACCACTACCTCTGCCTAATAAAGAAAGAGTGGTAGCATCATTTTTAACTTCTTCCAGATATTTTCCTTTTAATATATCCAAGCCTTTCACAAATTCACATCCCCTGAAATAAAAAAAATGAGAGCAAAGTTTCCTCTACCCTCATACTACTCTTTTTATTAATTATCTACAATATGCTTACCAGGAAACCACAATAATTGGGTCGATTTTAGCAGTTTTGTCTGCGAAATCTTCCTCAACCAAAACAATATCAGCAACGATTCCTGATTCAGTAGCATCTTTAATTCCTTCTAATGTAATTTCTTCAGCTTTTTTCTGCAAAGCTTTAATCAATTGTGCGATTTCTTCTTCGTAATCGGCTGTAAGTTTAGCTTGTTCCGCTTCATCTTCTTCAGAAGCTAATTGATTGATATATTCTTCGTGCAACTCAGCGGCTTTTTCTTGGTTTTTCACGATTTCCGCTTCAATTTTTGCATTTACGCTGTTGATGTCTTTGATAGCTGCCTGCACTTCCGCACTCATGCCTTCCTCAATTTCGTAGTACGGGACTTCCGATACTACGAGCAACTCTTCTGCAAAAGCTCCTGTACCTAACGATAAAATCATTAAAAATGAAAAAGCGACAGCTGCAATACTTTTCTTAAACATTACATTTCCTCCTGACATTTTGTTAAATTCGTAGGTAATGGATTCCTGCTGTGACTATATGCAAGCTTAACAATAGTCCTACACTGACTAGTATATATAAACCAGGACTTTGGCACAATACGAATGTAAAAATTAACAAAAAATAAATATTTGTATTTTCTGAAAAGATAATGAATATCTTCTTTTCTTTCCTAAAAAAGAGCCCGCCACTTTAAAGTGCGAACTCTTTCTCATTGACATTCAGTTAAGGCAATACAGTGCTGCCCATCAAATAACGGTCGCATTCCCTCGCAGCTTCACGGCCCTCATTGATCGCCCAGACGATCAAGCTCTGGCCTCTGCGCATATCGCCTGCCGCAAAGATCCCTTCGACATTCGTGCGGTAATCGCCGTATTCAGCTTTGACGCGTGAATTGGCGTGCGTTTCCACATTCAATTGGTCAATCAGCAGCTGTTCAGGGCCGCTGAATCCAATTGCGATCAGGATTAGGTCCGCTTTCCACACTTTTTCCGTACCTGGAATTTCTTCGCGAATGCGGTTGCCTTGCTCATCGATTTTCAACTTGACGTTGACGGTATGGACTTCTTTGACGTGGCCATTTTCATCGCCGACAAATTTCTTCGTCATGACCGCATAGGCACGCGGATCGTCGCCGAAAGTTGCTGCGGCTTCTTTATGGCCGTATTCTACGCGGTGGATTTTCGGATACTGCGGCCATGGATTGCCTTTTTCGTCACGAAGCGCGCCTTTTTGATCGTAGACATCGAATTGCACCAGGCTCTCGCAGCCGTGGCGTACGGAAGTTGCGAGACAGTCTGTCCCCGTGTCCCCGCCACCGATGACGATGACGTTTTTTCCTTTTGCCGAAATATAATTGCCGTCTTCCAAATCGGAATCGAGCAAGCTTTTCGTGCTGGCATGCAGGAAGTCCATGGCAAAATGGACGCCTTCTAAGTCACGCCCTTCGACGTCAATATTGCGGTGCACAGTCGCACCGGTCGCCATGATGACCGAATCGAAATCATCGCGCAATTTCGTTGCTGGATAATTTTTGCCGACTTCGACATTTGTCACAAAGGTGATGCCTTCTTGCTCAAGGATTTTGACGCGGCGCATGACCATATCATATGGCAATTTCATTTCAGGGATGCCGTAAGTCAGCAAGCCGCCGATGCGGTCGCTTTTTTCGAAAACCGTCACGGTGTGGCCCGCTTTGTTCAATTGGGCCGCTGAAGCAAGCCCAGCAGGACCCGAACCGACAACGGCCACTTTTTTACCGGTGCGGTGTTTCGGCGGTTCCGGGACGACCCAGCCTTCTGCAAATCCGCGTTCGATGATCGAGCGTTCGACCGTACGGATGGCGACAGGCGGTTCATTGATGCCGAGAACACAAGCCCCTTCACACGGAGCCGGGCAAGCGACGCCGGTGAATTCAGGGAAATTATTCTTCAAATGTTCACGGTGAAGCGCTTCTTTCCACTGGCCGCGATAGACAAGATCATTCCACTCCGGAATCAGGTGATTGACCGGGCAGCCGGTTGTGCCGTTGTCGAGATCCATGCCGGTCTGGCAGGTCGGGACGCCGCAATCCATGCAGCGCGCCCCTTGCTTTTGTACTTCCTGTTCAGATAGCGGGATCGTATAATCTTTCCAGTCTTTTGTCCGCTCTGCCGGGTCGCGTTGTTTTACAGTCTGACGGTCATATTCCATAAATCCGGTTATCTTCCCCATAGTTTCCCTCCAGTTCGCATATTTTCCAAGCTTTTCTCTATGAAAGGCAGCTCTTGCCGAAGCTGTTACTTGCCGGCTGAAGCCATTTTGCTTTCTTCGAATGCGGCCATTTCAGCATCGAATTTCTCCATGCCGCTATCTTGTAGCTTGCTGATGCGTTCGTTGATCTTCAAATAGGCTTTCGGAATGACGCGGACGAATTTGGCTGAGAGAATCTCCCAATGATCCAATACGCGTTTGCCGTTGAGGCTTGCTGTGTAACGGACATGGTTTTCGACCATCTCTTTCAGTTCCGCAATTTCCACAGGGTCTGCGAGCGGCTGCATATGCACCATTTCAGGGTTGCAGCGCGCGCTGAATGTTTCATCTTCATCGAGGACATAGGCGACACCGCCTGACATGCCGGCTGCGAAGTTCTTGCCGGTATCTCCGAGAATGACGACGCGCCCGCCGGTCATGTATTCACAGCCATGGTCGCCGACGCCTTCGACGACGATCTTGGCACCCGAGTTGCGGACGGCGAAACGCTCGCCGGCCATGCCGTGGATATACGCTTCTCCTGCCGAAGCACCATAGAACGACACGTTGCCGATGATGATGTTCTTCTCGGGAAGGAAGGTCGAATCCGCTGCCGGCTTGACAATGATCTTGCCGCCGGATAAGCCTTTTCCGACAAAGTCATTGGAGTCTCCGATCAAATTGAGCGTCATACCCTTTGGAATAAAGGCACCGAAACTTTGCCCGGCTGAACCTTGGAAGTTTAACGTAATAGTATCTTCCGGCAAGCCTTCTGCACCGTATTTGCGGGAGATGGCACTGCCGATGATCGTGCCGGTCGCACGGTGAATATTGCGGATTGCTGTCGATACTTCAACCCGTTCGCCATTTTCGATTGCATTGCTGCAGCGCGGGAGAAGTTCCTGCACGTCAAGCGTATGCTTCAAACCATGGTCTTGCTTGATCGTCGCATAGCGGCCGACTTTTTCCGGCAGGTCCGGCTGATAAAGAAGCTGTGTTAAATCCAGCCCTTCCGCTTTCCAGTGCTTGATCGCTTTATTCGTTTCGAGCACATCGGTACGGCCGATCATTTCGTTGATTGTGCGGAATCCGAGCTCCGCCATCAATTCGCGTGCTTCCATGGCGATAAAGCGCATGAAGTTCGCAACGTGATCCGCTTCGCCGGTATATTTTTTGCGCAGTTCCGGGTTTTGCGTCGCAATCCCGACTGGGCATGTATCCAAATGGCAGACGCGCATCATGACGCATCCAAGTACCACAAGCGGTGCTGTCGAAAAGCCATATTCTTCTGCCCCCAACAGTGCTGCAGTGACGACATCACGGCCGGTCATCATCTTGCCGTCTGTTTCAACGACGATGCGGTCGCGCAAGCCGTTCAACAGAAGCGTCTGATGCGTTTCCGCAAGGCCGATTTCCCATGGCAAGCCGGTATGCTTTAAGCTCGTTTTCGGTGCAGCGCCTGTGCCGCCGTCGTAGCCGCTGATCAAGACAAGATCTGCGCGGCCTTTGGCAACGCCTGCTGCAATTGTGCCGACACCGACTGCAGACACCAACTTCACGCTGATGCGCGCATGCGGATTGGCATTTTTCAAGTTAAAGATCAATTCCGCCAAATCTTCGATTGAATAGATATCGTGGTGAGGCGGCGGTGAAATCAATTCGACGCCAGTCGTCGAACCGCGCACTTCCGCAATCCACGGATATACTTTCTTGCCTGGCAAATGCCCGCCTTCTCCAGGTTTCGCCCCTTGTGCGACTTTGATTTGGATTTCGTCGGCATTGACCAAATAATGGCTTGTGACGCCAAAGCGGCCGGATGCGACTTGCTTGATGGCGCTTCTGCGGCTGTCGCCGTTATCATCCGGGATAAAGCGTGAAACTTCTTCGCCGCCTTCTCCCGAGTTGCTGCGCCCGCCGATTTTATTCATGGCGATCGCCAATGCTTCGTGGGCTTCTTTACTGATTGACCCATAAGACATCGCGCCTGTTTTAAAGCGTGCGCAAATCTCTTCGACCGTTTCGACTTCTTCGATCGGAATCGGGGTGCGGTCTTTGAATTTCAATAAACCGCGCAATGATTGAAGATTGGCTTTTTCATCCGTCAACAGTTTCGAATACTTGCGGAAAGTATCGTAATTATTCGTCCGGCACGCTTGTTGAAGCGTGTGGATCGTCATTGGGTTGTATTGATGGTCTTCGCCGTTTTCACGGTACTGGTACTCATCGCCCGATTCAAGAGCAGGATTTGCTCCTTCGCGGTCCGGATAAGCAGACGCGTGGCGAAGCAGGACTTCTTTGGCGATGATATCAATTCTAATACCCCCAAGGCGCGAAGAGGTGCGCGTGAAGTATTTATCGATAACATCCATATGGATCCCGATCGCCTCAAAAATCTGTGCGCCTCGGTAACTTTGAATGGTCGAAATGCCCATTTTAGACAATATCTTGATAATTCCGTCCGTCACAGCTTGCACGTAGCTCGCTTCGGCCTGTTCGGCGTTCATGCCGTGGATATCGTCTTTCACCACCAGGTCTTCGATCGACTCGAATGCCAAATAGGGATTGATCCCTTCCGCACCATAGCCGATCAACATCGCGAAATGATGGACTTCGCGCGGTTCCGCAGACTCCAGGAGAATGCTCATGCGCGTCCGCGTGCCTTGGCGGATTAAATGGTGATGAAGTCCCGATACCGCAAGCAATGCAGGAATTGCCGCGTGCGTGCTGTCGACGCCGCGGTCAGACAAGATGACTAGCGTTGCGCCTTTTTCGATGGCCTCGTCCGCTTCAGCAAATAATGCTTCCAAGCGCGCTTCCATCGCCTCTGCGGCTCCGTCTGCTTCAAACAGGATCGGCAAGGTCACAGCCTTGAACTCCGGCAAGTTTTGCTGGCGCAGCCTCTCAAGCTCTGCATTTAGCAATACCGGTGTTTCAAGACGGATATGGCGGGCGCTTTCCGGTTTCGGATCCACCAGATTGCCTTCTGCCCCGATCGTCGTCCGGGCTGCCGTAATGATCTGTTCGCGGATGGCGTCAATCGGCGGGTTGGTAACTTGTGCAAACAATTGCTTGAAGTAGTTATACAAAAGCTGTGGTTTTTTCGACAATACTGCAAGCGGTGAGTCGTAGCCCATCGAGCCGACCGGATCTTTCCCATCGGATGCCAGCGGTTTGATGATTTTCTGGACTTCTTCTTGCGTATAGCCGAATGCCAGCTGCTGCTTCAATAAGCCTTCACTGCTTGGAGGCACCACTTCTTTCGGTTCCGGCAAATCAGCCAAATCGAATAAATTATTTTCGACCCAGTCTTTATAAGGGAGCTCGGACGCAATTTGCGTTTTGATTTCGTCATCCGGGATGATCTTGCCGGCTTCCAGGTCGACCAGAAGCATCTTCCCTGGGCGCAGGCGGTCTTTATAGATGATGTCATCCGAAAAGATATCGAGCGCCCCGACTTCTGAGCCGAGGACGATCATGCCGCTTTTCGTAATATAATAGCGCGCTGGGCGCAATCCGTTGCGGTCGAGGCAAGCTGCGATTTGGCGTCCATCTGTAAATACCAGTGCCGCCGGGCCATCCCATGGCTCCATAAGCGTGCTGTGGTATTCGTAGAAATCGCGTTTTTTCTTGTCGATCGATTGATCGTTGACCCATGGTTCAGGCACCATCATCATTGCCGTATGCGCAAGCGAACGGCCTGATAGATGAAGAAATTCGAAGCAATTGTCGAACATCGACGAATCGCTTCCTGTCTCATCAATGACCGGCAGGACTTTTTGCAAATCTTGGTCATTGAAATAAGGGGAGTTGCAAGCGAGCTGGCGGGCTCTCATCCAATTGACGTTTCCGCGAAGCGTATTGAATTCGCCGTTATGGATGGAGTAGCGGTTCGGGTGGGAACGCTGCCAGCTCGGGAAGGTATTCGTACTGAACCGTGAGTGGACGAGTGCCAATGCCGATTTGAATTCGGGATGGTTGAGGTCAATGTAGAATGAGTCCAATTGTTCCGGGATGAGCATGCCTTTATAGACGATCGTTCCGGCAGACAAGCTGCTGAAATAGACGTCCTTGAATTCTTCTACGCCGCCCATTTCCTGTTCAATGCGTTTGCGGATAATATACAAACGGCGCTCCAAATCCATGCGCGTTTCAAGCTCCGCTGATGCACCGATAAAGATTTGGCGAATGACCGGTTTGGTTTTCGCCGCGACATTACCGACAAACGAATCGTTGACCGGCACGGGGCGCCAGCCGAGTGATTTTTGGCCTTCTTCTTCTACGATACGCTGGATGACATCTTTTGCTTTCATGCGGAGATCGTAATCCTGTGGCATGAAGATCATGCCGATGCCGTATTTTCCTTCATCCGGAAGAACGATGCCTTCCTTTTTACACTGCTTCAGGAAAAAGCGGTGCGGAATCTGTGTTAAGATGCCGGCGCCGTCCCCGGTGCTCGTATCAGATGATTGGCCGCCGCGGTGCTCCAAGTTACACAGGATATTCACTGCGTTCTGGACAATGCTATGAGATTTTCTGCCGTCTATATTAGCGATCATCCCAATACCGCAAGCTTCATGTTCCTGGTCGGGATGATACAGTCCTTGTGCGATCGGATACTCTTTCTTGCTCAATTAAACCGCCTCCTTTTACACGCTAATTTGTCATAATATTATGATAGTATATCATATAACTGAATATATATACAATTGCATTTTGTGAAAAATTTATCAAGTGCATGAAGATCCATCGCAAATCCTAGCATTAAAGGTGAAACCGCTTTCAAATGAGGTCTTATAGTGATTCTGCATTATTCGTTATTTGTGTATATTGATACAGTATTTTTTTCCTTCCCTTTTCTCTCAAGCCCTTTTTCCCAGTAATTAGACAATTTGGGTCGAGATCTTTTGATTGATCATTCGGAAAAGCTAGCGTCCCAAACTGATTTTTCGGTCATTCGGCCTTTAAAAATTTCCATATAAAAGAGCGCAGAAAACGAATCATTTTCGGCGCTCTTTTCGAATAGCTATAAATTTTTCTTGATTTATCCAATTTTTTATACTAGCCCATAAGGCAAAAGCTTCTGCTGAAGCAACTGAATTGCTACGAATTATTCACAGTTTTATACATCCGGATTGCTTCAAGAAAGTATTCCCCGTATTTCTCCAGCTTATTCGTGCCGACGCCGCTGACTTCAAGGAATGCCTCTTCATCTTTCGGTTTGCGTGCAACCATGTCCTGCAGGCTCTTATCCGAGAAGATGACAAACGGCGGAACTCCCGCCTCATCTGCCAGTTTCTTGCGCACCGTCCGCAATTCCTCGAACAACGGATCGTTGGTGGCGATCCGCTTCGTGACGACGGCGCCTTTTCTCATGACGCGGCGTTTTCCGAGCAGCACATCGCGCCCACCGTCTGGGACGAAGATCGTCGGAAAGCTGCCTTGCTCAACTGCCAGCAATTCCTGTGAAATCATGAATTCGATGAGGTTCGAGACTTCTTTTGAATTCATATGCTTCAACACGCCGTAGGTCGACAATTGATCAAAGCGGAAGTCGAGCACTTTCTTATTGCGTGAGCCGGTCAATACTTGGGCAGTCATCGTCTTGCCGAATTTCTGGCCCATGCGGATGACGCACGACAACACTTTCTGGACATCTTCCGTGACGTCCTGGCCTTCCCTTTCGTCGACGCAGTTTCCGCAATGGCCGCACGGTGCCGCACTCCCATCGCCGAAATAATGGACGATAAATTGTTGGAGGCAATTTTCCGTATGGCAATAGTCAACCATCCCCTGGAGCTTTTTCAACTCGCCTGGAATGCGCGAAGGGTCTTGCGCCTGGTCGATCAAAAAGCGCTGCGTCTGGACGTCTTGCGAAGCGTACAGGACGATGCACTCACTCGGCAGTCCATCTCGTCCTGCGCGCCCCGCTTCCTGATAATAGCTTTCCATATTTTTCGGCAGCTGGTAATGGATCACATACCGGATATTGGATTTATCGATGCCCATCCCAAATGCGTTGGTCGCCACCATCACGGTCACTTCGTCGTTCAAAAAGCGCTCTTGCCCAAGGCGGCGTTCGTCGTCCGGCATACCCGCATGGTATTTTGCCGCCTTGACGCCGCGTTTGACAAGCGATTCATAGACCGAATCCACTGTTTTGCGCGTCGCTGCGTAAATGATGCCAGCTTCATTGTCGTTTTTCTGGACGTAATCCCGGATAAAGCGTTCGCGATCCTGTCCTTGAATAACTGAAAAACTTAAATTTGCCCGTTCAAATCCAGTGATGACGGTATTTTGTTCTTCGATATCCAAGATGCGGCAAATATCTTCCCGTACTTGAGGCGTCGCCGTCGCCGTCAAGGCAAGCACAGTCGGATTATCCGGGAAAATTTCCAGCATGCGGCTGATCAGCCGGTAGCTCGGCCGGAAATCATGGCCCCATTGCGAAATGCAATGCGCTTCATCGACGGCGATGAGCGGCACCTTGACGCCTTGCAGACCGTCCAAAAACATTTCCGAATCGAGGCGCTCTGGCGCAATATACAATAATTTGATGATGCCCATCTGCACTTCATGAAGGATTTCACGAACTTCATAGACATCGAGCGAACTATTAATAGAAGCAGCTGGAATGCCGGCTGCCTGCAATGAGTCGACTTGATCTTTCATCAGGGAGATCAGCGGCGAAACGACAATGGTTGTCCCTTCCATGGCAAGCGCAGGAATCTGGTAGCACATCGATTTCCCGCCGCCTGTCGGCATGACGCAAATCGTGTTTTGGCCATCGAAAACTTGCGTGATGGCCTGCTCCTGGCCGGTCCGGAAGCTATCATACCCGAAATGCGACTGCAGTAGTTTTCTTGCTTGTTCCAACAACTTTGAACACTCCCCATACTGTTTTACTATGAACGTAGCTTACCATATTTAGAGGGCTATTTCTTTTTTGACATACGAAAAGCCACCCCAGAAAATCGATTGGTTTCCAGGGTGGCTGAAAAGGCCTTTTTATTCGAATCATGCCAATGAAAATAATCTCAGGCGTATACTCTGGCTAACAGGAAGAAATACGGCCGCTTCATGCCTTTCCAATCCATCATGCCCAATAATACATCCTCATTCACTTTGCGGAAATGGTCTTGGATCGGTAATTGATCGTAAATCATCACCGCACTCGTTTTCCCGCGCCACTCCATCTTGCGGAGCCGCGCTGCACCTTTCGCGCCACTCAACAGATTAGCGATCAGCGCGGGTGGAAACGGATGCAGCGGGAACGGTTTTCCAAAAGGGGTGTTAAACAATAAAGGGTCGACATGCTCGGTGCTGTGGAAAGCTTTGCCATACCAGCCCGATTTTTCAAGCCAGCCGTCCAGTGGGTGTCCTGACGGCAATTCGCGCCCTTTCCACGTACCGAACATTTCGTACGGGTCGACTGGGTCAAGCGCATCGAACAAGCGGCAAACTTCGCCCGCGCTGTCCGCACCGTGCTCCATCATTTCCCAAGCCCAGCGTTCCGGCTTCATGGCCCTCTTCCTTTCAGCTTAAATTTCGATTTCCCACTGTTTAGCTTCTTCGTCTTTCATCTGTTGTTCGGTCTCTTCTGGATACGCCGTGCGGAATTTGTGAGAATCCTGAGGGATGATTTCCACCATTTTATCGATCATGTCCTGCGGATCGAATTGGTCTTCCAAGCCCTTCTCCATTTCCTTCATGTCTTCAGGACGTGTGAAGTGGATTTTCTCATCGAACCATTTCCACTTGGCTTCTGCACTGCGATCGTTAAATCCTGTAGCGAAGGCTCCCGGGTTGATCGTCGCCACTTGTACGCCAAACTCTGCCATTTCTTTGCGCAATGTTTTTGCAATTGCTTCGATAGCATGTTTTGTCGCTGTATACGGGCCGACATAAGGCGTCGACATGATCCCTGCCATGGAAGATAGGAATATGATTTTGCCTTTGCCCTTCTCGACGAATTTACGTGCCGCGATTTGAGCCGTTTCGAGCGTTTGGAAGACGTTCACTTCAAATAGTTCACGGAAGTTTGCCATTGGCACTTCCCCCAGTGGGCCGCCTTCGTTGATGGCAGCATTTGCTACAAAGATATCGAAATCGTATTCAAGCATCTGTGCCAGATCCTGCGGGTTTTTAATGTCCATTTTAAACGTTGTCAATTCCACCCCGGCTTCAGATGCCGCTTCACGGAGTGATGTTACTTGAGGGGCTGTTTCAACTGGCGCGATGACTTTATGGCCTTTCGCCGCCAGTCCCAGTGCCGTACCTTTTGCAAGCCCGCTTCCGGCTCCTGTAATGAAAATCGTTTTAGTCATCATTTCTCCTCCTGATTCTGTAGGTTGCTATAGTTTGTCTTCCCCATAGCAAATAGAATAAACAGGTTTAATTGAGCCACCATTCTTTACGGTCCATTTCTTCTGCAAAATGGGCATATTCAGAGAGCGTCTCCTCTAATACCTTTTCGCTCCGGGCAAGCATGCGCTCCCTTGCTTTTTTCCGTTTAAAGCGCCTCCCATAGACGGCTTGCAATTCGTCGTAGGAGGATTTCAATTCACGGAAACTAGATGCCAGTTCATCATCTTCGTCGGATAACAGCGAAGCTAGCATCCCAATTTTCCCGTACAGTTCTTCGACTGTATAACGCTCGCGATCCTTGTAAAGGATACCGGCCACAATTGACGCCGGAAGTTCCTCGTCCACTCCCCGCGCCAAATCCGTCAGCAGTTCGATCATGATGCGCCGGTTGCTCGCCAGCGACAGGACATAAAAAATATGGGGAATCTGATCAACGGGTGTTTCTTCAATATATTCATCGATTTGCCTGATCAAATCCTCCGCTTTTAAATGGTCGATGAGAATGCCCAGCCGGTATGTTTCGTACATTATGTATCTTCTCAAACCCTCACCGCCATTTCCTCAAGTTTCTCTTTTATTTTGACAGATAATTCTGTCAAAAACAATTCATCAATCACCCTTGCTATATGAAAAAAAGCCCGCCCTCCTCATTACAGGAGAACAAGCTTTTGCTTCCGTGCAGATATCAAGTCGCCAAGCCGTAGCTGCCCATGCGGCGCTTCACTTGGATAAAGGAAGCCGCCTCGGCGAGTTCCGCTTCATTCAATGGCTGGTCATCGAGCATCACTGTATATTCGTTCAGGAAATTCGTATTTTGAAGATTAACATTGATTATGCGGTCGTTGCGGTCCAATAGGCTGTCCACAGAAATCTCAAAGAAATCGGCGAGGCGTTCCAAATGCACAACTGACACTTGTTTCTTTCCGCTTTCGTATGCCCAAACCGTACTTTTCGCAAAGCCCAAAAGGTCTGCAAGCTCTTCCGGAGAATGGCCTCTCGCTTCTCTCAAGTCTTTTATTTTTTTGCTTAACTGCTTCATAGTTGATTCCTGCTCCTTTTATTAGATTTCTAATTATTTTAAATATACTGCAATTAAATTGAATGAGCAATCATTTTATGGAAATTTTTTAAAATAGAATGAATATTTAGTGAACAGTATCTATTTCATATAATAATTGGAAATTTAAAGGGTCATAAAGATTATAAAAACTAAAAAATCTTATTCTATGATATTTAATCCCAATTTTCGGGCAAATAACAATGCTTGATCCGTAGATACTTTGCACCCCACGAGCAAATCCGTAGTCAATTGCAGATCTTCGAAGCGGCTTGAACTGAAATCGGCACCTTTGAGAAAAGTTCCCGTGAAGTTGGCTTCGTTTAAATCGCTGTCGAGAAACTGCGCATTTTTCAAGTTCACTTCATAGAAGTCCGCTTGCCGCAAAACACTTTTTTCGAATGTTACGTCGCTTATATGGGAAAACCCGAAAACCGCATAATCGAGACGGCATTCTCTAAACTGTGTGTAACGAATCGTGCTTTCCGTAAAATCCGTGCCGAGCAACCGGCAATTTTCGAACTGCACCCGATGGAACACCGCGCGGCTCATATCAGCATTCGATAAATCGCAATTGATGAATACCACATCCGCAAACTCGCTGCGTTCCCATTCACCAGCCAAAAAACGGACGTTTTCGAACTGCATCCGGTCAAAATGAATTCTGCCTGCCGTTAATTCCTCGGAAACAATCCGGCAATCATGGACATATCCATCATCTAATGCTTCAATAAAAGAAAAAGTTTCTAGCTCTGCGGGAAGCATCGGTTCGGTCTTCTTGTTCTTTTTCATCATCATTCCTCCTGGCTCGCATATCTTCTTCTTTATCTTAACGACTATTGTAGTTTCTTGTCCCATTCGCCGCGCCAGTTGCATTATGCCAAATCCGCTAAAAAGGAGATGCTGCATGGAAAATGTCAAAAGTACTTTTAAAGAAGTCGCCTCTGCCATTCTTCCTGTAACGATTGTCGTCGTTTTGCTTCAAATCCTGATCATCCGCCTGCCGCTCGAAGCGCTGCTGCAATTTTTGATTGGGGTCGTTTTTGTCGGAACCGGCTTTTTCCTGTTCCTGCTCGGAGTCAATGCAGGGCTGCTGCCAATCGGCGAACTGATTGGCAAAAAGCTGCCCTTGACCCGCAAGCCATGGCTGATCATCGGGACAGGCCTTGTGCTTGGTCTTGCCGTCACGATTGCCGAACCGGATGTTCGCGTTTTGGCTAATCAAATCGATGATGTTTCAGGAGGAGATATTTCAAGAAACATCCTCATTCTATCCGTTTCCGTGGGATTGGCGATCTTCGTTGCCTTGGCGATGGTCCGGACGCTGTTCAGCATCCCGATCCATTATATGCTGATCGGTGGATATACCCTTGTCTTTCTTCTTTCCTTTTTTGTTCCTGAAGCATTCATCCCGATTTCTTTCGATGCCGGCGGGGTCACGACCGGCCCAATGGCAGTGCCTTTCATTTTGGCGCTGGGCATCGGCGTCGCTTCCGTCCTGCGCTCCGATAAGCCGAGCAGCGGCGAAGGCTTCGGCTTGATCGGGCTGGCATCGATCGGTCCCATCATCGCTGTCATGCTGCTGGGGGTGCTGTACAGGTGAACTTGCATATTTTTCAAGGTTTCGGTGAAGTGCTGATCGAAGTCAGCATGGCTCTCCTCCCACTTGTCGTATTTTTTAGCGTATTCCAATTGTTCATGCTTAAATTACCAAAAGAACGTGTGCTGCAAACCGGACTCGGCTTTGTTTTGACGTTTTTCGGATTGGCTTTTTTCCTCCAAGGCGTCCATATCGGCTTTATGCCCTTTGGCGAATTGATGGGCGCGGAACTTGGCGAGTGGCAATACCGCTGGGCCATCATCCCGATCGGGTTTGTGCTCGGCTTTGTGGCGACATTTGCCGAACCGGCTGTCCGCATCATGAATGAGGAAGTCGACCGCGAAACGGGCGGTTACATTTCCTCGCAGATCATGCTCTACACCTTATCGACAGGGGTCGGCTTATCCATCGCTTTGTCGATGCTGCGGATTTTGACAGGCTGGTCGATCTGGTATTTCATCCTGCCGGGTTATATTCTCGCCCTGATCCTGATCTTTTTCTCCACGCGCACGTTCATCGCAATCGCCTTTGACTCAGGCGGCGTTGCTACCGGGCCGATGACCGTGACATTCATCGTCTCTGTGGCAGTCGGCATCGCTTCCGTCACCGAAGGGCGGGACCCGCTTGTCGATGGCTTCGGTATGATTGCCATCGTGGCATTGACGCCGATCATTTCCGTACTTGTTGTCGGTTTACTCTTTAATCGAAAGGCAGGGAATCAAAACCATGAATCTGAATCATAGACTGATGATTGCCATCGTAAAACGCGGTGCTTCGAGGGATGTCATTGCAGCGGCGAAAGAAGCTGGCGCAGATGGAGCGACAGTGCTGTATGCGGAAGGAATCGGAAGAAACGAAAAGCCCACTTTTCTCGGGCTTCCCGCTACACACGAAAAAGATGTCGTCTTTATCGCTGTTGACGGCGAAATCGAATTTGCCGTCGCAGAAGCCATCAGCCATGCTGGAAAATTAGGCAAGTCAGGTTATGGCCTCGGCTTTACTGTCCACCTCAGCAAGTTGCTGGGGGTTCCCCATCTCACCGAACGCGAAGACGACCGCAAAAAGAAGCGAGGAGTGGAAAAGATGCCAGAACCGAAAGATTTTCAATTGATCGTGACCATCGTCAATTCCGGAGATTCCGGACAAGTTGTCAAGGCAGCCGCAAATGCCGGCGCTGAAGGCGGCACCATCCTGGAAGGGCGCGGCACCGGAGTTAATGAACAGAAAAAGTTCATGAACTTTACGATCGACCCGGAAAAAGACGTTGTCCTGACCTTGGTGCCGTCCGTATTTGCAGAAAAAGTAGTCGCGAGCATCGAACAGGCAGTCGACCTCGACGCTCCAGGAAAAGGCATCGCCTTCTTGATCGACGTGGAAAACGTGTTTGGCGTCAATCATTCCTCTTTGAATCCATAAGAAAAACCGGTGAGTTCAGGACTCACCGGTTTTTCTATTTAATAACGTTCTGCCCCGTGCCCTTTGGAGCTGGCAGCTTGAGCTACTTTGCTCGCTGCCGGCTTGCCGTAAAGCTTCGGTTCAGCATTTTCATTGTCTTTCATTTCGTTCATTTCCTTCACTTTCATATCAATATTCTCACGGACGCGGCGGCCATAGTCTTCATCGGCTTGAGTGAAATGATGGACCATTTCCTCTTGGATGCGCGGATCGCATACTGATAAGGCATCGCCGAGATTATTGATCAACTCTTCGCGCTCCCAGTCCTCGAAGCTGCGATAGGTTTCGCCAGCCTGGCCATAATTATTCGTCCGGTCGATTGGCGCCTTCGTCAATTTTCCGGCGTATTCCGGCTCATGGTCCGGTGTATCCGGGCGGTCTGCTTCCTTGAACCCGCCAAGTACGGAAGGTTCGTAGTTGATGTGCGGATTTTTCGCGTTCTCGCCGCGCGGCACATCCATCGCCCCGCCGTATTGATTGGTCGCTACACGTTTTCTTGGCGCGTTGACCGGCAGTTTCAAATAGTTCGCACCGACGCGGTAACGCTGCGTGTCGGAATACGAGAACGTACGGCCAATCAACATTTTATCATCCGAGAAGTCCATGCCGTCGACAAGGACGCCCGTACCGAATGCTGCCTGCTCGATTTCCGCATGATAGTTTTCAGGATTGCGGTTCAAGACCATTTTTCCGACTGGCAAGAACGGGAATTGATCCATCGGCCATAATTTTGTATCGTCCAGCGGGTCAAAATCAAGTTCGGCATGTTCATCATCGCTCATGATCTGCACGAACAACTCCCATTCCGGATAGTCGCCATTTTCAATCGAATCGTAAAGATCTTCCGTTGCATGCCCAACGTTTTTCGCCTGGATTTCATCGGCTTCTGCCTGAGTCAAATTGCGGATGCCTTGTTTTGGCTCCCAATGATATTTCACAAGGACTGCCTCTCCTTTGTCATTGACCCATTTATAGGTATTGACCCCAGAGCCCTGCATGTGTCGGTAGGTTGCTGGAATGCCCCAAGGGGAGAACAGGAACGTGATCATATGGGTCGCTTCCGGGGAACGGGCGACAAAGTCGAACATCCGCTCCGGATCCGGCACATTGGAAACCGGGTCATTTTTAAAAGCATGGATCATATCCGGGAATTTCATCGCATCACGGATAAAGAAAATTTTCAAGTTATTCCCGACGAGGTCCCAGTTGCCGTCTTCTGTATACATTTTCACAGCAAAACCGCGTGGGTCTCGGGCTGTTTCCGGAGAGTGGCGGGATCCTGCTACTGTAGAAAAGCGCACAAGCAATGGCGTCTGTTTGCCTCTGCCCGAAAATACTTTTGCGCGCGTATATTTTTCAACCGGCTCGTCGCCGACTGTTCCATAAGTCTCGAAATAACCGAATGCTCCAGCACCACGTGCATGAACGATGCGTTCCGGTATTTCTTCACGGTCAAAATGAGAGATTTTTTCGATGAAGTTATAGTTTTCAAGAGTAGCCGGCCCGCGATTTCCGACAGTTCGCAAATTCTGGTTGTCTTTTACCGGATGCCCTTGGCGATTCGTCAAGGTTTCCTCGTTTTCGCCTTCAGACATTTTGTTCTTAAGCTCTTCATTATGGTCCTTCATGAGAATCCTCCTTCATTTTAATGCCATCATTTCCCTCTTCCCACACTCGCTTTTAAATAAACCTATTTTCTGCCAAATCATCCCTTCGACGCAGACTCATCCTTTGCAAGAAGTGCCCTTTATCATTTGAAAATTAAACCCGCCTCCCTTGGAATAGACAAATCCCGCTGGATATGGAAAACTAGAATGGAATCGACTAACAGAAAGCAGGGCTGGAAATGAGCGTTACCTTGAAAGAGAAAGGGAGATGGGACCCTTTGAAAGTTTTTTTGAAAGTATCAGCGGCCTATATTCTCTCCCGGTTTTACCGAAATGCAAAAGGCCCGAAAATCGCCCTGGTGGGAGGAAATCTCGGAGAAAAATACGAAGACAATGCTTCCGTATTCCATAAATATGTGGTGAATAACCATGCAGAACAAGTCACGGCTTATTGGATGTATGACCCGGCGACCGACTATGCGAAGAACGGGCGCATCCCAAATGCCGTAGCGCTTGGCAGCTTCCGCAATTACTTGCTGTTTTTCCGCGCCGATTACACGTTTCACGGGCATTCCTTGCTTTATGATATCGTGCCATCCGCCGACAAATTCTTGAATTTGAATCGCCGGACGGTCATTACGCATGTCAGCCACGGCATCGAAGGCTTCAAGAAGATCCTTATCCAAAAAGAGGATGTTTCACTCCTCAAGCGGACTGATTACTTCAACTGCGCCTCGCGCTATGAATACGAGTTGAAACGCGACAAATGGAAAATCCCTGAAGAAAAACTCATCATCACCGGATTCCCCCGTTTTGACCGCTACTTGCCAAACCAGCCGCCAAAAGAAATGAAGCGCATCCTCATGATGATGACTTGGCGTGAATGGCTGTTTGACCTCTCAAGGGAAGAATTTCTCGAAAGCAATTACTTCCGCAGCACGATCGGCTTATTGGAGCACGAAGGGATACGAAATCTCCTGAAGTCCAACGGCATCCGCCTACAAATCGCCTTGCACCCATTCATGAAGCGATTTGAAGAGCACTTCTTTCCGCTTGTCGACCAGGATTATGGCATCGAATTTCTGGACTTCAACCACGCATCCATTGAGCGTTCAATCGAAGAAAATGACATGCTTCTGACGGATATCACAAGCGTTTCCTGGGACTTCCTGTATTTGAATAAACCCATTATTTTCTTCATGTTCGACCAACAGGAGTATACGGAAAAACGCGGTTCTTATCTTGACCTCGATAAAGATTTATATGGATATAGATCCCCGACAGTAGAGGATGTTTACAACACGCTCACCTATATGGTCGAGAACAACATTACGCATAACGAATGGTATGGGAAAGCTGATGAATATATCGACTATTTCGACCAGGACAATTGCAAACGCTTGGCACAACGTGTCATGAACGTTTAAATGTTTCACGTGGAACTCTTTTATGAGACGAAAAACCGGCAAACCTGAGATCATTTCAGGCTTGCCGGTTTTTGTAGTTTAACGGATGAATAATATGAATAATCTTTTAGGATGACAGCTCGCTCAGTTGCAGCTCTACCGGGCAATGATCTGATCCGTGTACATCTTTATGGATCGAGGCGCTCTTCATTTTCCCGATGAGACGGTTGGAAGCAATGAAGTAATCGATGCGCCAGCCAACATTTTTCTCTCGGCAATTTGAACGATAAGACCACCATGAATAATGGCCGCCTTCATCAGGATGAAAATGGCGGAATGTATCCACGAAACCACTGCCGAGAAAATCACTGATTTTCCCGCGTTCTTCTGGCGTGAAGCCTGAATTTTTTTTATTGGCTTTCGGGTTTTTCAAATCGATTTCCTGATGCGCGACGTTTAAATCCCCGCATAAGATGACAGGCTTTTCGAGGTCCAATTTCTGGATATGTGAAAGCAGCTTGTCTTCCCATAATAGCCGGTACGCAAGGCGCAACAGCCCATGCTGGGAGTTTGGCGTATAGCTATTGACCAAATAAAATTCAGGGAATTCCAATGTGATCAGCCTGCCTTCCGTATCGTGTTCCTCGAGACCGACCCCGTAATGGACATTCAACGGACGCTGTTTGGTGAAGATGGCAGTCCCTGAATAGCCCTTCTTCTGTGCATAATTCCAATATATATGGTAACCCGGAAGCTCCAAATCAATCTGGCCTTCCTGCAATTTGATCTCCTGAACGCATAGAATATCTGCATCCACTGTCTCAAAAAAATCCATAAATCCTTTTTTCATCACAGCCCGCAGGCCATTCACATTCCATGATACCAACTTCATCCCACTCACTCACTTTCTTTCATCAGTGTAGCGGAATAAAGGCCTTGCCTCAAATGTGGAGGTTTCGATTTCCTTTTGCATTATATTGTAAAATTTCAGCAAATATTCAGTCAAAACTGTCTTTTTCTAGAGTCTGTCTTGTACAATAGACTTAACAAAAAAGGGGGCTTTCGGCTATGGCGAAGTTCACGAAACCGGAAAAAAGCTGGGCATTTTACGATTGGGGAAGCTCTGCTTATTCCATTATCATCACGACCGCAGTATTTCCGCTTTTCTATAAAGCAGCCGCAACAGATGCCGGTGTGGAACTTGCAGATTCCACTGCTTATTTAAGCTACACCATCGCTATTTTCACGTTTATCTTGGCAATGCTCGGCCCGCTGCTCGGCACAATTGCCGATTACGAAGGAATGAAAAAGAAATTCTTCACTGTGTTTTTCTTGCTTGGCACAGTTTCAACAGCGATGCTCGCCTTCGTCCCGGAAGGACAGTGGCTGTGGCTCTTGATTTGTTACGTGTTCGCGGCGCTTGGAGCGACTGGCGCGAATCTATTCTATGATGCCTTCATTGTCGATGTCACGACTGAAAAGCGCATGAACCGTGTTTCCGCATTCGGCTATGGGCTCGGCTATATCGGTTCGACCATTCCGTTTGCGCTCGCCATCTTAATCATCCTGCTTGCCCAAAATGAAGTTCTGCCGCTATCCGTTACAAATGCCAGCCGGCTTGCCTTTTTGATCACCGCTGCTTGGTGGATCCTCTTCTCCATACCGTTGTTCCGTCACGTAAAGCAAAAGCATTTCATCAAACGCGAAGCGAGCCCAGTGGCCCAAAGCTTTCGCCGGCTCAGTAAAACGATCCGGGAAATCCGGCAATACCGCGCCTTGTTCCTGTTCCTGATTGCGTACTTTTTCTATATCGACGGCGTCGGCACCATCATTTCTTTATCCACTGCCTATGGGACCGATCTTGGGTTAAGCGCCACCAGCCTGTTGATCGTTTTGTTCGCCACTCAAGTCGTGGCCGCGCCTTTTGCGATTCTCTACGGCAAGCTCGCCGATCGCTTTACCGGAAAGAAAATGCTGTATGTCGGTATTTTTGTCTATATTATCGTCTGTGTCTATGCAGTCTTCATCGAAACCATCATGGATTTCTGGATTCTTGCGATGCTGGTTGCTACTAGCCAAGGCGGCATCCAAGCTTTGAGCCGCTCTTACTTCGGCAAGCTAGTGCCTAAGCAAAATGCCAATGAGTTTTTTGGCTTCTACAATATTTTCGGTAAGTTCGCAGCGATTACGGGGCCATTGCTGGTCGGTATCACTTCCCAGATCACCGGCAACTCCAGTTTAGGGGTTTTGAGTTTGGTCGTACTCTTTATTATCGGCCTGGTCGTCCTCATCTTCGTTCCGGAGCCGGAGTCACATGATCCGATCGACGAAGTCGTCACTGAATAATTTTGAACAGATAAAAGGCCTCCCACAGCTGCGGGAGGCTTTTATTCATGATTAGTTATTCTTTTTTGCATCAGTTGGCTCGACTTTAATCTCGCCGTCTGAGTTTTTGCCGAGTGATGACTCACCGAATTCCACGACATCTACGCCGCCGGCATCTTTCTCAGCTTTCTTCACTTCTTTTTCTACTTTCTTCTCAGCCTTTTCGTGCTCTTTTTGGGCTTTTTCTTCTTTTTTCTCTTCTTTTTCTTCTGCTTTATCTTGCTGCTTCGCTTCTTTTTCAATCGCTTTTTCTTGTTTCTTCAATTCTTTTTCTTCTTTCTTTTCATCACGCTTCGTTTTCAGTTCATCAGCTTTTTCTTTCGCCTGTTCGATGGAAGTGTTCACTTTTTCACTGGAATCCGAAGTTTTCGCTTTCACTTGCTCCTGCAATTCCTTACCGCTTTTAGGAGCAAGCAAGAGGCCTGCTGCAGCGCCGATCAAAGCACCTGTTACAGCGCCGGCAACGAAGCTTCCGCCGCCTCCGCCTGATTCAGAACCGTATTCCTGTGCCATTGGTGCAGGCGACTGGATTTTGCCTTGGCGCACGAGGCGCTCTTCGACTTCTTCCACAATTTCAAACAAAGTGCGCCCTCTTGCTTCAACTAATGAAACGCTCATGTGGAAATCCGTCAAATCTTCTTGGTCACGGACGACCACTACGTCGTAATCTGTAGCATCTGTTTTCTTTTCAAGCATTTCTGCACGATACCCTTTTTGTACTAATGCATCGCGTACGGATGTAAATGGATGTTCAACTGCAATTTTTACCATTCTGTGTCCACTCCTTTTTTTGAAAACTCTATGTTAAGATGTTTTCCCCTAATCTTCCTCTCTAAACTTATCCTTTGCGAACTCCCCCTATTTTTTTCAAATTTTCACGCTTTGAATAGCTTTGTGAATACACTTATTCATAATGAAGAATTTTAGCATCAAACAGGTAATCGCCGCCCTGCTTTGGGTTGGCCTCTTGCCATAAGGCAGGAAGAACGCCTGTCTTATGGCATCGGCTCACCCTTGGCGCTGGACAGCTTAGAGATTTCATTGAGACAGGTGAGTTTAAATGGTTGTGCTTCTTAAGTATTCATCGGCCAGCGGGGAAATCACTTCCTGCTTTGCGGCAGATAGTGATGCATTTTATATTCGGTTTTAGCATCAGAGAGACAGTCGCTGCCCTGCTTGGGGTTGGCCTCTTGCCATAAGGCAGGAAGAGCACCTGTCTTATGGCATCGGCTCACCCTTGACGCTAGGCAGCTTAGAGATTTCATTGGGACAAGTGGGTTTAAATGGTTGTGCTTCTTAAGTATTCATCGGCCAGTGGGGAAATCACTTCCTGCTTTGCGGCAGATAGTGAGGCATTTTATATTCGGTTTTAGCATCAGTTGGAAAGTCGCCGCCCTGCTTTGGGTTGGCCTCTTGCCATAAGTCAGGAAGAGCACCTGTCTTGTGGCATCGGCTCACCCTTGGCGCTGGACGGCTTTAAGATTTCTTCGAGATATATGAGTATCCGTGGTTTCACTTCTCGATTATTCATCTGCAGATGGGGGAATCGCTTCCTGCTTCGCGATATTTAGTGAAACAATATACATTATTTTGAGCATCAAATAGGTAATCTCTTCCCTGCATTGGGATAGATGGTGAAACTTTGTGGATGTGGTCAATTGAAACAGGTACAAACATTGTCTTGTTATTTATTCTCATGCTGATCGATTGCATACAAAAAACCCAACCGGCGTTTGAGCCGGTTGGGGCCTATGGATTTTATACGGTTACTCCTGTGCGTTGCAGTGCCTTGATGCGCGTTCCGGTTTCTGCATCAAAGAAATGGACGTGTGTCATGTCAAAGGCGAGTGTCGCTTGATGTCCTGCTTCGATTGTAGTTGCTGCGTCGACACGCGCGATAAATTCCTGGTCTTCGTAGACGGCGTGGAGAATCGTCTCAGCACCTGTCAGTTCGGATACGGTAATAGTCGCATCGAATTCACTAGCCGGAATTCCAGACAGGTCTTCGTTATTAACATGGATATGTTCCGGGCGGATGCCAAGCGTGATTGACTTATTGTCATAGCCTTCTGCTTTCAACATATCCAATAGTTTTGAAGGAATCGCCATTTTTTTATTCCCTACAGCGAAAGTGCCATCGATTAGCTGCCCTTCAAAGAAGTTCATCGCCGGTGAACCGATAAAGCCGCCGACAAAGCGATTTTCCGGGAAATCATAGACTTCTTTTGGCGTGCCTACTTGCTGGATCAATCCGTCTTTCATGACAACGATACGGGAAGCCATGGTCATCGCTTCCGTTTGATCATGAGTGACGTAAATCGTTGTTGTTTTCAGGCGGTTATGCAGCTTGGAGATTTCAGCACGCATTTGTACGCGTAATTTCGCGTCCAAGTTCGACAAGGGCTCATCCATCAGGAATACTTTTGCATCACGGACAATGGCACGTCCAAGGGCTACGCGCTGACGCTGCCCGCCTGAGAGCGCTTTCGGTTTTCTGTTCAGGTAGTCTTCTAATCCGAGGATCGCGGCAGCTTCATCTACACGTTGTTTAATCTCTGACTTTTTGAATTTTCTCAGTTTCAATCCAAATGCCATATTTTCGTAGACGGTCATATGTGGATACAAAGCATAGTTTTGGAACACCATCGCGATGTCGCGTTCTTTCGGCTCGACATCATTCATGCGTTTTCCGTCAATGAAGAATTCGCCTTCCGAGATTTCTTCCAGTCCTGCGATCATCCGCAAAGTGGTCGATTTCCCGCACCCCGAAGGACCGACAAACACGATAAACTCCTCATCTTTTATATGTAAATTGAAATCACTGACTGCCAATGCGCCTTTGTCATAGCGTTTGCCTAATTGCTCAATTTTAATTTCTGACATTTCCCATTCTCCTCTAAAGCGTTTTCTTTCATTATAGAGAATTTGCAGTAAATTACAAATACAATCGTGCAAACGTTTGCCTAAGTACATTATACAGAGGTACTATTCCCGCACTTTGGGAGGCCATCAATTCATAAAGTCCTTTCTATGAGGCTTTTGAAAAGTTGCACAAGCTCCGTTCCAACCAATTAAACCTGCATTACTCACTCCCCATCAGATCCTGGGCCCCTCTTCCCTCAGAACAAAAAGCCCCCGAAGAATTCAGGAGCTTGCTGTCTGTCATGCAATTAGACCGTTACCGGTTTTTTCTCTTTTTTGATTTGCTTGCTGCGAAGCTGTCCGCAGGCAGCATCGATATCTGCACCTTGTTCGTGACGGACACCGCAATTGATGCCTTTCTTCTTCAATGCATCATAGAATGCACTGATGGCTTCAGGCGTGCTTTGCTGGTATTGATCGTGCTCATCGACCGAGTTGTAAGGAATCAAGTTGACGTAAGACAAATGACGCTTGTTTTCAAGCAATTTCGCCAGCTTGTTCGCTTCTTCGACATGGTCGTTGACGTCGCGCAGCATGATGTACTCGAATGTGATGCGGCGATTCGATTTTTCCAGGTAGTAATCGATGGAATCCATCAATTTTTCAACTGGGTAAGCTTTGTTGATTTTCATGATGCGTGAACGCAATTCGTTCGTTGGGGCGTGGATGGAGATTGCCAAATTGACCTGCAAGCCTTCATCCGCATAATCGTAAATCTTCGGCACGATACCGCTTGTTGAAACCGTGATGTGGCGCGCTCCGATTGCCAACCCTTTTTGAGAGTTCACGACGTGGAGGAAATCCATCAAGTTCGTGTAGTTATCGAACGGTTCGCCGATGCCCATAACAACGATATGGCTGACGCGCTCTTCTTTTTGCTCCGCATCGAAGTGTGCCTGTACTTGCATAATCTGCTCGACGATTTCGCCGGCATTCAAGTCACGGCTCTTTTTCAACAGGCCACTCGCGCAGAAACTGCAGCCGATGTTGCAGCCGACTTGTGTCGTAACACATACCGAGTTGCCGTATTTAAAGCGCATGAGAACTGTTTCGATCAAGTTGCCATCCTGCAAACGGAAAAGGAATTTGATCGTGCCATCAGACGATTCCTGCTTGACTGCCTGGTCTAATGTACGGATCGCAAAATTGTTTTCCAAAAGCTCGATGCAATCCTTCGATAAGTTCTTCATCTCCGAGAATTCAGTGACACGTTTAATGTAAAGCCAATCCCACACTTGTTCCGCGCGGTATTTCTTTTGGCCATTTTCAACAAACCAATCTTTTAATTGTTCTATCGTCAATCCATAGATGGAATTTTTCATATTAGGACCCTCATTTCAGAATTTCACAATTGTTTATTATAATACTAAAAATCCAGGCTGGCAACAACTATTTTCGACTAAATCCTTTTATACCCTCTGTATTTCTGCATATTCCCGCTCCTAGAAGGGTACAGAATCAATACAGCAAAAAGGAGGAGAATCATCATGGCAGCAATTACGCATGTGGGACTGGCGGTGCCCGATTTAGATAAGGCAATTAAATGGTACCGAAAAGTATTCGATTTTCATATTTTGGCGGGACCGTTTGAATTTGATGTAGAAACGGATGGCCCAGAGTCGATGACCAACGATCTACAGGGGCCGGAGATCCGCAAGATGCGCAATGTCCATCTCATGTCCTCGGACGGCTTCGGAATCGAGCTATTCGAATTCCAGGACCCTTCTTTTTCTGAAGAGCCGCCGCGGCATGCAGGATTTTTCCATATTGCCCTCGTGGTCGATGACATCGTCGAAACGATCGAACGCATTGTCCAGCATGGCGGGCGCCAGCGCAGCAAGATGTGGAATATCAATAAAGGCAAGCCCCATTATTTAGTATATACCGAAGACCCATTCGGCAACATCATTGAATTATATTCACGCAACACATCAGAAATGTATGGCAATCGTTAACCAAAAGAAACCGGACAGCCGAAATGGCTGCCCGGTTTCTTTTGGTTTAGACCAATTGCTCTTTTTTTGCGAGCATTGTGCCGTTTTTGGCTAGTGAGTCGTGCCACGACAAAGCTTTCTCGAGGACGTGTGGCGTCTGGCCTCCGCGTGTCAGCGCTTCTTCGTAATACTCGCGCATTTGCGGGCGGTAATCCGGATGCACGCAGTTTTCGATGATGACTTCCACACGCTGGCGCGGCGCCAGTCCGCGAAGGTCGGCATAGCCTTGTTCGGTGACAACTACATCGACGTCGTGCTCGGTATGGTCGACATGCGAAGCAAATGGCACCACGCTTGAAATCTTGCCGTCTTTTGCGGTGGATTTCGTGACGAAGATGGCGAGGCGCGCGTTGCGGGCGAAGTCCCCTGAGCCGCCAATGCCGTTCATCATTTTCGTGCCGGAGACATGCGTCGAGTTGACGTTTCCGTACATATCGAACTCAAGTGCCGTATTGATCGAGATCAAGCCGAGTCGGCGGACGACTTCCGGATGGTTCGAGATTTCCTGTGGTCGCATGATGATCTTGTCACGGTATTGGTCGAACTCGCTGAACACTTGCTTCATTTTTGGCTCGGACAAAGTGATCGAGCAGCACGAAGCGAAATCCACTTTGCCGGCATCGATCAAATCGAAGACCGCATCTTGGAGCACTTCTGAATAGACTTCCAAGTTTTTGAATTCTGAATCGATCATGCCGTGAAGCACGGCGTTTGCGACAGAGCCGATTCCGGATTGAAGCGGAGCCAGTTTTTCTGTCAGGCGGCCGGCTTCAATTTCACTGCGGAAAAAGTTCAGCAAATGGTCAGCCATAATTTTCGTATCTTCATCTGGCGCTACGATGGTCGACGGGGAATCTTCCTGATGTGTGAAGACAATGCCACGCACGCGTTCCATATCGACCGGTATGCCTTTCGTTCCGATGCGCTGATCGACGGATGTTAATGGAATCGGGTCGCGCTCGCCTTGTTTGCCGGTATCGTAAATATCGTGGATGCCTTCAAACAGTTCTGGCTGAGCTGCATTGATTTCCACAATGATGTTTTGTGCGTGTTTCACGAAAACAGAAGAGTTGCCGACAGACGTCGTTGGAATGATCATGCCGTCTTCAGTGATCGACAATGCTTCGACGATCGCGAAATCGATCGGCTCGATGACCCCTGAACGGATCCATTCCGCTGTATGGGACAAATGATGGTCAACGAAATACATGTCGCCGGCGTTGATCGCTTTGCGCATGGCGGGTTCTGCTTGGAACGGCAACCGTTTGTTGACGATGCCTGCTTCCGCGAACAAGCGGTCGATGTCGGACCCGAGGGATGCACCAGTGAAGACGTTGACTTTGAAGCTTTCGCTTTCAGCGCGCTCAACTAATGCATAAGGGACCGCTTTTACATCCCCCGCTCTTGTAAATCCGCTAAGTCCGAGTGTCATGCCGTCTTGAATCCACCCAGCTGCTTCTTGCGCTGTGACTACACGATCCTGCAATTCTGCCGCTTTGATCCGCTCGAGGTTCTTTTCCATTCCATCCACACTCTCTTTCTGTTTTTTTATCTAATATATACCAATTTTTGAAGCGTTTTCATAATAGTGAACATTAATATATTGGGTTCATTTTTTAAAAAACAGATGCAAAACACCCAATTTAATTGTGTAACTATTATCAATGATAACGCGTAACGGAGCGCAACAGAGAATATCCGAATAGAAGAGTGCATACCTTGGGTCAAACAGAAAATCGGCTGTCCGAGACAGCATTTTCATGCGTTCTCAGAAGCCGAGTAGTTTGCGAAAATAGCTGGAATACGATTGGCTGACCGGCAGCCGTTCCCCATTATCCATCGCCAGTACGAATGTGGAATGGGTGTCAGGATGGATTTCTTCTATATGATGGACATTGACAATAAACGAACGGTGGCAGCGGATAAATGAATCCCTCGGCAGCAAATATTCGAATTCCTGCAGGGAGTTTTTATTCGTTCCGGAAAAGTCAGCAGCGTGGACATGGGTTTTTCGGTCCTTCACTTCAAGATAACGCACATCAGTGAACGGAATCGGTTTCCAGCCATCCGGGCTTTTTACCGTCACGACCGATTTGCCTTCTGTATAGGCCGGGTAGATCGCCATGACACAGCCCGCGAGCACGCCGTCTTCTTCAAACGGCACTGCCATACCATGATAAGGCACGCCAAATACTTCCCGGTTGATGAATTCCGATGCTTTTTGGCCGGTCGTCAGCGCTTTATGGGCGATGGTGCCTTCACGCACTTTATCCCCTGCCTTGATCTTCAAGTCAATGCGTTTGCTCGGGCGATAATAAGTATATTCATCCATATTAGAGACCGCTATCGAGACTTCATCGGAGAATAGCTCCCCCATCACATCCAATAGCGGGCCGGGTGTAATTTTTTCCATCGCGCGCGGGCCTCCAATAATATCTAAGTGGTATTAGTATACATGACTTTGCATGAACAGAAAAGTTAGCCACAAGGCTGCCGCATCGGTTTCTTGGAAATTATGGCGATTTCTTTAACATCGTGCCGGTGCGCTTGTATCTTGCATGCCATGACAATGCTTCATCCAGGACATGCGGCGTATGCCCCCCTTGAGCGATAGCTTCATTAAAATAATCCTGCAGCTGCGACCGGTAATCCGGATGGACGCAATTCGCGATAATCCGCTCCGCCCGTTCACGTGGTGCCAAGTTGCGAATATCAGCAAAGCCGTGCTCCGTGACCAACACGTCTACATCATGTTCTGTATGGTCGATGTGGGAAGCGAACGGCACAACACAAGAAATCCTCCCATTCTTGGCGGTGGATTTGGTGACGAAAATGGCGAGCTGCGCATTGCGCCCAAAATCACCCGATCCGCCGATGCCGTTCATCATTTTCGTTCCGGCGATATGAGTTGAATTGACATTGCCGTATAAATCGAATTCCAACGCGGTGTTGATGGAAATAAGGCCGAGGCGCCGAATGATTTCTGGATGATTGGAAATTTCCTGCGGCCGCAGCACCAAACGATCCCGGTAGCGCCCCAGGTTTTGATAAATTCTTTCCATATAAGGCTTGGATAAAGTAATCGCCGAACCAGATGCAAATGATGCCTTGCCGGAATCGAGCAAATCGAACACAGCGTCTTGCAGCACTTCGGAATACAGCTCCAGCCCTTCAAATTCCGAATCGATCAGGCCATGCAGCACAGCATTTGCAACAGATCCGACACCTGATTGAAGCGGCGGCAGACTGTTGCTCAAGCGGCCGGCTTGCACTTCCCCACGCAGGAACTTAAGCAAGTGTCCCGCCATGATAGCCGTTTCCTCATCAGGCGGATCGATTGGCGAGGGCGAATCTGCTTGGTCGGTCCAGACGATGCCTTTCACTTTCGACGGATCGATCGGGATGCCTTTTGTGCCAATACGGTCCCTGGGCGAGACGAGCGGGATCGGCTGTCGCTTCCCAAGCGCTTGCGGTTCGTAGCAATCATGGAGCCCTTCAAGTTCCATCGGCTGCGCCGTATTGATTTCAATAATCAGGTTGTCCGCATGATGGGCGAATACCATCGAGTTGCCGACGGAAGTGGTCGGGATTAACAAGCCTTCCCGCGTGATGCCAAGCGCTTCAATAATGGCAAAATCCAAAGGGCCCGTCACCCCTCCGCGGACCCATTCCGCCGTTTGGGACAAATGGTGATCCACGAATTGCACCTCTCCCGAATTGATCGCAGAACGCATGCCCGGATCGGATTGATACGGCGCGCGTTTCCGAACGATCCCTATCTGTGCAAAGCGCCCGTCGATTCCGGAACCGAGCGAAGCGCCTGTGTAGACATCGATTTGAAATGGCTCTTGCTCTCCACGCTTCGCTAAGGCATTTGGTACGGCCTTGGCATCGCCTGCGCGCGTGAATCCACTGAGCCCGATCGCCATGCCGTCCGTTATCCAGGAGGCTGCCTGTTCAGCACTAACTACCCGTTCATGCAAAGCCGTTAATTTGATTCGTTCGAGTCGTTGATCCATCGCCATCCCCTTCCCCCTGTCAGTCTTTAATATTACCTTATACCCTTGAAGACGCACCGCTCAACCCGTTTCGATTTTTAACATCCGAGAAGCTTTCAGACTGCCGGAAAAGAAAAACCGTTTGCCGATTGCAAAGTGATTGACAAGCTTCAGAAGTATCCATAATATGGGGAAGTCAATATAACTGCCATATGTACATATATATAAGAAAGAAGGCACCCCCATGTCCAAAGACCAACGCAAAAAGATCTTGATTTTGATGATCAATATGTTCATCGCCATCGCCAGTTTCGGCATCATTATCCCGATTCTGCCGTCATATCTTGTTTCCATCAATCAAGGCGGCATGGCAGCCGGCTTGATGATCGCCATATTCGCTGCTGCCCAGTTCCTCTTCTCGCCGATCGCCGGTAAATGGGCAGACCAATACGGGCGCCGCATCATGATCATCTGGGGCCTTGCGGGGCTCACTTTATCGATGTTTATTTTCTATGCTTCCGACTTTATTTGGGTGCTGTATTTCTCCCGCGTCATCGGGGGAATCGGTGCGGCCATGCTGGTACCGGCCATTTTTGCATACATCGCTGACATCACGACTTTCGACCAGCGTGCAAAAGGCACAAGCCTGGTATCTGCGGCAATGTCACTGGGCATCGTTATCGGGCCCGGAATCGGTGGTTTTCTCGCCGATTACAATATAAAGCTGCCATTTCTCGTATCAGCGCTCGTATCCCTTGCAGCGGTGCTGTTTTCCGTTTTCGTGTTAAAAGACAGCGACGCCGAAAAAGCAGATCCGGATCTCGCCTTGACAATGACACAATCCGAATCGATGCTTAAAAAGATCGGTCGTTCAACTTCGGTTCCTTACTTTTTGCCGCTGGTCATCACGCTGGTCATGAGCTTTGGCTTGCTTGCCTATGAATCCGTTCTCGGGCTTTATCTCGACAATCAATTTAATTCCACTGCGAAAGACATCGCCTTTATGATCACAGCAACCGGTACAGTGAGTGTCATCGTTCAATTATTTGTCGTTGACCGCATTGTCTCTCGCTTTGGGGAGATTGGCGTCTTGATCACGTTTCTCGGAGTTGCAGCAGGCGGGTTCCTCGCATCGCTATTTGCGAGTAGTTATGTCATGTTCTTCGGGGTGTCACTGATCATCTTCCTGGCCACTTCGATTTTACGACCGGTGTTGAATACATTGATTTCAAAACTCGCAGAAGGCGAAGTCGGCTTTGCGATGGGCATGAACAATGCCTATATGAGCATCGGCAACGTCATGGGCCCGCTCCTCGCTGGCATCCTGTTCGACATCAACATCATTTTCCCGTTCATACTCGGCCTGTTGTTGCTGTTGGCTACACTGGTCATCACAGCCGGCTGGCAGCGCTCAAGGTCTGCCAAGCAGGCACGCACAGTCGAACAATGATCCAAATGCTTACTGCTGGATAAGTTTGTATCACTTTTATATTCGATAAAAAGACAGGGCAGCCAATAGGCTTCCCTGTCTTTTTCCATATAAAGGATTTACTGTAAGGCTTTACACTGGGAGAAGGTGGGTTTTGTCTAGAGATTTGTTTTTTCTCGCCTTTTTCTGCTAATGGGAAAAGCCAATAGCTTTACGCTGACGAGAGATGGTTGTATAATATTTGTATAACAAAAAACTACGGAATGAAGGTCATGCTATGTACAACATCAAAGCTGCAGCAAAAATACTCGACATGCCTAAAGTGACCATCCGCTCCTGGGAGACGCGCTATAATGCCATTACGCCTGCGCGCACAGAATCGGGTCATCGCCTGTATTCCGATCAAAACTTAGAGGATTTGAAATGGCTGAAAATCCAAGTTCAGGAAAATGGCATGAAAATCAGCGAAGCTGTGAAGCAATTGCACACTTCAAGGAAACAATTTTACCATCCGGAAGTCACCGATTCGCACGAACCCATTGAGTATGCCAAGCAAATTGAAGAGCTGTACCAAGCCGCTGTAGAAATAGACATTGACCGTTTTAATTATTTGCTTGATTTGAAGTTCTCGCTATTCCACCACCAAACCGTCTTCTTCCATATCATCGCGCCGCTAATGGTGCGAATCGGTGCAGAATGGGAAAATGGCCAAATCAGCGTCGCCCATGAACATATGATCACTAATATTATCCAGCAGCGCTTCAACCAGTTTTTCCGGGTCTTCCCGGTAGCGCCCCATCTCCCAAAAGTGCTGGCGCTTAGCCCGAGTGGCGAACATCACCAGCTGGGATTATTATTGTTCTCGTTGTTCCTGCGTGAAAATGGCTTCCACGTCGTCTACACGGGGCCGGACACACCGCTTGAGGGCCTTGCAGAAATGGTGGCCAAGCAGGATTTCCAGTTGGTTTGCATGTCTGTCATGACGCCAAAAAGCCGGCCAGTTGCAGAACAATACATCAAAGAACTTTCTGATGCTACGCCCGGCCTTCACTTTTTACTGGGCGGCCAAGGCATCGATTGCGATGATGAAAAAATCAACCGCTATTGCATCGGCACCACACTCGAATCCTGGCAGCAATGGCTTGACGGATTCAAGACAGCCCATACCTCGTAATTGCACAGAAAAGCCATGCGTGAAGGAATCCTTCGCGCATGGCTTTTTTTATTGGTTATCAATTTCCTGGTATTGTTTCATGAACGGTCCGCTGTCCGCCACTTCCGAATGATAAAGCGCCTTCAACGCAAAGCTTTTCTCAAGCTCCATTTCCTTCATCAATACCTTCAGCCGTTTTTTCAGTTCCGGCTCCTGGTTGACCAATTTCTCCATATTCGATTTAAAATAGCGCATCGTGATCCGCTCCTTTTCTTTTATTATAACACGGCAAAGCAAAGAAAAAGCGCATCCATCAAACGGATGCGCTTTTTCACATGTCTGGATTCTTGAATCGTGTTTTCCGAAGCTTAAACCGCCCGCTTTCCGTGGGCTCGCGCCCAAGCCTCCTCGGTTTGCGCTACTTTCGCTTTCGCTCAAGCATCACAAATGAATGAACTCGGCGTTGCCTCGCTCATTCATTCCCTGCGGGGTCTCGGTCGTCTCGCTGATCCACAGGAGTCGGGCGGACGCTTCTACAAACACTTAGAAAGTTTACAGACTATTTGTTGTGTAACATTAGTTGCTTTCTAATTTTAGCAACTTATTCTCAGTGTTTAAAAAATATGCGCTTTTTTTAGCCGACCACGTGAAACACGTAATTGACGAAAAACAGACAAGCAATCACATAAAGAGCCGGGGAAACTTCACGCCATTTGCCGATCGCCACTTTCAGCACCGGATACAGGATAAACCCGATCGCGATGCCGTCCGCTATGCTGTACGTAAACGGAATCAGCGCAATGATCAACAATGCCGGAAAAGTTTCGCTCATGTCCTTCATGTCGAGATTCTTGATATTCTGAAGCATCAATCCGCCGATGATGATTAAAATCGGCGCAATCGCGCTGTCGGGAATAATCTTGATCAGTGGAATGAAGAACGCTGCACCCATAAACAAAAAGCCGGCCGTCAGTGAAGTCAAACCGGTGCGTCCGCCAGCAGCCATCGCTGCCGCACTTTCCACACTGGCCACAGTCGGGCTCGTGCCAAGAAATCCGGAAGCCATCGTCGAGACTGACGTCGCCTGGAACGCACGCGAATATTTTTCCGGACGGCCGATGAAATTCACCTGTCCGTGGACGAGGCCGATGTTTTCAAACACCAAGACCATCGTCAGGGAAAATACCGCCACCCAGAACGTTGTCGACAAAAAATTGCCGAACGACATCGCGCCGAACACCGCAAAGGCTTCTGCCGTATTGACGCCTGGCTCGCTCAATTGGCCAAGATCGATCATGCCGAAGAAATAGGCAATGACCGTTCCCAGTACAATGGTGATCAGAAAATTTCCCGGCACATTGCGGATAAATAAAATGATCGCGAGCAAAAACGTCACGATTGTCGACAGCACGAGCGGATCCGACAGCGAACCGAGCGACAGAATCGCACCGTCGCCTGGCCCAACAAGGCCGCCTTTCTCAAGGCCTAATAGCATCAGAAACAGCCCGAGCCCCACCGTGATCGCTTCTTTCAGCGAATTCGGCACGGCTTCGCTGAGCATTTTCGAAAAGCGCGTAAATGCGACAAAGACGAAAATGACACCCGAGACGAAAACGACCGCAAGCGCTTCCTGCCAGCTCAGCCCCATCGACTGGACGAGCGTATAGGAGAACAATGCATTGATCCCCATGCCCGGAATGAGCAAGATGGGCGCATTGCCCCAAAAGCCCATCAATAATGCGCCGATGACGGAAGCGGCAATGGTGCCGATGATCGCGTACTCGATTGGCATGCCGGACTCCGATAAAATCAGCGAGTTGACGGCGATGATGTACACAACGGTAAAAAACCCGATCAAGCCGGCAGTCATTTCCCGCTTGATGGTCGTCCCGTTTTCGTTAAGACCGAAAAACCGGTCCATCCAATTTGCCATAAGACATACCTTCTATGAAATTAGCCCTCTCCCTACCCGCTCTGCCTGAAAAAATCAGGTAAGCCAAGATAGAAGTGTAATCCTAAAAAAAGCCGCTGTCAAGGCTTTCCTCTTGAAAGGAAACAGGCGGATAGGCAGGCATCTGCTAGCGCTTTCAACCAATCGATAAAAAAGTTAATAAAGAAAAAACCGCCTGTTCCCTGCTCATCACATTAGATGAAAAAGAGAACGGACGGTTTTTGATGTAATTGAAGATGAAGCTATTGCTTAAACGAACATCCCTGCGATTGCCGCGCTCAAAAGCGATGCAAGCATACCCGCTGCAATGGCACGCATGCCAAGGCGCGCGATTTCCGGACGGCGGCTTGGCGCCATCGCACCGAGCCCGCCGAGAAGGATGGCGAGTGAGCTGAAGTTGGCAAATCCACAAAGCGCGAAACTGACGATGATGACCGTTTTCGGAGACAGGTTCGCAATTTCCGGAGCGAATGCCGTATAAGCGACAAACTCGTTCAACACAAGCTTCTGGCCGATAAAGCTACCGGCTTGGACCGCTTCTGCCCACGGCACACCGATCGCAAACGCGAGTGGCGCGAAGATAAAGCCAAGGATGCCTTGGATGGTGACATTATCAAAGCCGAATGCTCCCGTTACAAGACCAAGCACCCCGTTCAAGAGCGCAATAAGCGCGATGAAAGCAAGCAACATCGCTCCGACGTTAAGTGCTAGCTGAAGGCCGTCTGAAGCGCCGCGTGCAGCTGCATCGACGACGTTGACTGATTGCTTGTCTTTCTCCATGACAAACTCTTTTTCTTCGATTTCTTCCTGTTCCGGAATCATGATTTTCGCCATGATCAAGCCGGCAGGCGCCGCCATGAAACTCGCAGCGAGCAAGTATTCAAGTGGGACACCGAGAAGTGCATAGCCTGCGAGTGTGGAACCCGCAACCGATGCAAGCCCGCCCGTCATGACCGCGAACAATTCAGACTTGCTCATATTCGGCAGGAACGGGCGCACCACAAGCGGCGCTTCCGTCTGGCCGACGAAGATATTGGCGGCGGCTGAAATTGATTCTGCTTTACTCGTGCCGAGCAGCTTCGACAAAGCCCCGCCGAGCAAACGGATAATCAATTGCATGATGTTTAAATAATAAAGCACAGAAATTAAAGACGAGAAGAAAATGATGATCGTCAGTACTTGGAAAGCAAAGACAAAACCAAAGTTTTCTGTGTCAGCTGCCGGACCGAAGACAAACGCGATCCCTTCACCGGCATAGTTGATAATCCCTTGGACCCCGCTTGATAACCAAAGCAAGGCCTGTCTGCCAAGTTCCCATTCCAACACCATGAACGCAAACGTAATCTGTATGGCCAATCCGCCGAGAATTGTCCGCGGCTTGATGGATTTTTTCCCATCAGAGAACAAGAAAGCGATTCCAAGAACGACGATGATACCGAAGATGCCCCACAATAAATTCACAACTTCACCTCATTAAAAGTAGTTTTATCAGAAAATTGAACAAATTATTATCATTCATTGTCTGTCGTCAGACATCTTACCAAATCTAATGGGATAAGTAAATACACATATTGTGACAGCTTCTCATCATCCTTCGCTATGCTCCTGGTGTTTTGGGTTTTTCATAAAGAATGCCAATACAATACCGATTGCACTCAATACCCCGGTCACCATAAACGAAATGTTGACGCCGCGAATCAGCCCTTCTACGCCGTAGCGGTCCGGATCGAGCGCGGCACCGGTCATAATGGTTACCAGCAGCGCCGTACCGATTGAACCGGATACTTGTCGCATCGTATTGCTCATGGCCGTGCCGTGCGGAATGAGGTGGTCCGGCAATTGATTGAGCCCCGCTGTCGTCACAGGCATCATGACGAGTGCGACACCGAACATACGGATAGCGTGCATGACGGTCAGATAGACAAACGCCGTCTCAGCCGTCAGCACCGTAAACTGGAAGGTCGAGCCGGTGACGATCGACAGCCCGGCCACCGCCAGCCATTTGCCGCCGACTTTATCGAAAATACGGCCCGCAATCGGGTTCATGAGCCCCATGATGATGGCACCTGGCAGCAGCATGAGTCCGGATTCAAGAGCGGTAAACCCGTGCATATCCTGCATATAGATCGGCAAGATCGTCGCACTGCCGATCATCGTCACGAAGACGATGATGCTGAGAATCGTCGACAATGTAAACAAGCCGTATTTAAAGACACGAAATTCCAAAATCGGCTGCTTGAGCCTGCCCTGCCGCCGGATGAAGAACCCTAAAGCGACAGCCCCGATGCCGATCGATGCGATGACTGAAACGCTGCCCCAGCCCGCTGCCCCAGCACTCGAAAAGCCGTAAAGCAAGCCGCCGAACCCTAGGGTCGACAGCATGATCGACAAAATATCGATTTTCGGGAAAGTTCGTTCCGTTACATTGCGCAGGAAGAAATACGCCAGCGCCAAATCAATGAGTGCGATCGGGATGACGATATAGAACAACGAACGCCACGGGTATTGCCCGACCAAATATCCGGATAAAGTCGGCCCGATTGCCGGTGCGAAGGAAATGATCAAGCCGAACATGCCCATTGCCTGCCCTCGCTTTTCAATCGGGAAGATGACGAACAATACAGTCTGTGCGAGCGGCATCATGATGCCGGCACCCGATGCTTGGACGATGCGCCCAATCATTAAAGTGCCGAAGCCAGGTGCGAGCGCACAGATGATTGTCCCGGTGGCGAACAAGCCCATAGCGACAAAAAACAAATGGCGGGTCGTGTATTTATTGATCAAAAAAGCAGTGATCGGAATCATGACGCCATTGACGAGCATGAACACTGTGGTCAGCCATTGCGCCGTGTTGGCGGTGATATCGAGATCTTCCATTATATGCGGCAAAGCAGTGGCGAGCAGCGTTTGATTGAGTATCGCCACAAAAACGCCGGCCATCAACACCGCGAGTAACGGTTTCCTATATTTTTCTTCTAACTCCAAAGTCCCCAAGCGCATCGCCCCCTTTTTCAAAAATTGCCCTTTCTCTCCTGCTTACCCCATCAGGCAAGCTTTACTCTGCCCACAAAAACAAAAAGCCGCAAAGTCCGAAGACCTTGCAGCTTTCCATCAGGCAGCTTGTTTCTTGCCCTTACGGTTGAACAAGTAATACAAGGCTGGAATCATGACTAGCGTGAAGATTCCCGAGAACATGAGACCCGCAATGATCGTCACAGCCAGTGGTTCAAATAACGGGTCGCCGGAAAATGCGACTGGCAAGAGTGCCACAATCGAGGTCAAGGATGTCAGCACGATTGGCTTGATGCGCGCATACCCTGATTCGATGATCGCTTCTTCAATATTGAAATCTCCTGTCAGGCGGCGCGTTTCAACAAAGTCGATGAGCACAACCGCGTTCCGTACGACGATCCCCGTCAAGGAGACGATCCCCATGACACCAAGGAAGCTAAGCGGCGTCTGCGTTAAGAATAATCCGAGGATCGCACCCGAAATGCCGAGGTAAACGGCAATCAACACAAGGAACGGCAATCCAAACGATTTGAACTGGAACGCGATGACCAGATAAACCAGCAACAGCACGACTAGGAACAAGATGCCGATTTCAGCGAAGAACGCTTCTTGATCGGAGTTCTCGCCGCCAGTGGATAGTTCATAGCCCGCTGGCAAGTCTGCGCGTGCATTGTCGACGACATCGAGCATCTGTGCTTCGAAATCATCCGCTTCACCGAACGCACGGAGCGTGATGGCGCGGTCTCCTGATCTATGCGGAATCTGTGCAAGCGCCGTCGTTTCCTGTGCAGTCAATAGCTCGTCCAGCCCGATCAATTCAGGCGGTCCTGGCTGGACAGCAGGCGGCCCTGCTTCACCTCCGGCTTCTGCTTCTTCGCCGCTTTCAGCTGAACTGGAAGCTGGCAAACTAAAGTCTGCAAGGTCGATCGGTTCACCTTCTGTAATGCCTGCTTGCTTCAAGACGACATCATAAGGCGTTTGCCCTTCATATAATGTGTACAGCGGGACGCCTTGTGTCAGAAGCTGCAATTGATTGGTGACCGTTGACAAGGCGATGCCATTGTCTTCAAGTGTTTCCCGTTCCGGCACATATTCAATGGCCGGTACAGCTGCCCCGAGGTTATCGGTAACGACGGTCGCACCGTTTGCGAGCATCTCTTCTTGGAGCGTGTCACGCAGTGCAGCGAGTTCATCGATATCTGCGCCCGTCACCGTTACGGTTACCGGCGCACCGACTGGCGGCCCTTGGACAATCGTATCGAGGAAAATCTCCGCATCCGGGTAGCGTTCGCGAAGTTCCGGCTGCCATTTATCGATAAACGCGGAAGCGGAAGTCGCTTCGCGGTCGATGCGGAAGGCCACTTGTCCGGTGTTGGCGCCTGTGTTGTCCATGGATGAAGCAAAGAGATTCGGCAGGCCTTCACCGGTGAAGATAGTCGTTTCGTTGACATCCTCATCTTCTGCAGCGACTTCTTGTGTCACTTCCTGGATAAATGCATCGGTCTCTTCAATGGTCGTGCCTTCCGCAAGACGCACATTCATCGTTACTTCTTCACGGTCTGCTGCCGGGAAGAATTCAAACGGCGTGAACAAAGCGAGCGAAAGCAGCGCGGTCGCAATCACCAATCCACCGATTCCTGTCAGCCAAGGGCGTTTCAGAACACCTTTCAGTACTTTTCCGGAATACACCTGTGCAAGCTTTTCAAGCGGTTTGCCAAGGAATCCCGGCGTATCGGAAATCTTGCGTTTTTTGCGTTTCGTGCGCAAGTATTGCATCATCGGCACGAGTGTAATCGACAACACTGTCGAGGCCAAGATGGTCGTGATCAAAATACTCGGCAGTGCTTTAATGAACGCCCCGTTTCCGCCTGATAACAGCAAGAGCGGAGAAAACGTTACGACAATCGCCAAACTGGACGACACGATCGACGGATAGACTTCTTTGACACCATTGATGGCTCCTGTCATTGCATTATCGCCGAGCTTATAGCGCCGCTGGATATTATCATTGACGACAATGCTGTCATCGACCAATATCCCGATGGCGATAATCAAGCCGATGACTGAGATCTGGTTTAAATCGACGCCAAGCGACGGAATTGGGATGAGCCCGATCAACACGGAGGCAAGTACCGTCAGTGCGACAGCAAATGCCCCGAAAAGTGTCAATCCGGCGGTCGTAACAATTAATACCGCCAGCACCGCGATCAATAGCGAAACATAAAGCGAGCTGAAGATCTCATTAACATTCTCAGCTTGAGATACATAGCGTTCTGCTGAAATGCCAGCAGGCAAGTCTTCATTGAAGCCATCGATCACGTCGCTGACACGATCATCGACAGACGGCACATCCTGGCCAGTCTGCAAGAAGACCGTATAGGAAATCGCCGGCTCTCCTTCGAACGTGACGATGTCTTCGGCTGGAGTTTCAGCCAATTCGACCGATGCGACATCAGCTAGCGGGACGGCTGCTTGGCCGACTTGCAGCTCACGCAATTTTTCAATGCCTTCGCCTTGCTGCACAGTCAAAACGAATTGCTGCTCGCCGTCGCTGTGGGTGCCAAGAGACAGCGGCTGGTTCGCTTGCTGAAGGCTTTGCAGCACTTCAAAAGGCTGCAATTGATTTTCTGTGAGCGCATCCCCATCGAGTTCGATGACAACCTGCTCGCCGTTCAATCCTTTAATTTGCGTACCGGCCACACCGGACACCGCTTCCACTTCATCCGACAAGTCGGCAAGCGGTTCTTCAAGTTCGGCAAGTTCCGCTTCGTCTCCGTGGAATAAATAGGAAACCAACGGGAAAGTCAGGTCCAACTTCTCGACGCTGATATCCTGTGCTTGATCCGGAAAGCTGCCGGATGCGCGCTGTGCCTGCTGCTGAATTGTATTGATCAAGCCATCAGGTTCGACCCCGTCTTCGATTTCCAGTGTAATGATGGAAGCCGAATTCGCCGAGATGGAATTCATCGAAGCAATGCCATCGATGCTTTGCAACTGCCTTTCAATCGGATTCGTGATGCTCGTTTCCACTTCTTCAGGCTCTGCACCAGGCAAGATAGTGGAAATCAACACAAGCCCGGGAGGCGTTTCGGGAACTTCCCGCTGAGGCAAGGTCAAGAAAGTGTAAACCCCGACCAGCATGAGGATCAAAATCAAAAAGATGAATAGCTTGCTGCGTTCGAGTATATACTGCATAAGGATTTGCTCCCTCCGATTATTGTATAACTATTGTATAACTACTAATCAGAAAGCACCACTTAAAACACTCGAAAACCGGCCGAAAATTTCGGCCGGTTCTCGGTTAAATTTTTTCAGGGCGACGCTGTTTTAGCACGTATGCCCCAATAAACATTAAGAGAGGCGGCAAGATGCTTAATTTGAACACCCAGCTGTCATCCCCCATGAAGATGAGGCCCATCGGCAAAAGTGATGCAAGCCCTCCCCAAAACAACGCTTTCCACGATCTTTTCCAAACTCCGTACAATCCGAGCAGCAGTGCGGCAATCACCAGCGACCACAATAAGATCCCCATCAACAGGAAATCCATCTCCATGCGCCTCCGTTCGGTTTTATACTTTAGTTATACTCCTTTTTCTGATAAAAATCATTCATTTACGATATTTTTCGCACATTTTTATTATGTGGAATGATTAATAAAAAGCTTCCGCGGAATTCCCCACAGAAGCTTTACAACACGATTTATAAGTTTTCGAAAAACAGCCGCAGAACGTCCGCGCCGCCGATGAATGTGCCGAGCGAACTGCCGAGATTGGTCAATACGATGACCAGCAAGACACGCGTCACTTTATTGTCCCAAAAGCCCTTAACCGTGAACACGTCCTTCGATAAGGTATCGAAATCGCCCACATTCGGGCGCCGGACAAAGGCTTGTGTGAGCCCTGAAAACCAGCCAGCCGCAACGAGCGGATTGAGCGAGGAAATCGGTGCAGCAACAAAGGCGGTGAGAATCGCAAGCGGATGGCCGAATGCCACAGCGGCTCCGATAGCGGCAAGCGTGCCGTTCCAAAGAATCCAGCTGATTGCCTGGTCAAAACCAGCCGCTGGGTTTGCATAAAACGTATACCCAATGATCGACAAGATCAGCAGCGGAATGGCCCAACCGATGATTTTCGGCCAGCTCGATTTCTTCGGCACTTCATTGAGCGCCTTCAAATCCTGCTCTTGGTGAATTTCACGCGTGATGCCCGGGATGTGCGCGGCACCGAGCACCGCGACGACCTTGTTCCCAGGAGCTTCTTTGATTTTCTGCGCCAAATACTGGTCCCGTTCATCGATGAGCGGCTTTTTGATGCGCGGAAAGGCTTTCGTGAAATCGTCCATTACCGCGTTCAATGTATCCTGCTGCTTCATCTTCTCGAGTTCTTCTTCGGAAATCGATTCCTTGCTGAAGATGCTAAAGAACACGGACGAAATCAACTGGACCTTGCCCATCAAACCGATATTGCCCCAGATGCGTGAAAACGTCACTTGGATATTGCGGTCAGCGAGGACCAGCTCTGCTCCGGTCTCTTCTGCCGAACGGATGCCTTGGATCATTTCCGAGCCGGGTTTGATGCCGAACTGGTCGGCCAAACGGTTTTGGAACGAAGAAATCGCCAAGTTCATCAATAACAGGCTTGCCTTCTTGTCTTTGATGATCTTAAAAATATCGGTTTCTTTCCATTTCTTGTCCTGCATGACCGACTCATAGCGCTGGGCATCAAGTTCGATGCACACCGAATCCGGCCGTTCGCGTTCGACGACTTCCTTGACTTGCTCTGCGCTCAGTTTGGAGACATGCGCGGTGCCGATTAAAATAACTTGTTTGCCGCCCACTTCGAGACGGGTAATATTGTCTTCTGTCATTATCTCTTGTGTCATGAGTGTACTTCCTTCATAGAATAGGATTTCTTCTTCATTTTTCATTGCGATGAAAAAGACTGTCTATTCTTTATAATGAATCACCAAGCGCAAAATATCAATCTTTTCGAAAGCTTATAATTCCGGGGCGTCGAAGGTATTGCCGCTATTCAAATCACCGGCGCGGAAGCCTTTGTAGAACCATTCCTTGCGCTGTTCGGAAGTGCCATGGGTAAAGCTTTCCGGAACGGCGTAGCCGCGCGTCCGTTTCTGGATCGTATCGTCGCCGACCGCGCTAGCCGCAGTCAAGGCTTCTTCCAGGTCGCCTTCTTCCAAATAGCCCAAGCCTTGAGCATGATGCGCCCAGACACCCGACAAATAATCCGCCTGCAATTCCAGGCGTACTTGCAATTGATTGTATTCGGTCTCGCTCAGCTGATTTCGCGCTTGCTGGACATCCCCAAGCACGCCAAGCAGGTTCTGCACGTGATGGCCGACTTCATGCGCGACGACATACGCCATTGCAAAATCACCAGGTGCGTTGAACTGACGCTCGAGTTCATCGTAAAAGCTTAAATCGATGTATAGCTTGGAATCCGCCGGGCAGTAAAACGGCCCCGTTGCAGAACCGGCCATGCCGCATGCTGACTGGACACTTCCGGAAAACAGCACCAAAGTCGGCTCGACATATTCCATGCCTTCTTCAGCAAACACTTCCGCCCACACCTCTTCTGTATCTGCGAGGACGACCGATACGAAATCGGCCAGTTCTTCTTCCCGCTCACTTGCCACATATGGTTCCGAAGTAGAAGTTCCTCCGCCGTCGCCGAGTATCGCTCCCGGGTCTCCCCCGAGAAACGTGATCAACAGGACGATCAGCAAACCGCCGATCCCGCCGCCGGCAAGCACCGGCCCTCCGACACCGCGCCCTCTCCTGTCTTCTACATTCCTGCTGCCCGCTCGCCCTTTCCATTTCATAACCGAAACCCTCTTTCTGCATTCACTTTTATAAAGTTATACCCATTTCACCGGAAATCTTAATCCCATCTCGGCAAGCGGTAGACCAAAAAACGTTCGCGCGGATCTTCCGCCTCTACCGGCAGCGCAATGTCAGCGATCAATTCAAAAGCGGTGCGCCGTTCGAGGAAATCGGTGTATTCGATTGCCGGATAAAATAAAATCACTTCGATTTCCCGCGGGTTCTCAGCAGCAGAGGCCAAAATCCGATCCACCACAGTCATGAACACCGGATCGGAAAACGGATTGAAAAAATAAAACCAGCGGTCATCCGGCTGGATTTCATAATCCTGCGCGTAGCCATTGATGAACTCGATGTCTGGTTTCCCCTTAAAGCGTTTTAAATTCCGCAGCGAGGCCTCGTGAAGCGACGGATCGACTTCCACTCCTGCAGACGCCGTCCCGAATACATGATATGCAAAGAAATTCAAGCGCCCTTTGCCGCTCCCGAAATCGACCAGCCTGCCGCTGCCCTTCAGCGAATGCACCTTGAACAATCTATCCAGCCACGCATAGGGTGTCACTTCAAACCGGTGCTCATGCATCGATGCATTAAAGCCCATCTGCTCGCCACCGGTTTGGATATTCAATTGCCGGTCCATTTGTTGATCGCCCATTTGATTGCCTCCTTTGATCTATTGAGAGCAGTTCAAGCTGCAGCTTTCTATTCCCACATTTTGCAAAATAAAAAACGCTTTTTCTCTTGCCATTCCCATTTCTTTCTGTTATATTACAGCTAATTCAATAATTTCTTGCTTCCTTAGCGGAGCGAGGATAGAGGCGCAAAAACCATCAATACGCAATCCGAGGAGTATGAGCTCTTGGGACGATTGCCGAAAGGGGGATTTGCCGAAGCGGCAGGATGCTCATATTCCTGTGCGCTGGTTCTGCACTGAAGAAGTGCCGGACTGTCATATAGGAAACTATATGGAGGGCTATCTGACGAACAGGAACGATTGGTAAACATTGTTTCTAACGGCAGCAACGGGCCCCCGTTGCTGCCTTTTTGTTTACTCCGGACCGGCCCCCACCTCTAACTTTTGAAAAAAACTTAGAAAAGGGTGTGTTCTCTATGAAATTCGGTCAAGTGATCACTGCGATGGCAACGCCATTCGACTCAGACGGTGAAATCGATTTTCAGGCAACAACAAATCTCGTGGAATATCTAATCAATAACGGTTCGGACGGCATCGTCGTCGCCGGGACGACCGGTGAATCGCCGACTTTGTCGACAGACGAAAAAGTGGCGCTGTTCGTCCATGTCGTCACCGTGGCAGACGGGCGCGCGAAAATCATCGCGGGCACCGGTTCCAACAACACGCGCGCATCGGTCGCCTTGACCCAGCAAGCAGAGCAAGCAGGCGTCGACGGCATCATGCTCGTCACTCCTTACTATAACAAACCGTCACAAGAAGGCATGTACCGCCATTTTGAAGCGATCGCAAACGCGACGGCGCTTCCGGTCATGCTTTATAACATCCCGGGCCGCAGTGTCGTCAATCTATCGGTCGATACGATCATCCGCCTGTCGCTTATCGACAATATTACCTGCGTGAAAGAAGCAAGCGGCGATTTGGATGCCGCTTCTGAAATCATCGAACGGACAAGCAGTGACTTTGCCGTATACAGCGGCGATGACAGTTTAACTTTGCCGATGCTTTCTATCGGCGGAACGGGCATCGTCTCGGTCGCATCGCATATCATCGGCAATGACATGCAAGAGATGGTCAAATTATTCCGCACAGGCGATACAGCGGGAGCTGCGGCGCTTCACCGCAAATTGCTGCCGACGATGAAAGCTTTGTTTGCAGCACCGAGCCCGAGCCCTGTCAAAGCCGCATTGAACCTATCGGGTGTCCCAGTCGGCGGCGTGCGCTTGCCGATGCTCGCTTTAACAGAAGAAGAAACAGCCACTTTGCAGCAATTCCTGCCGTCCCCTAAACAGGACACCGTCACCAATTAAAAAATCTTCGCAGATCCGTTACAGGATCTGCGAAGATTTTTTTTAGTTATAGACGTTTTCCAAGGCACGCTTTAAGCTGCCGCCGATATTCAAAGTCCGCACGTCCACGCCGAATGTCGTCAAGGATTGCGCCGTTTCCGGCCGGATTCCCGTCAACACCGCTTCGACGCCGATCAGCCCGAGCGATTGGATGATTTTGATGACTTGTTCCGCCACCATCGTATCAACACGGATTACTCCAGACAAATCAATGATCAAGGTGCTGATTTTCAATTCACTTGCCGATAAGAGCGTGCGCTCTAAAATATAATGCGCACGGTCGATTTCGATGCTGCCGACAAGCGGCAAGATAGCAACCGAATCACTGATGGGAACGACAGGCGCCGACAATTCCAGAAACTCCTGGCGTGCTGTCGCCAAATTGCGTTGATAGGAAATCGTATACGCATGTGTATAGGAATACGTTGCATGATCCAGAAGCGCATGCAATAATTCTGCCGCATCATAAGTTATTTCCGGGGAAATAGCCAAGCGTCGGCCTTCGCTTTTGATCAAAGTCGCAATATGCTTCCGGTACAATGCCGTTTCAGCAAGCGCCACGTCTAAGGTCATGCCCTGCTCCAAGAAAAAGTTCCCGGTGGCGGTCCCCCACCGTGCCATATCCGCCATGATTTCTTCCTGGCGGCAGCTGTTCTGCATCGATTTTCCGAGCAGCTCGATGAAACGCGCCCGTTCCTTCAACACCACCTCTGATAATTCCCGGTTACTTTCCAGAACTTCTTTTGCCACAGTCGCATGCCGTTCTTCCTGAATCAATTCCGCAATCATGTATTTTTCTTCTTCCACTCGTTTACCGAATAACACCATTTCTTTTTCCATTGGTACCTCCGTCAATTGCTGCATTCTTTATTTCTTGCAACGGATTCATTATACCTAATCTTCTATACAAGAAATAGCCTTTTGCTTTTAATCAAAAAAAATGCCTGCCGAGTGGCAGGCATTTTCAAGTATTATTTTGCAAAAAGCTGTTTCAGAGTTGCAGAAGAAACGGCTCCTTCGCCGCCAAAGATTGTGTAGAAGGAATCTGGCGTTTCGAAATTCTTGATTTGCTGTTTAGACGCTTCAGATGGCGTTTTTGCTGTTAGAACTAATGGTCCAAAGTACGAAGCGGCCAAAGAACTTCCTGACAACGCATCCGGATAATTGGCTCCAGTTGCGATGAAGACGTCGTTTTCATTTAGCAACAACCCATTTTCCAGTGCAAATTCGTTAAATTCCTTGTTTGTCTCATAGCGGGTTGCACCTGCGAGACGAATCGGTTCTTCCATGAACAATTCTTCAACTGCCGGCTTGACTGCACCTTCGCCACCAACAATGATCGGCAATTCCGGCTGATTTGCTTCAATGTAATCTGCAACAACTGTCGGGACAGTGCCATTTGCCGGGACAAGGATAATCGGATCAGCATAAAGTGCTGCTGCTGGGGAAACCGATAATGAATCAGCAAAGTTTGCGCCTGTTGCTACGTATAGAGCGTTACCCATGCCTACTTCTTCGGCAATGTTAACGGCCGTTTCATAACGGGTTTTTCCGCTGATACGCTCAACTTTCACGCCAAGGTTTGCGATTTGTTTTTTAACATTTTCAGAGATAGCGCCTGTGCCGCCAACCAAGATGACGTTTTCTGCGCCCAAACGCTTCAATTCAGCCGCGAATCCTGCAGGCAATGAATCTCTTTTTGTCAAAAGCAAAGGAGAATAGTGGAAACCTGCTAGCGGTGCTGCAGCTAACGCATCCGGAAAATCAGCACCAGTGGCTACTACAACTGTTTCCACACTGTCATCTTCCCAACCATACAAAGAAACTTCCAAGCTTGTCTGGTAGCGGTCGCTGCCGGAAATGCGATCTGAATTGCCTTCTGTCAATGTTGCTGCAGAAGCAGCGCCAGTCGGTAAAACTGCTCCAAGAGCCAAAGCTGCAGTCAATGCTGCAGTCGTCAAAACTTTGCTATAACTCATTATTAATCGTTTCCCCATTCTGTAATGTATTCATTTCTTTTCCAATTATATGATATTTTACGAACATTACAATAGGTTTACAAAAATATTTTTTATTAGGCATAAATACTTTTTCACCATTTAGATTTAAATAACAATTTTGCAACTCCATATATTCTTCTTTAAGTTTTGGACTATTACTCCCATGTCCTTTTCAGCACGCTGGAAACAATGCTTTAGGTTTATGACCTCTCGCTTTCCGGGTACATAAGCCATAACGCAAAAACGGCAAAACATTGACCTTACAGGAGGATGCTATTATGCAAAAAAACGGCCATAAATTAATTGGTACATTCGATGTGCAGGCGGAAGTGATCCATGAGATCGGCGAATTAAAAGCACAGGGATATAAAGAAGAGGATATTTACGTCGTCGCTTTGAACGGCCAGCAACTGCAGATGGTACAAGGGCAGACGGATGTCCATTTGAATACGGATGAGGGCGATTTCATGGACAAGTTCAAATCGTTCATTTCCGGGGAAGACCCGACAAAAGATGCGCTCAAGCAGATGGGCCTCTCGGATTCTGAAGCGGACGAATATTACAACCAAATTCAAAGCGGCAAGATCATACTTTACGTCGACAGCGAATACGGCATGAATTACCAGAACTTCGATGTCGCCGCAGCCAGCTTATCTGGAGATGGTTATGCAGAGAAAAATCACAAAATAACCGAAACGCCCGATTTGAGTGACGAACAACAAATGAAGCTTCACGAAGAACGCCTGGCGGTCGATAAGAAATGGGTCGAATCTGGAAGCGTCGACATCCATAAGAACACGGTCGAAGAACAACAGACACTTGATGTTCCGTACGAACGGGAAGAAGTCGAAGTCGAACGCCGCCCAGTCAATCAGGAGTTGTCCGAATATGAAGCGAGCGGCCGCTCCGCCGAGACGTACGAAAAAGACGGCCTTTGGCACATTCCCGTCATTGAAGAACGCCTGGAAGTGCGCAAAGTAAAATATGTCAGCGAGGAAATCGTCGTCCATAAGCGCAAAGTACAGGAAACAAAGCATATCAGCGAAACAGTGCAGCGCGAGACGGTCGATATCGATGAAAACAACGTCCAGCGCTACGAAAAACCGTAAACAAAAGAGCTGTCGCTTCTACGCGACGGCTCTTTTGTTTAGTTATTATTAATGTTTAAAATGCGGAAAACAGGAACATCGCTAACAGGGTAATGATGACAACTGTGAACAGCACGGATGGAATCACTATTACGAAAAATCCTTTCCACGCTGAAAATCGCTGCGCTTCCCCCACTGCTTTGCACTGAATGACAAAAGTCCAGATGCCGATGACAACTGTGACGGCCAGCAGCACCAGGCCAATTACCATGCCAAGTCCAGTGTCCGGTTCCGCTACACTAGGTTCGATTTCCGTATAGAATGTCGAAGGCGATGTGAGCAGCCAAATCAGCCACATCGGCAATAGCCAAATTTGTGGAATACTCGATGCAACGACTGCACGGAACATTTCCGAATACGTTCCGACACCGCCGAATAATTTTCCGAGCAAAATATAGATGCCCGAGACGATCCCGATCCCTGCGGTTACAGCAAGTGGCCCAAGCAATAAAGATCCGAAGATTACTGCTACTGCAGGAAATAATTGCTCCTCGCTTGATGCACCGGAAAGCCCACCCGTAAAACCGGTCAAAATGAGAAGGATTACAATGAAGCTCGTTGGCTTTTCTTCAATCACATAGCGCACCGTCTCGCGGGGGCGCGTCCATATGGCCGTAAACGGATTCAATTCAGCATACGCAGTTGGTTCATTCATATGACACTCCACCTTGTTTTCCTTTTTCTGTATACTCCATAAATTACTCCCCCTTTTATTTCCATCTAATCACATTCTCCTACACTTGTAAATGACTGGAAGGAGGATAGCTAGCTAATGCCAATAAAAAAAGCCTAAGCAGCTGCGGCTTAGGCTTTCGGATTTTCGTCTTCGGATTCTTTCGCCGCGTTTTCCGGCTCATGAAGTATCCCACTATGCGGTGCTTCAGGCGGTGTTTTCTCTAAATTCATCTTGATGAATTTTGCCGAACGCTTCTCCAGCATCTTCGGCGCAATCCGTGTCAATAAACGAACGGTTTTCATCTTCCGTCCGACTTCAACAACTTCTTTCGGTTCATCGATCAAATCGATAATGACCTTGACTGCCTGCATCGGATCGTCCATCGGTTTCATGTCGACCACATGGCCCGAGTAGTTTCCGGCGTGTTCGAACCACGGCGTGTCGGTCGCCCACGGGAGCACGGAACACACGTGGATGTCGTGATACCCTTCCAGTTTCATTTCTTCATTGAGCGCCGAACTAAAACCGAGAACAGCATGCTTGCTTGCGCTATAGCCGGTGAAATAAGGAAATGCGACATCGCTCGCCACCGAGCCGATATTGATCAAGGTGCCGCTGCCGATTTCCTTGAAATGGCGCAGCGCAAAATGGCTGCCATTGACCGTGCCTTTGACATTCACTTCCACCATGCGTGCAAGGTCTTCAAGCGGAATATCTGTGAACGGGCCAATTACACCAACGCCGGCATTATTGATCCACACATCGATTTTCCCGAAACTGGTCAGCGCTTCCTCGAATAGCCAAGCGACGTCCGCTTCACGGCTGACATCCATCGTCACTGCGATGGCATTCGGCCCAAGTTCACTCGCCAGTGCTTCGATCAATCCGGTGCTTCGTGCCGCCAGCACCAGATTCGCGCCGTCTTTCGCCAATTGCCGTGCCACTTCCTTGCCGAGTCCGCTGGAGGCGCCGGTGATGACGATCGTCTTGCCGCGCCGTGATTTTTCCTGTGCCATGCGGCCTCCCCCTTTCTTCACTGTTCTTCTTGTTGTTCGAAGCGTTCCCGCAAATCTCCTGAAACCGCACGCCCTTCTTCAACCGGCTCGTGCAAGCTGCCGGAAGTTAATTCCGCAGCCGGTGCTGATTCGATCATCTCTTTGAGTTCCTGGCCGCCGAGCCCCTTCGCCACTGCCGGCAAGAACTGCCCGAAAATGGCCGCCGCTTTCCCCTTGCCGCCAACTTCCAGGTTTTTTCTCGGTTCATCGATCAAACCGATAATGGCATCGATCACTTTGGCTGGATCGTCCGGCGGCCCGACCAGGATTTCATGACCCGAATAATTGGCTGCGTGTTCTGTCCACGGCGTATCAGTGACCCACGGGTCGATCGAGCAGATATGGACATCCGGGTAGTCTTCCAGCCGGAGCTCCTCATACAAGCCGTTAGATAATCCGCTGACACCGAATTTACTGCCGGTATAGGCCGCTCCATAAGGCATCGGAACCTTGCTGGCGAATGACGAAACATTGATCAGAATGCCGTGCTGCTGCTCTTTGAAGCGGCGCAGCGCGAAATGGCTGCCATAAATCGTGCCGAGCATGTTCACTTCCACCGTCCGGTTCAAATCGCGCAGCGGCGTATCGATAAACGGCCCGTACACGCCGATTCCTGCGTTGTTGATCCACACATCGATACGCCCGAAATTATGCATCGCGGCCCGGTGTAGGCTCTCAACATCCTTCACCCGGCTAACATCGGCTGTTACCGGGATAACTAATGGACCGAGCGAATTCGCGAGCTCCTCAATCAGCCGTGTCCGGCGCGCAGCAATGACCAATTTCACTTGTTCGCGCGCCAACCGTTCCGCCAGGCCACGGCCGATTCCGCTTGACGCTCCTGTAATGACGACGACTTTGCCTTGATTCGAATGCTTTGCCCCCACAGCGCTCGCCTCCTTCTTAAAAAAGCGCAGAATTTTGTAATTTTATACCCCTTTTAAACATCCAGAAAACACTTTAAACCAGCACCGGCAAAAAACAATTCCAAAGCTCTGTTTTTTTCCCACCTTCATCCAAACTCCGAAGTCAAAAAGAAGAGCAGCACAGGTTCTTGCCGCACAAAAAGAGCGGCACCGGATAAGTGCCGCTCTTGGTAAATATTCTATATTCAAGCGGAAACGCTTTTACGCTTCTGGATCAATCGCTGCGCTCAGAACAATTTCGCCCTGTGGCGCCGTATTTCCACGGTTGGGTTCCAATGTGACTGCGATGGTATCCCAGCCTTCGGTATTTTCATCGAGACTGAAGAATACCGCGCCTTCGTTTTCCTGACTCGGCGTGAATGCACCGGTTGGAATCGGCTGGCCATCTTTCAACAGCCATACTTGATAGACTTGGTCTCCGCTCGTCGGTTCCAGCTGGTTTGCCTGAACTAGGAGATTCAATGCCCCTTCTTCATGGACCAAGGCAGCTGTTCCTGTCCCCTCAAATGCTTCGCTTGCCTGCAAATCCACTGTTTCAAAAGCGACTTCAGGTGTCGTTGGTGCGTCTGGCTGATCGCTTAGCTCGTAAAACGCGTAGGCGTTTCCAAGCAGCGAGACGAGCAGCGCCGCCGCGACGAGCGGTGTCCACTTTGATGTTCTGAATCCCCGCTTTGCCATAGTGGCAGGAGGCGTCGGTCTATCGCGCTTTTTCGGCTCTTCTGCCAAAGGCGCTTGCTGCTCTCCCTCATCAAAGACCGCGTCTAGAATCCGCGCCTTCATGCCGGCATCCGGTGCTACCGGATCTGCAAGGTAAGGGAGTTCTCCTGTCGCATCCACAATGTCACGACATTCCGGACACTCCGCTAAATGTGCTTCAAACTGTTTTTGCTCTTCTTCATTCAACGTGCCATTCAAATAATCGATCAATTGGTCACAATTCACGTTTGTCATCCAGAACTCCCCCTTCCTGCACCATTTGCAAGGATGTCTTCAATTTCTTTAATGCTAAGCGGATCCTGCTCTTTACGGTTCCGAGCGGAATGCCGCATTTTTCTGCAATGGTTTCATGCGTGTAGCCTTTGAAATAAAATAGATGTACCATTTTCTGCTGTTCCTCCGATAAATGCCGGACGGCTTGATGGATCTGTTCGCTCTTCTCTTGCCATTCGGCCGTTTCTTCAACCGAAGAGTCGGTGCTTTCCACTTCCGCAATTTCATCCAACGGAACGGATGGTTTTTTCTGTTTGCGAATCAAATCCACTGCCGCGTTGCGCGACATCGTCACCAGCCAGGCAACAAACTTTCCTTTTCCTTCATCATAGCTGCCAACCCCGCGCCACACTTTAACGAATACTTCCTGCAGCGCTTCCTCTGCCAAATCACGGTCTCCCGTCATTTTGCATAGATAGGAAAATAGCATCTTTTCATAGCGGTCATACAATTCTTCGAGCGCATCCTTATCCTTGCCCCTGACGCGCTCATAAAGCAATGCGTCTGAAATTTTTTCCATGCCGTGTCCCCTTTGTTACAGATTTCGTATTCTTAGCTTACTATATTCCGCGGCATTTCGCTTAATTGACTTTGTTTGCTTGTTATCTATTCAACGCAGAAGAGGTCCAATTAGTTCACTTTCCCTTTATTTTTATTCCAATTATCGAATCTAGCGATCACACAAAAGGCTTACATGCAGCTGTCGCGAATTTTTGAAAACATTCTATATATGGAAGTGATCCAAATTGCCGGATTCTGCGTTATATCTTTATAAGCGTTATACTAATGGAAACGATGCAGCTAAGCGCTTCACAAAAGCTCACGAGCTTTCGGTTGTGCAGCTGCCTGAAATGACTCCTTAATAATGAAGCAATCAATCGTCGGACAACGAAAGGTGGATGTGCAGATGAGACAGTATTTAATCATGGGATTGGCCACAGCGCTTTGTATCACCTTATTTTTCATTTTAGATCCACTGAATGGAAATAATAATCCCGCAAAACCCGAAAGCAAACAGCAAGACACCGTCCAAACGGCAGCTAAACCAGCAGAACAGAAAACGCCGAGCGAACGGCTAGACACACAATACAAAGACAAGATAGCTGAATTCCCGGTCCGTCCGGAACAGGAGGAAAAATTATCGGAACTGCGCCAAGAGCGGATGGACAATCTTCAAGGCATGAAGCCAGTGCGTATTTCGATCCCTTCCATCGGCATCGATGCAGCGATTGAAGAAACCGGCGTGTTGGACAACGGCGAAATGGGCGTGCCGGAAGACGTCGATCAAGTTGGCTGGTTCGAACCTGGCTTTAAAGCCGGGGCAGAAGGAAACGCTGTACTGGCAGGACATGTCGACAGCCTTACCGGGCCCGCTGTCTTCTATGAATTGGATCAACTGGAAAAAGGCGATCAATTCACACTGACGGATGCAGACGGGCGCGAAATGGTGTTCGAAGTCCGCGGCACCTCGAGCTACATCACGGACGAAGCACCAGTTGAAGAGATATTCGGCCGCTCGGACCAGCGCATGGTCAACCTGATTACCTGTACTGGCGATTTTAACCGCGACATCGGCTCGCACGAAGAACGCCTCGTCGTATCAGCTGAACTCATCTCCGATTCTGCGATGAAACAGCAGGCACCCGATGCTCCTGATAACCTGAAACTTACCGCCACTGCCTTGTCATGGCATGCCGTGCGCGATGATGCCGTCATCGGCTACCGCGTCTACGAGGAAGACCTTGAGAGCGGCGAATCCAATCAAATTGCCACCGTATCATTATTCGAACGCAAAAGCATCCCGCTCGAAGCGGACGAATCCAAGCGTTATTATGTGGTATCCGTGAACGTCGACTTAAAAGAATCCAAGAAAGCTTATATACCTGAAGAATAGCGAATCCCCTGTCCGGCGTTGCCGGACAGGGGATTTTTTATGTAAGTCAGGAAGTGTGAAATGAAAAGAAGCGAGTGCAAAACCTTCCGCTTTTCGACTGCGTTTCAGGGGGCACGCTTGCCGAGGGGCGGGTGTTGAGCCAATGTGCCAAAGAACGCGGCACATTTGTCTCGCCAGCCCGCGCGGTCCCTCAGGCGTCGGCCCCTTCCACTCCGTCTCTAGTTTTAGAAGTAAAAGAATTTTTCATGTACACTCAATTAAAAATGTGGAAATGCGTCATACTTTACACCTCATATCTTTTGTAGCAAAGAGAATGAGATTTTTTGGCCTAATCTTCCAACAAGCTATTCGGTTCAAGCACCAATTCGTCAGTTGCCACATCTCAGGAAGCGATTCCCCCACTAGCCGGCAACTAGGTAAAGAAGCAGGTCTGCTTAAACACATTCGACTCAAAGAAATCTTCAAGCCGTTCAGCGTAAAGGGGTGAGCCGACGCCGTAAGACAAGTGTTCTTCTTGGCTTATGGCTAAAGGCCAACCCAAAGCGGGGCGGCGACTACCAACATAAAACCCAACGCGAATCCCGAAACAGCTTCACATGTAAACTCTCACTAACTCTATTCCTTTACTGCTCAGGAAGCGATTTCCCTGCTAGCCGGCAATTGCATATAGAAGCAGATCTGATTAAACGCACACGAATCAACGAAATCTCCCAGCCGCCATGCGCCCAGGGTGAGCCGATGCAATAAGACAGGCGCTCTTCCTGGCTTATTGCGAGAGGCCAACCCCAAGCAAGGCGGCGACTACCAACACGAAGCTCAAATCGAATGCCGAAACAGCTTCACATGTAAACTCTCACTAACTCAATTCCTTTACTGCTCAGGAAGCGATTCACCCGCTAGCCGGCAACTGCATATAGAAGCAGATCCATTTGAACAAACTGCACACAACGAAATCTCCAAGCTGCCATGCGCCCAGGGTGAGCCGATGCAGTAAGACAAGTGTTCTTCTTGGCTTGCTGCTAAAGGCCAACCCAAAGCACGGCGGCGACTACCAACACGAAACCCAACTCGAATATCGAAACAGCCTCACATGTAAACTCTCACTAACTCAATTCCTTTACTGCTTAGGAAGCGATTTCCCCACTAGCCGGCAATTGCATATAGAAGCAGATCTGATTAAACGCACACGAATCAACGAAATCTCCGAGCCCCCATGCGCTCAGGGTGAGCCGAAGCAATAAGACAGGTGTTCTTCCTGGCTTATTGCGGGAGGCCAACCCCAAGCAAGGCAGCGACTACAAACACGAAACCCAAATCGAATGTCGAAACAGCTTCACACACAAACTCTCACTACCTGCTCCACACTCCTCCCGGGAAGCGATTCCCAGATTCCAGCTTCAGGCAATAGAAACTCACCGTCCCCACAACCTTCAGCTCACCCCAAGCGAAGAAGGATCAACTCCCTTTCTTAAAGCTCAGCGTCGTAACCGTCAAAAGAATAATAACCATGCCGATTATTTGGACAATGGCCAACTCGTCGCCGAGCAAAATCAGACCAAATAACGAAGCGGTCACCGGCTCCACCATCGCAATGATGGAAGCCGTAGAAGGCGCGGTCCGTTCGATACCGATTGTATAAAGTGCAAAAGACAGGCCTGCGCCAACAATCCCGATCGCAATAAACCACCCCACATCGCTAGAGCTGAACACTGAAGCTGCTTCCTGGAAATCGACAAACCAAGCCAAAACAGCACAGAAAGCAATAAAAGCCAGTGTTAACACCATTTGCGGCTTGCCTTTTTCAGAAGCATTTTTGAATCCGAAAATGAATAACGCATAGGACAGCCCTGCGCCTAAGCCGGTGGCGACGCCAATGAAATTGACAGCGGAAGATCCAGTATCATAGGCTTTGGTCAATAGCACGATGCCGGCAAGAACACTGAAAATGCAGCCCCATTTAAACCACGTCGATCGTTCCAAGCGAAACAAAAAAGAAATAAGCAGAACAAACAAGGGGGCAGTATACATCAAGGTCGCAGCGATCGGAACGCTGGTCGACTCGATACTCAGAAAATAAAACGTAAAGTTGCCCGCTACCCCAATGCCCGCTACAATCGACCATAAGATTAAGCGAAGGGAAAAATCCTTTTTTTCAGTCTTGCTTAACAAAAACCAGCCCGCAAAACAAACCAGGCCAATGGCGCCACGGTAAAAAGAAATGACCAACGGATCCCAGCCTTTACTCAATAGGATATCCGCCAAGCCTCCTGTAATCCCCCAACAAACTGCCGCCAAAATGATCATCGTGATTCCTGTATATTTCATAACAGACCCACCTATTCACAGTATTGTCGGCCGTTACATGTTCCGCCATGCACTGCCCATTTCCCCTACCATTGCCAGCGCATGTTTCTCCTAAACTTTTTCCAATTAATTAATTTTAAAAATTTCCTGTCCACACACCCCCTGACTTTCCGGATTTTCCCATAAAAAAAACCGGGGAGGCATTAGCCTCTCCGGTTTCCAAAAATTTTCGCTATATTATTGTTTTCTTGTGCGGACAGCGACTGTCGTGATCAACGCTGCGAGCAATAGTCCAGCCAATACCCATAGGTAAGGAGCTGTTGAGTTAGCGCTCATTCCGCCCATTCCTGTTGAAGGCATTTCAGACGGCATTGCTGCTTCGCCGAATTCTTCAGGGAATTGGTCAGTGATCGCTGCAGACAATCCAGCAGCTGGCATTGTCATGTGTGCGTAAGCTTCACGAATTGAAGCGTATGCTGTTTCATAATCTCCAGCTACGTAGCTGTCGAATGCTGTCAGCAATTGCTCAACATGCTCTGTCAAACCTGCTTCAAGTGCATCAGCCGGTACGCGGCCTTCTGTAGCTGAATCCAAGAATGCTGCTTGGTCCACAATGTATTGATCCAATTCAGCTCGCGCTTGTTCTTGCCCTTCTTCGTTGCCTTCACCAGTTGCTGTTACATAGTCAACGAAATAGCCGATATGGGATTTCCATGTTTCTTCAAACTGCGCTCCAGCTTCTTCGCCGTAAACAGAACCGACGGCTGCAGAAAGGTCATCTGCGTTCGCCAAAAGGGCTGCCGCAGCCTGGTCGAAGCTTTCCGCTCCATCAGCACCGTCTTGCATCGCCATTGCCGCAAGCCCAGCGTGTTCTGTAAACGTCATATTTAATCCTGCACGCAGGTCTACTGCTGGTGTATCAGGGTTTGTGTTATCGAACTTCTCAGGGAACTGGTCCGTGATAGCGATCGACAATGTTTCTGCAAACATGCTCATGTGGTGGATGGATTCGCGCTCCCACTCATAAGCTGTTTCGAAGTCCCCTTCTACATATGCATCAAATGCACCGATCAATTGGTCTACGTGTACATCAAGGCCTTCTACGACTGCTTTTTCAGACAAACGTCCTTCTGTAGCAGTATCGAAGAATTTCGCTTGCTCTACTTTGTATTCTTCCAATTCAGCGAGTGCTTGCTCTTTGCCTTCTTCATTGCCTTCTGCAGTTGCTGTTACATAATCAACGAAATAGCCGATATGTGACTGCCAGATAGCATCGAATTGCTCTCCGCCTTCTTCACCGTAGACCGAAGCGACTGCCGCTTTCAAATCTTCAGCGTTTGCCAATAATGCGCCGGACGCCTGGTCGAAATCTTCTGCTCCGTCCACGCCTTTACGCATCGCTTCAACTGCTAGGAAAGCGTGCTCAGTTAATACTGTATCGAGTGCGATGCGAAGTTCCGCTGCTTTCGTTGCTGTCGGCGCCTCCATCTGCTGAGTCGATTCACCGTGTCCGCCTCCGTGGCTGTCTGCAAGTGCTGCTGTCGGTACTAGTAGGGATAAGCTTAGTGGTAGTGCCACCATCAATTTGTTCATTTTCATCATCCATCACTCCTCAGTTGTTTTTATTGTTCTACTAGCTCAACGGAAGGGAGATCAGTTTAGATCACTTTTTTTAAAAAAACTTTTTAAATTGCCAGAATCCATTTATTTCATGGAAGACATCAATGCTATGCTAGGTGAAAATGAATAGACAGGAGCGACACCTATGCAGCCTTATTGCGCACAAGTATTTCATCAATTGGAACTGCTCGTTAACTCGTCGGGCGAATTGATCTCTTTTATAGAAGAAAGCGACTGGGAGGTGCGGCCGACTGCAGGAAAGTTTTCGATTGGCGAACTCATCGGCCATCTCGCGCTTATCTGCGAAGCAGACTTGCGCATTGCAGATGGGGCGGGAGAATCCGAAATGCGTGCATTCTATAGTGGCAAAACGCCATATTCGAAACAACAAGCCCTTTTTGAAATGGCGAGCGGCTTCGAATGGCTCAAAACCGCCTACCTTCCATTAGATGAAAGCCAGCTCCAGAAAATCCACACCGCGTATTGGGGTGTCAGTTACAGCCGCTTCGAATGGCTGCTCGAAACGCTGGTCCACCTCGCCCATCACCGCGGGCAATTGCATTCCATGATCGTCCATGACCTCGGCAAGCAGCCAAACGTTCAACTGTTTGAATAAAGCTACAGAATTTCCCAGTAGTTAGCATACATTTTTTTGGTTTTGGGTATGGACAAAGACCTAGTCGAAAATTCAAAGAAAGCCAGGTGCATTCAAATGTCTACATTAGAACACCCTGATCTGTCTCGCATTCAAGAACTCGATCCGAATACACTCGGTGAAAAATTCCCCGTTCGTCGCCGAATCGTCGAAACTACGCTGTACTCAGCTTACTTCGTCCCAACTCAAGGAACACAAGGCCCGCCTTATGACATTCTCGTCATCGACCACCTTCCCGTCACGCCGGTTACTGCATTTATCTGGTGCCGGCGCATCCAAGGCACCGGAACGAAAATGGAAGTCGTCAAAGAAATCACAAATGCACTCGACTATATGCGAAAGCGGCGTGATAGCTAAGCTCGCTGTCTGCAACTCGTAATAGCTTTTTATTTTCTTTCAACGATTGCCATAAATTTCTTTTAAATATAGCTTTTATGGGTATTTTTTCTTTACTTTTGTACCGCTCACATGGGGTATAATAGTCCTCACAATATAATTACGAAAGGACTGTTTCACATGCCTCTCGAATTTGCGCGCCTGGTTTTCATGGCTTTTTCTGTCTTGACGGCCATTGCCGCTTCCTATATCGCCCTCCTATTGATCGGCCGCATCGCCGATCGAAGCCGCAAACATCCGCTATGGTGGGTCGGCGGCAGCTCACTGGTGTTTGGCACGGGTATTTTTTCTATGCATTTTATTGGAATCCTTACCTATCATTCTGCATCGCCGGTCCAACACGACCCCATTTTATTGAGTGTTTCACTCCTCGGGGCGATCGGTGCCGCTTTTCCGGCTTTTTATGTACTGCAGACCTCCCATCCGCCGAAGAGCCATTTATACTTTAGCGGATTTGCCATCGGGTTCGGCGTTTTGTTCATGCATTATATCGGCAATGCCGCCGCCCAAATACCAGGAGACCCACAATTTAATCTCATGCCATTTTTATTATCCATCGCCGTGGCTTTCGTTTTTTCCTTTGCCGCCTTGCGGATTTTCTCCCGCAACCGCAAACGGTCGGACTCGCCAGGAAGAAAATTCCAAAGCGCCATTATTCTTGGGCTGACGATTTCCGCGGTCCATTATATCGGGATGCAGGCGGTCAGCTATTCTACTTTCCCAACAGGAACAGCTTCCTTTAACGATATGGGCTTGGCTTTTGTTGTATCGGCACTGATTCTATTATTGCTGACCATCGCCGGTTATTTGGCGTTCCTTGACCGTAAACAATTGATCAACGAACAACGTTATTTGAGCAAGATCCGCGAAAGCGAACGGCGTTTCCGCAGGCTTGCGGAAATGTCTACAGAAGCAATTGCCATTCACAGCGGCGGAAAGCTATTGTATGTGAACGAAGCTTGCCTGCAAATGTTTGATGAAACCGATGCAGATAAATTGATCGGCACTGCCGTACTTGATTACGTCCATCCTCAATACCACGAAATAGCGAAGGCACGCATTGCCTCCATGAATCAGGGGCTCAGCACTCCGCCCGCCGAACAAGTATGGGTTACGCCAAAAGGCACAAGACATGAAGTCGAAGTGACCAGCATGGGGATTGAGTTTGAAGGTGAGGCAGCCGTGCAGCTATTGATTCGTGATATTACAGAACAAAAGAAAGTTGCACGCGAACTTGAATACAATCGCCAACGCTACGAATCGCTGTTTCAAAACAATTCGGATGGCATCTTTTCCTTGGATCCTAATGGAAAACTTGTTGATACGAATGTCTCTTTTGAGCGCCTGCTCGGCTATAGCAGCGACGAACTCACCTCAGTTCACTTGCGTGAATTGATTGAAGAATGCCAACTGGATGCCACGAGAGTGAAGTTCCAACTTGCACTTGAAGGCATCACGCAACATTACGAAACACTCGGCATCCACAAATCCGGACACCGCATTTCCTTGCGCGTCACTCACATGCCAATCGTGACGGACGGGACTGTCACCGGGGTTTACGGCATCGCGAAAGATATTTCAGCCGAAAAAAGAGCCCTCGCCCTCTTAGCGGAAAGCGAAGAGAAATACCGCTCGTTGTTCGACTACAATTTGGACGCCGTTTTTGAATTGGATAGCTCCGGACATTTCATCAATGCCAATTCGATGACAGAGGAATTGAGCGATTATACGCGTGATGAATTGATCGGACTTACATTCGCTCCACTCATCGCAGAAAATCTTGAGCGTGTGCAAGGCTTTTTCCTCTTGGCTCTTTCAGGGGAAGCAGTCAATTTCGAACAGCGCATCAAACGGAAAGATGGGGAAATCATCGAGGTAGATATCAATGCCGTGCCAAAACACAGGAACGGCGAAATCGATGGCGTCTTTGCCATCGTCCGTGACATTACGGAAAAAAAGGCGACCGAACAGGAAATCAATCGCCTCGCTTTCACCGATCAGCTGACAGGGCTTCCGAATCGCCATTGGTTTTATCAAAATATCCGTGAGGTTTTGGCACGAACTCAAGCGCAGAACCAGAAAATCGCCGTACTTTTAGTGGATTTCGATGACTTTAAAAACGTCAATGACCTGCTTGGGCATTTCGGCGGTGACCAATTCTTGAAAATTGTCGCCAACCGCATCCACTCCTGTCTTGGTCCCACGGACGCCATTTCACGTTTTGGCGGCGATGAATTCATTATCGTCTCGGAAAATACGACCGAGCCTCAAGCCCATGCGCTTGCCCAAACGATTCTTCGCGTAATGCGTGAGCCGGTTCAACTGCTCGGTCAGGAATTTTCGGTGACTTTAAGCATCGGCATCGCTTTCCAGAAAGGTTCAGAAAGTGACGGAGAAGAACTGATTAAGGAAGCGGATTTCGCGATGTATTCAGCAAAGGAAAACGGCAAGAATAATGTACAGGTATTTACGCACGAACTCGACAGTCAAATGACACGCAAAAGCCAGATGGAACAAGCGCTGAAAAAAGCTATCGATGAGCAGCAATTCGCGCTCCACTACCAGCCGCAAATCAATTTGGCGAGCGGCGAAGTCATCGGCTACGAAGCGCTGCTGCGCTGGCAATCGCCGTTCGGCAATGTACCGCCATCTGAATTCATCCCGATCGCAGAAGAAACCGGTTTGATTGTGCCGATCGGGGAATGGGCGCTCCGCCAAGCTTGCCGGGACAGCAAAGAGTTTTGCGCACTTGGCCATGCGGCGGAGAAAATTTCGGTCAATGTCTCGGCGCGCCAATTCAAGGACCCGGACTTCAGCGAAAAAGTGCAAGCCATCTTCGAACACGAACAAGTCGACCCCGGGCGCTTTGAAATCGAAATTACGGAAAGCGTCATGCTCGACATCGAACAATCTGCACGAATTATCTGCGAGCTGAAAGCGCTCGGTTTGCGCATCGCCATCGATGATTTCGGCGCCGGCTATTCGTCGCTGAACGTTGTCAAAAATGTCGAAATCGATACCTTGAAAATCGATAAATCCTTAATTGATGAAGTGCTCATCAACCGGCGCAACTTGTTCATCCTCGCCGCCATCATCGAGGTGGGGAAAAACCTCGATGCCTGCATCGTCATCGAAGGTATCGAGCTTGAAGAACAGGCAGAGCTGTTGAGACCTTTCGGCATACTCGGACAAGGCTATCTATTCAGCCGGCCGCTGCCGCCGAGCAGTCTCGATGCCTTCCTGAGCGAGTCCGATTATATTACGACAAGCACCCCAGCAAAACTCTTGGAATAATAAAAAAGGCGCGCAGCTTAAACGGCTGCGCGCCTTTTTTTGTGTCCGGTTAATCTTTACGCGTGTATTTGCGCACTGCCGGCAAAATCTCTGTCGACAAGAGTTCGAGATTGCGCTCGAGGCGCTCCATCGGCACACCGCCGAAATCCATTTGGGCGATATAGCGCTGATGGCCATAGAGTTCGTGCTGATACAAAATCTTTTCGATGATCTGCTGGGGGCTGCCGATATTCATGACGCTTTCTTTCGTCGCGCCGTGCTGGAACGCTTCCTGTGGATAACCGCGGCCATTGGTTTTGACCATTCCTTTATCCACATGTGGATAATATTCCGCGAGCGCTTGTTGAGTCGTCTCGGCGGCGTTGAAGAATCCAGCCGTCGCAACCGGCAATTGAGAAGCGTCGTGCCCTGCTTCCGTCGCAGCATTGCGGTAAGCATCGATGGTCATTTTGAAAGTTTCCGCAGGGCCGCCGAGCGTCGCGAGCATCATCGGCACACCGGCATGCCCCGCTTTGACGGCGCTTGACGGATGCCCGCCGACTGCCCGCCAAATCGGCAGCTTGCCGTTTTCCGGGCGCGGTAAAATCTGTGCATCTTTTAATGACGCGCGGAAGCGGCCGTTCCAATTGACGGTTTCCTGTTCATTAATTTCCAGCAAGAGCTTGAATTTCTCTTCGTACAATTCCTCGTAATAGCGGATGTCATAGCCAAGCAAATCGAATAGCCCGACACGGGACGCCCGCCCGGCAATGATTTCCGCGCGCCCTTCTGAGATCAAATCGATCGTCGCGAAATCCTCGAAGACGCGTACCGGGTCTGAGGTGGAGATGATTGTTGAAGAGCTTGAGACTTTGATTTTTTCAGTTGCCTGCGCGATTGCCGATAGGACGACCGAATGCGCTTGCGTGGCGAAATATTCCTGATGGCTTTCGCCGACGCTGAAAAAGTCGACGCCTGCCTGTTCGGCAAGCTGCGCGAAGCGGATAAGTTCGCGGATCCGCTCCCCTTCCGATTGCCGTTTTCCTGTATGCGGGTCCGGCAAATGATCGCCGAGTGTATAGATCCCGAACTCGAGGCCGTTGTTCGGGTTGATGCGGTATTGTTCCATGTTCTCCGTCCTTTCGCCTTGCGTTTTCCCAATCCTTTTCAGTATAACGGTACGCACGACGGTGTGGAAATCATCCATTCGGCTGAAAAGAGGGAGGAAAACAGGGTTCTTCTAGTGAAGTGTATATTAGTGAAAAACTTAAACTCGTTCTGGGCGGACGCTTTCCGCGGGCATGGCTGGAGCCTCCTCGGTCGCTACGCTTCCTGCGGGGTCTCCAGACTCATGTCGCTCCTTCGCTGTGCTCCGTCACTGCTCCCTTAGGAGTCGCCGCCCTCCACTCTTTAATCTCTAATATTCTATTCGTTGTAAAACAAACTCAAAGTTATAGCATAAGCTTAGGAGGCCAATAGATGAAAAAATGGACAGCCGCCGCATTGGTGCTTGCGGGAATCCTGCTCGCTGCCGGATGTTCCGGCGATAACGACGAAGACACAGCCGAAAGCGAAACGGCTTCGAAAATCGATGGGTTTTGGCAAGGAGCGATTGAAGTTCCGGGACAGCCGATCCCGTTCTCGATTGAATTCGCTGGAAACGAAGGCTTGCTTAGCATTCCGCTGCAAGGCGTCGAAAATTATCCTTTGTCGACAGTTAAGTTTAATGATCCGGAAGTGGCTTTTGACGTCACCATACAAGGCGAACGGTTAGTGTTCGAAGGCGAACTGAACGCAGAAAAAATCACCGGCCAGATGACGCAGCAAAACCAAAACTTTCCGTTTGAACTCGAGCGCGGCGAAAAAGAACAAGCCGCTGACCCCGAGAAAATCATCGAAACGGAAGTCGAGGGCGGCATGATGCAAGCGCTCGAAGAAATTCCGGAAACGGACGGGCCCCACCCTGTAGCGATCCTCATTGCCGGTTCCGGGCCGACCGATAAAGACGGCAACTCGCTGACGCTCACCGGCAAAAACAATAGCTTGAAGATGCTCGCTGAGGAATTGAAAGCCGAGGGCATCGCCGTCATCCGCTACGACAAACGCGGCGTCGGTGACAATGCCGCACTCGCGAAGAATGAGTCCGAGCTGCGCTTTGACGATTATGCGGAAGATGCCGCTGCCTGGATCCGCTTTGCCAAAGAAGATGAGCGCTTTTCGGATGTTGCGGTTATCGGCCATAGCGAAGGCGCGCTCGTCGGTCTCGTCGCAGCTAATCAACAAGGCGTCGATTCCTATGTATCGCTGACCGGCGTCGGGCGCACAGCCGACGAACTGTTAAGAGAACAGCTCAGTACTTTACCTGCCGCACAACAGGAGGAAGCGGATGCGATTCTCGAACAACTCGCACAAGGCGAAACGGTGGACGACGTAAGCCCAGAACTGCAGCGAATCTTCCGGCCATCCGTTCAGCCGTACCTGCAATCATGGATGGCGTATGACCCGATCGCACAAGTCGAAAAACTCGACGCGGAAGCATTATTTGTCGGCGGCACACGCGATTTGCAAGTGCCGGTACAGGATGCGGAACTGCTGCACGAAGCGAAATCCGGTTCCGAACTATTGATTGTCGACGGCATGAACCACGTATTGAAATCCGTTCCGGATGACCAACAAGCGAATATGGCGGCATACTCCGACCCGGAATTGCCGCTTGCTGATGGACTGGTAGATCGAATTGCGGAGTTTTTGAAAAACTGATCGCACACGCTGAACATCCTGTTAAAAATGAACATAAAAAATCCGGCTGAACTTTTCGGTTCAGCCGGATTTTTTTATTGGTCCATCAAGCGCTTATTGTAGAGGATGAACGAAATAATGGTCAACACGACTGTCCATACCGAGATGATGACAAGCGGTGTGGCGAGTTCCCCAGCAGCCGCTCCAACTTCCATCGCCACGAGCAGCTCACTCAATTGGCTGCTCGGTAAATAGCGCAGTACTTCCAAAAACGGATACCGTTCTTCAAACGCCAGCGCAAACGGCCCGGCTGTAAAGATGATCAGCACCGGAAAAACCGATAGCGAGGCTTCGAGCAAAGTCTTTGAGTACAAGCCACAAATCGTCCCGATCGCTGTATAAAGCAGGATGGAAATCCCGAGCGCCGCCGTCAGCAACATCACATTCGAAGTGTCGTAGCCAAATAAGTAGGTGGTGATTGCCAATGCAGCCGCTGAAATAAGGAAGACGAGCGCACTTTTTCCGATCAGCACGTCAAGCATCGAAGCCGGAGTCATCATGAGCGAACGCAGCGTATTGCGCTCTTTCTCCTCGGCGATCAAACACGCCTGCACGTAACTAGTGAGCATCGCCAGCGAAAAATTCATAACGAACGCATAGATCGCTGTCTGATCGCCCGCTTCCGTCCGATACAGCAGTGCTAAAACGATCGGGAACGCAATCATGATCGATACCGCATAGTTTCTCGAGAACTCTTTGTAATCTTTGATGAAAATGGCTTGGATGCGCTTCAATGACACGTTCATACCAATTCACTCCCCGTCAGTTTGATGAAAATATCGCCAAGGCTCAACTCATTCGTGTACATGCGGTCGATTTGCCCGCGGCTCATCCACCCGGCAACAGCCGCTGCCGAATCTTCGTTCATCGACAAACGCTCTTTTTCTCCGGACGTCAATTCCACGGTAAGCGTGCCGTCGCGATGGGTTTTTTTCAATTCATCAGGGGTTCCGATCGCGCGAATTTCCCCTTTATGCAAAATCGCCACGCGTTCACACAGCGTTTCCGCTTCCGTCATATCATGGGTCGTCAAAAAGATGGTCGTCCCCCGTTCATTCAAATAGCGCAAGCCTTTATGGATATGCGCTGTGTTAACCGGGTCAAGCGCGGACGTCGGCTCATCCAAAAACAGCAATTCCGGCTCATGGATGATCGCGCACGCCAAGGTGACGCGCTGGCGCATCCCTTTCGACAGTACACTGACCCGCTTTTTGCGGTCGGCATTCAAATTGACGAAATGGAGCACTTGATCAATAGAAGATTTCGGCAAATCATATAAACGGCGAAACACATCCAGGTTTTCTTCAATAGATAAGCGTTCATACAAGCCGCTATTATCGGTTAAGATGCCGAAGCGCCGTTTCTGGGCTGTTTTTTGCATCATTCTTGCGGGCATCTCCATTACAGCAGCATGCCCGTCCGTTACTTCTAATTGGGCAGTCAAAATCTTGAGCAAGGTCGTTTTCCCAGAACCGCTCGGTCCAAGAAAGCCGAAAATCTCTCCCTTTGGAATCTCAAAGGATACATCTTTCAAAGCCATCTTGCCGCCAAATGCTTTTTGGATATTCTGTACGGAAATTGCATTCATGTGCGCCACTCCTTTTCGTTGATGACACCAGCATAGTAAGAAAAGGGAGCAGCTGCCTTGAGATTCCGCTAATATGTACCATTTCTCGGCCGAACTGTACCCTGAAATCCGTGATTCGGCGATTATTTCCCAGGAAATTAAATGTTCAACAGCTCTTTTAATTCGGCAAGTTTTGTTCTCGACAGCGGCACGACGGAATCTTTTCCAGTCGTCAAGCGCAGGCTATAGCTGTTTTTCGTCCATGTGATCAGTTCCCGCACTTTTTGCAGATTGACGATATACGAGCGGTGGCAGCGGAAAAATCCGTAATGCTGAAGCCTGTCTTCCAATTCCGCCAAGGTCAATGCGCACGTATAGGTCTCTCCTGCCACATGCACTACCGCTGAGCTATTGATGCTTTCGATATAATCAATTTCCGGCGGATTGAACAGGATGGTTTTGTCGTTCTTTTTCGTCGGGATTTTTTGGATCTTAAACTCCGCTTCGCCGGTTTCATAAGTACTTTCCGTTTCATCGTCAGCATCCGTTATGTCCAATAGATGCACCCCCGCTTCATCCAAACGGTAAATTTCGTCGCAGCTGATCAGCGCATCTTCCAGATTGGCCGTGAGGATCAGCACCTGTTTTTCTTGCGACAACTCTTCCAACAGCCGCGCAAACGCCAGTTGATCAGGTTCTTCGAGCTGAAAATACGGCTCTTCCAGGACGATGATCGGCTGTTGCGCATAATAAACGCGCAGCAAGGACAAATAGATTTTCTTCGACGCTGGCAAATCGGCAATTTTCACTTTCTGGTAGTCGCCCAATTGAAACCGCTGAAGCATCGAGCGTACCGGTGTGTCGTGGCCGCTGAGCGACTTCATAAAGCGCAGCAATTCTTCGACGGTCAAACGCGTGTATTCACCTTGTTCCGCAAACGACAAATAAGCATCTCCCCGCTCTGCAATTTGGGCCAGGAGGATTTTCTTGCGCTGGACATTGGTCTGAATGCCCAGTACTTTTCCTTTTTTCATGTTCAATTCCAGCGACGGGATGATTTTCTGTCCGTTGACGTTTATTTCTCGAATGTTCATAGGCTCCTCCTGTTTAACGAAAAAAATTCTTACATATATTGTAACCTTTCTTTTGCCGCTAGAGACAGCTCCGTTTTTGGAAATTTCGTTTTTTCTATTCTACACAAAAAGCGGCGCCCCGTTGGACGCCGCCTTGCTGTCTACTTATCGAGTTCACGGACTAAAGTGTGCGCGTAGCGATCATGCGGCATTTGCGCACCCATGTCCTGCCCGCGTTGCTTGAACCATTGAAGCGTCATGATTGAATCGCGATGTGCCACGCGTTTTAGGATCTGCTCCCCCGTCAATTCGCCACCGTCTGCGTTTTCGATCTGGATGCCAGCGACCTTTTGTCCGATAGTCTGTCCGCGTGTCTTCAATTGCACGTATTCAAGTCCCCAAAACAACACGGTCGGCGTAACGAGTGCATGCACCCATTCCTGTTTGACCTTTTTCCGCAGCAGCGGCTCCACAACTCCGTTCACCGCACCGGAGATCGCCAAGTCGATGGCGAGCGCCTTGCCGCGTTTTTTCGTCAATGCATCCATGTTCCATTCCCCCTTATTGCTGAATACATTCATTATAGCGTTTTGGCTCGGCAAAGACAGCAAGGGCTGTATGCGTTATGATAAGGAAAAACCATGGAAAAACGAGGTGACACGCATGGCATTTCTAGTGATTTGGCTGTTGATGATTGCATACGCTGTCTTTTTCGCGCCTTCGGGTACCGGCGGCATCGAGTTTGGCCCGCTTCTGATGGGCGATTGGGAAGGGGTCGACCCGCTCATACTCGCTGTCTTCAACTCGCTTGGCATCTTCCCGCTCGTCTTTTTGACGCTTCTCGTGCCGAACGACCGCTTCCGCTGGCCGGCGTGGCCGTTCTCACTCGTGTCGTTCGGGGTCGGCGCGTTCTCGCTCTTGCCGTATTTCGCATTCGGCGACAAGCCGCCAGAGAAAAAGCGCCGCGGGCCGAATTGGCTGCACCGGATCCTGCGCTCGAAAGCGTGGCTGATTTTTGTCGCCGCCATCAGCATCATCAACTTCCTCACCGTCTTCCGCGGCTTTTCAATAGAAGCCTACGCGGAAGCGTTCCAGACTTCGAGTTTGGTATCGGTCATGACCATCGACTGGTTCGTGCTATGGGGCTTGTCGATCTATGCCACTTACCGCTTCTTGCCGGAAGCGAACTTCAAGCAATTGGCTTTATTGCCGGTAATGGGACCGATTCTTGTAGTTTTGTTTAACCGCAATTCAAATAAAGCAAAATAAAAACGTTCCTGGCACAGTGCCGGGAACGTTTTTTCATATGGTAATTCACTTATTCATTGCAAGATGCCATCAGCATTTTTCTGCTTTTCCGAAGCCCAGTCATACGAACCTTCATGTAAGGTTAGGGTTTGGTCTTCAATCCAAGCAACTTTCGTGAACAGCTTCTGCAGGAAATAGCGGTCGTGGCTGATCGCGATGATCGTGCCGTTGAACTCCTTCAAGGTTTCCTCGAGCACTTCCCGCGATTCGATGTCGAGGTGATTGGTCGGCTCATCCAAAATGAGCACATTGCAATCTTCCTGCATCAGCTGGGCAAGACGCAAACGCATTTTTTCGCCTCCGCTGAGATCCTTGACGCGCTTGAAAACGTCGTGGCCATAGAACAGGAATTGCGCGAGCAAATGACGGGCGTCGCCTTCTGTTATCGACAACTTGTCACGGAATGCTTCAATGACACGCGCCTCTCCGTCGAACGCCTCGAACTGCTGGGCGAGATAGCCGATTTTGACATTGCTGCCGCGGCGCACTTCCCCGCCGACCGGTTCGATTTCGCCTAATAAAATCTTCAGCAAAGTCGATTTTCCGGTGCCGTTGTCGCCGACGATCGCCAAGCGGTCCTGCCAGTAAACGGACAGCGCGACGTCGGCAAACAGCACCTCATCCCCGAAGCCGTGGAACACGTCCTGCAGTTCGAATACCCTCTTGCCGCTGCGGTCCTTGGCTTGCAATTTTAAGTTCATCGCCTTTTCCGCTGCCGGCCGCTTCACTTTTTCCATACGCTCGAGCATCTTCTCCATCATTTTCGCTTTGCGGAACAAATCCGGATTCGGCGGCGAGGCTTCGTTTGCCCATTGGCGCAGGCGGCGTATGGATTCCTTGATCTTCTGGATTTTCTTCTGCTGTTCTTTATACGCCGCAAATTGTTGCTCCATCTTCGCCTGCTTATTGCGCAAATAGGCATCGTAATCGCCTTTGCTTTCCCAGATTTCGCCGTCTTCGATTTCGTAGACTTTGTGCACGACGTTATTGAGGAACTGCCGGTCATGCGAAATGACAACGACCGTGCCGCTGTAGTATTCCAAGTAATGTTCGAGCCATTCAATCGCCGACAGATCCAAATGGTTCGTCGGTTCATCGAGCAGCAGGACAGAGGGCTTGCGCAAAATGAGCTGCGCGAGCATCACTTTCGTCTTCTCGCCACCGCTCAGCGAATCAAACTGCTGCTCAGTAAGCGCTGCGACGCCAAGGCCATTCGCCACTGCAGCGATTTTGGACTCCGTTTCATAACCGCCGGCTTCCATAAACTGCTCCTGTAGCTCGCCGTATTGCCGCAGTACCCGTTCGTCCGCGCCGCTCGACAACTGGGTTTCCAGTTCGCCAAGCCGTCTCTCGATCCCGTGCAATTCGCTGAAGCTTTCGTTCAAGACTTCATATACGCTATATCCCGGATAGTCCGGAATTTGGTGCAAATAGCCGATTTGGGTATTTTTCGTCCGGACGATGGTGCCGGCATCCGGCTCTTCCAGTCCCGCCAGCAGCTGGAACAAGGTCGTCTTGCCCGATCCGTTGCGGCCGACGACAGCGATCCGTTCTTTCTCATTGATTTCGAGTGATAAATTGGTGAAAATTTCATTGCCGCCGATGGTTTTTGTTAGTTGTTGTGCTGTGATTTGCATCGTTTACGCCTCCAGGGCGCAGCTGAAAATCGGTACAAAAAAAGACCGCCCCGTATCGGGCAGTCTTTTCTAGTGGTGAAAAGAATGTCAGATATCAGCTGCGCGTGATTTTGAAATTGACTAAAAAAGGGCAGACTTCTCCCGCCGGCGTCAAATCAAACGTAATGACACGTGTGAAATACAAAGCTTCCTCCATTTTCACACCCATCACCGCAGCACATTTCTCCATTCTTGTCACCTCCGTTTCGTTTAATTGTCTTAATATTACCACATTGATTCAAGGAAGGGAATATCCAAATCCGCTATTTTTCCTGATTATCCCTTAGCTGGCGACTGCTCTAGCACAGCTTTCAATTCGGATAACCCATCAATCACGGCGCCCGCTTCTTTTAGTTCCTGTTCCTGCGCAAAATCAAAGCGGCAGCCGACCGCAAACAAATCGTTCGCTTTCGCCGCACGGATATCGGACAAACGGTCTCCGACAACCGCGCCTTCTGTCACGCCGTATTTCTCTTTGATCATGTGCACGAGTTCTCCTTTATCGAGTGTCGCAGCTTGTTCGATGCTGAACGTTTCCGTCACCCACTCATCCAAGCCATAATGCTCGACGATCGCCGCCAAATAACGCACCAGCCCGTTGCTCGCAATGAAAATCCGGTAGCCTTCCGCAGCTAGTTCAGCGAACACTTCCCTAGCGTTAGGGTAAAGTTCCCCTTTGCCTTCGCTGATATTTGCGATCAATCGCTCCAGAAAATACGCATCCATCTCGCGTTTGGTCTCTTCGGGCTTCTCCGGCAACAGCGCTTCCCATACTGCAGGCAGCGGCACCCCCATGATCTTTCGGTACGCTGCGATCGGCGCCGCGCCTTGCCAGTCGCCCCGCTCGCGCAGAACCGCGAACGCTTCTTCCAAAGATGGCTCCAAAATCGTGCCGGTTTGGAACAAGGTGCCGTCCATATCAAAAATGACTACTTTCATTGGCTCTCCCTCATTTCTGTTGTTAAGTGTATAACGAAAAAGCACATCCTTGTGTTGCACACTCTACGCATACTGGAAAAAAAGGAGGAAGATAAACGGCCCCATTGCCAAGAGAGCTGTCCGTTCCATCTTTACTGAAACGGTATAAGCCAAAAAATAAAACCCGGCATGCAATCGCATGCCGGGTTTTATGGATTATTTTTTAATGCCCAAGGTTTTTTTATAAGCGTCCAAATATACTTGTTCGGACGGGCTCGCTTGGTCCGGCCCACTCATCGCGCGGTGCCAGTGCGGATAGAATGGCGCCGGGCGCGCTGCCGCTTCGATCAAATCGTGTTCGTCTCGCTTGAGCTTGATTTTATAGGATTCGATATTTTCTTTCAGCTGCTCTTCGTTGCGTGCTGCGATGACGATCGGGCCGACATTCGGGCGGTCGCGGACCCACGCATAAGCGATTTGCGGAACAGTGGCGTTATGGTTTGCGGCCACTTCTTCCAGCGCATCGATCACCGTATACAAACGCTCCTGGTCATAAATCCAAGGCTCCGGCCAGCCGCCGCCTTGGCGGGTATCTTCCGGCGCTTCCTTGTCGCGGCCGATCTTGCCGTTCAATAAACCTTCACCGAGCGGGCTCCAGATCATCGAGCTAACGCCAAGCTCTGTGCCTGCCGGAAGCAGTTCATATTCCGATTCGCGCGCTTCCGGCGTGTAGTAGATCTGCTGGGTGACGGGCGGAATCAGGCCGTTCTCCACCGCATACGTGTGCGTCTTCGCAAGTGCCCAGCCGCTGTAGTTCGATACGCCCCAATGGCGGATCTTGCCGGCTTTGATCAAATCGTTCATTGTTTCGACCGTCTCTTCGACAGGCGTCTGCCCGTCCCATAAGTGGACGAAATACAAATCGATGTAATCCGTGCCGAGCCGTTCGAGTGATTCATCGATCGATTTCATCAAGTTATTGCGGGAAGCCCCGCGTTCATTCGGATGGCTGTCGAACGGGAAACCGGTTTTCGACGAAATCAGCACTTTGTCGCGCTTGCCGCGAATGGCTGCGCCGAGCACTTTTTCTGCATCGCCTTTCGAGTACAGATTCGCCGTGTCGAACATATTGATTCCCGCATCAATCGACATATCGATCATCCGGTTTGCTGTATTTTCCTGAATGTTTCCTGTCGCTTCAAACCCATTTGTCCCACTGAACGGAATCGTGCCGAGAATGTATTTCGGGACGCGCAGCCCCGACTTGCCCAAATTAATATAATCCATTGAAGAAATCCTCCTCATTGATTGTCAGTTTTCAACTCATGAGGATTATTTACCCGTTCCAAAAATGCTTAAACTAATAAGCCCAGACCGTTTCCCTGCCAGTAAATATCAGGCCTTGGGGTTGAGGCCCGCCGCAAAGAATGGGCCTTTGATTGTCATCGTCGAGATGATGCGCGCGATTTCTTCCGGCGGTTCCCCCGTATCGCCGTTCAGCCATTCTTGGATGACGCCGATATGGGCTGAAGCGATATAAGCCGACAGGTAATGCGGCGGCACGAGTGAATTGCCGGCACCGACCAAGACGTCTTTATTGCGCTCGAACAGCGCCTTGCTCAAGAATTCCTTCATCTTGATCTGGAAGCTGGCATCGCCTTTTGGCCCCAGCAATGCTTTCATCAAGCTTTTATTGTGATGGAGAAATTCAAACAGCGGCACCGGCACGGCGAAATCCTGGATTTGCTTCATGCCTTCAATGAGCTGCGGAATGTTGCGGATGATCTTGACTTCCATTTCCTCGATCAATTGCTGCTGGCATTTGTCCATCAAATCGTATTTGTCCTCGTAATGGCTGTAGAACGTGCCGCGGTTGATGTTCGCACGTTCGGTAATGTCCTTGACGCTCATCGCCTCAAAGCTTTTTTCTTCAATCAATGCAATCAACGCTGACCGGATCGCCTGCTGCGTCCGGATGACGCGCAAATCGGCTGGTTTGCCGCTCATTTTTCATTCCTCCCCATATGTTTTCCAACACTTTTGCCCCAGTTGTCGCTTAAGCAACACATTGCCTGCTTTTGATTATTGTTCCCTTATAGGCAAGGAATTATACTAAAGCCAAGAACTAAAACGACAGCTTGTTTATTATCTTAGCCGCAATTGAACAGGAAGAACAGCACAGCTTAATGCAAGCACTCACAACGCTCCAGCAAACAGAGGAGGCAACCACATGGACATCCAGCTCTCGCACGTCAAAAAAAGCTTTGGCGACACGGCCGTCATCAAAGATGTGAGCTTCACCGTTGCAGCAGGGGAAATCTGCTGCTTGCTCGGCCCGTCCGGTTCCGGCAAGACGACCTTAATCCGCTTGATGATCGGCGCATTGCCGGCAGACAGCGGCACGATCCGCTATGGCGACACCGAAATGCCGAATATGGCGATTCTCAAACGGCTCGGCTTCATGCCGCAAAATGATGCTTTGTATGAAGACTTGTCCGCACAGGATAATTTGGCCTTTTTCGGCGGTCTCTACCATCTCCCGAAAGCCACACGCCACGCACGCATCGCCGAAGTGCTCGACATGGTCGAACTGGCCGGCCACAAACACAAACTGGTGAAGAATTATTCCGGCGGCATGAAAAAGCGGCTGTCGCTCGCCATCTCCATTTTGCACAAACCGGATATCCTGTTTCTCGACGAACCGACCGCCGGCATCGACCCGGTCCTGCGCCGAAAAATCTGGGCGCAGTTCCAAGCGCTCAAAGCACAAGGCACGACGATCATCGTCTCGACGCATGTTATGGACGAAGTCATCGAATGCGATAAAGGGGCGCTATTGTATAACGGCACGCTCATCGAATATGACAGCGTCGACCGACTGCTCAAAAAAACCGCAAGCGGGCGCATCGAAGATTTGTTCTTCGCCGCTTCAGAAAGCGAGGCGCGCCCATGATCCAGCTAGCGAAACGCGTCATCCGCCAGACCGTCAACGACAAGCGCAGCGTCATGCTCATCCTCGTCGCCCCGCTATTGATCTTGACCTTGGTGTACTTCCTGCTCGGTGATTCGGATTATGTGGCAACGGTCGCCATCGACCCGGACGCTGTGCCCGCTCCCGTCATCAATGCGTTGGAACAACAGGAACTGGAGCTGGTCGACATCACCGCCGACGAAGCCGATCAAGCACTCGATTATTTGCAGCAGCACGAAGACGTCGACGCCGTCCTGCGCTTCCCGGAAACTTCCGGCATGGACATCACGCTTTATGAGCCTTCGACAAAAGGCGCCACGGCCATGAGCGAAATCCAGGAGGCAATGGCCGATATCAATCCGTCAGCTGAAACCACCGTCAGCTACGTTTACGGCACTCAGGATCAAAGCTTATTCGATTCGCTTGGCTACGTCTTTCTTGCGTTGTTCTCGTTCTTTTTCGTGTTCATCATCTCCGCGATGGCCCTCGTGCGCGAGCGCAGCCGCGGCACGCTCGAACGCTTGATGATGACGCCGATCCGGCGCGGCGAAGTCATTGCCGGCTACACACTCGGCTACAGTGTTTTTGCCGTCATCCAAGCGATCATCATCGTCTTGTACGCGATATTCGTGCTGCAGCTGAGCAATGAAGGGAATATCGGCTGGGTGCTGCTGACGATGGTGCTGCTCGCCGTCACCGCCGTATCATTCGGCGCCACCATTTCCATTTTCGCCGGCTCCGAACTGCAGGTCGTCCAACTGATTCCGTTCACCATCATCCCGCAAGTGTTCTTCTCGGGGCTTATCCCGCTAGATTTGATTCCGTATCATCTCGGCAACTTGTCGTATATTATGCCGATTTATTACGGAGCCGCAGCCATCAAAGGCATCATGGTCTACGGCGACGGTTTCTCGGACATTTGGGGCTATCTCGCCGGGCTCACCACTTACGCGCTTGTGCTGTATATCATCAACACGCAAGCCTTAAAGAAATTCCGAAAACTATAGAAAAAAGCGGACGAAGCCTATGCCTCGTCCGCTTTTTCATGTAGTCAAAAACTTATTCCGCCCACAGGATCTGGTACGAGCCGCTCGGTTCTTGCTCCAAGCGGCAATTATCGGACAGGATCGGGCGGAACGCCTCCACTTGCGCTTCATCCATGGAAATGCCGGACAGCCCGTATTCGGTCTCTGTGTAGTCAAGGTCCGCTTCCTGGTCGAATTTGATGCGCAGCAAATTCTTCGCGCCGTTGATCGTCAAAAATTTCACCTGGTAGCCGTCGCGAAATACCGCCTCAAGTTCGCTTCCAAGCGATGCGAAATTATCGTTTTTCAGAAGGTCGCCGATTTCTACGCCTTCCCGGCGAACCTTTTCAATCCGGATCGCATCCGGCATGGAAATTTTGGTCAATGTCATACTATCCCTCTTTCCGAATTTCTAGTGATGCACTCATTTTAGAAGAATGGCGCATGAATCTCAAATCGCAAGAACTCATTGCTCCCACCAGCGTGCAGGCGGGTACGAATCGAGCGTTTCCAAAGAAAGCGTCTCGCCGATTTTCGGCGTCAGCAAATCCATACCCACACGCTGCGCTTCTTTTGAAGCCCGCTCGATCGGATCTGTCCAGCTGTGAAACGCCAAAGTGAACGCTGCCCAGTGAACGAGCATCATCTTCCTCCCCCGGACGTCGAGCGCCGCCTGCACCGACTGTTCCGGCGCCATATGCGAAGTTTCCCAGCGCGGGTCGTACTGGCCGCCTTCCATCAACACGAGGTCGAACGGGCCGTAACGTTCGCCAATTTCTTTAAAATGCTTACCGTAGCCGCCATCTCCGCTCGTGTAAAAGTGGGTCTCGCTGCCAAGCACGATCCAGCCGCCCCACAGTGTCGAATTGCGGTTGAACAAGCCGCGTCCGGAGAAATGCTGAGACGGCGTCAACACGAGCGTCAAACCGTTAAACGCCGCTTCCTCCCACCAATCCAGTTCGGTGATACGTCCCGCTTCCACTCCCCAGCGCTCAAGATGCGCCCCGACGCCGAGCGGCACGAAGAAATGCCCGACTTTACTTTCCAGCGCACGGATTGATCCATAATCCAAGTGGTCGTAATGGTCATGCGTCAGCAGCACCGCGTCAATTTCCGGCAGCCGCTCGACAGTCTCCAGCCAGTCCATGCTATAACGCGCGCTTCCCGCAAACGCCAAAGGAGACGCCCGTTTTCCGAGCATCGGGTCAACGAACAGCTTGAGCCCGTCGACGCTTAACAGAAACGTCGAATGGCCGAACCAAGTCACGCTGTCTCGCGCGTCGTCGATGGCTTGCCAGTCAATGTCCGCTACCGGCAATTTCCCCAAAGGATTGCGCTGGACATCACCGGTGAGCACGGAATCCTTCAGCATCGACAAGCCTTCTGACATGCGGATGACGGGCTCTATGGAATCCGCATTGGCGAATTTCCCTTCCCGGTAATTGCCCAGTCCCATAAAGCGGTCCCGCTGGCGCTTATCCGGGGTCGACCCGAGCGGCGCGTAGAGCTTTAAAAAAGCGCCCGACAGAACGGAGACGGCCGCAGCGCCGGCAACTGAATACAGCATCAATTTTTTCATGGCTCCTCCAATGTCGAAATGTATTTCACTGCAGCAAGCAGGATTCTCTGGTTTTCACCATAGCTTTATTTTCCCTCATTGGCTATCAGCTCAAACGGTTTTTTGCAGATTCTCATCACTGCGGGAGTATAATGGCGGTACATAGAAAAATTCGAGCGGCTTCCACTATTTCCTGGAGGTGATTCCCATGCTAAAACGTTTAGCCATTTGGCTTATTGTGATCATCGGTGGGTTTTTATTGTTCGCTGCCACGCAGATCCCGTTCCAACTGGGATGGTTCGGCGGTTATAGCGGAGTAAGCTTGGCATTGATCGGCTTATTACAGGCGGTATTGATTATTCCTTTGCTGTATGCAGGCTTGCGTTTACTGGACATGGACTTTCACAGCATCGGCTGGACAGCGGCGCACTGGCAAAAAGACAGCTTGCTCGGAGCTGCTGTGGCAGCCGGATGGACACTGCTTCAATTCTTATGGATCATCCCGCAGACCGGCGGAGCAGAGCGCCAGGATGTGGCGGAAATCATCGCCATGCTCGGCGGCGAATGGAGCAATGTGTGGTGGTACTTGCCTCTTGGCATTATTGGCGGCGGCCTCGTCGAAGAACTGTACAACCGCGGCTTTTTCATCGGCGCACTCGCCGGCATTTTCAAGCATTCCAAGATCGCGCTCTATGCAGCCGCCCTGTTGTCCATCGTTTTTTTCGCGGCCGGCCATCTGCCCCGCAACTTGATCGAATGGATCGATTTGCTCATTCCAAGCGCAGCGTATACCGCCTTGTATATCTTCACCGGCAGATTGACCGCCTCGATCGTCGCCCATGCCTTATGGAACACGGCTGTCGTCATTGTGGTGATGCTCCTCTACTCTTGAACCCGCTGCGTCAAAAGAAATCGAGCCCAATCCGTAAAAGTTGATCTATTTCGCTTGCCGCTGCGTTTTATAAGCAAGAAGCAACTACAAGGAGGAGGAAACAACATGGCCAACAAAAAATTCACTTTACTGCTCGCTGCCGGAATGCTGTCACTCGCTGCGTGCGGACAAGACGACGCTGCCAACGAAGAAGAAACGCAAGCTCCTGCACAAGAAGAAAGCGCGGATACAGAAGAAATGCCGGAAGAAGAGCCGATGGAAGACATGGAAGAAGAACCGGAAACGGAAGAAGATGCTACAGAAGAAGAGCCCGCTGAAGAAGCTGCGGAGGAAGAACCTGCAGAAGATGCCGAAAGCGGCGAACAGGCAAGTGCCCCTGAAGCCATGAGCGGCGAAGCTTCCGACTTATTGTCGAACGGCGAAATGACCAGCTTTGTGTTCAATGAAGCCGGGGAATACGCGATTTACTGCGAACCGCATCCAGTGATGCAAATGACGATCATCGTCGAAGAAGGCGCAGAAGCGATGGATAAAGTCTCCGTCGACATCGCCGATTATGAATTCGGCGAAGAAACGATCACCGTCGCACCAGGCACGACCATTGAATGGACCAACCAGGACCAAGTGCAGCACAATGTCGCTTTTGAATAAAACTCTTTACACAAAAACAGTACGGACACTAGGATTCCCAGTGTCCGTGCTGTTTTTTCATGAGAACTTTTCTATAGAAAGGCGCTGGCTGGTATTGCCTCGAATCAAGTTCGACACCTGTTAGAGAATCGGAATATCGGAATTCTCTCCGCATGCAATGTAAATTATTGGTACAATAAATAAAAGTAGAGGATATTTCTTCTTTCATTTACTGACCTGTATCAATTAAAACGGATAAAGCGTTAACGAACACCATACAACTAGAGGAGTGTCTCCAATTGAAAAAGAATATGAACTATTTGATCGTTCTGCTACTGGCTGCCTTTATGGCCGGTTGTACCGAAACAGAACAAGCCGCAACTTCAGAAAGCGCAGTGCAAGAACAAGCAGCCGTTGAAACGGAAGCGCCGGAACAAGCGGAAGCCGACACCGAAGCGACAGAAGCAAGCAAAGAGGAAGAAACTGCCTCAAGCGACACGGAACAAGCCGACACGACAGTTGAAGATGAACCGGAAGCAGAGGAACCCGCCGCAGAACCTGCGCAAGAACAATTCGCAGGATACGAACTCGTTGAAGTAGACGGCGGCGACCTGTCCGGACACCGCGAAGCGAACACCGTCGTGTCCGTCGGCTACGGCGACCGCGAATACTGGGCCTTCACGAACGAACACGGCCAATTGGAACGCGTCACGGCGGACGAAATCATTTTGCAAGATGACACGAGCGAAGCTGTATTAGATTCCGGCCGCTATTATTCGGACGAAGCCAAAGTGCCAGGCGTCGAAAGTGACATTCTGGACGAAGGGCACGTCATCGCGGATTCACTCGGCGGGGTATCGAACGCCTATAATATTACCCCGCAAGAAAGCACCCTCAACCGCCACGGCGACCAGGCGTATATGGAAGATGTCATTCGGGATGCAGGCGGCGCCACGGATTTCGAAGCCATCATCACCTATCCCGATACCGAAACGCAAGTGCCTTCCAGCTACCAATACAGCTATACCGTCAGAGGAAACGAAGTGGTCGACACATTTGATAACGTCAACCCCGATGAAGTCAACGCCTCCCTCGGTTTGACGGACAGCGAGCCCGTGGAAGCGGAAGTAAGCGCTCCGGAAACGAGCAGTCCAACCACAAGCGGTGACGTCTCGAGCGTCGACGCAAACGGCAACGGCCAAGTGACGATCCAGGAAGCGAAAGATGCCGGCTTCACCATGCCCATCATGAGCGATCATTGGTTGTATCCGCATATGGACGATAGAGATGGAGACGGGATGGTTGGGGAATAAGTTTCGGAAAAACACTGACTGCCTGGGAACCACTAGAAATGAGAACTCACCTTTTCACTTAAACCATAGCACCCCAACACGTAAGGTTTTCAACAACCTAGTTTATGCGAATTGGCGGTGTTATTTTTTTATTCTTCTCATTGCCTTGCATCAGTGAATTCAAAATCCACATTCTACCCAAATGAAAGGAGATCTAACTATGAAAAATAATTCTAAGCGACTCATTTCGCTACTCGCATTGAGCCTGATCGCATTATCTGTATTCATTGTATGGTCGATTTCAGAAAGCGAGGCTTCTTACGAAAAACCTCAAGAAGCATTATTAGCTGAAAACGAAGACTTAGTGTTAATCCCCGCTTACATAACGCAAGATGAAGCGTTGTTCTTTTTTATTCGAAACGAAACAAATTTAGGTGCAGCGATGGTTTACAAAAACCTATGGGGGTGGAAATCTGACTTTCTGACTTGGAGTTCTTTCAATTCGATCACGACTGGAGAAAAAATCGGTGGTTATCAAATTCATGGCGATAAAGTTATCTTTGGTTTAATAGAAGAAGGAGACAAGCGTGTTGTGATGCTGAACAACACCCCTGCTCCTGCTATTCCTTTAGAACTTTCATTGCCAGATGAGATGGATAATGATCATTTGAGCGATTTGTCTCTGTGGTATTTTGAAACCGATGAGCTTGCGAATGAAAGCAGTTTAACCCTTGTGGAGCGAAGCACAAACGAAGAAATAGATACATTGCACATTCCTCCGTATTGAATTTGAACCGTTGCTCTAGGGATAAAAATAAAAAAGAGCTTAACCAAAAGCTGGTTAAGCTCTTAAAATTTCAAGGCTTGTATGAACGAGCTGTCTGGTCATCGCTACACTATTGCCTCTTGTACAATGCGTACCATCTATAGACCTCAAATCTTCTTCCAATCATGCGCACCCTTCGCCCACCCGCCGATTGCGACACCCATCGCAATCAAAGGCGACGCAAATTCCACATCTTCCATCACCAAGTACTGGTGGCCGAGCGGCATCAATTTCCCCGACAGCAATAGCTCTTCCCGCAGCTTCAAATAACGCTTCGGGCATTTCGGCGTGGTCGTGCCCGCAAACTTCGAGCCGCGCTGCACGACAAACTGCTCCCCTTGGTAAAACCCGCTCGCATCCGCCCCGCGTTTCGACGTGATACAGAACAATTCCGGCGGCGTCTCATGATAAAGCTTCACCATCCCGCTATCGAAAGGATCGACCGCCTGCTCTTCCCCGGTAGCCGGATCCACCTCAAAAAAGCGGTACACTTCCCCAAACTCCGGATGATCAATCGCCGCAACAAAAAACTCCTTTTCCATCAGCCTTCCTCCTATCCTAAGAAAATTGCCTTTCATCTCTTAGATAGATGGAAACTGCGAAAAAGGAGACAGGATTGTGAAAGTTTTTTTAAAAAGTTTGCTGTGAATTTTGGAAGAACCGAAGTAGCAGCGTTTCCATTGAAGTTTTACTGCTTTAGTAACGACTGGACACGCTGCGGATCGAATCCGAGCACCCACTCACCGTTAATGTTCGTCTGCGGAACCCCCATCTGTCCAGTTGCCTGAACGAGGCGGCTCGCCGCTACCGGATCTTTCTGGACGTTGACGTCTGTGTAAGCAATGCCGTTTTGATCTAGGAAGTTCTTCATCATGGTGCAATAAGGGCATGTGTTGGTTGAGTAAACAGTTACTTGGTTAGTCATATAAATTCCTCCTGTTTAAGTAGAATTATTTTATAAATTAAATATACCCGTTGGGGTATATTTCTTCAAGTAGATTGCTCACTGTTTTGAAGTAATTCCTTAGGTCACTTAGCAAAAAGGATTGGTTCTTAACCTCTCAGATTTGTAGTATCTTCTTAATTTAATTAGTCATATCAAAAACGGCAGGATGAGTTTTATAATCACTCATCCTGCGTTATTTTAGTTTCTATTAATCGCTTTCCGCTCAAAATAAGCATGCAACCGATATTCAGCAATTTCCTTTGTCCAATTATAAAGAATACGCTGATGTTCATTACTTGGTGATAAATTCAATGAAAACAAATTATCATCAAACGTCACCAAGCCGTCTTTCGCACTGCCGCTCCATTTCGTCATGGGCATCCGTTCAATCAGATCTGCAATTTTCTTTTCGTCATAGTCTCTAAGTTTTCTTCCCTGTACATCATTGAAATCAGCATTCAAACGGTATTGTTTCGCCGTCAAGAACTTGTGGAAATAAGGCGCGGCTTCCACCGGTGTGATCGATTCCAGCCAGTTCTCTACGCCTTTCGATAACATGTAGCTCAAGACAACCATCTTATAGCTTTTGTTCATACCAGTTTTCTCGACTTCCAAAAACCAATTCTGATGCTTTGTCCATACTTCAATCTCATCTGCATTCAGCTCCGCCGCGTAAGCGAGCAAGCCGAACCAGCTGCCGAATTCCTGCTTAATCGTCTTCGAATCCGCCGTTCCTTGGAGATGAAATTCCAAATATGTCGGGCGCCTGCCGAGCTCACGCTTCAATTCACGGTAAGCAAGAACCATTGCTTCTTTTCTAGGCGCGCGTTTTTTTCGCAGTTCTTCCAATAAATTGACGACTGCCATTTCTAAATTAAAATCGCAATTCGCAGGAACCAAAGGCTCGACGCCTTGAGTTTTTCCTTTAGCTTGAGGCGCTGTATCAAATACCGAAAGCTTCAAATCTGCATTGCGGTAATTGCCGATAAAGTCGATGATCACGCAATGATCTTTTTCGTCCGCAAGGCGCAGTCCCCGGCCGATTTGCTGGGTGTAGACTGTGAGCGACTCAGTCGGTCGGATAAACAGCAAGGTATCGACTTTCGGAATATCGACGCCTTCATTGAACAGATCAACCGTGAAGATGATTTCTAACTCACCCGAATCCAATTGTGCTCTCGCCGCTTTTCGCTCTTCTGCAGGCGTGCCGCCCGATAAACTCATCGAACGGATGCCACGCTCTCGGAAAAATTGATCCATAAACTGCGTCTGCCGGACCGTCGAACAAAAGACAATCGTACGGCTCTGTTTATGCTTTTGCCACGCTTCAAATACCGCTTCAGCATATTCTTCCTTTAATTGCGCTTGAAGCAATTCTTCTTCATCGTAGCGGTTCCCAAGCCAGCGGATCTTCGAATAATCGGTATTATCGTATAAGCCAAAATAACGGAACGGCGCGAGCCAATTGCGTTCGATGGCATTGAGGAAATGAATCGAAATCGCTACGTTGCCATCGCATAAGGCATACACATCCTGATTGTCCATCCGGTCCGGCGTTGCCGTGATTCCAAGCAAAAACTGCGGATCAAAATGCTCCAACAGCCTTCTGTAGGTCGGAGAAGCTGCATGGTGAAATTCATCCACCACAATTAAATCAAACGCATCCCGCTCGAATTGATCCAAGTGATACTCACTTCCCAGTGTATAGATGGAAGCAAACAGAAAATCCGCAGAGATGTCTTTTTCCGTCGCATGGTAGAAAGCGGATTTTTTATTGGGATGAACTTTTTGGAACGATTCTTTTGCCTGTTGGAGGATCTCCTGGCGATGTGCAACGAACAATACCCGTTTGAACTTCTTCGCAAAAAACGCCGCGAGATAAGTTTTCCCGAGCCCAGTCGCAAGCACGGCCATCGCACTGCTATACTCTTCTTCCATCACCACATCAAGTGCATCAAGCGCTTCCTGTTGAGCAGGTCGAGGCTCTAACTTAGTTATGTAGGGGGCTCCTGTTTCAACAATGTCCTGGGGCTGCGATGCCCCAAGCATAAGTCCCATTTCTTCTGCTTTCGACCACACAGGGCTGATGGGCCGTTTGAGATTCGCTTTTTCATGAAGCATTTTATATTCCTGGAGCGTTTCTTTGTTGAGAGGAATCGTCTCTTCCGCATAGAAATGCGCTAAAAACTGCTCGGCCGCTTCATCAAATACCGTCTCATCTACTGAAGTCGGAGCGATCAAATTCCATTCCACCCCTTCTGTTAATGCGGAGCGGGACAAATTGGACGAGCCGACGATAAGATGCGAAGTTTCTTCACCACGGAATAAGTAAGATTTCGGATGAAACGAAGCACCGCCGCTTTTCCACAAACGAATTTCAGCGGAAGGCAATTCATCCAGTAACATCTCAAGTGCTTCCGGCTGCGTTACGAAGAGATAATCTCCAATCAATAGTTTGATTGGCACACCAAGTTCTGAGGCTTCTTTTAAGAATGGTGTCACAATTCTCACACCTGACTTCATCGCGAACGCGGTGATCCAATTAATCTCTACAGCCTCTCGTGCTAACCGACTCAAATGACTCACGAGTTGCGAAGTGACCAGCTGCAGTTTACTCATCTTCAACCTCGATTAAAAAGATACGTTCTTTAAATCCACCGCGCTTCTCGGCTTTTTTCACGCGAACTTCTTCGACTTCCTCAAATGAAGATCCATTCAGTTCAGCGGCTGCATGAATCAATTCAAGGATATCTGCGAGTTCTTCGACTGCGTCTTTCGGGTTATCAGTTTCCTCATATTCACGAAGCTCCTCAGTGAGTTTCTCCGTTACTTCTGTTTTATATTCTTCTTCTGATAAAATGCGAGTTTTGAATTTAAGACCGCTGTTTTCGATTACTTGTGGAATTTTATCTCTTACTAGCTTTTTATATATCGGCATATACTTATCTCCTTTTGAATTTCTTATTAACAAGTAGGATAAATATATATTGATTTGTGATAAATCACTCTATCATACGCATATATATACCCTTCTACTAGTCGCGGAGGCAGACAAATTACTCCTTCAAACTCTTCTATATCGTCTATATCATAGTTCAAAATAATAATATCTCCCTTACTACTATTACGTATATTGGTAAGGGTACTTAAAATATCGTCGGTTAGCCCCAATATTACATTCAACAATTATAGTTCCCCCCTTAAAGTAGTGAAAGTTGTTCACTTAAAGGTTACTAATTTATAAAATGACTAGTCTTCATTCAAGGATGCACCTCTAATTTTTTTACTGGGAAAGATTATAACCAATTAATTAATACATGATACCCAAAATAGTCTTCAAAAAAATGGTATTATTATGTACTAAAGTAAATTTAATTGAAGAGGTGTTTTTTATGAAATTATTAGAAGCAGATACAAAAAACTTAGAGTACCTGTTGTCTTTATCTTATGGCACATTGAATATTCCGTATAGCCAACGACCTTATGAATGGGAAAAGGGACAAGTATCTAGACTCTTTAAGGATTTTTATTCAGTTTACTTGGATCCGGAGTCAACTCATGTGTTGAACTTCATTACTATTAGAATCGATGAAGACGAAAGTAATACTAAATATATTTACGATGGTCAACAAAGAACTATTACCTCCTTACTGATTCTTACTGCTATAGTTAATGAGCTCAAAAAGCTTGACAGTGATGCTAAAGATTCAGCTGATGCTTTGACTCGATTATTTTTATATACATCGCACTGGAAAAAAACTAGTGATATTAACTACAAAATTATTTTTGAAAATGATGAAGCAAATAACATGCTCCATAAATTTATATTCAAGAGCGAACGACTCCCAAAAGATTATATTTTATCAGATTATGATAATGCTATATATAATAACTATAATTATATAATTGAATTAATCCATCAAAATTTTGGTTCTTCTCCCACTAAAGATCAATTATCTGATTTTGCTGAGTCAATAATAAAAAGGGTTTTGGTAATAATTATAGAGACATCTTTTGAAAATATTGCAGAAGAAATGTTTGAAACTTTAAATAGTACAGGGTTACAATTAGAAGATTTTTATGTGTTGAAAAACCGGCTTGTCAGGACTCTTGGTGAAGGAACTGTTAAACCCGTCTGGTCAACAATTGAATTCAATACAGACAGAATTAGTAAAGGGAAATTTTTAAGTGCATATGTAAATACTATTAAAGGGAAAACCCCCTCAAACAACTTGTATACTCGCATAGCTGATAAAAAGAAATTGACTAATATAGAATCTGCTACGGTTTTTTTGGATGAACTAGCAAAAGCATCAGACATTTTCTTAAAAATTGAAAAACCTTCTCAAAAACTCGATGGTACTGAAAAGGAAAATTTGCAATATGCAAAAGCTATTAAAACCCTTACATTACTAAGCGCTAACCAGTATAAACCTGTAATTATAGCGATGGGGTTAAAAAACTTTTCATCTAATGATGTCAATATAATCCTGACAAAAATCATAAGTTTACAAATTAGAAATATTTTTATTTCTGATTTTAACGCTAACACACTTGAGCAGTTCTACCCGTCTCTAGCTAAAGAGATTTACGAAGGAAAATATACTCAAGTTGAACAAATAAAAAAACAAATCAGCAATATTACTGAAAATGACTCTACTATTTATGAACATTTCAACAATAAAGTTATAAAAACCACCAGAGAAGAGTCGATAATTAGGTTCATCCTAAAAGAAATTTACAACTTTGAAAATCCTGAGATAAAGATTAACGAGAGTTCTTTGGAAGTGAATTTAGAGCACATTTTACCTAAAAATCCGAATGAAGATAGTCAATGGTTAGTGAACTTTCAAGACGAAGAGTTCAGATTTAATACTACAAGAAAAATTGGAACTTAACTGTTTTATATGGAAAATTAAATTCCTCAATTAAAAATAGCGATTTCGAAAAAAAGAAAACCGCATATAACGAAAGCGTTATTCCCCAAAATAAGCTAATAACTCATTACTCAGAATGGAAGAAGCCGCAAATTGATCAAAGAACCATCGATCTTTACAAAAAATTTATTAGCGTATGGCCAAAATAAGATCCATTTTTTGTACAATGTTCTCCTTGACAATATTAATAGTCAAACGGAGTTATAATTTTTAAATAATGGATAGTCATTTTCCTTACTTGACTGCCCTTCATACTTGCTATGAATTTTTTTAAAAAGCTTGGTATACTTGTTTTGAGGAGTTGGAATATGGCATGAACGTGATTGATTTATTTGCAGGTGCTGGAGGCCTATCTGAAGGTTTTCGACAAGCAGGATACAATATAATTTCGCATATTGAAGTCGATAAAAGTGCGTGTAATACTTTAAGAACTAGAGAAGCATACTATTATCTAAAAGAGAACGAAAAACTCAACGTTTATGAAGAGTACTTAATGAAGAAGATTTCTCGAGACCAACTTTATAGTGAAATTCCTGACTATATACTTAATAAAGTTATTGAAGCAGAAATAAATGATAAAAACTTCAATAATATAACTTATAAAATTGATGAACATTTGTCTCGACAACAGGACCAAGAAGTAGATTTGGTAGTAGGAGGCCCTCCCTGCCAAGCATTTTCATCTGCTGGAATCTCTAGAGATCCAAATCGTATGAAAGGTGACCCGCGCAACTTTTTATATAAGCAATACATTAAATTTATTATCAAATATAATCCGAAATTCTTTATTTTTGAAAATGTTAAAGGAATCATAACCGCACAGAAGGGAGATATTTTCAGGTCTTTACAAGAGGATTTATCAAACGCAGGATATAAAATTGATTACCGTATATTAAATGCTAAAGACTTTGGGGTTTCCCAAAACCGCCAAAGAGTTATTTTAATTGGATGGCGAAAGGAGTATGAGTTTTCTTACCCAAGCTTCGATTTACTTTCTCCTGCTAGCCTAATTAGCATATCTGCACTTTTTAATGACCTGCCTTATTTGAGAAGCGGACAATCAATAGATGGTAAAAAAAGTTATAGAATGAATGCCAAAATAGCAAATTCATTTATTAGGACTAAAGATTGGAAAATATTGTCTCAACATATAGCAAGAGTGCACAACAGAAATGACCTTGAAATTTATAAGTTAGTAGTTGAAAATTGGAATAAACATAAAAAACTTATAAAATATAATGAGCTACCTCTAGAAAATCAAACACATAATAACCGTGCAATATTTCTAGACAGATATAAATTAGTGCCATCTAAAGGAATTTCACACACCATAGTTGCTCATATTTCAAAAGATGGTCACTACTATATCCATCCCGACTTAGATCAAAACCGATCAATTTCTGTAAGAGAAGCTGCTAGGATCCAGTCTTTTCCTGACGACTTTTATTTCGAGGATTCCAGAACTGCGGCTTTTCGTCAAATTGGTAATGCTGTACCGCCCTTAATGGCATATCATATAGCGAGTCATTTAAAAAATACTTTAAAGGAAATTATTTGACCTAATCAGCTATCAGCAACTTTATGTGAAAAGTAAAACCAAGCTGCTATAATCCGCAGCTTGGTTTTATTTAATTCTCACAAAGTATTCTTTTGATATAAGTTCTTCGAAAATGTCTTTAAACTCTCTAAGAGTTTTCCCCTTTGCAAATATTCCCATCTCAAGATTATTAATGATTCCATTATAGGATAAGTTTGAAGAGGAGATAAAAGCATTATCATCATCGATAACTATAAGCTTTGCATGCATACTTGAATTAATTTTACTATTTCGATATTTGTATAGTTCAAAATTGGAATTTAGAGTTGCTTCAGTAAATATATCAGCGTTAACGTTCTTATCTATAAAAAATTTTATTCTTACCCCCTCTCTAGCTTTATTCATTAGCAACACTATAATTTCATTGGCAAATTCTGAGACTGAATAACCTGTAATTAAAATTGTCTCTTTAGCATTTTCAATAGATTCTCTCAAAACCCCAATTGTTCTCCGCTGATTTAATATTTCAGATGGAGCAGTAACAACTACTTCCATTTGAACATTCTGTAAAGCATGCAATTCATGCTGAATTTCCAATAGTGCGAAAAAACGTTCAATATCCTCATCTTCAACATTTGGAAACACTTTTTTCAATTCTTGCAGTGACTCAGTCTGCATCTTAGAATTTCTATTCTCAAATTGTAAATTTAGCTCCTCAGCTATGACATACAAACGGGGATTTTTAAAACTCATATCACATTAACCCTTTAAAAAAAGGAACAGCTTCGCTCTCCATTGTTTCTGTTACAAAAGAACGGCTTAAAAGGATATTTCCATTTTCACAAGCTGTTTCAGGAAGCATGGCACATGCGAAGCACGAAGCCCCATTTAAATAACTCTTCTCAGATGGTTCTTGACTAGAACAAGATGGATCATTAGAGCAGAATTTCGCTTCATCAAGAGCATTGACCAAGATTTTACGAAAACGTGATATTTCTCCCATTTCAACTAATCCACCCAAGGATCCTTCCTGATCGGTGTTACCAGTATAAATTAGAATTCCCGTCATCTTTTCACTATAATAAATCCGTTCCTTAATAGCTGTTGAAGAATAGCCAGATTCTTGGCTTAATTGCTTTATAAGTAAATGTGATAGAGTGTGAAGTAATACATACACTACATCCTTTTCAGATTGCTGAGTCCATTCTTTATTTTTCAGGTACTTCTCATAAAGAGACTTATACTTCTCCGAACTTTTTAAGACCTCTTTGTTTTCTGATAACCACTGCTTAATTGTTTCACGATTCAATTCTAAAAATATTCCTTCTCCAAATATTTCTACAGCTGGCAACCAACTTGAATTGCTCCCGCCTAATTTTACTATGTTTTTCACATCATTGACTTCAGGCTCTGGACTATCAATTCGAGTAAAACCAAGTAATACTAAAACTTCTTTAAGTCTTTCAGCTTTAATTATTTTTGAAAAGTACTTTTGCAGATCTTTAGGCACCTCTTGGACCTCGGCTTTAAAATTATTTCCTTTGTCCTCCTGACCTTTGATACCCACAAAAGCTTCATATTCTATTTCTTTTATTTGCTCATAGTGTTGTGTATCTTCCAAAAGATCCGTTTTGCCCTTTCTGTACTTCTTCAATTCCTTTGTAAAATCATCATAGTTTTCAAAAACTTCTAGCGCATTGAATTTTTTATCAAAAATTCTACGTATTCCTTCCTCTTCAAAATAGTCTTCGAATTTATCAATATCTTCGATGTTCTCCGAAATTATGTTCTGTTTAACATTTTCCATCTCTGGTATAGATATAGCACTCCTTAGTACAGAGAAATAAACATTAGATGCCCCCCGCTGGAGCGGTATTAATTGTTTACTTGAACAATTTTCTTTTTTCAGCAGCTGAGGATGATTTCCAGTACAATTCAAGCCTTCAAAGGAGCTTCTTTGAGTAGCTCTTCCCATATCGTTATATGCTTTACATCCTGTACAGCTCACGGTCATAGAGGAAAGCCCTGAATTTTGTCCTGAGCTTGTAAGCTTCAATTTTCCCTCGCGGCAATCATGATTTCCCGTTCTTTTATGAGCCCACCAATGCCAAGGAAAATCCTCTAAATGATTTCCCTCTGTGCATGAAATAATAAACCGTGCTGGATATGACTTTTTACTGCAACTAGGACAAATAGGGCCATTCTTTAAATATCGTTCCATCGAAAACCCTTTTCTGATATCAAATATTTCCCTGCACTTCAAGTCTGAACAAACGTGAGAATAAGGGAACGGAATAGCAGGAAGATCTTTATATCCATTTGATGGTATTTTCTTAAAATAATCCTTTCTTAAAAACCCTGCTAATCTTTTATCGTGTATAGTTTCTAGATTTCCCTTCCAAAAACTAATATCTAGAATCATGAGAGAGTCATCCACTGCATCCATTACAGCTCCAGGGCCGTAAGTAGTAATAAGTTGACCAGGTCGTACTTCTCCTACCTCTTGTTTCATTTGTTTTCCCAACCCTCTTGAATATAAATTTTTGACACTTTTTCAATTTGTCTCATAGAATCTAAAGTATCGAATTCGTTATTATTTTTCGGTGTTATGTCGTTGAATCTCGACATTAATCTATATTGCCCATTAGGCAGCTTATTGTTTTTCGGGTACTTATAATACTGCAAGTTTTGATGATCGCTACTTAACTGTCTCCACTTGTCTACAAATTTTCTCAAGTCACTAATCGTGTCTTTCTTATTTTTTTTATCCGATTTAGTGACTCTGCTCTCAACTGTCTCATATAGGTTTTGAGTATTAACTTTATTGACAGATGCTGCACTTTCATTCTTTGCCATCTCTGTATTGGTTAATCTTATAATACTTATTGCTAATGCATGAAGTGCTCTATCCCGTGCTCTTGCAGCAAATGGGGTTGCTGTAGTACCTTCAACATAATTATAGAGTCTACTGTGATAGCCTTTAAAATTTTCATAATGTGATAAATCTCTTGCTCTGTAAGGATTGTATATAGTTACGACTAGTCCTGGCTTGCTTCTGCCTACACGACTTGTGGCCTGAATATATTCAGATGTCTGCTTCGGTTGTCCTGTAACTACCATCATTCCTAATCGATCCACATCCATTCCCACCGAAATCATATTAGTTGCCAATGCAACATCAATCTCTTTGTTTCCTATTGTATTTTCAAGTAATTCCAACACTTTCGGGATACGATGAGAGGGTATCCTCGATGTTAGTTCTTCTGTTCTGTCCAAATATCTAGCTTTTTCATAGCCATTTCTATTCTTTAAAAGCTGAATTCTTTTTTTAATGTCATCATCAAGTAACCTTACGGTACCACCCAACTCTCGAACACTATTAAAGTATCCAATCAGAGTTCGATAAGGATCAACATATTCTTTATACTTATCAAACTCTTTAGAACTACTTAATGTTTCAGTAACTTGAAGCAACACTGCATATACTCTTAGTAAAACAGTCTTCATAGAATGACCACTCACACAAATACCGGTATAAAGCCTAAAGGGAAATTCCTCAATACCAACTTCTCTTCCATAAAATGAATCCTCGATACTTAATCCTGGGGGTGGAAACTGGCTTACATTTTCTCTTCCAAATATTTTAGCTACCTGTTCTTCCGCGCTTTTTATTGTTGCAGTTGCAGCAATATACTTAGGTTTAATTTTCTGACCATTATCATATGCACTTGAAAGTTCTTCAATCGCAGTTTCATATAATCCATAAATAGTCCCTAATGGACCTGTTATTAAATGAAGCTCATCTTGAATAATTAATTCTGGCGGATAAAAAGGTCTAACTTTTTTTACTGTTGCAACTGGATTTCGATGTGCTTTCGCATGAATTTCTCCAGCAGAAATAAAACCACAACGTTCACAATAACGGTCTACTTTCCCGAATATCGAACCCGTTTGCTCTTCCCAAGCTATTCTTGCAAACTTGTCTACCGTAGAGATAATAATGGTAGGGGTTTTCCGATATATTTCTTCATCTACCAAATATATCGGCATGTGGTTATTAAAGTAGAAGCATGCTTCATTTCGGCATGTTATGCGAACTCCCGTTTTATCTGTCGTATATTTTTCGTCAGGTAAAAATTCATAAGAAGGATCTTTAGTTCCACAACACGGACATTCAATAACTTGCTTTTTAATTTTTTTATACTCATTCTCGATTTTTCCAGGTGTCATATATCTTGATGCCTTTAACTTCTCAAACTTATTTATAGTAACTTGACCACCGACCCAAAATCCAATTGAAAATTCTCTACTACCCAATTGATTTTGAGTAGTTTTTCTAATATACTCTGCTGCCGAAATTAATCTCATTAGACGGTCTCTTTGCTGAGTTGTAAGAAGTCGCAAAGTATATCGCAATATAACCGTAACTCCACCATCTCTTTCATAAAAATCATTGTTGTTATTTAATAATCTTCTGTACGCCATTAGAAAAGCTATTATACCTAAATAAGCTTCGGTTTTTCCGCCGCCTGTAGGAAACCAAAGTAAATCCACCAACTCATGATCTGCAGAATTTTTATCGACTATTCCTTCAATATTCGACAAAATAAAAGCTAATTGAAATGGTCTCCAATTGAAGTTCTCTTTTTCTAATTCAGTTTCTAAAGTTGTAATTTTATTATTTTTTGAATAATTTTTCATACTAATCTGAGTATGCATTACTTCATTCATAAATTTAAAAGCTTGATATGCTTTAGGATTTTTTTCAATAATTTTTATCCCAGACTTAATTCGGTTTAAGGACAAATAACATTTTTCTATGGCACTCTGAGCAGATTTCTTATCTTCGACATCATTAATAGGTAATTCTTTAATCCAGTTTTCGTACCGCTGCGACAAATCTTTTAGATTTTTTAAAAGAGCCTCAGCGTCCTTTTCTCTAGACATCCCCCTTATAGAGAATCCGTTTTCTTGAAATATTCCTTTTTTGCGGTCAACTGGTAATTCTGTACTCATACTTTCAATTTCATGGGAAGGAATAAATGCCGTTTTAAGTTTTGAAGCATGTTCAGTATCAAAATTTTCCCACTCTACTGCACAGCCATATCCTTTTGCAAATATTGGTTTATTTCTATATAGGAACTCTTGAAAATCATCCTGATTTAACCTCGCCTTATTCTCACAAATAAAAGGATGAGAATTTCCCACTCCAGTTACTTCGATACTGGTTTGAAACATTGATTTTTGGTTTGATTTATCAATATTTTCATTCACTAAAAACAAAGAAATAATAAAATTAGACGTATTTTTTATTCTTCTCTTATTAAAGACAAAATAAATATTTTTTAAATATTCTTCTTTAACACCTTTTAGCTCAGTCTTTTTATTAGGTGAATCTAAATCCAACTTAAATTCATGCAAAATCATTACTCTTTCCCAAGAGTCTTTTCTCTTACCATTTATTTGATCTACTTTGGTCAGTTTGTTGTATTCTCCCCACCGAATAGCAATATTAATTTCTTTGACATCTTCATTTAAAAAAAATCGTATTCCACATGAGGATTGTTTTTGTTGTGTGATTTTAAGTATATTTACATTATCTTCATTTTCGACTTCATCTGCATCATTTTGGATATCATATTCAGCAGAATGTATGTCTTCTAAAACCTCTTCTTCTTCAACTTCAGCTTCTAATGGATAGAGTATTCCAGTTATGTATGCTTGTGTAGGAGGTTCTGTCAATATATCAATACTCGAATATTCAGGACCTACCAAATCCTTTTTCAGTTCTTCTAATATAATATTTCTGACCTCTGAATATATTTCTCGACTCATCTTATATCCCCCTTAAATATTTTCCCTGTTTCTTTAGGCTTAACTATATATTCTTCAGATGAAATATGCTTTACTCTTTTAATATGAACAGCTGACTGCACTTCTTCAAAAGTAAGCTGATATTTTCTCAAAAAAGCATTGTCTTCTGAGTTTAAGTTTTGATTACTAAAATAAATAATCTTATTCAATAAACGTGCTGCATTTCTAGCTTCTGTTCTGATATGGTTCATAGAACTATAATAGAAATCTATATCTTTAATGAACTCTGGGATTTCAAGTACCTCACCTAAAATCAAAATATCTTTTTGATCTCTCGGTCCGTAACTGATTCCTCTGCGCCAATTTTTTAATATTTCTTTACTAGTTTTGTCCCATCCATTCAACCTCATTAAATTGAACAATTCTTCATCTTTCATCTTCAGATGTACAAATTTATCTTCATATAACTCTCGCCATTTTTTGACTACTTCGAAATGTTTTTTGCTTTCATTTCTAGAGTTCACGTTTTTTATAAATATGGCATATAAGTCTTCTCTTACATCTCCATTAATTAAAATTACTTCATCCTTCTCTTTTAAATCATTTAAAGTTTTTGTAAGGATTTTTTTCCCATCTTCTCTTCTAAAATTAATTTCATCAGTTATTTTCAAGAAAGTATTATGTCCATCTTCAAAAGTAATTAGTCTAGCGCTAATACCATTGCTTCCTGTATATTGTTTAGTCAGTCTAAAACTGTAGTTTTCAGGAATTTCGATGATGCTTTTTGATAAGGTATCAATACTCAGATTTGATATCTTGTCCCTTTTAGAATCAGCCGTACGAAACTTTTTATAAAGCTTTTTATAAATCGTCTCTCCTTCATTACCTAATCCCAAATCGAAGATACTGTTCCTAACTTCAACTAAATTACCCAATGCTTTTTTAATTTCCCTGAGTTCTGTCTTATATAAAATGAAATCAATTTTACTACCTAGCTCTTTTTCTAAAATAACGAGATCTTTCATATCTATTAAAGAAGTTACTAAAACTTCATCATAATAATCATCAATAAGAGTTAAATTTTGGTAATTCAAAATCTTAAAACTCACGCTTTCTAGGGCTGATATATCTATCTTAAATTTTTTGGCTAGTTTCTCCCGTAAAGACATGGTTTCGATTTTTCCATCCACTAGAACTAATATTCTACTTTCTCGTTTTAAAGCGTTCTCAATCCAAACCTCAATTTCGGCGAATTTAGGGGATTTCCTATCAAAGTCATATTTATTATATATGTCTTCAAAATTCTTTATAATGTCTTCAAAATCTTTATGCTCATATCTCGAATCACTATCTTTTAATTCCTTTAGAATATCATCAGTTTTTTCTTCGTTATATTCAAATTCAGCTACTAAATCATATAGTACGCTTTCTACAGGAGCTCTCAAAATATGTTTTAAAAGTTTCCAAATCACTCTTAACGTATGACTATCAAAATTAATAGACCTTAATTTATCTAGTTTTTCAATAATTTCATTTACTTCATGATCGAAAGAACTTTCTACCAACTTGATAGAAGGAAGGATCATGTCCATTTTTTTCAAGGGATAAAAACCATCAATTTTTTTTGCTACGAAAGGAACTCGGTAATCAAAATAACTTTCAAAAAAAACTGTATATTTGGCTGAAATTTTACGAACTTCTATAGGTCTTTTAATAGTTTCAGCATCTATAAATACATGGTCAAATGCCAGTTCTTCATCATACGCTGTCGAGAGAATATCACTTATAAGAAAAACTGGTTTTTGTTTATTATCTTTTCTACCTAATTTATTTCTATTTCCTCTAGAATATTCCTTAAAGTTTTTACGGCCTTTTGCAATCGGAAAAATATAGTGTGTCGGAATAATAGCAGGAGTATTACTATTATAATAATTTGCTAAAATATCTCTCCAATAAACAAAAGCAAAAGTAGCGTCATTCATGTCGCAAAAAATATCATTTTCTCTAAGTTGACGTCCTTTTAATTTACTGTATTCGTAAACATCTTCTGTTAATGTTTCTAACTCTAAAATGAAGTCTATCAGCTCACTATTTTTTGTAACTATTAATATACTCGTACGTTTCATAGGATTTTTCTTGTTATAATATTTTTTTTCGAAATCAATTACATTTTGTACGATTAGTGAATTACGAAAGATATTATCCGTATTAACAAATATTGAATCATTTTTTTCATTTATAAAATTTTTTTTAAATACGAGTTTTTCTGGAATATCATCAAATTCCTCTATAACCTCATATAAAGATTTCATTTTATTTCCCCTTCTCAATTTATAAATCATAAGAATTAAAGTATTCAGTACTTTCTTATGAATTTTATTTATATTGAGTCATTTTCTGTTTCAAACTCAATAAATTGCAATAGTTTATTTGCCATAATTTTTAAATTTCTTTAGCCCTATTGTAACATATGTAAAATATCCCCTATTCTTTATTTTTCAAAATCTCTATTGTTTCATTTAAGTTTTTCACCTTGTTTGAACCGATCTGCTCCATTATTATGAAATATTTCTAACATCTAAACTCGACTTTTTATTCGCTATGGACTGTAAAGATAATCGACAGCCGTTTGGAATGGCGTACAATATCTAATAATAGGTCTCAGTACAACTGATCATTTTAATCAGATATAAAGGAGGCACGGCTTTGTTAGAAACATTCCATACATACATTTCTTCATTCAAACAAGAAAGATTAATCCGGGTATATCTGCCAAAAAGCTATTCGACAGAAAAGAAGAGCTATCCCGTGTTGTATATGCACGATGGGCAGAATGTGTTTCAAGATGTGGAGGCTATCGGCGGGAAATCTTTGGATCTTGAACATTATTTGGATAAAAAGGAATTGGACCTTATCCTCGTTGCGGTCGATCAAAATCCAGAGGCAAGAATTGATGAGTATTGTCCTTGGGTAAGCGGTGAATACAGCAAAAGCATATTAGGCAAAGACAGTCCAGAAGGCGGAAAGGGAATGCACTACGTGGATTTTATCGTCAGCGAACTAAAGCCGCTGATAGACAGCAAATATCGCACAATCCGAGATCAGACCGCGATGGCAGGCATTTCTTTAGGCGGCCTAATCTCTGTTTACGCTATGTGCCGCTACCCTCACATTTTCAAACACATAGCCGTTCTGTCTTCTGCCTTTTACCGCAATCAAGAAGAAATCATGAAGCTGATCGAGCAGACAGATCTGTCGCTAGTGGAAAGTGTGTATATGGATTGCGGATCCAAAGAAGCGGGAGCTGATACGGAAGTGAGCCAGAAATTTCTAGCTTCCAATCAAATGGTCTATGAACTACTAAAGGACAAGATATCTAATACGCAATTCGAAATCGTTGATGAGGCGGAACATAATTATTCGTATTTTAAAGAAAGGGTCCCGAGTGTATTTAGGTTTTTGACATCAAAAGATTTTTCAGGGAACTAGCACTCAGTTACTTGGAGGAACTGCTTATACATACAAAATAGTTCTATCCTTTATCCAATTGAAGAATATTCAATAGTAGCGCTTAGAAAGGTTACTTAATTACTTTATTCGTAGTCGATTGAGAGACCCATATTTACCACGCGCAAAGCGCCCACCTTCCGTAATATGCCAATCTCTCCTCTGTTATACTGGAAGAAAGAGGGTTTTATTCGCCGAAAGGAGAATCGTGGATGAAAACGTACTGGCTGCTTGGCATGGTGTTGCTTGTCGATATGACGCTGCTGTTGGTGGACGATTACTTTCCGGGCACACTCCGCTCTTTCGGCATCCCGGTATGGTCATTGTATGCACTGCTTGGGGTTTTGGTTCTCGTGGGCACACTGACACACAACCCCGAACTGGAGAGGCGCTTCGGGCTCCATGCCTTATTGTTATTGTCTGTCTATCCGATGCTGGTGATGGTTTTGTTGACCTTCCTTGGCGGTGAGTCAGAGAGCGGCCTGTCTGTAACGAGCCCCCTCCTTTGGATCATATGGGGAGCGGTTTTATGGATGGGGTGGCGCGATTATCGAAAAGACAAAGAGCAGGACGAACATTCGCTGGATTGAACAGTTCTCTAAGATACATATGGCAAGAGTTTGCTACTCAAATGGAAAGGATGGCCCGTTGTTATGCTATGGATACTTACACAAAATAAACAAGACCTGATGAATGTTAAGAGTGTTGCTGTAAAAGGAAAGCACGTGGAAGGTTTTGTAGAAAACAGCCTATTGGATCAATGGAATAAGGTGATGGGCAAATACGAATCAAACGAGAGAGCATTAGAAGTTCTTACGGAAATTTTTGCGAAGATTGATCAAAGCGACGGGGCTGCTGTGACCTTCACTATGCCCGAACGATAACCACATATGGCTTATGCTTAAATTCGGTAACCTTCAAAAGGCGGCAACTCCTCTTTTGAAGGTTTTTCTTTTATACGCCCCATTCAAGTGTATTTATATCAATTTCAGTAGAGTGCGGAAAAGCATACTGATTATTTATGTTAAAATATGGTTATAGGCAATCAAGCACTTAACCCAACTAAAGTTAAGTAACTCATATTAGGGTCTTTCAACAGAAAGGACGGATACAATGGATGAAGCGCAACAAGAGCTTAAGGAAATAACAAAGTTAAAGCAGAAGCAATTACTGTGGGGCAACCTCTTCATGTTGGTGACTTTCTTATTGCTTAGTTATTTATTGGAGACCGGAAAAATTTTATTCGCAACCTGGATTGTCATACTATTCATCTTAGTAATGGTCGTGCTTAGCTTATATACCTTGATAACAGGAACGATTATCGGAACAAAGGCCACGAGGCGCATTCGGGCATTCGATCGAAAGCGCTGGGGCAAGACGAAATGGAAGCTTCTCAATATAACCGAAGTTGTTCTATATATTGGTATGGGTACCGGCTTGATTTATTTAGTTTTCAACACGGATTTCGATTTCGACTTCCACTTCCACAATCGGAGCTTGTCTACCTTTACCTTCCCGTTTATCGGCGCTTGGGTTGGTTATAATTTAGGCGAAATCATAAGAATAGCCGGCTTGAAAGAGCAGGCTGCTAAAGGCTAGCCGCTCTTATTTAGCTGAAGTAATCGTTAAATAAAAATGTCCACCCAAAAGCCATGATCTGTTCCGATCATGGCTTTAACTATACCTATCCTAAATATAAACAACGCGCGAAGAAAATAAAATCGACCTCACCTACGCCACCTGGTTGGCAATTATCTCGACAACAGCCCATCAAATCGTTGTAGTCATTTTAAATAAGCGACCAGCCTAGCCAAATTGAAGGAACTAATGGATAAATACATGGAGTTTTACAACGAAACGCGTAAGCAATGGAATCTGAGAAAGATGACTCCTGTGCAAATACCAAAGTCATCTGATCACAGCCTAACTGCGGGGCACCTTTTTATAAACTGTCTATTAAACGGGATGCGGATCAGTTTTCGCTATTCCTTTCTCCTTTTAGCTGCCTTTGTTCTTTTGTGGGCTGAATACGGAAAGAGTAATAGCCCTTTTCTTATGCGTTTTACTAATAATTTTACTCAGGTTTTTCTCAATATAACGCAGCTGTTGATCATTTATTTTTTGTGTAGCAACGATGTCATATCTCCATCTCGCTGGCTTTATAATACTTACATATTGATTGCTTTCTTTAACGCGCTTGAAGTGACGGCGCTTATCATCCCATACGATATAGTGCTTATCATACATGCTCTCATGTTCGTTTCTTAAACTAGGCAACACAATATATACGTCACCCTTTATCCCTTGAGTCCGTTGATGCTCTATATCAGCTGTTGCGGTTTGCCACGTGATGTACGCTATCCGATTTTTGTACTCCGAATCGGTCTCTTCTGCCATTTTCTTCGGATAAGTTGGCTTTTGTTTTCTTGAAAACAATTCTGCAATGATAAAAGAAAAATCCCCATTGTAATGAGACGAAAATCGTTTCTCCATATGTATTATGTCAATCCACTTTCCCTTTGTGTCTATGTTCTCTGCCATATCTCGCACAATCAACACAGCGGTAGATGCGCTGCTTTTCACATAGCTAATATACGCATCATCGTATTGTTGACTATTTATTAAGCGAGGTGGTTTAGCTATATTTCGACCATTTTCTTCCGCCTTACACGTAGCATAATCCATATATCTCTCAATGTAATGAGCTCGTGCTACTCCAGATGGCCCTTGTTTTCTTTTAGCTTTTACCAGTTGTTTCCTGCGCTTGTTCTGTTTCTCTATTTTTTGCAGAACTTCGGAACTGTTTACAAGATCGTCATTCGTATACGATTCACTACAGTCATAACAAATTTTCCATTCCTTAATCCACAGATGCTTTACATCTAGTTCGCTGGTAGTTCTTAAATAATCTTTCGCTTTCTTTTGCAACCGATTATTTTCATTTACTACTTGTACCCCGCAAATGATACAGTCCATCGTACACTTCCAATCTTTATGTTAGTTGAATGAAGAAAGAAAAGGCTCTCTTCTCGTTCAAGCAAAGCATCATTTTAAAAGCCAATTATCGATAATTATTGCATCTATCATTTAGAAAAAATAAGAACACTTTGCATTTTAATAAGATCCAGTTGAGATTTTTCTTATATTACCATTTATTAGTAAATTATTCCATATTTATTAAGGAACTATTTTTACTCACCTGCTTTTACATCACTTGATTTTTAAAGGGCAAATATCGTGTTTGATCCGTTGAGCTAAACGGCAAAAACCCCTCGGTTCCCAGACCAAGAGGTTTTTGAGACTTCGTAATTTTCAAGGTTCTTCCCTATCTTTTCGCGATCCGCAGCTGTCGGTCATTTGCTTCTGAATTCCACTAAGTTACTGAAAATGAGTTAAGATACAGCATCGTCTTTGAGAAATCCTATAATAGAAACTATAAGACCTAACAGCACGATTATGTATTCAATTCCTCCTATGCTAGTAGCCGTATCCAATACAAGAATTCCTCCGAGAATCATAAAAGCGATTCCTAGCAACATTGATTTTATTGATTTCAACCAACCACTCCTCAAGAAAATGTATTTCTTCAATTCGTATATTCGTATATTTGTATACTCATATATTAACATTCTCAAATTACTAATAAACAGGTTAAGCAGCTAAACTGCATCGGTCATGACATCTCAGTTCTGGCAACCTCCCCACACCTCTAGCGTCCCTTTTTAAAACTACCTACCAGGAGGCGCTGCGTGATGAAAACGTTTTGGCTGTTCGGCTACCGGCAAGCGCTTTGCTGCATTTTTCCCGTCATTATTTTCGCGGCACTCGCTGTGTCGAAATACATTGAGATTCCGTTTGTGCCCCGCTACGATTTTATTTTGCTGGTGTGCATACTCGCGCAAGTGTTTATGCTCGCTTCCAAACTGGAGACTTGGGATGAGTTCAAGGTCATTCTGGTGTTCCACGCGATCGGGCTCGGACTGGAATTGTACAAGGTCCATATGGGCTCGTGGGCGTATCCTGAAGAAGCCTATAGCAAGTTTGTCGGCGTGCCGCTCTATAGCGGATTCATGTACGCCAGTGTCGCGAGCTATATTTGCCAGGCGTGGCGGCGCTTCGACCTGCAGATGTATGGATGGCCGAAGCCTTTCTACAGCATCGCCATCAGCGTCCTGATCTACGCGAACTTTTTCACGCATCATTTCACGTATGATATCCGCTGGGGATTGAAGCTATTATTGATGCTAATTTTCTTCCGCACCGTCGTGACGTTTCGCATCGATGAGAAGACCTTCAAGATGCCACTGATTCTATCGTTCCTATTGATCGGGTTCTTCATCTGGGTCGCGGAAAACATCACGACCTTCCTCGGCGCTTGGCAATACCCGAACCAGGAAGCGGCCTGGTCGCTCGTCCATATCGGCAAAATCAGCTCGTGGTTTTTGCTCGTCATCATCTCGGTGATCATCGTCGCCCAGCTGAAGCGTGTGAAAAGCTCCTTGAAAGAACCAGTGAGGGCACTGAAAGAAAGCTGATAGTTTTTCAGCACTGGCCAATACAAAGTTTGTAAATGAACAATCCCAAAATCGTATTTATAGTTCGTATCTTCAACCTATTCCTTACAATCTCTACTTCACCATGCACTTCTTCTAGAATCTCGCGTTTTCAGTTTTCTTTCGGCGTTTCCCTGCTGGATTAAAAGCAGTTGCTAATCCAAGCTACAATTAAAAAAGACCATGGATAACTCGAAGGGACCGAGTTATCCATGGTCTAAACTAGCTCTTCAGATAATTTTCAGTTCTTTGTTAGTTAAAGGGATTAACATCATAACAAATTTTCTTTCCAAAGAAAGAAACACAAACTTTCGTGGCGTCTTTCCCACCAAAATGGTCTTTCACCTTATCATAGATATCGCCAAGCCAGCCTTCTTGTTCTTCTGAAAGCATGTTTTCTTGACCTCCTGATGAAGCAGGGCTAATGACCATTTGCGTCTCTAAAACTATTTCACCTGTAGAACTACCTCCTTTTTCTGCTTCTTCCATACTTCCTTGCTTAATCTGCTCAAAAATGGCCCGCCCAAATGCTTCGAAAGAAGCCGTGTTTTCAACATTTGCCTCTTTAGCCGATTTTCCCTCCTCACTTTTGATGAATTGCTTAAGAAATTCAAGTTGATCCTTAGATAGATTTTGTCCAGACATTTTACCATCATCTCCTTTTCAGATTTTTTAAAGCTCTCACATCGACCCTAATGTATTAATCTCAGGAATCTTGTCTAATATTTACTTTGTTCATGACTCGGAATTATTTATTAACTCGCTTAAATACTCTAAAATTGAACTTATTCTTATCCCTTCATTGGCAATCCATTGAGTGTTGTCATTGGGATCTCGTACTCCTGAATGGTGAAGAGCAACGACAGTCCATTGATCGTTAAATACCGGCGATCCGGATGAACCACGTTCGGTATCTGAAAGATAATGAATGAAATCTTTCGATAAGAATTTAACCCGATTTTCCCTTACCGTAACAGCTTTACGTCCACCTTCTGGATGTTGAATAATAGAAACATATTCGTTTTCCATGATGTTTATATTAGGCGAAAGCTCCAAGTACCCGAACTCACTTAGTTTTCTGTCATCCCCTGAAGATTCATGTACCGCCACTATTGTAAAATCAAGCATTTTATTTGTGATGAATAGTTTATCTGGATCAAGCCTAAAGCTGGCAGATTGGCTAGGTAAATTATTTTCATCATTTTGATAGTTGAACTCAGCTATACTATGCAAAGCTGTCCCTTTTTTATCTAGGACATGGTTGTTTGTCAATATTAAGGTTGGGGAAATCAGGAACCCCGTACCATATCCTGTAATTCTTCCTGTATAGTCTGAGAGAACAATACGACAAACTGACTTCCCTATATTAAAACCCGACTGCAAATAGGCAATAGGAAATAAGTCGTTTCCATAAATGATACGCTCTAAGGCTAGTCCGTCAAAATCATCAATATTTTCGAGTCGTGTATCAATTTTTATCGCGGTTTCATGGGCAGTTTCCAGTTCTTCACCCACAGATTCTTTCTTGCGTTCTTTGAGAAGTTTCTTATACCTGCGAAGTGCTTCTTCATTAATTTTTTCTTTTTCTTCAGTGATTCTTTCTTTTTTCCCCTCTAAGGCTTTGGTTGTTTTAATATCAGCCATATTAATCACCTCCTTAGATAACAGCATTATCATCACGAGAAGCGTAACTTTTTTCTGATTTCCGAAGTTAATAATTTGACTGTCTTGTTTTTCATAAAGCGGTTCGAAAGAAGAAAGTTAATTGTAAAACAATAGAATCCTTTAACACTCATTAAGATGTAAGTGATTCGGGAATGTTCTAAGCGCTGATTTTTGCCTGTTCTTAAAAAAATTGTTTAATTTATCTTACTGAAGTAAGATCCTAATTATAATTTCTACTTAACCACCTAAGTCCTTCATCAACTACATCTCCAACAGCCCGATACTTCTTGAAGGTCTTTTAGCTGGCTGCTAATTTTTTATGGAAAACGATACGAGCGATTATGTAAACGGGTCCTCCACTTTATTTTTGTTACATTTTTTACCTATGTATTAATAATTTGTTTTCAAAGCTCATTATACACCCATATTTAATAAACGCAATTATAAAAGACTGAATTTTCTAATTTAAATGAAAATATTTCCGGATTTTAAAGAGGTAAAATCTTCATTCACTATTTAATTTATTCAGAGATATTTTTAAAGTAAAAGTTATTGGCCAGTATATCTCTTAGAATTTTAACTACAGGTATTTAAAAGCTATATAATTTTAAAAACTCATTATTACGTGAAGACATTTTATAAAAATTTCCCATTTTTAGGAAATAATCTCTTTATCTTTTGCAATCTGATAAAAGGGAAATACAACTAATAATGCTTCTGTATAAAAAATTTTGACATTCCCCAATAAATAGAGTAAATTATCATATGGACGAACAATAACATTAGTTCTATAGAATAACATTCGTGTTTAGGGGTGTAATTAATGGAAAATGTATTTGATTACGAAGATATCCAACTAGTTCCTGCAAAAGCAGTGGTAAATAGCCGTTCAGAATGTGACACATCCATAGAGTTTGGCGGGCGCACGTTTAAATTACCGGTCGTGCCGGCCAATATGCAGACAATCGTCGATGAAAAGATTGCTAAATTTTTGGCAGAAAATAACTATTTTTATATCATGCACCGCTTCGAGCCGGAAAAGCGCTTGGCGTTTGCGAAAGACATGCAAGAGCGCGGGCTGTATGCGTCGATCAGCGTCGGGGTCAAACCGGAAGAGTACGATTTCGTCCAACAGCTAGTGGACGCTGGTGTGACGCCGGAGTACATTACAATCGATGTGGCGCATGGCCATTCGAATTCTGTCATCGACATGATCGGCCACATCAAAAAATCACTTCCGGAAAGCTTTGTCATCGCCGGGAACGTCGGGACACCGGAAGCGGTGCGCGAGCTGGAAAATGCAGGCGCGGACGCCACGAAAGTGGGCATCGGGCCAGGCAAAGTGTGCATCACCAAGATCAAGACTGGCTTCGGTACAGGTGGCTGGCAATTAGCTGCGCTTCGTTTGTGCGCGAAAGCCGCCAGTAAACCGATCATCGCAGACGGCGGCATCCGGACTCATGGCGATATCGCCAAATCGGTGCGTTTCGGCGCTTCGATGGTGATGATCGGCTCGTTGTTCGCCGGACACGAAGAATCCCCTGGACAAACCGTCGAGCAGGACGGCAAGCTCCTGAAGGAATACTTCGGTTCAGCGTCTGAGTTCCAAAAAGGCGAAAAGAAAAACGTCGAAGGCAAGAAAATGTACGTGGAATTCAAAGGCTCGATGAAAGATACATTGGTTGAGATGGAACAGGATCTGCAGTCGGCGATTTCCTATGCGGGCGGCAACCATTTGCTCGCCATCCACCAAGTGGATTATGTCATCGTCAAGAATTCAATCTTTAATGGGGATAAAGTATATTAATCCACAATAAAAAAACCAGCCACTGCGGCTGGTTTTTTTCGTTTATCCCTTATTCAATTCCTCGTTCATTTTGCGCGCTTGTTTTCTAAAATAGAAGTAGAAGGCGATCCAGATCAAGATATAGAAGAACACGAAGATCGCGATCATCAAGAGCAGGCTCGAAGCGGTGAACGGAAACCAACCGATGCCGACAGCGAGTACGAAGTACAGCACGATGATGGTGACAAAATGGGCGGCCGTTTGTTTCGCGAGCGACCATTTGTCATTTTCAAAATACAAGGTGCTTGCCGTGAAGAACCAGCCGCACAGCATGCTGCCGATCGAGTTGCGCAAGAACAAGCCGCTGTCCAAGGTTTCCTGCCCGCTCAAGACGACGGCGTTCGTCATGAGGACGCTGAGAAAAGCGCCAAAGAAGATGCCCAGTATGCTTCTGATCAAAAAGGTTTTCATTTTTCTTTCCTCCTATTCATTTTCAAGGATTCCTTGATGGCATTGACGTAATTGCGGGAGACGTATTCCTTCTTGCCTGATTTGAAGTAGACGCATAAGGTACCGTTGAACGACGCTTCAAAGCGGCTCATTTCATCGAGATTGGCGATGACCGATTTCGACAGCCGGATAAATTGGCTTGGCGGCAATAGTTCTTCCAGTTCGTACAGTTTCTCCTTTAGGCGGAACTCGCCTGTTGCCGTAACGGCTGAGACCGCTTCGTCGGTGGTGTGGAAATAATGGATATCAGCGGGCTTCAGGATGTGCCGCATATCGCCTGTCTGGCCGACGAGAAATCGCGTGTCCTGCCCTTTGATGAAATCAATGATGTTTTTGATCGACTCGTCCATTTCCTTGCATTCAATGATGATTTTGGTTTCCTCATGCTTGCTGTCGATGTCTACAGATACTTTCACTTGTCCTCACCTCTTCTGCCGAATTTACGGTGTGCTGCGTGTGTCTGAGATTGCCCATTTGCAGGCCTCCTCTCTTATATAAACTGCTTCTTTGTTTATAGCCTTAGCTTATGCGAAATCTCGCGTCCTGTCCCCGCTTTTTCGGCAACAAGCAGAAAACACCCAGCAAGGTGCAGAAATACAGCGGTAAACAGCAATAGGCAGGCCAGCTGTATGTCCAGCTGGCCTGCCTATTATTACTTCAAATCCTTTAACCATCAGCTAGTGGAACTTCTTGATAGCTTGTCTGATCGATTCGATTGATCATCGTTATCCCAAATAAAAATAACGGAAGCGAAGGATTCTTCGCTTCCGTTATGGGCTAGCCTGGAAAATGACAGGCTGCAAAATGATTTTCCCGGTGTTCGATAAACTCGGGCTTGTCGACTTTGCACACGTCCTGCGCGATCGGGCAGCGCGTATGGAACGGGCAGCCTGATGGCGGGTTTGCCGGGTTCGGCATTTCCCCGACCAAGCGCACACGTTCTTTTTTCGCTTTGACAGTCGGCCTTGGAATCGCAGACAGCAAGGCTTGTGTGTACGGGTGCAACGGGTTTTTAAAGATGTCCGAGACATCGCCCATTTCCACCGTGTTGCCTAAGTACATGACCAGGACGCGGTCGCAGAAATAGCGGACCACCCCAAGGTCGTGCGAGATGAACAGATAGGACAAATCGTATTTATCCTGCAAGGTTTTTAACAGCTTCAGCACTTGTGCCTGCACCGATACGTCCAAGGCCGATACCGCTTCATCGCAGATGATGAACTGCGGGTTGAGCGCGATGGCTCTCGCGATGCCGATGCGCTGGCGCTGCCCGCCGCTGAATTCGTGGGGATAGCGGTCGTAGTGCTCGGCTTTCAGGCCCACTTCTGTGAGCAGATCCATGACAGCGGTTTTGCGCTCCTGCGCCGACATATCGGTATGCATGCGGAACACTTCATCTAAAGCATGCCCGACGCGCTGGCGCGGATTCAGTGAAGCGTAAGGATCTTGAAAGATCATCTGCATTTCCTTGACGAATTTCTTTTTTTCTTTCTTTTTCAGGTCCTGGATTTCCTGCTGGTCGAACTGGATTTTGCCGTCGGTCAGGTCTTCCAGGCCGAGGATCGTGCGCCCGAGGGTGGATTTTCCGCAGCCGGACTCGCCGACAACGCCGAGGCTTTCGCCTTTATATAGTTCCAACGACACCGATTCCACCGCTTTGACATTCCCAGTGACTCGTTTCAAGACGCCGCTTTTAATCGGGAAGTATTTCTTCACATTGTGCAGTTCCAACAAGATTTCAGGTTTTGGCGGCAAGGTCTCTGTCTCTGCTGTATTCATCGGTTTCCACCCCCTTTTTCTCGGCATACCAGCAACTGGAAAAATGGCCGTCTGACACCGTGATTTCCGGCGGCACTTCCGCTCTGCATTTATCCGTCGCGAACGGGCAGCGCGGATGGAAGCGGCATCCTGAAATCTGTTCATCCAACCCCGGCATATTGCCGGGAATCGGTTCGAGTTCGAAATCCGGGTCGTCCACGTTCGGCACCGAATTCAATAGTCCGCGTGTATACGGATGCTGCGGATTCTCGAAAATCTCTTCGACCGGCCCTTCTTCGATTTTTTTCCCTGCGTACATGACCATGACGCGGTCGGCGACTTCAGCGACGACCCCCATATCATGGGTAATCATCATGACGCCCATATCAAAATCCTTTTTCAAGTCATTGATCAAATCCAAAATCTGCGCCTGGATCGTGACATCGAGCGCCGTCGTCGGCTCATCGGCAATCAACAGGCTCGGGTTGCAAGCGAGCGACATCGCGATCATGACGCGCTGGCGCATACCGCCGCTCAATTCATGTGGGTATTGATTCAGCCGCTTTTCAGGGTTCGGGATCCCAACTTGGCTCAATAATTCGATGCCCTGCTGCGACGCATCTTTTTTCGAAACGCCTTTATGCAACATCAACGGCTCGCGCAATTGATAGCCGATCGTCAATACCGGATTCAGCGCCGTCATCGGTTCCTGGAAAATCATCGACATCCGGTTGCCGCGAAGTTTGCGCATTTGGTCTGCCGACAGCTGTTGCAGCGGTTCGTTGTCCAACAGGATTTCGCCGCTTTCGATTTCCCCATTAGAAGGAAGCAAGCGCATGACGGATAACGAGGTGATGCTTTTTCCGCATCCGGATTCCCCGACGATGCACAGCGTTTCTCCTTTATGGACATGAAATGAAACGTCTTTGACGGCTTGCACGGTCCCTCCGGAAGTGCGGAACGATGTCACCAAATTTTTCACTTCAAGCAATGCATGTGTCATATTTCCCCTACTCTCTCGTTACGTTATACAAGCTCCATTGTCCATTCGGGTCCATTTCCAAGCCTTGGATGGATTCATCCGTAGCCGATGTGACCACGCCGTGATACATGACGATGGCCGCATCTTCAGCGAGCATCAATTGGTTCGCTTCGTTTAAAATTTCACGGCGTTCTTCCTGGTCGATGCTTGTGCGGGATGCTTCGACCAATTCGTCGAATTCCGGATTGTTGTATTGGGCACGGTTGGAAGCGCCGATATTGTCTGAATGGAAGTTCGGGTAAAGCATTTCAGAACCGTCACCCGTGACGTTCGACCAGCTCAAGAAGGTCAGGTCGTAGTCGCCGCTGCGTGCTGTATCCAGGAAAGTTGCCCATTCCATCGTTTCGATTTCAACGTTGAATCCAGCTTCCGTCAATTGGGACTGGACGATTTCTGCCATCAAGATGAAGTTGTCGCGGTTGGCGGACAACAATTTGATCGGCTCATCGCCATAGCCATTTTCTTCTACCAATTGCTTCGCCAGTTCAGGGTCGTAATCTGTTCCTGCATCGTCCGCTGATTCGTCGTAGCCAAATACTTGCGGCCCGAGGATGCTGTCGCTTCTGACACCCAAATCGTTCAAGTTGTCAACGAATGCATCACGGTCGATGGCACTCGCGACGGCTTTACGGAAGTCCGGGTCTTGGTTGCGCTCTCTTGAATGGTTGAACGTCAAATAATAAACCGGTGTACCGTCTTGTTTCGTCACTTCTACATTGTCGATCGATTCAATGCGTGAAATCTGTTCTGTCGGCAATGCATCGAGGAAATTGACTTCGCCTGTTTGCAGCATCGAGATCGCCGTTGACGTTTCAGGGACTACTTTGAAGACGACGCGGTCCAATTCAGGTGCACCGTTCCAGTAGTCTTCATTTTTCTCAAGTACGACTTGGTCGCCGATCGACCAGCTCTCGAATTTGAATGGGCCTGTGCCGACTGGTTCTTGCATCAAATCTTGTGCTTGGTCAGCAGTTGGGCTGACGATGGCTGCATTCGAGTGGGACAAAGCAGCCAATAGCGGGCCGTACGGATATTTCGTTTTGATTTCCACAGTATTTTCATCCACTACGGTAATTTCATCAATCGGCTCCAACAGGGAAGCACGCGGCGCAGCCGTTTCCGGGTCGCGCAGTTTATCGAATGTGTACTTTACGGCTTCCGCGTTGAACGGTGTGCCGTCTTGGAATTCAATTCCTTCTTTCAAGCTAATAACCCATGTCAGATCGTCCGGTGTTTCGTAGGATTCTGCGAGCATCGGCTCGATTTCCATCGTTTCGGGATTTCTGACGAATAGTTTTTCATATACTTGTTCTGTGACACTTGAAGACACCGAGTCATTGGTCATAATTGGCGAAAGCCCTACCGCATCAGTCGTCGACGCGTAGATGATTTCCTGGTCGACATCACTTGATCCGCCTGATGAATCGCCGCCTGTTCCTTCTGCGCCTTCCGGGATGGTGCTTTCTGAACAAGCGCTTAACACCAGGATGCCGAAGAACGCCAGTAGTACGAGCCAGTATTTTTTCATAAATGATTCCCCCTATTTTTTTATTCTTGTAGATCCATGTTCGGATCGAGTGCATCGCGTAATCCATCACCGAGTACATTAAAAGCAAAAACTGTCAGCATGATCGCAATGCCGGGCACGATGGTCAAATGAGGCGCGGACCACATAAAATCCTGCCCCTGCGAAATCATGGCGCCCCATTCCGGTGTTGGAGGCTGTGCGCCGAGCCCTAAATAACTGAGTGCTGCGGTGGAAAGGATGGCGGTGGCCATGCGCATCGTCGCAAAGACGATGATCGGTGCCGAAGCGTTCGGCAAAATATGGCGGATCATGATGCGCAGATCCGATGCTCCCATCGAGCGCATCGCCATGATGTATTCTTTCTCTTTAATGGAAAGAACCGAACCGCGGACGATACGCGCACAAGTCGGGATCGACCAGATGCTGATGGCGATCGCGACATTCACAAGGCTTGTGCCAAGAATTGCAATGATCAGCATCGCCAGCAAGATTCCCGGGAAGGAAAACAGCAAATCGACGAATCGCATGATGATCGCATCCAACTTGCGGTAATAGCCGGCTAAGAGTCCGAGAATCGTGCCGCCGATCAAGCCGAGCGAGACGGCGGTGATGCCGACCACAAGCGAGATCCTGGCGCCGAAGACGATCCGGCTCCATACGTCGCGTCCATAATTATCCGTCCCGAGCCAATGCCCTTCACTGAACACCGGCAGTTCGCGGTTCGCCAAGTTTTGGGCGGCTGGGTCATACGCGGTCATGAATGGCGCGAACACCGCTAAGATGATTTGCAAGATGACGATGACCAAACCGACAATCGCCAATTTATTCTTGAACAAGCGCCTCATGGTGGTGACAATGTATTTTTCGCGCTTTTTGTCTTTTGTTTTTACTGACTCGACAGTTGCCATGAGCCTCCTCCTTTCTTAGTCATATTTAATTCTCGGGTCGATATAGGTGTAGATGATGTCGACCAGCAAATTGACGAGTACGAACAAGGTCGCGACCAACAGAACCGAACCTTGCACCATCGGAAAGTCACGGGCTGCAATGGCATCGATCATCAGCCGCCCGACGCCGTTGATGGCGAATACTTTTTCGGTGATGATCGTGCCACCGAGCAAGAAGCCGAAGTTCAATCCGATGATCGTGATGATCGGAATCATGGCATTTTTCAATGTGTGGATCCAAATGACGTTCTTTTCTTTCACGCCTTTGGCACGTGCCGTTCTGACGTAATCGGCACGGATGACTTCAAGCATCGAAGATCTCGCCATGCGCGCAATCATTGCAGCTGATCCTGTCCCTAACGTAATCGCCGGCAGGATCAATTCCTTGATGCCATCGAGTGTGTACCAAGGGCTCGACATGCCCCCTACCGGCAGCCATTGGAGATTGACCGCAAACACAAGGATCAATAACGCCCCGAGCCAGAAGTTCGGGATGGAGATGCCCGCCAGTGCGAACGTGGTCGCTGAAACGTCCAGCCAGGAATTTTGCCTCAAGGCCGAGATAAGGCCTGTGATGATTCCGATAATCACGGCGACGATCATGCTCGCGACAGCCAATTTCAATGTATTGGGAAAGCGCACCATGATCGCGTCTGCCACTGGCTGCGTCGTCTGATACGAATAACCGAAATCGCCTTGGACGGCATTTCCTACATAACGGGCGTACTGCGTCAGAAACGGATCGTTCAATCCGAGATTTTCTTCGATCGCCTCAATATCGGAAGCAGTGGCTGTCGGTCCGCCAATGACAGCAGCCGGATTCCCAGGCGCTATATGCATGGACGAAAAAACAAGAAACGATATGCCGAACAATAAGAACACCAATTGCAACGTTCGCTGAATAATTAGTGAAACCAAATCCACACCTCCTAGACATTAGTAAAGCATTTATCCCTTTTTGATTAACAAAAGAATAAATATTGATGTTCTACAGTATAAAGTAATCGAATATTAAATTCTATATGAATTTTCAATTAATACATAAAAAAACGTTATTTTGGTTCTTTAAGCACTAAAAACTAAATTTTTAGTTACTCAATGTCGTATTAATTGTAATTTCTTATCCATTTTGTTCGTCAATTGGAAAATCGCGACATTTCATTACGGGACACAAAATAAAAACCAGCACCCTAAAAAAATAAACTGCTCCACGCTCGTCGAATTTCTAGTAGACGAGGGCGATGCAGAATAAATTGGGTGCTGGTTTTTCAATTTTTCGAAGCTATTACAGTTTAAGCCCGTTTCTGCTTTTGAATCTTCGCAGCAGAATATGGCTTTCCACTCGCGTGATGCCTTCGAGTGCATACAATTCTTCGTTGATGAACTTTTCCAGATCGATAAAATCGTCCACCAAAACGTGCATGTGCAAGGTGGAAGGTCCTGTCATCTGATAGCAGCTCGCGACTTGCGGGTTGTCTGCTAAGGCTTGAGCGACTTCGACGAGTGATCCCGGCTCGCAATCCACTTCAAAGAACCCGGAAACTTTCTTGCCTACCTTTTCGCTGTTGATGACGACGGTAAACTTCTCGATGACGCCTTCCTCGATCAGGTTTTGAACCCGCTCCCGGACGGCGACACGGGACAGATTCAATTCTTTCCCGATATCCACATATGAAGTGCGGCCATTCACCGTCAACAACTCTAGAATTTTTTTATCGGTATTATCCAACTTCATGTTTTACACCTCTGATTCGTATAGAATGACTTCATTATATCCATTCTCCGTAAAATTTAAAATGCGCGTTTTGTTGCAGAACTGGTATTTGGACATGCCTGCCTTTTAAATCCATGACTAATTCCTGCGAGAAGACTCTCGCTTTTAAGCTTTAGGGATTTTCCTTATGATACCACATGTCAAATATCCCCTATTACTTTGGGCGCGAGGGTACGTCAGATCGACCGCTTCAAGAAAGCAGCTTTTTCTCCAACACGATCTTCAACTGTCCGCGCGGATCGACTTCTGTCTTTAAGACGTCAAACCCTGTCTGAATGTTCAGCAGCAGCATGCCGCGCCATTTGTTCATCGTCTTGGTGCGGACGATTTCATAGCCCGCGACTTTGCCGTTTACCAAAGCCACTTGGATTACCAGACAAGGATTAGGTAAAATTCTTAAATAATTTTTAATTTAGCCCCTTACTTACCAAATTTTTGCTATTATTAGGGGACGATAAACAAAAGAAAGGGGTTGTCTGTATGGTTGTTTTTCAATTTTTGTTCGGTTTATTGATGCTCATTGCATTGGTCGGCATCTTTCTGACTGCAGTTGTCGCCTTGTTTTTCTTATTCAAATCCAAAGACAAAGTCCGAGCCAAAAGGTGGTTCATCTTCTTTGGGGTTTCCATTGCAGTGTTTATCCTTTCCATGAGCATAACCACTTCCATTAATAGTCCGGATACATTTTTCGGCATACTTCTCACAATGGTTGGTCTTTTCTCTTTTATCGCCTTACCTGTCCTCTTGGCACTTGTGGCGTATTCATTCTTTAAGCAGAAAAACAAAACCAATGTGAAGCGATACGGCATCTTGGCCGGATCGGCAGCGGTTCTGTTCATCACTGCGTTAACGTTTGCCGACGACGCTGAAGAAGTGGCCGTAGACGCTCCAGAAAAAACGGAAGTTTCTGCTGAAGAATCAACGGAAGAAGACAAAGCCGCTGAAGAAGAAGCAGCAAGCCTAGCAGCTGAGAAAGAGAAGGAAGAAGAAGCCACTCTTGCAGCTAAGGAAGAAGAGGAGGCTGCTGAGAAAGCCGCCGAGGAAGAAGCGAAAGAGAAGGCAGCGGCTGAAGAAAAAGCTGCCGCTGAAAAAGCGGAAGCCGAGCGAGTCGCTGCAGAGAAGGCCGCTGCTGAAAAAGCGGAAGCCGAGCGAGTCGCTGCGGAGAAAGCCGCTGCTGAAAAAGCGGAAGCCGAACGCGTAGCTGCGGAGAAAGCCGCTGCTGAAAAAGCGGAAGCCGAGCGAGTCGCTACAGAGAAGGCCGCTGCTGAAAAAGCGGAAGCCGAACGTGTAGCTGCGGAGAAGGCCGCTGCTGAAAAGGCGGAAGCCGAACGCGTAGCTGCTGCACAAGCAGAAGAAGCGCAACAGGCAGCCGCTGCGGCCGCTGTTCCAACTGAAATCTTCCAAAACTGCACAGAGCTGAACCAAAGTTATCCAAATGGTGTGCCGATTGACCATCCTGCGTACCAAGGCAAAATGGACCGGGATAAAGATAACTGGGCATGTGAACAATAAAACAAGTGTTAAGTCGGGCTATTGCCCCGGCTTTTTTTGTGTTTGTTTTTAGAAAGGGGAGAATCTTATGGAGAAGACCAATGAAGAGTTAATTCACGAATATAAAGAAACAAGTCGTTGCATGGCATTCCTTTCCGAAAAAGAAAAGTATTCAGAACGAAATGCCTTTGTCCCACGTATTTATTTGGGTGATTCGGCAATGAATTTGTGATAGCTGATGTTCATAAGCTTGCCTCTTTCTATTCATACTCGCGTTTTATTGGGCATTGCCGCTTGTTTCAATGGATGTAAATAGTTGTGAGTACAATGCTTTGACATGTTTTTCAGTTTCTTCATCGTTATGTAAACCATATCTCACAGTAGTTTGTTCACCAGTATCCATTTGGAGGAAACTTGTCGCATAGTAATCATGATACGGTATCTCCCTCGCGTCTTCATAGGCCAACTCCGGATCAATGAAAGGGTAAGCCCCTTTGTTTGATTCTATAAAGAAAAACGGGATACGCACTTCCGTATAGACTGAAGCGTATTCGCTTTTGGCGGCTTCTGAAAGGTTCTCCTTCATGATGAATACCGCATCGTATTTTCTCAATGCAGATCCGCTGAATTCATCAAATGAAATTTCATCGAACTCGACCTGTTGCTCTTCCACCTCTCCCACTACCGCGATGCTCAAATCTCTTCCTTCGTACGGCACGAATTCCGGTTGCGATGAACAGCTCATGAGCAGAATGATAAATAAAATTGCAATAATGACCTTTTGGGTGTTCTTCATCTCAGTCCCCCATTTTTTATTATCGCCCAGGAAAAGCCAGCCAATACGCAAGCGGCACCAACAAAAGTATAAAGATTCCGTTGCTGATCCATACATGCTTTTTCGGAATGCCCCACTTTTTTTCGAGCGCTCGAATATGCAAAGAGAATAATGAGTATCCGATGAATCCAAGTAGGAAACTGAGTCGGTCCTGGTGAATCGAGGCCGCCCGAATGAGGCCTAGCCCAACCAACAGTATGCCCGCTTGACATAACGCTATATTGAAATACTGTACTTTCTTTTCTTCTGTCATCTTTCCGCTCCTTTCAAAAAGCATGAGACTTAAGTTAAAAAGTTAAAGACGTCGAAATAGATTACTAAGGTGACTGCCGATATCCAAATCGCCATTCTCGCTGAGTGTCAGAATCGCCTGTTTCGGCTTGTCGGAGTGCTTCCACTGGAAATAGGCTCTGACGAAGGCATCTGCTGTCATCCAAGCAATGAATAACAATAGGCAGAAGATGACCGGAAGCTCTTGGTAAAGTATCAACGAAAAGGCGATTAAGCTCACCAGTATCCATCCTCATCTCACCCATTGCTCGATCTTTCGGTGCTGCTCGTTAATGTAATCATAGGAAAAGAAATCCTTCTTTTCTTTGTCGATCTTCAATAACTTCCTCAGGATGAAATTTACTATGGTGACGAGTACAACAATCCCTAGAATAACCAATCCGATTTCTAGCCACATGAGCGCACCTCCTTTTTCAAGAGTTATCGTCGATAAAAAATAATTCCCGCTAACTTGAATGCACCTTTTATCAACGCCTGTGTGCAACAAATAAACCGGCTTTATTTGTTTAGCGTTTGATTGCCATGAAAAACATTTAAAATAAACTCTTTTTCTGGAACGTTCAATTGTTCATATCCCAAGAGGAAATCTTGATTATCGTAAGGAGCTTGCTTTAATGCGACATTGATTTCTTTGGCCGTTAACTCAACGAGGGCATATCTGGCAGACGGCTTGTCGTAACAGCCAAGCGACCCTGGATTCAAGTAAGTTCGTTGTGCAGAAGAAAAATGATGCACTGGATGATGATGGCCGAAACAAACCAAATCGAACGGCGATTCTTCATAAAGCTGCTCCAGCTTTTCAACCGTCGGCTCAGCATCGATTGGAAGAAATCGCTGCTCGGCGTCCATATGATAATGAGTAAACAATATCTTGTGTCCTTCATGCTCTGCCACTATTTCTTTCGGAATGGCTTTTAATCTAGGCAGCAGGCGTTGATCGAATCGTTTTGCCAACCAATCGTGATGAAGTTTTTCGCCGCCTCGGCTTTCCCCATCTTCCCCTTCCAAAATCGTGATCAATTCTTCTTCGTGATTCCCGCTAACAAACGAAATGTCTTTTCTGGAAAACAAAATTCGCAGCACTTCGTTGGTCTCATACCCTATTCCGACCATATCTCCTATACAGTAGATGTGCTTCACTTCAGGATGTTGATCGATTTCTGCCAATGCTGAAAGTAGAGCTCGGCTATTTCCGTGGACATCCGCGATCACTGCGATCGTTGTACTCATGGAAGTCACCCCTCTTCGAATTTCCCTATTTATTTTGTGAAGCTTATCTGAAGTTCTTAAAAACTGAATTTCTCACCCCGAATTTCTTATGGTTTAATCTGCTTCCGGAGCTTTTTCTTTCGCCTTCGACGCTAATTTCCCGAGCAAGTCTTGCTTTTGGATAAACAAGATAACCAGTGCTTGAATGGACATGGCGATAATCACAAGGATAATATGCGACGTTTGATAGAAAATGTGAGCCAGCACGAAGAAAATCGGTGCTGTGGCCAAGTAGGAAATATACTGATTTTTAGTTGCGATATAGACGATGGTCGCTAAGCAGCTCGTGATGAAAAACAATTCGAATAATAGCCCTATATAATTAAAAAAGCCAATCGAGTAAGCAAATTCGTCCCAAAATGTCATTTCTTTTCCTCCTTTGTTCAAATTTAAAGTCTTTCCATTGATGGTAACATTTATTGGAAAAATTGTTATTAATAATACCAAAAAATCTTCATACAAAAAACCCCACTGTTTGCCAGCGAGGTTCGTTTACATATGTATTAAAAACGTTTCATCTTCTCGTGGGACATCGCTGCTTTCATTCGCGGGTAGTTGGCGATCGTGCCGCCGTCGATGCGCAAGTCGATGCCGGTAATATAGGAAGCCGAATCACTCAACAGGAATTCGATCGCGGAGGCGATTTCTTCCGGTTCCGCTGTCCGGCGCAGCGGCGTGTGGTCGAGCATGGTTTGAATTTCTCCCGAAGCGTCCGGCACACTCATCATGCCAGGCGATACCGAATTGAGCCGCGCGCCTTTTTGGCCCCATGCCCAGGCCTGGTCTTCGACGATCAAGTGGACGGCGAGCTTTGACATGCTGTTGGCCGCGCCCGCATCTCCCTGCGTGAACTGGTCGAGCGTCTCAACCAAGTTGGCTGAGAGCTGTTGTTTCAAGGCGTCCATATACTGGCCGTTTTGCGGCACCATATAAGCGGTCATCGAGGACACCATGACGGCGGACGTTGTTTCATTCGCCAGCGGCAAAAATGCTTCGAGCACGTGGCTCATGCCGATGACGTTATCGGCCATCGTGCGCTTTGAATCGTTCGCATTCGATAAGCCTGCTGCATGGACGAGCCCTCTCAAACTTCCGAGTTCCAACGCTTTTTCCGCTAACGCTCCGACCGCTCGTTTCGATGTCAGGTCGGACGTCTCGCAGTGGACGTCGGTCATGCCTTTTTGGAAAAGCTGTTGCTTTACTTGTTCGAGACATTTTTCGCATGAATCCACCAACAGCAGCGTGCCTTTCGGGCCAATGTGCTGTGCCAGTGCGATGGCCAGATCTTCTGAACCGCCTGTGATTACATAAACATCCTTCGTCATGAGCAATTCCCCCTGTTATCTACTATAATTAGCGTAAGCGTAATTTCCGTAAATAACACGAGACATTTCCTACGATAGTGTCTAATGGAGTGACATAAATGATAACAGCGAAACAAACCATTACTGAAACTTTCATCCACTTGCTCTCGGAACAGGATTTCGAGGCCGTGTCGGTCAAGGACATCGTCGCCTATGCCGGCATTTCCCGCTCGACGTTCTACCTGCATTTCACCGATAAATACGAATTGATGGATGCGGTGCGCAGCCAATTGAATGGGCGGCTCCTCCAAATCTACGCCGAGCCGTCGGATGCAGAGACCATCAACTTGAAAATCTGCCGACACATCTTCCGCTACCGCTCGTTCTACCGCCAGGAATTTTCCGATGCCGGTCGCATTCATGAACTGACAAGCCGCTTTGCCAGCCAGCTCGAGCATGTCTTTGGCGACGAGGATCTCGCCGTCTTCGCAGGCTGGGGCACGATCGGCTATTTGGCATCTTGGGTCAAAGGCGGATTTGCGATGGCGCCGCAGGAAGCGTCGGACAAGCTGATGAAAATCATTTTCGCCGATTGGACGGCGAATTTAGCGGATGCCCGGGAACGCAGCAGTTAAATTTTTTTCGCGGCGACGACAAACTTGTAAGCTGATCCACAAAACGAAAGGACTGGTAGGATGAATTTGTATCGAACCTTAGTCTTCGGAGCTTTAGCGCTTGTCACGCTTTGGCTCATCACTGATTTCTTTCCAGCTACATTGGAGGCACTCGGTGTAAGCTCTTGGCTCATCTTGGCTGCACTCGCTTGCCTCGTCATTGCCATATTCGTTACGCCGAATGGTGACGGCCCACCGCCTGAAAGAGGAAAGTATTCCAGATTGACCTTTAGCGCTATCGGATTGGGTTATCCAATTTTGCTGATGGCGCTGCTCACCTTGCTTGGCGGTGAATCGAGCACAGGTTACTCGCTTACAAGTACGCCTCTATGGGTAACGTTGATCGTATTTTTATGGTTGAGCTATTCCGATGACAAAAAAGCATACAAGAAAAAAATGCAAGAATCCAGAGAATAGAGCGAAACCCTCCAGTACCGGAGGGTTCTTTTGCGTCACGGAATCTTCACACGGGGTAAGGGATTCAGTTCAATTCCTTTTATCTCGAGCTATCTTTGTTAGACTGAAAAGAAGGCAAATATTTGCCAGCTAGGAGAGGATTTTTATAATGAAAACCTATTGGCTCATTATTGCTGTATTATTGCTGAACTTGTCTCTGTTATTGATCAACGATTATTTCCCGGGTACTCTCGCTGAGCTCGGCATTCCAACGTGGATCTTGTTTGTGGTTATCGTCTTAATGGCCATATTCAGCTGGGCCACCGTCAAGCCGCGCCGCGAGAAAAAGCGCTATATGATCATCTTTCCCGCATTGATGGTCGGCGTCCCGCTATTGGTAATCGCTGTTTTGACAGCGCTCGGCGGCGAATCCCAGAACAGTATTTCGCTGACAAGCCCAGTCTTATGGATCGGCGCTGCGGCGGCGTTGTGGATTTCCTGGATCGAGTATACGCGGGCATCCGAGAAAAAAGCAGAGAAAGCGTAAAGTTTCGCATGAAAAAAGGCTCTTCCACTTGGGAGAGCCTTTTTTCATGCATTTTTTTCGTCAGGTATTGGCATTGTTCATTCGCCGAACCGTTCTTCTGTGAAAGCAGCGACCACACTGGTAGCGGCGAGACTGCCTTGCCCGGCTGCGATGATCAATTGCGCCGGCCCCATGGAAATATCGCCGCAGGCAAAGACGCCTTCGACATTGGTGCGCTGCATCGGATCGGTCTCGACGCCGCCGCGTTCATTGATATAACAGCCCAAATCTTTCGCGATGGAGGTGGACTGATGCCACTCAGCTGTGACAAATCCGCCGGAGCGCTCGATCGTCGTGCCGTCTTCGAACGTGATGGCGCGCAGCTTGCCGTTTTCGCCGTCCAGTGAACGAATCGGTTCTTCGTAGACGAGGACGCCGTGGTGTTCAAGCGTTTTCTGTTCACTCGGCGTGATGTGTTTTTTGCCATTGGTCGCGATGATCAAATTATTCGTCCAGTTAGAGACGACTTTTGCGAGATGCCCCGCTGCTTCATTTTCCGAAATGATAACCAGAGGCTCGCTGCGCATTTCATAGCCGTCGCAGAACGGGCAGCTGAACAGGCTCGTGCCGTAAAACTCCTGCACGCGCGGGATGTCCGGCAAAGTTTCCGTGAATCCGGTTGCTAGAATTACTTTTCTCGCATGGAAGACTTCCCCGCCTTCCGTTTCGATGCGGAAAGATTTCTCTTCTTTCGTGATGGTTCCTACACGGCTGTTGTTAAGTTGAACATCGGGATAATGCACCAATTCACTTTGTGCCAGCCGCTTCAGTTCCTGTGGATCGATGCCGTCGCGTGTCAAAAAACCGTGCGATTCATGCGTCACGCGGTTTCTCGGCTGATTGTCGTCGAACACAATGGTCTTTTTTAATGAGCGGCCGAGCACGAGTGCTGCGTTGAGCCCCGCCGGCCCGCCGCCGATAATCGCACAATCGAGCAGTGTTTCATGGTTTGCAGATGAATCGTTCATTTCCCATCGCCTCCTTGATGTTGTCCTGCCTGTTCCGCAATATCCACTAACAGCTGTTCCTGAAGTTCCTGTTTCATGTTCGCTTCGGCGTCCCGCATGACTTTCTTGATTAGGCAGCCTTCATGGCGGTGGAGCGTGCAGTCGAATAAATGGCTCTCGCCTTCAATCGCCTGAATCACATCGAAAAACGAGATGTCCCGCTCAGCTCGCGCCAGCCGGTAGCCTCCTTTTGCGCCGGATGTCGATTCAATCAAGCCGGCTTTCGTCAACTTCGTCAAAATTTTCGACAAATAAGTCGGCGATAAGTGCTGGGCTTTCGCCAGTTCCTGCACGCCGATCGACGCATCCCTAGGCAAACGGATCAGCTGCACCATCGTATGCAAGGCGTAGTTCGTGGCATTTGAATATTTCATCAGACATCCTCCTCCACTTCTTTCGCAGATATTAAAGACTCTTTTTGTCTGTAATTAAAACCAATTTACCACTAGCAAAAGTTCTCGTCAATGAGAAACGCTTCGTTTTTATTTCCCGGGCAATGGAAGTTCTCACAGTGAAGGCTTCCGGCTCGTAAAAAATGAAGCCTGTTACGACGTGCCGCTTGATAGCGAGCAGCTAAACGCGCTACAGTTAAACAAAGCCGAATGGAAACAAGCGGCTTATTGGAAACCGAAGACGACAGGCCAATTGATATTCAATCATTGGGACTGACAAAACGACAAGGAGTTTGGATATTATGGCTGCTTCACAAAAAAACGATCCTGAAAAAAGCTTAAAAAACGTTATGACACTCTATGGTGCCGCGCTATTCTTAGGTCTCGCGATCTCGATTTTCGCCCACCACATCGAAGACGTCAGCGGCTTTTTGACCTTCCTCGTGCCGGCAGCGGTGCTGTACTTTTTTGTCTTGTTCGCTTATTTCAAAAAAGGCATGTTCCGAAAAATCGCATACGGCATCATGGCAGTCATTGGCCTCATCAGCCTGTTTATGATCTTCTACTTGGAAATCACCGGCGGCCATTGATCGAGCAGCCACTTCCCGGCAGCGAACGTTTATGACTGTGTTATAATTCGTTTAACGAATAAGCGAATATTCAAACGAAAGGAATGAACAGCATGAACGAAAAAGTCCTTTTTGTGCTATTGGACGAATACGCGGACTGGGAAGCAGCGTCTTTGGCGGCGGCATTGAACGAAGAACCGGAAGGCGACGGCCGCAGATTCGATGTGAAGACGGTGTCGCTGACAAAAGAGCCGGTTAGATCAATTGGCGGCTTTACCGTCTTGCCGGATTACGGCATTGACGATGCCCCGGAAGAATTTGCCGGATTGATCTTAATCGGCGGCAATTCCTGGCGCAAAGATGGCAGCGAACGTGTCATGGAACTGGTCGATAAAGCAATCAGCCAGCAAGCCGTGCTCGGCGCCATTTGCGATGCCTCGGTGTTTCTCGGGAAAAACGGTTTGTTAAACGATGTGCCGCATACGAGCAATCACCTGGAAGATTTACAGGAAACTTCAGGCGACCGCTACACGAATGAATCGCGCTATCTCCAACAGCAAGCCGTCCGCAGCGGCCAGCTCATCACCGCCAACGGCTCCGCCTTCCTTGAATTCGGGAAAGAAGTGCTCGAAGCGCTGAACGCCGCACCGCAGCCTGAGATCGACGAATGGTACGGGTTTTTCAAGCAAGGCTATTACGATTACACAAAGTCACAGCAATAGAACGCAAAAATCCCCTTGTTCCGTGTTGGAACAAGGGGATTTTCTTTGCTTATTGGTGATTGACTGAGTAGATCAAGTGATCGACCCACTCCCCGCCTTCATAAAGAAAAGCTTCCCGCACGCATTCAAACTTCATGCCCGCACTTTCAGCCAGCCGGACAGAAGCTTCGTTGTCGAGATTGATATGAGCTTCGATCCGGTGGAAGCCAAGCTGGGTGAAGGCGATTTGCAATGCTTCTGTGACCGCTTCTTTTCCGAAGCCTTGATTCCAATATTGGTTATGGATGGTGTAGCCGATCCGTCCCCATTGAAACTCCTGGCGCGCCAATGTCGAAAAATCGACCATGCCGATATGGCGCCCGTCTTCTTTTCGGAATACGGCGAACACATGGGCCGTGTCGCTATGCGCCAGTCTCTGGTGCTTGTCCACGAGCTCCTGAAACCAGTGTTCCGTGCAAGCACTCATATCTAGTGCTCCCGGATCGTAGACATGCTTTGAGGGTGAACGGCCGTTGAAGCCTGCCAGCCATTCGGCATAATCCGCTCGTTCCAGTGGACGGATGATTAACCTCTTTGTTTCTGATTTTGCTTCGAACATTTCAGTTTCTGCCACTGTCTTCTCCCCTTGAATGCTCTATCATCTGAGTCACATTTCCAGTCTATCACAGCCGCATGTTCCGCTCTCGCTTGCCAAGAACTTTCAGAAATTCCCTATTTCGCCTGCAATCGCTGGATGACTTGCTGCACCGTTGAAAACGTCAACAGGTTTTGGTCGTCATCTTTGATGTTGACGATTTCCAATGCGGTTTTAGGGCTGATGCCGGAAATATACAATTTGCTTCCCATCAGTCTCAGCACATCTTGGATCATCAGGAGGTTGGTATAGAGGAAATTCTTCTCCCATAGCACACCCGTGACGTCGATGATGATGTGGCGTGTGCGCGTGTCGCGGACGAAATGGCTCAATTTCGAGGTCAAGACGTCAAACCGCAAATTGTTCATTTTTCCGACCAATGCCACCGCCCCGATATTGTCGTCAATCGGTAAAATCGGCAGCATCTGCTCGTTGATTTCCTGTTCTTTTTCGTTCAACTCCACTTGTTGTTCGACTTCTTGGGTGATGTCCGTTTGCGTGCCGATGAAATACAAATGGCCGTCCATGGTGACAGGCTCGATGTTCAGGCGGTTCCAAAACGTCGTGCCGTCTTTGCGGTAATTCTCCAGCGTCACGGTGATTTTCTCGCGCTTTTCGATTGCCTGCCGGACTTTTCCGATGGTGAAACGGTCGGTGTTGTCGCCTTGCAAAAAGCGGCAGTTGTTTCCGATAATCTCGTGTTCTGTATAACCTGTTAGTTGTGCGAAGGTTTCGTTATAGTAGATGATTGGATTGTCTTGTTGTTCGGGGTCTGTAACGACAGCCGCTACTTGGCTGCCATTCAGCATGGCTTCTAATAATTCGCTTTTGATTTCTGTTTTTAAGTGGTTCATGTTCATTCTCTCCGATCTATAAGGGTTGGTTTCTGTCATATGCGAAGTCAACATTGCTTGAGTTGGATCGGAGATGGATCATGGTTCGATTTTTTTCAGCGCTGCGGCCAGCCTCAAGGCAAAATTTCGCGGCGGCTCGAGCGATTCCATCGTGATTTCAACAAGGTTCTGATTCATGTGGATGCACTGGCGAAATGCAATCGGCAGCGGAATCGGGAATTTGCGCAAGGTCTCTTCAAAGGCCAGTATTTCTTCCGGCAAGATGTATACGCGGGCTTTATTGACAGCAGCCCCGTCTTGCTGGAAATGCTCAAAGCTGATTTCCATATCCAGTTTAAAAACAAAAAAACTGGAGCCGAGGAAAATTTCCAATTTCTTTGTTTTCGTGAAATGAAATTTTCCTTCACGGTATTCGCAGTGTGCTTTTAGGGTTCTTTTGACTTCATCAGCAATCAATAACTCTTCGTTCACTTATACCGTCCTTTCGTCCTGTTCCGCGGCTCCAAGTATTTTCTATAATGTCCTATACCCGAAATTATTGCTTTTTTCCCATACAAAGAAAAATTTTTCTAAGACTTTTGCACATGCCTTTTTAACAATTTTAGTTAAGCAGGACTTTGGTGCGTTTTCAGGAGGGATTTTTAATAAACGAACCGCTGTTAATGATGATGCCCAGAACTTCCCGCGTCCGGTGCAGGGCCTTCTTTCAGGCTGTCGAGTTCACTTTCGGACAGCTCCCCGACAATGAATTGGTAATGCGGATTGCTGATGGCATCTCCGCTTCCGGCATGCACTTCAAGAAAATAAAGCCCATCGCTTCTGAAACTGGCTTTCATTTCATAAACGCCGTCTCCCAGCGCTTGTGCTTCTTTCATCGGATACGGAATCGAGCCGTCCTGTTTAACAACTTCAAAATGAACGAAATTCGCTTCGTCCACCGGTTCACCGTTTTGCGTTAACTTTGCTTGTAAACTCACGGTTTCACCGGGAGCGATTTCTTCCGGCACTTCCGCTGCGATCTGCAACGGCACTTCTTGCTTATACAAATCCGCCGCATCGCTGCGCACCGAACAAGCGCTTAACAGCAAAATAGCGGCAGCCGCCACAAGCGGCCCATAAAATTTCTTCATTTCCGTTCCTCCTTTCATGCGTTCAGCCATTTCTTCACTGCCGGCAGCCGCTGGATCACCAGTTTATCGAACAGCCAAACGATGACCATCGACAATCCTGCAAGCGGGAACAACAAGCCAAGCACGATCATCAACAGTAAAAACGATTTTGTCTTGAACAACGGCGGCGCTTTCGGGGCACCCATGCCTTTTTTCGGCTTGCGTTTCCACCACAGATAAACGCCGCTCACGGCCACAAAGACAATGCCGAGGCAGATAAACAAGCTGATTAATTGATTGATCAGGCCGAATTGCGAACCTTTATGGAGCGTGATGCCCCACGCAACGACTTTGCCGATGACGCCGTAATTGTCGTAGCGGTAATCGGCCAGCACCGCGCCTGAATATTGATCGATGTGCATCGTTGCCTCGTCCTGTGCTTTTGGCGGGAACACGGACAGCGTATAGACGCCTTCCGGTTCTTGCGGGATGAACACCGAGTAGGACGGATGAATGCCTTCTTGATCGGCAATCTCGACTACTTTATCGAGCGACAGCGGGACCAGCCCCTGCACCGATGACAGCGGCACGTCCAAGGTCTCTGCCGCCCATGGCACTTCGGCAATGTCCTGTGTTTCGACGTCGGATTTCGGTGCATCGCCAATCCAGACAGACGGCGGATAGCCTTCTCCGGTGTTGGTCACCATCGCCTGGAAATTGGTTCCCCAAAAGCCCGACCACGGAAGCCCGGTCATGATCAAAAACAATAAGCCGGCAGACAGCCAAAACGCCGGCACTGCGTGAAGGTCCCTTCTGCGAATCTTCGGCCCTTGGCGGAGGCGCGGGAATAACACGCCGCCCGCTCCGTTCATCTTTTTCGGAAACCATAGGAACAAACCGGTCACGATGAGCACGACCGCCCAGCTCGCCGCCAGTTCAACGATGCGGTCGCCGAGTGTCCCGGCCATCAGCTCGCCGTGGATTTCTTCGATTTTGTCCATGATGCGGTCGTCGTTGTTCAATTCACCAAGCGATTCGCCGGTGTACGGATCGATGAATACTGTCATCGACATGCCATCCGCTTCGACCGTCACTTCACTCGAGCGTAATTCGGTCTCACCTGGGCGATAAGCCGTAACAATGCCTGCCGGGTACAGTCGATTTACTTCTGAGAGCTGCTCCGAAACCGCGACACGCTCTTCTTGTGCTTTGACTTCGTAATAATCCGCATACAGCACATTCTCAATTTCCGCTTTGAATAAATACACCGAACCGGTGATCGCAAGCAGCACCAAGAGCGGTGCAAACAAAACGCCTGCATATAAATGCCAGCGCCAGACAGATTTATAAAACTGCCCGCCTTTTGCTTGTTTCGTTTTTTTAGCTGTCGGATTCTCTCTGTTTCCGTTCTCCATCTGTTCCGCCTCTTTCTTATGCATCCTGTTTTATGTATTCTTCGACTCTATTCAGTAAACGTCTAAAATCCGGTTTTAGATTAAAGACCGGCAGAAATTATGGAATGCCGCCCCAATAAAAAGAGGGATGCGCCATCGTTCAGCGTATCCCTTTCTTCAGTGCTTCGTCCATTACCCACGATTCATACAACGACGTGCCCGTTATTCTGCTTTAACCGTATTATATACTGAATCGCTGCGACTTTTCCTCTCCCAACCATTTCAGGAGTCCGGTTCATCTTCCTGGCCTTTTCGCCCGATCCAATAAATTACGCCTAACAGCAAAATGAAGTTTGACACCGCAATAGCCAGATTTGCTGCCAAATCCGGAACAAAGGTTTTCAAGTCAAAGAAGATATGCCCCCAAGTAACAAGGGCTGACAGTATGATGGCGACTAAAAATGTGCGCTTCATTCTATCCCTCCCTCTAACGATCTCTACTAGTCCTTTACTTAGGCTAATCCGTCAATATAACTCTTATACACTTGCTGGAATTGTGGCTTCTCCTCCAGGAATGGGTAGTGATTGCTGTTTTCGAAGATCGCCAGCTGCGCTCTCGGAATCAGCTCAGCCATCTCTTGTGAATACAGGAGCGGGCACTGCACATCGTGACGGCCGCACATAATCAAGCTTGGTGTTGTGATCAAATGCAGTTTGCGGGTCAGATCAAATAGCTGCAGTTCACGGTTAAAGAAATTCATCCGGATAGCCGACAGCTTTTTAGTTATCGGACTTGAGAAATATGCTTCGTAATTATTCGAATCAGATAAAGACAGCTTGGTCCTCTCGATTTTCCATTCCTTCTTCTGATGTTCGGCGGTATCAGGGCTTTTCAAGTTTTCGATCAGCTCCTGCATTTGTGAAAACAGAGGGTGTTCCGGATTGTAGATGCAGTCTTTCGAAAACGTCATATACTCTCGCGCAGCTGCTCCAGTAACGATCAGGAACCGGAGATGCGCTGAGAAATAGATGCCATAAACGACAGCGAGCATGCCGCCGGTTGAATGACCTGCAAATCCCCATTGCCCAAAACCTAAAGCTGTGCGTATCGCTTCAAGGTCAAAGACACTTTCGAGCATGCTCAGCTCATATGGATGCTGTGCTTTCTCGGAATTTCCTGCCTCGCGTAGATTAACCAGATAGACACGATTTGTTTTGGTGAATGTTTCGGCAAAATAATCTCCCGTCTCGTTGAATTCCGAATAAAGATGCGTCACGCACAATGGCTCACCGATGCCTTTGGCGAACACTTCAAACTCGCCTCGTGAAGTTGAGACCATCATTCGCTCCCAGTTCATCTCCATCCCCCTTTCTCAACTAAAACTTTAAGCGGCTCTTTCAATTTTTCTTTTCTTCAGATACGTATAAAGGGCGTGGATGCCGACCGCCAAAAGAACGCTTGCCGCTGCCGCATGATAACCCGATTTAATTGTTTGGCTAAGTGACAAAGCGCTGACTGCGGACGAGCCCAGTACACTTGCTAGGACGATGACGAGAATGATTCGATCTTTCATTCTGACCCATCTCTCCTTTCCATTCTTAGGCGTTAGTCGATACTCCTTAAGCCGCTTTAAAGCCACCTTTTTTCCTTTTACAGGAAATTTCCATACGCTAAAGATACCACTAAATTTTAAGTCCATAAATAGAAAAACTGCTTACCAGAAAAGGCAAACAGTTTTTATGATTTAATGTATTAGTTTCTTTACTTTCCTGCTACAACATTATCGAAGGGAATGAGTTGGCCATCCAAAAAAACAGCGATTATCTCGTGTTCTTTGCTCGTCTTCAATTTATACGAGTACTGCTGAATCTCATTACTGGTTCTCTCATCTGAAACGCTCAGCAGCATCTTCACCATATCGCCCTCTACTTGTAGTTCGTGCTCAACAATGCCAGGGCTCTGAAACACTACAAACGAATAATTGTTTCGGTAAATCTGTTGAAGCCTTAGGTCTGTATCCACGTTTACCTGCACATCATAAGGCAGTACATGAACTTTCTTAAAGCTCGTCCGATCATTTAGATGATAAACACTGATACAAACCAGTATAGTTACCGCAGCCAATATAAGCAGTTTTTTCACGCGTCACTCTCCTCACCATCTTTATCGTGATTCAATGTACTCGGAAACCTTTTCCCTATTGGGTTAAATCTTTTTTATACAAAACATGCTTTCTTAACGGACTGCCTTCTGGAACGCGCGGATGTTCGAATTCCCCTGCTTTCTCCATGCCGACCCGATTCATGACAGTTTCAGACGGTGTGTTAATCGTTGAAGTAAACGAGTAGATTTCTTTTTTGCCGAGCACTTGGAACGCATACGCCAAACAAGCTTTCGCTCCTTCTGTTGCATAGCCTTTTTTCCAAAATTTTTGGTCCAAGCGCCAGCCAATTTCGGTTGCGCCTTCAATTCCGATATCGAAATTGACATCCAATAATCCGATAAAGCCGATAAAAACTCCATCTTTTTTTCGCTCCACTGCCCAAAGCCCGTAGCCTTTCTCCTCAAAATGCGTTTCGATGCGGTCGATCAAGGCATCCGATTCGTCCCGGCTCAAGGTTTTCGGAAAGAACTCCATAACGTCAGGGTTTGCATTCAATACCGCGAACGGTGTACGGTCAGACGCTTTCCACCGCCTGAATCCGAGCCGTTCGGATTCGAATAAATAGCCATTCTCCATCTAATCTTCCTTTCAAGCTTTTTTGTCGCTTGGCTTCTTTTCATCTTCCACTAAAAAGTATTTTTCCCGCCATTCCCGATCTGTCGCTTTGAACAAAAACCCCAATCCTAAAAAGAAGAAAATCAGGCTTAAAATGATTGGCACAGCCCCCACTGCCCATAAGGCTGATAAATACAGGCCGAACTCTCCCGAATAGCCGGTCTTACTTAAATGCGGTGAATACACCGCCGCTGCAATCGACGTGAAGCCAAACAATAGAATACCTGAAATGACACCAATTCCGCCTGCAATCAATTCTCTCATTATTTTACCTCCTATTTAGCTATAAAAAAACAGGCGTCCGGAATCCGAATCGCCTGTTTTCCTGTCTTACTCGAACAATTGTTGGATGCTTTGTGTCGGCAAAGCGCCTTCACCGCCGAGGATGTAAATCCCTGTGACGTATTTCAGCTGCTCTTGGACGGTTTTCACGGTTGCCGCATTCGGTCCGTTCGGTGCCGTCAAGACGAGTGGCGCTTTTGATTTAGATGCCAGTACAGAGCCTGCGAGTGCATCCGGATAATTTGCGCCAGTCGACAAGTACATGTACTCGCCGCCGAATGATCCTTTGAAATGATTGATGACTGCGCTGTTCGTTTCATAGCGCGATGCGCCGGAAAGACGTACTGGGTTTTTCACTTCTTTTGCTGTGCTGTCAGAAACAGCGCCTTTACCGCCAATGATGAAAGTTTTGCTATAAGCTTTTGCTGCGAAATGTGCTTTCACTTCCGCCGGCAAGCCGTTCGGTTTCGTCAGCAAGATCGGCATTTTCTGGCTGCCTGCGACCGGTGCAATCGACAAAGCATCCGCAAATGTTGAACCGGTTGCCACGACCGCTTGCGTCGAAGTTTTCATTTGTTTCGCGATGTTGACCGATGTTTCGTAGCGGTTTTTGCCGCTGATGCGTTTGATCTTTGTTGCTTTAATGCCGAGTTCGTTCAGTTCCATTTCGACCATCGGGCTGATAGCACCCTGTCCGCCAATTAATATCACTTCTGTTACTTTCAATCGTTTCAATTCATCTTTTACCGATTGTGGAAGTGAATCGGTTTTCGTGAGTAGCAGTGGTGCGTTTTGATACGCTGCAAGCGGAGCTGCACTCAAGGCATCCGGGAAATCGCCTCCTGTTGCAATCACGGCTTTGCCGGATGTGCTCCAGCCTTTTTTCGAGACTTCCACTGCTGTATCATAACGGCTTTCCCCACTGAGGCGCTCGGCGAGATTCCATTTATCTTTCAGTGCAAGAATCGCTTGTGCCCCGTTCAATCGGCCCCATCCTGAGACAAGGTCAAAGCCAGGTGCCAATTCTTCCATTTCATACGGGAAATCTTCTTCAAAGCCCCAATCTTCCTCGAAACCAGGAGGAGCATCTTCTGCGATAAACTCAACGTCATCCGCTGAGGCCGTCAGTAAATTTTCCAACTGGGCTGGTGAAAGAAACGGATTGATCGATTTCAAGACGCCTGCAACGGCCGCGACGTGAGGAGCTGCCATCGATGTTCCAGACATCAACGTAACATTGCCGTCTGGCAGCAAGCTCGGGATGTCTGTACCCGGTGCGACGAGGTCAAGATCTTTGCCATAGCTCGAGTAATCCGATACCAGGTCGAGTTTGTTCGTTGCGCCGACTGCGATCGCGTATTTCGATGATGCCGGGTAAGAAACTTCTTCCCATCCGTCATTTCCTGAAGCTGCGACGATTGTCACGCCACGCTCGTTTGCGTATCTCATCGCGTATTCCAAGACACGGCTATAGCCGCCGCCAAGGCTCATGTTGATAATATCGGCTCCTTGGTCTGTTGCGTACAGGATGCCGTATGCAATTTGTTCTGTATCGCCGTAACCTGACGCATCAAGCACTTTCACCGGCAGGATTTTCGTCGACTGGTTAATGCCCGTCATCGAATAATCGTTGTCCGCTTCCGCTGCAATGATGCCGGAAACGTGCGTGCCATGTCCTTGGTCATCGAATGCCTCATTGTCATCATTGATGAAATCGTAGCCAGTGCTGATCATTTGATTCTTCAAATCAGCCAGCGTGTAATCAACGCCGGTATCGATGACCGCGGTGACGATTTCTGCATGCTTTTGAGGAGCTGCCAGCTTTGTCATTTCCTCGAAATCGATGTCAGCGTCTTCGATGCCAAAGCCGCCGCCTTTGTTTTCAAGCGACCATTGCTCGTCATAATAGATATCTTCTGAATGAAGCTTGTATTGCTGTACCGGTTCGATGAATTCAACTTCCGGCAAGTCTTCAAGCGACTGCAAAGTTTTATTCGTCGAAGCGGCTGACATGCCTGACTTCAAATCCACCACGAAGAACTGGTCAAATTTCGGCGCTTCAGCGTCAAACTCGGAAACCGATTGGATACCGGCTGTTCCGGCTTCCGCTTTCGTCAGCGTTTCGCCTTCTTTTACTTTCACGATGACCTTATTGATCGAAGCGTCTTTTACGACATAAGGAGTCGGAAGCATGGCCGACATGACCGATTTTCCAGCCAGCTTGTTGATATTGATCGCTTGCCCTGCTGCTTCCACATCATCTTTCAAATTCGCAGGCGCTGTTTTCAACGCGAGCGCGTATAATTCGTTGATCGCTTTTTGATCAGCTGCGGTGATTGTTTTCGAGCTTTGGAAGCCATTTTCCGCAATGCTCGTGATCAAACCGTCGAGCTGCTTGAGGTTTTTCTTCAATGAATCGCGAACAGATGCATCCGTCATGGCCTGATAGCCGATAAACGGTGCCATTTTATAGTAAAGCTTGGTCAATTCTTTGCCGCTTTCTGTTTGCGAAAGCACTTCGCCGCGGATGACGCGCAATTGGTCAAGCAGCGCCTGATCTCCGGCTGCGTCACCCATAACAAGCTCAGCCGGGCATTGCTCGTCATTTGTCGGTTTTGATGCTTTCACCGTGACGCCTTCAAAGCCGATCGTATAGCTCGCTTCTTCCGCTTCGTCACCTTCAGTTACTTCCAACGGCAGCTCTTCAGCATAAGAAGATACCTTTACGTAGTAAGGGCCTTCCCAGGCAATCGGGAATTTCACAGTTGATTTCTTTTCTGCAAAGCTGTAGTTGCTGAACGGGTCAAAAGGCTGGTCTTCGGTCGCGCGTTCTGCGTCCGGGTAGACGGTAAAGGTCAATTCATCATCTGACTGAAGGGAAACTTCAAAATGCGTATGCGCTGCGACTTGTGCAGGGTCGACATCGATCTTGTACCAATGTTCGTTGTCTTCTGCAGAAAACGTATCGCTTACGTTATCTCCTTGCACCAATGCATCTGCATCCACTAAATCTTCAGCTTGCGCCGTTTGTGTTGCCGGTAAAACCCCAAAAAGTGATACACCCATCAAAAAACTCGTCGCAATCTTGAACGCGCGGTCCATCCTACCATCCCCATTTCAATTTTTTTACAATTACATTAAATCTATTAAAGCACATCGGAAGACATAAAAATAGATAGTTTTAAAAATATTTTTTTGGGACTATTGATGCCTTTCTCTTCCAAAAGAATTGAACAGTCCCGCCACAATAAAAAAGGAGAAGACATGCTTGAGTCAGCACACCTTCTCCTCGATATATCCCTTCACTTTTTCGCTGTCTGTTCAGGCATATCAAGCGGCGTAAAGTAATACGAACAATCCGGCCAGCCCAGTTCTTCGCTGAGGATGTCAAAAGTCGAGCGGAAAAATTCCTGCATCGCTTGAGTCGGTTGTGGCGATCCGGCGACTTTATCAAGCATCAGGAAGTATTCGCTCAGCGAGGCTTCGAAATACGCATCTTTAGGTTTTAAACGCTCGCTGTCGAGTTCTTTGTTGACGAACGGATACGGCAGCACGAAAAATGCCGGCACATCCACATTGGCGTCGCCGGTCCAGAACCCGTATTCGATGAAATGTTCATCGAACGCCGCTTTTTCGATGACTTTGTCTTCCGGATACGGCTGGCGGATGCCTGGCAAAATGAGCGACGAGACGTCAAACGTTCCCCAGAACAGCGCGGGCTTCATTTTTCGGGAGCGCAGCGGGCCGATAAACTTCAGCTGTTCAGCGGCCGCAAAGTGAAATAGTTTGAGCCCCCGTATCGCCTGTTCCCAATTGAACGTCAGTGGCGTGTCGTCTTCGTTAAGATTGTCCTTATATGCCATCTCTTGCGGTTTCGGATTGATCTTCAACTCGATGCCCTTCGATGCCAGCGCTTCGAAAATCTCTTCGAAATAAATTTTGATGGACTTGGCCGTTTCAAGCGCCACGGTCTGCACATTCCCTTCGACATTGATGAGGATGTGGCTTTCGTAAATATCCAAGTCGACTTGAAACGCCCGATCTTGATGGAATAATAAACCCGTCGTAAATCCGTTCGGTGTTATGGCTAGCGTCACATGCGCCCACTGAGGTTCTTGTTGGGCGGTTTCGAGTTTGATTTTGCCAAGGATCTGGGACAGCAAATGCAAAGTGAATTTCGTTTCAGCCCATTCGGAATGCTTGATTACGTCCATTTCCTTCTCCTCCTCTGGATTTCAAATCCATAAGCGCCGGCAGTTTCTATTCCTCCTTATATTCGACATGTTCCCTGACTTTCCTATCTTTTCTTTGAAGAGACACCGATTAACTTGCCCGACATAGAAAAAAACCGCTTCAGCTGAAATTGCTGAAGCGGTTTTCCATAATATTTATCCCCACCACATCGCTGTGACAAAGAAAGCCCATAGTGAAGCAGCTGGTGCCACAGTGAGTAAAACGATTGCATATAATTCCCGGTGAGTGTGGAATTTTTCCTGCCGTTTAATCAACAGAAACAATAAAAGCCCCGACACAATGTACAGAAATATTCCAGCCACGGTCAAGCCCGTCAAATAATAGACGGGAGCAACCGGCACCACGTGCTCACTCAAAAAATAGGCCATGCCTTGACCGAATATACAAAAACAACTAGCCAACAAAAAACTCAGCAGTAAACTCCATTGAAGTTTTTTCACTCGTGCACCCCAATTTTCAATATTCCCGACTTCTCATACTCTGCCACTGATTTCTTATGGGAAGAGAAAGACAGAATATCTCATCAAATTATCCAACACTATTGAATCTCCCAGTACATCAGTGAGCCTATTTCTTTCGTCCTTTTCATCTTTACTTTCTCGAGCACTCGAATGGATGCTTGATTGGAGCGCTCGGTTTCGGCAATCACTTTTTCTACCTTTTCGTTTGCCAGCGCCCATTCGATCAAAGCGTTCATCGCTTCGCTCGCATAGCCTCTATTCCAATATTGCTCAAGCAACCCATATCCTATCTCCACTTGCCGCTGGTCATCAGGTTTGCCTTTAAACCCGCCATCCCCGATCACCTGGCCATCTAACTTTCGGATAATCAGCCAGCTTCCCCATGCAAACAGGCTGGGGTCTTCCAGCAACTCTTGTAAGTGACGGTCAATTTCGGGCCCGTTGTCGTACTGCTGGTTTCGAAGCAGCTGAGTCACTTCAGCGGTGCAAGGAATGATTTCCAATCGTTCGGTTTCCAGTTTCTTCATTGCTTATTTTTGCCAGCCGCTGCAACGTGCTTCTCAGTCAACTCCAAGTATTCTTCAATGGCGGATATCAGGGATTTCTGTGCATCCTGCCAAAATGCCACTTGCGTAATATCTGCTGCTAGATACTGTCCGCCCAATTGCTCAACGGTCATTTTTCCGGAATCGCGCAACAACGCATCGTACCGCTCCGGGAATCCGTCCGGCTGCTGTTTGGCTTGTTCGTATACGCCGTTGCTGAATAAATAGCCGATCGTATACGGAATATTGTAGAACGCTTTTTCGGCATCGTAGAAATGGCCGATGAACATCCATTTGTAAAGAGCCAAACCCTCAACTAGTCCGCCGTAAATATCGTTTTCCACTTCGGCGATCATCGTTTTGATCTGCTCTGCGGAAATCATGCCCTGTGCCCGCTGCTCATAAAACTTACGTTCGAAGCGGAACATATTCGGCACGCTCACGACGTACTTCAACCCGTCACGGATCTTCATTTCGAGCATGGCGAGCCGTTCGTTTTCGTCTGTCGTCTGTTGGATTACGGCATCCAGCACCAGATTCTCCATAAATGTAGAAGCCGTTTCTGCAACACTCGTGCCTTTTTGCTGCGCAAGCGCCGGTTCGTCGTGGATAATCTGATTGTGATAGGCGTGGCCCAGTTCATGCGCCAAGGTCACCAAGTCCTGATAAGTATCACGATACGTCACAAAAATACGGCTTTCTTTGGCCAATGGCATCGAGGCGCAAAATCCACCTTCTGCTTTGCCCGGCCGGTTCTCGGCTTCGATCCAATCCTGTTCAAAGGCGCGGTCGGCAAAATTCCCGAGCTTGTCGCTGAACTGGTGGAACTGCTTGCTGATGACGGTTTTCGCCGAGGCAAAATCCACTTTGTCTGAAAGCGAAAACGCCGGCGACTCCAGATCGAACCAGCTGGCTGGATCTTGGCCCGCCACTTTCAATTTCCGTTCGATATACGCTCTGTACAAATCCGTATTGCCCTCAATGGCTGTGAGCATCGCATCGATGGAGGCTTCCTGAATTCGATTGTGTTCGAGCATCTCTTTCAATTTATTGTCCCAACCCCGCTGTTCGTAGATCGCCAAACGAGATCCGGCCACACGGTTCAAAATGGCTGCCACAGTATCCGCGTATGCTTCACACGTTTCATCCACGGCTTCAGCTGCCCGCTTTCGGCTGTCGCGGTCTTTGCCGTTTATGGCTTCATTCAATGCCTGGCCGATCGACACTTGCTGCAGTTCCCCGTCCACTTCAATTGGCACTCTCAATTTAGTTAACACCAGTTCGTGCTGCTGTTCCCAACCCGACAGGCCATTAACGGACAGCGCGCTGATCATGCGCTCCAGCTCAGCCGGCAACCGGTCCTTGACCATCTGTCTTCTTTCATTCAAATAAAACGATGATGTCTGAACGCGGTCGGAAGCGGTAAACGTTTGCCAATCCGCTTCGGGAAATTCAGCAAAGGCTTGATCCAACTCGATCTGCAACGAAGCGAGCTTCGCTTTCAACACGGCGCTTTCATCCATCAAAGCGATCGCTGCCTGATCCGCCACGTTTTCTGCATATGCACAGATGGCGAAATCATCAAGCTGTTCCCAAGCGAGCAATGCATATTGAAATTGATCGATGATTTCCAACAAGGCATCGTTTTCACGCACGTCCATCTCGCGGTAATTTTGCAATTGCCCAGCCGCTTGCTCGAGCGTATTTTGCAAATCTGCCATAAACGCTTTCAGTTCGTCTGATCGGCTTGTTCCGGCATATAAAGAAGTTAAATTCCATGTTTGTGCAGTTGTCTGTTCCACGAATAATCCCCTTTTTATCTGCGGCAGCATCCCACTGCCTTATTTACACATCTTTATACTCATTCTTCTTTTTCCTGAAAATTCCTTTTTGAAATGAAGAATAGGACAGCGAAACTTATTGCGGCTCATCCCCAGGGCGTGTCGATTCACTCTCTACTTCTATCATCCAGGACAAGATGGTGGTGCTGTCACGGACCTCTTTTTCCTTGATTTCTTGCAGTAACGCTTGTACGCCCTCTACATTCGAAGCCCTTTCAAAGCGTTTGGCCACTTCCAGCGGATTTGAAAAATCGGTGTTCGGACATTCCACCAGCCCGTCGGTCGTCAGCAAAATGTGATTGATGCCTTTTCTTAATTCTTTTGCTCCTGTACTAAAGCAAGACACCGGCAACTCGAATGTATTTGCTTTGCCGATCCATTCATAGAAGCTCCGATGATTCTGCTGCATCTCGCCGAGCGCTTCGAGTTCAGGATGAAACAAGTACAATAGGCAATCACCGACAGAGAACCACCAAAGGAATTTGCCTTTTCTTGCTGTGCATAAGACAGCGGTTTCCCCCTGCACTTCGCTGCATGCTGTTTTAAAACGCTCGCTTTCAAAGCTTGCCAGCAAAATCTCCGATAGCTGACTGAATGCTTGTTTTACGGGCAACTTTAAAGCTTCATTGATTAAAGTTTCCAAACGGCCAATTTCCGCAACGACGAGCTCCGCGCTTTCGGCCGTTTGATGGGCGTCCAGCAAGACGGTGAATTCCCAGTCTTCCGCTGCATTGAGCCACACCATGCAGCCGTCTTCATTTTTCGTTTGGCCCGCCGCTGAATTGCCGCCAAACCTTCCCACCGCGACAGGTCCGATTTGCTGAATATCCAGCTGGTCGACAAAATGCTTTTCGCTGCCGACCCAGTTGAATGATATTTGCTCTTTTATATTTGCCATATGTATTTGCCTCCAAAGTTCACTAATGCGCCGACAAAGCTGCCAACTGCATTTGCCCACTGTATTTACACTAAAAAGACCTATCACCTGTTCAAAAGGCGATAGATCTTCCCCTGTTCAACTCTATTGATAAGCTGTGCTCTATTTTTTTACTAATAATATCCAATTCGAAATAAGGTGTCAATTTGGCATCTGCTCAGAATTCGTCTTCATTTCGCAGGATCAGCCATTCCAGTCTTAAACAGCATGATGGACCCCAGACAACTTTAGGCTATTTCTCGAACGGTAAATTTTCAAGCCTTTGAGACCGATCAGGCAGGTAGCCGTTACAGCAATGAGCGCTAACGGAATTGCTTTCCAACCAGCTAGCACCGCACCAATGCCAATGGCAACAAACGCCCATAGGATGGTGGCATAATAAGCTTTTTGGTATTCAACTTCCGCTAATAGTCGTAACGAGATAGCTGTAGCGGCTGTTAGCACTCCTGCTTGCCATAAAATGCCCCACAAGCCTGTGACTGGCCATCCATAAAAAGTAAGTGCGGATGACAGGTTGGCAAATACAGCGACCGTCGTCCACCCATAATAAAGCGCAAAAGTGCCCGTGACGATCCATCTCTCTGGGGAAGTCAAGGAAGCATCCAATAGGTCCAAGAATACTGACCGCAGCAATAGCCCCATTGCCGCAAAGATGAAAACCGTGGCCCATAGCCATTCGTTGGAAGCACTCCAAATCCATAGACCAAAACCTATGAAGGTTAAACTGGAACGCGCAGCGATGCGGTCATAAATAGTTTTGGAATAGCTGATAGGGAGGAGTTGATAAATAGCATAAGCAATTGTTCCGAGAACGATAACCGACCAAATCGAAAAAGCGTATCCTGCCGGCGTAATGAGCGGATCTGCTCCTTCGCCTTCAAATAAGCCGCCATTTGCTTTTTCCACTGCCCACACGGAAGCCGGCTGCAATAACGCTAACGCAAGAACCGCGATTCGCTGTAATTTAATCAACAAGCGTTTCAGCCATTTCACTTTACTCCCCCCTCTACTGTACTAAGAATCCATTTTATTCTCTCTCACAATATACACAGAATTTTCAATTAATAATATCTATATGCTTGCAATTTTTCATTTATAAGCTCGGATTTATCAAAACAGTCCACTGGCCCATGCTATACTGAATGACATAAACAGCCTTGTATTGGTGATTTTCGCTCGCTCTTTACCCACAACATAATTTCAAGGAAAGCGGTGGATTAGATGACTGTACTGGTGACTGGCTTTACCGGGAACGTAGGATATGAAGTTGCCCAGAGTTTAAAAACGAAAGGCATTCCTTATAAATGTGCGGTGCGCAATGTGGAAAAAGCCAGGAAACAATACGGCTATACCTACGAATTTGCATCGTTGGACTTTGCCGATCCGGAAAGTTTCAACACAGCTTTAGAAAAAGTGGATCAGCTGTTTTTAATGTATCCCCCTGGAGAAAACCTGAAGTTTGCGGAGTTTTTAGAAGCAGCCAAAAGAAACGGCATTCGCCACATCACTTACCTATCAGTAAAAGATGTCCAGTTTTTGCCGTTTATCCACCATCATAAAAACGAAAAACTGATTCGCAAACTGGGAGTCCCTTATACTTTCATTCGCGCCGGCTATTTTATGCAGAACCTGAATGATTTTTTAAGAGAGGAAATTAAAGAGCGTCAGCGCATTTATGTACCAGCCGGCATGGGAAAAACCAGCTTTGTCGATGTACGGAATTTGGCGGAAATAGCTTCTTTATCTTTTCAGGACCCACACTTGCACCAAAATAAAGCCTATGTGATTACAGGCGATGAAGCGCTAAACTTTTCACAAGTTGCAGAAAAAATGACAAAAATTCTCGGCAAGCCAATTATCTATACGAATCCCTCGCCTAAGGACTTCAAGCAGTACATGCTAAGTCAAGGAAAAGACAAAGGGTTTATCAATGTCGTCATCGGCATCCATTTCCCGACTAAATTGGGATTGGCCAAAGGCATAACTTCCGATTATCAAAAATTGACCGGTCAACTCCCCAAGAAAATGGAAAGCTACCTTCACGATTACCGGCACTCTTGGGAGTGACTACTGGATCATAGTTTCCTGATTAGCTTTTCAAATAAAACCCCGGATAAGGCCACAGTTGCTGACGTGGCCCTATCCGGGGTTCTTTTTTATTCTCAGCGAATGATAAAAATGAGCAGATATCCGGTTTCAGCACTGCAAATTCCAACAAATCCACTATTCTTTTCTTCGATATAAATACATGGTCAACGGCGCAAAAATCACCACGAAAATCGCGGACACGACGACCACCCAGCCAATTTGCTCCCAAGTGCCGTTGCCGTGCATCAAGCCGCGCACCGCTGTCGCCAGAATGGAAATCGGGTTGATGTTGACGAACCCTTGCAGCCAAGATGGCAAAGTCGACGGATCGACGAACACATTGCTGACAAAAGTAAGCGGAAATACTACCAAAAAACTGACCATCATCAAGGATTTTTCGGAGCGCATGATGATGCCGGCAGCGGTCCAGATCCACGAAAAGCTGAACGAGAACAATAAGATGACCAATACCGCACCCAGCACACCCATCACTCCGCCCTCTGGCCGAAATCCAAGTACCAGGCCGAGGCCGATCATAATGGCCGACGCCAGTGAATAGCGGATGACGTCGACGATCAATGCCCCGACTAAAGCGGATGGCAGCCAGATTGGCAAGGTGCGGAAGCGGTCGAATATGCCTTTTCGGATATCGTTGTTCAAGTCGATGCCGGTGTACATCGTAATCTGAGACACTGTCATGACCAAAATGCCGGGCAATAGAAACTGCAGGTACTCACCCGTAGACCCGGCAATCGCACCGCCGAACAAATAGGTAAACATCAATAGAAAGATAATCGGAAACAAGGTCACATCAAACATCTGCTCCGGTACATGTTTGATCCGCAGCAGCGCGCGGTGGGCAAACGCCATTGTTGAAGCCAGGGCGTTCGGCGGATCCGGGCGCTTGCTACCGGCAATGGCGTTCAAGGGATGCACTTCTTCATAAGCCGTTTTGTCATGTTCGATCTGTACGCTCATGAGTTTTCCTCCTCAATCGGTTGATCGCTGGCGGACTGTCCGGTCAATGTCAAAAATACTTCATCCAAGCTTGGCCGTCCGAGTGCAAAATCGCTGATGGCGATTTTTTCTTTGCCCAGTTCCCCGAGTGCTTCTGCCACGATGGAGGAATCTTTCGCCGGCGCACTCAAGGTCAAGCGGTCTGTCGATACGTGAACTGCCACGTTGAGCTTGTGTTCAAGAATGGCCGTTGCTTGCGCTTGGTCGGCCGAATCCAGTAATTGCACATTCAATGTACCGGTGCCGACCGACGCTTTCAATTCACTGCTCGTGCCTTCTGCGATAATCTTTCCTTGATTGATGACTGCAATGCGGTCTGCCAACTGGTCCGCTTCCTCCAAGTTCTGCGTCGTCAACAACACGGTGGTCCCAGCCTGAACAAGCGCACGCACAATCTCCCATACTTGGTTGCGGCTGCGCGGGTCGAGGCCGGTCGTCGGCTCATCGAGAAACAATAGATCCGGCGTCACGACGATGCTTGCGGCGATATCGATGCGCCGCCTCATGCCGCCCGAATACTTTTTCACTTGCCGTTTGGCTGCGTTCTCCAAGCCGAATGCCGACAGCAATTCCGCCGCACGCAACTTCGCTTCCTTGGTCGTGTAGCCCATGAGCCTGGAAATCAGCACCAAGTTTTCGATTCCGGTCAAGTCTTCATCAATCGAGGCATACTGGCCCGTCAAACTGATGCGGCTTTTGATGGCCGCGCTTTCCGTTTTCAAATCGTGCCCGAAAATGGTCGCGCTGCCGCTGTCTGGCTGGATCAACGTCGCCAGCATGCGGATCGTTGTCGTTTTTCCCGCCCCGTTCGGCCCTAAAAATCCGTACACCGTGCCTCTTGGAATCACTAAATCCACCCCGTCAACTGCCCGTTCTTTCCCGTAGACTTTCACCAGTCCCGCCGCTTCTACAGCCAACCCGTTTGCCTGCCGCTCCCAATTTCTTGTTTCCATGCTCCTCACCTTTTTCTTTGAAGGATACATTCACATGATTATGGCTTTTATTATAAACCTATTGGCGGAATATTCACTCTTTTTATTTCATTATAGAACGAATGTTCCTATTAATCCACTATTATTTTCTTCCATAAGAAAAACTCCTGCATACTCACAGGAGTTTAAAAATACCCTTATTAAATCGACCATTTTACCAGCATCCCGGCATGGGTCAAACCGCCGCCGAATCCATACAGCAGCAATTGATCGCCCGCTTTGATGCGGCCATCTTTCACGCCTTCGGCAAGCGACAAGGGGATCGAGCCGGCAGATGTGTTGCCGTAATATTCAAGTGAATAGATGGTGTTGTTGAGCGATAATCCGCTTCTTGTGCAGATCGATTCGATGATCCGCAAATTGGCGCTATGCGGCACGAACCAATCCACATCGGATGGCGCTACGCCCGCTTTCTCCATTAAAGCGTTGACGCCTTTTGGCACTGTATTGACCGCCCATTTGTATACTTCACGGCCATTTTGCCAGACAACATTCCGAGCAGCCAAATCTTCGCCGAACATTTCGCCGGCCAAGTCTGTGCAGTACAGGTTGTTCGCCAATGCGCCGTTCGTTCCCATATGCGATTCGATAAAGCTCGGGTTGTCAGCGTCGTGCTCGACCAGCACTGCCCCGCCGCCGTCCCCAAATAAGATACACGTCGAACGGTCGCTGTAATCGAGAATTTTCGAAAAGGTCTCTGCCCCGATCACCAGGATTTTCTTATGCAGTCCGGAAGTGATCAAGCCGTTTGCCACCTGCAGGCCGTAAGAGAAGCCTGCGCAAGCTGCGTTCAAATCAAACGTGCCGGCGTTCGGGATGTTCAGTTTCGCTTGGACCATTGCGGCCACGCTCGGTGTTTTAAAGTCAGGCGTCATCGTGCAGGCAATGATCAAATCAACATCGTCGAACGATTTTCCGTAACGCTCTGCCAAATCCTGTACTGCACTCACACTTATATCACTCGTAAATTCGTGTTCTCCCGCTATGCGGCGCTCTCTGATGCCGGTGCGCTGGAGGATCCACTCGTCATTTGTTTCAACCAATTGTTCCAAGTCCAAATTCGTCAGCCTCTTTTCGGGTACATACGATCCGATGGCTGTAATTCGTGCTGCTGATCTGCTCATTCATACACCCCTTTAGCTTACTTACCTCATTTTAGCACCTAACATTAGTATTAGGTACTAATAATTTTACGAGATAGGTAAAAACTTTCTGGCGCATAACATTTTAAAGACATTTACGAGTCATAAGGCATGCACCGTCTAGGTAATAAGAATACTTCAAGAAGCTCCCGCCTCTTGTTGCAACTGATTTTTAAATGTTTTTTAATCGCGTGGTATGTTCACCACCAAAAAATAATAGCTTCAAGAGGACAATAAAAGTATTGAAAAACGAATAATAAATTTTATAATAAAGAGGATTTTTACCAGTAATTCTCTCAAAGTCCAACATCGATCTGGAAATGAAACATGCAGGCATCCAGAACTTTGACCAGTGAATTTGTGCAAGCGAACGGCTGAGAGTCGCCCTTCAAAAACAATCTGTGGAATAATAGCCATAAGAGAACTTATTCGTCAGGAGGCGCTGGAATGAAACGAAACCGAACCGCAAAGAACGAGGAATTCCGCAGGCTCCTGAAACAGGCTTTCGCCATCAACCAACGCCCGCTGCCTTGGGCTAAAGCTTTGGCCGCCGGCATCAGCTCCGGGCTTCCCGTGCTGATCGGCGTCTGGTTGGGGCAGTTGCAATACGGGCTGATCGCAGGGCTCGGCGGCTTGGCATTTCTTTATATGTTCAATGAACCGTACGCGCTGCGCTCGAAGAAAATCTTTTTCGCCGCACTCGGCTTGGCATTTTCAGCGGGCCTTGGCGTCTTGCTGTCCCAGCAGCCGTTTCTCGCGGCCGCAGCAGTCGGTGTGATCGGGGCTTTGGCGGTCTTCATCTTCGGTGCCTATCAATTCACAGGGCCATCCGCCATTTTCTTCGTGCTGGTGTTTTTGATCAATAATAATATGGCCGACAACCCGGCCTTGTTCTTGCTGAATGCATTCCTGGTTTTCCTGGGCGGCATGCTGTCCTGGCTGATGGCGATGTGGGCCTATCCCTTCAAGCCTCACGCCGCAGAAACAAAGGCAGTCAAACAAGAATATGCCGAACTGGCCGTGCTCGCTGAATCTGCCGGCTCCGCTGAATTCTATGCCATACGCCAGCGCACCTGGTCCGCTTTGAAATCCGCTGAAACGGACCTCGGCTACGCCTCTGCCAAATGGACGCGCTCGAACCGGCTCGTGCAGTTGAACTTATTGCACCTGCAGGCAAAAGCAATCTATGCCGAAATCATCAAACGCGGCGACCGCTTTTCCGCTGTCTCGAAAGAAACCGCTGATAATTTGCGGCTCATCGCTTCCTCGGTTGAAGCGTCCGGTAAAAAATCCTTTGCTGCCGCACCGCGGCTACAGACAGAGACCGGCGACGCCTTAACCGAAAGCACACGGAAAGCCTACGATATCCTCACCGGCCAGCGCGATAAACGAACGCGCGATACGGAGCTTACCGCAGAGCCGTTCAAAGCTGTCTTTACCGGTTCCTTCAATAAACATTCAATGGTATTTTTTGCAGCCATCCGTTTCGGCATTGTCTTGGCGTTTGCTGCATTGATCGCTTATTTTCTGCCGATCGACCCGTCTTATTGGGTTCCGTTATCGGCCGCAGCAGTTATGTCCGGCGCTACCATCCTGTCGACATTCAACCGCTCGATCCAGCGTTCAGCCGGCACCATTGTCGGCATTATAGCGGCGGCGGTCATCTTGTCTTTCCAACCGGATGGGCTGTTTATCGCATTCATCATTTTCGCGTTGACGGCGCTGACGGAACTTGCGATTGTCCTGAACTATGCCGTAGCGGCATTCTTTATCACGCCCAACGCCTTGATGATTGCGGAAAGCACTTCGCAGATCGGGGACCTTTCCTCCTTCGCTTCTGCACGCATCGTCGACGTCTTGATCGGTTCCGCCATCGGGCTCCTCGGGGTCTTATTGATTGGCCGGCGCCGTGCTTCCAGTTTGATTCCGCAGCATTCGGCCAAAACTTTACGAAGCCAGCAGCGCTTTATGAGCCTGTTGTTTTCGCCTTACAGCCCGGACCTTGAAGCCGAACCGATCGAATTGAAGAAAATGCGCACTAATTTGACCAATTTGAAGCTGGTGCTCGATACGGCACAAGGTGAATTGCCGCAGCGGCCGGAAAACCTCGCTCTCTTGCAGCAAGTCTTCTTCGCAGCCGAACAGCTTGGCTTCCTGTTGGAGAACGCTGCACAAAAAGACAGGCTCGCCTTATCTCCCGTACAACTCGGACAGCTCTACCTGTTCTTTGAAATGATGGCGAACACAATGGAAGGCAAATGGCCGTTCGCGGAGCATGTAATTCCTGAAATTCCGGGATTCCCCGAAATCGAACAGGAACTCGCTGCCTTGCAGGAAACGGTTCGAATGAGCTACCGCGAGACGGAACCACTGGAACAAGACGAAGCGCTGGAATAGGCTTCGTCTTTTTTTGTGTATAGGAATTTTGAGCAATTATCTGTAAAGTTAACTTGACGTAAAACAAACTTTACACGTAACATGGGACTATAACTACGAGGACGTGATGAAGTGGACAATAAGTTGAAGGAATTGCGGGAGACACACGGTTTTTCACAAGACCAGCTCGCCAAAAAACTGGGCGTCTCGAGACAGACGATCATTTCAATCGAAAAAGGGCGCTATAATCCTTCCTTGCCCCTTGCCCTGCAGATGGGCCAAATTTTCACTACCCCCGTCGAGAACATCTTCTTTTTAGAAGAAGGATCGGATTGAATTGTCGAATCAATAAGGAGGAATTGTTATCAGTTACCGCATTGCATTTTCAGCATTAGGCTCATTATTTTTTCTGATGGGAGGGTTTTTACTCCTCGCAGCATTCATGGACAATAGCGCTCCGCTATCGGAAACCTATATGATCCTCTCCATGTCTGTCATGGCTTTTTGTTTAAGTTACCTATATCCACAATTTGCCCAAAAAGATGAACGGATGCAGCTGATTCGTCAAAAAGGCATGTTCTTTTCATTTGTTGCTTTTTTATTCTATTCTTTCGCACTCAATTCATTGCTTGAATTTAACATCATCCACTTAACCGCGAGTGACGCCATTACCCTTTTAACCGCATTGATGATCAGCACCTTGTTTACCTCGTGGGTTTTCCTTTCGAGGCGTTATTAATGAATGCTTTCATTACGGTTCTTCTATTAGGAATATACGCTATAGAAAAACGGATTAATTGAGACGTTCCAACTTTTAAATCTTCCGACTGAATACATAAAGTCCCGCTGCTTTTTTGCAGTGGGACTTTTCTTTGTTATATATACTTTATATTCTAATTTTGCTGCGCACGAGCTTGCTTTAAATCCGAGATGCCGATCAATGAGCAAATAATGAGGCCTGCCACCATAATCCATGTCAGCACCCAATTATTCCCCCATGAAATGATGAGGACGATCAAACAGTTGAAGGCAATGATGAAGCTTCGGTATTTTTCGGTTGCGGCCATATATGATTTGAACATGTTTGCCTCATTCTCCTGTCATTTTTTAGCTTAGCTCTTGTGCGAGCCTAATGGAATGTCCATGTATTTTCGATAGCTGCCATTGATGCTTTCCTGATAAATTCGGATAGAATCAACCTCAAACTGGCAAATACTCAACTCTTCACTAGCGAGCTGCGCCATCTCTTTTAACTGCCGTACCGACAATCCGTAACTCGTTTTTGCCAGAGTCAGATGGGGAACGAATCGATCAAGTTCGAAGTACTGTGCAATCATTTCATCTGTTGGTTCAATTACTTCAATAAGCCGTTCGTGCAGTGTTTTGAGTCCCTGCGATTCAACCTGTAAATACAGAATTTCTTCCCCGAAAAACGCCGTTCCGCCAACAGTTGCTTCAAAAGGATTCGTTTTCTCGCACGCTTTCCGCACATTTTCAAGCCAGCTCTCATCAGGTGTTAAGCCACCTTGGGCTTTCAAGGTAATATGCGGTTCAACTATCTCATCAATCCAGTTGTCCGGCCACTGCTTCCTGAATTGGCTCACTTGGTTTGTATAGTCTGCAGGTGGTGAAATTCCGATAAAATACTGCATCTCCATTTCTCCTTTTACGAATCGCTATGGGTGCACGTAGATTTCTTTAATTGATATTAACATTAATTCCCATCAATTTGAATTTATTTTAAATTCCCATTACATAAGTAGAATCTTTTAAAATCCACAGTGATGAATTCAAAAGCGTTTTTGTCAAAAAAACAAAGCGCCTGAAAGAAGAAATTCTTCCGGGCGCTGTTTTTAATTGACGAAGCGGAACTGCTGGCTCGAAATGAGCGGGTAAGAGACGAGTTTTGCGCTGTCCAAATCTTCGGCGTGCATATCCACCGCCGTAATCTGGCTATTGTCATACGTAGTGTAATAGTAAATTCCCTTGTCCATATTGCAGCAGGAAGAATACAAAGTGTATTCGAATTTCCCGTCCTCTAGCGCATTGAGCCCTTTCGGCTGCGCCACCGAATTCAGGATATGAAAAAACTGCCCGACACTGTCAGCTTCACTGCTGCCGGATGCCGAGTTGAATTTGGCGAATGCGGCTCTTACAAAACGCGAAGTCGAGGACAAATCCCCCGGCAAGCCGATGCCACCCATACCGAGGCTATAAGGCTTGAGGTCTAATTGTTTCGAGAAACGATTTTCAGGGGCGGAAGCTGTCACCGATAAATACTGGTTCAAATTGAACAAATGGTAGCCGAATTCGGGATTATTCGCCAGCACGCCGACTGGATTATCGTAAACTTTCAGCCCTTCTTTTACAGACTCCACGACGATCGACTGCCGCTGGTCGGAAATCATCCAGTGAAGCGGTGCAATCGGCAGCTGTTCACTGAAAGGAATGTCCGCCAAATTGAGTTTCGACAACAGCATTTTTGCTTCCTCGACCGTTTCGCATTGCCCTAGAATCCATGGAATGAATTCAAAAGGCGCGATATTGTCTTTGTCCGGACCCTCTACATGGAAACGGGCATTTCCCGGAAAATTCAAACCCGCCATGCTCAAGCCTTTTTCATTGGTGGCGTCGTAGTATAACGGATAATGGTCGATAACCGCTGCCATGCCGATCAAGGCGTAATGACTCGTCATGTCCTGGGCTTTGCGGAAACGAAAATGAAAATTCCGCGGCGTGATGGTCACCATTTCATTATAAGAAATATCCAAATCGAGATTGCGGCCAAAATAATGATCTTTCGTTTCGAAACTGATCGCTGTGCACATAACTATCCGCCCCACTTTCTAGTTTATGGTATTGTTTGCTACTCTCTTTATACCCAAAGTTCCATTGGCCAAATATTCATTCGTTTTCCCTTCCGAAACTTTCTTTCCCCGCCCCTTTTCAGTTGCTATCCTGAAAAAACTTTGCCGTAGACACACTCGATTTCGGGGTGGTATCCTACTCAAGTACTTGCAGGACGGGGGAATTAAAGGTGGAACAAGAACGATTCGACAATCTGAAATTAGGCGAGCGGGGCGCGATGCTCAGCATTGCTACCTATATTATTTTATCAGTTATTAAATTATGGATCGGCTATATAGCAGGATCAGAAGCTTTAAAAGCGGACGGCTTGAACAACGTCACTGATATCGTTGCATCAACGGCAGTTTTGATCGGCTTGAAATTATCCCAAAAGCCGGCAGACGCTAACCATCCTTACGGGCATTGGCGGGCAGAGACCGTGGCTTCTTTGGTGGCATCGTTCATCATCGTCGCAGTCGGGCTGCAAGTCACCTACTCAGCCGTCGTGGCGATGTTCCAAGGCACCAGCGAAACACCTGGGCTGCTCTCGGCCTGGACCGCAGGATTTTCTGCTATCGTCATGTATTTGGTATATCGATATAACAAAAAGTTAGCGGAGCGCATCAATAGCAAAGCTGTTGCGGCGGCCGCAAAAGACAATTTATCCGATGCCTGGGTAAGCATCGCCGCGGTCGTCGGAATCGTCGGCGCGCAGTTTTATCTGCCATGGCTCGATCCGCTTGCGGCTCTTCTTGTCGGTGTATTGATCGTCAAAACCGGCTGGGGCATCTTTTGGGAAGCGACCCACGAACTGACGGACGGCTTTGACGAAGAACTCATCAAATCGTTCAAAGAAACTGCGCTCAATACGCAAGGCGTCACCGAAGTCCGCGAAATCCGCGCCAGAAACTACGGCAACCGGGCCGTCGTCGATGTTACCGTCTTGGTGCCGGGTGATTTGGACATTGCCGTCGCACACGACATCTCGACCAAAGTAGAAGTCAAACTCATGAAACGCTATGATATTTCGGCTGTCCATGTGCATGTGGAGCCAAATTAAAAAACACCGGCGGATGCTGGTGTTTTTTGTCATTCTTCCTTTATGGCGAGATACGCTTCAAAATCCTCTTTCCGAAAAACATGCAAAACGCAGGGCTGCTTTTCCTTATTCTCGAGTGCTTGATGCTCTTCCGGAAATTCACCTTCTACATGCAGGCTAATAAAAGGCAGTTTTTCCTGCGCTTTTTGAGAGCGGATGTTCACCGTTCTTGCTCCTGCAAAAACACGCGATAACCCTAGTTCTTCAAAGGCGATTTTCAATATCTCGACTTTGGATGCTTCGTTAAACCCTTGCCCCCAGTATTCCTGGCCGATCCAGGTCCCGATATGGCAAGATTTTTTAGCGTGGTCGATGAACATCAAATCCGTCAGGCCGACCAGCTGGGCGTGCTCATTTAAAATGACGCGCGCTATTCGGGTGCCTGCTTTTTCTTCTTCCCTCACCAGAAGGCTGAAGCGGATTGTATCGTCCAGTGTCCCATCGGGCAAACCTAAAGCGTCTTTTACCCCCGGCACCGAGGATAAGCGGAAAATTTCTTCACAAAATTCGTCTTTATGCGCAACCAATTTCACTTTCTTCATAATCCATCCCCTCCACTCGTTCAGAACTTTTCTAAGATCTTTCTACGGGTTCATCTTGAGAAAAGTTTCTTGGCTTCTTTTGGCGCAGCCGCATTGCGGTAGCGCGGATGCTCAGGCAGCATGGCGTCTACGAGGCTCTTCACTGCAGGCTGCTGAGAAGTAAACACCTCATCTTTGTCATGAAACACTCCTGCAATTTGCCCATTGTCCATGATGGCCATCGTGTCTGAAATGGAATAGGCAGCGCGGATATCGTGTGTAATAAATAGATAAGAAAGGCCATGCATCGTTTTCAAGTCCTGCAATAAATTCAAAATGGTCGTTTGGGTCACCATGTCCAAACTGCTGACGGATTCGTCCAACACGATCATCTTCGGCTTCAACGCAAGGGCTCTTGCAATATTGATGCGCTGCAATTGCCCGCCGCTGAACTCGCGCGGGTATTTTTTCATGTCGCTGCTGCTAAGCCCGACTTGCTCCAATAAACTTGCAATGGCCCGGTTCTGTTCGCCGGCGGACAGCTTTTCGTAATTCTCCAAGGGTTCTGCAATGATTTTCTCAGCCGTCAGGCGCGGATTTACGGAAGAATAGCTATCTTGGAACACCACTTGTAAATTTCTGCGCATTTGCTGGCGGCTTTTGGCATCCATGGCGTATACATCCTGCCCTTGAAAAATCACTTGTCCTTGTTGCGGCTTCTCAAGCCCCAGAATAACTTTTCCGAGCGTACTTTTGCCGGCTCCACTTGATCCAAGCAGTCCCAGGCACGTCCCTTCTTCTATCGATAATGAGACCCCGGAAAGAACGGGCTTGACGTCCTGCTTGCGCCAGAAAGAGTGGGAGGCGCCGTATGAATGGGTAATATCCTTAACTTCCAATAAACTCATCTATGGCTTCCTCCTTCTTTCAGTCATGAGTTAGATGACGAGCCGGCTCAAAGCTTCGTTGCCTGAAAACATAGGTCTCGCCTGCAGCAATTTCTTGGTGTATTCATGTTGCGGACGATCGAATAAGTCGCACACTTCCGCTTGTTCGACGATTTCTCCGCGTCGCATGACCGCCACTTCATCTGCCAGCTGTGAAATCACGCCTAAATCGTGGGAAATGAGCAGAATCGCTGTTCCGCATTCTGTCCGCAACCGGTCCAGCTCTTTCAATACTTGCAGCTGATTGGTTACGTCGAGTGCGGTGGTCGGTTCATCGGCAATGACGACAGCCGGGCGCAAAGACATGGAAATCGCGATCATGACCCGCTGCAGCATGCCGCCGCTCAATTGAAATGGATATTTTTTCATCAGTTTAGCCGGTTCTTCTAAATTCATGCTCTCCAGTGAAGCGATTGCCAATTCGACCGCTTGTTTTTTCCCGAGCCCCGTATGCGTGCGGATCGTTTCGACGAATTGGTTGCCGATTGTGTAGACCGGCGTAAAAGCGTTCATGGGGTTTTGCATGATAAAGCCGATTTCCTTGCCGCGGATATTGCGCATCGCTTTCGGCGCCAAGCCATTCAGCTCCTGGCCATTCAATTGGATGCTTCCTTGGACCTGCATTGCCCGCTGATCCAATAATTGCATCAAGGCCATGGAAGTGACCGTCTTGCCGCTTCCGCTTTCCCCGATCAGCCCGAGCACCTTGCCCGGTTTTAATTCCAAATTTACGTTCCGCACCAAAGGAAGAGCCCCTCGGCTGGATTTGGCAGCGATATTCAAGTTGTCGACTTGCAGGACATTCGGTTGTGTATGCATACGTCTTCTCCTTTCAGTAGCGCCGTTTGACGCCAAACTGCTCTGATAACGATTCACCAATGACATTGAACGAAATGACCACGAACAAAATCATCAATCCCGGATACAGCATCAGTTCTGGATTGCTTCTCATAAAGCTGGTGCCTTCGTGAATCATCGCGCCCCATTCCGGTGTAGGCGGCTGGATGCCGAGCCCAAGAAACGACAAGGCTGAAATGTCCATAATGGCCCAGCCCATCTCAAGCGTGCCCATGACCATGATCGGCGGCAGTACATTCGGTACAAGATGGCGCCTGATGATTTTCCAATTGGACGACCCGCTGATGCGCGCCGCTGTAATGAAGTTCTGTTCTTTCATCGAGACGACCATGCCGCGGATCATGCGGGCGTAATACACCCACTGCACCATCATCAATGCCACGACCACTTGCCATAGCCCCGGCCCAAGAAGGCCGACGATTCCCAATACCAATACCAAATTCGGAAAAGCCATGACGCCGTCGCAAAAGCGCATCAATAAGGTATCGATCCAGCCGCCGCGATAGCCTGCCAAAGTTCCAACGACAAGCCCGATGCCGAGCGATGCCACAAAAATTAAAGTTGCAAACCCAAGCGACACGCGGGCTCCGAACAACAACCGGGACAAATTGCAGCGTCCGAGTTGATCCGTGCCGAGCGGATATTCGAGAGATGGCGGCATGAGTTTAAGTGCCAAGTTTACTTGTATCGGATCATTCGGGGCGATCCACGGCGCCAGGATGCTGACGAGGAAGAACACCACCAAAATGCCTGAGCAAATCGCGAATGGCCATTTGCCTTTTAATGCAGTTCGTATACGTGCCATCAAAATTGCGTCCTACCTTCCCGTGAAATGCGCGGATCCAAATACAGTTGGATGATATCCACGATCAAATTGCAGACGATGAACAAGCATGCAGCGAGTACAACATAGCTTTGAATCACCGGAATGTCCCGGTTAAAAATAGCTTCGATGAAAAACCGTCCGAAGCCCGGCCAGGAAAAGACTTGCTCGACAATAATCGTCCCCGTGAGCAATTTCCCCAAATTCATCCCAAGTCCCGTCAGCATCGGAGAAATGGAAATTCTCAATACGTGCTTGACCATGATGCCTTTTTCCTTTAAGCCGCGCGTTCTGCCGTATAACACATAGGTCTCTTCCAATTCCTCCAACACACTGGCCCGCAACAGCCTTGTGTAAATGGCGATCAAGGCAAGTGACAACGTGATGCTCGGCAACACGAAATGCTGCCATGTCCCCCGGCCCTCGACCGGAAACAAGTCCAGTTTGACGGCAAAGAAGAAAATCAATACATAGCCAAGCCAGAACTGCGGAATCGATGCGCCTAAATAGGAAAGCAGCCGGCTGAAATGATCCAGCCAGCTGTTCTTATAGACCGCTGATAAAAATCCGAGCGGCACACTTACAATGATAGCGACTAAAATACTGCTGAAGGCCAGTTGAAGCGTTGCTGGCAAACGTGTCGCGATTTCTTGCCATACTGGCGTGTTCGTTACGTAAGAGTTGCCGAAATCAAAGCGCACGATATCTGCGACCGTCTGGAAATATTGGACAATCAGCGGCCGGTCCAAGCCGAATTCCTGGCGCTTTTCAGCCAGCAATTCTTCTGTCGGATGAATATTGGAAGCCGCTAGATACGCTTGAGCCGGATCGACCGGCGACAAGCGCACCAACACGAACATCAAGAAAATCGCAAAAAGAATAATTGGAACAACCGCAAAAAGCCGTTTTATGAGATAGATGACCATTGGATTGCCCTCCTGTTATCACTTGCTTACTGAAATATCATTGAATGGATGTTCGTCGCGGTTGGCCGGAAATTCAAAGGACTCGATATCGTTTTGATAGGCCACCGTCTTTTTCATATAGGAAATCGGAATGAAGACCGATTGTTCCTGCAAAGTCGTTAAAATAGTGCCATATAATTCCTGGCGTTTCGTTTCATCGGTAGAAGCCAACGCTTCGCGCACCTGCTCGTCCAGTTCGGTTTTCATCGGCAGATTGGAATGCGCTTCTGCCACGCCCCAGCCGTCTTCAGCGACGACATTGATCATGGAATGCGGGTCATAAGGCGCCCCGTAGTTGTACCAGAAATCCAAATCGAAGTTGCCCTCTTTGCGGCGCTCGATTTGCTCGGTCAATTCCAAGCCTGCAATGTTCAGCTTGACGCCGATCGCTGACCATTCCGCCTGAAGCGTTTCGGCCATCGCTTTTTGAATCGGGTCGGTCTTATCGTAGATCAATTCCAGTTCGAGCGGCTGTCCGTCTTTTTCACGGATAGCGCCGCCGGACTCCAGTTTCCAACCGGCTTCATCCAAATAAGAAGCCGCTTTTTCCACGTCGTATTCGATTGCTTCGATATCTTCTTGCGCATATGGGAAATTGGATGACAGAATCGAATCCGCTTTTTCTTCAAGGCCAAGCGTAATGCCTTCGACCATCGCTTGTTTATTGAACCCATGATGGAGCGCCAAGCGCACATTCAAATCAGACAGTTTTTCGCTCGTTGAATTCACAAGCATCGTTCTCGTCGCCACCGGATCGGATAGATCAGTCGTGTATTCACCGGTTTCTTTCAAATAATTGAACGAATCCATGCTGACGACGCCTTCACCGTAAATCAGGTCAAGCTCGCCTTTTTCAAAAGCAAGGACGCGCGTTTCCGCATCCGGAATGATTTTGATAGTCACTTCTTCTAATTCCGGGCTTTCTCCCCAGTAATCAGGATTGCGTTTGAAAACCGCATATTCATCTGTTTTGTATTCGTCCAATACCCAAGGGCCGGTCCCTACTGGTTCTGTGATTCCTTTGGATGTATCGCCATCTTCCGGAAAGCCCGCTTCGCCAAGCATCCGTACCGGGCGAACGACCGCTAAATCCTGCAAAGCCGGATAATAAGCTTGTGTCAGCACCATCTTGAATGTCAGTTCATCCACGACTTCGATCTTGTCGAGGACATTGATGACGCCAAGCCAGCTGTGTGAATTTTTATTGGCCAGGACTGCATCAAAATTCTTTTTGACGACTTCGGAAGTGAGCGAAGAACCATCCGTAAACTGGACGCCTTCGCGCAACTTGAATGTATACTCACGGCCGTCTTCCGACACTGTCCACGACTCGGCCAAATGGGGTTTTACTTCTCCGCCTTCTTCGTAGCTGACAAGCGGCTCGTAAATCATCGATTGCGTGATCAATTGTGACGGATTGTAGACATGTGGATTCATCGGACCGATATCACGCGGCCAAGACATCGTAATGGAATTCGGGTTATCGCTTTCTGCATCAGCCGAACCCGCAGCATTGTCATCCGAGCAAGCGGACAAGGTAAGCGCAGCACAAGCGGCCAGTGCTAAAAACAAGTTCTTTTTGCTGTTATGTATTTTCATGGGTAATGTATTCCTCTCTCATTGCAATTACTGATAATGATTCTCAATTTCACTCTTGTAAATATAATAATATATCGGCCGTTTGTCAATGTGCATTTGAATTATTATGCACCCTTAAACAGCCGTTCTGTTCTCCTGCAATGAAAAATCCCCCCCTTTATAGTAGGAAGGATTTCGAAAAGGCTATTTAATCTGGAGCATTCAGCAGCAACTTGACTTCATTTCGCAAATAGTCTCGCACTGCCGATAAATCTTCTTGCACAAAAGCAGCTTCCGGATGATCCAACTCATAAGCTTCTGCTGCTTGTCGAATAATCGCCGTGAATGGTTCCTGTAAATTCTCCTGTCCCCATCTCCCCGCCTCTTGCTTCGAGGAAACTTTGCCTTCTTTTACATACCAATACACACGAATTAAATTCAATGTACAATACACCGGTTTTTCGTGAATATTTTCCAAGCAGTCTTCATAGTCTTCCAAAATAGAAGCCAAGTAGTCCTGCTGAGGGATACTCGGAAAAATTTCTTCAATCGGACGACCCGCCAGGCAAATGCCGCGATGCTTTAAGATTACGAAATGCGCAGCCAAATCGCCATCGGTCTTTTCTTCATTATTTATGTACTTGTTTAACTCAGTCTCATAGCGCTCACGCCAATACTCGCTGAAATGAAAGTCATACGGCGTTGGATGACTCCAGCTTTCTAATTGCTCGAGAGTCAATGAACTGATCTCAATTGGGAAAGGCTTGCTGGATTTCTCGAGAAAGAAATGCGCCAATTCCTGCTTATGATGCATAGATAAGGGCCGCTCTGTCACCAACAGCAGATCAATATCGCTTCTGTTCGGATTGAATCCGCCCATTGCCAGGGAGCCGTGCAAATACATCCCCACTGGCGGTTGTTCGATCATATCGTTTATCCCGCCCATCAAATCAGCTATAAAATTTTTTAACTCCTGCGGGCAATTGCTCCAATCATAACTCATTCGAATCGCTTCCTTTTATAGAGACGTTCTTAAAATTTCACCTTATATACACAGCAGAATCGTTCAACTCCCGGATACTTCTCCCCTAAACTAACAATCGAAAATCCATAGTTGCTGTAAAACCCCACTGCTTGCCGATCGGTTTCAGCAAGGATTTGATCCGGTTTATACAGCTGGCAGATTGCATCGATCATTCCACTGGCAATATTTTTCCCAAGCAGTTCAGGTAACACGGCGATATGCTGGATTTCGCAGTTGCCTTCTTCTAACAATGCGATTCCGATGCAAGCAAAAAATTCATCTGCAGCCGCTTCGCCGTATAGTTTGAGGTTTGGAGAAGCCATGTATTCGTCATACTCTCGCTCTACTTTTTCAGCAGAAGTGGCATAAGACAATAGCTTCTTTACGGAAGGATGCATTTTGTCCGAATTAATTTCTCTCACATCCTCACCTCCCGCTTCTTAGTTTTTCGTCAACCATCCAATTCCATTTTCACAAAATCGAAATGACCGCCATTCGTTGCCTGCACGAATGACTCGACTTTCCTGAATCCAAGCTTTTCGTATAGCTTGATAGCCCGCTTATTGAAATCCGCTACGGACAAAGTGATTTTTTGCGGATGATAATTGCTTTTAGCAAAGTCTAATCCGGCCTTCAAAAACGCAGAACCTTGTCCGCGGCCTGTCAAATCCGGCTTCATGCCGAGCCCGATATCCAGCGTCTCCTTATCCGTTTGCCCGAAACTATAGAAACCCACGGCTTCATTATCCTGATAGACTATAAAATAATTGTTCCCGCGTTTTTCAGGATCCAAAAACTCCTCCAAATCTTCAAGGTCTGCATCCATATCGTAAAAGGAATATTCCCCGTCGTACCGCCAGTTTTCGGCAATGTCCTGTGCTTGTTCTTGCGTCATTTTTTGGAATATGTAGTCCATCGTTTCTCACCTCTTTGCATAAAATCGATTGTTTCATGTCGACCAGTGTATCTTATGGTCCTGTTCGCCAAGCTTTTTCAACCCCGCTTTTTCCAATACGCGGATGGAAGCCTGGTTATCGTGGTCGCAGTTCGCGATAATCCTTTTGATGCCGGTTTGCGTTAACCCCCACGTAATGATCGCTTGCGCCATTTCCGTCGCATATCCATATCCTTGGTAAGCCGGCACAATGCTATAGCCCAGCTCCAGCTCTTCCGGATCGTCCGTACTTCGCCTGAAACCCATGTCTCCCATGATGATTTGATCTTCTTGATGAACAATCAAACCCTCCCACTCATTTTCTTCAGGATACTGGCGATAGCGCTGAATTTTGAAAGGAAGAATTTCTTTATAGTCATCGGAAGGATAGTCATCAATGACTTGATAACCCGCAGCTTGTTCTAACTCGCGCTCGTTTGAAATGGCGGCTTGCATCATTTCTGCAGTGAAAGTGATGAGCATCAATCTATCTGTCTTTATATGAGGCATGTTCAATCTCCTTCCCTTTATCCTTTATTAGAATCCTTGAACGCAGATATATTCCATTAGACATACACTTCATTCGCAGCATCATCATCTTCTTCAAAGTACTTAGAGTTCTCGCGATTCTTCACAAAGAAGGCGAGTATGGCAGCCCCGGCAAGCATCACGAGCGCTAAAGCGACAATCGTTATCCGCAATGAAATGAAGTCAGCGAATACACCGACCGCCAATAGAAAGACAATCTGCAGCACGCTTTGGAACAGCTGAAAAATACTGGTGATGCGCCCCATCAGCGCCACCGGAATATTGTTCTGATAGAACGTGGCGAGACCGGCGTTCATGAAGACAATGAAAAAACCAAGAATCAAAAAACCGGCCATGACCGAGGCAAAGGACCAAGAAAACGCATAGATCACGTAGCCAATAGTTGTCATGAGTAAGCCATACACAATCATGGACTTCAATGAAATTTTAGACGAAAAAAACGAAAGCAAAATACCGCCGGTCACCGACCCGATGCCGGTGAGGCTGATCAACAAGCTATAGTCGAGTTCCGACAAGCCGATCACTTGCTGGGTGAAGACCACTTCCTGAGCATCCATCGCGAACGAGAAAATCAGGACAGTGGTAAAACCCAGATAGATGAAAGTGACGTATTTATTCCGGGTGATAAAATCGCTCACGACTTTAAAATCGCTGATGACTTGGGAAACGGTCAATGCTGGAGTAGAGATCCGATCGATGTCTTCCACTTGCGGAAGTCTTGTGACCAATAACGCTGCTAGAACAAAGAACAGGGCATTGATCCACAAGGTCACCTCGATCGAACTCGCCAGAATCAGCACACCGCCGATTGCCGGCCCGATAATGAACGCACCGGAAGACGTAAACGAGCGAATCGAGTTGAAACGTTTGCGCTTCGGTTTCGGCACGAGCATCGCGATATACGTCACGGAGGAAGGGCCGAAAAAGGATTTCGCGATACTCAAGAAAACGAGGAAAATATAAACGACGAATACATTCGGTGCAAACGGAATCAACGCGATGAATCCGGCCCGCAGCAGATATGTAGAAATGATGATTGCTTTTTTGCTTCGGTAATCGATAAAACTGCCCGTCCAAAACTTCGTTAGGATATTGACGATGGGCCCTACAATCCAAAGTCCAGCGACAGCCGCGGCCGACCCTGTCATCTGATAGACGATGATATTGATCGCCACCAAATAGATGAAATCCCCGATTCCTGCGATTCCGAGTGACAGCAATAATAAGGATGGATTTTTCCAACCTCCCCATATTTCACTCAAATCCCTTCCCCCTTTCCGCTAAAAATTTTTGTGTGAACATTATTGGTTCCGTGCTTTTACAATCAGAAAGTTCGGCGCTTTCATCAAGCGTTCATAACGCTCAACATCCAACTCTTTGAATTTTTCTGTCGGCTTGGGTTCGATGACATCTTCCATCGAGAAATGCTGAAGTGTTGTCGCTAAGATGTCGCCAAGCGGCCTTCTGAAAAACGGGACTTCGTAGACTTTGCCTACCTTTTTCCATTTGTCCACAATCAGTTCGGTAGAAAAATAATTCATTTCCCGCGATAGTTTGATATCGGTGAACGGATGATGGACCGAGAACAGCAGGGTGCCTCCAGGTTTTAATATGCGCTGAAACTCTTTGAACGTGAAATCCCAGTCTTCTATGTAATGGAGGGTCAACGAGCTGACGATATAGTCGAAAATCCCATCTTCAAAAGGCAAAGTAGACGCCAAATCCAAACAGATGACATCCGCTTTATCTCCGATACTTCTCTTAGTCGCAGCGGCCATTTCCGGACTCATATCCACAGCGGTTACTTGTGCTCCTCTATCTACCAATTGTTCTGTGTACCAACCCGCTGCGCATCCGGCATCCAATATTCTTTTTTCGCTTAAATCCTTTGGCAGCTGAGCCAGCATGGCCGGCCTTTCGTATTCGCTATTGTATAGGTTTTCCGCGTCTACCGAATGTTCGTATGCGCCGGCGAGACTGTTAAAGGTTTCTTTGATTTTGTCTTTCATGAGTCACCTCTACTATTCATTCAATTAGCGTATTCAACTTGTTATTTGGGTTGAACCGATTTGTATAGCTCTTTAACTTTATTAACCACTTGTTCAGAAGTCGATTCCTCCGGCGGCATCCACAAGTTTGTAATTGGCCCGTACACAACCGGGTTTAATGCAACCTCGTATCCACCTTCTGGATAGGCTTCCTTTATAGGCAAATAGCCGAGATAACCGTTGGTATAGCCGCCAAAAAAGAACAATTCATTTTTCACTTCGTTTTTCAATTCAATAGCCGTCTCCACAAATGGCTCCATTGGAATTCCTGAAAGCGCTCCTTCATTAATTTGAAAAAGTTGCAGTTCTAAATCGATTTCTAGTTCGTTAATGCTTTGGTTATGCATGTCGATTAAAGCATTTCGCCACTTCTCCGTCTTTACTCCCCACTCCAGTTCAGTTAAATCTGCGATCTCGTGTATTTCTTCGGGGCCGGGTATGTCTTTCAGCCTCATCGGCAGTTTGGCAGTTGCACATTCTAACGAAGAAATTGGCTTGAACTGGACTTCTGGAAGCATCTTTAAGACACATTCACTCAAAATAGTTCCCATCTTATTTAATGCTTCAGCGGATCCACGATGTTTTGCGTTCACATTCCCTGCAGCCCCTTGGATAACCACAACTGGACAATCCAATGATTTTTGCAAGAGCTGTCTAGCGCGCCCTGGATAATCAGCGGATAAAATTTCACTTTCGCCTTTCAGCACATTGGGATGGGCTGTACAAAAAATGACAAGTCCCCCGATTTGTTCAGTCTGCCTATTCTTTATGGCCATTAATCCAATTCGCGAGTCCACTGCGCCAGCCTCATTTACGCCCATTTTCACTTTGCCGTTTGCCGTTCTTTCTCTTCGATTTAATCCCAAGTCCGCCTGGCTAACCTTCCACCCAATCTCCGAAGTGAACTTCCCTTTGTCTGCCAGAACTGCAGCTTTCACAACATTAGAAATCAATTGGTCTCTGTATGCTTTGATGGCGGGATTATTCCCGGCAGTTGCAGGGCCAGAGTGTGTGTGGGTAAAAGCCACCATAATATTGTCAGTTGCAATCCTCAACGCATCTGCAGTTTTCTTACGAATTTCATCTGTATCTTCGATTAGCATGCCGATATTATCGATGCTAATCAACACTGTTTTATTCTGTGCCACCTCAAAAATAATCGCCGTTGCATATATTCGTTCGTCGATATTTCGAATTCCGTTTTCACGATGGTAACCGATAAACTCCATTCCCATAGGCGGAGTGATATCCACACTGTAAACACCAGTCGCACTCATTTTCTCCAACTCCATGTCTTCGTTTATATAGAATTTTTTCTAGAGTTTCTGTTCTTCCCTAAAATCGTAGCTTAAATTTATTATACCAATAATTCCCACGGAATATTTTAAATAATTGAATGTTATGTCTTTTAAAATCTCTCTAAGCTTATCTATAAAAAAAGACATTCGCTTGGAATGTCTTTTCACTGAATATGTTCTTTCGCCTCAATATCTTTCACGATGTCTTCAAGCGTCAGGTTCTGAAACACTTTTTCCATTGCCGACTGGGCAGCCATGAAGATTGGCTCGATGGTGCTTTGGATATTTTTGCCGACTACGCAATCGGGATGCGGCTTGTCGTGGATGCTGAATAATTCGTTCTCCTCGACCACATTCACTGCCTTGTAAATATCGAACAGCGTAATCTCCGATAACTTTCTCGACAGTTTAGCGCCCGCCACCCCTGGCTGCACGTCGATCAATCCTGCTTTTTTCAGCATTCCCATAATCTTTCTGATGACCGCTGCATTGGTGTTGACGCTGCCGGCGATAAATTCGGAAGATGAGGCGGTTTCTTTATTCAAATCAATTAAGGCTAGTATGTGGATTCCGACGGCAAATCGACTGCTGATTGACATGTTGAGCCCTCCATTACTTATTTACGTTGAATTTCACATGATGTAATTGTTTCGGTTACAAGTAATTGTATCAAATTTCGAGCTGAAAATATATTAAACCCAACCTGTTGACAAGATGGTTACAAGTGAATAAACTAAACATGTAATCAATGCAGTTACAAGAGCATAGGAACAGGAGGAATTATTGATGAAAATTTTGGTGACAGGGGCTACAGGAAAACTGGGCTCAAAAGTAGTGGCATCTTTATTGAAACAAGTACCTGCTAGCGATCTTGCGGTAAGTGTCCGCAATCCCGAAAAGGCTGAAGACCTGCGCGCTCAAGGTGTAGATGTTCGCCACGGTGATTTCGATGCTCCGGAAACACTGGATCAAGCTTTTCAAGGCATCGACCGCTTATTGATCATTTCAACCGACGGCGACAACGAAACGAGAATCCGCCAGCACGAGAATGCGGTTCACGCCGCTGAGCGCGCAGGCGTTAAATTTATCGCCTATACGAGCCTCGCCAATGCGACAGAAAGCCAAAACCTGATGGCCCCGCCGCACGTAGCGACAGAAGCTGCCATAATCAAAACGGGCATCCCTTATACATTCCTTCGCAATAATTGGTATTTGGAAAATGAACTGGGCAGCATTCAAGCCGTAGAAGCAGGCGCGCCTTGGGTCACTTCAGCTGGAGAAGGAAAAGTCGGCTGGGCTTTACAGCAGGATTATGCCGACGCAGCTGTCGCCGTATTGACTGGCAGCGGCCATGAAAACAAAACTTACGAGCTTTCTGGCCCCTTGTTAACACAGGAACAACTAGCTTCGGCTCTTGGTGAAGTGCTGCAAAACCAAGTTTCAGTCCAACAAGTAAGCGATGAAGAATATGCAGAAGTCATGAAAGGTGCCGGCGTGCCGGACTTCGCCATCCCAATCGTCGTCGGCATCCAGGAAAGCATCCGCAACGGTTCGCTCGAAGTCGCAAACAGCGATTTTGAACAAGTGCTCGGCCGCCCGCTGACACCGATCAACGATGGCCTCGCACAGCTGGTTTCAAAATAAAAAACAATACAAAAAACGGAGCTGATCTTGTCGATCGGCTCCGTTTCTTATTTATTATTGTTGAGCTGCCAGCTCGGCTTCAAACTGTTCTTTCAACTCGATCAATGCTGTTCTGTTTGCTGAGAGATCTTGTGGATATCGTGCTAAAACAGTATCAATCAATAGAATTTTTTCCTTTTGGTTGTTTGTGACTTCGTTATATACATATTCACCAGTGAGAATTGTGAGGTAGGCTTTTAAAGGAGCACCTTCTTCAATATCCGCTGCTAAGGCTTCTACTTCAGCTAATACACCCTCACTCCATACATTTCCTTCTTCAGGCAATACTTCTACTGCTCTGAGGGCTGCTTCCCGAGCTTGCTGCGCATCGGTAAACAGTAGATGGATAGCTAAATAGCTATAAGCAGCGGATAAATTTTCAGACCGTTCAGTTTCTAAAAACGCGAGTTCTTTTTGACTATAGCTGAGAGCTGTTTCATAATCCCCTAACTCTAAATATAGATTAGAAATCCGATGATTCAACGATTCCATATTCGGCGAAATTTCAGCCACTTCCAAGTAAGTGTTTAAACGTTCTTTTATTTCTCCGTCCATTTCTAATTGGACAGCTTCATCCCACAAACTCGGTATCCGTTCAAATTCCGAAAAAAACGCCAGTTCATATTCTTTTACCGTTTTGCCCGTCACTTGCGCAAAGCTTTTCAAAAATATTGTATGCTCCATATCGCCAAAAATCTCTTTAATGATATTTTCGCCTTCTTCATACACTAAATATTCCATGAAAGCACGACTTTGAAAATAAGGGTCTTGGGGAAACGCTAAGTTATTTTCCCATCCGCCCGGCTCCTCCAACTTTGCGAATGTTACATATTCTGTATTCTGTATAAGATCGTACGGTAAAGTATGCCCTTTTTCCGATAAATAAGTTGCTACGCCTTCCGCAAACCAAACAGGAATTTCAGAACTATACATCCCCCGCTCCTCCGCGATGCTGTAGAACAAATGATGCGTGTATTCATGGATGACAGACACTTTGTCGATTGGCAGGGGCAAGTGGATGGTCTGATCGTGTTCTTTGTAAAACCCGCTGTATTCTTCCTCAATCGTTTCTCGAATCGGCATGTCGAGATTCTCTCCATAGAGAACGAAAGAAACTGGGGCGTCGGTTTCCCCGCCCAGCTCACGCTCCAATTGCGGATGATTGGTTTCTACAAGGTCCACCAACTGTTCCATTTCTTCTAATGGCTCGCTTCCCGGCGCAAAATAAAATGTGATTCCATTGATTTCTTTTGAATCCAGTGTGGCTAAATCAATGGAACCGTCATCTCCCGTGACCAGTTGCCGGTAATAAGTTAACTTCTCTCCAGGCCTCAGCTCCGTTGCTTCGGTCATGTCGTATTCAACATCATACAGCAGAAAGTTTGTACCGAATAAAAAGAGTGTAAAAATCCAGAACAAAATAGAAGAAGCTATCAGAAATACAGCATCCGTCAATCTTTTCCTACCACCATCACCCGCTTTTGCGATCCAGACAATCGCCAATACAATGCCCGCGATTACGAAGACACTTACAGCAAGCCAGGCAATCAAGCTTTGTCCTACATCCAAATACAACAGCAAAACCCCGAATCCAGCCGTCAGCAAAAACAAACCGAGGAAGCTCAAAATAATATTTTTAACTATGTGCATAAGTCACCTCTATTTAAATCGAGCATCCTAATTTGATTTCTTCGTAGGTTTTGGTAAGAAAAAGGCGCTGTTTCCCATAAACCAACCACCTGCTACAGCCAGCGCAGTCCCAACGGCCACCGCAAAAGTGGATAAGTATGTGGATATATACATACCTGCCATAAGCATTATTGAACCTGTGGAAAACATAATCATGGTTTTTGTCATTTCTTATAGCTCCTTCAACAGCTTATCCACCGTTTTAAGAAGAAAGCAGCTCGATTTCGATTGCCAAGCTGCCCCATTCCTGTTCACGCGCTGGCGAATAGAGGGTGTGGATGGATTTCACCCATTTTTCAATATTGTTATCCACAGTCCCAAATTTCTCAGCGGGAATGTCTTCAAACATTTCCCGAAACGTCGGATATGTGCATAACTTTGTGATTTTCACCGTTAGTTTTTCGTCTTCGCCGGGCAGTTTCGTGAATTCTATCGTGTCGTTCTCTTTCAATTCCCGCCTCTTGGGATCATGAAGCCGGACTTCTACCGTTTTCTTTCCGGACTGGATTGCCCGGAAAGGTTCTTCGTAAAGTTTCATTTTGTGCTCCATTGCCATCCTCCAAAGTCATCGTTCGTATTAGTAGAAAAAAGTTCGAGAAATTTATTCTTTATTACCAAAGTCCAAGCGCTTTCCACCACAGGCCGCCTGCGCCAAACCAAACCACAATGTGGATTAGGGAAATGATGAACCCAAGGCTCCACCATTTCTTTTGGCTGACATACCCGCTTCCGAAAAAGACCGGAGCCGGGCCAGCGCCGTAATGCGTCAAGCAGCTGAACAAGTTCGAGAAGAACGCGAGAATCAGTGCTGACAATAGCGGTGGTGCACCCGAAGCGACGATGACCGACAAGAACGCCGCATACATCGCGCTGACGTGAGCCGTGTTGCTGGCAAAGAAGTAATGAGAGTAAAAATAGACAATCGCCAAAATGATCAAGGTCATCATCCAAGATAGTTGGCCAACTGCATCCCCCATCAAGTCGCTAAACCAAGGAATCATGCCCAATTCGTTCAAATACGTCGCCATCATGACGAGCACCGAGAACCAGACGAGCGTATCCCAGGCACCTTGTTCTTTTTTGATATCCGACCAGGTCAATACGCCGCTGAGCAGCAGTACACAAAGCCCGACGAACGCACTGGTCGTCGCGCTGATGCCGAAGTTTCCACCAAAAATCCATAGCGATAACAGCAGGACGAAGACGCCGATCATATAGCGTTCTTCTTTTTTCATCGGCCCCATTTCCTTCAATTTCTCTACCGCAATCGCAGAGGCTTCCGGTGTTTCCTTTAATTCAGGCGGGTACAATTTGTAAATAACAAAAGGAATGAGCGCCAAACTGATCAAACCAGGCACTAATGCGGCGAGCGCCCAACCTCCCCAGGTGATTGTCACTCCTGTGATTTCCTGTGTAATCTGGACAGCGAGCGGGTTCGCGGCCATAGCCGTGACGAACATCGCCGAAGTGATCATATCTCCTTGGAAAGAGACCTTGACCAAAAATGCCCCAATGCGCCGCTCCGTGCCGTCTCCGACTCTCGATTCGTATGTTTCAGAAAGCGAGCGAATAATCGGGAAAATGATTCCGCCGGCTCGAGCGGTATTCGATGGCATGGCTGGTGCCAAAATCAAATCACTCAGCAGCATCGAATACGACAAGCCGAGCGTTTTCTTGCCGAATAGCCGGACAAACAGATAAGAAACCCGTGTCCCCAAGCCGGTTTTAATAAATCCACGTGAAATGAAAAAAGCGATGACAATCAACCAAATGGTCGTGTTTTGAAATCCGCTTAACGATTGTTCCAAGGTAAGAATTTGGGTTAGCGCAATAATTGTCAGCGCGAGAATCGCCGTGCTTCCCATCGGTATCGGTTTGATCACCAATGCCACAATCGTAGCCACAAAGATACTGAACAAATGCCAGGCATCCGTTTCTAATCCAGAAGGTGCGGGAATGAACCAGATAACCGCACCGATAGCGACACAAATCAAGAGCAACTTCCAGTTCACTTCTCCTTGTTTTTGAGTATTCATCCTACTTCTCCTTTTTAAATACTGTATTTTATGCAAGGAGGATTATACGCCTTTCGGGCTGTTGAATGAATATATCCGCTCGGCTGTTTTATGCGGATCAAGAACAGGAAAACGCTTGCTTTTACCCGGCAATTGCCCTCAACCCCGGAACGGCGGGAACGGCATTTAACTGCTTTTGTTTTGTTGTAAATTTTGACTTTTTGTTCACAAAAGAATTGCTCTAATCTATTAAATAATTCTCAATTTACTGCCATTCTTTTAACTAAAAGCATTTACTGTGAGGTGCTAAATTCCATCAACCAATTTTTTCCGCCATTTATCTTTCTCACTTTCACGAATCCGCATTTTTCATAACAACGAATCGCTCTTGGATTGGAAACCTCGGGATCTAAAACTACGGTGTCTATGGCCAAGGCCATAAGATAATCCAGGAAAGCTTTGACCATCAATGTTCCGATTCCCTGATTGAAGAGTGCAGGATTTCCGATGAATTGATCGATACCCTGCACATTTAACGCAAGTGGGTAACCATAGTCGACTTGCACTTCTTTAGCCAATTGATAATGCTGCATAAAACCAAAGGGCGTGCCGTTTCGCTCCGCAATATATGGGTAGACAGCTACTTGCCCTCGAATTCTCGGCCCGTATTTCTGTTTCACTTGTTCTATCGTGAAGGGTGAATTCACATCTCCGTAAAACTCCAGTACTTCTCTTGTGCTGAGCCACTTAGCCATTATGGAAAAATCTTCTTCATTCATCTTTCTAATGGATAGTTTAGGTACGGTATCCATGATAGTCGCCACCTTTCACCATGATTTGATTGGCGAGGGTCTCAATAGTTAAAGTTCCATCTACAAGCAAATCAGAATCCGGCTGAATCGTCTCAAGCATGTGGATATAGGCACGCCTCCCGTGACTTGCATAATGATTCACTTGTGCTACTATTTCTTCTCCGGAACTATTTTGAAAGTCTCTGCTAAGCCGCCTGGCCAAGGCAAGATCGAGCGGTGTCTCAATGAAGACAGCCAGATCAATAAACTCTTTCATTCGTGTATGTCGATACGCAAACGGATAGTCTAAAAATATGTATTCCAACGGTTGCTTCAGCAATTCCATGAAATCTGCAACAAACGGCTCGAGGTTCCACTCATGCGAATTGGCGCCGCGATCGACCCATTCCAATATATCGTCCGGTCCGACCAAATCGTAATCATCAAAGAACAGCGCTTTAGCGTTATTTATATGTGTGGCCAAATGAGTGGTGAGCGTAGTTTTACCGCCGCCCGAAACACTGGCAATTGCTATGGTGATGGGCCTTTTAAAATTATTCACCGGCTCTCACTCATGGAACCATCAGTTTCTGATCTTTTTCTGTTCCATCTAGAGAAAATGACAAATAAAATAGCAATTAGATTGGCCAAAAACATGATGATGTAATAGATGTGCGTGTTCCCTTCCAGTAGATAAGTGCCGTATCCTAACGTATTGATCGCCAGGACAATGACTAAGAAGATATGGGTTTTTTTATTCACGATTGGCCTCCTTCCATTAATTCTATTTACGGGAGTGTATGGGAATTAGTTCCCAAAATCGCATTAAAGGGTCTTTAAATTTCTGACAGGCAAACCCCAATGCTTTTTTGGAGCGGTAGTAAGTAAGGGTCATTATCAATCTCCACATAGAAAGTTTTTAGGAATTTCTTGCAGTTGGCGTATAGACACCAATAGTTTTCTTCTGCTAGTTGGCCTTTTTGCTTTTTTAATTCATGAGAAATGTTTTCCATGAAGCCTTGTATGACTCTATATGGCAACCCCTGCTTTAACGTTTCCAATAGAGGAATCAGAATCCTTTCTTCTTCGTCGTGAATATAGATATAGTCTGTTATAAATATTTTTTCCCATAAGACATTTGCTAGCTCTACATAATCATCCGCTGTGATTTTTTTATTTTTAATGAGTTCATCAAAGGCATCCGCAATATGAGCGATGCTATGCGCCCAGCCTTTATCAACGACAAATCCCCGCAAGTCTTTTTCGAGAGTGATATAGGAAATTAATTGATCCTTCACTTCGGAAATTTGCTCTTTTGAAAGAAAATCTTTTTGGTTATCTGCGTGCAGAATGAGCGCTATTAACAAACTGGTGAACGACCTCGTAAAAACGCTGTCTGTTCCCGATTCCCCAATTCCTTTGAACAACATTTGTTCGCTTAAACAAGACTTGAGCATCTCGCTCAATACATCTGCCTCTAATTCTTCTACTAAAACCAGCTCACAGAACGTACCGTATATTAGGCCGTCGCGCAGTTCATTATCCGGGGAACCGATATGCACCATCATTGATTTTATTAGAATTGATTTATTTTCTTCTCCCCATTTTTTCGTTTCCGTTTCTTTCAATATTTGTTTTAACAGCTCCGCTTTTAATGGATCTACATTACTCAAGACGGCCATGGCTACACTCCGTTTTCATTGTGCTCAGAATATTTTCCTTAGAAATATGTACAGCTTATATTTTTTGCGCTCCCATGAACATTTCTCTTAATTCAGCTATAGCTTGTTTGACGTGTTGGTGGTCCAAGTGACCCATCAAAGCTAGTTGAACCCAGTTCCGCTTCAATAAATAATCGCTCTCGTAGCTAATTTCGATTCCTTTAGCTTTCAGCGCATCGCCCACAGCCCGGGCGTCTATTCCGCTTGGCAAGGCAATCGTCAGGATGCCAGGCGAGTACCGGTCATCCCCAAAAACTTCTAAGCCAGTATCTCTCAGCTCGTTTCGGATTTCCGTTGCGAGGAGAGTGTCTGGAAAGCGGTGATGGTCAAGTGCTGCGCGAAGCGCGGCCACGCTATTCGAAGAATGGGTGAACGGCACCGTGCCGCTTTTTTCATATAAGCCCAAATCCAAATATGCCGGCAAATTAGCATCAGGAGAAACAACGTCACTATGAAAAACCATCGCAAGTCCAGGGTATGATCCTAATCCTTTTCCGCTAACGGCACTCGCCATGTAAACATTCGACAAGTCCAACGGGACCGTCCCCAAACTGCTGCAAGCATCCAGGCACAATCGAATCTCCTCTTTCTCACACAATGACTTCAGTTCTTCAAGTGGATAAAGATAGCCCGTCGAGGTTTCACAATGCACCGTCCACAACCAGCGAATGTCCGGATGCTGTTTCAATAGTTCTTTCACTTCATTCGCAGCAAACGGTTCATTCCATTGCTTTCGGCTATGAATAAATTCCAACTGCCAGCGCATTGCTTGTTTTGCCAAGCGTTCGCCAAACTCTCCATTAGATAAAATAAGTCCTTTGCCACCAACTCTAGTAAGTTGCCCTGCAATAAGATCATTCGCCATTGTTCCTGAGCCGATAGCAATTTGAACATTACGTGCACTCGTTAATCGCTTTAACTCTGACTGCAAAGAATAAATCTCATTGCAAAAAACTTCCGATCGATGCGATATAGCCGGCTGTCTCCAGGCTTCCTGAACTTTTGGATGCATTGATACCGGCCCAGGCAAAAGACGAATCGAAAACACTTGTTTATTCTCTTGTATCATTTGATCAAAAAGTTTTCCTGCAGAAGTGAAATATTTTTTTGTTAAAAGCATAGGCTGGTACTTAGCATTTTCTGTGCCAATGAGGGGTCCAAACGGCTTAAAGCCTATATGCTGATATAATCGCGCCTGCCGCACTGTCCCTGAAATGAGTACGCAATCGTATCCTTGCTGTAAACAAGAACCTACGACTTGCTGGAGAAGACCGAAAAAAACTCTCTTGCCGCGATACTCTCGCCGCACAGATAGCAAGCGAACTTCACACGGCTTGGCATCATCCGGCAAATAATGATCCACAGCCCCGAGTTTCTGATCTAAGGAAAATGGGCGAATGCCACGGAGTGCCACCATCCCGATTAAGCGGTTGTCTTGTTTAGCAATCCAATAGGTATTCTCTTCGTGGAAACGGTCTACTAGCCGTTGTTCTTGGCTCTTGTCATGCTGAGGAATTTCCTCCACGAAGGTTTCATAATTTAAACGGTGGATTTGTTCCATCTCTTCTTCTGAATCTGCAATTTTGTAGTAGATAGACGGTTTGTTATTCATTGAAGACACTCCTTTTGTGCGCAAAAACCACAATAATAAGCATAAGACTGAAGACGCAGGCTGCCTGCCATTCATGTTGGACGAACAGAATAATCGGCGCTGGAACTAAAACCAGCAAGCCCACACCCGTCAATTTTACTTTTAATAGTTTCACTATAAGCAACAAGAGGAAGGAGGCAAAAAGGGCGACTGGCACCATCACTAAGGCAGATGCCAAGTAAACGACAACTCCTTTACCACCCTTACCTCCCAATTGAATAGGCCAAATATGTCCAATAAGGACACTCAAGGCAAGCAAGGCTTGCACCCATGGTGACAGACCAAGCATGTAACCAATCCCTAAGGGCAGAAACGTTTTAAACGCATCGACCAGGAGGGCGCCGATAAATGCGCCTTTGCCAAATACGCGCCCAGCATTCCGTGCCCCCGCAGTAGTGCTGCCTAATTCTCTAATATCTTTTCTAAAATAGATTTTGCCAATATAGTATGCACCGTTTATCGTTCCACATATGTATGACCCAATTATGAGCAGGACAATTAACAAGCACTTCATCCCTTTCATCACATTTTAAAAACTATTCATTTCTTTCACGGTTTGAAGAAAACCAGTGTCTACTTTCCCCACTCTTCTCGTAGCATCCCCATTTTGATGGCGTCGAAGTACTGTCCTTCTACCATCCGCGCATTTCGGATGCGCGCTTCTTCTCTCATCCCAATTCTTTCCGCAACTTTTATCATTCTTTCATTGCCTGACCAGGTCGACATTCCAAGTCTGTGAAGATCCGTCGATTCGAAAAGGAAATCTATCCATAAGGTATAGGCTTCTCTGCCATAACCGCCGTTCCAGTAATCTTTATCGTAGATGACGATTCCTGTTTCGAGCCAATTGGTGTTTTGGTCCACCCAATATGCGCCTACATAACCGATCACTTTTTCGTCTGCCTTAATCGCAAGAGATGTCGGAACACCCGCAGCAATTTCCTCATCATTGAGCCATTTTTCCCTGTGCTGTTCTTTGCTCATATATTCTTCAGGAATATACGGCCCATTCCACTTTTTCGCTTCCTGCTCTTTTTCTTCAAACCGCCAAAAATATAATTCATCCAAGTTCTCTGTCGTGTTTTCGATTAATTCAATTTTTCTTCCTTTAATTTTAACCATTATTCATTATCTACCTTTCTACATCCGCTTACCCCTAAAGTTTTAATCTCTCATCGTTGTTTTCTTTATGTACCGTACAGCCTTCCAAGCTTACTCGATAGCCTGTGTCATCGACTTCTACGATAGTGAGGCTGGTGTCCTCAATATACGGCGGTGCCCAGAAGTGTTCGATTTCTGTATCGTTGAAAATCATGAATAGCGCTTTGATGACCACCGAATGCGTGACGATCAAGACGTTGCCAGAAGAATGTTTCGCTTCGATTTCTTTTAAAGCCGTCCGAATTCTCTCGATCAATTCAGGGAACGATTCACCACCGCTCGGCTTATACGATGCCGGTTCATTCCAAAATGTATGAAAGCTTGCTTGATCCCGTTCTTTAATGGCTGATACATTGTGGCCTTCCCACTCACCCATATTGATTTCCTTCAACTTGGGATCAAATACGATCTCAGTTGGCTTGTTTCCACGAACCAGTTCCGCAGTATGTTGTGCTCTGCCACTCGGACTCGCATAAATTACATCTATATCAACTGGCTCCATCCTTTCACTTAGCCATAATGCATTTTGAATTCCTTTGGCTGTCAAAGGTGAATCCTGCCATCCTTGCATTTTCTTTTCAATATTCCACTGTGTTTCTCCGTGCCTCGTAATATAGAGTCTTAGCATTTGCCCACCTCGTATGTTTTGTAAATTAACTGCTCCTTTTACTATATCCAATTATTGTATATACATCCAACCAATTTACAGAATATTGTAGTATAATTAGGGAAATATTTTTTCAAGTACTAATCAGATGAATTATTCGATGAAATGGAGGAAGTATATGACGAAGCAGATGGAAGACGCACGCGTTGATATTGGAGGAATTCAGCTTTATTGCAAAGTGTTGGGGGAAGGTACGAACGGTCCTGTAATTGTTTTCGATTCAGGGTACGGGGTGCCCACGAGGAGATGGAATAGCATCAAAGCGGAAGTCTCTTCATTTTCTAAACTGCTCATCTACGACAGAGCTGGCCTTGGGCGCAGTACTGCAGACGCCCGGCCGCACCATAGCCTTCAAAATGTTGCGAATCTGCGCAGCTTGCTTCAAGAAAAGGAAATAAAACCTCCATATATACTAGTCGGCCATTCTTTCGGCGGCTTGAATGTTCGCCTTTACGCAAGCATGTATCCGGAAGAAGTAGCAGGACTGATCCTTTTGGATGCATGCCACGAAGATCAAAATAAGCTGATGGCCGATGAATTGTCTCCTGATATGCAAGCTGATTATTACGGACAGTTTGGAGCAGAAGGCACTTTAGCGGAATTTGAAGAAAGCTTGGAGCAAGTGCGGAAATACAAAACACTCGGCGACATGCCATTAACCGTTGTAACCGGCGGCAACCAGCCTGACCACACTGCAGAATCCTGGGGACATTGGATGAGTTTCCAAAAAGATTTAGCCAGTTTGAGTACTAATAGCCGTCACGTCATACTGGAAGATGCGGGACACTCCGTTCATATTGATAATCCACAAGCAGTCATTGATGAAATTCAGAAGATGCATGAATCGTTGAATCGCCCCGATGAACACTTAGTAGAGGAGAAGTGATAATGACCGAACTTCAAATCTCGATCCATTCAGGTGTCGTGAATTACTTGGAGTTTGGGGATGCCAAGAGCCCGACCATCATCTGCCTGCATGGTCTTGCAGGAAACGGCTTGTATAGTTTTGGCGAGCTTGTTGACCTTCTGCAAAAGGATTTTCATCTAATTCTTTTAGATAATCCAGGCCATGGAAAAACCGCTCCCTTTCCAAACGAAAATGATTATTTGTTTGCAAATTTAGCTAGGTGGGTCGAGCACGCAGCCGCAAAGATTGTTGAAGGTCCTTTTTATCTAATGGGGCATTCTTGGGGAGCGGATATCGCTCTTCATTACACCCGCTACTACCCCGATAAAGTATTGGGACTGATTTTACTGGACGGCGCTTTTACCTTTCCACATAACCAACCAGAAATGAACTTCGAATATGCATACGCGGGTTGGAACGATTATATGGATCGCTCTATATTTAGTGATAAAGAACAGATTTACAAGGAATATAAAAGCTACACAAAAAAGTGGGATTCCCGGAAAGAGCAGTATTCTGATTCCCTGTTCCAAAAGCTGCCCGACGGAAAATTCGAGCTCATGGCATCAAAATTCAGTGTGCTGGCAATCATTAAAGCGTTCTTTAAAGAACCTTTCCAAGAAGCTTATCCTTTTATTCATGTGCCAACACTGCTGATTCACGCCGACCATCCCGAAAACTTGGACGAAGCACGAGCACGAGGCATCCTTCAGCTGCGCAAAAATATTGAAGACTTTTCCGTTTATAGGATAGAAGGTGCGTCGCATTTACTACAGTGGGATGAGCCTGGAGCCACCGCGAAGACCATTAGCCAATGGATAAATGAGAAATTTCTATAAACAACGAAGTTCGCTCTTATGATACGTGCCACTCGTTGCTTTCATGAAGATGAACTAATATCACTTAAAAAACAGGAAAAAGCGTATTCGGTAAATGAACTGCACCTCCATTGTTAGACACAACTAACAATGGAGGTGCAGTTTATCACATTTTATACGCCTTTTTAGATATTTCGAGCAGAACTAACATTCAAGCTGGAGGAGCGAAATCATCTTTCTCCCGCTTCCCATAAATAATGCATAAAGCGCATATTCTGGCCATTCATTTCGAATTCCTCTTCGCTAACGTCTACTTCTTTAAATCCATTTTTCGTCAATATTTTTTGGGAGGCTCCATTGACAGTCGTCGTTTTTCCGTGTATTTGCCTCAACCCCAAATCGGTATTGAGCAACAGGTTCAAGGCCCGGTTTCCTATCCCTTTCCCTCCGTATTTCGCCCCAATACGAAATCCGATTTCTGCCGTTTGATGGTTCCTGTCTATATCCACTAAGTTGATTCTTCCCAGAATGTCTCCCGTATCGTTCTTGATTAGGTAGAAGTGAGCAAAGCCTTCTTGTTGTTCTTTCAATAACTCTTCATGCCTCGAGAGAAAATTGTCGAAGACGTAGAAATCATCTCCACGGCTTGGCACCAGCCGCTCAAAAAACTCCCGATTCTCCAATTCAAACTGGAACAATCCGGCCGTATCCTGTTGTTGGAGCAAGTGCAACGTGATTTCCATAAGCTTCCCTCCTACTGATTGGTCATTAGCCTAATTATACCTAAAAAATCCATTTCGCCAGAAGATAACTGGATTCTCACACCTTATTCGATACCATTTGTAAGCAGAATTGCATTCTATTTCATACTGGAATGAGTAGATAGATATTTTTGAGATGGAAAATGTTTATAATGATGGAAAGGAACCAAAAATTCTCAATTTCACAGGAACTGTTAAATTCCTTACCGATAATACTCGAATAGAAAGAAGTGATGGCGATGAATGAAGCGATTTTGCTGGTGGAAGACGATCATCAAATTCATGAAATGGTATTGAACCATATGAAAAAAGAAGGGTATGCCGTGACGTCCGCATTTGATGGCGACGAAGCATTGCGCTTGTTCTCAACGGGCAGCTTCGATTTGGTCATTCTGGACTTGATGCTGCCAACTGCGAACGGCTTGGATGTTTTGCAGTTGATGCGAAACGACAGCACCTTGCCGATCTTGATCATGTCGGCAAAAGGCAGCGACTTGGACAAAGCTTTGGGACTCGGGTTTGGGGCGGATGATTATATCGCCAAACCGTTTTCGTTGATTGAAATGACGGCACGCGTAAAGGCGGCTTTGCGCCGCTCGAAGCAATACAGCCAAAGCGCGCCGGGCGAGCCGGAACAAATTGTGAGAATGGATGACCTGGAGATCCATTTGGCTAATTTCACCGTCATCAAGAACGGGAAAGAACTGAGTTTAACTGCGAAAGAATTTCAGATTCTGTCGTTGCTTGCGACCAATCCCAACCGTGTTTTTACGAAAGGCCAATTGTTCGAGAGCATCTGGAAAGAAGCCTATTACGGAGATGATAATGTCATCAATGTCCATATCCGGCGTCTTAGAGGAAAAATCGAAGAAGATCCGTCTTCGCCAAAATACATAAAAACCATTTGGGGCATCGGCTATAAAATCGAGGCAGCGAAATGATTTATGTGTCCGCAGTCCTCGCGCTTCTTTTGGTAGTTGTCAGCTACCGCTATTACAAAATCAAACAGACGATCACGAAAGACCTCCCCTATATTTCAAACAAGCTGGACGATATTCTCGAAAAACAATCGACGGAAAGGCTGCTCGTCCGGACCGAAGAACAGTCGTTGAGGGAGTTGCTCGTCAGCATCAATTCCTTGCTTGATTACCACCAGGAATACATTGCGGATGGCACCCGCTTACGGATGTCGATGAACCGCATGCTGTCCAATGTTTCCCACGATTTGAAAACACCTTTGACGGTAGTGCTCGGCTACATCGAAACGATTCAGCACGACAATAGATACACCGACGAAGAACGGGAACAGCTGCTTTCGAAGGTCAACGGCAAAGTCATGGAAGTCAGTCACCTCATCAGCAAATTCTTCGATTTGGCGAAGCTGGAATCGAATGATTGGCCCATTGAAATGAAACACATCAATGCCAGTGAAATTTGCCGCGAAGCCATTCTCGGCTATTACGACACCTTAAGTTCCACAGGTTTTGAAGTCCTTATCGACATTCCGGAAGAAGTGGTTTTCATCGAAGCCGACCGGGACGCCTTGATGCGTGTCTTGGAAAATTTATTGTCCAATGCGATCCGCTACGGCAAAGATGGAAAAGTCTTAGGCCTTTCACTTCGGCAGGAAAAGAATGACGTCATCATGGAAGTCTGGGACCGCGGCAAAGGAATTAATGACAAAGACGTCCATCAGATTTTCGAACGCCTGTACACCTTGGAAGATGCCAGAAGTTCTTCAGCGGAAGGCAGCGGGCTTGGGTTGACAATCGCCAAACGATTGGTCGAACGAATGAAAGGCAGCATCCACTTCACCAGCGTGCCTTTCAACAAGACCGTATTTGCCGTCACTTTCAAAAATTCAGGAAACGTAAGGAATTCGTAAGGATTTAGTAAGTGGGGCGACAGAAGCGTTTGATAAAGTGATTCTAAGAAGAAAGAGAGGAGAATGCAGCATGACTCATATTCTTAGAACGCATCAGTTGACCAAAGCGTATAACGGCGAAGAAGTAGTATCTGGCGTTGACATGAATGTCCGCCACGGGGAAATTTACGGATTTCTGGGGCCGAACGGTGCCGGGAAGACGACGATCATGAAAATGATCACCAATTTAGTGAAGCCTTCCGGAGGAGAAATTGAACTGTTCGGCGAGAAAGTGCATGACACTTCGTATGAATTATTGAAAAGAATGGGCAGCATCATTGAATACCCCATCTTTTTCGAGAAACTGACCGCCAGAAAAAACCTGGAACTGCATTGCGAATACATGGGCTATTACGATAAACAAGCAATTCCCGAGACCTTGGCCTTGGTCAATTTAGTGAATGTGGAAAACAAGCCCGTGAAGGATTTTTCGCTCGGCATGAAGCAGCGGCTTGGCATTGCCCGCGCCGTTATCACAAAACCGGAAATTCTCATTTTGGACGAACCGGTAAATGGCCTGGATCCTGTCGGCATGCATGAACTCCGTGAATTGTTCGTGAAACTAAGCCGTCAATACGGCATTACTTTGCTAATTTCGAGCCATAACCTATCGGAAATCGAGCAAATTGCCGACACAATCGGCGTCATCCGCAAAGGACAGCTGATCAAAGAAGCGTCGATGGAAGAAATCCGCAATACCCATGCCAATCACATCGAGCTGGTCGTGAAAGATTATCCAAAAGCAGCGTTCATTTTGGAAAATAAATTAAAGGCACGGAATTTCCGTGTCAGGGAAGATAAAAGCATCATCAATATTTACGACGACATTTCCCAGAATGATATTTTCCAGTCCATGATGCAAAACCAAGTAGAAATCGAATCGCTCAACCATAAAAAACAGCCTCTTGAAGATTACTTCCTTCAATTGATAGAAGGAGAGGGTTCATATGCTAAATCTAATTAAACTTGAATTGAAAAGAATGAATTTGGTCGGTGTAGCTGTTACGTTCGTGCTGATCAACGCGGCGATTGTCGGCATGTTGATGCTGCTCGGCATCGAACCGGAAGCAGTCACTGAATTTTTATCCAGCTCTGATGACCTTCGCGTAATCATTGAACTCTTTGTCATTGCAGCCTTTGTCATCTATGCTTCTGTCCTGCTGTCACAGATCATTGTTGAGGAATTCAAGAACAAGACCATCTCTTTTCTCTTCATGTATCCGATCAGCCGAAAAAAACTATTGTTCGCTAAGCTGATCATTGTCAGCGTACTTACTTTTTTTTTCGTCATAGCTTCAACATTAATCGTCTACTACAGTTTTTTAGCTTTCAATAAGCTGTATGCCTTTACGCCGGTTGAGCTGGGACTGGCTTTGCCTTCTGGCTATCTCTTGCATTTAATGGTGCTTGCCATTGCGTGCTCCGGAATGTCGTTGATTCCGCTATTCTTCGGCATGAGAAAATACTCCGTTCCCGCTACAATCGTTTCAGGAATCGCCATTGTTGCCTTGCTGTCGTCATCAGTGAATACGAACGATACAAACCTGTTTTCTGTCACCGCCGTCCCTGTGTTCCTCGGCCTGCTCGGATTTCTCATCGCTTACTTTGTGGTTGGGCGTGCTGTGAAACAGGATTTTTAAAGAAACTGATTTTATTTTGAAGTAAACAAAAAGGCCAATTAAGGGCGCTCCCTTAATTGGTCTTTTCAATGAGGATTATTGTAATTCTTCCTATTCCACATCTTGCATAATCGGCAACAATTCCTGACTTTCAATGATGATAGCCATCAAACCCTTGCCTGTCTTCGTTTCATGCCATTCTCCCTTGTTCCAAAAGACCGCATCGCCAGTCTCGACGTTGAAATATTCTTCTTGCTCACCACGAACAAGCCCTTCCCCACTTACGATTAAAAGCAACTGAGGGCTTACTGCTTGGTGATACCCGACTATTCCATTTTCTCCTAAATGCATGCAGCCGATGTGAGCGGGCTGTGCCGTTTGAGTAATTCGGGACATGATGAAATCCGAATTGAACTTGGAGATCTTTTTGCCATTGCTTTTATCGAATTTGAAAAGCTGCATTTCATCTATCCCCTCTACTGACTATGGCCTGTTAGAATTTAATCGTTCTCACTTCTATTTCTTTTAGCTACTTGCAAACTCATTTAAATCAGCTTCTGTCATTTACTCAGCCAATAGCGAAAAGATAAACGCATCATGGGAGCAGTCGTCCTGATAGAGATATGCCCTTAGCCTGCCTTCTTTTTCAAATCCTAATTTTTGCAGCAAAGCGATGGATGCACTATTTTCAGGAAAGGTGACGGCACCCATGCGGAATAATCCGAGCTGGCCGAAACAATACGCCAAAACTTCTTTGACGGCTTCTGAGACATAGCCTTTGTTCCAATAGGAAGGATGCAGTTCAAAGCCAATTTCCGCTTTTTTGCCTTTGAGGTTCAAATTGTTCAACCCGACTGTTCCGATGAAAGCGCCCGTTTCTTTCACGACGATGCCCCAGCGAACTCCCCTGCCGCTTTCGAAAGTCTGCCTGAACGACTCGATTATGCTTTCAGTCTCGTCCAATTCATTTAAGCTGCTCATGCCGTAATATCTCGTCACTTCGTCTCTCGACATGATGTCGAAGAAGCTCTTGGCGTGATGTTTTTCGATCTGTACGAGTTTCAGTCTATCTGTAGCCATTTCCTGAAAATCCATAACAGTGCCCCTTCCTTTTTTCAATGTGTGATTTCGCTCTCCAATGCTTTTGCGAGATTCTTAATTTCCGATGCAGCCAGCCCTTTCAGTTCCCCTGCCAATGTCGCGAGCCTATCTTCAATCTGCTTTTTGTCGCCGTAGCGGATGCGTGCTTCTTCCGGCAGCTTCCCAGACAATAAATGAAAATGGCTGTATCCGGTTTCCAGCAGCTGCAATAATTGTTCGCCCCTGACTTCAGCCTGAACCCGCTTGTCGCCGGCGCTATAACCGTCCAGGAATCCATCGGCAATTGCCTTTAAATTGTCCGCGCAATCGGCAAAGCGGTGCTTTCCATAACGCTCGGTATCCGACAGTGCGATAAAGAATGTTTCGTAAAGATTCATGAAGTTCCCGGCCATTCCTCTTGGGTAATAAATATTCGGAAACGGATCGATCAGGCAAATTTGCGTGCCGTTTATCAATATATTTTCCGGTGAAGCGTCTTGATTGCTGAGGCGCGGCTGGGTGAATCCTCGCTCCCGGAGCTCCACTGCCAAATTCAGCGCATCGTTCATCGCAGCGTCCTGAAATTCAGTGCGCGCCTCGCTGAGTTCCCGGTAATCCGCTAAATGCTCTTCACTTTCTTCTTTCAAAAAACGGCGGACATCTCCGGTAATGCTGCCTCTCAGCCCGCTTTCCTCTGTCCAATGCAGGTAGCCAAAACCGTCCAAGCCGTGCGGGATTTCTTCTGTTTTCCGGTAAATCTCACCGAGTGCCTTTCCGGTCTCAACCGCTTGCGCTCGCGACAGTTCATGCAGATCGATATGCTTTCCAGCAAACGACTCGAGCGTATAGCTTAATTGTTCAGAAACGTGGAACTCGAACAACTCCGGTGCTGCGCCTTTTACTGCCTCATTGACCGAACGGTAGTAAAGTTCTGTCGCTGCGTATTCTGCGGTCAATTCTTCTTCGTCGAATTCAGCCGGCTTGCCATATATAACGTCCTTTGGAATCCGCAACACCAGTTCACGGCCATCTTTTTCGACTTTCCACGCATGATGCCAGGCCCCTTCCCCTAAAAATTTCGGAGACTCTACTGCTACGTGAAGTACGGCTGCTTGTAACTTCGTTTTATTCATGTGATGACCTGCTTCCCATTTCAAAGATTTTCTGTACTAATTTTTTCGGTCCATAAGCTTTGCTTCTACTATATCCAATATTTTCTTTCACCGCCATTTGTTTTCCAATTATTTAGAGTATAATGAATACAATCCATCCTGAAGATAAATTCCCCAAGATTTGTCTTCCTTACGAAAGGAACATCCGACGTGACGATCAGTCCAATTTAAGTTATCCCCTGCATTAGAAGTCATTTACGAAATAGACTCTTGGGGGATTTATCATGAAACTGAATAAAAATTTTAAATTATTGCTGACGGGTCAGTCGCTTGCGAATATTGGCGACGTGCTTTACATTGTCAGCATTATTTACCTGATTTTTGAATTGACCGGTTCCGCCACGGCTGCCGCAATGGTGCCGTTCGTCATCACCAGTTCGATGTTCGTCTCGAACACCTTAACACCGCTACTTATGCAGCGATTTGATTTGAAATGGCTGCTTGCAGGATCGCAAATGGGCAAGACTGGCTTGTTGATAGCCATGGCGTTGTTTCTGCCGCAGTTAACCGCGGGCAATTTTATTGTGCTGTTTTTATTGATCAGTTTGGTGGCGCTTTTGGATGGCTGCGCCAATCCGGTGACACAGGCCTTGATCCCGAATTACGTGAAAAACGACCAGTTGCTCAAAGCGAACGGCATCACCGAGACCGTTACGCAGCTGATCCAAACAGCGATGTGGTTTGTCGGCAGTTCCTTATTGATTTGGCTGGCAGCCATCGAACTAGTCTGGCTGACGGCAGGGTTGTTCCTACTCTCAAGTCTGTTGTTGAGCGGCTTGGATAGAGTCGACAGCGCGCCGACAGAACCGCAAAACAAATGGCGCCAAATCACCAAAGGCTGGCAGACCGTCTCACAGACGCCGGTATTAAAGCGCATCGCTTTGATGGAGATGCTCGAGACGATTGCGGGCGCCGTGTGGATCGCCGCAATTTTGTATGTCTTCGTCAGCGAAGCGCTCGCAGTCAATGAGAAATGGTGGGGCTTTATCAACGGTTCATTCTTTATCGGGTTGATCGCAGGAAGCCTCATTTGCCTGCGGTTTACTGAATGGGTCGAACGTAATATCAGCCGCTTCATCCTAACCGGGGCGATTTTCAGCAGTGTCACAACTATATTGTTCGGATTGAACAGCATGCCGCTCGTAGCGCTCCTATTATCCGTACTGGTCGGCGTCTTCAGCCAGCTGAAAAACATCCCGCAGCAGACCGTCGTGCAGACGAGCGTACCGAAAGCACAGTTGCCGACAGTGTTCACGACACTCGGGGCAATCGGCATGGGCACATTCGGCATTTCCTCACTGTTGATGGGGATACTGGCCGATCTGTTCGGCATCCGCTCAGTGTTTGTCTTGTCTGGTGTTTTGCTCGCTATCGCCAGCTGGATCGCTTACCGCGGCCGCAGCTCTTTTCAACGCACGGTTCAGGAATAGAGTTATACACTAGAAAGGGACAGCCGGAAAATTTCGGCTGTCCCTTTTTCATTGTTAAATTTAATCTGTCAGGCTAAATCCCATAATATGATCTGAAAAAACGGCATAGCTTTCATATTCAATGACATTTTCAGGGTTCACAAATGGCACGATCTTGACGTCATTCAAAACAATCATCCCAGAGATATTGGTGACATTGCTGTCTTTGATTAACGGAAAGATCGTATCTTCTGATTTAAGAATGGCAGAATCCAGTAATGGAAGGTTTTCTATATCAGGTGTTTGTGTGCTTATTTTTTTGGCGATGATCAACGCACTAGAAGTAGTGATCTGGATTGCTCTCTTTTTCTCCGTATCTTTCTGCAGTTCCTCAAGATGTACTTGCGCGATCACGATCGATAGTTTCTTCATATCATGAACGGAATTCAATTCATGGCCTTTTAAAGTAATCGTCAAAACTAATCCCCCTCTACCTTTTTTGTTCTTAGACTCCGCTAGTTAAACGCTCCCAAATAAACCGAATTCGCGCCGCCGCTTTCAAACTCCTGGATCCAGCGGAGGATGCCTTTCGGATAGATCCGATGCTCCAATAAGCCCCCGATCTCCACCCACTCAAAGCCGGTTTGCTGCGTGTCGGGGTTCGACGGTGCGGCCGCTTTCAAGTCATCCAGCAAAAGGCATTCAAAATAATATTCGATCCGGTGAACGCCGCTATCGGTCTCGGCATATTCGTGGCGTTCGCCTATGTATTCGCGGATATGGATCAGGCTTCTCACTTCGACGGCGCAGCCGATTTCTTCGATGCATTCACGTATGGCTGCTTCCGGCAAAGTTTCGCCGAGCTCCTGGCCGCCGCCCGGAAATAGGTAATAGCTGCCCTGTGCGTCTTCATTGGTCGTCAGCAACACTTTGCCGTCTTTGACAATGATCGCTTTCGCGGAATTTCTAATGGCCAATGTGTTCACTCCTTTGCCGTTCCTGCAGACCCAGAGACAGGCATACGCGGACTGCTTGTTCTGCCGCGGACTTGATATAGCCGGTAATTTCTTCAACCGTGTATATCTCCAAATCCTTGCTGGAAGATATTTTCGTTGAGTGGAAGTCGCCGAGCGTTTCTTCAGTGAACTTTCGCAAGTTATTGATTTCAATTTCTTCTATAAGAGTCTCGGGAAGTTCGGCGGATGCCAGTTGTTGTTCTAGTCCTGCGCAATCAAATTGGTTAACGAGCATGCTGTTAAGCTTCCGGAAATCCGCATGCCATTTCTCGAGCACTGACGGGTCGGCATCGATGCGATTTTTCATGTCTTTTTTAAAATAGATGTCTTTCATCCATACATTGTCCGCCACTAAATGCACGACGTACCCGAGAATGAATTCGTCTTGTATCTCTTTCTGGTACTTCTCAATGAAGCCTTCATAATGTACACGTCTCGTCCCGTCGTCTACGCTGCCCTCGTAATAATGGGACTTGGTCTTTTGCTCTCTGCCGTGAACTGCATCCGGTGCAATACCGCCCAAGAGAAAATGCGGCCGGTCGGAAATGTCGATTCTTTCCGCCACGTGCTCAGCAATAATCAAATGCATCATGCGTGATCCCATGTCGGCTCCCCCCTTTTTACTTTTAGTTGTCCAGCGCTTCTTTCACCGCCGCTTTGACGTGAATCTTTGCCGTATCGAACAGCGGCACAGCTGCATCTTCATCGTGAATCAACAAACCGATTTCTGTGCAGCCAAGAATGATGCCCTGTGCCCCACGATCGATGAGGTTTTGGATGGCTTGTTGGTATTTCACTTTTGACGAGTGGTTGATTTTCCCTAAGCATAATTCATCAAAAATGATTTCGTTGATCATGTCGCGTTCTGTAGCTTCCGGAATCAACACTTCAATGCCTCTTTCGGCAATGCGTTCTTTGTAGAAATCTTGCTCCATCGTATACTTGGTCCCGAGCAACCCTATCGTATGGAGATGGTTTGCTTGAATCTCTTTTGCGGTTGCGTCTGCGATATGCAAAACCGGCACCGAAACAGCTTCTTCTATAGAAGAAATCACTTTGTGCATCGTGTTCGTGCACAATACAATCAGCTCTGCACCGCCTTTTTCAAGCGAACGAGCGACGTCCGCCAATCGCTCGCCTGCTTCTTGCCATTTTCCTTGTGACTGAAAGCGTTCAATTTCCTCGAAGTCGACACTGTACATCAAGCATTCAGCCGAATGGAGGCCACCTAAATGCTGTTTCACTTGCTCATTAAGCAGCCGATAATATTCCGCCGACGATTCCCAGCTCATCCCGCCGATCAATCCGATGGTTTTCATCCTAGCCCTCCTCAATTAACGAATACATTGCTCCGTGATTTCAACGCGTTTTTCGGTTGCATCCAAGGTGACGGTTTTGCCGATTGGCATCGTCAGCATCGGCTGGGTGTGTGCGCAGTCAAACTCGGCAAGAATTGGCAACTCGCGATCTCCCAGCACTTCCAGCAAAATCTCGTATGGTTTTCTCCCCGTGCTTTGATCATCAAATAGTTCATGCTTGCCTAAAATGATTCCCGCTGCTTTGTCGAAAATGCCATTGAGCTTTAGCAAATTGAAGTTCTTCTCCACGACGGCAGCCGTTTTCATCGTATCTTCCAATAGTAAAATATCGCCGCTTTCAATCACCGGCATATACGGGCTCCCCATGATGCCGGCCATCGTATTGACATTTCCGCCGACAAGGCGTCCTGTCACGCTGCCGTTCGTCACGCTCAGCCATGCGTTATTGCGCAGTTCCTTTTCCTGTGTCTTTTCTTCCCAATTGATTGGTTCATCCGTCCAGTATGGCGGCAATTCCACTGCATATGGAAGGGCTTGCTCGTGCATCAATGCTTTTTTAAAATAATCATATGTATAATCCACGAACGGTTCATGTTCACCGAAAGACGGCACCAGCGCCGGGCCGTAAAAGACCGGTATGCCGGTCTTGGCATAAATGGCGAGCAGCACAGCCGTCGCGTCTGAGTAACCGATCATGATTTTCGGGTCTTTTTTAAACGCTTCGTAATCGATATATGGCAACAGTGCATTGGAATTCGTGCCGCCGATTGTCGACATGATGCAACGCACATCGGGGTTGCGGATCAATTCGTTCAGTTCTTGTGCCCGCTCCTGTATCGTGCCCGATCGGTAATGGTCCCGCTTGCCCGTCAAGCTGCCCTCCACGATTTCAAAGCCTTTGGATTGCAGAAAATCTTTCGCCCGTTTGAAGCGCACTGGCGAATTAAAGGTAATCGGAGACGACGGGGAATAAATCCCGATCTGGTCCCCTGCTTTTAATCGATTGAATATAGTCATGTACTTGCTCCTTTGCTTTTATTGACTCTCTAATGCTCTTCAACCTGGCTGCAAATCAATTCGACGATCGCTTGCGCGGACATCTCCTCTGTCAGCAATTGTTCGCCGGGCACACCCAAAACGTCTTTCGGGGTCCACCATTTTTGCAACGATGCTTCCCCGAAGTCCTGAGATTGAGGGCGCATATTGTGGCGCTCCAGTGTTTTTTCGAAGGGCAAATCAAAATAGTAAACGAATGCCTCGCCGTCATAAAACCGGATCAGGTCGAGCAGCAATTCTTCATAACGATGCTTCATGAAGATTCCTTCCAAAATGACGATTGGGCATCTGCCTTTGCCGTATTCGGTGATTTGCCTAATTAATTCTGTCGATAGGTTGCCACCCCGGTCCTGGACCTTCAGCATGTCGCGGCGAACCACGTCTTGCGACACCAATAAAGTGGCTCGCCCGAAATGGTCTTGCAGCCGCTTCGCTATCGTGGTTTTCCCGCTTGCTGAATTTCCCCGCAAAACGATCAATTTGGTTTCCAATGTAGTCACGCTCTCTTCAATACTGTTTTTCAAAGTGTTCGGGTTAATTTTTGTGCCATCGCAATGACCAAGTCCGGCCGGTCGAGATGAACCATATGGCCAGCACCCTCTGCAAAAACCAGTTCACTGTTTTCAGAAAGGGCCGATTGCTCCAGGATCAATTCGTGCCATAGATGTTCCTGCGCCATCAGTTCTGCCTCTGGCCATCCTTCTTCGACGCCTTGTTCCACGGCATAGTTCATATCACGCCCAATGACTATAAGCGGAAGGCCTGAAAGAGAACCTAAGCTTTTGATGATTTTGGCATCCGCTCTCCAGTTCTCGACTTCGGACTTCATCGCTTTGTACAGATTGGGTTTTTGCTGAAATTCGATTAACCGTTGTTGTATAGGACGCGGCAATTTTTTCTGGTTTTCGCTCAACATGGGGCGAATCATTTTTTTCAATTCACTTTCATCCAGTTCGGCGAACTTGCCGCACTCCTCCAACCATTTATCATCAGAAGCATCTTCTGCTAAATCAGGAAGTTCGTCGAGTTTTTCCAGGCTATCCGACGTCGAATCCACTAACAGCAGCCCGCCGACTTGCTGCGGATAAAGTTTTGAAAAATGCTGCGCACATAAACTGCCATACGAATGGCCAATCAGCACGACCGGCTCCGTCACTTCCAATACTTTCAAAAGATTCTTGGCATCTCGTGCCGCAGCGGCTGTCGTACGCGGCTCTGTTCCCAATTCACTCGCACCAAGCCCCGGGCGATGGAACAAGATGACGTTGTAAGTTTCACATAAAATTTCTGTTACGTTGAACCATTCTTCAAATGAACAACCCATGCCCGTCATGATGAGAATCGGCGTGCCAGCCCCGCCTTTTTGCAGTACTTCCACCGGGCGGCCGTTAAGGTGCACCAGGCTTTTCATCCTTTTCTCTCCTTCTATTGAAAGAATCCGCCGAACCGCAACTGTCCCAGTCCTCAATGATTCAACTCAAAATGCGCTTCTTTCAATTCTGCAATCTCGACATCCGGGTTCATTTCAGCGATTTTCTCAGCTAAGCTTGCCACGCCGAAAATCTCTGTGAAGGTGTGGCTGCCGACCAGTAAATTGATGCCGGCAAACTGCGCATACTGAATGGTATACAGCGTCGCTTCTCCGGTGACATATGTATCGCATCCTCTTTCGGCCGCTTCGCGGATCAATGCAGAGGAATGGCCCGCTCCGGTCAAGACGCCGATCCGTTTGACGAGCTGGGCATTATTTTTCCATGCGCGCACCGGTTCGTTTAAAGCACCGCGCATTCTTTCAGCCAATTGCCTAAACTCCACAGGAGCAGCAAATTCCGCGATGCCAGGAAGTTCGCCATCCGCTTCGCTGTAGGTAGAGTAGGCGGTGATTTCGTCCACTTCCAATTGTTTCATCAATGAGGTACAGGTGCCAAAGTCCACGAAATCCAGTGGTGCGTGGATCCAGAAATGGCTGATGTTATGCGCTTTTAGCTTATCGACGCACGCTTTTCTCAATCCGTAGATGAAATCCCATGCGTCGTGATGCGTCACCATCAAATCCACGCCTTGTTTGATGGCCATTTCCACCGTTTCAAGAGATAAATTGGTCGCATAGCCAATCTGGTGGATTTCTTTATCCGTTGTGGTTGTAAAACCGTATTCATCGTCTTCTTTCAACAATTCCTCCCCGAACAATTGCTGGATCGCTTTCTCAAAATCATTTAATTTCATCTTAAATGCCCCACTATTCTGTTTTTTCTTGATTTTACCATATAAAGACCCTTTCATAATATTGGAAATTCGATTTATTAAAGAAAAGATCATGTTGAAACGCTTTGTTTTGACATATCGAATAGTATCGATATAAGATAGGCCCATGGAAAATTTAAATGTTATCGATGTATTTAAGGCGTTGTCGAATGAAACCCGTTTGAACATTTTAAAATGGCTGCGGGAGCCGGAGAAGAATTTCCCTGCACAGCAAGCGCATTTGCCCAAGGAGGTCAGTATCGAAGGCGGCGTCTGTGTTGGCGATATTCAAGAAAAGGTCAATTTGTCCCAATCCACCGTCTCGCATTATTTATCGCTTATGCAAAAAGCTGGATTGCTCGAAGCTGTGCGTTACGGGCAGTGGACGTATTACAGGCGCAATGAAGAGACATTAGCGAAGGTCGCAAAATTCATCAACGAAGAAATTTGAGACCGGGCTCGTCTCTTTTTTTGATTTCTTATATCGATAATCTTAGATATTTCTATATTACAATAAACTGATTTTCCCAATGAATTACATAGAGGAGTAGATTGTTATGGACACAGCTTCAACACCAGAATTATTCACTACCAAACAGAAAGTATTGGCGTTCACCTTGACCTTATTGACCTTCGTTATGGGTACAAGTGAATTCGTCATTGTCGGCCTGCTCGCGGAAGTATCGGCTGACTTGAATATCAGCTTGGCGGTTGCGGGGACGCTTGTGTCTGGATTTGCGATCGCTTATGCCATCGGAACTCCTTTTTTGACCGCCTTTGTCAGCCGCTTCCCCAAATATCCACTGATGCTGACCTTGATCTCCATCTTCACCGCCGGCAACATCCTCAGCGCCTTATCCGGGTCGTATGAATTGTTGATTTTCTCGCGCATTATTACAGCTGTGGTCAGTGGCGTCTTGGTCGCTTTATCGATGAGCATCGCCAGCGACATCATGCCGGAAAATAAAAAAGGCCCAATCATTGCGCTTATTTTTGCCGGCTTCACCATTTCCAATGTCATCGGCGTCCCGCTCGGCACACTCATCGGCCAGCTCGGCAATTGGCAGCTGACGTTTTGGTTCACGACCTTGCTCGGCCTTATCAGCTTAGTGATGGCCATCTTCATCCTGCCACGCAAATTGAAGGTCGTTAAAGCTTCTGCTAAAGACCAGCTCGGGTTATTGGCGAATCCACGGATGATTTTGGCTTTCTTTATCCCGACCTTTTCGATTGCCGGCACTTATACGATCTACACGTACATCACACCAATCTTGGAAGACGGCATGGGCATCCCGACACGCTACGTGAGTGCCGTTCTGCTCGCATACGGCGCTTTCTCCATTCTCAGCAATGTATTGGCTGGCAAAATCGCCGGCCGTAACGGCGTCAGCAAGCTGCGCTATGTATTTATCGTGCAGGCAGTTATTTTAGCTTCTCTTTATTTCACGATAGGCACGACTTTCGCAGGGCTCGTCAGCCTCATGCTAATGGCCATCATGATTTATGCGATGAATGCCACCATCCAAATGTATTTAATGAACTTGGCTACGGTATATTCGCCCGCAGCCAAAGATTTCGCTTCTTCGCTGACGCCTGTCGCTGTCAATATCGGCATCGCGCTCGGTGCGACACTCGGCGGATACGTCGTCGCACAGGGCGGATATATCCATCTGTCCTGGGTCGGTGCATTATGCGCATTGCTCGCCTCAGGACTCGCGTTTCTCAGCACCCGCTTGGATCGGGCGGATGAATTTTCCACAGCACGCGCGAAAGCTGGCCTCGAGCAGTAAGCGAGACGGCGCTATACGGCAACGCCCCTTGCTGACAGATTTATTTTTTCGCCATGCGAAATGTTTCTCTTGACCGCAATTCCTGATTTCTATAGCCTTAAAGGCAGAAACACCAGGGGCTGCCCTACTGACTGGACGATTAAACTGGAGTTTTTTTGAAAACTTGAACGACATCAAGTTGCACGTAAAGGAAATGACTCTATACATCAAAGATGACTGGCAGGGTCCCCCCAGGATATGGGGAGGAATGAAAGATGAACGACAAGCAGAGAATATCCACGCACGATTCATTAAAAGCCGTCTCCTATAAATTATTTGAAGTGATCAGTGATGAACTGGACGTCAATAGCGCTTATGTGACACAGCTTGGTTCAACCGCATTGGAAGTCATTAGCTCATTCAATAAAGACCATTACCTCATCCCGGAAGGCTTTGTAGTAGATTATGACGGTGCATACTGTCGATTAATCTTCCAAAGTGACAATGAAGTGGTGCAAACAAATGATTTAAGCTCTTTTGCTTTAACGAAACATATGGAATTGACAAGTAAACTTGAAGGCAAAGGCTTTCTCGGCGTGACGCTGCGTGATTTCTACGGGGAAGTGTTCGGCACCTTATGCGTCATGGACAAAGAAGAAAAAGATTTTAGCGATAAAGATGTACACTTTCTCAAGCAAATGGCGGAGGTCTTGTCTTACGTCATCCATTTGGACACTACGCTAGGAGACATCGAGTTGTTGAGCGTGCCAATCATCCCGATCAAAAAGGGGTTGGCGATTCTATCACTTCAAGGGAATATCAATGAATCGCGTTCCCAGAAAATCATGGAAGACACGCTGCATTATGCGGCCGACAAAGGCATCCATTCGTTTATCATCGACTTGTCGCAATTGAGGCTGCTGGAAAACCAATTTCCTGATGTCTTGAAGAATTTAGTATCAGGCTTGAATATCATGGGCGTCCAAGTCATGATGACCGGCCTCCCGCCTTGGCTCGTGCAAATGCCAGGTGTCAGCGAACACTTGTCACAGTTGAAAACCGAGTATGTCGCCGATATTGAATCGGCGTTGAATAAAATCGGCTATACGCTGGAAAAATAAAAGGAAGAGAAAAGCTCAAGGGCTTTTCTCTTCCTTTTGTTATGTCTGGAGAGACAAACACTCACCTAATGTCAGTGTCTATTTTTCTTTAAAAATCGAAATTGTCCGGATCCGGGCCGACGCGGCGGTCTTCATTCAATGCCGAAATCTGTTTCATGTCTTCCTCCGCCAGTTCAAAATCGAACACTTGGGAGTTTTCCACAATGCGCCCTTCATTGGTCGATTTCGGAATGGTCACGACGCCATTTTGCAAATTCCAGCGCAAAATAACTTGAGCGACCGATTTATCGTATTTCGCTGCGATTTCTTTCAGCTCCGGCTGTTCGAGCGCTTCGCCTGCCATGAGCGGTGACCAGGATTCCGCCTGGATGTCGTGTTCGCGGCAGAACGCGAGCAACTTCTCTTGCGTCAAGCGCGGGTGATACTCGATTTGGTTGACGACCGGCTTGATGTCCGCGTCTTTCATCAGGTCTTCTAGATGATGGATCTGGAAATTGCTGACGCCGATCGCGATGACCTGCCCGTCCATATAGAGATGTTCTAGCGCTTTCCATGCCTCTTTGTATTTGCCTTCAACGGGCCAGTGGAGCAAGTACAAGTCCAGGTATTCCAGCCCCAATTTCTTCAGGCTCGTCCCGTAAGCTTGGATACCGGACGTATAGCCGAAATCGTCGTTCCATAGTTTTGACGTGATGAACAAGTCTTCCCTCGAGATCCCTGCCGCTTTGATTCCCTGGCGTATCCCTTCCCCGACGCTTTCCTCGTTTCCGTAAATAGCGGCGGTATCGATGCTGCGGTAGCCGTTGACGATCGCCGTTTTGACAGCTTCAGTCGCCTCAGGGCCGTTTTCTACTCGGAATACGCCCAGGCCGAGCCAAGGCATTTCGCTTCCGTTATTTAACGTGACAGTAGCTTGTAAGTTTTTCATGAATGGTATCCTCCTATATTCTTAACTAAAGCAATAAACTTACTATACCCGCTCCCAGGCGAAACTATCCCACTCGAATAAAAACGAAGAATTTTAATCATATAGATATTAGTTAGCTTTAAATATTTGTTATTTAAAAATAACTTTTAATTTCACCTCTCTATCACAGTGAAGTTTTATGAATCATATATAGTTTCATTTCGAGACAATTGTGGTATTCTAATGGAAAATAGCTTTATTTGGATATTATTAATGTCAAATGGACCTCTAAATAATGTAATTATCTATTTTACATATATCTTATGACCTTTGAAAATATTGGGTTTTTTAGTTGTTTATTAACATTACTCTGTGCTTTGAAGAATTCCGAACCGTTTCAGCCATTTTAAAGCTGGGGATCCGTTTCTATTAAGTTAATAGCATTCATCCCTCAATACATTAAAGAAAGAGCGTGAGTCCCATAACAGATCTCGTCAGTTCGTATAACCTTCCTCTCGTCGCCCTCTCCATCCTCGTTGCCGTCTTCTCGGCTTCCGTCGCACTCGATATCAGCAGCCGCTTGAAATATGCCAAAAACGTATCGCATTTGCGTTGGATTACAGCGGGCGCGTTTATTCTGGGGCTCGGCATCTGGTCGATGCATTTCATCGGCATGCTGGCGTTTCATTTGCCGGTCGAAGTCTCCTATCATTTCGGCCTGGTTTTATTGTCGATCGTGCCAGCGGTCATTTCTTGCGCAATCGCTTTCTATCTCATCAGCAAATCCTCCGTCACTTGGCGAAACTTATTTACCGGAGCCTTCTTCATCAGCGCCGGAATTGTGTCGATGCATTATCTCGGGATGGACGCCATGCGCATGGATGCGATGATTTCCTACGACCCAGTCATGTGGGCTTTGTCGGCACTCATTGCCTTTGCCGCATCGTTTATCGGCTTAGCGTTGCTGTTCTACATCCCGAATGTACCGAGATTTCATTGGCGCAAGCTGGCTGGCGCGGTTTTAATCGGGCTGGCGGTTTCAGGGATGCATTATACCGGCATGGCTGCGGCCGATTTCTCGCAAATGGAACACTCAGCTGTTGGACAGAGCACGCCATTTTCAGTTAACGGTACGCTCCTCGCCTATGGCATCGGTGGCGGCATGCTAATGCTTTTCGTGCTGACACTCGCCAGTGTGCGAACTGACCGGCGCCTGGAAATGCAGTCGGAAGAATCCGAGATGAAATTCCAATCCGTCATCGAATCCGCGAAAGATGCGATTATCGTAGCGGATTTCCAAGGCGCGATCGTTCAATGGAATCAAGGCGCTGAAACGATTTTCGGCTATAGCAAAAAAGAAATCCTTGGACACAATATCAGCGTCATCGTACCGGACCGCTTTAAAGAAGCACATAATAAAGGCATGGAAGTTTACCGTAAGACCCGCAAGTCAAAAGTTATCGGCAATACCATCGAATTGACGGGCTGCCGGAAAGACGGCAGTGAATTCCAGCTCGAGATGTCCGTCGGCACATGGGAAACGGAAAAAGGCATCTTCTTCAGCAGCATTCTCCGGGACATCACCGAGCGCAAAGCGTCTGAAGACAAAATCAACGATCTTGTCTATCTGGACCCTTTGACCGGCTTGCCGAACCGACGTTTGTTTAACGACCGACTCGACTCGTTGCTGCGCCAGGCAGATGAACGGGGCTTGAACTTCTCGCTATTCTATATGGACTTGGATAATTTCAAGATGATTAACGACCGCTTCGGCCATTCCATCGGAGACCTCTTTTTGCAAAGTGTCGCAAGCCGCCTGGAGGGCCAAATCACTCCGAAAGATACCCTGTCACGGCTTGGCGGCGATGAATTCATCCTGCTTTTGCCAAATACTGAATACAACAAAGCCGCAGACCGGGCACAGGAACTGATCGACGCCTTGAACGCGCCGTTCCGCTTTGAAAACGAAGAAATTTTCACAAGTGTTTCTGTCGGCATTAGCATGTTCCCTTTTGACGGCGCCGATTCCGAAACTCTGGTCAAGAACGCTGACATCGCGATGTATCAAGCAAAAGAAGGAGGAAAGAATGCTTTCCAATTTTTCACGCGTGAAATGAACGAAACGATCGATCGGAAATCGAAGCTCGCCACCGGCTTGCGGAAGGGCTTGGAGCACGGTGAATTCACCATCCATTATCAGCCGCAGATCAGCTTGAAAACCGAACAAATCATTGGTGTCGAAGCGTTGCTGCGGTGGAATCATCCCGAATGGGGAATGATTTCGCCTGCAGAATTCATCCCCATCGCCGAAGAAACCGGAAGCATCACGAAAATCGGCGAATTCGTCTTGGAAGAAGCGTGCCGTCAAAATAAATACTGGCAGGATATAGGGCTCGCCCCGTTCCGTGTCGCAGTCAATATTTCCGCGCGCCAGTTTGCGCAAAGGGATTTAACTGAAATCGTCAGCACCGTCTTGAAAAAAACCGGTTTGGCTGCACAGTACTTGGAATTAGAACTGACAGAGACAATTATCCAAAATGCAGACAGCGCCATCACCACCATGGAAGAACTAGCAGCGCTCGGCGTCCATTTATCGATCGACGATTTCGGCACCGGCTATTCCTCACTCAGCTATTTGAAGCTATTCCCGATCGACAGCTTGAAGATCGACCAACATTTCACCCGCAATATTAAAAGCGACTCCAAAGATGCGGCACTCGTCAAAACTATCATTCGCATGGCGCATGACCTGGAATTGAACGTCATCGCAGAAGGCGTCGAAACCGAAGAACAGCTAGAGTTCCTGAAAAGCGAGCAATGCAACCAGGCGCAAGGCTATTACTTCAACCGCCCGCTGCCGGCACAGGAAATCGAGGATATTTACTATACGACGAAGCCGGCTTGATGATTTATGCCCTTTTAACAGAGCAGCTTGCTGGCGAGATAATTATAGGAACTTCCCCATTTGCCTAATCCCTGCTCTTTAAATAATCCACTTCTTCGCAAAGCGCGCACATTTCGAATAGGGAGATATAAACATGAAAACTCTGGCGTTTACGTTAGTGATTGCTCTTCTAGCCATTGGCGGGTATTTGCATTTGGAGCACAAGGCGAATGAAACGGCCGCTTTCAACCACGCAAAAGAGTATGTCATCGATCATTACAACGAAGACGATAATTTATTTCATGGCGGAACGAGATACGATTATGGGAGAGGCAATTATTTTGTCATTGTCCAAAACCTACAAGATAAGAAATATTATTTGGAAGTAAAAATTGATAGCGACCGCTTCTTGGTATCAATTTCGGACAATTCATCTGAAATTGTGAATTCTAAACAATAATCGACCTTCAAAGGGGAAATAATTGATGGCAAGTGACCAGAAATCATTTAAGCCCAATGCAAAAATCGAGTATCCCTTGTACGGCCTTTATATCTTTATGATGATAGTGTCATTTTATTGGAGGGAATTATTCCCGTTCACCTTCCTTGTCCCTGCAGGAATTTTTTTAATCAGGAGTTTCCAATCCTTTCAGATGAACAATAAGAAAGAAATGTATGGCTTTTTGTTGATGGGCGCTATTTTTTTCATATGTGTTTTCGTCGCAAAGCCGTAAACATTATTCAATAAAGAAGCGAGGAAATGCTGTGTATTGCAGCGTCTCCTCGCTTCTTTTTTAGTATGGTGTCGGACTTTCCCAATTCCACAATTCCACTTGCCCCAGACGTTCGCCGGTCACCATGGCTTCATCTTCCAGCTTCAATAATTCCTTGACCGGCCCAGTGACTACAGCGCCGTATACCGTAAAGCCATTTTTCTCTATATAATCATGGCGTTCATTCAAATAATCCAGGCCTAAAAATCCTTCATAATAAGAGGCAGACTTTCTCTCAAGCAAGGTCTCTATATTATCCATCATCATTTCTTGGCTATCTTGCAATGTCTCGGAATCAAGCCGATGGATAAAAGAAAAAGACTGGAAATCATCGGAAGCGCTTTGCCCTCCAGTCAGGCCGAACACAGTGTTCAAGGATAGATCGCCACCGCCGTTTCCCCAACTGCCCGGCGTGAACATTTCAAATTCGCCTGTATGCAGAGGCATCCACAAAATGTCGATGTCATAAGGTGCTAATTGTGTAACCAACTCTTCCGAGGTCATGAAACGATTTGTTGAGAATGCCACTTCCGCTACCGTACCTTCGTGCAGCTTTTCCAGCGTACTCCATACATCAGGATGCGCTGGAGCGTCGAGTGAATTGCCATTGCGCGGGTCTTCCGGGTAGTAAAAAGTAGTTTGCTGGAATTCATCCCTGAAAGGGGTTTGGTATTCGATAGTGGAGTAGCTATTGAATAAGCTTTTCCTCACCTTTGCTTCCCCGACTACCACTTCTGCCTTGCCGACTTTTCTGACTAAAGGATAAGAAAGTTGACTGGTGCCAAAAACAGAAACTTCCTCTTCTTCGAATCCATTTGCCCCACGAATATTCGGCACAGTCCAATCCAACGCGAGCTTCGTATAATAGTCATTCTCCTCTGCCACTTGCATCCCGTCGGTAATAAATGCCAAAGCGATCATATAAGCACCGTAGATTAGCACTCCAATCATTAATATGCGAAGAATCCGCACCGTTAACACAAAACGGGATTTCTTTAGTATTTTCTTTTCCAAGGCTTCATTCCATTCTGTCATCGTGCCACCCTTTCTGTTGTGCAATGGTCTCCAGTTTTTTTCGTGACCGGTGCAGTGTAACTTTTACTTGATCTACCGATAAATCCATCGTATTTGCTATTTCAGAATAACTAAATTCTGCTACTTCTCTCAAATAGAGAATTGTCCGGTAATGTTCCGGCAAATAATTGAACAGCACATTCAAGTCGTCCCGTTGCTCTTGCGCTAGAGCTGTATCTTCCGGCAATCCATAAGGGCTGATCATTTCTTCAGCCGGCTTGAATCTATTTATGAACGGGATGCTTTCCCTTCTCTTGCGTTTGCGCCATTCATCAATATAAATATTTCGCGCCACCTTAAAAAGCCACGCCCGCGCTTGTTCTCCTTGGTAGGTATGAAGTGAAATCGTTGCCCTGACAAATGTCTCCTGGGTCAGATCTTCGGCCAGGTGGGAAGAACCTGATAACTTCAAAAGAAAATAATAAAGGGGTTTTGAATACAGTTTAAAAAGCTGTTCCAGCTGTTGGTTTTTCATCCTATCCCCCTTTATCGATCTCTACTATTTACACGTTTGCCTTTCAATAATGTTACAGTTTTCCTGAAATAATTTGTAAAAAGAATTCCATCACTCTTCCTGTAACGGGATAAAATTATTTTATTTCGGCACACAAAATTGTGTTGACTTTTCTAAATAGAGGCGTATATTTTAGCTTGTACAACAGAATCCACCTTTTATATCGCTGAGACAGAATGAATTTCTGTGCGGGGGAACCAATTCGATCGCAACTTGATCTCGGGGTGAATCTTCATTTTTGAAGAAGGGGTACTCTCCATCCCTAATCCGACAGCTAACCTCGTAAGCGTAGAAAAGAGAGAAAAGGTCTATCTCAGACCGTTTCTTTGAAATGGTTTTTTTGTGCTCAAATTTAAGGGAAAAGAGTGGAAGAGAAATGAGATGGAACAAGAAGCAGTTCGCAGTGATCGGATTAGGAAGATTCGGGGGCAGCATTTGCAAAGAACTGCATCAAATGGGTCACGATGTACTGGCAATAGACCGCGACGAGAAAAAAGTAGTGGAGTTCGCGGCGTTTTCTTCCCACGCACTTCAATTGGACTCGACCAACGAGTCAGCTCTGAAGCGATCGGGCATTACCAATTTTGAAAATGTTATCGTCGCAATCGGCGAAGATATCCAATCGAGTATCCTGACAACACTCGTTTTGAAGGATCTGCAAATTCCCAAAGTGTATGTTAAAGCCCAAAACCATTACCACCAGAAAGTGTTGATGAAGATCGGAGTGGAGCAAGTCGTTCAGCCGGAGATTGAAATGGGCAAAAAAATGGCTGAACATCTAGGGTCTCAAAAAATCATCGATTCGATCGACCTTTCTGCAGACTATAGCATTACCGAGTTAATGGCCACGCCGAAAGTTAACCGGAAGTCTTTGAATGACCTGAAGATCCGCTTGAAATTCGGTGTGACCGTCCTCGCCATTAAACGCGGTGAGAAATTGAATGTTTCCCCGTTGCCAGATGACATCTTGCAGGCAGGAGATGTTTTAACGGTGCTCGGAACAAAGAAAGATATCCACCAATTCGACCGGGCAGGTTTATAAAATGAAACGCTCCACCTTATTTAAAAAAATTAAAATATCACCGCCTCAAATTCTAACGATGACCTTCCTGGTGGCGATTTTATTTGGCACCATCTTGTTGTATTTGCCGATCTCCACAGTTGAACCGATTTCCTGGATCGATGCATTATTCACTGCCACGTCTGCGACTACGGTGACCGGGCTGGTCGTTGTCAGCACCGGCAATGATTTCACGGTGTTCGGGCAATCCGTCATCATGGTCCTCATGCAGATCGGGGGGCTCGGCCTCATGACATTCGCCATTTTGATCGTTTTGCTGCTCGGTAAAAAAATCGGCCTGCGGGGACGGATTTTGATCCAGCAGTCGTTCAATCAGTATTCACTTGGCGGCATGATCCGCCTCGTACAGGTTCTGCTATTTTTCGCATTCGGCATCGAATTATTGGCCACTGCGATTTTAGCGGTTCGTTGGGTTCCGGAATACGGCTGGACATACGGGCTTTTCACCAGCGCTTTCCACGCTGTTTCCGCATTCAATAATGCAGGATTCTCTCTGTGGGATGACAGCCTGAGCGCCTATGTCGGCGACCCAACAGTCAATATCCTGATCACCCTCTTATTCATTTCAGGCGGGATCGGCTTTACCGTCTTGTATGATTTGTGGAAAACGAGAAACTTTAAGCAATTGTCCCTCCATTCCAAAGTCATGCTGACAGGGACCTTAGCCGTGAATCTGATCGCGATGCTGTTTTTATTCGTTTCGGAGTACGGCAATATGGAAACCATCGGCGCGCTGCCGCTTGGCGATAAACTGTGGGCTTCGTATTTCCAGGCGGTTACCCCACGTACTGCAGGATTCAATTCCATCGACATCGGCAGCATGGAGACCGGCTCGATCGTGCTAATCTCGCTGCTTATGTTCATCGGAGCGGGCAGTGCCTCGACCGGGAGCGGTATCAAGCTTACGACTTTCTTGGTCATTATTTTAGTGACCACTTCCTATTTGAAAGGAAAAAAGGAAGCGGTCATTTTCAACCGGGCGATCCCTTCCCACTTGCTGGAACGGTCTCTGGCGATTGTGTTCATCAGTATGGCCGCTGTTTTCGCCGGCATTCTCATTCTGTCCTACACAGAGCAGGCGCCATTCGAATGGATTATTTTTGAAGCATTCTCTGCTTTCGGGACGGTCGGGCTGTCGATGGGCTTGACCGGAGAGCTTTCGACCATCGGCAAATTCGTCATTATGGTACTGATGTTCATCGGCCGAGTCGGCCCTGTGACACTGGCATTTGCATTGGCCCGACAGCACCGGGAACAAATCAGCCATCCGAAAGGCGATATTTTTACAGGTTGATTTTTATCCATATTAAAAGCAGCATCCATACCTTAGGATGCTGCTTTTTCTATATGCCTAAACTTCAAGTTTACGTCCCAACAACATAATCTTATAACAGCGGCCATTAATTTTTCATGACCCCTTCACTTGAAAGCCGAGCCAATAACTCCATCAACTCTTCAAGTGGCGGTGCATCTTTTTGGTTAAACCAATAGCTCAATACCCCTATCATTGCAGACAATGCATATTCCAGTGTGTAGTCTAATTCAAAATCATCTTTTGTGCCTTGTCCTAACATCGCCTCTTTCATTAAAGGCTTCATACTGCGTTTGGTTTTAGCTTGGAAAGCTGGGTCTCCATGGTCTCCCAACAATACTGCGAGATACTTGCTATGTTGCATATATACCGTGACTAAAGATTCGAACGGAAAAGTAGAACCCGCAGTGGACAATTGCTGAACAGGAAGTTCCTGCAGCTTCGAGATTAAGCTGTTTTCCAGCTGCTCCAATACATCATAGACGTCAGTAAAATATTCATAAAAGGTGGAGCGATTATATCCTGCTTTGACGGTCACTTCCTTCACAGTGATTTTCTCAATTCGTTTCATGCAGTAGATTTCCCAAAAAGCATCCATGAGATTTTGTTTTGTCTGGGTTGTAACTGCTGAGTTCTTGTTCATCCTGTTTCCTCCAGTTTTGCAAATTAAAAATCCGACATTCGAGTTAAACTGTCGGTTGATGAAGAAATGAATTCGCCATACACTTAAATCATACGACACGTTGTCGGAAAAATAAACTAGAATGAGCAGGTGATATTTATGGCGGCAATAGATATTCAACATTTAACGAAGGATTATGGGAATGGGAAAGGAATCTTTGATATCACGCTTCAAATCGAAAAAGGACAAGTATATGGATTTTTAGGTCCTAACGGGGCGGGTAAAACGACAACCATCCGTCATTTACTGGGATTCATTAAACCTCAAAGCGGCAAGTCCACTATTTTAAATCTAGACTGCTGGGAGGAGCCCAAAAAAATTCAGCAGCAACTCGGTTATTTACCGGCCGAAATCGTCTTTCCCGAAAACATGACCGGCACGCAGCTTATTCAACATACGGCTAAGATGCGCGGGATTCATGATAAGGCAGCGGCTAAACAATTGGCCGAGAGGTTTGACTTGGATCCTTCTGGCCAAATAAAGCGAATGTCTAAAGGAATGAAACAAAAGCTCGGGATTGTCTGTGCTTTCATGCACGACCCTCAAATCCTCATTCTGGATGAACCGACTACTGGACTTGATCCGCTTATGCAATCGGTATTTGTTGAGCTGATTCACGAGGAAAAACGAAAAGGCAAGAGCATCCTTATGTCCTCTCACCTGTTTGAAGAAGTTGAGGGCACCTGCGACAGTATTGCGATGATCAAACAAGGCAGATTGATTTCAGTAACCGATGCACAAAGTGTTAAGCAATTGGATAAAACCACTTTTCGTATACACTTCCAGAACCTGCTGGATTTCCAGTCTATCCAGCAGGAAAACTTCTTTATTCGCGAAGCACATCCAGAAACGATGGACATCGTAGTCGACATAGAAAATCTTCAACTGAATGCGCTGCTCCGAGCTCTTGCGGACAGAGAAGTTGTCTCAATACACGAAATCAAACATTCATTGGAAGATTCGTTTATGAACTTTTACCACAAGGGAGTTGATTATCATGTTTAATAGCCGTTTATTTGCCCACTTGGCGAAAACCAACTTCAAAACTTTCTTTATCACAGCCGCCGCTCTCTCGGTGCTGATCGGAATCATCATGAGCGTATTTACACCTGAGACAATGACTGATATCGCCCAAGCCAACGAAAATGCACCCGTTAACCCGTTAGGTGACATTTCGACTTTAATCGCTTTTGTCGCCAATCAGTATTTCGGGAATTTCGCCCTCATTTTCGGGATGATTTATGCTGTAATCATCGGGAACAAGCTAGTAGCCAGCCAGGTGGATAAAGGCAGTATGGCTTATCACCTTTCCACCCCGATCACGAGAACTCAATACACCTTTACGAGCTTCCTCTATATAGCCTCTTCCCTAACGGCAATGTTTGCACTGGTATTTCTCGTTGGGGTTGGAGTGGCAGAGCTCGTCCAGCCAGGTGAATTACCTGTTGGGGCCTTTTTCGTCCTTAGCTTGGGATCGTTATTATTGAATCTCGCGATCAGCGGCATCACTTTCTTCGCCTCCTGTTTATTCAACCGCTCCAACCAGTCCTTGGCCCTGGGCGGCGGGCTAACGATATTTTTCTTTGCGGCCAATATGCTCGCTGGGATGAACGATAGCCTAGAAATTCTCGAAAATGTAACCATCGTCACGCTCGTCGACTCCGCTGCAATTATTTCAGGAGAAGGGTACGCTATTCAATTATTCATCTTGGCCGGACTCGCCCTGGTTATGTCTCTTCTTGGCATAACGGCTTTCAATAAAAAAGACCTGCCGCTGTAAGATGGGCAGGTCAGGCTTATGGAGTGCCTATGACTGGATAGTTTGCAAGGACGCTTTCCAATTCTTTCAGTAATGGCGGCACAAAGCTTTGATCCGAATCGAATTCGAAAGTGAGCACCGCTCCGGTTCCGACCGGATACTGCGTTTCCACTTCCCACACAATCCGGCCAAGCAAATTTATCCGGCCTTGTACGTCAATGACTCCTTCCATTGATGTTAATTCGGTTTTCCCTTTTAGCTGCTTGTTCATTTTCTTCAATTGTTTATGAAAATCCCTGAATTCATCTGCCCTCAATTGCGCATCAAAGTGAGCAGAATATCCAGGGATTTTTATGGTTATCATTGTATCCAGCCAGTTAGCATCCCAAAAATCCACTGATTTTGGATAACTTCTTTTTAACACTTCTATTTGCGTCTCAGCTTGTTCCCCTAGTATGTGGACTTTCACTTCAAACAGCCTCTTTTCTATATAACACGTTCAACTTCTCAAAAATCCACCTTCCGAATGAATCACTTGCCCAGTAATCCAGCCACCTTCCTCGCTGGCAAGAAACGCGATCAAGTTTGCGGCATCCTCCGGTTTCCCGATGCGCCCCATCCCGAATTTCGGCCGCAGGTACTCCCGGATGTCATCATCCATCCAATTGGTGTCGGTCGGTCCTGGATTGACGGCGTTCACTGTGATCCCCAGTTCCGCGATTTCTGCGTACAAAGAGGAAGTGAATGCCGAAATCGCGCCTTTTGTTGCGGCATACGCCAAATTCCCTGGCATCGGCCCCTGCTCCTGCCCGGAGGTTAAATTAATGATGCGCCCATCATTTCGCCCCATTTGCTGAAATCCTTTCGCGAATTCTGTAGACAATAAAAACGTCGCTCTCATATTCACCATATAATGATCGTCCAAGATTGTGCCGGTCAGATTCATATAGTTGGAATCAATTGAATGCGCCGCGTTATTGATGAGGATATTCGGGAATCCGATGGCACTTGTTATATGTGCCAAGATAGCTGTTTCAGCGTCCCGTTGCGCTAAATCGACCTCCAAAAACTCACAGCGTACACCAAGATCCATGATTTCTGAACGAAAGCGCTCTGGAAAATCTGGCGTTGCTTGCCAGTGGGTGAAGAAAATCTCCGTCTCTTGCTGTGCGAGTTTCCGGCAGACGGCTGCGCCGATGCCGGTGTCGTTGCTGACGCCGGTGACCAATGCAATGCTTTTGGATTTCGCCATCATGAAAGCCTCCCTTTATGTGTTTTATTAAAGCAGCTTTGCCATATCGAACTTACTTAAAAATTCTTGTATCAAGAGAATATTCATTTCCCAGGAAATATTCTGCACGTAAAATTATTTACTCTCGATGAAGTTAACCTTTTTCTCGTCTCTCCAAGGAAACTTTCTCTTTGGCATCATGTAAGGCGACACTCTATTAATTCTCTATAATAATTTCGAAACTCTCTTCTAGCACCTTTTCTCCCTCTGTATTTCCTTCGAAAGCATTTACAGTCGCTTGGTTATCACTTGTCCAGTTCACTTCAAAGTCTTCTGAAATGAACGATCCTCTAGGGTCATACTGTACGAAATCTTCCAAGATTCCGCCGTTTTCTCCATAATATATTCTAACTACGACATCGTGCTGTTCATCATCTAAACTATCTACACTCGGATCGAAATCTTCATCAGCTAAGACCACTTCTCTTAATTCGATCATATGAGCCTTATCAGGAGATTCTCTCGAGGCAAAGATAAAGCTTCCAACTTCCTTGGTATTTTGATCAGAGGGTTCTTCACTTTCATCTTCCTGTTCATTCTCAATCTTCCCCAAATCCTGGATTTGCTCATGCAAAATCGTTGTGGTTATTGGGCGACCTGGGCTGGAATTCGTTTCGGGCGGCGCCGTTAACTCGGAAAGCACGAGAGATTCCGCAAAAATCAATCCTATCACTAAAGCTCCCGTGCCCAAAAACAGCAGTGCAAGCGGACCTGTTGCAGAAGAGGCGGAAAGTTTATTCGACGAAGTCGGAATGTGGGAAGAAACAATTTCTTCGAACCTTTTCTCATCTTCCTTTGAAGAAAAATAGTTTTCATGGATAATTACTGCCTTATTTTTAGAGACATACAAGCGATAAATTTTCTTGTTCTTATGTGCAGAACGAATACTCTTCCATTCAAAAAGGACATTTGTATTTTTTGTGGTTTGTGAGATTCCATCTTCGGTTAGCTGGTATTGGATTTCTTGCTGAATAAGGCTGTCACTTATAAATTCTCGTTTTGAACGAAAACGAACCAGGAGAATCAGCAACCCCATCGCTAGAACAGACATAAATAGTGAGAGTAACACGTTTAAGAGCCACGTAGCGGGATCAAATAAGGTCATGCCAAACGAAGCTATAAATACCATAAACCAAAAGTAGAGAAGAAAAAATTTTCTTGTGTGATAGAACTGGTATTTCTGAAAATCTTTCAAATTTAACGTGCCACGAAAGAGAAGCTCGCTATTGGATTGCATGGATATCCCCCTTTAATTATCATCCAGTTATGTTATCACACTTTACGACGAGCCCTCCATTTATATCCATTTTTGGTTACGATCGTTTACTAAATTTGATATAGTGCTCGAGAAGGCGTTCATTCTTGTCATAAACAAATTGAAATTCAGCTTGTTTATGGAGTTTCATAGAAAATGAGTGAAAAGCTTCGCCTAACCATATTTTTCTTTGCAAAGAAGGTGACAATGATGAAGCTCGATAAGTTGATGTATCTGACAGTGCATGTCATGACGCCCGGGATTTTATTGGCAGTCGGTTTGTTATGGGGACATTTTATCCGTGCCAAACCAGTCTCCACAAACTTGATGGATAACCTTTCAGTCATTGCCATTTACTATCTGATCTCCAGTGTCATTTGGCTATTCAATATGAAAACCATTCGCAATATTACGGAAAACGGAAAATAACGATAATTGCCTTAAAAACCTCAAGCCACATCAAGTTTATGCTTCCTTAATCGAAAACAAAAAGTCGGCCACTCTCAAAATAAGAGTGGCCGACTTTTTTGCTTAATGGGTACCAATGATTTTTTTGTTAACAAACATTTTCTTATAGAGTCGCTTTTACAGTCTTTTTGTAATACCCGACTGCCAGTACAGCGAAGACCAGATAAATCAACGCATAGACACCCATCGCAACTGACGCTGGGAATAGGATGTCGGTGCGGAACAGGAACGAGGCCGCTTGAATGGCAAAGATGGAATGCGCCAAGCCGATCGCTAGCGGAAGCCCGAAAACAAAGGCTTGTTTGCGGATGATGCCGCGCATGATGTCTTTGACAGTGAAGCCGAGTTGACGCAATGTGGCGTAGCTTTGTTTTTCCTGTTCGGCTTCGGTCATTTGCTTGAAGTATAGGATACTGCCGGTCGAAATGAGGAACACCAGCCCTAAAAATCCAGCGATGAATATGAGCAAGCCGTTCGACTGCACAGACTCTTCATAAGACGAGTAATAATCGACGTGAAGACTCGAAGTTTTATACTTGTCCTGTTGGTAGATGGCGGATGCTGCGGCCATATCTTCTTCGGCAATATGGAATCCGTCCATTTGCTGGAGAGCTGCATCCCCGGTTTCACTCGCCAATTGCGCTTTCAACGATTGATAGGTTTCTTCGTTCACCACAATTTGGCTTGTGAAGAAGGACCAATTGAGCACATTGTATGGGGCGATTTCCATAATGGACAAAGTGGTTGGCACTTCGTCTTGGAAGGTGAGGTCGAACGGCAGATCCACCGAATTGAAAAGCGTCGAGACCGATACGTCATGGAAGCTTGCTTCGCCGTTTGCCGGCACATCAACGTCGAGACCAGCTTGCTGCAATTGTTCGCTGCTGAGCACCGCGATGTCTGTTGCCTGTTCTAAAAATGGAGCTGGCTTTTCTTCGAATTCAGCGGGCACGACAAAAGTTTCCACTGCTTCGCGTTGATAGGAAATCCCGTTGACATCGAGTTCCTCGCTGATTTCATCCGCCAGTCCGGCTTCATTTTCAAACATGAAATCAAACGGCATGATCGCCTGCGTTTCCCGCTCTGTTGAATAGTACATGGAATAAGCTGCCGCGGTCATCGTCAAGGTCATCGCCGACAGCACGGTGATGATGGTCAGTGAATTGGCATTGCTTTTCATGCGGTGCATGAGCGGCGCCAACGATAAGCTATTCTCCAGCCCGAGGTGGCCGTTTTTATTACGGCGGATGCGGTACAGCAGCCAACTGATCGTCACCCGGAATATTAAATAAGTACCGAGGATGACAGTAGCCAATACCGCCAGCATATTAAAGAAAATCATCGCATTTAACATGCGCCCCGACAGCCAATAGCCGAATGCAATTAGCCCGATGCCAAGCAATGCCAATATAGCGGAAACGGCGGTCTTCGGCTTGCGAGGATGTTGCCCCTGCTTTTCGGAATTGAATAAAGACAGCAAGGAATTGCGGTACACCGTAAACACCATCTGAATGGTCGTCAACACGAAAATCGCGAGAAAGACGAAGAAGGTTTGTATGACTGCCGCTGTGGAAAACGATACTTCAATAAACGCCTCGTAGCCTATCAGCTTCATGAGCAGCAATAAAAAGACGCGGGACACAAGCATGCCGACTGCAATCCCGACAATCAGCGCCATGATGCCAAGAAGCATGTTCTCGAGGATCAATAGCCTGGCGACGGCGCGCTTGGTCAGCCCGATCAATTGGTATAAGCCGATTTCCCGGCTTCTTCTTTTCAGGAAAATAGCATTGGCGTAGACGATAAAAATGCCGGCGATAACGATCAGCAAAATTCCCGCTACCTGGAATGCGGTGCCCATCGTTCCTGTGCCTTGTTCGGCTACTGCCGCGTCGTGCTGCAAAGTCGCGAACACGAAATACAGCACGACACTGAGGATCAACGCGAAAAAATACAGGTAATAATGCTTGATGTTTTTACGCATGCTGCGTTTGACGAGATCAAAGAGCGTCAACGCTGTCACCCCCGAGCACAGCCTGCACATTCAGGATTTCCTGGAAAAAGGCTTGTCTCGTTTTATCTCCCTTGTACAGCTCTGAATAGACATTGCCGTCTTTGAGAAAAACGACGCGGCTGCAATAACTCGACGCGAGCGGGTCGTGTGTCACCATCATGATGGTCACGCCTTGCTGTTTGTTGACGTCAGCCATCGTCCCGAGAAGCGATGAGGCAGATTTCGAGTCGAGTGCGCCTGTCGGTTCGTCGGCAAACACAAGTGATGGCTGGTTGATGAGCGCGCGGGCTGCCGAGGTGCGCTGCTTTTGCCCGCCTGAAATTTCATGCGGGTATTTATCTGCGAGTGCTTCAATATCAAGGATTTTCGCAATCGACTGGAACTGGGCCTCTGCTGCTTGTTTCTTCATTTTCCCGAGCGATACCGGAAGCAAAATGTTTTCTTTTACCGTCAATGTATCGAGCAAATTATAATCCTGGAAAATGAAGCCCAACTGGTTTCTGCGAAAAGCGGACAGCTCAGCATCTTTCATCTTGGAAATATCGGCGCCGTCGATCAAGATCGTGCCTTCAGTCGCCCGGTCGATAGTGGCGAGAACGTTGAGCAAGGTCGTCTTGCCTGCTCCTGACGCGCCCATGATGCCGACGAATTCCCCTTCCGCTACGCGCAGATCGATGCCTTTCAGCACTTGCTGGACATTGCCGCGCGCACCGAAAGATTTCCGGACATTGTGCGCTTGCAAAACGGTTTGCTTGCTTGTTTTTTGTGTGATTGTTTTATTTTGTGTCGTCATGTTATGGCCTCCCTGTAAACTTCTCCCCTTATCTTACTGCGCAACAATGGCCGGGTCGTTTGATTTGTGTGACAAACCGGGAGGCTAATGTGACGATGATGTCACTTACGGATATGGTCGAAGTCGTTTTCCAGCGGGAAGGCTATTTCCACCTTAGTCCCGTGCCCTGACTGGGAATCTGCTGAGAGCGTGATGCCGATTTTATCCGACACCGTTTTCGCTAAATAAAGCCCAAGCCCTGTCGCTGCGTTATGGAGCCGCCCTGTGCCGCCCGTAAAACCTTTGTCAAAAATGCGCGGCAAGTCGTGTTCCGGGATTCCCGGCCCCTCATCTTTAACCGATAAGATGCTGTGGCCCGTACTGTCTGTGCGCGCTGAAATATGGATCGCGCCGCCTTGCGGGCTGTACTTCACGGCGTTCGACAAAATTTGCCGCAAGACGAAACGGCCCCATTTCTTATCGCTTAGGACGTTTATATCCAACCCGTCCAATTCAATTTCGAGGTCCTTTTCCCTGCACCAAGCCATCAATTCACGGACTTCAGGAGCTACTATGTCTTTTAATATCACCTTATCCACTGCGTAATCGGCCTCTAGAGAAGACAGCCGCGATATGTATAATTGCTGGTCGATCAGTAAGAACAGGCGCAGCCATTCCGCTTCGATCCGCTGCATGCCGGGAGCCGAGCGATTCGAGTCGATCAACAGGCGAATCGCCGTCAGCGGTGCTTTTGCTTCATGGACCCATGCCGCTGTGTAATCTCCTTGGATGAGGTTTTGCTGGCGCAATTCATTTAATTGGGCAGCCATCGTTGCAGCGGCTCCCTGCAGCACTTCGTTCATCTGTTCATTGCGTTTGAACTTCGCTTCCGGCAACAGTTCATGCCAGTCGGCTGCCGCTTCGCCTTCCAAACGCACCAGTTGTCGGCTATAGGCCGTTTCTCTTCTGTAGCGCCAAATGATAAACACTGCAAGTGCGATCATCAATAACGCATTCATATACAGCAGCGATGAAAGTTCCACGGCAAGTCCTGCATCGAGCCACAGCAATATATCCGCAGCCCCCAAAGCTGCAATAAAAAAGAAGATCCAGCTTTTCATATCGTTCACATAAGCCCAAAACATCGAATCCCTCTTTTCTATAAAGTGACGGCTACGTAGCCCAAGCCTTTTTTCGTCAAAATAGCATCGCCGAGTCCCAAATCCGCCAATTTTTGTCGCAGCCGCGTGATGTTGACGGTCAAGGTGTTGTCGTTGACGAACCGCTCGTCGTCCCATAGCTTGCGGATGATCTCGTCGCGGGAGACGATTTCATCTTTCGCTTCGACGAGCACCGTTAAAATGAAAAACTCATTTTTCGTCAGTTCAGCTTCTTTGCCGCCGAGCCGGATGATGCCGCGCTTCAGATCGATCATAGCCCCGTTCCATTCCAACACGTCTGAAGTTTCTTCGCCGTATGAATACACCCGCCTTAACGTCGCCTGGATCTTCGCCAGCAACACATCCGAATGAAACGGCTTTTGGACATAATCATCTGCGCCCATCTGCATCGACATGACCATGTCCATCGGGTGGTCCCGCGAAGACAGGAAAATGATCGGCACTTTCGAAATCGCCCGGATTTCACGGCACCAATGAAAGCCGTCATACACCGGCAATTGGATGTCCATGATGACTAATTGCGGCTGCTCAGTCATAAAACTGCCCAGGACATCGTCGAAAGATCCAGGGCCGACCACTTGCATCCCCCATTTGCCCAAGCTTTCCTTCAACGATTGGAAAATCGCCTGATCGTCTTCCACGATGAAAATCTTCATGTCCATTTCCGCGCACTTCCTTTCGTTCCGATTGTTTCCTTCATTCTAATGGAAATTCGAATGGACAGGAAATGAGAACCCAAAAACGGTCTGCTTACTATCGCAAAAACAAGCTCTGTCTTATTTTCTGCTAAGCCTCTTATTCTATTCATAAAAAAAGACCGGAAATGAACTTCATTCCCTGTCTTTTCTATGTGGTTCTATTGGAGAACTACTGGCCAAAAAGCCGCCGCTCCAACACTCACCATACGTCAGTTTCCAAATTCTATACTTATGCGCAAGCGATTCCGCTAAGCTATTTCACCGCCAGCCAAATCTGGTTGGATGAATCGTCTTTATACGAATCGGGATCTGTGTAAGCTTCAATAGCTGGGATATCAGCTACTTCATAGCCATTGGAGGGGATCCATTCTGTGTAGATTTGGTTCCACGCTTCGGGCATTGCGATCGGGGCGGATCCTCGCACTTCAAAAATAGCCCATTTGGATTTCGGCACCGTGAATTCACGGAAATCGGCCGGTGCTTTACCGGCATGCTCCACCGCAATCCAATAATCGACTGTATTCTTCTCTTCGTTATAGTTATCGGTGATTCCGAGCAAACCTTTGATTTCACCGTTCATTAGCTCCGCCAATTCGCCAGATGTTCCATTAGCATTGACCTCCATCCAAAATTCGGCAACTCCGTTCACTTCACCGGTTTCGCCACACGGACATTCCCGTTTGATTCCAACGACTTGAAACGCATCTCTTTCAACGATTTGATAGTTCATTGGCTTGGCTCCTTTCAACTTCACTTGAATCATTAAACGGTTATGCGATTGCAATGCCCCCCCTCCCTTTTCGCGCCTCACTCGGACTGAGTCCATGCTGTTTGCGGAATGCTTTTGTGAATGCTTCCGGTGATTCATAGCCGTAGCGATACGCGATATCGATGATTTTATGATCGGTGTTGAGCAATTGTTGGGCAGCTAATGTCAGACGGCGGCGACGCAGATATTCCCCGACGGAGATATCGGTCATGATCAAGAACATGCGTTGAAAATGGAACGGAGAGATATTTGCCTGTTTTGCGATTGCCTCGATGGATAGCTCATTCAGCAAATTCGCCTCCATATAGTCGATCGCTTTTTGCAAAGACTGCGCCAAAGCCATGCTTTCAACTCCTTACTTGAATAATAACCGGGCGGCGGTTCGGTTTCCTGTCATTTTGTGCGCTGTTTGGACAGCTTTTATCTGCTGACCCAAGACTGACGCAAGGCTTTAAAGATTCCTCAATCAGCGCCCTGCCTATTTACTTTGTAATAAACCTCCATTTGCTCATCCGTCTCAATCGCCCGGATTTTTTCCAAATGAATCTCCAGATCTTCCAGGTGTTCGAACATGCGGGTTCCTGTCCCGAGCAGCAACGGGGCGAGGGCAATTTGCAATTCGTCCACCAGATCCGCACGCAATGCTTGCTGGCCGACATCGGCACCGAGTATGACGACATCCCGCTCTCCTGCGGCTGCTTTTGCTTTACGGACGGCGGATTCGATGCCATCGGTCACGAACGTAATGGTCAAGTGGTCGTTTTCTTTTGGGTGCTTGGCCGGCGGATGATGCGTCAGGACAAAAATAGGCACTTGGAATTCATAATCGTCGGCGTAGGCGTCCGGGTCGTCCGTCATGTCGTAAGTTCGCCGGCCCATCACGACCGCTCCTGTATTCGCCATCACTTCGTTGATCTCATCATTGGGCTTGAAACTTTTGTAAAGCTTGTCGAGTTTTCCATTCCGGTCGCTGATGAACCCATCGAGTGAAGTGATCATTCCAAAACAGACTTTTGCCATATTGCCTCCTCCTATTCTTTTAGGAATTCTTTGGCTATCGTTGTTACTAATTCCTCCTATCGCGGCATTCTCCTTCTTCACGAAAAAAAGAGAAAAACTTCAATTGAAGTCTTTCTCTTTCGAAATTGATATCATCCGATAATGACGCGTTCTTTTGGATAATGAAAAGCTTCCCGGATTACTTTGCCTCTGATGAGGAATAAAAAGGAGAAAATACCGATACGGCCGACGAACATCAAAAAGATGATGATGCCTTTACCCGCCGTGCTGAGATCGGCAGTGATCCCCATCGACAGCCCTGTCGTCCCAAATGCTGAGGATACTTCAAAAACAATGGGCAGAATGGGAAACGGTTCGATATAAGTCAACGCAATCACTGCAGCTGTACAAAGCATTGCTGCTGTAGTGATAACGATAAACGAGCGAATGATATCATCGTTATCCAGTTCTCTGCCGAATACCTTCACTCCACTTCTGCCTTTGGCAAAATTATAAATTGCCAATAGCATGATCGCAAAAGTTGTGGTCCGGATTCCCCCGCCCACACTACTCGGTGAAGCCCCGATAAACATTAAAGCGCAGAACAATATTAATGTCGGGTCGGAAAGCTCGCTGACATCCATTGTTGCCAACCCGCCATTTCGAGTAGTTACCGATTGGAAAAGACTATAGAAGATTTGCTCATGCCAGGATTTATCTGCCAGGAAATTGCCTTGTTCCAACAACAGCATCGCTATAGCCCCTACTGCAATCAATGCAAAAAAGGTTGTTACAGTCAGCTTTGTAAAAAGCGAGAAGCTATTGCTGCGCTTGCCCCTTGTATGATCGCCTTTCAAAAAATCCTGTAATTCAATCAACACCGGAAACCCGATGGCGCCTAGGATCAATAAAGACATATTTATGGTCTGGACAAAATAATCATTGGAAAACTGAACAAGCGAAGTGCCCGTGATGTCAAATCCTGCATTGGTCGTTGCACTAATTGCACCAAAATAGCCCTGCAACAACGCTTCTTGCCATGTATCAAAATAATTCAGGAAATAAATGCTGAGGATGATGGTCCCGATTAACTCAATGAAGAGGATAGTTCTAAGAATCTTAAGTAATAATTTCACCAGCCCCGACATGGACAATTGATTTTGATCGATTTGAATCAATTGCCGCTCCCGCAAGCCTATTCTTCTCCGGAAGATGACCCAGATAAATGTTCCGAGTGTCATGATTCCAATGCCTCCGAATTGCAAAACAAACGTCAACGCAATGATGCCGGCCGTATTGAATGTATCCGGCGTCGAGACCACGCCGAGACCCGTTACACTGATGGCACTAACTGTCGTAAATAATAGATCGATAAAGGTCAATTCCACACCTTCATCATGAAAGAAAGGAAAACTCAATAATATTAAGGAGAAAATAACCGCCAAAACATAATACAATACAATCAATTGAATTGCCGAGAAATGGGCCCACTTTGAAACCAAGTTGAAAAACTTCACTGCTGTTGCTCCATTCTGTATCAAATCTACGTACGCTCTTTAATCTTTTACACCCTTAAATTACTAAACTCCTTTTTCCTCAAAACGTTTCAGGTCTTCTCGGTGGCCCATCACCACAAGAATGTCATCTAACTTTATCAAGTCATCCGGCATCGGCGCCACGTTCACTTCGTCCCCTCGCTTGATCGCGAGGATCGTGCATTGGTATCGCGCCCGGATATCCAGCTCCAACAAACTTTGGTCCATGAGTTTTTTCGAAGCTACCAATTCCACGATGCTATAGTCTTCCGATAAATCGATATAATCCACAACTTTTTCCGAATCCATGTGATGGGCGATGCGGATGCCCATCTCTTTTTCCGGCTGGATGACGCGGTCCGCCCCCACCTTTTCAAGGATCATCTGGTGCTGCAGGTCTTTTGCTTTAACCCACACAAGCGGGATGCCGATTTCCTTAAGCATCAAGGTACACAACACGCTCGTCTGCATATTTTCCCCGATTGCCACGACCGCATGTTCAAAGTTCCGCACGCCAAGCTCCCTCAAGCTTGCTTCGTCTGTTGCATTCGCTACGGCCGCATGGGAAGAAAAATTCCTCATCAAGTCTACGCGTTCCGGCGATGAATCGATTGCCATGACGTCATGGCCCAGCTTAAACAGCTCTTTGCAGATGCTGCTGCCAAACCTCCCAAGGCCGATTACAATAAATTGCTTTTTCAAGTTATGTCCTCATTTCTATAATTCCTAAAAAATTAGATTCAAGCTTGTTGTGCTGCTGATGATGTTGCTCACTATTAATTTCAGCTTTTTAAAACCCCTCAATCCTTATGTTCAATTGACTAAAATCTACATCTGTTGAGTAGTATTGTCAATATTAACAATAGGAAGTTATCTCGTTCAGTCAAGAACTAACCCGCAAGAAAAAGACACCATTTTCCCTACTCAAAATAATGGGAATGGTGTCTTCTATCGATGGTTAATATATTATCTGTATAAAAGTGTCAGGCAAACTAATCATGCTGCCTTTTCATATATATTTCGATTTCTATGGCTATTCAGCTGCACGTTTTTTCACTCTGCAGCTGGCACTTTTGCTGTCGTTGCTTACACATTATTTTACTGTTTGTATATTCAATCAAATAAAACATCAATCGCTTATTTCCACTAAACTGCTGCGGACATTTCCACAACTGATGGAAAACTTCTGTTAGGACGCGCTCGCATTCCGCTTGGTCGTTAAATTTCCGGTAACAGACTTTCCAAAGCAATAAATAGTATTCATCATATATCAATTCCAAGGCGGCTTTGTCTCTAAACTTCAGTCTTTCCAACAATTGTCCATCCGTAGTCATTTAGCACCTCTCTCTTCTTATTCAAAATACCCATAAAAAGAGAAACAAAACCCTATATTCATTATAATATTAGGATAATTAATTGCGCTTCCATAACAAAAAGGATCGGCACCATTCATCAGTGCCGATCCTTTGCTCTCCATTATTCGTTTATGGCTGGACAGGATTCTCCAAACCTTTGTGAATCGTGACTTGATGCGGAAAAGGAATTTCGATATTGTGAGCATCCAGTGCTTCCTTGATGGATTTGCGCAGCTCTCGTTCCACTCCCCATTGCTCTCCGCTTTTTGCCTTGGCAATGATGCGCAGGGTGACATCTGATGCCCCGAACGCCTGGACGCCGATGACATCCGGCCCTTCAACGATGGCAGCATTGTCTTTCCCAACTTTTTCGCATACTGTTTTCAGCACAGCCATTGCTTCATCGATGTTTTCGTCATACGATACGCCAATATCCACGAGGGCACGCATATTCCCGCGCGAATGATTGCTGACGGTTGTGATATCGCGGTTTGGAATGAAATTCAAAGTCCCGTCAAAGCTGCGGATTTGGGTCGTCCGCAACCCGACTGATTCGACTACGCCATCAATGGCGCTAACCGTTACATAATCGTTGACGTCAATTTGTTTCTCCAACAATAGGAAGAAGCCCGTGACCACGTCGCTGACAAGGCCCTGTGCGCCGAAACCGATTGCCAGGCCGACGATCCCCGCGCCAGCAATGAGGCTGGCGACAGAAAGCCCGAAGATATTGAACAAAGTCGCGACCAAAATAAAAATCAAAACATACGAGAAGACGTTTTCAGACAACGCGCGAAGCGTCAATGCGCGTCCATTGGTCACGTCGCCTTTTTTCGTCAAGCGGTCAAATGAACGGTTGATCAACTTTTTCCCAATCGCCCGGACAATCGCAAATGCGATTAAAATCCCGATGACTTGAGCGGCAATAACCCCCGCTTTAACTAATAAATTTCCCCAGTCAATATCAATAAAATCAAACAAACAATCATTCCTTTCACGTTCCTGCGCTGCATTTAATAAACTCTAAACGACACAGCTTCTATGTATTTACCTGTCTCTTTATAACATATATCAGGGTCTCATTTCATTCTTGCAACCTGAACTTGCATTATTTATATAGACATTTTATTTTTTCCATATTGGAACGCTTACATTTCCAAAAGAGGTTTCACTCTAGTTTCAGGTGGTAGATAAAGGGAGAAACTAACTATTCCCAATCTAAGGAGAGATAAAAATGGCGAATATCCCAAATCCTAGAACGCAATATACAACGGAAGATTTTCCGAAACAATATCAGGAAGCCCCTGGCGTACAAAACCAAATGACCCCTGTGCCGGACTGTGGCGAGAAGACGTATAAAGGCTCTGGCAAGCTCGAGGGCCGCAAAGCTTTAGTTACCGGCGGTGATTCCGGAATCGGGCGTGCTGCAGCTATCGCTTACGCAAGAGAAGGCGCAGACGTGGCGATCAACTACTTGCCAGCAGAGCAATCCGATGCGGATGAAGTGAAACAATTGATCGAAGCAGAAGGCCGCAAAGCCGTTTTGATTCCCGGCGACTTGAGCAACGAAGCGTTCAACAAGGAAATGGTTGAAAAAGCGAACACTGAACTTGGCGGATTGGACATTTTGGCACTCGTTGCCGGCAAGCAGCAAGCTGTTAAAGACATCGCTGACCTTCCGACAGAACAGCTTGAAAAAACATTCCAAGTCAATGTCTATTCTATGTACTGGACTGTGAAAGCGGCTCTTCCACATCTCCCAGAAGGCGCGTCGATCGTCACGACAAGCTCAGTCGAAGGATTTGACCCGAGCCCGATGCTGCTTGATTACGCCGCGACAAAATTTGCAATCATCGGTTTCACGAAATCCTTGTCCAAGCAATTGGCGGACAAAGGCATTCGCGTTAACTCCGTTGCACCAGGCCCAATCTGGACAGCGCTTCAAATTTCCGGCGGACAGCCGCAGGAAAACATTCCGGAATTCGGTAAAGGGACACCGGAAACGCCAATCGGCCGCGCAGGCCAACCGGCAGAACTTGCTTCTGTTTACGTATTCCTGGCTTCCATCGAATCCAGCTATGTCACTGGACAAATCTACAGCATCACAGGCGGCATGACGACTGCATAAGTTGATATTTCAAAAAGCGTGGGGCACCGATTGAATCAGTGCCCCACGCTTTTTTCATTGAATATTTTTCAACCAGGTCATTAGGCGTAAAATCTCGAAAGGCTCAGCCCATGTGATAACAAAAAGGATGACGAAGAAAACTGAGAGCGACCAAACCTTCAATTGGCCCGGCTCTCTTTTCAATATAGCAATGAACACGGCACCCGCTGCTGCAAATAACAGCAGGAAACCAGCGAGCGCAAGCGGCTCAGAATACCTGGACATCAGCCGGTTGAATATGAGCAATAGACTCCCTAAAAAGATGAGTCCCATTGAATATTTACCGAACATCTCGTCTCCTCCTTTTTCAAGAAAGCTCGCTGTTAATCATCATGGCGCAAAGCCGTAGTAGAACAGGATATGTGCATAAAATCCGACGAATGCGACTACCAAAGTCACCAGGATAAATAACACCATCATGATGATTTTTGAAATTTTGCCGATATCAAGCCGCCATACGCCTTTATAGACCTGCACCCACAGCGCAACGACGAATGGAACAACCATTAATGGATAGAAAATAGCGAGGCCGTTCCCAAAGATATCGAAATAATCTCGGTTCACACTGTCGCTGGTCCTGAAATAACGGCTCATGCCAAAAAAGAACGCCAGAAACGATAGTTGAACCACGACACCATAGATGAATAGTGGAATTCTGAATTTCCCCAAGTTTCGCAACATCCACAAGACCAAGCAGTACAGGATGGCTATTAGAATAGCTATGTAAAAACTGAATGGATAGAAAATAAGCGCGCCCCCTTTTTTGATTATTGTTGATTCAACAAAAACCTTCTGTGTAAAAGCTTGCCGGAATAAGGCTTGATTCGATTAATTGTCTTCTGTACTGAATTTTTTGTAGCCGTCCCAATCGTAAATAACTTCGTGTTCTTCCCCGTTCACTGTGTAGTTGATCTTGGCAGCACGATGGGGATCCTCAGATACTTCGCCGAGCCTCAATTTGAGAACGATGCGCCCTGTCCCGTCAACTTCATAGCCGTTGACGTCTTCCACCGCGCCAATCTCATGCCCTTCGTCGTAAACTCCGACTTGCTTCAGCGGATCGGCCCCGTGCGCTTCATAGGCAATGCCGTCTTCCTCAAATGAAACCGGTTCACCCTGTTCTTTCACTAAGTCAAAAGAATTGATGGTAGCAGGGTTTTCCCCTGTCCATTCTATTTCGTGAATCATGGAATACGTGGTATCCGCTTCAATAGAGTCTACGTATATATTGTCCAACAGAAATTCTCCGCTTTCTTCCTGTGCGTCTTGTTCCGAATCGCTGCAGGCAGTCAATGAAAGAATTAGTACTGAGGCGAATAAGGCTGTGGATTTTCCCATGGCACTCAACTCCTTAACTTAAAGGTTCAAATGGCTAATCCAAAAAATGCAAGCTACCAAAGCGGCTCTTCATCATCAGTCAATTCGACTAAAACTGGATAACTAGCAATAATCACAAAGAAACTGGCGACCAATAGAATTAATATAGTAGCGAACGAAAGATCAGATAAAACCCCGAAAAGCATAACCAGTGGTGTTAGAAAATTTAAAAGACCGGCTCTTTTTTTCGACGGCGTAGTAAGAAATTACTTTTTTCCGCAGTACGGGCAAATCATTCCCGTATCCAATGTAAACATCTTTTTGACGGTCTGCTTCCAGCCCCATTGTTGATGGCAGTTTTGACAAATCGGCATGGACTCCCCCAGTCAGTTATTTGTTTAATTCACACTCTTTAAGACCTTGTCCTTATTAGACTAACAGAGATAACCAAAAATTCCCACGATATAAATACCAATTAACTGGGTTTCACTCTTTGAGTAAAGAGCTCTCCCGAATCTATCTTCACTAAAAAAAGAGCAAGAACTGGATGCCAGTTCTTGCTCTCAGAGTGTTGAAGAAGTCTATTAATTCGTTACGAATTAGAATGGAATCATTTTTTCTACATTCAACAATCAACGATTTCTTTAAGTATTTGGAGAAGTGTTCGCTCGTAACCCCGTCTGCTCAATAATGCTGCGCATTACTTTCGCAAAGATAAGTTCTTCCGTAGGTCGACCTTATCTTTCCTGTGGAATAGCGAGACGACCGAGACCCCGCAAGGCGCAAAGCGGCTGAGGAGGCTTGGGCGCGAGCCCACGGAAAGCGAGCGATAAGCTTCGGAAAATACGATTTCTTACCTTTCTCGACAGCCTGAAAGCAAGAACTGGATGCCAGTTCTTGCTCTTGAAGCTCTTAATTCATATAGCGATGTTTTCTCAAGCTGTTCAAATTGGCGATTTCCTGCAGGAGTTCTTCCCCGATATTCGTCTCCCGCACCTTTTTGCGCTCGAGTTCTTCGTCGACCAATCGTTTGATCGACAAGACGTCGGTCCCGTTTTGCAATACCTCTTCCTTGGAATTGAAGCGCTGGTGGGCGACGAGCTGCATGCCGTAAGAGTTGTACAACAGCGTATAGCCGGCGATTCCCGTCGTTGACTGATAGGCTTTCGAAAACCCTCCGTCGATGACGATCATTTTGCCGTTCGCTTTAATCGGGTCTTCGCCGTCCCGTTCCTTGACCGGTGTATGCCCATTGATGATGCGGCCGTGGTCGGGATTCAAATCGAATTCCGCGAGCATTTTGCGGCACATGTCTTCGTCTTCACGCAAATGGTAATACGGGTTTTTCCGTTCTTTATGCGTTTCTTTGTCTTTGATGAAATAACGTTCGAACGTCGTCATTTCGCGTTTGCCGAACAGCGAGGAATTCTCGCCTGTCCATTGGTACCACACCATGTCAGTCGCGAAATCATCGGTCTCTTCCGGATGCGCGAATGCATAGCGGGTATATTCTTCGAACACATCGAGCAGTTCCCGTCCGGCGTAGCTTTCGCCTTCAATTTCCATTTGCTTCATATCGCCGTTCTCTTCGAGCGGGATGCAGCCATGGATCAGCAGATTGCCGTTGTATTGGAGATACAGCCTGCCTTTTTTCATGAGGAAATTCATGTGCCGCGACAGTTTCTCGGAATGCTGGATGGAGAACAGCAATTTATCGATCACTTGCTGCTCTTCGTCGAGCAAGCGGTCGGGATGTTCCGGATCGATTGTGGCAAAGCACGTGTTCTCAAGCGGATAGGTTTTGCCGTGGATCGTCGCTTCCTTTTTATCGTAATCGACTTTCTCCAAGAGCAAGCGGTCTTCCATGGCGAAGCAGGTGCGCCGTTTGATGATCGGGCTTTCGAGCTTGAACTGGATGATCGAAATCGCCTGGTGGATTTTCGTGATCTGCAGTTGTTCCTGCTCCGTCAATTGTTCATCTGAAATGCGCTTCGGATGGAATGCCGGATTGTCTTCGTAATATTTCTCCGCCAAATTCAACAGCGGGCGCAAATTGATGCCATAGACATCCTCGATGATGTCCAGGTTGTTATAGCGTGCACAGATGCGGATGATATTCGCGAGGCAGACTTTGGAGCCGGAATAGGCGCCGATCCACAGGACATCGTGGTTGCCCCATTGGATGTCGACGGAATGGTAATCAATAAGCGTGTCCATAATCTTGTGCGGATCCGGGCCCCGGTCGTAAATATCGCCGACGACGTGCAGATGGTCGACAGTCAGCCGCTGCATCGTATAGGCGAGACTGACAATCAGCTTATCCACTTGTCCGAGTGAAATAATCTGCTCGAGCATTTTCGCGTAATATTCTTTCTTGTTGGTGAACTCGTCCGTTTTGTATAGAAGCTCTTCAATAATGTAGATGAACTGCTTCGGCAAGGCTTTGCGCAATTTGGAGCGTGTGTATTTGGATGAAGCGTAAGCTACCAACTTGAGCAGCCGCTCAATCGTTTCGATATACCATTCCTTCAGCTCTTGCTTGCTGCTGAAATGGCTCTTGATCAGGCTCAATTTTTCTTCCGGGTAATAGACGAGCGTCGCGAATTCATTGAGCTCTTCTTCTCCCATCTCCCCCTCGAACAAATCCCTGATTTTCACTTTGACGTTGCCGGAGCCGTTGCGCAACACGTGCTGGAATGCCTGGTATTCGCCGTGGAGATCGCTGACGAAATGTTCCGTCCCTTTCGGCAAATTCAAGATGGCTTCCAGGTTGATGATCTCTGTCGCCACTTTTTCTTCGCTATCGTATTTTTCTGCTAGTAGATCCAAGTATTTTGAACTGATCATACGGCACCCTCCTCCAAGTAATCTGTCTTAATCGAATTCAATTGAAAGCAAATTCCCGTAAAGCGGACTTATTAAACAAGCTTACGGAAGGAACTTCTCTATATTCCCAGTCTATAGCAGTTTCCGCGAAGGCTCTAGTATTAATTGAAGGACAGTAGAAAATTGGAAGACAGCAAAAAAGCTGTGCTTTGCACATTTCGAGTGCAAGGCACAGCTTTTTAGATAGTCATCCATTCTTATTCGAATGCGGCTTGAAGCACTTTTTGGTGTTCTGCCCCTCCTAAATTCTTATTTACTACCCGGTCCGCTTTCATGTCCAATTCATCTTCGAGCAAATTGACCGGCCGTTGATGCCCGATTAACACCAGTTCGGACCAGCCGTATTCTTTGCGCAATTTTGCGAGTTCGGCGGAAAGCTCCCGGTAAAACCTGCGGATCTGTTTTTCTTTTCGGCTGTCGAATTGGTCGACTTGGCTGCTCGATGAAGCTTGGCCTTTAGCGCTTCTTCCCTGGTGTCTACGCCAGTCATCGGTATCCAAATCCAATTCGAATACCCAGCTATCGTCAATTTCTCCCAAGCTGGAATTGTGTACCGTAACGGTTTCCGTTTGCGCAACCACGATGCCGGTCTGCGGAAATTTGCGGTCCAGAGCTTCCAATTGGGAGGTGCTGGCAGAGTCGCCGTAAACAAATTCGTTGTCGACATCCAATTGCAGGAAATGCACTTCAAAAAGTCCGTCGCTGCCTTCCGCAAAAACAATGAGGCTCCGCAGCATACGCGGTTCGCTATGTTTCAGCTCCTGTTCGACTTTACCCTTTAGCTCTTGAAAGGCCTTGTGTTTTTCAGCGTCTCCTTCCACTTGCTGTTCAAGTTGCTTGAATCCGTTTTTCAGATGGGTTTTCCATTGGCTTCGCTCTTCCGGCTTGGTGCTTAAATAAATCGACAAGACGCCAGCTTCGGAATTTTCAAGGTTTTTCAGCTGGTTGATTTCTGTAGATAGCCCCACTTGAATCCCTCCTTCATGATGTCCCGAACTTCGCCTGGCTCACAGTTCCTCATCGGTTCTCGTCACTTTGCCGCCCAGTTCGTCCACCAATCCATCCAGCACGGATTCTTCGTATTCTTTTCCGATTGCAATGATGCCCGTTGTCCCAAGTTCAATATTGCCAATGGTCTTTTTGAACAATTCTTCAGTGGATTTCATTCTTTTCAATTCCTTGCTGGTTCCGATCATGCCGCCCGTCAACGTACCGAAAAGCACGCCGAACGGCCCTCCCAAAATCCCAACAGCCATCCCGATCAACGCGCCTTTGGTGGCTTTGTTCGATCTGGATAAATCAGCCGCATCTTTAAAAGCGAACGACCCGTTTTCTTCCCGCTCGATCACGACAATCTGCTGCAGCTCGAGCTGGCCTTCCACATGATATTGCTTCAGCTGGCTGAATAATTGATACGCCTTCAAATTGTCTTCAAATGACAAGGTGATGATGTGATAATGCTCAGACTTCTTTCTGGCCATCGATATCTCCTCCATTTTTTAATTTTCGGCGGCAGCAGTAGCTCAATCAGTAAATAAATGATGCCAATATCCCAGTAAGGAAGACAGAAGTGATCGTTACGGTCGAAAAGCCGGCAACAACCATTTTCGGCAAAATCTCGTCTTCGATGATTTGTATTTCATCTTCCGTTTCGCCGATATTTTTGGCTGCTTCCTCACTCAAGATCAAGGTCCCCGGGAATCCGTATAGCGAAGACAAGCCGATTGCAACGGCCATCGGGTACGTATAGCCCAAAAATTTCCCTGCCAGCATCGCAAACAGCACAATACCGATGACGCCGAGACTAAACGCGATCAATAGCGGCACCAATAACTCCACCAGGTCTGCAAATGAAGTCGTTGCAAGCGGCCCGAAAATAATCAAAAGAATCGCCAGCATCATCAAACCGTACGCATCGATGCCATTTAAGACATTTGGCTTCAAGACGCCGGTTGCCCGCAGCGCAATCCCCAGCAGCAACGCGATAACAAAGGTGTTCAACCAGCCATTCGTCAGCCCGCTCAAAAACATGGCAAGAATTACAACGAGCCCGACCACACAGAGAGTTCCTGCCGTCGTCTGGAAGGCTTCTGGCAAGATTGTCTCTTTGACATCCGTCTGCTCTTCTTCCACGGCGGCTTTTCGTGTAATGCTGCCGTCACGCACGCCGTCCCGGATCCGCATCGCCTCTTTACGTAAAATGATGGAGGTAAGCGGAAAGCCGATGAGCCCTTGCAAGGCAGCAATCAACACCGGGAATACAGCGACCGAGATTAACCCTGCGTTCAAGGCCTGTTCTTGGACGATGATGACTGAAATGGTCCCGCCGCTAATCGCTGCGATTGCACTCAGCACATAATTCGTGTCCAGCAGCAGCCTGCCGATGGTGAACAACATGATGGCGATCCCAAGGACGGCGGAGACGCCGATCAGGAACGTCCGCCATTGCCGCTTGAATTCATCCAAGCTGATCAAGGTGCCCAAATGGACGATGATCATGCCGACAACGGTCTGGCCAAGCGGCAGCAAAGCAGAGGTCGGCAATAAATCTTCCGGAAATAAATTGGTCTTGAATCCGATCAGGAAAATAATCGAGGCGACGAATAGCGACGACAACAAGGCTTTCGTTTTCTTGGAGATGTAATCACTGACTGTCCAGATGAGCATGATAAGGGTAAAGGCGATGATCGGTGTCATGCTGATTCCTCCCTTTTACACAGCAGATAGATCATTGAAAGCCCTTGGATGGCCGCAGAAGTTGAAAGGAGTATTGCTGGCATTCGTTTCTTCGATTCTATTCGCCTGATTCAGCATGGAAAGCAGGCATCCCTTTTACCAATTGCAACGCAAATTCCACCGCATGCTCGAATTCATCAACCGGAATATATTCTTCGACTGTATGAATATTTTCGTAGCCAATAGACACATTGACCACGGCTTTTCCTTTTTCATTAAAAACATTGGCATCGGTTCCGCCGCCGCTCCCCTCAAAACGCGCTTCACGCCCTAAAGGCTCTAGGCTGCGCTTGGCATGGGCGAGCAGTGGGTGAGCTGGGTCAAATTGATAACCCGTGATCAACTGCGTCGCTTGAAAGTCGAGCTGCGCCCCTGAACGCTCCATTTCCTCTTCGAGCGCTTGTCGCATCGCTTCCACTTGAGCCAGGCATTTCTGATGATTGAGAGAACGCACTTCCGCGATCATTTCCATATGATCCATGACGATGTTCATCGCAGTCCCGCCATGAACCTGGCCGATATTGGCTGTCGTCTCGTCATCAATGCGGCCAAGCTTCATCCGTACGATTGCTTTTGACGCGACTTCGATGGCGGAAATTCCTTTTTCCGGTTCCAACCCAGCGTGCGCCGCTTTGCCCGTCACACTGATATTGAGGCGCTGCATGGTCGGGCTTGCGGTGATGATGCCCCCGACCGGGCCGCCATTATCCAGCACATACCCGTACCGAGCTTGCAATTGATCCATATCCACTGCTTTCGCACCAAGCAAGCCTACTTCTTCACCAGGCGTCAAGATAAACTCAAGCGGGCCATGTTGGATATTTTGTTCTTTCAAGCGCTTGATCAGCTCGAGCATGATTGCGATGCCAGCCTTGTCATCGGCTCCCAAAATCGTCGTCTGGTTAGATTCGACGCGGCCATTTTTCTCGATCGGCTGAATCCCTCGGCCGGGAGATACTGTATCGATATGGGACGAGAAAAACAACGGCTCGATGGAAGCATCCCCGTCGAGGCGGGCGATGAAATTATTGGCGCCAAGCCCGGTCTGCACTACCGTGTCGTCTTCCCAAATGTCCAAGCCAAGACCTTTAAATCTTTGCATCAAGTCCTTTTGAAATGCTCCTTCCGCAAACGATTCCGAGTCGAGGCGGACAAGCGACTTGAATTCCTCGACTAAACGTTCTGTAGACATGGTTGTCCCTCCTGTTCATGATGCCGCTATTCAATTTTTCCTGAAAACGGATGACCGCGTTGGATGGGCTGCTTATTGACTGAGGACAGTGCTGAAATTTTACTTGCGATTTATGCATGCAAAAATGCGCCCGCGCGGAAAATGACCGCATTTTCTATTTTGGGGCTCTGGTGTCTGCTTGAACCCATTTGCACTTTGGTTGAAGAATTATGTATTTATTTTGATGCGCTAAGCTATGCCCTATAGGAAGTGAAACGAAGAGTATTTTGTGAGGGAAGGTACATTGAGATGGGAAAATCTACAGTGGGCTTGGTTAAATAAAAATGAATGTAAAAAAATTGAACAAAGAAGAGTCTAATTATTCTCATATCTTTATACAAAATTGGGTTTTATCTAATGAAATATAACTAGGAAAAATAACATAACCTTAGTTACCCGATTATTCAGAAAAATAATCCACTTTTTAGCTAGAAAAAAATTTTTTATGCTCAATCTTCAAATTTTTGAATCATAAATTTTTCATTACTGAGAGTCTAGCGTGATCGGGCCATTTACGGGTAAGGAGGAATAACAGGAATCAACATTTAATGGAAAGGACTTGTTATGACACAATCTCTTATCAGCTTGCTCATTCTCGGTTTTATCGTGATAACTCATATTCTAGTTTGGAAATGGGCCGCCTATATTCAAGAAAAATATGCCGACGATGCCAGGAAGAGGCGCATTGCTGGGGGCATCCTTTTTATGTCCCTTGCGGCATTGTTCGGTTTGTCCGCGCTCTTTCTCATACAATCTTCTTTTTAAACATCGCCAAATCAAGAAAGGATAGGATAAGACGTGATACAGCTTTTTATTTCATTGGGACTTTTAGGATTTATCATTATGACTCACTTTCTGGTCAGCAAATGGGCTCAATATTTTCACGAGCAACACGGCAACGATCCGCAGCAAACACGAAAAGGCATTTTGATGATTACGCTTCCCTTGCTAGCTGTTTTGGCGATTGCGGCTTTGTTTTTGTTTCAAACTTCTCAATAACTGTCACGTAAAAGCTTTAATAGGTATATAGTTACTATTTTAATGCAACATACTGGAATTATAATAAGAAAAAAACTGAAAAAGGCAAACTTACCTGAAAAGGAAGGACGCAAAGCCATGAGCCTACCCACTGCTTACGCAGTGCACGGTCGTCAGGTTGCCAGGCACCCGTTCTGTGGGCCTCGGCTAACAGAATGGAGGAAAAGAATATGTTGAAGAAAGCGGCGATGTTGATGTTCGCAATGTCTCTCATGCTGACAGCGTTCAGCCATGCAGAAAATGTACAGGCAAGCGGCGATACGCCTGATACCCGTGCCACTTGGCTATGGAACCCATGGATGTTCGTGGAAGATGAAGGGGCAGTACTCACTTTTCTCGAAAACAAAAACGTCAATAAAGTCTACGTTCAAATCGACCGTGACATTCCTAAAAATACGTACCGCAGCTTTGTCGCGCAAGCGCACGCACGCGGCATGGCTGTATTCGCACTCGACGGAGCACCAGCCTGGGTTGCGCCAAAAGGTTATACAAACCAGAACATGTTGATGAACTGGCTGGGCACTTACCAAAGCGGGTCGACGGAGCAGGCGAGTTTTGATGGTATCCACTTGGATGTGGAGCCTTATTTGTACAGCGGCTGGAATTCGAATCGCGCTGCTACAGTGAAGTCCTATCAATCGCTTCTGCAAAGAGCGGTCGTCAGCTCATCTCAACTGAACTTGCCGCTTGAAGCCGACATGCCTTTTTGGTTCGACGAGATTCCTTACAAAAATACCTTCGGCAGCGGATTATTGGCTGAGTGGGTCATTGCAAATACGGACGGAGTCACACTGATGGCTTACCGGGATTCAGCCCCGATGATCATCGAAATCGTCAAAAATGAAATCGCCATGGCCGAAAAGTATGGCAAGAATGTAGTAGTGGGAGTGGAAACAGGTGTTACCGATGAAGGCAGCATCATCACCTTCGCCGAAGAAGGCGAAGCGTTCATGAATGTTCAGCTTGCTGAAGTGGCGGCTCATTACTCAGGACACTCTTCCTATGAAGGAAATGCCATTCATCATGTTGGCAGCTGGATGACGCTCAAGCCTTGAAAAGAACGGACACTTCTCCTGATCTTTGGAAGTGTCTTTTTATTTTTCATCGGCCTGTTGCGGAAACAGCGTGACTGAACAATGTCATTGGATAGCCATGTTTCAGAGAGTAAATTACTTACCTGGAAGCTGATTGATGTTATTCTATAAGTGGAAAATATTATCTATTAAACTATTCTATTGGCATATTACGGAATATCATTTGCCAGTCTAAAACTCTACATATCGTCCCACATCAATTTCGGGACATTCTTCGAAGGATGGTGAAAGAACTTGGCCCAAACAGATTATAAAGCTTTACTTGCCAGTCGAATGGAAAGGGATTTTTCGAAATGGGCTGCTCAAGGTGAAATCCAAGAGCGTGAAGTCTACCGATTTTTGCATACCATGAAAGGCACCGCTGGGACGATCGGCATGATGGAGCTGTCCGATTTTTGCGCAACCGAGCTGGATGCTTTCTCAGAACACAGCACCGAGTTGCTGACGGTCGATTCGCTGACGGGATTCATGTCTTCGTTCCGACATTATTTTTCAGCTGAAGAGGCCACAAGCCCAGAAGAGCCGGAGTTGGAGATTCCGGAAAGCAAAGCTTCGAATGAAGAAGCCCTCGTATTGGTAATTGATCCTGATGCTGACTTTGCCGCGAAGCTTAAGGAGACGTTAGAACCTAAAGGCATTCCTGTTGTCATCGCACTGGATGGCCAAAAAGGCACCGAATTATTTTACACATTGCATCCGCAGATGGTGTTATTGGAGGCGAAGCTGCCGGATGCTGACGGGTTCAGCCTGGCCGAAAGAATCGCCGAAGCCGGCAGAAGCCGCCACCTGCCCGTCGCCATCATGAGTGAAGAGGACCAAATCGATAACCAAATCCGTGCAATGGAAGTTGGCGCCACTGATTTTTTATCCAAGCCCTTGAACATGGCGTATTTTCTTCCCTATTTAGCCAATCGCCTGCGCGGCCAGGAAATCGTCTTGCAAGGCACGCGAATTGATGAATTGACCGGAGCCGGCAATCGCCAAGCTTTTGATGAGGTTCTGCTGCAAATGACTAATCTCGCTGAAAGAACCGGCAAGCCATTTACACTTGCCTTGCTTGATTTGGATCATTTCAAAAAAATCAATGATGACTATGGACATTCAACCGGAGACGAAGTTTTGCGTTCATTCGGCCAATTTGTGCTGAATTTAAAGCGAGAGTCCGACTCGTTCTTCCGCTATGGCGGAGAGCAATTCGCTATGATCTTACCGGAAACAAAGCCACGGGAAGCTGCTGTATGGATTGACCGCCTGCATGAGGCGCTTGTCACAACGGAATTTGCTGCCCATTCCAATACGCCAATTCGCTTGACCTTCTCAGCCGGAGTCAGCGAATACCGGCTCAAGCAGGAAACCATCGTCAATCAAGCTGACCAAGCGCTGTATCAAGCTAAACGAAACGGCCGCAACCAGACGATGGTGTATGAAGCCGAAGAACATGACTTGAGGCGCAAACTGAATATCGTCATTGTCGACGATGACTCACTCGTGCGAAAACTGGTCGCTAAGCAATTTTCCAATTGGAAGGCTGAGGATTTCGATATCCAAATCGAAGAATATCCAGACGGCCTTGCCCTCGTCGATTCCGATTGGTATCGTCCGAATGAACATTACATGATCTTGCTGGACGGCGTCATGCCAAAAATGGACGGGCTGGAAGTGCTGAGCCATGTGCGCTCGCAATATCCTCATGACAATATCGTCGTGTCCATGCTCACTTCCCGGAACAACGAATCCGATATCGTATTGGCCTTAAAGAGCGGAGCCGATGATTACATCGTCAAACCGTTTTACGCACAGGAAGTCGTGGCCCGCGTCCAGCGGCTGACGAAGAGGATGTTCCAGTGAACTTATCGCATTTCTGGATCCTCATCGCCTCCCTGTTCCTCGGCCAATTGCTTCTCTTGTTGATCTTAGCTTGGCGCAAGCAGCAATCGAATAAACGGGAAGCTGCAATCAATAGCCAATACAATGCCTTAACTGATTCATTCAGCTCTCATATGATGGATCCCTCAGACGAACGGTTCATTGCGGAACTGAAAGCCTCCCCTTATCACTTGGTCGTGCTTGAACGCCTATTAAACCATTATGTATCCGTCACTAAAGCGGGAGCTGATTCGCCCGCTGTTTTACGCTTGTCGGAAGAATTCCTTTCCACGCGTTATATGAAGCTGCTTAAGCGAGGAAACTGGGCAATGCGAATGAACACTTTGTATTTCATCGAAGATTTCCGCATGGAATCGCTCGTTCCACAGCTAAAGGAAAAATTAGCGAAAAGTTCCCGGCTCGACCAGGAGACGCAGCAATTGATCCGTACGCTCGCTTCTTTAAACGAGACGCTGGCTATCGAGGCGCTGGCGAAATACCCTGACGCTCCGGCCCGTCTGTATATCGATGTTTTCAAACGGTTGGATGAACTGACAAAACTGGATGCGTTGGATGCCGCGTTGAAGAACGAAACTGGCAACCAGACGCTGAAGCATTCTGCCGTTTCCTATATCGGCATGGCCGGCATGACGCTGTTTCTTCCGCGTGTTGAAGAAGAATTGCAGCATCCTGAAATGGAAATGCGCATTCAGGCATTGAAAGCGATTCTTCATCTGCAATACATGAACTCCCCAAGCGCCCTGGCGCCGTTTTTCGAGTCAACCGCTTGGCCTGAGCGTATGTTTGCCGCCCAGATTGCCGGAAAGCTGCAATTGTCGCGTTATAAAGAAGCGCTGGGCGAGTTGCTCGGGGATTCGGTGTGGTGGGTACGCTACTCATCAGCCGAAGCCTTGACGCAGTTTTCCGAAGGGGATATCGTGCTGACCCATTTCGCAGAAAGCCACCCCGACCGCTATGCGCGCGACATGGCCAATCAATGGAAAACCTCCCTTTTAGGAAGTGAACAATAATGCAGGAAGTAGCGCTGATTTTATCTTATATCGTCATTGCCTATATGCTTTTTTCAAGCCTGAGCTATCTCGGGCTCTTTGCACTTGCATACGGGAAAGTCAAAAAAGAAAACAAGCTCGATAAACGCGAGTCTACAGAGGATTTTTTAAGAAACCAATCGACCTATCCGGTATCGATCCTCGTGCCTGCCTACAACGAAGAAGTCGGCGTTGTCAGCACGGTGCGTTCGTTGTTGGCACTGGAATACCCCGAAAAAGAAATCATCGTCATTGATGATGGCTCAAAAGACAGCACATCAATGCGCATGATCGAAGAATTCAAAATGAAGAAAATCCCTTTCGCTGTCCGCACACACATCGAGACCGCGAAAATCGAGGCCATTTACCAATCCTCAATCTTCCCTTATATCCGCCTCATCAAAAAAGCGAACGGCGGCAAGGCAGATGCGTTGAATGCCGGGGTCAATCTCTCTTCTTTCCCTTATTTCTGCGCGATTGACGGAGATTCCATCTTAGAAAACGACGGCTTGTTAAAATGCATGAAACCGATTATCGAATCCGACGGCCAAATCATCGTCACCGGCGGATCTGTCCGAATCGCCAACGGCTCGACCATCTCAAGAAGCAAAGTGGAACTTGTCGGCTTGCCGAAAAGCCCAATCGTTCTCATGCAGATCGTTGAGTATTTCCGAGCTTTCTTGATCGGCCGCCTGGCATTGAGCCATTTGAATATTTTGCTGATCGTCTCCGGGGCATTCGGCGTCTTCAATAAAGAGCGCGTCATCCAAGCCGGTGGCTATAATAAGAACACCGTCGGCGAGGATATGGAATTGGTCGTGCGGCTGCACCGCTTACTGCGGGAAGAAAAATCCAAGCAGCGCATCGAATACATCCCAGACCCTGTCTGCTGGACAGAAGCCCCTGAATCGCTGGAAGTGCTCCGGTCTCAGCGGATCCGCTGGCAGCGCGGGCTGCTTGAAACTTTATGGAATCACAGAAAAATGATGCTCAATCCGAAATACGGCTCGATCGGTTTGTTTTCCATGCCTTATTTCTTGTTTGTCGAATTGCTCGGTGCTGTATTTGAGTTTATCGGCTACTTCATCATTTTCGGCGGCTTTTTCTTCTCATTGGTCGATCCGCAAGTCGCCGGTGTCATGTTCTTGGTGACGGTGTTCTACGGGTCGCTCATTTCGGCACTCGCCGTGTTGCTGGAAGAATTGACGCTCCACAAATATCCGAAAGTTTCCCATTTGATGCGCCTGTATTTTTGGGCATTGACTGAGGCCTTTTGGTACCGCCCGCTTATGGTATTGTGGCGGGTCAAAGGAATTTTCGCCACTTTCCAAAAGAAAGCGCATTGGGGCGATATGAAACGCAAAGGAATTTCGACTTAATTGCAAGGAGGATACTTATGAAGAAAATATTAGTCGCAGATGATGAAGATATTTTGCGCATCCTGATCGCAGATACATTGGAAGATGACTTTCTGATTGAAGAAGCCGAAGACGGCAAAGAAGCCCTGGAAAAGATCCGGGCCAATGAGTACGATCTGGTCGTACTGGATTATATGATGCCGTATTTGACCGGCATGGAAGTGCTCGAGGAAGTCAGAAAAGACCAAAACGACACGAAAGTGTTGATGCTGACAGCGAAAGCGCAAGACGCTGACCGCGAGAAAGCCATCTTGAACGGGGCGGATTATTTTATGTCCAAGCCGTTTAGCCCGATGGAATTATTGGCGCTTGTGGAAGATATATTGGTGTCCTAGTAAACCATGTTCTTCGAAGCTTGGATAGCCCACTGCTTCATTGAGATGAGAAGAGCTTTCGCACCCTATGTCTACGTAAAATTTAAAAATAGTTAACACTACAAAAAACGACCAGCCCCTATCTTAGGAGCTGGTCGTTTTTTCATTTCGTTTAACTATTTCTCAACTCTCCGGCTCGTCGTCCAGGCCGTATGTGGCGTAGAAGATGACACCGTTTTGCTCTTGGCCATTTTGGAGGTTCTTCATCACTTTCGATAAGTTCACCGGCGCATACGGTTTGGTCAGGTAATGATTTATCTTGCTAATTTTGCTGGCATCAGCCGATGGGTCAAGTGCGGAAGAAATGACGATCGGCGTGTCCCGTGTAACAGGATCCTCTTTCATCATATCGACCAGGTCCCAGCCGCTCAATTCCTCGCCGAGCATGATGTCTACGACAGCGCCGACCAAAGGCGTACGCTTCGCTTCTTTGAAAGCTTCCCTTGGCGAAGTGTGATAAATCACCTTAAAGCCATTGAGCTTCAATTCTTCTGACAACAGCAGCGCAAGGCTCATATCGTCTTCTACGATCATCACAGGCGGATTTTCTTCTGCGCCTTCCTGTGCAGTATATTCCTGGATTCCGGATATGAGCGGCAATTCAAAGTGGATGGTCGAGCCTTGCCCTTCCTGTGATTCGATCCAAATTTTGCCGTCATGCTTGACGATGATTTCCTGGCAAATCGCGAGACCCAGTCCCGTACCACCGATTTTGCGGCGTGAACTATTGTCGATGCGTTGGAATTTGGAGAACAGCTTCGGAATATCTTCAGCTGGAATTCCGATTCCTTCGTCTTGGATAGAGACGCGGAGATTATTGAAATTATTCTTCATGCAGATGGTTACATTGCCGCCTTCAGGGGAAAACTTGATGGCATTGCCAATTAAATTCATCAATACTTGCGCCAGGCGCTCACGGTCGCCTTCCACTTTAACGTCTGAAGCATCGTCGATTAAGACAATGGAATGGGTCGACTGCGTCCTGAATTTTTCTGCTGCTTCAATGACCAGTTCATTCATCGACAGCTTATCCATCCGGTACACCTGATCCCCAGACTCCATGCGCTGCAAATCCAAGAAATCGTTGATCAAATTGGTCAAACGCATCGCTTCTTTATAGATGGTCTTTAAATAACGCACTTGCTTGTCCGGTTTCAATTCCTTATTGAGCAACAATTCCGTAAAGCCAAGTACGCTCGACAGCGGGGTCCGCAGCTCGTGGCTGACGGTGCTGACCAATTCGGATTTCATCTTGTCGACTTCATGCTCTCTCGTGATGTCGCGGTGAACAAAGATCGTGCCTGTGCGCTCCCCATCGACGATGACCGGGGTGCTGTAGACATCGATGACCCGCTCATAAGGTGCTTTGACGGTATATTGGAAGGTCTTTGCTTCGCTCTCTTTGTTGCGGATGCACATGTTGAGGAATTCAATCATCGCTTCCGGAGTGGTCGTTTGTTCGGCCATCTTATGGATCCATGCCTCTTGTGGAACAACCGCATCCAGTGGCGCATTGCCGCAACTGAGCATCGTGCACATCGTTTCATTGCGCTGCACCATGCTGCCATTTTTTCCAATGAACTGAATGCCTTCATTGATATTATTGACGATGCGTTCATTCAATGTCCGTTCATGGATTGCCGCATCGTATAATTGGATTCGGTCGATTGCCAAATGGATTCGTTTCAGCAATCCGTCGATATCGGCTTCTTCTTCTGTTGAAAAGGCTCTACCGACACGCGACAAGCCGATTAACGCGATGCCTTCGTTTTGTTCATTTTTCACAGAAGCATACAAGTCATGGGCGTAGACGGGACCGTCCACAAAGCCTTTTTGCTCCAGCGCTTCCCTTTTGACTGTAAAGGATTCATCTTCTTTCAGGCGAGCCGTTAAATAAGGAATTTGCTGTTCTTGGAATTGCTCGAACATACCCTCCGTGAACCCTTTCAGCGCATATTCGCCAGACCCCGGCAACCATAAAACACCTGTGTCGATGTCGTAAGTGTCAGTGAAGTACTTGAGTGTGGCATTGATTAATTTCTGTTTGTCCAAAGTGAATGACAGGATATGGTTCAAGTCGTTGAAGCGGATTAACCGGTCCTTCGTTTGGCCGGTTTCTTCCAAGGCCACTTGCAGTTCTTCCTGCTTTTCCTGCAACTGATTCTTGTTCACAAGTAAGGCCTGGTTTTGGGAAGTCAGGTCTTCCTGGTTTTTACGGATGGTATTCATCATCCGGTAAAAAGTCATCGACAATAAGCCGATTTCATCTTTCCGTTCGATAGGAGTGTAAGACATTTGCTCGCCATTGCCGAACCCTTCGATGGATTCGCGCATTCCTTCCAAAGGCTTGACGATATCGTTCATGGCTCTATAAATAATCAAAGCTGTAATGATAAATAGCAGGATAAACAACAAGATCAATACGAACGAAAAGTTTTCGGACTGCCTGATCATGTCTTCGTTCAATTGCTCCAATTCTGCTTCGGATGTGGTTTTATATTCATCGGCGAAAGCGACAAATTCGTTTACCGCAGCATTAGTGCCTGCATTTGAAAGATCCCTCAACTCTTGGTAATCGTTATTTTCCACTGCTTCAATGGCATTTGGAAACACTTGGCCTTCGAATGTCGCGATAAATGTGGTCAAATCCGAAATTTCTTTTTGTTCTTCATCATTAATCGACAAACTTTCCAATCTTTCAATTGCACTCTTCAAAATTTCCAGCTCTACATACGCCAGCCTCAGCTCTTCTTGGTTTTGAAAAGCATAGTACCCTCTCGTGCGGAAAAAAAGCTGGTTTAAGGCTTCCGATAGCCCTTGCAGCGTTTCCTGCTTCTCGGCCAGCTGATCGTATTCTTCCAGTTTATCCTCTTGCAGCCTATTCATATAAAAATAAATGCCGGCAATCAATAAGGAACAAATCAGCAAAGAAGATAATGTTAACCGAAGATACTTATGCCTGATGCCTTTTTCCGATGATTTAAACATGATGCCCCGCCCCCAGTCGTCCTTCGTTGTTTTTATACAGTAAAAAAATTTCAAAATTTAACCTTCATTGTAAAAATTCTTCTCTTGTCATAGTATACGATTTCTCTCATTTATAGAATCTTTTTTTATGCTTTTCTTCTTATATAATTGAGGCCTATACAATTGAAAAAGCTTGAGGCAATGGAAGCCTCAAGCTTTTATGTCTTTCCGGGAAAATGACCGCCGACTTTACAAGATCGGCGATACCAGTTTCGCAATATCCTGTTTGGCTTTTTCAATCCAGTGCTGCTCCTTAAAATCGGCTTCTACTAATTCGACAGAGAGCTTGCGGTCCTGTCGGAAGATATCCGCCATTTCCATTGCCGATTCTACGTCGTAGACGAAAGCATTCAATTCGAAATTCAAGGCAAAGCTGCGGACGTCCATGTTAGCCGAACCAACCGAATAAGCCTGTTCATCAATTACAAGTGTTTTGGCATGCAAGAAGCCGTTCTGATAGCTAAAGACTTTGACGCCGTCTTCGAGCAGCTCGCGGGCAAAAGATAATGTCGCCGAATGAACGAAAAGGTGATCCGCCAAATGCGGAATCATTAGTTGTACGTCCACCCCGCCAAGCGCCGCAGTCCTTAGTGCATCCATAATGGATTTATCAGGAATGAAGTACGGTGTCTGCAAATAAATAGAGTCCCGTGCATGGTAAATCATCTTGAGATACCCGTTTTTAATGTCCTCATGCGTCTCTAGCGGCCCGCTCGCCACCATTTGCATCGGAGCGCCTGATGGATGATCCATTTTCGGAAAATAGGTTTCTGCATACTTCATCGGATATTTTTCAGCGGCCTGATTCCAGTCGATGAAGAACCGGTTCTGCAGGGAATGCACCGCTTCCCCTTCAATGCGCAGATGCGTATCGCGCCAATAGCCGAACTCTTTTTTCTGGCCGATGTATTCATCGCCGACATTAAATCCCCCGGTATAGCCGACCTGCCCGTCGATGACGACTAATTTCCGGTGGTTTCGGTGATTGAGCCGCGGATTAATGCTCGTCAGCATGGCCGGCAAAAACGCAGCCGATTTGCCTCCTGCTTGATGAAAGGCATCGAAGAAATGCTTCGGCAGGCTGCTCGATCCCAAATCATCATAAAGGAACAATACCTTGACGCCTTGCTGCGCTTTTTCAGTCAAAAGCGACAACAGGCTGCGTCCGAGATCGTCATTATTGAGGATGAAATACTGAAGGTGGATATGCTTCGATGCAGCGCGGATATCATCGAATAAGGCATCGAACTTCCGTTTGCCATCATTGAAGATTTGAATATCAGCGGCGGTCGATAAAGGCGCGTCGGTCCGCGCAGCATTCATTTGGACAATGTCCATCCATTTCTCTTCGAATCCAGCTGGCGGCTCGAAGCTTCTTGATTTCATTTCCGCCAGCTGACGGTCTTGCAGATCTGTGAAGTCACGGTTCTCATAGGCAACTGGCCGATTCAGCCGATTGCGCCTCAACGGTTTTCCGAACAGTAAATACAGCACAAAGCCGAGAATTGGGATAAAGAACAGGATTAAGATCCATGCCCATGCTGAGGAAGCCGTTTTACGTTCGAAAAATAAAATGAAAAATGCCAGCACAATATTTACAATTATAAAAAGGTTACTGATAGCACTGAACCATTCGAATGAAATCTTAATCCCTCCTTAAGCTACGGCTTGATTGCACAGTTAAGATTTAAATAATCACTAGTATTAATCCTTGCCTAGGGAACAGCTGCTGATAAAGGCTTCCTCAAACAGGAGAATTAATAAAAAAGGCAAAAAGCCAATACGCTATGCGTTTGGCCTATTTCGTGCCTTTACTCTTCATCTTCTTCATCCGCTATCGGTTCTTCGGGAAGCAGTTCTTCTTCGCCCTCTTCCGGAGTCACATCAACGTCTTCATCTACAGGCTGCTCGTCTTCTGCATCTCCGCAAGCCGCCAGCATGCCGATTGACAGAAACGCCGCCGTTCCGAGTTTTACCCACTTGGATTGAACCATTCGAAAAACCTCCCTTCACTGATAAGCTTTGAACCCATTTTTCTTGTGCTAACACTTTACCCTTTATGCTATCGGTCAACACATCGAATTGGTTTTCAATTATCGGTTGATAGGTATCGTTTCCTTCTTTGGGCACTCGTCGGATAAACCTACAAAAAAGCCCGGGCTGAGGATGCTTAGAAGCACCTCCAGCCAGGGCCAGGATTCCCGTTAATTTATTTCCAACGGGAGTTAGCGAATTCATTTTTCTTCGTTAGTTCGAAACCAAGCTGTTCGATGGCGATTTTCAACGTCGCTTCCATTCTCTCTCCTTTTAAGGAGTGGGCGAAATGCGGGACTTTCATTGCCATCGTCGGCAGAATACCGGTGATAATTGGTGTGATTCCCATGATTTTCAAGGCTTTGATCAAATCCAGCAAAGGCTCTTCGATGCGCGGGTCGATTTGCGTAATGCCCGAGAAATCCAAGATCAGGAAATCAATGCCTTCACTTGCTTTCATGACCACGTCATCAATCAATTGATAAGCGCGTTCAAGCGTAATGTGGCCGATGATCGGCAGGATTGAAATCTCATCCGACAAAGGCACAAGCGGCGAAGACAAGGTCTGGATTTCCTTTTGGGCTTTGTCGAGCTCCAGGATATAGCTCAGTAAAGAAGACATCATCTCGAACATCTCCTGCTGCTCTTCCGTGAACGAAACCGGATGTTTATCCAAGCCGCAAATGGTGCCATAGACTTCCCCGCTTTCGAAGTAAATCGGGATGCCGATAAATGCGCCGTTGCCGAACTGGGAGGCAATGGGCAAGGTGCCGGCATTTTCATCTTTTGATATGTCTTCGATCAATAGCGGCTCTTTTCCATAATTGATCGCTAAGCTGCAGAAAGTCTGGTCAAGCGGCGATCGGCTGTTTTCCACTACCAGCTCTTCGCGTCTATTGAACGCTTTTTTAATGGTATTGGTTTTTCCGTCGTTTTCAGCAATGAAAAGCGTGTTGATGTCCATTTGCTTGCTCAGCATATGTAAGATCTGATTGGCTGCATCATTGAAATTCTGAAATTTTCTGGAAGGGCTAATTGTCTGTTGCTGCATATAATCCCTCCTCTATGGGGAGTGTCCAAGGCAAAAAATTGGCGCACTTTTTCTAACGATACTATAAGCGGTTCTTCGATTGCAATGTGCAGGCTTTCTGGCACCGATGAATTCAACGGAGCCCGTGCTGGACAAAGTTTTGGCATAAATGAAAAACCAGGCTTAGGCCTGGTTCGACATCGATTGATATTGCGGTGAAGCAATCAATTCGTCTTCCATCAAGACATATGGATGGGTTTTCATCAAGCTTTCCCTTAAATGAACAGGCATCTTCTTTTTTTCGTAAGCGCAAACCAGCGGGAAATCAAATTCATTCACTGCGCGATCCGCAATCTTTTCAAAATCTTCTATAAGGAATAATGGTTCTTTCACACTTTCCCATTCCACATGCGCCCATGACCGGAAGCTCAATTTGTTTTCAATATAAGGCGCCACGGTTTTGGTGAAATACTCATGGATGGCGGGTGGATGATAACTTCCACTCGACCAATAGAAATGAAGGCTATTGACGAAATGTACCATTTTCAGTTGTTTTTCAGTATATTGTTTTTCCATATGCCGCTTAAGTTCACGGGTCATCCGCTCATTTTCAACAATCAAAATATGATCACCGGCGTGAATTCCTTCGTCTATGTAGTTCAATAGCTGCTTCACATAATTTTCAGTTCCATCGAAAGCATATAGCACGTGAACACTGCGCTGGCTTTCAAGCAATTGATCCATCTTACTTCTCAAGCGATCTACCTTCTTTCTCTACGCAATTTCAACCAAAAAAGAAGTTCAACACTCGACAACCTGGAGAATCGAGAAAAACAGCTTTCTTTCTATTAAATTATACCATTACCCTGTACTTTTCTGCTGTTATTCTTTTCTAACCCCATCCAGCTGGCTGATAAGCACTACTCATGCCGTTTCGGAGCTTGTACAAAAAAGACAGAACAAGGATCCGGTCATAAAAAAAAGGAAAGGCCTAGGCCCTTCCTTTTCAATCTTTAATTACTGCTTTCTAGTTTGACGATACGTCAGTGTTCCAGCTGCCATGAAAATCAATGTGCTAAGTGCTACCCACAAGATCATTGTATTGGATTGGCCAGACATGCCGCCGAATCCAGTTGAAGGCATTTTGTCAGGAGCTGTGTTCTCGAAGTTCTCTGGGAATTGGTCGACGATGGCGCCGCTCAATCCTTTACCGATATCAAACATGATTGCATAACCTGTGCGGTATGTGTCATATGAAGCGGCATAGTCGCCGTTCACGTATTGTTGGAAAGTATCTACAACGGATTGTTCATGCGCTTCCACGCCTGCAATCGTTTCATCTAACGGCATACGGTCTTCAGTTGCTTTATTCAAAAACGTGCCAAGGTCTGTTGCGAATGTGCTAGTCAAAGTAGAGACGGCTTGCTCTTTTGCTTGCTCATCTTCTGAAGCTGTCGCATTTGCCAAGTCACCTTGGACAGCGATGTGTTCGTTGTTCCATAGTTCTACAAACTGGTTGCTCGCTTCTTCACCGTAGACTGAAGCTAGCGCTGAACGGAACTCTTCTGTGTTTTGATCTTGTGCCCAGTTGACGAAATCGAAGTCACCTGAACCATTGTAACCTTTTGTCATGCTCAATTGCGCAAGGGCAAAATGTTCTGCTGCAATGCGGTTCACTGTCGAACGGAAGTCACCGGCTGGTGTGTTCGGATCAGAGAACTGATCTGGGAATTGAGCCGAAATCGCTCCGCTGATTGCGCTGCCTGCACCGAAGATTTGCGTGAAGCCTTCCAGGTACATCGTATAAGCAGCTTCGTAATCGCCTTCTACATAAAGATCAAACGTATTTTGTACGTAATCTTCGTGTTCACGAAGTGCGGCTGTCGCACCGTCTTCCGGAAGATTGCCTTCCGTTGCCGTGCCAAGGAATTCGCCCATTTCATCGACGAACGACTGGATTTGAGCTAATGCTTCTTCTTGCATCGCGGCGTCATCCGCTTTCACGGCCGCTGCGTATTCATCTGTTCCCATATTGTGCTTATCGAAGATTTCAACGAAAGCCGCTCCGCCATCTTCCCCGTAAACGGAAGCGATGACCGGTTCCATATCGGCTGCGTTTTCATCGAGTGCTGCCATGGCTTCTTCTGCCGCTTCGTCGCCATCATAAATTTTCATCATGGAATCCACTGCGAGCGCATAATGCTCGGACAATAGCGAATCCAAAGTTGCGCGAAGTTCGACGCCTGTTGTTTCCGTCGGCGGTGCTTCTTCAGCTGCCAACACCGTAGAACCGATTCCCGGAACTAATAGTGATGCACCTACTACTGGTAGTAAAAGCTTTTTCATTTTCATCTAACCACTCCTCTTTTTTGTTTTCTTATAAGCTCAACGGAGCGGGTTTCATTTTAGATCACTTTTTTTAAAAAAAGTTTTTAACTGTTAAGCGGTTACATCGGAAAAGCCGGTTTAGTGGGCATTTGAAGTGGTACTTTAAGTAAAGTATCGTCAATTAAAAGAAGACTCCGCCACCAGCCAAGGCCGGTTCGATAAGTAGATTTTCAAGAACATACTATATAGAGGAGGAACAGAACATGGGTAAATTACAAGACAAAGTAACCGTCATTACGGGTGCAGCAACAGGCATCGGGAAAGCGACAGCAGAAGTATTTGCACAAGAAGGCGCGATTGTCCTGCTTGCGGATATTAAAGAAGAGGCATTGCAGGAAACGGTCGACAAAATTAATGAAAACGGCGGCACGGCGAAAAGCTTCCAAGTGAATATCGCTAAGGAAGAAGACGTCACTTCTTTCGCCAATCAAGTAAAAGAACAATACGGAACGGTTTACGCGTTGTTCAATAACGCCGGCATCGACCAGGAAGGCGGCAAAGTGCATGAGTACCCGGTCGATTTGTTCGACGACATCACCGCTACCGACTTGCGCGGCACATTCTTGATGAGCAAATATTTCATCCCGCTCATGATGGACAATGGCGGAGCGATTGTTAACAACGCTTCCATGTCCGGCAGCTTTGCCGATTTGGATCGCTCAGGCTATAACGCAGCGAAAGGCGGCATCATCAATTTCACGAAATCCATCGCCATCGAATACGGAAGATCCGGCATCCGCGCAAATTCCGTCTCTCCTGGCACGATCGAAACACCGCTGATCGATGAATTAGCTGGCTCTAAAGAGGAAGAAGCTGGACGTGAGTTCAGAGAAAGCAATAGATGGCTCGCTCCTCTAGGACGCCTTGGCTTACCGAAGGAAATCGCTACGACGGTATTATTCCTCGTCTCAAGCGACAGCTCTTACCTGACAGGTCAAGATATTGTCGTGGACGGCGGCCTCACCGCTTACACATGGCCGGGCAAAATGGTCATGGACGACAGCTGGAAGAAAACGACGACAAAAGAACAATAAGACTACAAAAAGAACCCCGAACGGCAGCTGCTTTCAACAGCAGCCCGTTCGGGGTTTTTGCTATTTATCTTTGGTTTTCTGTTTCGGTGTAGACTTAAGATTGCCTGCCTTCACGTCCAATTGCTCAGGCCGTTCGAGCTTCACTACCGCATACGCGAGCCTCATCAACACCATGACCATCACGCCAACGCCGACTGCCAAGTAAATCATCGTAAAGCTTCGGCTCAAGTTGCCGCTAGGGATGAGACCCGTATCGACTCCAGTCGGAATCAAACTGACAAAGGCGAAATAAAAAGCATCAAATGGGTAGTGCACCCCAAAAGTTAGAGTTCAAATCTAACTTTTGGGGTGTTTTTATATGGCGAAATATAGCGAAGAATTTAAGTTGAAGCTAGTGAAGGAATACGCAGAAGGAAAGTTGGGGTATAGACG